>Ga0209437_100016_pt1 | contig 710118 bp, 601 predicted proteins | sample AraplaL_Cvi_mTSA_FD_184266 | JGI IMG/M metagenome (GOLD analysis project Ga0209437, IMG submission 184266) | Arabidopsis root microbial communities from the University of North Carolina, USA - plate scrape CL_Cvi_mTSA (SPAdes) (version 2) | ecosystem: Host-associated > Plants > Roots >...
CAAGTGATTTTTTTAAGAAGTTTTCAAAGTTTCCTTTTTAACTTCAACCACTTGCGCTTCCGATCTCTCGTTAGCGGGAGGCGAATTCTACAGCGTTACACGCTGCTGTCAACACCTCTTTTCAACCGCTTTCGACCGAGAGGATCGAATCGTTAATAAGGCGAAAACTCACTGCCTTACCAACTGCTTCTGGCTTCGATGAACTGAAGCGTAACCGCTATCGAAAACTGCGTAACTCGTTGAATCTCAAGGAGTTTTCCGTTTCGACTGCGCCGGAAGTGGGGCGAATTATAGACCTGTAGAATCTGCCGTCAACAGTTATTTTCATAAATCTGTCATATCGGTCAGAAAACCCCATGAAAGCAAAGGCCGGCCCCAAGGGGCCGGCCTTTACGCTTCACATTTACAGGCTAGGGAAGGCGAACTGCGAGGCTTCGTGGCTGGCGCGTTGCGGCCAGCGCTGGGTGATCGCCTTGCGACGGGTATAGAAACGCACACCATCGGGACCGTAGGCATGCAGGTCACCGAACAGTGAACGCTTCCAGCCACCGAAGCTGTGATAGGCCACAGGCACCGGCAGCGGCACGTTGACGCCCACCATGCCCACCTCGATCTCGTCGCAGAACAAACGTGCCGCTTCACCGTCACGGGTAAAGATGCAGGTACCGTTCCCGTACTCGTGATCGTTGATCAGTTGCATGGCCTCCTCCAGGCTGTTGACCCGGACGATGCACAGCACCGGCCCGAAGATCTCTTCCTTATAGATGCGCATCTGCGGGGTGACGCGGTCGAACAGGCAGCCACCGAGGAAGAAGCCGTCTTCATGACCGGCCACGCTCAGGCCACGACCGTCCACCACCAGTTGCGCACCTGCGGCCACGCCGTCTTCTACATAGCCACTGACCTTGTCACGCGCCTGGGCGGTAACCAGCGGCCCCATGTCCAGGCCACAGGAAGTACCGGCACCAATCTTCAGCGCCTTGATCTGTGGCACCAGCTTGGCCACCAGGGCATCGGCCACCTGGTCGCCCACGCACACAGCTACCGAGATCGCCATGCAACGCTCACCGCATGAACCGTAGGCCGCGCCCATCAACGCACTGACGGCGTTATCCAGATCGGCATCCGGCATCAGCACCGCGTGGTTCTTCGCCCCGCCCAGAGCCTGAACGCGCTTGCCGCGCTTGGTGCCTTCGGCATAGATGTACTCGGCAATCGGCGTCGAACCGACAAAACTCAGCGCCTTGACTTCCGGCGCCTCGATCAGCGCGTCCACCGCTGTTTTGTCACCGTGCACCACGTTCAGCACGCCCTTGGGCAGGCCGGCTTCATGCAGCAGCTCGGCAATCAGCAGGGTCGAGCTTGGGTCACGCTCAGAAGGCTTGAGGATGAAGCAGTTGCCACAGGCGATCGCCAGCGGATACATCCACAGCGGCACCATGGCCGGGAAGTTGAACGGAGTAATGCCGGCCACTACGCCCAACGGCTGGAAGTCGGACCAGGCGTCGATGTTCGGGCCCACGTTACGGCTGTACTCGCCCTTGAGGATTTCCGGCGCGGCGCAGGCGTATTCGACGTTTTCGATACCGCGCTTCAATTCGCCAGCAGCGTCTTCCAGGGTCTTGCCGTGCTCTTCGCTGATCAGCTTGGCAATACGGGCTTCGTTCTGCTCCAGCAGTTGCTTGAAGCGGAACATCACCTGGGCGCGCTTGGCCGGTGGCGTATTGCGCCAGGCCGGGAATGCCGACTTGGCCGAGTCGATGGCTTGCTGGATGGTTTCACGGCTGGCCAGCGGCACTTTATGGATCGCCTGACCGGTGGACGGGTTGAACACGTCGGCGCTGCGACCGTTGTCGCTTACCAGCTCACCGTGGATCAGGTGTTGAATCAGACTCATGCGGGGACTCCTGAAAGAGGGAAAGCGCAGGCGCGAAACACTTCGCGCCTGCTTCTATATAAGAAGGATCGAATCAGTCGAGCTTGCTCAGCACTTCGCCAACCGCGTCGAACAGGCGATCGAGGTCCTGCGGCTTGCTGTTGAAGGTTGGGCCGAACTGCAAGGTGTCGCCGCCGAAGCGCACATAGAAGCCGGCCTTCCACAACGCCATGCCGGCCTCGAACGGACGCACGATGGCATCGCCATCACGGGGGGCAATCTGGATCGCGCCAGCCAGGCCGAAGTTACGGATGTCGATCACGTTCTTCGTACCCTTGATGCCGTGCAGTGCATTCTCGAAATGCGGGGCAACTTCGGCCACGCTCTGCACCAGGTTTTCCTTCTGCAGCAGGTCCAGTGCCGCCAGGCCCGCAGCACACGCCACCGGGTGCGCCGAGTAGGTGTAGCCGTGGGGGAATTCCACTGCGTACTCGGGTGTCGCCTGGTTCATGAAGGTCTGATAGATCTCGGAGCTGGCAATCACCGCGCCCATGGGGATCGCGCCGTTGGTGACCTGCTTGGCCACGCACATCAGATCCGGCGTCACGCCGAAGCTGTCAGCGCCGAACATGGCACCGGTACGGCCGAAGCCGGTGATCACTTCGTCGAACACCAGCAGGATGTTGTGCTGGTCGCAGATTTCCCGCAGGCGCTTGAGGTAACCCTGTGGCGGCACAAGCACACCAGCAGAGCCAGCCATCGGTTCGACGAAGACAGCGGCGATGTTGGAAGCATCGTGCAGTTCGATCAGCTTCAGCAGCTCATCGGCCAGGGCGATACCGCCCTGCTCCGGCATGCCGCGAGAAAACGCGTTGCTGGCCAGCAAGGTGTGCGGCAGGTGGTCGACGTCCATCATCGCCTGGCCGAACAGCTTGCGGTTGCCGTTGACACCGCCCAGGCTGGTGCCGGCGATATTCACCCCGTGGTAGCCACGGGCACGGCCGATCATCTTGGTCTTGGTCGACTGGCCTTTCAGGCGCCAGTAGGCGCGCACCATCTTCACGGCGGTATCGGCGCACTCGGAGCCGGAGTCAGTGAAGAACACGTGGTTCAGGTTGCCCGGGGTCAGGTCGGTGATCTTCTCGGCCAACTGGAACGACAGCGGGTGGCCGTATTGGAAGCCCGGGGAATAGTCCAGGGTGCCCAACTGCTTGGCGACCGCTTCCTGGATTTCCTTGCGCGAGTGGCCGGCACCGCAGGTCCACAGACCGGACAGCGAGTCATAGATCTTGCGGCCCTTGTCATCCACCAGCCAGCTGCCTTCGGCGCCGACGATCAGGCGCGGGTCGCGCTGGAAGTTGCGGTTAGCGGTGTAGGGCATCCAGTGAGCGTCGAGCTTGAGCTGGCTGGCCAGGGACTGAGGGGCGGTTTCCGGCATGTTCATGAGCAAAACCTCGCAAGGCAATGAAGCGGCGTAGGAATAAAAAGCGTTGTTGCAGCTAAGTTGCCACGGCTATAAAGTCGGTGAAATCCAACTTTAATAACCTTCAGTCTGGCATCCACTAAACTATGAGCAGCCGTCGAGCCGACCCGCTGGCGCAAGTCAGCGACTTTGATATCCGCCTGCTGCGGATCTTTCGCAGCGTGGTGGAATGCGGTGGTTTCTCCGCCGCGGAAACCGTGCTCGGCATCGGCCGCTCGGCCATCAGCCAGCAGATGAGCGACCTGGAGCAACGGGTCGGCCTGCGCCTGTGCCAGCGCGGGCGCGCCGGGTTCTCCCTGACCGAGGAGGGCCGCGAGGTCTATCAGTCGACCCTGCAACTGCTCAGTGCCCTGGAAAGCTTCCGTACCGAGGTCAACGGTCTGCACCGCCACCTGCGCGGCGAATTGATCATCGGCCTCACCGACAACCTGGTGACCCTGCCCCACATGCGCATCACCCACGCCCTGGCGCAATTGAAGGAGCGTGGGCCGGACGTGCAGATCCAGATCCGCATGATCGCCCCCAACGAAGTCGAGCAAGGGGTACTCGACGGCCGCCTGCATGTCGGCGTGGTGCCCCAGGCCAGTGCCCTGCCCGGCCTGGAATACCAGCCGCTGTATGACGAACGCTCGCTGCTGTACTGCGCAGTGGGCCACCCGCTGTTCTATGTGGATGACCGGCAACTGGACGACCAGCGCCTCAACGACCAGGACGCCATCGCCCCGACCTTTCGCCTGCCGGCCGAGATCCAGGCCCACTACCAGGCGCTGAATTGCACCGCCAGCGCATCCGACCGGGAAGGCATGGCGTTCCTGATTCTCACCGGCCGCTACATCGGCTACCTGCCGGACCACTACGCCAGCCTCTGGGTGCAGCAGGGCCGGTTGCGCGCCCTCAAGCCCAAGTCACGCTTCTACGACCTGAGCCTGGCATCGGTCACGCGCAAGGGTCGGCGCCCTCATTTGGTGCTCGAAAGCTTTCTGGAGAGCCTGGCGGCAACCCGCTAGAGCGTCTCCAATCACCAGCAAGGCCCCGTACTCAAAGGCCCGCACCGCAAAGCAGACAAAATAACCTGAGCACCTGGACAGCTTTTTGCAAAGACCTCGGCACCTTGAACCCCAACCCGAGCTCCACGCCATGCAGCCAGATGCTTCCCGCCCCAGCGAACTGATCTACGGCCTCGACGACCGCCCGCAACCCCTGCCCGCGCTGCTGGCGGCCCTGCAGCATGTGCTGGCCAGCTTTGTCGGCATCATCACCCCACCACTGGTGATGGGTTCGGCCCTGGGGCTTTCGGCGCACCTACCGTACCTGATCAGCATGGCGCTGATGGTCTCCGGGGTCGGCACCTTTATCCAGGCCCGGCGCCCCTGGGGCATCGGGGCGGGCATGATCTGCCTGCAAGGCACCAGCTTCGCCTTCCTCGGCGCCGTACTGTCGGCGGGGTTCCTGGTCAAGCAACGGGGCGGCAGCCCGGAAGACATCCTGGCGATGATCTTCGGCGTGTGTTTCTTCGGCGCGCTGGTGCAGATCGTCCTCAGCCGCTTTATCGGACGACTGCGCCGGGTGATCACCCCATTGGTGACCGGCATCGTCATTACCCTGATCGGCATCAGCCTGATCAAGGTGGGCATCACCGACCTGGGCGGCGGCTTCAATGCCGCAGACTTCGGCGCCCCGGGCAATCTCGGCCTGGGCCTGCTGGTGCTGCTGACCATCATTCTGCTCAACCGCAGCAACACCCCGTGGGTCCGCCTCAGCGCTATCATCATCGGCCTGGCCCTGGGCAGCCTGGCGGCCTGGTTCAGCGGCAAGCTGGTGCCCCAGCCACTGCCGGACCTGCCATTGATCAGCCTGCCCCTGCCCTTCAGGTACGGCTTCAGTTTCGACTGGAGCGCCTTTATCCCCGTAGCCCTGATCTACCTGATCAGCACCCTGGAAACCGTGGGAGATCTGACCGCCAACTGCATGCTGGCGCGCCAGCCCATTAGCGGCCCTTCCTATATAAGCAGGCTCAAGGGCGGGGTCCTGGGGGACGGCGTCAGTTGCCTGATCGCCGCCACCTTCAGCGCCTTCCCCAACACCACCTTCGCCCAGAACAACGGTGTGATTCAGTTGACCGGCGTGGCCAGCCGTTTCGTCGGCCTGTACATCGGCCTGATCCTGTTCTGCCTGGGCCTGTTCCCGCTGATCGGCGCGCTGCTGCAACAGATCCCCAAGCCGGTACTCGGCGGTGCCACCCTGGTGATGTTTGGCAGTGTCGCCGCCGCCGGGGTACGGATCCTCGCCCAGGCCCCGCTGGACCGGCGCAGCATGCTGATCATCGCCACTTCGTTCGGCGTCGGCCTGGGCATCGCCGCGCAACCGAACCTGCTGCACCTGCTGCCCAAGGTGGTGCAGACCCTGTTCGATTCGGCGATCACCAGCGGCGGCCTCACCGCCTTGCTGATGAGCCTGCTGTTGCCGGAAAACAAGGGCGCGGCGAATGACGCAAATACGCTTCCAGAAAACGACACCCTGAGGGCCCACTGAGGCTTTTGTAGCGCCAAGGCTTGTCTGATCCACGTGGGTGCGCTATCAACGCACAGGTTGCACCCACAGACTTGCTCGGAAACCTCCATGACCTTTGAAGTCCCCGCCCACAGCGCTCCTCACCCCGGCAAACCCGCCAGCCGCATTCGGCAGAAGAATGAAGAGGCCATCCTCCAGGCCGCCGAGGACGAGTTCGCCCGTCACGGTTTCAAAGGCACCAGCATGAACACCATCGCGCAGAAGGCCGGCCTGCCCAAAGCCAACCTGCACTACTACTTCACCAACAAGCTGGGGCTGTACATCGCGGTGCTGAGCAACATCCTCGAACTCTGGGACAGCACCTTCAACACCCTCACCGCCGAAGATGACCCGGCCGAAGCCCTGAGCCGCTACATCCGCGCCAAGATGGAATTCTCCCGCCGCCAGCCGCAAGCCTCGCGGATCTTCGCCATGGAGATCATCAGCGGTGGCGAATGCCTGAGCGAGTATTTCAGCCAGGACTACCGCGCCTGGTTCCAGGGCCGTGCCGCGGTGTTCCAGGCCTGGATCGACGCCGGCAAGATGGACCCGGTAGACCCGGTGCACCTGATCTTCCTGCTGTGGGGCAGCACCCAGCACTATGCCGATTTCGCCACCCAGATCTGCCGCGTCACCGGGCGCACCCGGCTGACCAAGCAGGACATGGAAGACGCCGGCAACAACCTGATCCGCATCATCCTCAAAGGCTGTGGCCTGACACCCGCACTGAAAGACTGACCCCATGCCCTTTACCCTGGCCGGCCTTTGCGAATACCGCGAGGAAATTCGCAAAAGCCGCTTCATCACCTTTGCCGCGCCCATCAGCAGCGCGGCCGAGGCCCAAGCCTTCATCCAGCAGTACAGCGACCTCAACGCTTCGCATAACTGCTGGGCGTGGAAACTCGCCGACCAGTACCGCAGCAACGACGACGGTGAACCCGGCGGCACCGCCGGGCGACCGATCCTCGCGGCCATCGAGGCCCAGGACTGCGACCAGGTGGCGGTGCTGGTGATCCGCTGGTACGGCGGCATCCAGCTGGGCACCGGCGGCCTGGCCCGAGCCTATGGCGGCGGCGCCAACAAGTGCCTGCAAGGCGCCGAGCGCATCGCCTTGGTCAACCGCGTACCGCTGCGTTGCGCCTGCAGCTTCAGCGAGCTGGCGCTGGTCAAGCTGCGGGTCGCCGAACTGGGTGGGCTGCTGGTCCAGGAAGACTTCACCGCCAACGGCGTAGAGCTGCAACTGGCCCTGGGCGAAGAACAGATCGACACCCTGCAGCAACAGCTGGCGGACCTCAGCCGCGGGCGCATCCTTTTGCAGCGCTGAAGGCACCAACCCGGCCCGGACCACCTTGTGCATAACCCGCGAGGGCCCCGGGCACTTGCCCACATCTACTGTGCACCCGACTGTGGATAAGCTGAGCACATAGCGCTGTAACCCTTCTGCAACGTGGCTTTGCGGGCTTTGTTCATTTTTTGTCCAAAGCGTCCCCAGGAAGCTTTTTTCCACAGCGAAACAGCCACTTAAGCCGGTTTATCGCAGTTCACGGGCAAGCCAGTGGTGCTGATGCCCAAGCGCCGCTCTTGCACACAATTACTGTGGAGCAAGCTGTGGATAACCCGTGCAAGGCTGCTCCAGCCCCTGATTGCGCAGGGTCTGCAGGCAACTGATCATTTTCTGCGCAACGGCCTGGGGACAAAAACAGCGCCTTTTCAACCACCTTGCCCCGAAGTGGTGCCAGGACCCTGGTCCTGTCAGCCAGGCAGGATACCGCCCGGGAGCACTCCACCGGCTTTCCTGACCCACTGGCCAGGAAATTGCTTTATCCACAGGCACAACTCCCAGAAGCCGAGCCTGTCATGTCCAATCACCCTGCACCCAGCAGCCAGGCACCACGCCTGCAACTGCGCCGGATCAGCAAACGCTATCCCGGCTGCCTGGCCAACGACGCCATCGACCTGAACATCGCTGCGGGTGAAATCCATGCGTTGCTGGGCGAAAACGGCGCCGGCAAAAGCACCTTGATGAAGATCATCTACGGGGTGGTCCAGGCCGATTCAGGGGAGCTGCTCTGGCAAGGACAGCGCCAGCTCATCGACAACCCGGCCCAGGCACGCAGCCTGGGGATCGGCATGGTGTTCCAGCATTTCTCGCTGTTCGAAACCCTCAGCGTGGCGCAGAACATTGCCCTGGCCATGGGCGCCGGCGCCGGTACGCCGAACCAGCTGGAAGGCAGAATCCGCGAGGTTTCCCAGCGTTACGGCATGGCCCTCGAACCCCAGCGCCTGGTGCACAGCCTGTCCATCGGCGAACGCCAGCGGGTGGAAATCGTCCGCTGCCTGATGCAGGACATCCGCCTGCTGATCCTCGACGAGCCGACCTCGGTCCTGACCCCGCAGGAGGCCGACGACCTGTTCGTCACCCTGCGTCGGCTGGCCGACGAAGGCTGCAGCATCCTGTTCATCAGCCACAAGCTCGCCGAGGTGCGCGCCCTGTGCCACAGCGCCACGGTGCTGCGCGCGGGCCGGGTGGCCGGGCACTGCATACCGGCGCAGTGCTCGGATCGCGAGCTGGCGCGGCTGATGGTGGGGGATGCGGCGGCGATGATCACCGACTACCCGAAAGCCCGCGGCACGAACGACTTCCTGCGCCTGGACAACCTCAGCTGGGACAACCCCGACCCTTTCGGCTGCTCACTGAAGAACATCGACCTGCGCCTGCGCAGCGGCGAGATCGTCGGCATCGCCGGAGTCGCCGGCAATGGCCAGGACGAACTGCTGGCCCTGCTCAGCGGTGAACAGCGCCTGCCGCGCAGCGAAGCCGAACGTATCTGTTTCGCCGGCCAGGGCGTGGCTCATCTGTATCCCGACGCCCGACGCCAGCGCGGCCTGGCTTTCGTGCCCGCCGAACGCCTGGGCCACGGCGCCGTGCCGGAACTGAGCCTGGAGGACAACGCCCTGCTCAGCGCCTTTCAACAGGGCCTGGTGCGCCACGGTCTGATCCAGCGACGCAAGGTGCGGGAACTGGCCGAGCGCATCATCCAGCGTTTCGGGGTCAAGAGCGCCGGTTCCCAGAGCCCGGCCCGCAGTCTGTCCGGCGGCAACCTGCAGAAATTCATCCTGGGCCGCGAGATTCTCCAGCAGCCTCGCCTGCTGATCGCCGCGCACCCGACCTGGGGTGTGGACGTCGGGGCCGCCGCCACTATCCATCGGGCCCTGATCGCCTTGCGCGATGCCGGTGCGGCGATCCTGGTGATCTCCGAAGACCTGGACGAGCTGTTCCAGATCAGCGACCGCCTCGCAGCCCTGTGCGCCGGGCGCCTTTCTCCCCTCAAGGCCTGCGCCGACACCTCGCTGGTGGAGGTTGGCGGCTGGATGGCCGGCCACGCCGATTCCCTGCACTCACCCGCTGCCCTGGCGATTTAACGGAGCTGTCCATGCTGCTTTCACTCGAACCCCGTGGCCGCCAGTCGCGGCTGATGCTCTGGTGCTCGCCACTGCTGGCGGCGCTACTGACCCTGGGCTGCGGTTCCCTGTTGTTCATGGCCCTGGGGCATGACCCCTGGCTGACCTTGCACACCCTGCTGATCGCCCCGGTCAGCGACCTGTATGGCGTGTCCGAACTGCTGGTCAAGGCGCTGCCTATCCTGCTCTGTGCCCTGGGCCTGGCGGTGGCCTACCAGGCGCGGGTGTGGAACATCGGCGCCGAGGGCCAGTTGCTGCTCGGGGCCCTGGTCGGCAGCGCCCTGGCGGTCAATCTCATCGAACTGCAAAGCCGCTGGGCGCTGGTGCTGATCCTGCTTGCCGGAACCCTGGCCGGCGCTGCCTGGGCCGGGCTCACCGCCTGGTTGCGCACCCGCTTCAACGCCAATGAAATCCTCACCAGCATCATGCTCAACTACATCGCCCTGAACCTCTTGCTGTACTGCGTGCATGGCCCGTTGAAAGACCCCGCCGGGTTCAACTTTCCCGAGTCGGCGATGTTCGGCGACGCCAGCCGCCTGCCGCTGCTGATGGAAGACGGCCGGGTCCACGCCGGGGTGTACTTCGCCCTACTGGCCCTGGTGGCGGTCTGGGTGCTGCTGCAGAAAAGCTTTGTCGGCTTCCAGATCAAGGTGCTCGGCCTGGACCCGCGTGCCGCCGGCTTCGTCGGCTTTCGCCAGAAGCGCCTGGTCTGGCTGGCGCTGTTGATCAGCGGTGCGCTGGCAGGGCTGGCCGGGGTCTGCGAAGTCGCCGGCCCCATCGGCCAGCTGGTGCCCCAGGTCTCTCCCGGCTACGGCTACGCGGCCATTACCGTGGCTTTTCTCGGCCGCCTGAACCCCATCGGCATTGTGTTTTCCAGCCTGCTGATGGCGTTGCTGTACATCGGTGGCGAGAGCGCGCAGATGAGCCTCAACCTGCCCCAGGCCATCACCCAGCTGTTCCAGGGCATGATGCTGTTCTTCCTCCTGGCCAGCGACGTGCTGATTCTCTATCGCCCGCGCCTGAACCTGCGTTGGGTACGCCGTAACGCCAGCGCCACTGCAACCGCCGGAGCCCTGTGATGGATATCGATCTGCTGAGCAATATTCTCTACGCCATGGTTCGCTGCGGCACCCCGTTGCTGCTGGTGGCCCTGGGGGAACTGATCTGTGAAAAGAGCGGCGTCCTCAACCTGGGGCAGGAAGGCATGATGCTGTTCGGCGCGGTGATAGGTTTTATCGTCGCCCTCAACAGCGGCCATTTGTGGCTCGGGGTGCTGCTGGCGATGGCCGCCGGGATGCTGCTGGCGGCGCTGTTCGCCCTGGTGGCCCTGGTGTTCAACGCCAACCAGGTGGCCACCGGGCTGGCGCTGACGATCTTCGGGGTCGGCCTGTCGAGCTTTGTCGGTGCGGCCTGGGTCGGCAAGCCCCTGGCCGGCTTCGAACCGCTGGCGTCGCCGCTGCTGAGCGAGATCCCGCTGATCGGCCGCATGCTGTTCGCCCAGGATTTGCTGGTGTACCTGTCCTTCACCCTGTTCGCCCTCGTGGCCTGGGTGGTTCTCAAAAGCCGGGTCGGCCTGATCATCCAGGCCGTCGGCGAGAACCCCGACGCCGCCAGCGCCATGGGCCTGCCGGTGCTGCGGGTGCGCACGCTCGCGGTGCTGTTCGGCGGTGCCATGGCGGGGCTGGCCGGGGCCTACCTGTCCCTGGCCTACACCCCGATGTGGGCCGAGAACATGAGCGCCGGACGCGGCTGGATCGCGCTGGCGCTGGTGGTGTTCGCCAGCTGGCGGGTGTGGCGGCTGCTGCTCGGCGCCTACCTGTTCGGCCTGGCGAGCATCCTGCACCTGGTGGCCCAGGGCCTGGGCCTGGCGATTCCTTCCAACTTGCTGGCGATGCTGCCCTATGCCGCGACCATCCTGGTGCTGGTGCTACTATCCCGGGATGCCTTGCGCACCCGGCTGTATGCACCGGTGTCCCTCGGCCAGCCGTGGCAGGCGGGACACTAGAGGGCTGCCGGGGCCTTACCGGCAGCCGCTCGCACCGGCTGCAACTGGGCCACACACCAGGCCAGCTCGAAGAACAGGATCACCCCGATCAATGCCGTGGCTGCGTGGGCCAGGGCGTGGTCCACATAAATATCGCTCCATCGATTCAAGGAGCGCGCAGGCCAAAGCCTGGAGTATGCTCCGGGGTCAGCCCTTTCGAGCCCCATGCTTGCACATCGGAGAACCGGGCCAGTTGCGCCCCGTGCTGCAACTGCGACTGGGGCAAGCCTGTCCATTGAATCCGTGATCCTCACTTATCAAGGAACCTCATCATGTCCACGGCAAAAACCGCACTGATCATCGGCGCCTCCCGGGGCCTGGGCCTCGGCCTGGTCCAGCGCCTGCTGGAAGACGGCTGGCAGGTCACCGCCACCGTGCGCAACCCGCACAAGGCCGAGGCGCTGCAAGCCCTGGGCAAGGTGCAGATCGAGCAACTGGACATGGACGATCAGCAAGCGGTGATTGCCCTGAGCCAGAAGCTCAAGGACCAGGTGTTCGACCTGCTGTTCGTCAACGCCGGGGTCAAGGGCCCGGACAACCAGTTGCCGGGGCAGGCGACTCTGGCCGAAGTCGGCCAGCTGTTCTTCACCAACGCCGTGGCGCCGATCAACCTGGCCCAGCGCTTCGTCGGGCAGATCCGCAAGGACAGCGGCGTGCTGGCGTTCATGAGTTCGGTGCTGGGCAGCGTAACCATGCCCGACGCGCCGGAGCTGGCCCTGTACAAGGCCAGCAAGGCCGCGCTGAACTCCATGACCAACAGCTTCGTGACCCAGTTGGGGCAAAAGCTCACTGTGCTTTCGCTGCACCCGGGCTGGGTGAAGACCGACATGGGCGGCGAAGGCGCCGATATCGATGTGCAGACCAGCACCCGCGGGCTGATCGCCCAGGTCAATGCCTACACCGGCAAGGGCGGCCATCACTTCGTCAACTACAAGGGCGAAACCATTCCCTGGTAAGGCCGCGGCTGCCCCGGGCAGCCCTTGCACAGGCCAGCGAAGGCTCTGGAACGGGGGGCAAAATGCAAGTTTTGTCCCCCGGCAAATCTTTCGCTAGACTGCGCACCTCGCCCCTTGCGGCGACCCTGGATCAGCAGACAGGGCATCACTGAGCTGGCTAACCTGAACCCACTTTCAGAGGAGCCGGCCACCATGCCTGCGACCCGTACCTGGTTAAAAAATCCCCTGGCCATCTTCACCGGCAATGCCCTCGACGCCCGTGGCGGCCTGGTGCTGCAAGACGGTCTGATCGTTGAAGTGCTGGGCCTCGGCCAACAGCCTTCAAGCCCCTGCCAGCATGTCTTCGATGCCCGCGAGCACGTGCTGCTGCCGGGCCTGATCAACACCCACCATCACTTCTATCAAACCCTGACCCGCGCCTGGGCGCCGGTGGTCAACCAGCCGCTGTTTCCCTGGCTCAAGACCCTGTACCCGGTCTGGGCTCGGCTGACCCCGGAAAAACTCGCCCTGGCGACCAAAGTGGCACTGGCCGAACTGCTGCTCTCCGGCTGCACCACCGCCGCCGACCATCACTATCTGTTCCCGGACGGCCTGGAAAACGCCATCGACGTGCAAGTCGACACCGTGCGTGAACTGGGCATGCGCGCCATGCTCACCCGCGGTTCGATGAGCCTTGGCGAAAAGGACGGCGGCCTGCCACCGCAACAGACCGTGCAGGAAGGCCAGGTGATTCTCGACGACAGTCAGCGCCTGATCCAGCAGTACCACGAGCGTGGCGACGGTGCGCAGATCCAGATCGCCCTGGCACCGTGCTCGCCGTTCTCGGTGACCCCGGAAATCATGTCGGCCAGCGCCGAACTGGCCAACGGGCTCGATGTGCGCCTGCACACGCACCTGGCCGAAACCCTCGACGAAGAAGACTTCTGCCTGCAGCGTTTCGGCCTGCGCACCGTGGATTACCTGGACAGCGTCGGCTGGCTTGGTCCGCGCACCTGGCTGGCCCACGGCATCCACTTCAACCCGGATGAAATCGCCCGCCTGGGCGCGGCCGGCACCGGCATCTGCCATTGCCCGAGTTCGAACATGCGCCTGGCGTCCGGCATCTGCCCCAGCATCGAGCTGACCGATGCAGGGGCGCTGTTCGGCTTGGGCGTGGACGGTTCGGCGTCCAATGACGCCTCGAACATGATCCTCGAAGCGCGTCAGGCGCTGTACATCCAGCGCCTGCGTTACGGCGCCGAAAAGATCACCCCGGAGCGTGTACTGGGCTGGGCGACCCAGGGGTCGGCAAGCTTGTTGGGCCGTACCGACATCGGCGAACTGGCGGTAGGCAAGCAGGCGGACCTGGCGCTGTTCAAGCTCGATGAACTGCGCTTCTCGGGCAGCCATGATCCGATTTCGGCGCTGCTGTTGTGCGGCGCGGATCGGGCGGACCGGGTCATGATCGGCGGCAAGTGGCGGGTGATTGATGGCCAGGTCGAAGGGCTGGACCTGAAAAACCTGATCGCCGATCACAGCCAGGCGGCCCGGCAACTGATTGCCGGCACCTGATCGTTAACTCCAACGGCGAGGGAGCACATCCCTCGCCTGCGCGTTGAGCGCAATCGGCTCAAGGAAACATGTTAGTTTCCCCCCCCTCTCCAACGAGCCGTTAGAAGGACATTACGTGAAACAAATGCACGGACTGGCGCTCTGCGTCGCGCTGCTGATTTCGGGCTGTGGGAAACAGGAGGTTGCAGGCCCCGCCAGCAAAGTGCTGTCACCTGAAAAAGTTGCCGACATTGCTTCGACCATCAGCCGCAGATACCCGGACCTGTCCCCGCAAGTCCGCGATGCGGTGCTCAACACCGTCGTGCGCTCGATGGACAACATGGTGTTGATCGAAGGGGGCGAATTCCAGATGGGGGATTTCGGCTGGCCCCGTGGCTTCGACCCACAGGCCTTGTGCCAATGGCCCTGTGGCGTGGACCCGGCCAACATGGAACGGATCAGCCTCGACATCGATGACGACTTCGTTCACCCGGTCAGATTGAGCAGTTATTACCTGTCCTCGCTGCAAACCACCTTGGGCGATTTCGATCTGTTCTTCCTGGCCCAAGGCAGGCCGCAATTCGACGCGGCACTGCGCAACCGCGAAGACATGAAACACCTCTACCAGGAAAACCTGCCCGCCCCGGCGTCTCGAAAATGGCAAGAGGCCAAGGATTATTGTGGCTGGCTGGCAGACCTCAGCGGCTATGCCGTGGATCTTCCGACCGAGGCCCAATGGGAATATGCGGCGCGCAACCGTGGCCAGCCGGTGATGTTCGCCACCGACAACGGCAATCTGGACTACGGCCGCAACTTTCCGGCGCCTGACGACAACGAAACCTTCGCTGTGGACAGGTTTGTGCCTAATCCGCTGGGCCTCTACAACCTCACCGGCAATGCCAGCGAATGGGTCAACGACTGGTACGACAAACACTACTACCGCGAATCTCCCGTGGAGAACCCGCAAGGGCCTGAAACAGGCATTTATCGGGCGCAACGGGGTGCCAACAACAAGTTTGCCAACGACCCGACCTTTTCTCCTTCGGCCAGCACCGTGCGCCGTTGGCGTTGGGGCGCACTCGCGGCCTGGAATGCCCCCGGGGTCAGCTTTCGCTGCGCTATCCAGTCGGCGCAACCCCTTTAAAGACCGAGCAGCGACAGCATGATGAAGGTGGCAAACAGCACGAAGTGAGTCATGCCTTCTATGGCATTGGTTTCACCGTCGTTGAGGTTGATCGCGCTGACGATCAGGGTGATGAACACCATCACCGTCTGTACCGGGGTCATGGCCATCTGGAACGGCTGGCCGGTGTACAAGGCCATGGCCTCCATCACCGGCACCGTGAGGATCACCGTCGACAGGGAAGCGCCCAGGGCCACGTTGACCACCGACTGCATGCGGTTGGCCAGGGCGGCGCGCAGGGCGGTCAGGATTTCCGGCGCGGCGGAAATCGCCGCCACCAGGATCGCCGTGATCACCGGCGGTGCACCCGTGCCTTCCAGCCCCAGGTCCAGGGTCTTGGACATCACCTCGGCCAGGGCGCCGATTACCACCACCCCGAACACCAGGATGCCGATGCTCCAGGCCAGGTTGATGGCATGGGGCTGTTCCTGGGCCTCTTTATTGCGGCGTTTTTCCGGGTAGCTGTAGCTGAAGAAATAACTGTGCGGCCCGACCTGCATGCGCAGGAACAGGGTATAGAGCACCACCATGGCGCCGATGGTGAAGGCCGAGTAGACCTTCCAGTCGGCCTCGGGGATGAACTCCGGCACCACCATCGACACGCCCATGGCGGTAAGGATCATCACGCTGTAGGTGCGCGCCGAGTCGTCGTTGTAGGGCTGCTCGCCATGCTTGATGCCGCCCATCAGCGCGGCCAGGCCGAGGATACCGTTGATGTCCAGCATCACCGCCGAGTAGATGGTGTCGCGCACCAGGGTCGGCGAGGCTTCGTTGCTCATCATGATCGCCAGGATCACCACTTCCACCAGCACCGCAGCCAGCGTCAGGATCATGGTGCCGTAGGGGTCGCCAACCTTTTCCGCCAGCAGTTCAGCGTGGTGGGCGACGCGCATCGAAGCCATGACGATAAAGCCGATCAGCACCAGCCCGGCGCCCAGGGCGATGCCCTGGCCACTGCCCAGCAACAGGTGTTCAAGCGGATAGGCGGCCACGGCGGCCAACAGCGCAAGCAGTAGAAACTTTTCTTGCTTGAGGGAATTGAGCATTGCAGTCCTTTGACGGGAATAAAAACGAGTACAGGAGATGACTGAAAGACTGCACCAAGTCACTAACGTTTCGTTACATGTTAGTGCACCAGCCTCAGGCGCCGCGCACCGGGATGGATCTTGAACAGCCCTGCGCCGGCAAGCGGCCTCCTGCATTCCCACCCCGTAGAAGCTGGCTTGCCAGCGAAAAGCGCGCCCAAAAGCCCCCGTAGAAACCGCCTCGCCGGCGCAACGGCCATCTTTGTTGTCCTCTTGGTCAGCTATTTGCATTGCCCTCCAGCGCTTGCCGCCCCAGCCCCCACAACAAGATGGAGTTCCAATTCATGCATACACGCCCGTTGCACAAGTTGCTCTGCACCCTGGCCGCCGCCATCGGCCTGAGTGCCAGCCTTTCCGCCAGCGCCGCCGATCCGCTGAAGGTCGGTTTCGTCTACATCGGCCCCATAGGCGATCACGGCTGGACCTATCAGCATGAACAGGGGCGCAAGGCCCTGGTGGAAAAATTCGGCGACCAGATCAAGACCAACTACGTGGAGAACGTAGCCGAAGGCGCCGACGCCGAGCGGGTGATCCGCAACATGGCCAAGGACAACTACGACCTGATCTTCACCACCTCCTTCGGCTACATGAACCCCACGCTGAAGGTCGCCAGGCAGTTCCCCAAGGTGACCTTCGAACACGCCACCGGCTACAAGCAGGACAAGAACCTCGGCACCTACCTGGCGCGCACCTACGAGGGCCGCTATGTGGGTGGTTTCCTCGCGGCGAAGATGACCAAGAGCAAGAAGATCGGCTACGTCGCCTCCTTCCCCATCCCGGAGGTGATCCGCGACATCAACGCCATCCAGCTGGCCCTGAACAAGTACAACCCGGGCACCGAGATCAAGGTGGTGTGGGTCAACTCCTGGTTCGATCCGGGCAAGGAAGCCGACGCCGCCAATGCCCTGATCGACCAGGGCGCCGACGTGATCTTCCAGCACACCGACAGCCCGGCGCCGATCCAGGCCGCGGAACGCCGCGGCGTGTACGCGGTGGGCTATGCCTCGGACATGGCCCACTTCGGCCCCAAGGCGGTGCTGACCTCCATCGTCAATAACTGGGGCCCGCACTACATCCAGGCCACCCAGGGGGTCATGGACCACAGTTGGAAACCCCAGGACTACTGGGGTGGGCTGAAAGAGGGTACGGTTGAACTGCCCCTCAGCGAGCTGCTGCCGGCCCCGGTGAAAACCGAGGCCGAACAGATCATCGCCAGCATCAAGAGCGGCGAGTTCCACCCGTTCACCGGCCCGATCAAGGACCAGGCCGGGGTCGAAAAAATCGCCGCGGGGGTCAGCGCCAGCAATGCCGAACTGGCCTCGATGAACTACTACGTCGAAGGCCTGAAGGCGGACCTCCCCAAATAATCTGGTCGTCGCTGCCGGAGCATCCGCCAGCGACGACGGACCGCCAACAGGATGGGAGCATTTTCATGAATCAACTGCCGATCATCGATATCAGCCCGCTGTATCAGGATGAGCAGCAAGGCTGGGACAGTGTCGCCAAGCAGATCGACCGCGCCTGTCGCGAATGGGGCTTCTTCTACATCAAGGGTCACCCGATCGGTGCACAACGCATCGAGCAACTGCTGAGCACGGCCAAGCACTTCTTCGCCCTGCCCAGTGTTGAAAAACTCAAGATCGATATCACCCAGAGCCGTCACCATCGCGGCTACGGCGCCATCGCCACCGAGCAGCTGGACCCAAGCAAGCCCAGCGACCTCAAGGAAACCTTCGACATGGGCCTGCACCTGCCGGCCGAGCACCCGGACGTGCTGGCGGAAAAACCCCTGCGCGGGCCCAACCGCCACCCCGACCTGCCCGGCTGGCAAGCCCTGATGGAGCAGCACTACCAGGACATGCAGGCCCTGGCCCAGACCCTGCTGCGGGCCATGACCCTGGCCCTGGGCATCGAGCGTGATTTCTTCGACCGCCGCTTCCAGGACCCGGTGAGCGTGCTGCGGATGATCCACTACCCGCCGCGCCACACCGCCAGCAGCGCAGAACAGCAAGGCGCCGGCGCCCACACCGACTACGGCTGCATCACCCTGCTCTACCAGGACGCCGCTGGCGGCTTGCAGGTGCGCAACGTCAAGGGCCAATGGATCGACGCACCGCCCATCGGCGGCACCTTCGTGGTCAACCTCGGCGACATGATGGCGCGCTGGAGCAACGACCGTTACCTGTCGACCCCTCACCGGGTCATCAGCCCGCTGGGGGTGGACCGCTACTCGATGCCGTTCTTCGCCGAGCCGCACCCGGAAACCCGCATCGAATGCCTGCCCGGTTGCCAGGACGCAGAGCACCCGGCCCAGTACCCGGTGACCACCTGCGCCGAATTTCTCCTGTCGCGCTTTGCCGATACCTACGCCTACCGCCGGGAGCTGGAGCAGGCCTGACCGCCCCCCCCCGGTCAGGTTTTGCCGAACATTTGCGCCGCCAGATGTAGAATGGCGGCTTTTTCGGGCCCGGTGAAAACCTGGCGAAAGCCGCAAGCCACAGCCAGTTCCCCACAGAAGGGTACGGCCCCGGCAGCGCATCACTCTCGCAGCGCCCGCCTGCACCTGATGAGACGACACCATGTATGACTGGCTGAACGCCTTGCCCAAGGCCGAGTTGCACCTGCACCTGGAAGGTTCCCTGGAACCGGAACTGCTGTTCGCCCTGGCCGAACGCAACAAGATCGCCCTGCCCTGGAGCGACGTCGAGACCCTGCGCAAGGCCTACGCCTTCAACAACCTGCAGGAATTCCTCGACCTGTACTACCAGGGCGCCGACGTGCTGCGCACCTCCCAGGACTTCTACGACCTGACCTGGGCCTACCTGCTGCGCTGCAAAGAACAGAACGTGATCCACACCGAACCCTTCTTCGACCCGCAGACCCACACCGACCGTGGCGTGCCGTTCGAAGTGGTGCTCAACGGCATCGCCAGCGCACTCAAAGATGGCGAGCAGCAACTGGGCATCACCAGCGGCCTGATCCTCAGTTTCCTGCGCCACTTGAGCGAAGAAGAGGCGCACAAGACCCTCGACCAGGCGCTGCCGTTTCGCGATGCATTCGTCGCCGTGGGCCTGGACAGTTCGGAAATGGGCCACCCGCCGAGCAAGTTCCAGCGGGTATTCGACCGCGCGCGCAGCGAAGGCTTCCTGACCGTCGCCCACGCCGGTGAAGAAGGCCCGCCGGAGTACATCTGGGAAGCCCTGGACCTGTTGAAGATCCAGCGCATCGACCACGGTGTACGTGCCTTCGAAGACGAGCGGCTGATGCAGCGGATCATCGACGAGCAGATCCCGCTGACTGTGTGCCCGCTGTCCAACACCAAGCTCTGCGTGTTCGACCACATGTCCCAGCACAACATCCTGCAAATGCTCGAGCGCGGGGTGAAGGTCACGGTCAACTCCGATGACCCGGCCTACTTCGGCGGCTACGTCACCGAGAACTTCCACGCCCTGCACACCGACCTGGGCATGACCCAGGACCAGGCCCGGCGCCTGGCGCTGAACAGCCTGGATGCACGGCTGGTCAAGCCGTAACGGCCTTCGCCGGCCAGCCGGCTCCTACACCAACCTGTAGGAGCCGGCTGGCCGGCGAACAGCTCCCCCCCGTCTCTATCAGCTCCCCGCCTCGCTCAACTCCTCCAGGGTCTTGCCCCGGGTTTCCATCCCGAACAGCCAGACCACCCCTGCGGCAATCACGAAGCACGCCGCCCCCAGGGCGAATACGCCGCCCTGCCCGGTCAACGGAAACACCAGCCCGGTCACCAGCGGCCCCAACAGCGAACCGATGCGCCCCACTGCCGAAGCGAACCCCGAGCCCGTGGCCCGGGCCGACGTCGGGTACAACTCGGGGGTATAGGTGTAGAGCACCGCCCACATGCCGAACAGGAAAAACTGCATCAGCAGCCCGGTGCCGATCAGCAGGCTGACGTTGCCGCCAAAGACCGCGCTCTGCCCGTAGAAGAAGGCCATGACCCCGCCGCCGAGCAAGGTCACGATGCACACCGGCTTGCGCCCCCAGCGCTCCACCAGCCAGGCCGCCATGAGGAACCCGGGAATCCCGCCCAGGGAAATCAGCACCGTGTAGTACACCGACTGGGTCACCGCAAAACCGGACTGCTGGAGCAAGGCGCTGAGCCAGGACGTCAGGCCGTAGAAGCCCAGCAGGGCGAAGAACCACAGGCTCCAGATCATCATCGTGCGCTGGCGGTAGAGCGGCGACCAGATCTGCTTCAGTGCCGAGAAAAAGTGCCCCGGCGCACTGTCGATACGCGGCAGGTGCAGCGGCTCCGGCAATTGCGCCGTGCCCAGGCAAGCGCGCACCTTGTCTTCGATGCCACACAGCACCCGATCCGCATCGGCGTGGCGCCCGGCCTGTTCCAGCCAGCGCGGCGACTCGGGAATGAAGAAGCGGATCACCAGCACGAACACCGCCGGTATCGCCAGCACCAGGAAGATGTCACGCCAGCCGATCAGCGGCAGGAGGAAATACGAGAGCACCCCGGCGGCGACGAAACCCAGGGGCCAGAAGCCGTCCATCAGGGCGATGTAGCGCCCGCGACGCTGGGCCGGAATCATCTCCGAGAGCATCGACTGGGCGATGGGAAACTCCATGCCCATGCCGATCCCCAGCAGCACCCGGAACAGGGTCAGGCTGTCCACGCTCTGGGCGGTGGAACACAGGTAACTGGCCACGCCCCAGAGCACGATGCTCCATTGGAACACCGGCTTGCGCCCGAAGCGGTCGGCGAGCATGCCCGACAGCGAGGCGCCCAGCACCATGCCGAAGAAACTGGAGCTGGCCAGCAAGCCGGCCTGGGCCGAACTCAGGCCAAACTCGGTTTTGATCGAGCCGAGGAGGAAGGTCATCATCGCCAGGTCCATGGAGTCGAAGAAAAACGCCAGGGCGATGATGATGAAAATCACCCGGTGATAGCCGCTGATGGGTAGCCGTTCCAGGCGCTCTGCGGCGCTGTATTCCTGTATGCCCATGCCCGTTCCCCCGGTTGAATGCCTGACCGCCCGAGTGTGCGGGATCGAGGCCGGGACGGATGGCTGAGGACGACCTGTTCGCATCAGGCAACGACGCCACGTGCACGCCGCCTGGGTCCGACGACAGGCCCGCGCCTAGGGACGGCGCGCGCTGATCTGCGCGCAACGCTCCTGGAGCAGGTCACGCAGCAATTTCACCGGTTTGCTCAGGTGCGCCCGATGGGTGCACAGCAGGTTCAGCGACGCGCCTTCGCAGCGCAGTTCCGGCAGCAGTATCTGCAGGCGGCCGGCCAGCACATCGGTGGCCACATCCAGCCAGGACTTGTAGGCAATCCCCTCGCCGGCCACGGCCCAGCGCCGCACCACATCGGCGTCGTCGCTCAGGCGGTCACCACTGACGGTGAGGCTCACCTCGCGCTTGCCGTCATGAAAGCTCCAGAGGTCATGAGCCCGGCTGTCGAGCATGTACAACAGGCAGTTGTGCTGGGCCAGTTGCTCCAGCTGGCGCGGCTCGCCGTAGCGGGCCAGATAACTGGGGGCGGCGCACAGCACCCGGCGGTTGTCCGGAGCCACTGGCAGGGCCACCAGGCTGGAGTCCTCCGGTTCGCCGTAACGCAGGGCAATGTCCACCGGCTGGCGGAACAGGTCGGCAATCCGGTCCCCCAGCAGCAGGCGCACGCTGAGCTTGGGATGTTCACGCTGGAACTCGTCGAGCCAGGGCAACAGCAGATTGCGGCCAAAATCCGAAGGGGCAGAAAGCTGCAACACGCCACTGACCTGATCCTGACCGCTGGCCAGCAGGCGCCGGCCTTCATCCAGGTTGCTCAACGCCGCCCGGGCGTATTCGAGAAAACCCTCGCCCTCGGCGGTGAGCCGCAAGCTGCGGGTGGAACGGGCCAGCAGGCGTGCGCCCAGGTGTTCCTCGATGCGCTTGAGGGCGGCGCTGGCCACCGCTGGCGAAAGGTCCATGACCCGGGCCGCCGCCGACAGGCTGCCCAGGTCTGCGGCACGCACGAACAACTGCAGGTCATCGAATCGCAGCATGAGGCCTTCCTGGATTATCAAAAAAATATTGAAAGAGCCTGCTCTTTTAGCCGGTTTTATCCTCGGGAGAAATAGCCAATCATCCCCCCATCGCCCAGCACCCTGAGGAAGCCCACATGTCCCAAGCCTTCACCGCGATTGCCACCCTGATCGCCAAGCCCCAGCAGCAAGACATTCTCAAGCGCGAGCTCAGCGCCCTGGTCTCGCCCAGCCGCGAGGAAAGCGGCTGCCAGTACTACGAGCTGCACCAGGATGCCGAGCAACCGGGCACCTTCTACGTGCTGGAGCGCTGGGACGATGAAGCAGCCCTGGAGTTTCACAACAACACCGCGCACTTCCGGCATTTCCTTCATCAGACCCGCGAGGCGATCGAGCACTTCGAGCTCAAGCGCCTGCAGTTGATTGTCTGAACCTTTTTTCCCTACTCATCATCAGGAACTCAACATGAAAGCCATCGCCTATTACGCTTCCCTGCCCATCGACGATCCCAAGTCCCTGCAAGACATCGAGCTGCCCGAGCCCGTGGCCGGCCCTCGCGATCTGCTGGTGGAGGTCAGGGCCATCTCGGTCAACCCGGTGGACACCAAGGTGCGCCAGAACGTCCAGCCCGAAGGCGGCGCGGCCAAGGTGCTGGGCTGGGACGTGGCCGGGGTGGTCAAGGCCGTGGGCCGCGACGTCAGCCTGTTCAAGGTCGGTGACCGAGTGTTCTACGCCGGCTCCATCGCCCGGGCCGGCGGCAACAGTGAGCTGCACACTGTGGATGAACGGATCGTCGGCCACATGCCCAAGAGCCTGGACTTCGCCGCCGCCGCCGCCCTGCCGCTGACCGCGATCACCGCCTGGGAGCTGCTGTTCGAACGCCTGCAGATCAGCCAGGAGCCGGCTGACAAAGGCCAGAGCCTGCTGATCGTCGGCGCTGCCGGCGGGGTCGGTTCGATCCTCACCCAGCTGGCCCGTCAGCTCACCGGCCTCAAGGTGATCGGCAGTGCTTCCCGCGAACAGACCCAGGCCTGGGTCCGCGAGCTGGGCGCCCATGCGGTGGTGGACCACAGCCAGCCACTGAGCGCCGAACTCCAGCGCATTGGCGCAGGCCAGGTGACCCACGTCGCCAGCCTGACCCAGACCGATGCCCACCTCGACCAACTGGTGGAAGCCCTGGCGCCCCAGGGCAAGCTGGCGCTGATCGACGATCCGAAAAGCCTCGACGTGACCAAGCTCAAGCGCAAGAGCCTGTCGTTGCACTGGGAGTTCATGTACACCCGTTCCCTGTTCGAAACCGCCGACATGCAAGAGCAGCACGTGCTGCTCAACCGGGTCGCCGAACTGATTGACGCCGGCACCTTGAAGACCACGGTCGGTGAACACTTCGGCCAGATCAACGCAGCCAACCTGCGCCGCGCCCACGCCCTGCTGGAGAGCGGCAAGGCTCGCGGCAAGATCGTCCTCGAAGGTTTCTGAGGCGTTAAGGAACGGCAGCCGGCACCGGTAAAAGGTGCTGGCTGCCGTCAGTCCGAGAATTGATTCCGGTCATATTTGTGACCGTATTCGGGTCTACACTGGGGGCCCTTGCAGCGCAGTCTTTTACCGTTAGGAGGTCAGCAATGAAGATCCTGATAAAAGAATTGGCACACCCCCTGGGCTCTCAATGGCAGGTGCGGCTCGACCAGCATGTGGTGACGTTCCGCAGCGAAGCCGAAGCCCGGGCCTTCACCCAGACCCTGCAAAGCCGCCTGCAAGCGCCCCACCCGATTCCCCAGAGCCAGCGCGCCACCGGCTGACTCAGAGCTCGGCAGCCTTCAGCGCCCGGGCATTCTGCAAGCGCCGGGTCATGACCGCCATGCTCACCGCCAGCACACCGCACAGGCTGATGACAATCGCCATCGGCATGGCGCTGCCGTCATGCAGCACACCCACCAGGTACGCCGCCCCTGCCGCCACGCTGAATTGCAGGCAACCGAGCATCGCCGAGGCGCTGCCGGCCCGTGCGCCCTGACCGTTCATGGCGCAGGCCGCGGCATTGGGAATGATGCAGCCCAGGCTGGCGATACACACGAACAGCGGCAGCAGCAGCGGCCAGAGCGCACTGGTGTGCAAGGCGCTGACGCCGAGCAGGGTCAGGCCCGCTGCCAGGTAGATCCACACGGTGCGCGCCAGCAGGAACGCCGGGCCACGCTTGGCCAGCAGGCGCGCATTGATCTGCGCCACCAGGATGAAGCCCCCGGCATTGATCCCGAAGAACCAGCCGAAGTGCTCCGCTGGCACGCCGTAGAGCTTGATGAAGACAAACGGCGAACCGGCAATGTAGGAAAACATCCCGGCAATGGCGATCCCGCCGGTCAAGGCATGGCCGAGAAATACCCGGTCCGACAGCAGCAGGCCATATTGGCGCAGCGCCCCGGACAGAGGCAGGCGCGGGCGGGTGGCCGGCATGCTTTCCGGCAGGCCCAGGGCCACTGCCAGCCCGGACAGTGCACTGAACACCGTGAGCATGATGAAGATCGACTGCCAGCCGTAGAGGTTGACCAGCAGGCCGCCCAGCATCGGCGCCAGGATCGGGGCCAGGCCCATCACCAGCATCAGTTGGGAGAAGACCTTGGCCGAACCCACCGCATCGCACTTGTCGCTGACCACGGCCCGGGAAATCACCATCCCGGCGCATCCGCCCAGGGCCTGGACAAAGCGTGCGCCGATCAGCCATTCCAGGTTCGGCGCATAGGCGCAGGCCAGGGAGGCCAGCGTGAACAGGCCCACCCCCGCCAGCAGCGGCAGGCGCCGGCCAAAACGGTCGGCCACCGGGCCATAGGCCAACTGGCCGATGGACAGGCCGAGGAAGTAGGCGGCCAGGGTCAGCTGAACGTGTTTTTCATCGGTGCCCAAAGCCAGGGCCATCGAGGGGAAAGCCGGCAGGTAGAAGTCGATGGCCAGCGGGCCGAAAGCGCTCAGAGCGCCGAGAATCAGGATTGTGCGGAGGTTCATGGCATCCAAACGAGCGTTGGTCAGCGGTCGCACAGTCTAGCCGCGCTTGGACGCCTTGAACATTCCGATAGGTCGCTAACTATATAAAAAGGCTCAGGCAACCTTGACCGCGTAGCCTTCCTCGCTGATCAGGCTGATCACCTCATCGCTGGACAGGCGGCTCTCGACCCCGACTTCCTTGGCCGCCAGATCCACCCGCACGGTGGCCGCCGGGTCCTTGCTTTGCAGCGCCTGGGTGATGGCACGCACACAGTGACCGCAGGACATGCCTTGAACGTTGAATACTTGCATTGCGCTTCTCCTGTATTGGGTTGGAGCAAGTCTTGTCCTTGCCACCGTGGCAAGGTCAAGTTCCGGATTGATCTGCCGGGCTGGAAATCGGCGGCGCGCTCGGCCAAGCTGCACGTCTTACGACATCACAGCGGGAGATTCAGCCATGCGCTGGTCAACTTTCAGCCTCGTCGGCCTCCTGGGCCTGTTCGCGGCAACCCCATCGGCGCTGGCCGCCGGAGAGGACTACGGCGTGCTGATCATTTCCAGGGAGCGGCTGGAAGTCGCCACGTCCTGCGAAATCGGCCTGTACATCCAGGACCAGCTCGCCGGCCGGCTGTTCCAGGAACAGAGCGCCTCGTTCAACCTGCCGCCGGGCAAGGTTTCCCTGCGCCTGAAACTGCTGCCAGGCCAGGCCCCGGGCTGCAACGCCGGGCTGCTTGCCCCGAGTTCCCAGGACATCAGCCTGCGGGCTGGCGACGTGCTGAAGTTCCGCATCGCCATGAACGCCTCGGGCATGTACCTCAAGCCCGCCGCCCTGGAATACTGATACCCCGCCCCCTGCCGAGCTCCCGGGGCCTGCTGTTCGCGCACTGCGAGCCGCCCCTGGGACAAAATGAAGCACCCGTGCAATGCCCCCTTGACCTTGCCTGCGTGGCAAGGTTGATCCTGTAGGCAACATTCACAGGGAGCGTCGCCATGCCTGAATCAACCACTTTCGACCTGCCGATTGCCGGCATGACCTGCGCCAGTTGCGCCGGGCGCGTAGAGCGTGCCCTGGGCAAGGTCGCCGGCATTCGCACGGTCAGCGTCAACCTGGCCACGGAACAGGCTCGGGTCGAAGCACCGCAAGACAGCCTGCCGGCCCTGCTGGAAGCCGTGGAAAACGCCGGCTACAGCGTGCCGGTACAAGCCGTCGAACTGAGCATCGGCGGCATGACCTGCGCCACCTGCGCCGGGCGAGTCGAACGCGCCTTGAACAAACTCCCTGGCGTGCGCAGCGCCAGCGTCAACCTGGCCACCGAGCGTGCCCATGTCGAACTGCTGGGCCAGGTCGACCCGGCGCTGCTGATCAATGCCGTGACCCAGGCCGGCTACTCCGCCAGCCTGTGGCAGGCCGAGCAGAAACAGGGCGACGAGCAACAGCAGAACCTGCGACGCGAGCGCTGGAGCCTGGTGCTGGCCATCCTCCTGGCCCTGCCCCTGGTGCTGCCGATGCTGGTGCAGCCGTTCGGCCTGCACTGGATGCTTCCGGCCTGGGCCCAGTTCGCCCTGGCCACCCCGGTGCAGTTCATCTTCGGTGCACGCTTTTATGTCGCGGCCTGGAAGGCCGTGCGCGCCGGCAGCGGCAACATGGACCTGCTGGTGGCCCTGGGCACCAGCGCCGGCTATGGCTTGAGCCTGTACGAGTGGGCCACCGCCGCCGCGGGCAGCATGCCGCACCTGTACTTCGAAGCCTCGGCGGTGGTAATCGCCCTGGTACTGCTGGGCAAATACCTGGAAAGCCGCGCCAAGCGCCAGACCGCCAGTGCCATCCGCGCCCTGGAAGCCCTGCGTCCGGAGCGGGCGATCCAGGTCATCGACGGCCGCGAACAAGAAGTGGCGATCAGCGCCTTGCGCCTGGGTGACCTGGTGCTGGTCAAGCCCGGCGAGCGCTTTGCGGTGGACGGCGAAGTCATCGAAGGCCAGAGCCATGCCGATGAAGCGCTGATCAGCGGCGAGAGCCTGCCCGTGCCCAAGCAACCGGGCGACAAGGTCACCGGTGGCGCCATCAACGGCGAAGGCCGGCTGCTGGTGCGCACCCTGGCCCTGGGGTCGGAAACCGTGCTGGCGCGGATCATTCGCCTGGTGGAAGACGCCCAGGCCGGCAAGGCACCGATCCAGAAACTGGTGGATAAAGTCAGCCAGGTGTTCGTGCCCACTGTCCTGGTGCTGGCGCTGATCACGCTGGTGGGCTGGTGGCTGTACGGCGCACCGCTGGAAACCGCGGTGATCAACGCCGTGGCGGTGCTGGTGATCGCCTGCCCTTGCGCCCTGGGGCTGGCCACGCCCACGGCGATCATGGCCGGCACCGGCGTGGCGGCCCGCCACGGCATCCTGATCAAGGATGCCGAAGCCCTGGAGCGGGCCCACGAAGTCAGTTCGGTGGTCTTCGACAAGACCGGCACCCTGACCTCCGGCACCCCGCGCATCGCCCATATGCAGGCGGTGCAAGGCGATGAAAACAGCGTGCTGCAATTGGCCGGTGCCCTGCAGCGCGGCAGTGAGCACCCTCTGGCCAAGGCGGTGCTGGACCTGTGCCAGGAACGCCAACTGCCGGTGGCTGACGTCAGCGCCAGCCAGTCCCTCACCGGGCGAGGCATCGCTGGCACCCTGGAGGGCCGCCAACTGGCCCTGGGCAACCGCCGTCTGCTGGAAGAAAGCGGCCTCAACCCCGGCAATCTGGCCCAGGCGGCCAGGGACTGGGAACACGAAGGCCGGACCCTGTCCTGGCTGATCGAGCAGAGCCCGCAACCCCGGGTGCTGGGCCTGTTCGCCTTTGGCGACACCCTCAAGCCCGGCGCGTTGCAGGCGGTGCAGCAACTCAATGCACGGCATATCAGCAGCCATTTGCTGACCGGTGACAACCGCGGCAGCGCCAAGGTGGTGGCCGACGCCCTGGGCATCACCGACGTGCACGCCGAAGTGCTGCCGGCGGACAAGGCGGCCACGGTGGCCGAGCTGAAAAAGACCGGCGTGGTGGCCATGGTCGGGGATGGTATCAACGACGCCCCGGCCCTGGCGGCGGCGGACATCGGCATCGCCATGGGTGGCGGCACCGACGTGGCCATGCATGCGGCCGGTATCACCCTGATGCGCGGCGATCCACGGTTGATCCCGGCGGCCCTGGAAATCAGCCGCAAGACCTACGCGAAGATCCGCCAGAACCTGTTCTGGGCCTTCGTCTACAACCTGATCGGCATCCCGCTGGCAGCCTTCGGCCTGCTCAACCCGGTGCTCGCCGGCGCGGCCATGGCACTGTCCAGCGTCAGCGTGGTCAGCAATGCGCTACTGTTGAAAACCTGGAAACCCAAAGACCTGGAGAACGCCGAATGAACATCGGCCAAGCAGCCCGAAAGAGTGGCCTGAGCGCCAAGATGATCCGTTACTACGAGTCCATCGGCCTGCTCAAGCCCGCCCATCGCAGTGACAGCGGCTATCGCCTGTATGGCGATGACGACCTGCACAGCCTGGCCTTCATCAAGCGCTCCCGGGACCTGGGGTTTTCCCTGGAGGAGGTGGGCAAGCTGCTGACCCTGTGGCAGGACCGGCAGCGGGCCAGCGCCGATGTGAAGGCCCTGGCTCGCCAGCATATCGACGAGCTGAACCAGAAGATCCGCGAGCTGGCAGGGCTGCGCGACACCCTGCAGGACCTGGTGGAGCACTGCCAGGGCGACCACCGCCCGGACTGCCCGATCCTCAAGGAACTGGCCTCGGGCAGTTGCTGCGGATCCTGAGCCTGTGACCTGCCGGTCCATGTAGCCGCTGCCGAGCCCTGGGCGAGGCTGCGAAAAGGCCCGCAGGGCCTTGCTTGGCGATCTCCCGCCAGACCTCGGCGCCCTCAAGATCCCTGCGTCCCTTCGGGCCGTGCGCAGCCTTCGGCAGCGGCTACAAGGTGCCAAGGTGCCAAGGTGCCAAGGTGCCAAGGTGCCGAGTCGTTTGCGGGAATGAAAAATCCGGCCAAGGCCGGATTTTTTATGGCATCACTGCATCCAGGGCGGAGGCGGTGGTTCTTCGGATTTGCCCGGCGGCGCATCATCCGCCGCGCGTACTGCCTGGCGACGCTCCTCGTCCAGGCGCGCCGCTTCGATCTCGCGGATCACGCTGCCGACATCCGCCAGTTCTTCGGGGTCGTCGAACTCGCCGGTCAGCACGCTGCCTGGATGCAAGGTGCCAGCCTCGTACAAGGCCCACATTTCCTTGGCATACCGGGTGCCCTTGAGTTCCGGGGCAAAACGCCCGAAATAGGACGCCATGTTGCCGACGTCACGCTCCAGCATGCTGAAGGCATGGTTGTTGCCGGCCGCATCCACCGCCTGGGGCAAGTCGATGATCACCGGGCCATCCGGGGTCAGCAGCACGTTGAACTCGGAAAGGTCACCGTGCACCAGGCCGGTACACAACATCAGCACGATCTGGGAAATCAGGAAGGCGTGATATTCACGGGCCTGGTCCGGTTCCAGCACCACATCGTTGAGCCGCGGCGCCGCATCGCCGTATTCGTCGGCCACCAACTCCATCAACAGCACACCTTCGAGGAAGTCGAACGGCTTGGGCACTCGCACCCCCGCGTTGGCCAGACGGAACAACGCCGCCACTTCGGCGTTCTGCCAGGCGTCCTCGGTTTCCTTGCGCCCGAACTTCGAGCCCTTGGCCATGGCCCGCGCCTGACGGCTGTTACGAACCTTGCGACCCTCCTGATACTCCGCCGCCTGACGGAAACTGCGTTTGTTCGCCTCCTTGTAGACCTTGGCGCAACGTAGCTCGTTGCCGCAGCGCACCACATACACAGCTGCCTCTTTACCACTCATGAGTGGGCGCAGCACCTCGTCTACCAGACCGTCTTCGATCAGCGGTTCAATGCGTTTTGGAGTCTTCATCAGCTTTTATTGTGGGTCCCTTGTTACCAAACACGCGAAAGTCACTCGTTATACGGCAATCCTCCCACGACGGGAAAGGGCTGCCGACCACCGAGCGACAGCAATGCACTCAATGTGCCAGATCAATCCCTCGACGCCGCCGAGGATCATAGCCGAGACGGCGTCCGCAACCGTCCATCAGCGGCAGCAAGGCCAGCCCCTTCGCAAGCCTGTCCGCGGAAGTTTTTTTCTGCCTGCGGCTCAATATTGCCCGGCGCCAGCCGAAGCCCTCAGAGAGACAGGGAGTTTGTCCGACAATCCAATAAAGACGTCAGCCACCGGCCAAGGTTCGATCGCCGCGGGCTCGACTTCACCCCAGGGATGCAATCAGCGTCATCTTTCAAGCTGCCGATAAATCCGCGAGTCGCCTGCACTTCGTGGTCTTACAAAAAACTGGAGCGCGGATGAACATCAAACAGAAACTGACCTGGGCCTTCGCCGTCATCGCCAGCCTGCCCGTGGTGCTGGTGGCCACGCTGGTGGTGATCAACCTGCGTAGCGAGGCCGAAAACACCTTCGTCGACGGCAGCGGCCGCGAGATCCGCCAAGTGGCCAACGCCATGCAGCTGTTCTTCGAAGGCATCAGCCAGAACATCGATTACCTGGCGGCGCAACCGCTGCTCACCCAGGCCGGCGACAACCTCAAGACCTGGATGAGCGCCGATGCGGCGAAGGCCCCGGAAGGCGAGCAGGACAAACGCATCTTCGAGCTGTTTGCCGCCATGGCCGCCAGCCATCCGGCCTATGCCTATGTGTCCTATGGCGTGAGCAACGGCGGCTACGTCTCCTGGCCCGCCGACCTGAAGCTGGCCAACTACGACCCCCGCGTACGCCCCTGGTACAAGACCGCCCAGGCCAACCCGGGCAAGACCCTGCGCACCGAGGCCTATTACTGGGCCAGCGACGATGCGGTGCTGGTCAGCACCGTGCGCTCCCTGGCCAACCAGTTGGGCCCCCAGGGCGGCGTGGTCGCAGTCGACGTGTCGCTCAAGCAGCTCACCGAAATCGTCAAACAGATCAAGCTGGGCGAATCCGGCTACCTGATGCTGATGGAAAACAACGGTACGGTGCTGGTGGATCCCAAGCAGCCGGAGCACAACTTCAAGGCCCTGGGCAGCCTCGGCGAGGGTTACGCGCAACTGGCCAAGGCCGGCAAGGGCCTGGTGCAGGTGGAGCTGGGCGGGGAGCACTACATGGCCAACGTCTGGCCTTCGGAGCAACTGGGCTGGACCTTCATCGGCCTGATCAAGCAGAAGGAAGTCATGGGCGCGGCCACCCAGCTGACCTGGATCATCGCCGGTATTGCCGCGATCCTGGCGGTGCTGTTCGCAGTGCTCGGGGCGAGTTTCGCCAGCCTCATCGTGCGGCCGATCCGCGGCGTGGCCAGTGGCCTGGAAGGCATTGCCCAAGGCGAAGGCGATCTGACCCGCAGCCTGAATATCCGTGGCAGCGACGAAACCGCGCAGTTGGCCAACTGGTTCAACCAGTTCCTGGCGGCAATCCGCAACCTGATCCAGAGCATCGGCCAGGCCGCGCAGAAGATCCTCGCCACCTCCCACAGTTCGACCCAGGTCTCCAGCGACATGGCCGAAGCCGCCGGGCGCCAGCGCGAAGCGGTGGACATGGTGTCCACCGCCTTCCACGAAATGGTCGCCACCGCCAACGAAGTGGCCCGCTCCTGCAGCCAGGCCGCCGAGTCGGCGGACAGCGGCCAGCGCCAGGCCCGGGAAGGCCAGCAGCAGATCGATGACGCTGTGCACAGTGTCGACCGCCTGAGCCAGGAGATCGAACAGTCGGCGCAGTCGATGCAGCAACTGGAACGCGACAGCACGGACATCCAGTCGATCCTCGGCACCATCCGCTCGATCGCCGAACAGACCAACCTGCTGGCGCTGAATGCGGCCATCGAGGCCGCCCGGGCCGGGGAGCAGGGTCGCGGTTTTGCCGTGGTGGCCGACGAGGTACGGGCCCTGGCCAAGCGTACCGCCGACTCCACTGCCGAGATCGACGGGCTGCTGGGCAACCTGGCCAAGCGCACCAGCGCGGTGACCCAGCAGATGCACGCCAGCCTGGAAGTGTCCCAGCAATCGGTGAACCGCATCGGCCTGGCGCGCAACAGCTTCGGGCAGATCCGCGAATCGGTGGACGTGATCCGCGACATGAACACCCAGATCGCCACCGCCGCCGAAGAGCAGCATCAGGTAGCCGAGGACATCAACCGGCACATCAGCCAGATCCATGGCGATGCGCAACGGGTGGCGGAACTGGCGAACGCAGCACGCCTGGACTCCCAGAGCCTGGCGGGGCTGTCCAATGAACTGGACGCCCTGGTACGGCGCTTCAAGACCTGAAGACGTTTTCACCGGCACGCCGGCTCCTGCGGATGGGCGGCATTTCTGTGTAGGAGCCTGCGTGCCGGGGAAAGCCACGAACCTCAGCGTTCGATGATCGCCGTCACACCCTGGCCGCCCGCGGCGCAGATGGAAATCAGCCCGCGCCCCTGCCCCGCCACGCTCAGCAGCTTCGCCAGGTTGGCGACGATGCGCCCGCCGGTAGCGGCAAACGGGTGCCCTGCCGCCAGGGAACTGCCTTTGACGTTGAGCCGGGCGCGATCGATGCTGCCCAGAGGTGCCTCCAGGCCCAGCCGGGTCTTACAGTACTCGGGGTCTTCCCAGGCCTTGAGAGTGCACAGCACCTGGGCGGCGAAGGCTTCGTGGATCTCGTAGTAGTCGAAGTCCTGCAGGCTCAGGCCATTGCGCGCCAGCAAGCGCGGCACGGCGTACACCGGCGCCATCAACAGCCCTTCGGCGCCGTTGACGAAATCCACCGCCGCGGCCTCGCCGTCGCGCAGGTAGGCAAGAACCGGCAGGCCACGCTCCCTGGCCCAGGCCTCACTGCCCAGCAGCACCAGCGAGGCGCCATCGGTCAGGGGCGTGGAGTTGCCCGCCGTCAGCGTGCCGCTGGCGCTACGATCGAAGGCCGGCTTGAGGCTGGCGAGCTTTTCCAGGGTCAGGTCCGGGCGCAGGTTGTTGTCCCGGGTCAGGCCGAGGAAGGGAGTGATCAGGTCGTCCTGCCAGCCTTCGGCGTAGGCGGCGGCCATTTTCTGATGGCTTTCCAGGGCCAGTTGATCCTGATCGGCGCGGGCAATGCTCCAGGTCTTGGCCATCTGCTCGCAGTGCTCGCCCATGGACAAGCCCGTGCGCGGCTCACCATTGCGCGGCAGTTCCGGCTTGAGGTGATGGGGCCGCAGTTGCAGCAGGGTCTTGAGCTTGTCGCCGGTGCTCTTGGCGCGGTTGGCCTGCAACAGGATCTTGCGCAGGCCTTCGTTGACCCCGATCGGCGCATCCGAAGTGGTATCCACCCCGCCGGCGATGCCGCAGTCGATCTGCCCCAGGGCGATCTTGTTGGCCACCAGCAGCGCCGCTTCCAGGCCCGTGCCGCAGGCCTGCTGGATATCGTAGGCCGGGGTGGTGGGCGAAAGCCGCGAGCCGAGCACGCATTCGCGGGTCAGGTTGAAGTCCCGGGAATGCTTGAGCACCGCACCGGCGGCCACCTCGCCAAGGCGCAGGCCGTGCAGGTTGTAGCGCTCGATCAGGCCCTCCAGGGCGGCGGTGAGCATCGCCTGGTTGCTGGCGGTGGCATAGGGGCCGTTGGAACGGGCGAAGGGGATACGGTTGCCGCCGATAATCGCGACGCGACGCAGCTGTGTCATGGAAAGCTCCCTATTCTGTGAGTGCGACTGCGGTGGGTACCTCCTCCAGCGTAGGAGGGATCTGGCTGATCGAACGACCCAGGGCCATTCATGGTCCACACTTTGAACCCCAACCTTCGGAGTGCGTTCCATGTCTGACCGTTATATCGACTTCGCCAACTCGTCCATCGGCCAGCGCCTGGTCGGGGCCCTTGGCCTGCCGTCGCCGGTACGCCTGGAGCGCTGGCAAGCCGGTCGCCTGCGGCCCATCGAAGGTGCGCTGTTGCTCGGCGGCGGCGCGCTGGCACAGCAGGTGGCCGCCCTGGCGCCGCGCCTGACCGATGGCATCTACAGCTATGGCGCCGACCCGTCCCTGGCCACCCCCTGGATTCCCGGCCACGGGCCCAGGCTCAAGGCCGTGGTGTTCGACGCCAGCGAGCTGCTGCACACAGACCAGCTCAAGCAATTGCGAGAGTTCTTCCAGCCACTGCTGAGAAACCTCGAGCCCAGCGCCCACCTGGTCATCCTCGGGCGTGCCCCGGAAAGCCTTGACGAGCCCTTCGCCGCCAGCGCCCAGCGCGCCCTGGAAGGCTTCAGCCGCTCCCTGGCCAAGGAACTGCGCAACGGCGCCACCCTGCAATTGCTGTACGTGGCGCCCGGAGCGGAAGAACAGCTGGAAGGCGCCTTGCGCTTCTTTCTCTCGCCCAAGAGCGCCTACGTTTCCGGGCAGGTGATCCGCTTGCAGCCTTGCGCGACCCAGGTCCAGGACTGGAGCCGCCCCCTGGCCGGGCGCAAGGCCCTGGTCACCGGCGCCGCCCGCGGCATTGGTGCGGCCATCGCCGAAACCCTGGCCCGGGATGGTGCCCAGGTCCTGCTGCTGGACGTGCCCCAGGCCAAGGCCGATCTGGAAGCCCTGGCGGCCCGTCTCGGCGGCCGCGCCATCTGCCTGGACATCTGCGCCGAAGACGCTCCGGCACAGTTGATCGAGCAACTGCCGGAGGGCATCGACATCCTGGTGCACAACGCCGGCATCACCCGGGACAAGACCCTGGCCAACATGACCCCGGAATACTGGGACGCGGTGCTGGCAGTGAACCTCAATGCGCCCCAGGTACTGACCCAGGCCCTGCTGGACAGCGCACGCCTGCACGACCATGGCCGGGTGATCCTGCTGGCCTCCATCAGCGGCATCGCCGGCAACCGCGGGCAAACCAACTACGCCGCCAGCAAGGCCGGGCTCATTGGCCTGGCCCAGGCCTGGGCGCCGCTGCTGCACGCCCGGGATATCAGCATCAATGCCGTGGCGCCGGGCTTCATCGAGACCCAGATGACCGCCAAGGTCCCCTTCGCCCTGCGCGAAGCTGGAAGGCGCATGAGCTCCCTGAGCCAGGGCGGCCTGCCCCAGGACGTTGCCGAAGCGGTGGCCTGGCTCGGCCAGCCGGGTAGCGGCGCCGTCAGCGGGCAGGCCCTGCGGGTCTGCGGGCAAAGTCTCTTGGGGGCCTGAAAATGACTGCACACTGGCATGAACTGAACCTGCCCGCATCCCTGGCGCCGCTGTTTCTCAAGGCGGCAATGCGCCGACGGATCAACGGCACGCAGTTACCCGAATACGGCCTGCGCTGCTGGATCAGCCTGGCCCCCGGGCAACTGGCGGCCTACCGCAAGGTCTGCGGCTTTGCCGATAACGGCCTGCTGCCCGCGACCTACCCCCATGTGCTGGCGTTTCCCTTGCAGATGCAGTTGCTCACTGCCCGGGACTTTCCATTTCCGCTGCTGGGGCTGGTTCACCTGGGCAACAGGATTCGTGTGCTGCGCCCCATGGGCAATGTCAGCAGTGTTCGAATCGGGGTCCAGGTATGCAACCTGCAACCCCACGCCAAAGGCGCAACATTCGACCTGGTGACCACAGTGGACGATTTGCTGGGCCCCCTCTGGGAAGCGCAAAGCCGCATGCTCTGCCGTGGAGTCAAGCTGGCGGGAGAACCTTCCAGCCAACACCTGCCCAACGCCCGCAACCTGGCCGAAGTCGCCTGCTGGCGCGCCGAGCGCGATATCGGCCGGCGCTACGCCAGGGTTTCCGGCGACTACAACCCGATCCACCTGAGCGCCTGGAGCGCCCGGCTGTTCGGCTTTCCCCAAGCCATCACCCATGGCCTGTGGAACAAGGCGCGCACCCTGGCAGCCCTGAGCGAGCATCTGCCAGCAGCGAACATCGAAGTGACGGTGCAGTTCATGAAGCCCGTGCTGCTGCCCGGCGAAGTGCGCCTGCTGGCCAGTGCCGGGGGTTCAAGTGGAGAACTGCAGTTGCTGGGCTGCGGCGAGTTGCAGCATATGCTGGGCAACTGGCAGCCCATTGCCTGAGGGGCCTCAGCCCCGGCGGATCAGCAGCACCCCGACGACGATCAGCAGCAATCCGGCAATCTTGCCGAGGCTGACCGGCGCTTCCCGAAACCCTACCCAGCCAAAGTGGTCCAGCGCCAGAGCCATGCTCAACTGGCCGGCCAGCACCAGCGCCATGAACAGCAGGGCGCCGACCCGCGGCCCGGCAAAGGCGGCGGTGGTTATGAAAAACGCCCCCAGCAGGCCGCCGCACCAATGCCACCAGGTCAGGCCCTTGAGGGCACCCAGGGTAGGCATTTCACGCTGCAGCACCACCAGCACCAGCAGCGCTGCAGTGCCAACGAAAAAAGAGATCAGGGCCGCAGCCAGCACCCCGCCGACCTGCTTGGCCAGTTGACCGTTGATTCCGGCTTGTAGGGCGAGAAAGGCCCCGGCAACAAACGGTAGGCACAGCAGCCACCAGACGGGCGTCAGCATATTGAGCTCCAGAGAGTTTTGGGCGGCGCAGTATAAACCAGGCCACCATCCATCCCCCTGCCAGCCATTAAACTCCAGCGAAAAAGTGCAAGTACCGCGAGCTCAGCACAAAAACAGCCTATTAATTGTGTGTATATAACTTTAGTTTAACGAGCACTTTTAAAAGACCCTACAAAACATCAAGTCTTTGTTTTAAAACAATTACTCACACACTAGAAACACCAACCAATACTTTGGGAATAGCTACTTGTAAATCAATAAACCGAACAAAATAAGTCATTAATACCAAGTTCATAATTGTTCAATTTATTCCCTGCGCCTTTTATGTAGACAACGGACGAAGGTATCTCCAGCGCAAGAACTGGAGAGCTATCGAAAACAACGAACGTTGTAACAGGTGCAAGGAATACCAGACATGAAAACTCAATTCGGATGGAAAGCGTTAACCGCAATAACCATGATCCTGACCCTCAGCCTGGCAGGCTGCAGCGGCGGTGGTGGCGGCCATAAAAGTGGTGGCAGCAGCTCGCCAGCCAGTGCCAGCGGCGGCACTGACGGTACCGGTGGCACTGGTGGTGGCACCGGCGGAACAGGAGGCACTGGAGGTGGCACTGGTGGTACCGGTGGCGGCACTGGCGGAGGCACAGGTGGTACCGGCGGTACCGGTGGCACTGGCGGAGGCACAGGTGGCACAGGTGGCACAGGTGGAACTGGCGGCACCGGGGGCACTGGCGGTACCACCCCTCCACTGACGACCAGCAGCCTGGTCTCGGATCTGGGTACCACCCTCAGCGGCGTCGGTACCGGTGTCAGCGGCCTGGGCACTTCCCTGGCCACCGTACCCGTGGTTGGAGGCGTGGTACAAAGCGCCGTCAACACCACGGGCAACGTGGTGGACACCGTCGGTGACGGCCTGACCAACGGCCTCGGCACATTGGGCACCGATCCCAAGGCCCTGAGCAAGACCACCGCCACCGTCGGCAACGTGGTCAGCGATGTGGGTACCGGGGTGACCGACCTCAGCGGCAAACTGGCGACCACCACCCAGAGCGTTCCGGTGGTGGGTGGCCTGGTGACCAGGGTGGCCCCGGTAGTCGGCGACGTAGGCACCCGGGTGACCATGCTCGGTAATACCCTGAGCACCGTCACCAGCAGCGGACCTCTGGGAACACTGACCGACAATGTCGGCGATAAGGTACTGGTTCCAGTGGTCAGCCTGGCGGAAGACGTGACCGGCAATATCGGCGGCGCCACCGGTCTTGGCTCCCCTGTAAAAGGTCTGCTCAATGGCGTAGCTCAGGCCGTGGACAGCACCGGTAACAAGATCACTGACACTGGCAACGGCAACCCTGTAACAAATCTGTTGGGCAACACCCTGAGCAACGCAAGTACGGCCGTGGGCACTGCCGGCGGTTATGTAAGCAACTCGGGTAGCGGAACCGGGAATGGCAGTGGCCTCGGCGGCAACAACGGCCTGCTGGAAACTGTCGGCGGTGCAGTGGCCAACCTGAGCAACGGCCTGAATGCCGGCAATACCAACGGTACCGTTAGCGCTGGCGGGGTCACCGGAGCGGCAACCGGCAACCTGATCGCTTCGGTAGGCGGCGCTCTAGGCGGCAGCGGTACCCCTAACCTGGTAGTCACTGCACCATTGGCCAGCGTCGGAGTGAGCCTGGGCTCGGCATTGAACCCCGTCACCAGTTCGGTTACCGGCGTGACTCAGCAAGTCGGCGCAGCTACGGGCCTGGGTAGCCCGACCAGCAGTCTTCTGGGCCAGGTGGGCGGCGCAGTCAGCAACGTAGGCGCGGGCGTGGCCAGCAATAGTGGCGCCAATCCGATAGGTACCGCCTTGGGCAACACTCTTGGGGCAGTGGGCAACACCGTGACCTCGGTCGGCGGCCTGGTCAACGGCGGCACAGCGCCCAGTGGCGGCTTGCTCGGTGGCCTTGGCGTAGGTGCCAATGCTAACGCCAGCGCCAGTGGCAGCGCCTCTGCCGGTGCGGGTCTCAATGGCGGCCTGGGTGGCGTGCTCGGCGGCCTGACCGGCGCCTTGGGCGGCAACAAGAAATAATTTGCACCTGGCCGATTCGACGGCCTCACCTGCAGCGCCTACGCTTGGTTGAGGGCGGGAGATTCCCATGAGTCTCTCGCCTTTTTGTTTACCCAGACACAACCATCCAGAGCCAGATCGAGGCCAAGACCCGAGCGGCAACTGGAGCCAGGAACTTTCTACACCGCTGCGGCTCGACCATGGAGTGTCCTATGCGCACGTTGGCCAGTTTGTTGTTAGTTGGATGCTGTACCTCCGTTTACGCCGACTCCCTTCCGCGCTTTCTCAACAGCAATGACAGCATCAACAACCTGCCCCAACCCAACCTGCCGGTGGACGCCTACCGCCCGGCAACCCCGCAACCGCAACTGCCCGAGCAACCCACTGCGCCGCAAGGCCAGCAACCGCTGATGATGGGCACCAAGGTCACGGTGCGCCAGGTACAGATCGAGGGCGGCACGGTCTACCCCCTGGAAGAACTGGCAGCGATCTACCAGCCGCTGATCGGCCACGAGGCCAGCCTCGGCCAGTTGATCGAAGCCACACGCAACATCACCCGGCGCTATCAGAAGGACGGCTACCTGCTGTCCTACGCCTTCATGCCACAGCAGAACTTCGACCAGGGCGTGCTGAGGGTAGTGCTGGTGGAAGGCTACATCCGGGACTACCAGCTGCAGGGCGACATCGGCCCGGTATCCGCCTACCTGGACAAGCTGGTGAGCAAACTCAAGGCCGAGCGCCCACTGACTCGCAAGACCTTCGAACGCTACACCACGCTGATGAACAAGGTTCCCGGGGTCACCCTGCAGGCCGTCGTGCCGCCACCGGGCACTACCGACGGCGCGACCCAACTGGTGGCCGTGGCCAGCCGCAAGGCCATCGCCACCACCCTCAACAGCACCGACGACAACCGCAACGGCCTGCAGGCCCTGGTGGGCATCACCAGCAACTCGCAGACCGCCTGGGGCGAACAGCTCAGCCTCAGCGGGCTGTTCCCGCCGGGTCACGACAAGGAACACTACTATCGCCTGGACTACAGCCAGTTGCTGGGTTCGGAAGGCACGCAACTGAGCCTCTATGGCGCTCGCTACCGCGCCGACCCACGGAGCAACGTGCAGCTGGACAACGGGATCGAGCTGGAGCCCCATCGGGAGAACGACCGCTTTTCCATCGGCGTCAGCCACCCTTTCATCGCCTCGCCCAATGAAATGCTCACCGCCGGCACACGCCTGTATGCGGTAAACGACAAGACCCGTTACCGGGTCAGCAACAGCCCGCTGACCCTGGAAGAAAAAACCGACATCCGCGCCCTGGCACTTGAGACGGACTGGAGCAAGTCCGATCCGCGCCAACTGCGGATTCTCAGCGCCGGCCTGTACCGGGGCCTGGACAGCATGGGCGCCGAGACCAACAACAGCCTCTATGATCTGGATTTCTTCCGCCTGCGCCTGGCCGGGGTGCAGAGCGATCGTTTCCTGGACAATTGGCAAGGCGTGCTTTCCGCCGCCTGGTACTGGAGCAACGACAACCTGCCCGACAGCGAGCGGGCATCCTTTGGCGGGCAGAACTTCGCCCGCGGCTATCCCGATGACCAGGCGACCGGGGACAAAGGCTGGGGCGTGGCCTACGAAGTGAACTACAGTTTCAACCGCGAAGGGCCCTGGGTGCGTGTGCTGCAGCCCTATGTGGTGCTGGACCGCTCCAAGACCTGGTTCAACCAGCTGCCGGTCAGGGGTAGCAGCCTGTCATCCGCCGCGCTCGGTTTGCGTTTCGGTGATACGAAGCACTACAACATCGCCCTGGAAGCGGCCAAGCCGATGTCCGATGAAGCCCTCGACACCTACAACCGCAAGCCACGCTATACCTTGAGCTTCAGCTATCAACTTTGAGCATCTGGATGACTGGGACCCGCTTTCGAGCGGGTCTTTCTTTACCGCCAGGACAACACCGGCCAAACCCTGGGTCAGGGGCCCACGACATGCAGCCTGGGTTCGGGAAACAGATTGTTGAGGGTTTCCAGCAGGCGCACGTGGTAGATCGGCTTGCGAAACAGATCCAGGACCTGCAGCCGCAGCAGGTCGCTGACGTCATCCATGTCGGCGTGCCCCGACATGACGATCACCGGCAAGTGCTGGCGCGCGGTGTGCTCGCGCAGACGCTTGATCAGCGACAGGCCGCTTTCCTCGGGCATGCGCAGGTCAGTGATTACCAGGGCGATATCCGGATGCCGGGTGAGATGGTCCAGGGCAAGTTTCACCGAGGTGGCAGTGAAACAGCAGAAACCTTCGCCTTCGAGCAGTTCGGCAAGTTCCAGCAATGCATCCTCTTCGTCATCGACCAGAAGAAGTTGCTGACGTGAGGATGGGGAAGTCATGGACGGTACCCTGGTGTGAACTTCATGCAAGTGGGTGAACGCAGCCAATGCACAGCCGGCCAGGCGGAACCCGACCACCAGCAGGCCTTGGGTTAGGCAAACCGCAGGCCTGCACGAGACCCGGATGGCTGGAAGGTCGGGCGATCACAGCCCAGCGGCTGCTCAGCTGGGCCCCTCCATGCTCAAGGACTAGGACGGGTGACGGTGCCGCCTCCGAGGTTAGTCAGGATGTTGTTGAAAATGGCCAGAACACGATCACCCAGGGGGGTGACGAAGGCCACGACCACAACGGCCACCATGGCCACGACAATGGCGTACTCGATGGCGGATGCGCCTTCGGTGCGGTCAAAAAACTGGCGCGCCCTGAGCAACAAGTATTGAAAAATCATCCTAGCTCTCCTTGCGCCGCAAGGCGCCGTTGGAACAGCCCCGGGCAAATTCCCCGGTGCCAATTGAGCATTGTCAACAAAGACCGGCCCAGCAACTGTAAGAACTGATTAGTCAGTAAGTATTAGTTGGAAGGTAGGCGCCAAAAAACCTGCCCATGTGGACGGACTCATCCCTTTGTTAGCTATTTTTGGGTGAGTTAATGGCATTTCGTCCTAGCTCTACTACCTTCACATAGCGAAATAGTTGCATGTTCATAGCTGCCTGATTGCGAAATTAACTCGTTTGGAATCACGGGCTGGTGGTGCAGCAGGAAAGGGAGAGCCTTCATGAACAGTCGCCTCACCATGGGTCTGGCCGGACTTCTTCTGGTAGGTGCGGTGTTTTTCGGTTACTGGGGCCTGGTACTCAGTCGCAAACCCGAACCAGCACCACCGGTTCAACCCGTGGCGCCCAGTGTCGTCGAACCCACCACCACCAGCGCAGAAGACCAGACCCGCCAACCGGTGGTGGTGCTGGTGCGCGATGTGCCGCCCTTCGTGCCCCTGGCCGCCGCCGATCTGGCGCTGGAAAGACTGCGTACCGCGCCGGCCGGCAGCCTCAGTGCCATCAGCCAGGCGGTAGGCCGTACACCCTGGCGGCAGTTGAATGCCGGCACCTGGCTCAATGAGCAGAGCTTCAGTACCGGCGGCGCCCTGGCGCGGATGATTCACAGCGACGAACGAGCCCTGGCGGTCGCGGTCGACGAGGTGATTGGCGCTGCCGGGCAACTGAGCCCGGGGGACTATGTCGATGTCGTGCTGTTCCTGCGCCAGGACACCAGCAACCCGCAGCAGTCGGCCCAGATCGCCGTGCCCGCCATGCGCGTGCTGGCGGTCGGCGAACAACTGGGCCTGGCCAATGACGGGCAACCCGCCGCCCCCGGGTTGAGCAACGAAGAAAAGCTCAAGCAGGACCAGCGTCGGCTGAATGCGCGCACGGTGGTCCTGGCCGTCCCCGAGCAACTCTTGAGCCGGCTGATGCTCGCCACCCAGGTTGGAGTGCTGCGCCTGGCCGTGCGCAGCAGCGAGGAACAGCGCCTGGCCCATTACTGGGCCGGCGACGAGCAAGCCCGCGAGCACCTCGATGCCGCCAACAGCAACCTGTTCCAGTTCAACCAACTTGCCCTGGGCAGCGCCCCGCGCGCACCGGCCGCCCAAGGCGGCGCACGGTCGGCGGTGGAAGTGATCCGGGGCAACCAAGTCACTCAACAAACTCCCTGATTGAGCAAGGATGCACTACATGCGCAGTCGTTCCATGCCGCTGTTCTCCGTACTGCTGACCCTGAGCCTGGGCCCGCTGCTCTGCACCCAGGCCCTGGCTGCGGCGGTGGCTGGCTGTTCGAACCTGGCACCGTTGCCCGCGGCGCTGGAGATCGGTGAAGGCTTGCAGCGAGAGCTGCAATCTTCGATGGCCATCACCCGCCTGGCGGTGGGCGACCCCAAGATCGCGGACGTCCAGACCACCGGCAACAAAGCTTTCCTGCTCACCGGCATGGCGCCCGGCGCCACCAGCCTGATGGTCTGGACCGCCTGCGCCAGTACCCCGAGCCAGAGCATGGTGTTCGTCCAGGGCCGGGCCACCGCCGACATGAGCACCGGCCGCCTGCCGGCCAGTGACGATCCACTGCTGCCCAGCCAGGTACAGACCGACATCCGCTTTGTCGAAGTGAGCCGCACCAAGCTCAAGGAGGCCAGCGTTTCGATCTTCGGCCGCGGGCACAACTTCCTGTTCGGCGCCCCCGGCACCGCCCCCGTCACCGGTGGCACCTCCGGCAGCGTGACCCCGACCTTCGGCGGCCGCCGGACCAACATCCCACTGGACAACGGCACCTTCAACATCGGCTTCGGCAACGGACGGGTGCTGACCCTGATCAACGCCCTGGAAGGCAGCGGCTTCGCCTATACCCTGGCAAGGCCTTCCCTGGTGGCCCTCAGCGGCCAGAGCGCAAGCTTTCTCGCCGGGGGCGAAATTCCCATCCCGGTGCCCAGCACCGGCAGCAACAGCGTGACCATCGAATACAAGGAGTTCGGTATCCGCCTGACCCTCACGCCCACCATCGTCGATCGCGGACGTATCTCGCTGAAGGTTGCCCCGGAGGTCAGCGAACTGGACTACAGCAACGCCGTGACCATTGCCGGGACCCAAGTCCCGGCGCTGACCATACGCCGCACCGATACCAGCATCTCCCTGGCCGACGGCGAAAGCTTCGTCATCAGCGGTCTGATCAGCACCAACAACAGCTCTCAAGTGAACAAGTTTCCAGGGCTGGGGGACATTCCGGTGCTCGGTGCCTTCTTTCGCGACACCAAGATCAATCGCGAAGAGCGTGAACTGTTGATGGTAGTGACCCCGCATCTGGTCCAGCCCCTGGCCGCCGACGCCAAGCTGCCCGCCCTGCCCGGCGAACGACTGCGCAACTACGACCCGAACTTCTACCGCATGTTCTTCCTCGAGAACGGCAACTTCGACAAGCGCAGCGGGTTGTCACAATGAGCCAGGACCTGAGCCAGACGTTTCTCGCCATCACTCGCAACAGCACCGACCTGGAGTGGCTACAAGGCGCCCTGGCGCCCCTGGGCCAGGTCGTGGGTGCCGATGGCAGCCTCGACGAGCTGCTGGCACTGGTGGATGTGACCTTCGCCAACCTGGTGTTCGTCGGCCTTGATCGCGAACACGTGGTGGCCCAGGCCGCCCTGATCGAAGGCGCCCTGGAAGCCAAGCCGATGCTGGCGATCGTCGCCCTCGGCGATGGCATGGACAACCAGCTGGTGCTCAATGCCATGCGCGCCGGCGCCCGCGACTTTGTCGCCTATGGCTCACGCTCCAGTGAAGTGGCCGGGCTGGTCCGGCGTCTGAGCAAACGCCTGCCGGCAGTGACACCCAACACGCAACTGGGCGGCCTGACCGTGCTCTATGGCGCCCAGGGCGATGGCGACGGCGCCCTCCTGGCCAGCCACCTGGCGCTGGTGGTGCAAAAGAGCGGCCAGCAGACCCTGGTGCTGGACCTGGGCCTGCCCCGGGGCGACAGCCTGGCGCTGCTGGGCCTGGAAAGCTCGTTCCACTTCGGCGACGCCCTGCGCCACCTGCGGCGCCTGGATGCCACGCTGATCGACAGCGCCTTCACCAGCGCCGAGGCGGGCCTGCGGATCCTCGCCTACGCCAGCCACGACGCGCCTCTGGAGCACACCAGCGCGGCGGAGCTGTACATGCTCCTCAGTGCCTTGCGCCAGCACTTCCAGCACATAGTGGTGAACCTTGTCGGCCAGCCGGACAGCGAGGCCCTGCGTACCTTCGTCAGCCATTGCGACAAGCTGCTGTGGTGCACCGACCAGAACGTGCTCGACTGTCGGCGCAACCTGGCCGTACTCAATCACTGGCGTGAAAAAGGCATGAAACTCGAGCATGCGCGCTTGCTGGTCGACCGTTACCTGCGCACCGTGGCACCGGATTCCGAAACCCTGGGCAAGACCTTCGGCCTGGAGGTGATCGCGGTGCTGGCTTACAGCCCCGAGGTGCGCCTGAATGCCAAGAACCAGGGCGTTACCCTGTTCGAACTCGCCCCGCGCGAAGCCCTGACCCAAAGCCTGCGTACCTTGGGCGAGCGGTTGGCGAAACGCTCACAGGGCCTGCCCAAGCCCAAGGCCGGCTGGCTCAATCGCATCATGGGGGGCAGATGAGCGGCGAAAAACTCTTTGGCGCCCCACCCCGCGCAGGCGCCGGCAACAGCGACCACGAAGGCCTGAAGCTGGTGCTGCATCGATACATCATCGATGCCATCGAAGAGTCGGGGAAAAATCTGCTGGAAAGCTCCCGGCAGAACCTCTCGCAATTCGTCACCGACAAGGTGGCGGAGTACATCGCACGCATGCACCTGGCGATCTCGCGCTATGAAATGGAGCGGCTGGCCGAGGAGATCGTCGACGAGCTGACCGGCTTCGGGCCCCTGGAAGTGCTGCTGCGCGATCCGGCGGTGACCGAGATCCTGGTGAACGGCCCGCATCGGGTGTTCGTCGAACGTGAAGGCGTGCTGCACCAGAGCGACCTGCGTTTCATCGACGCCCACCATGTGGAGCGGGTGATGCAGCGGATTCTCGCCCCCCTGGGCCGGCGCCTCGACGAGTCCTCGCCGATGGTCGATGCGCGCCTGCCGGACGGCAGCCGGGTCAACGCGATCATCCCGCCCATCGCCCTGGACGGGCCCTGCCTGTCGATTCGAAAGTTTCGCAAGGACATGCTCAACAGCAGCGACCTGATTGCCATGCAGACCATCGACCTGGCGATCTTCGAATTCATCCAGGAAGCGGTGGGCAAGCGCTGCAACATCCTGATCAGCGGTGGCACCGGCACCGGCAAGACCACCCTGCTGAACATCCTCAGCCAGTTGATCAACCCCCATGAACGGCTGGTCACCATCGAGGACGTGGCCGAACTGCAACTGGGCCATCCCCACGTGGTCCGCCTGGAAACCCGCCCGCCCAATGCCGAGGGGCATGGCGAGGTAAAGGCCAGCGACCTGATCCGCAACGCCCTGCGGATGCGTCCGGACCGGATCATCCTCGGCGAGATCCGTGGTGTGGAAGTACTGGACGTGCTGACCGCAATGAACACCGGCCACGACGGTTCCATGAGCACCGTGCACGCCAACAACGCCCAGGACGCCCTGCTGCGCCTGGAAACCCTGGTGGGCCTGACCGGCCGCCAGATCGCCGAGCGTACCCTGCGGCAGATGATCTGCGCCGCCCTGGATGTGGTGTTCCAGTTGACCCGCATGCCCGATGGCCGGCGTTGCGTCAGCGAAGTCGTGGAAGTGGTAGGCATACGTGACGACATCTACGTCACCAACACCCTGTTCCGCCTGGATCGTCGTACCGGCTTCGGCTTCCTGCGCGAAGCGATGAACCCTGCGGGTGACAAACTGCGCCGCGAAAGCGGGCTGGGCGTCAATTGAACCGGCGAGGTGGCCCATGATCGGTCTGCTGTTTACCTTGATCTGCCTGCTTCTGCTGGGGCTTTCCGGTTGGCTGTTCTACCACGGCGTGCGCAAGACCGAGCGGGAACGAGTGCTCAACCGCCTGGCCGAAGGGCAGCCCGACCTGGCGCCGCAACGCGCCTCCTGGGGTGGCCTGGAGCACGCATTCGCCCGGGCCGGCCTGGGCCAGCCCAGCGAGCGCCTGGGCCTGTGGCTGGCAGTATGGGTGGTACTGATGCTGCTGGGCTATGTGCTGGCGAGCTGGCTCGGCCTGTTGGGCGGCATTCTCCTGCCACCCCTGCTGCTGCGGCTATATATCGCCTGGCTGTATCAGCGCCGGCTCAAGCGCATGATCGAACAACTGCCCACCTTGCTCGATCACAGCGTGCGCAGCCTGAAGTCCGGGCGCACCCTGGCGGACGCCGTGCTGGGGGCCATCGAGGCCAGCAATGACCCGCTGAAGAACGCCATGGGCCGCATCCAGCGCAACGTACAACTGGGGGTCAACCTGCCGGACGCAGTCAGCGATTTCGCCGAGTTCTACGAGCAGGACGAACTGCGCATGTTCGCCCTGGGCCTGAAGGTCAATCATCGCTACGGCGGCAACGCCAGCGAGTTGCTGGAAAACCTGATCAAGCTGATCCGCGAGCGCGAGCAAGGAGCGCGGCAACTGAGCGCGATGACCGGGGAAACCCGCATGACCGCCTGGGTCCTGGGCACCCTGCCGCTGTTGCTGGTGGGCTATTTCATGCTGACCAACCCCGGCTACATGCTGGGCATGTGGCACGACTCCGCGGGGCAGAAAATGCTGATCACCGCGGTGTGCCTGCAGATCTTCGGCTGCCTGGCCCTTTGGCGCATGTTGAGGAGCATCTGAAATGCTGGTTCTGGCCGCTGCACTGATGTTTCTCGGGGCGTTGCTGCTGCTTGGCAACGGCGTGCTGGAACAGCGCCGGCGCGAGCGCCAGATCGCCCAGCGCTTGCAGGGCAACATGACCCGCGACAGCCGCCTGGGCAACTGGCTGCGACTGCTGGGTGACAGCCGTTTCGGGCAGCGCGCGGTGAGCATGGACAGTGAAACCCAGACCCTGCTCAACCGCCTGGGCTGGCGCCGCGCCAGAGAACGCTCCCTGTTCGCCGCCAGCCAGATCGCTACGCCGGTGCTGGCCGTGTGCCTGGTGATCTTCATCCAGGAAGTGGCCTTTCCCGAAGCCCAGAGCAAGTGGCTGGTCCCCCTGCTGGCAATCGGTGCCGGCTACCTGCTGCCCAAGCGCGCGCTGGCCTACGCCGCCAAGCGCCGGCAGAAGCACATCGCCCTGGAGATCTCGACCTTCATTCCCCTGCTGCGCATCCTGTTCGAGTCGGGCATGGCAGTGGAACAGGCGTTGCGCGTACTGAGCAGCGAAGCGCAAAAGCTGCTGCCGGAACTGACCCAGGAACTGCGCCTGATCCTGGCCCGTGTCGACTCGGGGCTGGAGCTGGGCCATGAACTCAACCAGACCGCCACCCTGCTGGCGGTAGACGAGTTCACCGACACCTGCGTGATTCTCCAGCAACTGATCCTGCAGGGCGGCGGGGCAATGAAATCGCTACAGGCGCTCAAGCAACTGCTGGACGACCGGCGCCTGACACGCCTTCAGGAATACATCTCGAAAATGTCCGCAAAGATGTCGGTGGTGATGATGCTGTTTCTCTTCCCCGCCCTGTTGATCGTACTGGCCGGGCCAGGCTTCACCGCCATCGCCCGGGCCTTCGCTTCCTAAGAGGGAACCTGATGAAAGCCATGATTGTCGTTGCCAGCCTGTTGCTGCTCGGAGGATGCGCCAGCAACGGCCAGACGCCCTGGGCGGCCCTGACCAACTCCAGCAGTTGCGCCAAGCTCAGCTCCGAGCAGGAACTGGCAGTGAACCTCGCCGACGAAATGGCCACCGATGGCAAGCTGCACGCCAGCCTGGCCAACCTGCAGAACCTGCCGGACAACCTCGCCGAGGTCCGCGTACGCAAGGCGCGAGTCTATCGGCTGCTGGGCCGCAGTGAGGCCGAACCCTTGTACCGCAGCCTGCTGGGCTCGTGCCTGGCGGCCGAAGGCGAGCACGGCCTGGGCCAATTGGCGGCGGCCAGGGGCGACAACGGCCAGGCTCAGGCGCACCTGCAACGGGCCGCGCGCCTGGCGCCGACCAATGAAAGAATCCGCAATGACCTGGGGGTGGTGTACCTCAACCAGTTGCGCATCGAGGATGCGCGCTTCGAGTTCCTCACCGCTATCGAGCTCAAGCAGTCAGAGCCCCTGGCGGCCATCAACCTGGTGACCCTGCTGCTCTACCAGGACAACTGGCAACAGGCCGCACAAGTGGTCAGCCAGGCCAGCCTGACCCCGCAGCAGTTCGCCCAGGCCCAGGCCCGCGCCGAAGAGCTCAAGGCCCCCACCGCCGCGCGCGCCAAGGTGACCCAGGTCGCCAGGGGTGCTACCACCCTGCAGCCAGATGCCGCACCCGCCAAGGAGCGCTGATGATGAAACTGCCGATGTTCTATTGCACTGCCCTGCTGGCGTTGCCCCTGGCCGCCCAGGCCATCGAGCCCGGCCCTGCTTCGCCCCAGCAGCAGGAAACCGAAGCCTGGCTACTGTTGCAGAACCGCAACCTGGCGCCCTCGCCCCAGCCCCAGGCGGCCACGCCCACCGAACGCGAGCTGGCGCTGCAGCGCTGGCTGAAGAAATACAAATACGAGATCCCGGACCTGTACGACCCGGACGCCGGCGGCAAGGTGGAAACCAAGTAGGGGAAAGCCCGCAACCGGCGGCGAACGGCTCGCCGCCGCAGGCTCAGTGGGCAGTCACCCGTTGGCGCAGCCCGGAGTTGCTTGGTGACAGGGCCAGGGCCAGCTGTGTGCGGTTATGCATGTGGGTCAGGCGCAGTACCTGGGAGACATACAGCTTGACGGTGTTTTCGGTGATCCCCAGCTCGCAGGCAATCTGGTAGTTGGTCTGGCCCTTGCCCACCAGTCGGGCCACATCCAGTTGCCTTGGCGACAGCTGGTTGAAGATGGCCGGGATCTCGATGGCATCCCCTTCGCCGGCGCCTTCGCCCCGGGGCTCTTCGCTGCGGCTGGTAGCCGGGCTGCGCCGGACCTTGTCCAGGTCCTGGTACAGGTCATCGATGGATTCGGAAAGAAACTGCAGCTTCTGGTTCAGGTGCCCCAGGTGCAGGTTCTTCTGCCGTTCCTGCAAGGCGACTTCCTGACGCTGCAGGCCTTCGAGGAGTTCGTCCAGGTCGATGGGCTTCTGGTAGTAGTCGGCAATACCGGCGCGCAGAGCCTTGATCACATCCTGCTTGTCGGACTGCCCGGTAAGCATGATGGCTTCGAACACCCGCTGCTTGCCGGCCATCCGTTGCAGTTCCTGGACCAACTGAATGCCGTCCATATCGGGCATGTGCAGATCGCAGAGCACCAGGGAAATTTCCGGGTCCCTGTTGAAGCACTCCAGCGCCTGGCGGCTGGATTCGCAAGGGACACAACGGTAACCGCTGCTTTCGAGGAACTCGCAAAGCTCTTCGACAATCAGGGGCTGATCGTCGACCACGAGCACCTTCATCTGTGAGGTGAGCTTGTTCACGTGCTACTCCGTGCGGGCCTATCGCCGATTGGCCACTCCTGTGCTGCCACGCATGATCCGGGCAGCCACGACTTAAAACCTAGACCTACTTTCCGACTATGTACATAGCATTAATGGGTCCGGCGACTAGTGGATCACGCTCACAGTTAAGACCATTCCAGCCAGGACAAAGGGGGCAAAAGGGTATTTTTTTGACCCCCTCCCAGCGCGCCCTTCCACGGGGGTATCAAGTGCTTGTTTCTGCTGGGGCCGGAGCCTGAGCACAAGCAGCCAGAGCAGGCTGCACAGACCGGCGGCGATGAACGTTCCCAATAGATACAGGGGGCCGGAGGCCAGCCCCAGGGCCGCCATCAACTTGACGTCGCCGGCGCCCATTCGTCCGCTGGCGTAGCCGGGCAAGGTGAACAGCAATGCCAGCAACAACGCCCAACCGCCCTGGCTGGCGCTATCCCCCAGCCAGGTCGTGCCACTCCACAGCAGGTAGACCGTCGCCAAGAGCGCGGCGCCAAGAGTCAAGCCATTGGCAATATGCCGCTGGCGCAGATCCTGCAGCGCACAGATTGCCAACCAGCCCCACAAAACCCAGAAATGCATCAGCCAGAACGGTCCCTTTTGCCGGAATGGTCCTATGCTCAATGGACATAGTGGTTGTCAGGGTAGACGCACTCATGAAACCGGGCCTCCCTAGAAAGCAGAAAGGCGCTGTGGCGATCGAATTCGCCGCGGTGTTCGTGATTTTTTTCGCGGTGTTCTACGGCCTGGTCAGCTACAGCCTGCCGCTGCTGATGATGCAGTCGTTCCACCAGGCCACCGCCGAGGCGGTGCGCCGTGCGGTGATGGTCGACCCCAATACCCCGAACTACGCCACCACGGTGCAGAACCTCGCCAACAGCGTGGTGCAGACCCAGACCCAGTGGATTCCCACGCCCTTCAACTTCGCCGCCAGCGACTACAGCGCGGTGTACAGCGCAGGCGTGCTGACGGTGTCGGTGAACTACCCCACCAGCAAGCTGAACCAGGTGCTGCCGCGGCTGGTGCTGCCAGGCATCGGTCCGGTGCCCAGCCTGCCCACCACCCTGACTGCTAGCTCGAGTCTGCAATTTTGACCTCTGGCGACAAGCTGCTCGGACGTCTACTGGGCCGCCAGGCGCTGCCCGCCGCCCCGCCGCACAGCCCGCCGCCGCCCCAGGCAGTGGGCCTGCAACTGGTGCTCGATCAACAGGGGCGCATCCTCACCAGCCATGGGCCGCTGCGCCACAGCCTGATCCAGCTGCCCCCCTCCCGCGAGCCACCACACCTGCTGGACTACGTATTGCCCGGCAGCGTCCTGGCCCTTGAGGGCGGCCCTGCCGACTGGAGCGGCCAGGTGCTGGACCTGGACCTGCGAGGCGCAGGCGGCCAGCCCCTGCATCTGCGCGGCTGGGTCCAGCGCTGGGGGCAGGAATGGCACCTGCAACTGCTGGATATCGGCGATCTGGTCCAGCAGCGGCAACAGGTCCAGGGGCGTGAGCAGTGCCGGGTGTTTGCCGACCAGGCCAGTGAACAGTTGCGCCTGTGCAACCTGACTCGCCTGCCGGACGTGCTCCACGATCAACTCAGCGACCTGGCCCGCTATTGGCACATTCCCTGTATCGCCCTGGCCCTGCTCGACGAGCAGGAGCAGGGCTGGGTAGTCCACAGCTGCTACAGCGCCCATGACGCCCCGCGCCTGTGGCAGGAAGGCCAGGCTCTGGGAGCGGGCCTGGACAGCCTGAGCGGCAACACACCGCAACACCTGAACCAGATCCAGGGCCTTAACGAACACCCTCGACTGCAAGGCATCTTCGGCCATCGCGAAGGCTTCCTGGTGCCGTACCGGGATGATCACGGCGTCGCCGCCTGGCTCTTGTGCGGCTGCTACGCGGTCCAGCAGCAGGCCCCGTACCTGCTGGATCGGGACTGGCTGATGCTCACCGCAGCCCTGGCCGGGCCCTTGCTCAGCCGTCTGCGGGAGCATCGCCATCACCTGCACCTGGAACGCCTGGAGGCCCTCCAAGGACTGCTCGGCGCCGGCTGGTGGGAGCTGTGCCCGGACACCGCCGAAGTACTGCTGGCCAGCCGCCTGGCCGCCAGCCTGCACCTGCCCGAGGAGGGTGCCCGCCTGAACGTGCAGGCCTGGCTGGAACTGATTCATCCCGCCGACCGCGACGAATTCAACAGCCGCCTGCAGGAACTGAAACTGGGCAAGCCGCTGCTGCTCGATGTGCGCCTGCACGAGCCCGACCCCAGCGCCCTTCAGCACTGGTACCGCTTGCAGGGCCAGGCCCTGGGCCGAGGGGAAAGCCAACGCCTGGTGGGTTTCATGCTGGACATCAGCGACATCAAGAACCAACAGCAGCAGGCCGCCGCCGCCCATGCCCGGCTGGACAACCTGATCGCCAGTTCACCGGCGGTGATCTACGTCCAGCGTTATGAGGAAGGCGCCTTGCAGCCGAGCTTTTTCAGCGCCAGCCTGCAACCCCTGCTGGGCTGGAGCCTGGCGGACTGCACGGCGCAGCCCCTGGCGGAGTGGGTGCACCCCGAAGACCGCGACCTGTATTTCCAGCGCTGCCGCCAGTTACTGCGCGAAGGCAGTGTGCATACCCGCTATCGGCTGCGCGATCGCCACGGGGCCTACCACTGGGTGCTGGACGAAGCCAAGCTGCTGCGCGACGACCTGGGGTTGCCGGTGGAAGCCGTCGGCCTGTGGCTGGACGTCACCGAGGCGACCCTGGCCGCCGAGCAGGTGCGCCAGAGCGAAGAGCGCTATCGGATCCTGGTGGAAGATTCACCGGCGATGATCTGCCGCTATCGCCCGGACCTGACCCTGACCTTCGGCAACCGACCGCTGGCGGCCTACCTGGAATGCGCCCCCGAGGAGCTGCCGGGCAGCAACCTGGGGCAGTGGCTGTCTGCCGAACAGCGTGAAGGCTTCGAGCGTCGGCTCAAGCTGTTGAGCCCGGAATATCCCGTGAGCACCGCCGAGATCAACCTGCAATTGCCCGGGCGCGAACATGCCTGGTGGGTGTGGTCGGATCGCGGGGTGTTCGATGAACAGGGGCAACTGCTGGAAATCCAGGCCGTGGGCCGCGACAACACCGAAGTCCGGCGCGCCCAGCAGCAGCTCACGCAAAGCGCGAAAATGGCCACCCTGGGGGAAATGGCCACCGGGCTCGCCCACGAGATCAACCAGCCGCTCAACGTGATGCGCATGGCCATCGTCAACGTGCTCAAGCGCCTGGGCAACGGCGACGTGCAGATCGACTACCTCACCGACAAGCTCAAGCGCATCGACGCCCAGGTCCAGCGTGCGGCCCGGGTGGTGGACCACATGCGGGTGTTCGGCCGGCGCTCGGAAGTGGAACAGCAGCCATTCAACCCGGCCCACGCCATCGAAGGCACCCTCTCGCTGCTGGCCGAAGGCATGCGTGGCAAGGGTCTGGAGTTGCGGATCAGCGAGCTGGGGTTCGAGGTCCTGGTGCTGGGGTTTGTCGACCAGTTGGAGCAGGTATTGATCAACCTGCTGGTCAATGCCCGGGACGCCCTGCTGGGCAAACAGGAAAAGCAGCACGACTTCAAGCCCTGGATCGCCGTGTATGGCCAGCGCGACGAGCAGTGGGTACGCCTGTGGGTCGAGGACAATGGTGGCGGTATCGACCCGCGCCTGCTGGAGCGGATCTTCGAGCCGTTCTTCACCACCAAGCCGGTGGGCATCGGCACCGGGCTCGGGCTGTCGGTGAGCTATGGCATCGTGCAGAACATGGGGGGCCGCCTGAGCGTCAGCAACAGCCAGGACGGCGCGCGCTTCTGCATCGAACTGCCGATCGCCGAGGTGGATCAGATCACCAGGTAGGCCTTGCCGGTCTGCCCGCAGGTGAGGTTGGCCCCCACTTCCACGTCCATCAGGTTGATCCCCAACCCCGACAACAGGTTATTCAGCAGAGGGTCCAGCAGCGGGCTCAGGAGCCCGGTGATCAACGGCGTGAGCAGGTTGCTGACCCCGCTGATGGCCGAAGCCAGCCCCGTGACAATGGCCCCCAGCGGGTTGTTGTTGACCGGTTTGTAGACCATCAGGTTGATGCCGGCCAGGGTGCCCGCCAGGCTGTTGACGATGTTCGTGGTCGGGGCCGCCGTCTGGTAAGTCGGGGTCTGGTTGACGTTGGGCGGTATCGGAAACGGCGACGCCGAGCTGGAAAACACCAGGTCCTGGGGATTCTGCGCCACGCTGGTATTGACCATCACCGCTATGCCGCCGCCCGCGTAGTGCACCACCGGGTCGCAGTGCCCCGGCAGGATCAGGAACTGGTAGCAGGTGCGTATGCCCAGGTCCACCAGCGGCAAGGGTGCCACCGTGGGCTCGGCGGCAGACGAAAAGGCATTGGTCGGGTCGATCTGGCCGACCTTCAAGTCGGCGATGGAGCTGATGGCATGGGCGGTCAGGCTCTTGGTCCCGCTGTTGTTCACCGGGCAGCTGTAGTCGGTGACATAGGCAATCGCGCCCCCCGCGTCCAGGCTCAGGTCGATTTCCGATGAGGAGGCGATGGCCGGGTACAACTGCTCGCACCCCGCCCCCAGCAGGCATAACGCCGAACCCAGGGTCGCCACCAGGTTCAGGCTCAGCAGACTGTTCAACACCGGGGTCAGTGGCGCCACCAGGTTGCCCACCGCGGTGCTCAGCCCGGAAACCAGCGGCAGGGACAGATTGACCCGTACCAGGGTCCGCACCTGCGCAGTGCGCACATAGATCCGATTGGCGCCCGTGGGATCGGCCTTGGCCAGCGCCGGATTACCGATGGCCGACAACTGCGGCGGCTCGATGACCTTGGCCTGCACCGTGATATTGGCCAGCCCCAGCACGTTGATCGGCAAGGTCGCCGCCACCGCGCTGTTGCTGTTGGACAACTGGATCACCGCCTGCAAAAGCTGGAACAGTTGCAGGTTGGCATCCAGGGCGGTGCTGGGCAGGCCGGTCTGCAGCTGCAGGATATCCCCCAGCTTCAAGGGCGCGGCATTGAGCGCGGCAACCTGCAGGTTGCCCAGGGCGGTCAGGACGTCGGCGGTGGCGCCATTGGCCTGGACCACGGTGATCGCCGCCTGGATCAGTTGCGTCACGCTGGTGGTGGTGTTGAGCAACTGGGTGTAATTGCCAGCGGCCACCCCCAGATTGATCGCCAGTTGGTTGAGGTAGCTCAGCAGGTTGATGTTGGTGTTGAGCAAGCCGTTCCAGCCCACCGCACTGAGGCTCAGGCTGCCGCCCAGCATCCCGCCCACCAACGGGTTGAGAATGCTCGATTGCGCGGTACTGACGGTGCCCAGGGTGCTGCGGATGCTCAACTGCGCCACGGTGGGCGTCGGCGCCGCGGCCACGGCCGTGGCGCTGAGCTGGGTGGTGAGGTTGATCGGCCCCGGTGTGAACAGGGCCGCGACTCCCGACGCCACGCTGATGGGCACAGTATTGGTGGCAATCACCCGTATCGCCACCGCTTGTGCAGGGTTGGCAGTGAAGGTCCGCAGGCCGTTGGCCCCGGTGGTCAAGGAACCGCAGGAGGTGCTCAGGCTACTGCCGGTGGCTACGGTGAAGCCGTTGCGGGTGGCGTTCTGGCCGGCGTAGGCGGCGGCCGTCAGGCCGGCCTGGCAGGTGCCGCCACGGCTGACGGCCTCCAGCGCGGCGTTGTCCGCCACGCGCTGCAACTTGCGCTGCTCCATGTAGAGCCGGCCGCTGTCCACTACAAGCAGCATCAGCAACAAGGCCAGGCCGAAGGTCACCGCCGCCATCAGGCCAATGGCCCCGCGCTGACGGCCCGGGCCGTGAAACCGTTTCAGGGGAGACATCGAGGCACTCCTTTACCGGCTCGCAGCCGAGCGCTATCTCCATCGATGAAAGCAGTGTAGTCAAAGGCCGTGGCGGACGCCGGCCGGGGCGCGGGATCGCCGGACTGGCGGCACCAGGCAGGGCCACCCGCCCTGTGCCGCCCTGCCCGGTCGAAGGCTTCAGTGGGGCGGGTAGTTCTGCAGGATGCGCATCACCGTGGTGCGGACCGCTGCGCTGCGGTCTGCCGGGTTGGGCGAGCTGCTGAGCATCTGCTCGTCGCTACCGCGCCACACCAGCTTGCCGTCCTTGCCGTCCAGCAGGTCGATCTGGATGGTCGCCACCTTATAGGTGATGTTGCGGGTTTCGTTGTACATCGGCCCGCCCCAGTAGCCATTCCACGGGCCGCCCCAACCGCCGCCATAGTTGGTGGTGACCTGCTGCTGGCGGTCCTCGACGATCAGGTATGCCTGCACGTTCAGGTCGGCCCGGGCACCGCCCTGGGCCGGACGCAGGCCGCGCTGGTCCAGTTGCTCGGCCACCGCCTGGCGGATGCGCTGCTCGGTCAAGTCGCTCTTGATCCGTGGATCATCCGGTCGGTATTGCAGGGCGGGTTCTTTCCAGTTCCAAGTGCGGTAGGCGCCAAAGTCCCGGCTGGCGTCGAAGTCATGATTGACCTGGTTGGCGGCGCAGGCACTGAGCAAGGCGGCACACACCAGTAGAGCGATTCGATGGAACATGCTGTTTCTCCGCTTGAAGACAAAAACCGGGGGCGATCCTAACTGGGAGGATAGGCCGCCATTGCCTTTTGCACCGCCTCACGCAAGGCATCGGCCCGCTCGCCCAGGCTGCCGCGGCTGCTGGTCTCGGCACTGGCGCTCCAGACCGGCTGGCCGCTTGCGCCGTCGTACAGGTTGACCCGTACCACCACCACTTCCACCTCGTAGGTGCGCACCACCGGCACGCTGCCGTACATGCCGTAGCCCGGGCCATACCGGTTATAGCCACCGTAACCGCCATAGCCGTAGTCGTCCTGGACCTGGCGCAAGCGCTTTTCCAGGTGCAGGTCGGCGCTGACCCACAGGTCCGCCGGCCGGTTGTCATGCACAGGGCGCAAACCCTGCTGATCCAGGGCATTGCTGACCGCCTCGGCAATCTGCGCCGAGTCGGCCCAGGCCGAACCGCTGGGCAGGCGGCCATTGAGCCAGGCCCAGTTGCGGTAGCGGCCATAGTCCCGTTGCGGCGCCGGGTAGGCGCTGCGGTCAAAGGTGTTGGCCGCTTGCGGCGGGGCCGGCGGCAGCGGGTTGGAGCTGGCGACATAGGGGTTGCTGCCCTGACAGGCGGCAAGCCCCGAACACAGGAGGATAAGACCCAGGCGGTGTTTCATTGCACACTCCGTTAGATTGGCCGGCACAGCCAATGCAGATAACGCCCAAGCCCGGCGAAACTTGGGTGTCGACGGTGAGCCAGCTCCATTTCCAGCAGATCCGTCAGTTCGGCGCGAGCCTGGAACTCCACCGGCATGTAATCGTGGAAAACCCGCACTCCGCTCTGGCTTTCGATTCGCCACAGGCCCTCAAGTTGCGCCGCCAACTCGCGAGGATCAAGGGGCTGTTGCGGGGTCAGGCTCTGTTTCTCGCCGGCCATGTCGTTCTTGCGCATCTTGCGGAAGTGGCCCTTGAGCAGGTTGCGATAGACCAATGCGTCGCGGTTGTAGAAGGCCAGGGACAGCCAGCCACCGGTGGCGGTCAACTGATGCAGCACCGGCAGGATCGCGTGGGGCTGGGCCAGCCATTCCAGCACCGCGTGGCACAGCACCAGGTCGTAGGGTTCGGTCAGTTGCCCCAGCAGTTCCTGCCAGGGCGCCTGGATGAAGGTGGCCTGCTGCCCGGCGTCGGCAAAGCGCTGGCGGGCGCCTTCAAGCATGGGCGCGGCCGGCTCGGCCAGGGTGACCTGGTGCCCGCGCTCGGCCAGCCACAAGGACATGTGCCCCAGCCCGGCGCCGATATCCAGCACCCGCAGTGGCCGCTCGGGCAGCACGTCCTTGAGATCGGCCTGGAGCACCGCCAGGCGGATCGCGCCCTTGGCGCCGCCATAGATCTTCTCGGCGAAACGGGTCGCCAACTGGTCGAAATGCCGGTCGCTCATGAGCAGAACCGCCGTTCGCTGTCCGCCAGCTTGCTGCGTACCACCTGGTCCATGTCCAGCCCCAGCTCGCTGCACAGCAACAGCAGGTAGAGGACGATATCCCCCACTTCCTGGCCGGCATGGGCCAGCTTGTCTGCTGGCAATTGCCGCGACTGGTCCTCGCTCAGCCATTGGAAGATTTCCACCAGCTCGGCCATTTCGACGCTGGCGGCCATGGCCAGGTTCTTCGGGCTGTGAAATTGCCGCCAATCGTTGCGGTCACGAATGGCGTGCAGGCGTTGGGTCAGTTGCTCTAGGTTCATCGGGGTCTCCTGAAGGCGTATAGCTTCCGGGGGATGGGCGTGGGACGCAAGAGCGCTTTCGCCGGCAAGCCGGCTCCTCCAGAATGCGCAACCCCCGGCAGCTTCTATGCTTAACAGGGAACTCGCCGCGGGTGTTCATGGCCCAAGCTTGAGCTCGGGCACTCGGCCCATCTTTCATCAGGACGCGCACATGCAGGTAGAAAGTTTCTTCGAATGGCTCGGCCAGGCCATCGGCTCGGTGATCCGCTTTATCGTCGACCTGCTCAGCGGGTTGTTCAATACCCTGACCCACGCCGGGAGCAACTTTGTCGACGGTCTGTCCCGCGCCCTGGGCATGGACACTTCCATCGTCAGCATCATTGCCCTGGTCATCGGCCTGATGTTCCTGTACTCGGCGATCCGCGCCTTCATGCGAGCCTCGATCATCCTCGGCATCATCTGGCTGGTGCTCGGCCTCTGGCTGCTGAGCTGGATCATCCACTGATCCTCCCGCACTAGCCCCCGGCGCCCCCGGGCGCCGGGTACAATGCCCGCTCTCGCAAGGAGCCTGCATGCCCCCCCTGATTTCCGATTGGCGTCACCGCCCCACCCATCGCCGCGTCTGGGCCCTGGCCGCGCCGATGATCCTGTCGAACATTTCCGTGCCCCTGGTAGCGCTGGTGGACAGCACGGTGATCGGCCACCTGCCCCACGCCCACCAGCTGGGCGCCGTGGCGGTCGGTGCCAGCCTCTATACCTTCCTGGCCTGGGCCATGGGCTTCCTGCGCATGGGCGCCACCGGCTTCGCCGCCCAGGCCGCCGGGCGCGGCGACGGGGCGGCGCTGCGGCAGATCCTGCTCCAGGGCTTGATACTGGCGATGGGGCTGGCGCTGCTGCTGGGCGCCATAGGTGTGCCCCTGAGCGGCGCGGCGCTGCACCTGATGCAGCCCTCGGCGGAGCTGGACCAGATGACCCGGAGCTTTTTCCACACCCGCCTGCTGGGCCTGCCCGCGGCCCTGGCCAGCTTCGCCCTGGTGGGCTGGTTTCTCGGTACCCAGAACGCCCGGGCACCGCTGGCCATCCTGCTCAGCACCAACGTGCTGAACATCGCCCTCAACCTGTGGTTCGTCCTCGGGCTGGACTGGGGCGTGGTGGGCTCGGCCCGGGCTTCGGTGATCGCCGAATGGAGCGGCGCGCTGGTCGGCCTGGCCATGACCCGGCCGGCCCTGCGGGCCTATCCGGGGCAAATCGCCTGGGCAGCATTGCGCCGCTGGCAGAGCTGGCGCCCGCTGCTGGCGGTCAATCGTGACATTTTCATCCGCAGCCTGGCCCTGCAATCGGTGTTCTTCCTGATCACCGTGCAGGGCGCCCGTCTGGGCGATGCCACGGTGGCGGCCAATGCCCTGCTGCTCAACGGCCTGCTACTGACCGCCCATGCCCTGGATGGCCTGGCCCATGCCGTGGAGGCCCTGTGCGGCCACGCCATCGGCGCCCATGACCGCCCGGCCCTGCGCCGCTCGCTGGTGGTAGCCGGTGGCTGGTCACTACTGGCCAGCCTGGGGTTCGCCGTACTGTTCCTGCTGGGCGGACACCTGTTCATCGAAATGCAGACCGATATTCCCGACGTGCGCCAGACCGCCTTTACCTACCTGCCCTACCTCGCCGTACTGCCGTTGATTGCGGTCTGGAGCTACCTGCTGGACGGCCTGTTCATCGGTGCTACCCGGGCCCGGGAAATGCGCAACGGCATGTTGCTGACCGTGCTCCTGCTGCTGCCTTTTGCCTGGGCACTGCAAGGCCTGGGCAACCACGGCCTGTGGCTGACGTTCCTGCTGTTCATGTTCCTGCGCAGCCTGACCCTGGGTGCCTTCGCCTGGCAATTGCGGCGTCGCGACCGCTGGTTCGCCGGGGCTCACTGAGTCGGCGGTGCCTCGACAAAGCCGCTGACCCGCTCCAGCACCGGGGCCAACCCGCGCAACGGCCGGGACAAGGCCGCCACCAGGGTCGCGTGGCCGGGGCGGGCAAAATAGAATTCCTGCACTGGCACCCCGGCGGCCCGCAGCTTGTTGGCCAGGCCGCCGGTGTTGCGCTGGGGGTTGACCAGGGAGTCTTCATTGGCGGCCATCAGCAGCGCCGGCGGCGCACCCTGGCTGACATGGTTGATCGGTTGCGAATCCACCGGCGAGTCGGGGTAGAAAAACACCGGTCGCACCTCGGTATTGCGAATCGGCAGGAAATCATAGGGCCCGGCCAGACCGATCCAGCCTCTGATGACCTGCGGGCTCAGCCCGACCTGCGCCAGCCAGCGCGAGTCCAGAGCCAGCATCGCCGCGTTGTAGGCCCCGGAGCTGTGGCCCATCAGGTACAGCCGCTGCGGGTCGGCGCCAAATTCGGCAATGTGCTCATGGGTCCAGGCCACAGCGCGGGCCCCGTCCTCGAGAAAGGCCGGATAGCGCACTTGGGGATACAGCCGGTAGTCCGCCACGACCACCACCATGCCTCGGGAAGCCAGGGCTTCGCCGACAAAGTCGTAGTCGCTGCGCGAGCCACTGTTCCAGCTACCGCCGTAGAAGAACACCACCACTGGCGCACCGGGGGCCGCCCGAAGGGGGCGATAGACATCGAGTTTCTGCCGCGGGTCGTCGCCATAGGCAATATCCCGGATCTTGGTGAAGGTGCTGTCCGGGGTCAGGGCGTTGAGCACCTTGAGCGGCGAACAGGCCGCCAGCAGGCCCATCAGCACGCCGCCGAGCCACAGGCGCCAGCTTGCTCTTGCGGTATCGATCATCCTTCAGCCTCGCTGCGCCAATTACCGGCGCCTCCTGGCAGGCTAGCTGCAAACCGCAATCCCGGACAAAAAAAACCCACCGCAAGCGGTGGGTTTCCAGGGTTCGCCGGGGCTGTCAGGAAGACAGGTAGGACGAACGGGTCAGGCCCAGGCGCAGCGCATCGAGGAACTGAGTGCGCTCGGCGGCACTGATCTTGGCGCTGGCCACCTTGTCGCGGTAGTGAGTCATCAACTCCTCCGGCGACAGGTGCACATAGCGCAGCATGTCTTCGATGGTGTCGTGGGTCTCGATCCCGGCGTGGTACACGCTGCCGTTGGCCCGCTGGTAGATGTTCACCGAATCGGTGTCGCCGAACAGGTTGTGCATGTCACCGAGGATTTCCTGGTAGGCGCCCACCAGGAAGATCCCCAGCAGGTAGTCCTCGCCCTCGTTGAGGCCATGCACTGGCAGGCTGGTCTCGATGCTCTGCTCGTCGACGTACTGCTTGATCTTGCCGTCGGAGTCGCAGGTCAGGTCCTGCAGCACCGCACGGCGCAGCGGCTCTTCGTCGAGGCGGTGCAGCGGCAGGATCGGCAGGACCTGGCCGATGGCCCAGGTGTCCGGCAGGCTCTGGAACACCGAGAAGTTGCAGATGTACTTGTCCGCCAGCTTGTCGTTGAGTTCGTCCAGCACCTGGCGGTGGGAACGCTGGCGCGCCTTGAGCGAGTTGTGCAGGCGCCGGCACACGGCGAAGTAGCACTGCTCGGCCAGGGCTTTTTCGGCCAGGGTCAGCTTGCCGTCGGCGTACTGGGCGGCCACGTCGCTCATGTAGTGAGTGGCGCGCCAGTAGGTTTCGGTGACCATCTCAATGTCGGTCGGGCCCAGCAGGTCCACCAGCCATTGCACGGTTTCCGGCAGCTCCTGCTTGTTGTCGATCTGCGGCACGTCGTCGTTGTGCTTTTCGACATCGGTGACCTGCACCACCAGCATGGCGTGGTGGGCGGTCAGGGAGCGGCCGCTCTCGGAGAAGATGTGCGGGTGCGGCAGGTTCTGCGCGTCGCAGAATTCCTTGAGCATGCCCACCACTACGCCGGCGTAGTCGTCCATGTCGTAGTTGATCGAACTGGCGTTGCGCGAGTGGGTGCCGTCATAGTCCACGCCCAGGCCGCCGCCGACGTCGATGTGGTCCACCGGCAGGCCGAGGTTGCGCAGCTCGCCGTAGTAGCGGATGGCTTCCTTGAAGCCGTGCTGGTAGTCCGCCAGGTTGGCGATCTGCGAGCCCATGTGGAAGTGCAGCAGGCGGATGCCCTGGTCCAGGCCGGCGGCGCGGAAGCGCTCCACCACCGACAGCAGTTGCGCCGCCGACAGACCGAACTTGGACTTCTCGCCACCGGTGTCGGCCCACTTGCTCGACGCCAGGGACGACAGGCGCACCCGCAGGCCCACCTGTGGCTTGACCTTGAGGGACGCCGCTTCCTCGATCACCAGGCCCACTTCGGACTCTTTCTCGATGACGATGAACACGTTGTGGCCCAGCTTCTGGCCCATCAGCGCCAGGCGGATGAACTCGCGGTCCTTGTAGCCGTTGCAGACAATGGTGCCGCCCTTGGGCGCCAGGGCCAGGACTGCCAGCAGCTCCGGCTTGGAGCCGGCTTCCAGGCCGATGGAAACGTTCTGGGTGGCGATGATGTTCTCGATCACCGCTTCTTGCTGGTTGACCTTGATCGGGTACAGCGCGGTGTACTTGCTCTGGTATTCCAGGCGCGCGATGTTGGCGTCGAAAGCGCCGGTCAGCTGACGCACGCGGTCCTGGAGAATGTCCGGAAAACGCACCAGCAACGGCAAAGACAAACCGCTCTTGCGCAGCTCCTCGACCTGCTCGAACAGATCGATGGGCAAGCTGCTCGGGCCGTTGGGGCGAACTTCGACGCGACCGGCGTCATTGATCGCGAAATACCCGGCCCCCCAATGGCGAATCCCGTAGACACTGCGGCTGTCCGCAACGGTCCATTGGCTGCCATCGTCTTTACGTGTGCGTCGTACGGACATCGAAGTCCCCTATAAAGAAGTCATAGAGCGCCGCCCCACTCCAGGGCTGGCGCAGTCTAAAGAATGAAAATGACGATTAGCCTGCAAGCGCAATAGACCGCGCCTGCCGTGCTGAGTTTAGAAACCGTTCATGAACAGGCTCTGTGAAAACCATGGAGACGACGCCGGTGTCCTGAGCGAATCAAGACGGTCCAGTCACAGGTGGTTTTCACAGAGGCTGCTAGCCGCCGGACTTCTTCGCCTTGAAACCGTGCTTGACCAGTTCGGCCAAGAGTAGCTCGACATGGTCGCCCTGGATTTCGATGACGCCGTCTTTCAGGGCGCCACCGGTGCCACAGCGTTTCTTGAGCGTCGTGGCCAGCTCCTTGAGAGCATCTTCGGCCAGGGGCACGCCGGTGATGGTAGTCACCGTCTTGCCGCCACGGCCCTTGCTTTCGCGGCGCACGCGGGCAATGCCGTCGCCGGCCGGGATCACGGTTTGTTTGCAGATACAGGCGGCTACCGGCTGGCTACAGTCCGGGCAATGTCGACCTGCGTCGGTGGAAAATACCAGGCCACCAAGGGCGGCGAAGGATGCGGCTTTTTTGGCCACCGGCAATCCTCTTGGGAGGACAAAGACTGGTCGAAGCACATGGCGGTGCCATCGACCGCGAAGCCCCACTCAGGCAGGGGCAGCGCTACTGAACCAGGGCAGCCTGGTTCAGCTTGAAAAGTCGCGCAGTGTAACGGCAAAAAGCCCGGTTGCTAAGAGCCAATCAGCGCCAATTTATGCAACTTTAGCGACGCCGTGCCAGATAGCGCTGCAAGGCAGCCAGGGAGTCCGGGCAATAAGGCTTTTCGTGGATTTCCCGCAGCACCTGATCCAATGGCAGGAAGTGCGCTTCAAGGACCTCTTCCGGCTGCAGGCGCAGCGGGCCGTCCCACACCGCACAGAACGCCGAGCACCAGAGGCGATTGCCGGTGTCCTCGAAGAAGAAATGATCGTGGGCGACCAGTTCCACCCCGCTCACCCCCAGTTCCTCCTCCAATTCCCGGGCGGCCGACTCGGCGTAGCTTTCGCTGGCCAGGACCATGCCGCCGGCGGCGACGTCCCAGTAGCCCGGGTAGATGGCCTTGCTCAGGGTACGCCGATGTACGCACAGCTCACCGGCGGAGTTGAACAGCATGATATAGGTGCCACGCCCGATCAGGCCGCGCTCGCGCAGCTCGGAACGGACCATGGCACCCAACAGCTGGTCTTCGCCATCGACCCAGGCAATTTCTTCAGCATCGGAGGCAGCGCGGTGCGCTGCCTCTTTGTCGGTTGCGACCATGGATCAGCCTTGATTGAGCAATTGACGCAAGTCGATGACCGCCGCGTTGGCCCGGGAAATGTAGTTGGCCATCACCAGCGAGTGGTTGGCCAGCATGCCGAAGCCGCTGCCGTTGAGGATCATCGGGCTCCAGACCGGCTCCTGGGAAGCTTCCAGTTCACGGATGATCTGGCGCACGCTGACGGTGGCGTTCTTCTTCGCCAGCACATCGGCGAAGTCCACCTCGATGGCCCGCAGCAGGTGCGACAGCGCCCAGGCCTGGCCACGGGCTTCGTAGAACACGTTGTCGATCTGCATCCAAGGGGTTTCCACCACTTCCTCATCAACCTGCGGGACCTGCCCCGGGGCCGGGACTTCAGTCTTCAGCGCGGTGTTGAGCTTGACCCGGCCGACGCTGGCCGACAGGCGCTGGGACAACGAGCCCAGGCGCGTGCCAACGTCACCCAGCCAGTTGTTGAGGTTGTCGGCGCGGGCATAGAACTGTGCGGTCTTCTGGTTCGGATCGGACAGGCGCGCCTGGTAGCGGCTCAGGGAGTTGATGCCTTCCTGATACTCCGATTCGCTGGACGGCAGGATCCAGCTCTTGTTGTCGAAGTTGAAGCGCGGCTCGGCCTTGGCCAGGTCGGCATCTTCGGCGGACTGCGACTGGGAACGGGCGAAGTCCTTGCGCAGGGCGCGGGTCAGGTCGCGGACCTGGACCAGCACGCCGTATTCCCAGCTCGGCATGTTGTCCATCCACAAGCCTGGTGGAAAACGGTCGTTGGAAATGTAGCCGCCCGGCTTGTCCAGAAGGGTGCCCACCACGGTCTTCAGGGTTTCCACGGTGGTGTAGCCCACTACCATCTGTCGGCCTTCCTTCTCGGCGGCGATCTGGGCGTTCTGCTGGACCGGGAACAGCGCCGGCTCCTCGCTCCAGTACCAGCCCAGGGCACCGGTGACCAGCAGATACAGGCCCAGCAAGGTGGCCAGGGCACGACTGAACAGCAGGCCACCGAAATAGCTGCGTGTCGCCGACTTGGGTTCGGCAGCACGATCCGGCGCGCTGCCTGCGCGATTCTTCCAATCCAGCATGGCTATGTCCTTTCAATCACTTGAGTTCATCGGTTCGACCACAACCCTACTCCATCGTGCCTTGCCTTGACGGGATAAATCTTCCGGCAAATGCGCGCCGCGCAATGATTGCGAATCAGCTGGCCACTATAAATGAAGCACAGTCCGCAGCCTACGCGACCAGTCGGTCAGGAACTGAATAACGTCGCTTTGCACATTATTGACGTACGACACTCATGGGACACAAAAGTGGTGCTAGCATAGAGCCACCAGTCGATCTCAGCATGCACCCTAACTAGTAGTCAGGATATGACCGAGCCAGAAGACCCCAGCCGTGAGCGCCTCAAGCACCACTTTGCCCAGCGGGTAATTCATCAGGCACGTCAGATTCTTGAGATATGGCAGCGTCTGCAACGCAGCGAATGGTCGACCACCGACATGTCGGAGCTGTGCGAGGCCAACCTGCGCCTGCTGCGCTTCGCCGAACGTTTCGAACAGCCCGAACACACCCAACTGGCCCGCAGCATCAGCCAGTCCCTGGAAGCCGTGGACGCCAACCGTGGCCGCCTCAGCAGCAACCTGATCACCGACCTCAACCGCCTGATGCAGCGCCTGTCGCGCACCGGCCTGCGCCACGGCGACCAGTTGGAACAGACCTTCCTGCCGCCCCTGCGCAAACCAATCTATGTGATGTTGCAAGACCACGACCGGGCCGAGCGCCTGGCCAAGCAGTTGGAATTCTTCGGCCTCAGCGCCCAGGCCCTGGACAGCATAGCGGCCTTTCGTTCGTCCATGGTCGAGCGCCTGCCGGCGGCCATTGTCATTGACGTCGACTTTTGCGGCCCCGGCATGGGCCTGACCCTGGCCGCCGAGGCCCAGGTCGGCCTGGAGCAGAAACTCCCGCTGCTGTTCTTCAGCCTGCATGAAACCGATACCCCGACCCGCCTGGCCGCCGTGCGCGCCGGTGGCCAGGAGTTCCTCACCGGCACCCTGGAAGCCTCCAGCCTGTTGGAAAAGATCGAGGTGCTGACCTGCGTCGCTCAGTACGAGCCTTATAAGGTGCTGATCATCGACGACTCCCGGGCCCAGGCCCTGCACACCGAGCGCCTGCTCAACAGTGCCGGGATCGTCACCCGCACCCTGATCGAACCGATCCAGGCCATGGCCGAGCTGGCGGACTTCCAGCCGGACCTGATCATTCTCGACATGTACATGCCGGCCTGCACCGGCACCGAGCTGGCCAAGGTGATCCGCCACAACGACCGCTACGTCAGCGTGCCGATCATCTACCTGTCCGCCGAGGACGACCTGGACAAGCAGCTGGACGCCATGAGCGAAGGCGGCGACGACTTCCTCACCAAGCCGATCAAGCCCCGGCACCTGATCACCACCGTGCGCAACCGCGCGGCCCGGGCGCGCAACCTCAAGGCGCGGATGGTCCGCGACAGCCTCACCGGCCTGTACAACCACACCCATATCCTGCAATTGCTTGAAGACTGCAGCTTCCGCGCCCGTCGCGAGGGCAAGCCGCTGAGCTTCGCCATGCTGGATATCGACCACTTCAAGCGGGTCAACGACAGCCACGGCCACCCCATGGGCGACCGGGTGATCAAGAGCCTGGCGCTGTTTCTCAAACAGCGTCTGCGCAAGACCGACTTCATTGGCCGCTACGGCGGCGAAGAATTTGCCATTGTCATGCCCGACACCGACCAGGACGCCGCATGCAAGGTTCTGGACGAAATCCGCCAGCGCTTTGCCGAGATCCACTACCCGGCCCAGCCTCAGGACCTGTGGTGCACCTTCAGCGCCGGGGTGGTGGAGATGCAGGAAGATTCCGACAGCCTGATGATGGCCAGCCAGGCTGATGAAGCCCTGTACCGGGCCAAGCATGGCGGGCGCAACCGGGTCCAGGCCGCGCGATCAAGTCAAAGTGCCATCTTTTCATCCGAATCCACCGATTCGGTCATAACCTTGTAATACAAACGCAATAAATTCAGGCGCTTACCATTTAAGCCGTTGGTAGAGCCCCGATGCGCCTGAAGCTGCTGACCAATCTCAATACCCTGTTGCTCGTTGCCGTTTGCCTCGCCCTGGGGGCGACGCTGTGGTGGTCGCAACGGGCCCTGGAACGCCCCTATCTATTGATGGAGCGTTACCTGGGGCTGTCCCAGCAGTTTCAGAACCAGGTGGCGCGCAACATCGACGACTACCTGGCCAGCGGCGATGCCCTGCGCCTGAGCAGTGCGGCCCAGGCGCTGGAAACCCTGCAAGGCGAGCTGAGTGAACTGCCGCCACCGCTGGCGCAAAGCCTGCGCCCGAGCCTGGCCAGCCTCGATGCCTTCAGCAAGACCGACCTGCTGGCCGCCGGCAAGCTGGCAGGCGATCCCCAGGCCCTGCTGTTGCAGGCCGAACGCGAACTGGGCGCCAACCTGGAGCAGCTCAGCCAGTACGCCAGCGGGGCCAAGAGCGCGGAAGCGGCCAATTACCTGCCTTTATTGCTCACCGCCTCCCAGCACCTGGGCAAGCTCTCCCTGGCCCGGGACAAGCTGGTGAGCAGTGGCCGCAGCGAGCTGGCCGCCGATGTGGAACGGGAAGTGAACAGCATCCGCGCCCAGGCCGATCAGCTCGAAGCCCTGCCGTTATTGGGCGTGGCCGCCAGCAGCGAATCGGGCACCGATGATTTCGCCGCCATGATGGGCCTGGAAAACACCGAGAAAGCCGCTGCCGAAGATGCCGGCATAGGCTTCAAGCGTGAACTCAACAGCCTGCTCAGCCGCTATCCGGCAGAATTGCAGCGCACCCGCGAGCAGATCCAGAAGCGCGCCGACCTCGCCGCCGCAACCCTGCTGAAGATCAACACCGTGCGCCAGGCCATCGCCGAGCTGGAACCGGCGGTACGGGCCCAGCACGGGCAGATCCAGGGCGAAGTACGGCTGATGCAGGGGCTGATGATCGGCCTGATCCTGTTGATCGCCCTGGTGATCGACACCTTGCAGCGCAAGCTGGCGCGGGTCCTGACCAACCTCGCCCCGGCGCTGTCGACCTGGGCCGAAGGCGACTTCAGCCGACCGATCCAGCTGGGCAAGACCAACCGCGAGCTGCATGACATCGAGGAATCCCTGAACCGCCTGCGGGCCTACCTGGTGGACCTGGTGGGCACCATCCGCCAGAACGCCGAACAAGTGGCCGGCAGCAGCCGCGCCCTGGCCGACCTGAGCAGCGGCCTGCACAGCGGCGCCGAGCGCCAGGCCGGCGATACCGCGCAGATCCGCGATGCCCTGGGCGAACTGGAAGCCACCATCCAGCAGGTCGCCGGGGACGCCAGCCAGGCCGCCGACGCCAGCCGCAGTGCTGGCCTCGCCGTGCAGCAGGGGCAGAAAGTCATAGGCCTGAGCCTCACCGGGCTGCATGCCCTTGTGGGGGAAGTCCAGGGCAACGCGCAGATGATCGAACACCTGGCGCAGGAATCCGCCACCATTGGCGGCGTGCTGACGGTGATCCGCTCCATCGCCGACCAGACCAACCTGCTGGCCCTCAACGCCGCCATCGAAGCTGCCCGCGCCGGGGAAATGGGCCGTGGTTTTGCCGTGGTCGCCGAAGAAGTGCGCTCCCTGGCCCAACGCACCGCCGGGGCCACCGCGGAGATCCAGACCCTGATCGCCGGCCTGCAGGCCGCCGCCCAGCAATCGGTACAAGGCATGCGCGCCCAGGTCGAACACGCCGAAGCCACCGCCGGCCAGGCCCAGGCCGCCGATGGCGCCTTGGACGAAATCGTCGGGGCGATCCAGACCATCGCCGATACCGCCGTGCGGATCGCCGATGTCACTGCCCAGCAGAGCGGCGCGGTGAGCGAAATCCGCGATCACAGCGAACGCATCCACCAGTTGGGCGGCGACAACCTGCTGCGCATCGGCGAAGGCCGGGCCCAGGGCGAAAACCTGCTGGACCTGGGCGGGCAACTGCATACGGCAGTCCAAGCGTTCCGCGTCTAGGCTCTGAAACGGGCGCGCAAACCACAACCCACCGCCATCAGCGGCGAAACGGGCGACAAGAAGCACGCCCCCCTTCCTGAGGGCAAATGACCGGATTTAACCTGTCGGTCACATATTTTGCGCAAACATCGGTCATCGTGCTGGCTATTGCAGAGAACTGGACAGTCATAAAGTCTTTCCGGCATAGTCGCCGGGTTCTGACAACAGCCCCCGATAACAAGGAACAACCGATGGCCACCCTACTGGTTCTTCACGGACCCAACCTGAACCTGCTCGGCACCCGTGAACCGGGGGTCTACGGTGCAACCACCCTGGCCCAGATCAACCAGGACCTGGAGCAACGGGCCCGTGATGCCGGGCACCATCTGCAGTACCTGCAGAGCAATGCCGAGTACGAATTGATCGAGCGCATCCATGCCGCCCGCGATGAAGGCGTGGATTTCATTTTGATCAATCCAGCAGCTTTTACGCATACAAGCGTCGCATTACGTGACGCGCTGCTGGCGGTGAGCATCCCATTCATCGAAGTGCATTTGTCCAACGTGCACAAACGCGAACCTTTCCGTCATCACTCCTACTTCTCCGATGTTGCGGTGGGAGTGATCTGCGGCCTTGGCGCCAGCGGTTACCGACTGGCCCTGGAGGCCGCCCTAGAACAGCTTGAACGTCAGGCAAACGCTTGAACGACAAGCGATAAACGCCCCTGACCGACCCTTGGGAGTTGACGATTCATGGATATCCGTAAAGTTAAGAAACTGATCGAACTGCTGGAAGAGTCCGGCATCGACGAGCTGGAGATCAAGGAAGGCGAAGAGTCCGTACGCATCAGCCGCCACAGCAAGACTCCAGCCCAGCAGTACTACGCACCGGCTCCGGTTGCCGCCCCAGTGGCTGCACCTGCCGCTGCCGCTCCTGCTGCCGCCGCCGCTCCTGCAGCACCGGCCGCACCCGCGCTGAACGGCACCGTGGCCCGTTCGCCAATGGTCGGTACTTTCTACCGCAAGTCTTCGCCTACCTCGCCAGCCTTCGTTGAAGTCGGCCAGAGCGTGAAGAAGGGCGACACCCTGTGCATCGTCGAAGCGATGAAGATGATGAACCACATCGAAGCTGAAACCAGCGGTGTGATCGAGTCCATTCTTGTCGAAGACGGCCAGCCGGTTGAGTACGACCAACCGCTGTTCACCATCGTTTGAACCGCGGAGAGTCTTTGATGTTGAAGCCTGCGAAGTTGGAAAAAGTCCTGATCGCCAACCGCGGCGAAATCGCCCTGCGGATCCTGCGTGCCTGCAAGGAAATGGGGATCAAGACCGTAGCCGTCTACTCCAAGGCCGACAAGGAGCTGATGCACCTGGGCCTGGCAGACGAATCGGTATGCATCGGCCCTGCGCAAGCCGCGCAGTCCTACCTGCACATCCCGGCCATCATCGCGGCCGCTGAAGTCACTGGCGCCACGGCGATCCACCCTGGCTACGGCTTCCTCGCGGAAAACGCCGACTTCGCCGAACAGGTGGAAAACTCCGGCTTCGCCTTCATCGGCCCGAAAGCCGAGACCATCCGCCTGATGGGCGACAAGGTTTCCGCCAAGCACGCGATGATCGCGGCTGGCGTTCCTACGGTTCCAGGTTCCGACGGCCCGCTGCCGGAAGACGAGGAAACCGCCTTGCGCATCGGCCGTGAAGTCGGCTACCCGGTGATCATCAAGGCCGCCGGCGGCGGTGGTGGTCGCGGCATGCGCGTGGTGCACAAGGAAGAAGACCTGATCGCCTCGGCGAAGCTGACCCGCTCCGAAGCCGGCGCGGCGTTCGGCAACCCGATGGTCTACCTGGAGAAGTTCCTGACCAACCCACGCCACGTGGAAGTCCAGGTGCTGTCCGACGGCCAGGGCAATGCCATCCACCTGGGCGACCGCGACTGCTCGCTGCAGCGTCGGCACCAGAAGGTCCTCGAAGAAGCGCCGGCACCGGGCATCGACGAGACCGCCCGCCAGGAAGTCTTCGCCCGCTGCGTCAAGGCGTGCATCGACATCGGCTACCGCGGCGCCGGCACGTTCGAGTTCCTCTACGAGAACGGCCGCTTCTACTTCATCGAGATGAACACTCGCGTGCAGGTAGAGCACCCGGTATCGGAAATGGTCACCGGTATCGACATCGTCAAGGAAATGCTCAGCATTGCAGCCGGCAACAAGCTGTCGTTCACCCAGGACGACGTCGTGATCCGCGGCCACGCGCTGGAATGCCGGATCAACGCCGAAGACCCGAAAACCTTCATGCCAAGCCCAGGCACGGTCAAGCATTTCCATGCCCCGGGCGGCAACGGCGTGCGCGTCGACTCGCACCTGTACAGCGGTTACGCGGTTCCACCGAACTACGATTCGTTGATCGGCAAGCTGATCACCTACGGGGCCACCCGTGACGAAGCCATGGCGCGCATGCGCAATGCGCTGGACGAAATCGTCGTCGACGGGATCAAGACCAACATCCCGCTGCACCGCGACCTGACCCGTGACGAAGGCTTCTGCAAAGGGGGCGTGAACATTCACTACCTCGAGCACAAGCTGGCCGAGCAACACTGATCGGCACCCGCCACACCGACAAGGCCGCTTTCGAGCGGCCTTGTCGTATCTGCCATTCCCCCTGCCCCTGCAGGAGCGAGCCGCGCAGCGGCCATTCCCTGATCAACCGTCCTTGCGACCAAGCACAGGGCATCCCCCTCGCTCCCAAGGGGCGTCTCGCGTAAACTTGCGCGCTTCTCGCGGCCCACTAGGCTGCACATCACATATTTTCAAAGGTGCCCGCCATGCCTTGGCTGCAAGTCCGTCTCGCCATCAGCCCAGAACAAGCCGAAACCTACGAAGACGCTTTTCTTGAAGTCGGTGCCGTCTCGGTCACCTTCATGGACGCCGAGGATCAGCCGATCTTCGAACCTGAACTGAACACCACCCCGCTCTGGTCCCACACCCATCTGCTGGCCCTGTTCGAGGGCGGCACCGAAGCCGCCAGCGTACTCGCCCACATGGAGCTGCTGACCGGCGGCCCGCTGCCCGAGCATCACAGCGAAGTCATCGAAGACCAGGATTGGGAGCGCAGCTGGATGGACAACTTCCAGCCCATGCGTTTCGGCCAGCGCCTGTGGATCGTTCCCAGCTGGCACGCCGCGCCGGAGCCCGAGGCCGTGAACCTGCTGCTGGACCCGGGCCTGGCCTTCGGCACCGGCACCCACCCGACCACCGCCCTGTGCCTGGAATGGCTGGACGGCCAGGACCTGAAGGACTGCAACGTGCTGGACTTCGGCTGCGGCTCGGGGATCCTGGCCATTGCCGCCCTGTTGCTGGGCGCCAAACAGGCGGTGGGCACCGACATCGACGTGCAAGCCCTGGAAGCCTCCCGTGACAACGCCGGGCGCAACGGCATTGCCGACGAGCTGTTCCCGCTCTACCTGCCCGAGCAACTGCCCCAGGTGCAGGCCGATGTACTGGTGGCCAACATCCTGGCCGGGCCGCTGGTGGCCCTGGCACCGCAGCTTTCGGGGCTGGTCAAGTCCGGCGGACGCCTGGCACTTTCCGGCATCCTTGCCGAGCAGGGCGAGGAAGTCGCCGCGGCTTATGCCCAGGACTTCGATCTGGACCCGATCGCTACCCTTGATGGCTGGGTGCGCATCACCGGCCGTCGGCGCTAGAATGGCCGCCTGCATACTCCGGATGGCCGCATGACCGACAGTTTCGTCACCCAGTGCCCGCATTGCCAAACCCGCTTCCGCGTCAGCCACGCCCAGTTGAGCGTGGCCCGTGGAGTGGTTCGCTGTGGTTCCTGCCTGCAGGTGTTCAACGCCGCGCGGCAGCTGCTCGAGCAACGCGCAGCCAAGGAAGCGGCCACCTCCAAAGCCGCTGCCAAACCCGTAGCGCCGCCGGCTGCGCCCGCGGCAACCGCGGCACCGGCACCGGCGGCACCGGAACCGGATCTGCCACCCCCCGCGCCCCCAGCCGCCCCTCAACGCGCCATCAGCCAGAAGCAATGGTCGGCCACCGAGATGGACCTGGATCACCTGGACCTCGATGAGGAACTGGCCAAGCTCGAACAGCGCGAAATCCAGCCAGCCAAGGCCTTTGGCCAGGAACGCGAACACAAGGAAGGCAGCCTCAGCGCCCGACGCGATGCCCAGGACGCCGACGAGGCGCACTGGCCGGACGGACTGTTCGGCAGCGCCGCCGAACGGGACGACAGCGAGCCATCGCCCCTCAAGGTGCAACCGGCCGACGCCGAACCCAGTACCGAACCGCCCAAGCCCAGCCGCACCGAACCGTCGCTGTCGTTCAACCTCGCGGACCTGGACGACGAACCCCTGGCGCCCAGGTTGCGCCTGGACGATGACCTGGAACCTCACTCGCCTGCCAACCAGGACGACGAGCCCGAGCCCGCTGCTTCCGGCAAGAGGCGCCGCGAGCGCAACGAGCCCGGGGTCAAGGAAGAGGTGCTGCTGGACCTGGTGGACGACCCGCTCCACCTCGACTGGCAGAAGCGCCGCTCGCCCTGGGGCAAGCGCCTGCTCTGGCTGCTGCTGATCCTGCTGGCCGCCGGCGGCCTGGTGGGACAATACGTCGCCTATCACTTTGATGAGCTGGCCCGCCAGGACCAGTACCGCCCTTGGTTCCAGCAACTGTGCCCGGAATTCGGCTGCACGGTGCCTTCCCGGGTCGACATCGCCCGGATCAAGAGCAGCAACCTGGTGGTGCGCAGCCATCCGGAATTCAGCGGCGCCCTGGTGGTGGATGCCATCATCTATAACCGCGCGCCCTTCTCCCAACCCTTCCCGCTGCTTGAGCTGCGCTTCGCCGACCTCAACGGCCACCTGATCGCCAGCCGCAGCTTCAAGCCCGGGGAGTACCTGGGCGGTGACTTGCAGGAGGCGGCGGAAATGCCACCGCAGACCCCGATTCACATCGCCCTGGATATTCTTGACCCCGGCCCGAAAGCGGTGAACTACAGTCTGAGTTTCCACTCGCCTGAGTGAATCGGCTGCACAAGTTCACGGACGACTCTGGATTAACGACAGTTTTATGACTGTTTCGCCTGGATTGCTCCCAGGACGTTACAGAAGAACTGTTCAGATTTTATCCAATTCAGCCTTTATCCGGTCATCGAGAGCGGGTATCATGCCAACCCTTTTTCGAACTCTCATGATCCGGCCCCACAACAGGGAAGTCCTATGTCGGCGGTACGCATCGGCCCATATACAGTGCACAACGGTTTGATTCTCGCCCCGATGGCGGGGGTTACAGACCAGCCCTTTCGTCAGCTTTGCAAGCAATTGGGCGCGGGCCTTGTAGTCTCGGAAATGGTCACCAGCGACATGAGCTTGTGGAACAGCCGCAAATCGCGGTTGCGCATGATCCACGAAGGCGATCCCGAGCCTCGCTCGGTGCAGATTGCCGGGGGTGATGCACAGATGCTGGCAGACGCCGCCCGCGCCAACGTCGAGTTGGGCGCACAGATTATTGATATCAACATGGGTTGCCCGGCCAAGAAGGTCTGCAACAAGGCCGCCGGCTCCGCGTTGCTGAAGGACGAAGCCCTGGTCAACGAGATTCTCCAGGCAGTAGTGGCCGCTGTGGATGTACCGGTCACCCTGAAGATCCGCACCGGCTGGGACCGGGAGAACAAGAACGGCCTGACGGTGGCGAAGATCGCCGAGCAGGCCGGCATCACGGCACTGGCGGTCCATGGTCGGACCCGGGCCGACCTGTACACCGGTGAAGCCGAGTACGACACCATTGCCGCGATCAAGCAGGCGGTGTCGATCCCGGTCTTTGCCAATGGCGATATCGACTCGCCGGAAAAGGCCCGGCGGGTGTTGCACGCCACCGGCGCCGACGGGCTGTTGATCGGCCGGGCCGCCCAGGGGCGGCCATGGATTTTTCGTGAGATCGAACACTTCCTCAGTACCGGTGAAACCCTCCCGGCACCGGAGCTGTTCGAAGTGGAACGTATTCTGCTAGAGCACCTGGCCGCGCTGCATGCCTTCTATGGAGAGGTCATGGGCGTACGCATTGCGCGCAAGCATGTGGGCTGGTATCTCGCAACCCTGCCGGGCGCCAGGGAGTTTCGCGCCCACTTCAATCGTTTGGAAGATACGGAAGCACAATGCGCCAACGTTCGTGAGTTCTTTGCCGGACGTTACAAGAGCCTGGAAACAGGGGACGGAGAGGGGGTGGCCGCATGACGATGATGACCGAGACTTTAGTGAGTGGAACAACACCCGTGAGCGACAACGTGAATTTGAAACAGCACCTCAATACACCCAGCGAAGAAGGCCAGACCCTTCGCGGGAGTGTCGAGAAGGCGCTGCACAATTATTTCGCCCACCTTGAGGGCGCTGCCGTCACGGACGTGTACAACCTGGTGCTCTCCGAAGTCGAGGCTCCGTTGCTCGAAAGCGTGATGAACTACGTCAAGGGCAACCAGACCAAGGCCAGCGAACTCCTGGGTCTGAACCGCGGTACCCTGCGCAAGAAACTCAAGCAGTACGATTTGCTGTAAGCATTCAATCAAACCAGAAAGGCGCCCGCGTAAAAAACGGTCGCCTTTTTTGCTGACTCCTTTGCTTTTGATGGAAATTGAGATGACCGACCAGACTACCCGCCTGCCGATCCGCCGCGCCTTGATCAGTGTTTCCGACAAGACCGGGATCCTCGAATTCGCCAAGGAGCTGGAAGCCCTTGGTGTGGAGATCCTCTCCACCGGCGGGACCTTCAAACTGCTGCAGGACAACGGCGTGTCCGCAGTGGAAGTCGCGGATTACACCGGTTTCGCGGAAATGATGGATGGCCGGGTGAAGACCCTGCACCCGAAAATCCACGGCGGTATCCTGGGCCGTCGCGGCATTGACGACGCCATCATGAACGAGCACGGGATCAAGCCGATCGACCTGGTCGCGGTCAACCTCTACCCGTTCGAAGCCACCATCAACAAGCCAGGCTGCGACCTGCCGACCGCCATCGAGAACATCGACATCGGCGGCCCGACCATGGTCCGCTCGGCGGCCAAGAACCATAAGGACGTGGCCATCGTGGTCAATGCCAGCGACTACGCCGGCGTCCTGGAAAGCCTCAAGGCCGGTGGCCTGACTTACGCCCAGCGCTTCGACCTGATGCTCAAGGCCTTCGAACACACCGCTGCCTATGACGGCATGATCGCCAACTACATGGGCACCGTGAACCAGGCCGCCGAAACCCTCTCGACATCCGGCCGCAGCGAATTCCCGCGCACCTTCAACAGCCAGTTCATCAAGGCCCAGGAAATGCGCTACGGCGAGAACCCGCACCAGAGCGCGGCGTTCTACGTTGAGGCCAAGCCTGCTGAAGTCGGCATCGCCACCGCGACCCAACTGCAAGGCAAGGAGCTGTCCTACAACAACGTGGCCGACACCGACGCCGCGCTGGAATGCGTGAAGAGCTTCGTCAAGCCGGCCTGCGTCATCGTCAAGCACGCCAACCCGTGCGGCGTGGCGGTCAGCCCGGACGCTGAAGGCGGCATTCGCCAGGCCTACGAACTGGCCTACGCCACCGACACCGAATCGGCCTTCGGCGGCATCATCGCCTTCAACCGCGAGCTGGATGCAGCCACCGCCAAAGCCATCGTCGAGCGTCAGTTCGTCGAAGTGATCATTGCCCCGAGCGTCAGCGAAGAAGCCCGCGCCATCGTCGCTGCCAAGGCCAACGTGCGCCTGCTGGCCTGCGGCCAGTGGTCGGCCGACCGGGCTCCAGCCTGGGATTACAAGCGCGTCAACGGCGGCCTGCTGGTGCAGAGCCGCGACATCGGCATGATCGGTGCCGATGACCTGAAAGTGGTAACCAAGCGCGCCCCGACCGAGCAAGAGATCAACGACCTGATCTTCGCCTGGAAAGTCGCCAAGTACGTCAAGTCCAACGCCATCGTCTACGCCAAGAACCGCCAGACCATCGGTGTCGGCGCCGGCCAGATGAGCCGTGTGAACTCCGCGCGAATCGCCGCCATCAAGGCCGAGCACGCCGGCTTGCAAGTTGCCGGTTCGGTCATGGCCTCCGATGCGTTCTTCCCGTTCCGCGACGGCCTGGACAACGCCGCCAAGGTCGGCATCACCGCGGTGATCCAGCCCGGCGGCTCGATGCGTGACAACGAAGTGATTGCCGCTGCCGACGAAGCGGGCATTGCCATGGTATTCACCGGCATGCGCCACTTCCGTCACTGATACGACAACGGTCGCACTGACACCGGCATCTGCTGCGTTGGAGCCCACCTCGATGATGCTCATTGCCAACAGGCAACTGCGCTCATCGAGGTGGGCTCCGCCTTGCATCTACCACTGTCATTGCAACCTCCTGAGGCGTCCAGCTCTTCAGGTTCCAAAACAGAATTAGCGTCATCCGAGGTTTTTGAAATGAATGTACTGATCATTGGTAGCGGCGGTCGTGAACACGCTCTGGCCTGGAAAGTCGCTCAGGACCCACGGGTTCAGAAAGTGTTCGTCGCCCCAGGCAACGCCGGCACCGCCATCGAGGCCAAGTGCGAGAACGTCGCCATCGACGTCCTGGCCCTGGAGCAGCTTGCAGACTTTGCTCAGAAGAACGTGTCCCTGACCATCGTCGGCCCGGAAGTGCCGCTGGTGGCTGGCGTAGTCGACCTGTTCCGCTCCCGTGGCCTGGACTGCTTCGGCCCGACTGCCGGTGCTGCGCAGTTGGAAGGTTCGAAAGCCTTCACCAAGGATTTCCTCGCCCGCCACAAGATCCCTACTGCCGACTATCAGAACTTCACCGAGATCGAGCCGGCCCTGGCGTACCTGCGTGAAAAAGGCGCCCCGATCGTGATCAAGGCCGACGGCCTGGCCGCCGGCAAAGGCGTGATCGTGGCCATGACCCTGGCCGAAGCCGAGGAAGCGGTGCGCGACATGCTGGCCGGCAATGCCTTCGGCGACGCCGGTTCCCGTGTGGTGATCGAGGAGTTCCTCGACGGTGAGGAAGCCAGCTTCATCGTCATGGTCGACGGCAAGAACGTGCTGCCCATGGCCACCAGCCAGGATCACAAGCGCGTCGGCGACGGCGACACTGGCCCCAATACCGGTGGCATGGGCGCCTACTCCCCGGCACCGGTGGTCACTTCAGAAGTGCACCAGCGGGTGATGGATCTGGTGATCTGGCCCACCGTGCGCGGCATGGCCGAGGAAGGCAACGTCTACACCGGCTTCCTCTATGCCGGGCTGATGATCGACAAGGCCGGCAACCCGAAAGTCATCGAGTTCAACTGCCGCTTCGGCGACCCGGAAACCCAACCGGTGATGCTGCGCCTGCAATCGAGCCTGGTGCTGCTGGTGGAAGCCGCCCTGGCCCAGGCCCTGGACAAGGTCGAAGCGCAGTGGGACCCACGCCCTAGCCTGGGTATCGTTCTGGCGGCGGGCGGCTATCCAGGGGACTACGCCAAGGGCGCGGCCATCACCGGCCTGGACGCCGCCGCGGCACTGGAAGGCAAGGTGTTCCACGCCGGTACCGCACTCAAGGATGGCCAGGTCGTGACCTCCGGCGGCCGGGTACTGTGCGCTACCGCCATGGGTGACAGCGTCGACGCGGCTCAGCAACAGGCCTACCGCCTGGCGGCCGAGATCGACTGGCAGGGCTGCTTCTACCGCAAGGACATCGGCTACCGTGCCATTGCCCGCGAGCGCGGCCAGGAGTAAGGCTGTCATTGGCCCCGGCAAGGGCATACGCCCTTGCCGTGCGGTCATTACGCCGCGCATAGTTATAATCAGGCATCAACCAACGAAGGGATTTCGCCGTGCGCTGGCTCAGGATTGCCCTAGGCTTCACCGTCACCTTGCTGACCCTGCTCTGCTTGAACCCGGCCCTGGCCGCTCAAGGCAGTGGCTGGGCGGTTTTGCTCGACGAACAGGCCGACCTGCAGCTCAGTGACATCCGCTCCCCACGCTACACCAACCAGTTCAGCCCGATCGAGCTGGACAAGCTCACCGCCGCCGAACCCGATGGCGCCCTGTGGCTACGCTTCAAGCTGCAACCGGGACCCCATGAGCAGATCCTGCGGATCTTCGCCCCCGACCTGTCCCACCTGAACCTCTACGTGCTCGAAGGCGACAAGCTGATCGAGCAAGTGAACACCGGCTCCGGCCCCTCGCAGGCGCAAAAGCCCCTGCCCAGCAGCGACTTCATGCTGCCGCTGCCGCAAAGCGCCAAGCCACTGGACGTCTATGTACGCCTGGTGTCCGAACACGAACTGCGCCCCTTCATCACCCTGCAATCGGCGGTGATGGGCGCGGCCGACCAGAGCCAGACGCTGATCTACGGCCTGCTATTCGGCTGCCTGGCGATGCTGATCCTGCACAACCTCACCCGGTTCGCCTACACCCGCTCGCGCAGCAGCCTGTGGCTGGCAGCCTGCGAAGGGCTGCTGACCCTCAGCCTGCTGATGCTGCTGAACCTGTTCGGGCCCTGGCTCCCGGCCTGGGAAGCCTTGCAGACGCCGGGGGCCTATATCGCCCTGCTGCTGACCGCCCCTTGCGGGATGATGTTCGCCTACCGCTTTTTCGCCCCCCTGGGCGCGCATCCGCTGAACCGCCTGCTGCTGGGCAACATCCTGCTGATCAGCCTGTTCGGCCTGTTGCTGCTGTTCGTCGATACCCTGCCGCTGAACATCATCACCTACGGCCTGGTGGCCCTGGCCGGCCTGAGCATGCTGTTCGTCGGCGGCTATCACTGGCACAAGGGCTATCGCCCGGCGCGCCTGTTCGTCGCCGCCATGGTGATCTTCAACCTCGGCACCCTGGTGATCCTGCCGGCCCTGCTGGGGCTGACCCTGGTGGCCCCGCAAGGCCTGATCGTCACCCTCTTGAGCGTGGTGTGCATCGCCGGGCTGCTGATGAGCATTGCCCTGGGCGAGCGCCAGCGCAACATCACCGAGAACCGCTTCAGCGTCAGCCGCGACCTGGCCGCCAGCACCGCCGAGGTCAATGCCAAGGCCGAGTTCCTGGCCAAGATCAGCCACGAGATCCGCACCCCGATGAACGGCGTGCTGGGTATGACCGAGCTGCTGCTGGGCACCCCGCTGTCGGTCAAGCAGCGCGATTACGTGCAGACCATCCACAGTGCCGGCAACGAGCTGCTGACCCTGATCAACGAGATCCTCGACATCTCCAAGCTGGAGTCCGGGCAGATCGAACTGGACGATGTGCAGTTCGACCTCAATGCCCTGATCGAAGACTGCCTGAGCATCTTCCGGGCCAAGGCCGAACAGCAGAACGTCGAGCTGATCAGTTTCATCCAGCCCCAGGTGCCAAGGGTCATCAGCGGTGACCCGACACGCCTGCGCCAGGCCCTGCTGAGCCTGTTGGAACATGCCCTGAAGAAGACCGATGAAGGCGAAGTGCTGATCGTCGTCGCCCTCGACGAGCGCAGCAGCAAACCGCGCCTGCGCATCGCCGTGCAGGACAGCGGCCAGCCGATGGAGGCCGAAGAGCGCGAAGCCCTGCTGCACACCGAGCTGCACAGCAAGAACTTCCTCGCCACCACCCGCCTGGGGGGCAACCTGGGGCTGGTAATCGCCCGTCAACTGATCCTGCTGATGCATGGCGAGTTCGGCATCAAGAGCGGCACCAACCAGGGCAGCACCCTGTGGCTGACCCTGCCCCTGGATGCCGAGCGCCTGGAACAACCGACCGCCGACCTCGACGGCCCCCTGCAGGGCGCGCGGGTACTGGTGGTGGACGACAACGACACCTGCCGCAAGGTGCTGGTACAGCAGTGCAGTGCCTGGGGCCTGAACGTCAGCGCCGTGCCATCGGGCAAGGAAGCCCTGGCCCTGCTACGCACCAAGGCGCACCTGCGGGACTACTTCGACGTGGTACTACTGGACCAGAACATGCCCGGCATGACCGGCATGCAACTGGCGGCCAAGATCAAGGAAGACCCGAGCCTGAACCACGACATCCTGCTGATCATGCTCACCGGCATCAGCAATGCGCCGAGCAAGGTGATTGCACGCAATGCCGGGATCAAGCGCATCCTCGCCAAGCCAGTGGCCGGCTACACCCTCAAGACCACCCTGGCGGACGAACTCAATCAGCGCGACAAGGCCCCCGCCGCACCCTACAACCAGCCGGCGCACGCTGCCCAGGCCCCGGCGCCGGTCACCGTGCCCAGCGACTTCCGCATCCTGGTGGCCGAGGACAACAGCATTTCCACCAAGGTCATCCGCGGCATGCTCGGCAAGCTCAACCTGCAGCCCGATACCGCCAGCAACGGCGAGGAAGCCTTGCAGGCAATGAAAGCCAACCGCTACGACCTGGTACTGATGGACTGCGAAATGCCGGTGCTCGACGGCTTCTCCGCCACCCAGCAACTGCGCGCCTGGGAGGTCGGCAACCAACGGGTACGTACCCCGGTGGTGGCACTCACCGCGCACATCCTCGCCGAGCACAAGGAGCGCGCGCGCCAGGCCGGCATGGACGGCCACATGGCCAAGCCCGTGGAGCTCTCGCAACTGCGGGAACTGGTGGAACACTGGGTGACCCAGCGCGACCTGCGCGAACGCAGCACCGCACACACCAGTTGAGCCGACAGGCTCTGCGGCGCCTGTTAAACTCTCGCTCGCCCTCCTTTAGTCGTGAGCTCCCACCATGCTCCACGTGCTGTTCAGCGTTTACCTGAAGATGCTGGTGCTCTACAGCCCCTTCTTCGTGCTCTCGTGCTTCATCAGCCTGACCCGCGGCTATTCGCTCAAGGAGCGCCGGCGCCTGGCCTGGAAAGTGGCCCTGGCGACCCTGGTCTCCAGCATCCTGCTGTACCTGTTCGGCCGGGTCATCTTCGGCGTGTTCGGCATCACCGTGGACGCCTTCCGCATCGGCGCCGGCAGCGTGCTGTTCATCTCGGCCCTGGGCATGGCCCAGGGCAAGTCGGCGGTGCAGACCGACAACGTGCAGCAGGACGTGACCATAGTGCCGCTGACCATTCCCCTGACCGTAGGCCCGGGCACCATCGGCGCCCTGCTGGTGATGGGCGTCAGCCAGCCGCACTGGGACGACAAGCTCACCGCCATCCTCAGCATCGCCCTGGCCAGCCTCACCGTGGGGGTGGTGCTGTACCTGTCCAACCGCATCGAACGCATCCTCGGCGACCAGGGCTTGCAGATCGTCAGCCGGTTGATGGGGCTGTTCGTCTGCGCCCTGGCGGCGCAGATCATCTTCACCGGGGTAAGGGGCTACCTGGTCCCTTAGGTCCGCCTGGTCTCGAACCTGTAGGAAACCTTCCCAGCAGTAGCAGGAACCGCACCATGCCCTACAGCGCCGACGCGGCCTTTATCCAGGAACAATGGCAGGCCGGGTGCTTCCCTCGGGAAAACACCCTGGTCCTCAACAGCGGGTTCTATTGCCTGTTCGACCTGCCCTGCGAACATCCCCGGCTAATCAACAAAGTCTGGATACCGGCCCTGGACTTCCCAGGCAGGGATGATCCTGATTTCATCACCGCACTGGGGTTTGCCGCCGAAGGCCCGCAGCCCTTTCATGCCCAGTGCGGTGAAACCGCCGGGCACGGTGGTGACGGCTTCCTGGCCTTGCTGGAAAAAGACACGGATGCATTGATCTGGCTGCTTGTCCTCAGCGAAACCAATCCCTTCTGCCGAGTCGAGATCCACGACCAGCAGATCCATGCCGAATCGACCTCCGGCGTCATCGTGCGGGTCCCTGTAGAGCGCCCCGATCAGTTGACCCTGGTCTGGCCATGAACCACCCGCCCATCCCGAGCCCGATGAAAACATTGACCGCCACCGCCGCCATCGACCTCCTCAGCCAACAGCGCTTGCCCGGCCTCGACGCCGCCGCGCGCTTCTCCCACCTCCTGAACTGGTGGGGAATAGACAGCGACGACCTTGAATTCGCGACACTTGCACCCAGCCTGCAACAACAGATCCTGACCCAACCGGAGCCCCCGCAAGAGGTGCAAGACCCACGCTACGACGCGCTGCTGCTGATCGCCCTGCGCGCCGAATATCGCGGCGTGACCCACCTGTACCTGAGGCGCTGCCTGCGTGAAGCCGGGCTGGGTGACTACACCGTCAGCGCGAACATCGAGTGCCTGGAGGCTTGCCCCTGCTGTGGCTATCGAACCCTGTCGGAGCGGGGCGCGTACGAGATCTGCGGCCTGTGCCACTGGGAAGACGACGGCAGCCAGGCGCTGGACGTACTGAGCGGGCCCAACCACAAAACCCTGGGCCAGGCCCGGGAACACTTTGCCCAGCAGCAGGGCCGCCTGCCCTTGGACAAGTGGCCACACATCAGCAAGGAGCACCCATGATTCCCCCGCAGTTGATCACCCTGATCGAAGCCCAGCCCCGCTACTGCGCGCCCCCCGACACCGCCGAGGTCACCCGAGCGCTGGCAACATTGGGGATTGCCCTGGACAGCGAGTTCGCGCAGATCTACCTGACCTGTCACCCCGCCAACTTCTTGGACCGAGTGAGCTACGGCGTGCTGATGAACATCGACGGGCCCAGTGATGAAATCCTGATGTGCACCGAGTTCATTCATGAAGTCTGGGAGTTGCCCAAGAACTTCATCGCCTTCACCTCACTGCAAGGTCAAGGCGGCTACTTGCTGGACAAGGACAGCGGTGGCGTCTGGGATTTCGACCTGGGCGACCGGGAAGCTTTCGTCGCCGGCCGCATCCCGGCCAGATGGGCCAGCTTCTTCGAATTCATCACCTGGCTGCTGACCGCCGAACCCAGCGACTCGTAGGAGCCGGCTTGCCGGCGAAGAGGCCCTTGAACCTTGCACGGCCCTGAACGACGCCTTCGCCGGCAAGCCGGCTCCTACAAGGGCTTGTTGCCGTACCAACGCGGGGTGTAGACCCACTCGCCACCTTCCGCCCGGGGGAAGACGCAGGTGGTGGAAGAACCCACCAGCACCATGGTGCGCATGTCCACCTGCTCCGGGGTCAGCTCGCCCAGGGTGATCACCCGCAGGGTCTGGCCCGGGCGGCCAATGTCGCGCCCCAGCACCACCGGGGTTTGCGGCGTGCGGTGCTGGCGCACGATCTCCAGGGCCCGGCCCAGTTGCCAGGGCCGCGAGCGGGAGATCGGGTTGTAGAAGGCCAGGGCCAGATCCGCCTGGGAGGCGAGGTCCAGGCGCTTCTCGATGATGTCCCAGGGCTTGAGGTTGTCCGACAGCGACAGCACGCAGAAATCATGGCCCAGAGGCGCACCGGCCTGGGCTGCGGTGGCCAGGGAGGCAGAGACGCCCGGGAGGATCTCCAGGTCGACGCTGTGCCAGGCCGGGTCGCTGGATTCGTGCAGGGCTTCGAGCACCGCCGCGGCCATGGCGAACACTCCCGGGTCGCCGGACGACACCACCACCACCGAACGGCCCTGGGCCGCCAGCTCGAAGGCGTGACGGGCGCGCTGCATTTCTTCGCGGTTATCGGTGCAGTGCATCACCTGGTCGGCGCGGAACGGACCGGCCATGCGCACGTAGGTTTCATAACCGAGAATGTCGTTGGCCCGGGCCAGTTCGGCTTTCACTGCCGGCACCATCAGCTCGGCGGCGCCAGGGCCGAGGCCGATCACGGCAAGGCGCCCACGGGGGCGACCAATCTGCTCCGGGTCCAGGGGCTGGCTGGCCACAGCAATGGCGATGTCCTCGCCCACCTTCAGCGGCGGCAGCAATTGCGGCACGGCCTGTTGCGCCAGTTCGGCGACACTGTCGGCGGCCGGCAGGAAACGCAACGGTACGCCCAGTTGCGCTGCTGCCTGGTGCAGGGCACGGTCGGCCATGTCGCGGTCAGCGGCCAGCAGGCACGCCACCGACTGCACCGCGATGCGCGCCTGATGCAGAGCCTGGCGGATGTGCGTGGCCAGGTCGCTATCAGCTTCGCCGGCAAGCCGCTGCCCACGGCAGGCAACCAGCACGCTGCGGGGGTAGATCAGCAGTTCATTGGCCACAGGCTCGCGTTCGGCGGAGCCGACCCGGATGGTCAGGCGGGCCTGATCATCCTCGGGCAGCTTGGCTGCGGCCAGCCAGGGGGCTGCGCCTTCGATGCGCACGCTTTCGCCACCCAGCAGGTCGGAGACGAACCGCTTGCCCAGCTCCAGGTCACCCAGGGCATAGCCACTGGGCGGGTTGAGCAGGCAGGTGCCGAAGCGCAGTTCACCGCTGGTGGTGATGGCGGCCGCTACTCCGAGCCCCGCGGCAATTTCCCGGGCCATGCCATTGACCCCGCCCAGGCCGCCCAGCAGCGGCACCACGGCGCTGCCGTCCTCGGCCACCGCCAGCACCGGCGGTTCGGCGCCCTTTTCCAACAGCAGCGGCGCCAGGGTGCGGATCACGATGCCGGCCGCACACAGGGCGATGATCGGCGTGTCCTGTTGATAGAGCTGGCGCAGGGTCGCGCCGAATTCGTGATAGACCCGGTCGGCGCCTTCGACCCGCTCCGCCAGACCGTGGATCAACGAGTCGGGATACAGCCGCTGGATCTGCCGTGCGGTGTCGAGGCTGCCTTGGCCAAGGATGACGATGGCCGGAGTTGAGCGGGCCATCAACCTTGCCACCGTTCGCCGGGCACGATGATCAGCGAGAAGTACGGCGAGGACATCGGCTCCACGTCATCCAGCGGCACGATCTTCTGGTTGGCCATGGTGGCCCGCTCCACGTACAGCGCACGCTGCGCCAGCCCCAGTTCTTCCAGGACCTGGCGCACCTTGGGGAAGTTGCGCCCCAGCTTCATCACCACCGCCGCATCGGCGTCTGCCAGGCGGCGCTTGAGTTCCTCATGGGGCAGCACCCCGGAAAGCACCGACAGGCTCTGGTTGCGATACACCAACGGCGCGCCCAGCACCGAGGCGCCGCCCAGCATCGAGCACACCCCCGGCACCACTTCGGCCTGGTAACGCTCGGCCAACCGGTCGTGCAGGTACATGTAGGAGCCGTAGAAGAACGGGTCGCCTTCGCAGATCACCGCCACGTCGCGGCCGGCGTCCAGGTGCTGCGCCAGCTCCTGGCTGGCGCTGTCGTAGAAGTCGCTGATCACTTGTTCGTAGGACAGCGGCGCCGGCAACACCTCGGTGGTGACCGGGTACACCAGGGGCAGCAGGGTCTGGGCCTGTTGCAGATGCCCTTCGATGATGCCGAAGGCATTGCCCTTCTTGCCCTTGGCCACGAAGTACGCCACCACGGGTGATTCGCGCAGCAGGCGCAGGGCTTTGACGGTAATCAGTTCCGGGTCACCGGGGCCCACGCCAAGGCCGATCAAACGTCCGGGCTGCTGCATCATTCGACCTCCGTGGCCAGGGCATTGACCGCAGCCGCCGCCATGGCGCTGCCACCCAGGCGACCCTGCATGATCACGAAGGGCACCCCGCGGCTGTCGGCGGCGAGCATCGCCTTGGATTCGGCGGCACCGACGAAGCCCACCGGGAAGCCGAGGATCAGCGCCGGTTTCGGCGCGCCCGCATCGAGCATTTCCAGCAGGTAGAACAAGGCGGTGGGCGCGTTGCCGATCACCACCACGCTGCCTTCCAGGTGCGGGCGCCACAGTTCCAGGGCCGCAGCGGAACGGGTGTTGCCCAGCTCCCGGGCCAGCGCTGGCACGCTGTCGTCGCGCAGGGTGCAGATCACCTGGTTGTTGGCCGGCAAGCGGGCCCGGGTAATACCCTCGGAAACCATGCGCGCATCGCAGAGAATCGGCGCACCGGCCGCCAGGGCATCGCGCCCGGCCTTGCCGGCGCCCTCGGAAAACTGCAGGCCGTCGACGGCCTCGACCATGCCGCAGGCATGGATCACCCGCACGGCGAGTTTCTCCAGGTCGGCGGGAATGCGCTCCAGCCGGGCTTCTTCGCGGATGATCGCAAAGGAGTTGCGATAGATCTCCTGACCGTCGCGGATGTAATCAAGCATCAAGGTTGCTCCGTGGGCGGGCATCGAGCAATGCCTCTGCCGCTTCAATAGAAAGGTTGCGTGCGTGCAGCGTGCCGAAACCCGGCTGCGCTGCATCGCGCAAATACAAGTCATAGCGCCCTGGGGCCACCGCCAGCAGGGTGGCCGGCGCCACATGAGCGGCGGCGCAGGAACGCGGGCAGGCGGACAGGTGCACATCCAGTTGGCGGCCATGGCGCTGGAGCAGTCCTGCCAGTTGCAGGGCGTCGCTTTTGGTGTCGGCCAGGGCCTTGCCGCAACCACTGGAACCGGTGCAGGCAATCAAGTGAGCCAAGGCCTGTTGCGGGCTGCACAGCAGGCCCAGTTGTTCCAGGGCGGCAGTGGCCGCCGGCGCATCCGCCGCGGCGATCGAGGGCAGCAGCAGGCTCTGCCAGGGGGTCAGGCGCAGGCTGGCGTCGCCGTACTGTCGGGCCAATTGCGCCGCGCCCTTGAGCATGGCCGGATCGAGCCGCCCCAGTGGCGTGCCCGCGCCAACATAGACCTGCCCGGGCGCAGCCTGTGGATAAGTACCGATGTGCAGCCCGGCGGCACTGGCCTGGCGCCGCCAGCCACCGATATTCAACAGCGGCCGGCTCAGGCGGGGCTGCAGTTGAGCGAGGAAATCTTCCCGCGACATGTCCATCAGCAGGTGACGCATGCGCGTCTGTTCCGGCCGCGCCAGGTCGAGAAACAGTTCCAGCACGGCCACCAGCAGCTCGTGGCCCTGGTCCTGCGCCACCGCCGCCAGGGGGTCATCCACCGGGCAGCCAGCCAGGCCGAACGCCAGCAGCCCCTGGCCGTCGCGCTCAAGGGCCGACAGCCACAGGTCATGGTGATGTTCGAGCATGGCCAGGGCTTCGCCACCGTCGAGCTGTACGGCGAACTTGGCCGACAGTTGATGAAAGCGCGGATGGCCCTGCAAGGTGTCGAGAATCCGTGCGGCCAGGGGCCGGGTATCCATCAAGCGCTGCCGATCGATCCCGGCGCAGGGGCTGAGCATCAGGTTGCGCACATCGTCACCGGCGGCAGTAGTCGGGCCAAGCCCGGCAGCCAGCAGTGCGGCGATCAGTGCCTGATGCTCCGGGCCGATGCCGCGAATCTGCAGGTTGGCGCGGTTGGTGGCCTCGATCACGCCACCGGCGTAAGCCTGCGCCGCCTCGGCCACGGCCACGGCCTGCTCCGCGCTGATGACGCCGCCAGCCAGCTTGATCCGGCAGATGCCACCGTCCAGCGCCGGGACGATGCGCAGCAACCCCGGGCAGGCCGAGGGGCGGATGGCAGTGGACATCGAGCGTTCGTTCAAGGGGGTGACCGGCCGTGTGGGAAAAGCGCTTCGTCAGCGAAGGCGCGGTATTATGCCTGCTTTGTCCGAAGGCATGAAAAGCCTGCCTGTCGGAACAACAGGTTTTGCGTTCGAGGAATAGAGATGTCGCCCTGGCTGACAGTAGTGGGAATCGGTGAAGACGGCTTCAAGGGCCTTGGCAGAAATGCCCGGCACGCCCTGCTGGGCGCATCAAGGATCGTCGGCGCCCAACGCCAGCTGGACCTGCTGCCACCCTGCATCCGTGGCCAGCGCCAGCTGTGGCCCAGCCCGTTTTCCCTGGAGCCGGTGCTGAGCCAGCGTGGTGCTGCAGTCTGCGTCCTGGCCAGCGGTGACCCCATGCTGTTCGGCGTCGGCGCCAGCCTGGCGCGGCAGCTGCCCGCAGAGGAAATCCAGGTACTGTCCTTTCCTTCGTCCTATTCCCTGGCGGCTGCGCGCCTGGGCTGGCCTTTGCAGGAGGTGATCACGCTCTCTGTGGTCGCACGGCCGATCAGCGCACTCAGCGCCCAACTGTCCGGCGGGGTACGCCTGCTGGTGCTGAGCAATGACGGCCACAGCCCGGCCGCCATCGCCGGCCTGCTGCGCGAGCGCGGTTTCGGCCCGAGCCGGATCAGCGTGCTGGAACACCTGGGCGGCCCCCTGGAGCGGCGCATCGACGGCACCGCCCATGACTGGGCCGACCCGGCAATCGCCGACCTCAACCTGCTGGCCATCGAATGCCTGGCCGAAGCCAGCACCCCGCGCCTGTCGCGGCTCGCCGGCCTGCCGGACTCGGCCTTTCGCCACGACGGCCAGTTGACCAAGCGCGACGTGCGGGCCATGACCCTGGCGCGCCTGGCACCGGTGCCCGGCGAGCTGCTCTGGGACGTGGGCGCCGGCAGCGGCTCCATCGGTATCGAGTGGATGCGTACCCACCCCAGTTGCCGCGCCCTGGCCATCGAGGCCGACGACGGCCGCCAGCAATTGATCGAACACAACCGCGAGGTACTCGGCGTGCCCGGGCTGCAACTGATACGCGGCCGCGCGCCCCAGGCACTGACTGGGCTGGAACGCCCGGATGCGATCTTCATCGGTGGCGGCGTGACCCGCGAAGGCGTGCTGCAGGCCTGCTGGGAACAACTCAAGCCCGGCGGGCGCCTGGTGGCCAATGCCGTGACCCTGCAAAGCGAAATGACCCTGATGGACTGGCGAGAACGCCACGGCGGCGAGCTGACCCGCATCCACATCGCCCAGGCCCAGCCACTGGGAGACTTCGACACCTGGCGCCAGGCCCTGCCGATCACCCTGCTGGACCTGCACAAACCCCGGGACCTGCCATGAACCTTGCAGGTGCGGGCTTGCTCGCGAATACGTCCACCCAAGAGAGCCCCGTGCACCCTTCGCGAACAAGCTCGCCCCTGGGAGGGATGGAGCATGCGTGAAGAAACAGCGGAACAGCCCGCGCCCCTGCGCAGCGGCCTGACCACCGGCAGCTGCGCCACCGCCACCAGCCTGGCCGCCGCGCGCCTGCTGCTCGATGGCAGCAATGCCGACGCGGTGCAGATCATCCTGCCCAAGGGCAAGCAGGTGCAGATGCGCCTGGAATTCTGCCGCCACACCGCCGACGGCGCCGAAGCCGGCACTATCAAGGACGCCGGCGACGATCCGGACGTGACCCACGGCGCCCTGCTGTACTCCCGAGTGCGCCTGACCCCTGAACCGGGCATTCGCTTCGTCGCCGGCCAGGGCGTGGGCACCGTGACCCGCCCCGGCCTGGTGCTGGCGGTGGGCGAGCCGGCGATCAATCCCGTACCGCGCCGGATGATCGGCGAGCACCTGCAACGGCTCGCCGAAGAACGGGCCTACCCCGGCGGTTTCGAGGTCACGGTGAACGTCGAGGGCGGAGCGGAACTGGCCCTGAAAACCATGAACCCGCGCCTGGGGATTCTGGGCGGGCTGTCGATCCTGGGCACCAGCGGCATCGTCCGGCCCTTCTCCTGCGCGGCCTACATTGCTTCGATCCACCAAGGCATCGACGTGGCCAAAACCAATGGCTACCTGCACATCGCCGCCTGCACCGGCAACGCCAGCGAAGACACCATGCGCCGGGTCTACCAGTTGCCGGAAATCGCCCTGATCGAAATGGGCGACTTCGTGGGTGCGGTGCTCAAGCACCTGCGCAAGGCGCCTGTGGAAAAACTCAGCCTGTGCGGCGGTTTCGGCAAGATCAGCAAACTGGCCGCCGGGCACATGGACTTGCACAGCCGCCACTCCAGCATCGACCTGCCGCAACTGGCGCAATGGGCCGCCGATGCAGGGGCCGACCCAGCCCTGCAACAGGCGATCCGCCAGGCCAATACCAGCCAGCAGGCACTGGCCATGGCCAGCGCCGCCGCAGTCGCGCTGGGCGATGCGGTATGCCAGCACGCCCTGGATTTCGCCCGCAGCGTGGTGCCGCCCCAGGTCCAGGTAGAGGTCTTTGCCATCGACCGCCAGGGCGGCATCGTCGGCCACGCCGGAGGTTTCCAATGACCCGTATCCTGCTGCTGGGCGGAGTCACCGAGGCCCTGGCCATCGCCCGCACCCTGGGCCCGGAACATATCTACAGCCTGGCCGGGGTCGGCCGGGTCCCTGGCGACCTGCGGTGCCAGGTACGGGTCGGTGGCTACGGCGGCGCCGAGGGCCTGGCGCGCTTTATCCGCGAGCAGCGGATCGGCCTGCTGCTGGATGCCACCCACCCTTACGCGGCACAGATCAGCGCCAATGCCGTGGCCGCCGCGAAGAGCGCTGGCGTGCCCTGCTGGGCCTTGCGGCGCCCGGCCTGGCAGCCGCAACCGGGTGACGACTGGCGCGAGATCGACGGCTGGGCGCAACTGGTGGAGGCCCTGCGCCCCTTCAAGCGGCCACTGTTCACCCTGGGCCGCGAGCCCTTGCAGCACCTGGATGAAATTCCCCCCGGGCAATTCTGGACTCTGCGCGCCCTGGAGGCCTGCCCGGGCAACGAACACTGCGAAGTCATAGGTGCCCGCGGGCCGTTCCTGATCGAGGACGAGCGGCAGTTGTTCGCCCGCCGACAGATCGACGTGCTGATCAGCAAAAACAGCGGCAGCAGCGCCACCGAACCCAAGCTGGAAGTGGCCCGCGAGCGCGGGCTGCCGGTGCTGGTACTCAAGCGTCCGGACCTGCCCGAAACGGATCGCAGTTTCAGCAGCACGGCCCAGTTGCTGCTGGCCCTGGGCTTGCTGGATAAAGCCTGACAGACAAAACCATCGTCCCCCACAGCAACATGGGAAACCCCTGGCAGCGCGCGCCAATTCCTTGCTTTAGCCTTCCTTGAACAGCCTCAGTGACGCCGGCGCCAGGCAGGACCGCCTGTCGTTTCACTGGGTTTTTCGCGGGCAAATGGGTTGCCGCGACGTATCCCAAGGAATACATTCGCCATGTTCGTTTTCGAGCAGACTCCTGAGTTCAGCCGCTGGCTGCTGAACCTGAAGGACCCGCAAGGGAAAACCCGCGTACTGGCCAGGATCCGCGCCGCACAGCTGGGCCGTTTTGGCGACTGCGAACCTGTGGGTGAAGGCGTCCACGAGATGCGCATCCACCGCAGCCCGGGTTACCGGGTGTACTTCTCGCGCCGCGGCAAAGTGATCTACCTGCTGTTGATCGGCGGCGACAAGGCCACCCAGAAACGCGATATCCAACGGGCCAGGCAACTGGCCTGCGACCTCAAGAGCGAGGGCTGAAACATGCGCACCCCAGTGACCCGCTTCGACGCGGCGGAGTACCTCAAGACCCCTGAAGACATGGTCGCCTACCTCGACGCCTGCTTCGAGGAAGACACCGGCGACGGCGTGCTGATCCGCGCCGCACTCAACGACATCGCCCGTGCCCGAGGCATGACCCAGGTCGCCCGTGACACCGGCCTGGGCCGCGAAAGCCTGTACAAGGCCCTCGGCAGCCAGGGCAACCCGGAGTTCGCGACTATCATCAAGGTGATGAAGGCCCTGGGGCTGAAGATCAACGTCAGCAACGCCTGAACCGCTCCTGCGACACCACACCGCATACGGTGGTTTTTTACTTATCCACAGCGATCAGGCTAAATACCCGCCTGATCGCTCAACCGACGGATCGCCCACCATGTCCCGACAACGGCTCGCATTTGCCTGGATCGCCTGCTTCGCAGTGCTGTTCAACATGCTTGCCATGCCGCTTTCCGGGGCCATGCAGCGCAGCGATTCGGGGCTGGACGAGCAACTGCTGTGGGGCAGCTTCTGCTCCTCCACCGGCACCAAGCTGGTGGCCATTTCCCTGGGCAAGCTCGACCAGCAAGCACCGCAGAACGACGACCATTCCACCATGCAGCACTGCTGGTGCTGCTCCGGCTCGCCGCCGCTGGTGGCCTTGCCCGGGCACGTTCCCCAACTGTCTTTCACCCGCTTCGCAGTCCAGCCGGGCGCACCGCAACCGCAGTTCGAACGGCTCACCCTGCGCCAGCAATGGCCCAGCCTGAACCCCGGTGCCCCGCCTCTGGCATGATTCCCTTTCGCAAGTGATCTGCGTCTTTGAATCGTTCTGGAGAACTCACATGTCCAAACCATCCCTGGTCAAGCAATCCCTGTTGCTGGCCGCACTGCTGCTGCCTGCCTGTTTCGCCACCGCCCACGACTACAAGGCCGGTGACCTGCAGATCGCCCATCCCTGGTCGCAGGAACTGCCGCCGAACGCGCCCACCGTGGCCGCGTACTTCGTGGTGCACAACCCGGGCAAGAACGCCGACACCCTGCTCAGCGTCGACTCGCCGATCGCCGGCAAGGCCGAGCTGCACGAGCACGTCAAGCAAGGCGACATGATGAAGATGCAGCAAGTGGCCAAGGTGGCGGTGCCCGCCGGTGGCGAGGTGACCTTCGCCCCCATGGGCTACCACGTGATGCTGCTGGAGCTCAAGGACCGCAGCCTGCTCACCGACGGCAAGCGTTTTCCGCTGACCCTGCACTTTGAAAAAGCCGGCGACGTCACGGTCGAAGTGGCGGTGCAGAAGCAGGCGCCGGACGCCATGCAAGGGCATATGCACGCCCAGTAAGCACTGACCGGCCCTCACCGTGAACGCCCCGCACGCGCCTGGCCGCAGGCGGTCCGTGCCGCGTCGCGACTCGTCTGGAGTCCGCCGCGGCAGCTGGATCAGCCTGTTCGCCATGCTGATGATCTTTATCGGCCCGCTGATTTCCCAGTCGATGCCGATGGATCACGCGATGCCGATGAACATGTCCGTTTCCATGGACATGGGCGACGCTGCGCCCGGCTGCCACGGTGAAAGCCCACACCACGCACAGAAGGGCAGATCCCAGGGCGAAGAGCATGTGCTCTGGGAAAAATGCGGCTATTGCAGCCTGCTGTTCAATTGCCCGGCACTGCCTTCGGCGCCGTCGTTTGCCGCTCTGTTCACGCCGCCCACACCGTATTTCCTGATCCCCGCCACGCGCCTGGGCCACGCCCGGCAGACCGTGTTCCCCGGCGCCCTGACCCGCGCCCCACCGTTCCTCGCCTGAGTCTTCAGCTCATCTCACACGGCCGGCTGTCAGCGCGACAGGCGCGTACCCGCGGCCGTGTCATTCAAGACCGAACGATGGAACATCTATGTTTTCTGCCGACTCTCGCCTGGGCGTTGCCCAGCCACTCAAGACCTTCGCCCTGAACCCTGCGCGCCAGCACTTCAACCGCGCCCTCGCGGTCCTCTGCGGCGCTCTGCTGACACCCCTGGCACTGGCCGACGATGCCGCAACGGACCACTCCCGGCACAGCACCGAACTGAGCCCGACGGTGATCACCGCCATCGCCCCCAGCTCGCCCCTGACCGTGGTCACCAACCCCAAGGACCCGCGCCAGCCGGTACCGGCCAGTGACGGCGGCGACTACCTCAAGACCATTCCCGGCTTTGCCCTGGTGCGCAACGGCGGCACCAACGGCGACCCGGTACTGCGGGGCATGTTCGGCTCGCGGCTGAACATCCTCACCAACGGCGGCATGATGCTCGGCGCCTGCCCGGGCCGCATGGACGCGCCGACCTCTTACATCTCTCCGGAAACCTACGACCGGCTGACCGTGATCAAGGGTCCGCAGACCGTGCTCTGGGGCCCGGGCGCCTCGGCCGGCACGGTGCTTTTCGAACGTGAACCGGAACACTTCGGCGAACTCGGCACCCGGGTCAATGCCAGCCTGCTGGCCGGCTCCAACGGGCGCTTCGACAAGACCCTGGATGCCGCCGCCGGTGGCCCCCTGGGTTATGTGCGGGTGATCGGCAACACCGCCCACGCCGACGACTACCGCGACGGCAACAATGACACCGTGGCCTCGCGCTACGACAAGTGGAACGGTGACGTGGCCCTGGGCTGGACCCCGGACGCCGACACCCTGCTGGAACTCACCGCCGGCAAGGGCGATGGCGAAGCCCGCTACGCCGGGCGCGGCATGGACGGCTCGCAATTCAAGCGCGAAAGCCTGGGCCTGCGTTTCGAGAAGTCCAACCTCGGCGAGGTGCTGGACAAGGTCGAGGCCCAGGTCTACTACAACTACGCCGACCACGTGATGGACAACTACAGCCTGCGCACCCCGTCCGGCACCGGAATGATGGCCGGCCCCATGGCCTCCAACGTCGACCGTCGCACCCTCGGGGCGCGGATCAAGGCTACCTGGCGCTGGGCCGACCTGCAGTTGATCGGCGGCCTGGACGCCCAGACCAACGAACACCGCAACCGCGCCAGCAGCGGCATCGATACCTACAAAGAGCTGCCTCGCACCAAGGACGCCGACTTCCACAACTACGGGGCCTTCGGTGAGCTGACCTGGTACGCCGCCGAGCGTGACCGCATGATCACCGGCGCGCGCCTGGACCGTGCCTCGGCCAAGGACTACCGGCAAAGCATCGGCTCGGGAATGATGAGCCGCCCCAACCCCACTGCCGGCGACACCCGGGCCGATACCCTGCCCAGCGGCTTCGTACGCTACGAGCATGATCTGGCCGACAGCCCCACCACGCTCTACGTCGGCCTTGGCCACACCCAGCGCTTCCCCGACTACTGGGAACTGTTCTCGCCGAACATGGGCCCGGCCGGCTCGGTGAACGCCTTCGATTCGATCAAGCCGGAAAAGACCACCCAGCTCGACTTCGGCCTGCAATACCAGGGTGAAGACCTGGAAGCCTGGGCCTCGGGCTACATCGGCCAGGTACGCGACTACATCCTCTTCGACTACAGCCCGGCCATGGGCGGCATGAGCATGTCCCGGGCCGATAACATCGACGCGCGGATCATGGGCGGCGAACTGGGCGCGGCCTACAAGTTGACCTCCAACTGGAAAGCCGACGCGACCCTGGCCTACGCCTGGGGCAAGAACAGCAGCGACGGCAAGGCCCTGCCACAGATGCCGCCGCTGGACGCGCGCCTGGGCCTGACCTACAGCGAGGACGACTGGAGCGCCGGGGCCTTGTGGCGCGTGGTCGCAGCGCAAAACCGGGTGGACCTGAACAAGGGCAACGTGGTCGGCAAGGACTTCGGCAAGAGCGGCGGCTTCGGCGTGTTCTCCCTCAACGGCGCCTACCGGGTGACCAAGAACCTCAAGCTCAGCACCGGGGTCGACAACCTGTTCGGCAAGGCCTACGCCGAGCACCTGAACCTGGCGGGCAATGCCGGCTTCGGCTACCCGGCGACGGACCCGCAAGCCATCAAGGAACCGGGGCGCACCCTCTGGACCAAGGTCGACCTGAGTTTCTGATAGCCCTTCACCAGCAAGCCAGCCCCTCCTTGTAGGAGCCGGCTTGCCGGCGAACAGACCCCATAAAAAATAATCCAAGGCCTTGCGGAGCCCTCCCCGATGAACCGACCCAAAGTGTCTTTCTATAACCTGGCCTGGCGCTGGCATTTCTACGCCGGGCTGTTCGTCGCCCCCTTCATGGTGATGCTGGCCCTGACCGGCATCGTCTACCTGTTCAAGCCGCAACTGGACCCGCTGATGTACCCCAGCCTGCTCAAGGTGCCTGCCGCCCACCACAGCCTCAGCGCCGATGAGCTGTTGCAACGGGTTCAGGCCGCCTACCCCCAGGGCCATATCAAGCAGTACCTGCCCCCTGTGGACGCCGAGCGCAGCGCGCAGTTCGTGGTGCAGCACAACGGCCATGAACTCAATGTATTCATCGACCCCTACCACGGCGACGTGCTCGGCGAGCAGGATGCCAAGGGCAACCTGCAGGCCATGGCCCGGGCCATTCATGGCGAGCTGATGATCGGCACCCTGGGTGACCGGCTGGTGGAACTGGCCGCGAGCTGGGGCATTGTCCTGGTGGTTTCGGGCCTGTACCTGTGGTGGCCACGGGGCAAGACTTCGACCGGGGTACTCTGGCCACGCTGGGGGGCCCGCGGCCGCCTGTTCTGGCGTGACCTGCACGGTGTGCTGGGTTTCTGGGGCTCGGCCTTCCTGCTGCTGATGCTGCTCAGCGGCATGACCTGGACCGGCTTCTGGGGCAAGCAGTACGCCGACCTGTGGAACCGCTTCCCCGCAGCCATGTGGAACGACGTGCCGACCTCCGACCAGAAAGCCGGCGAGCTCAACAGCGCCGCTCGCCAGACCGTGCCCTGGGCCCTGGAAAACACCCCCATGCCGATGTCCGGCGACCACGCCGAGCACATGGCCCACAACGCCGGCAATACCGCTGCGGCCGCCCCCGCCATCAGCCTGCAGGCGGTGCAGGACATCGCCCGTCAGCGCCAGGTCGAAGCGGGCTACAGCATCACCCTGCCGAGCACGGCGACAGGGGTATTCACCATCGCCGTATTCGCCGACGACCCGCGCCACGACGCCACCCTGCACGTCGACCAGTACAGCGGCCAGGTGCTCGCCGATGTGCGCTGGAAGGACTACAGCAACGTGGCCCGGGCCACCGAGCTGGGGGTGATGCTGCACGAAGGCAAGATGTTCGGGCGCTTCAACCAGATCCTGGTGCTGGTGGTGTGCCTGATGATCCTGCTCGGTGCCGCGAGTGGTCTCATCATGTGGTGGCAACGACGGCCCCAGGGCCGGCTCGGCGTACCACCACTGCGCCACGACCTGCCACGCTGGAAGACCGCAATGCTGGTCATCGGCCTGCTGGCCCTGGCCTTCCCGCTGGTGGGGGCTTCGCTGGTCGGGGTCTGGCTGCTGGACCGCTTGCTGCTATCGCGCTGGAACCGTGATCCTGAATCCGCCTCATCTTCAACATGAGTCAGCCGAGATGCGCATTCCAGAGGGCTCTGTACACTCCGCGCGCTTCAGTCGCGCACAGTTATAATGTTACTTTATAACACTTAGTGTAAGATCCTCGCCCGCAGCCTCATCCGCTGCGGGCAACCCTCTGGAAGAAGTGATTCACCGTCCCGATGAACAAGTACCTGCTGCTCAGCCTCTGCCTGATGGCCCTGCCTTCCCCGGCCCGGGCCGACGACTCCGCCCTGACCCTGCCCACCGGCACCATCTCCGCCACCGCCAGCGAAGCCGACGACAACATCAGCCTGGCCACCCCCACCAGCGCCGGTTCGCGCCTGGGCCTGAGCGCCCTGGAAACTCCGGCCAGCACCGACAGCCTGAGCGGTGAACGGATCCGCGCCCGGGGTGATCGGAGCATCCAGGACGCGGTATCGCGCAGCGCCGGCATCAGCCGCACCGGCACCCCGGGCGACGGCGGCACCTCGCTGTCGGCACGGGGCTTTACCGGGCAGAGCTCGGTGATGCAGTTGTATGACGGCAACCGCATGTACACCGGCATGGGCACCGTGACCTTCCCGGTGGACACCTGGGCGGTGGAGCGGGTCGACGTGCTGCGCGGCCCGGCCTCGGTGCTGTACGGCGAAGGCGCCACCGGTGCGGTGATCAATACCATTGCGAAAAAGCCGTTCAGCGGCGAAATCGAAAACCACCTGCGTCTGGGCTACGGCTCCTTCGATCGCCAGCAGCAGGCCCTGGACAGCGGCGGCTCCCTGAGCGACACCCTGAGCTACCGGCTCAACCTCAACCGCGAGCGCAGCAACGGCTGGATCGACCGGGGCGACTCCTCCGGCGACTTCGTCAGCGCGGCCCTGCGCTGGCAGGCCCGTGACGACCTGGCCTTCACCCTGGCCCACGACTACGGCGACCAGAACCCGATGAACTACTTCGGCACGCCGCTGATCGACGGGCGTTTGCACAAAAGCCTGCGGGACAAGAACTACAACGTCAGCAATGACAAGCAGCACTACAACGACCAGTGGACCCGCCTGACCAGCCAATGGCAGATTTCCGACAACCTCAGTGCCAGCAACGAGCTGTACTACCTCAAGGCCCAGCGCCGCTGGCAGAACGCCGAGAACTACAACTACGATTCGGCCAACCGGCAACTGACCCGCAGCGGCAACTTCGGCATCGGTCACCAGCAGGAACAGGTCGGCGACCGCCAGACCTTCACCTTCAAGCACTCGCTGCTGGGCCTCGACAGCCAGACCCTGACCGGGGTCGACTACAACCGCATCCGCTTCCACCTGAAAAGCAACTCGCCGTTCAGCGATGCCTATGCCACTGGTCAACCGGTGGACCTGTACCACCCGGCCCCGGACGACTTCGCCAGCAACAGCCCTTACCGCGACCAGTTCAAGACCACCACCAAACAACTATCGGTGTTCGCCGAAAACCGCCTGCAGCTCAGCGAGCGCTGGTCCCTGGTGACCGGTGTACGCCGCGACTACGTGCATATTGATCGCGATGACTTGAAGGACGACAGCCGAAGCGACAAGACCCTGACCGGTAACAACTGGAAGGCCGGGCTGGTGTTTGCGGTGACCCCGGACACCTCCCTCTATGGCCAGTACTCCACCAGTACCGACGGTGTCGGCGGTCTGATTTCCCTGAGCAAGAGCCAACAGCAATTCGACCTCTCCAGCGCTAGGCAGACCGAGATCGGCCTCAAGCAGATGTTCTGGGACCAGCGTGGCGAATGGACCCTAGCGGCCTACCACATCGTCAAGAAGAAGCTGCTGACCGATGTCCCGGGCGACCCGGACCTGAAACAGCAAGTGGGCCAGCAATCCTCCAATGGCCTGGAAGCCAGCCTGGACCTGCAACTGCCCCGCGCCTGGCAACTGCAGGCCAACGCCGCCATCGTTCGCGCCCGGTACGACGACTTCCAGCAGGACGTCGACGGCGTGCAGGTTTCCCGCGACGGCAAGCGCCCGGTGGACGTGCCCCGGCGCACCGCCAACCTGTGGCTGAGCAAGGCCCTCAACGATGACCTGCGGGCCGGCGCCGGAGTGCGCTACGTAGACGCGCGCTACGCCGACATGGCCAACCAGAATCAGTTGCCCAGCTACACCGTGGTGGATGCCGCGCTGTCGTGGAAAGCTCTGCCCAGCACCACCCTGGGCCTGCAATTGAACAACCTGTTTGACCGCCAGTACGCGCAAAGCCAATACAATGACGGCCAGCAATGGATACTTGGCGAGCCGCGCTCGTTCTTCGTCACCGCTGACTACACCTTTTAACCTCACCTGCGGCCACCGCGCGGGGACCACACGGATACGGCATGACCTCGCTGAACCTCACCAACCTGGCCTGGACACCCCTGGGCCAGGGCCACTGCCACCACCAGTTCCAACTGCGTGAGGCCAGCCTGCAGGTGGCGGCCGGCGAGTTCGTCGGCCTGATAGGGCCCAACGGCAGCGGCAAGACCAGCCTGCTGCGCTGCGCCTATCGCTTCAGCAAGCCGCAGCAGGGCGAGGTGCAGCTTGAGCACCAGAATGTGTGGAAGCAGTCGCCGCGCTGGTGCGCGCAACGCATCGCCGTGGTCCTCCAGGAGTTTCCCGACGCCTTCGGCCTGACCGTGCAAGAGGTGGTCGCCATGGGCCGCACCCCGCACAAGGGCCTGTTCGACGGCGACACCCAGGACGACCGGCGCATCGCCCGCGAGGCCCTGGAATCGGTGGGCCTGCTGGGCTTCGAGGACCACGCCTTCGCCACCCTGTCCGGCGGTGAGAAACAGCGGGTGATCCTGGCCCGCGCTTTGGCCCAGCAACCCCAGTTGCTGATCCTCGACGAGCCCACCAACCACCTCGACCCGCGCTACCAGCTGGAGTTGCTGCAGCGGGTCAAGCGCCTGGGCATCGGTACCCTGGCGAGCATCCACGACCTGAACCTGGCCGCGGCCTTCTGCGACCGCCTGTATGTCCTCGACCACGGGCGCATCGTCGCCAGCGGCACGCCCGGCGAGGTGCTCACTGTCGAGTTGCTGCGCAACGTCTTCGGCGTCGAGGCGCTGATCGACGCCCACCCCCTGTCCGGCTACCCACGAATCACCTGGATCACCCAACCATGACCTTGCGCTCCCTGCTTCGCTCCAGCCTGCTCCTGGCCCTGTCACTGGGGGCCGCCCAGGCCTTCGCCGAGGCCACCCACTACCCGCTGACCATCACCAGTTGCAACCGGCAAGTGACCTTCAAGCAAGCGCCGCAACACGCCCTCAGCCATGACATCAACATGACCCAGATGATGCTCACCCTGGGGCTCAAGCCGCGCATGGTGGGCTACAGCGGGATCAGCGGCTGGAAAGCCGTGACCCCGCAGATGAGCACCCTGCTCGACGGCCTGCCGGAACTGGCGGCCAAGTACCCGTCGGTGGAAACCCTGCTCAATGCCAACGTCGACTTCTTCTTCGCCGGCTGGGACTACGGCATGCGCGTGGGCGGCGACCTCACGCCCCAGACCCTGGCGCCGCTGGGGATCAACGTCTACGAGCTGACCGAGTCCTGCGCCTTCGTGATGAAGCGCCCGGCCGCCAGCCTCGAGGACACCTACACCGACCTGCGTAACCTCGGGCGGATCTTCGACGTGCAGGATCGCGCCAACGCCCTGATCGCGCAGATGCAGGAGCAGGTGGCCCAGGTACAGAAGGACCTGCCCAGGGACAAGCCGCGGGTATTCCTCTATGACAGCGGCGAAGACCGGGCCATGACCTCGGGCCGCCTGGGCATGCCCCAGGCCCTGATCGACGCGGCCGGCGGGCGCAATATCCTCGATGACGTGGACGCCAGCTGGACCCGGGTCAATTGGGAAACCGTGGTCGAGCGCAACCCGCAGGTGATCGTCATCGTCGACTACAGCGAAGTCACCGCCGAACAGAAGCAGCAGTTCCTGCTGAACAACAAGGCCCTGCAAGGAGTCGATGCGATCAAGAACCAGCGCTTCATCGTCATCCCCTATGTGCAGGCCACGCCGGGCATCGACAACGTGCTGGCGGTGGAAACCCTGGCCAAGGGTTTCCACGGCGAATGACCAGTCCTCGCTATGCAGCACTGCTGATGGCCCTGGGCGCCCTGCTGCTGGCGTCCTGCGTGGTGTCCCTGGGCTTTGGCCCGGCACGGGTGCCGGTGGAGGTGGTGGGGCGCATTCTGTTGCACAAGGCCCTCGGCCTGGGCGTTGTGGACTGGAACCCGGGCCAGGAGCACATCGTCTGGCTGATCCGCGTACCGCGCATGCTCCTGGGGGCCCTGGTGGGTGCCGGGCTGGCACTGATCGGCGCGGTGCTGCAGGCGGTCACTCGCAACCCCCTGGCCGACCCGCACCTGCTGGGGGTCACCTCCGGCGCCACACTCGGCGCGGTGATCGTGGTGCTGCACCTGGGCCAGGTCATCGGGCTTTTGACCCTGCCCCTGGCGGCTTTTGGCGGCGCCCTGCTGAGCATGGCGCTGGTGCTGGGGATCGCCGCCCGCAACGGCCGCCTCGACAGCGACCGGCTGTTGCTGTGCGGGGTGGCGGTGTCGTTCGTGATGATGGCCGCGGCCAACCTGCTGCTGTTCATGGGCGACCACCGCGCCAGCTCCGCAGTGATGTTCTGGATGCTCGGCGGCCTGGGCCTGGCCCGCTGGGAACTGCTGGCGATCCCCGCCGCCAGCGTGCTGCTGGGGCTGGTGCTGCTGCTGGGCATGGCGCGGCCGCTGAACGCCCTGATGGCCGGCGAACAGACCGCCGTGACCCTGGGCCTGAATGCGCGCAATGTGCGCCTGAAGGTGTTCCTGATTGCCTCGCTGATGACCGGAGTACTGGTGTCCATCAGCGGCTCCATCGGTTTTGTCGGGCTGATGGTGCCGCACATTGCCCGTCGCCTGGTGGGCGCCGAGCACCGCCGGCTGCTGCCGGTGTGCGTGCTGCTGGGCAGCGTGTTCCTGGTCTGGGTGGACGTGGCTGCGCGCACCCTGATCGCCCCCGAGGACCTGCCCATCGGCGTGGCCACCGCGGCCATCGGCGGGGTGTTCTTCATCGGCCTGATGCGCCGCCGCTGATTCACCCGCCGTTGCAGGAGCCGGCTTGCCGGCGAAGGCGCCCGTAGGCCTTGTGCCAGGTTCAAGGGCCTCTTCGCTGGCAAGCCAGCGCCTACAATCGTCGCCCTTGCTTTAAGATCGCGCGCTTGGATCTCTCAGGATGAGTCTCATGTTCAGAACCGCATTCATGGCCTTGCTGCTCGGCACAGCCCTTGGCGCCCAGGCCGGCCCCTCGGTCGACGTCTCGAAAATCTACGGCAACATCCAGATCGTCAACAGCTTCCCCGATTACAAGGTCAAGGTGGTGAACTCCTTTCCCGACCTGAAGGTAAAGCAGGTCAGCTCCTTTGCCGACGCGCCGGGCAAGTGGAAAATCGTCAACGGTTTTCCCGACTACAAGATCCAGATCGTCGACTCCTTTCCCGACTTCACCATCCAATATGTCGATTCCTTCCCGGGCGTGAACTGAAGCCACCCCCAGGCCATGGCTGCCGCCCAGCGGCAGCACCACAATGACGCACCCCGGCGCACCAGCCCCTTGCCCAAGCCTCGTCTTGGGGCATCACCTCCCTCGCCCGCGCCGTTAAAGCGACGTTTTTATGCCTTGCGCCGACTCGGCACACCCCTTGCAAAACAGCCCTTCAGCAGTCCGCATCTACCACCTGAAAAATCAAGAGTTCATGGAGATCGCACAATGAAGCGTCGTAGTTTGCTCAAGGCTTTCACTCTCACGGCAAGCATTGCCGCGATGGGCATGACCTGGACAGTCCAGGCCGCCGAAACCATCAAGGTGGGGATCCTGCACTCGCTGTCGGGCACCATGGCGATCTCCGAAACGTCCCTCAAGGACATGGCGCTGATGACCATCGACGAAATCAACGCCAAGGGCGGGGTCAACGGCAAGCTGCTGGAGCCGGTGGTGGTGGACCCGGCCTCGAACTGGCCGCTGTTCGCCGAGAAGGGCCGCCAGTTGCTGACCCAGGACAAGGTGGCGGTGGTATTCGGCTGCTGGACCTCGGTGTCGCGCAAGTCGGTGCTGCCGGTGTTCGAGGAGCTCAACGGCCTGCTGTTCTACCCGGTGCAGTACGAAGGCGAAGAGATGTCGCCCAACGTCTTCTACACCGGCGCCGCGCCCAACCAGCAGGCGATCCCGGCGGTGGAATACCTGATGAGCGAGGACGGCGGCAGCGCCAAGCGCTTCTTCCTCCTGGGCACCGACTACGTCTACCCGCGCACCACCAACAAGATCCTGCGTTCGTTCCTGCACTCCAAGGGCGTGGCCGACAAGGACATCGAAGAGGTCTACACCCCGTTCGGCCACAGCGACTATCAAACCATCGTCGCCAACATCAAGAAGTTCTCCGCCGGTGGCAAGACTGCGGTGATCTCCACGGTCAACGGTGACTCCAACGTGCCCTTCTACAAGGAACTGGCCAACCAGGGCCTGAAGGCCACCGACGTGCCGGTGGTGGCTTTCTCGGTGGGCGAGGAAGAACTGCGCGGCATCGACACCAAGCCACTGGTGGGCAACCTCGCGGCCTGGAACTACTTCGAGTCGGTGGATAACCCGGTGAACCAGAAGTTCGTCGCCGCCTGGAAGGCCTACGCCAAGGCCAAGAACCTGCCGGGCGCGGACAAGGCGGTGACCAACGACCCGATGGAAGCCACCTACGTCGGCATCCACATGTGGGCCCAGGCGGTGGAGAAAGCCAAGTCCACCGACGTCGACAAGGTCCGCGAAGCCCTGGCCGGTCAGACCTTCGCCGCCCCTTCGGGCTACACCCTGACCATGGACAAGACCAACCACCACCTGCACAAGCCGGTGATGATCGGCGAGATCCAGCCCGACGGTCAGTTCAACGTGGTCTGGCAGACCGAAGGCCCGATCCGCGCCCAGCCCTGGAGCCCGTTCATCCCGGGCAACGACAAGAAGCCGGATTACGCGGTCAAGAGCAACTGATCCGAACCTGACGCCTTCCCCGTAGGAGCGAGCTTGCTCGCGATGAGGTCCACAGGACTTCCGACGAAAACCGCCTGGCTGGCCGCTGCGCGGATCGCGAGCAAGCTCGCTCCTACAGGTTACCCAGGCGCTTTCAAGGACATCGATATGCCCACTGCTCTCTACCGTTTGCTCCTCGTCTGCCTGTTGCTGCTGCCCTTGGCTGCCCAGGCCAGCGAAGCCGAAGATTTTGTCGCGGCCAACTCCAACCAACAGGCGCAGCTCCTGGAAACCTGGGCCGCGCAGCCCGACCCAGCACGCCTGGAACTGCTCAACGCCCTGCAGCGGGGCCAGTTGAACATCGCCGGCGAAAGCAGAACCCTGCGCCTGAACAACCGCCTGCGGGGCCTGATCGACAGCGCCCTGGCCAGCCACCAGTTGCTCGCCAGCGACGCCAATAGCCGTCTGGCCGCCGCCCGCCAACTGCAAAAAAGCGCCAAGCCGGCGCAACTGAAATTCCTCGATGCCCGACTGGCCGCCGAGCAAGCCCCGGATGTGCACGATGCCCTGAGCCTGGCCCTGGCCAACCTGCAACTGGTGGACAGCGACCCGGCGGTGCGCCTGGCCGCCGTGCGCCTGCTGGGGGAAACCGGCGACCCGCTGGCCCGCACCCGTCTCGAAGGCCTGCTCGAACCCGGGGTCGAAGCCGATGCCGCGGTACGCACCGCGGCCGAAACCAGCCTGGCCCAGGTCAAGCGCAAGCTGCTGGTGGGCGAAGTGCTGGGCCAGGCCTTCAGTGGCCTGTCCCTGGGCTCGATCCTGCTGCTGGCGGCCCTGGGGCTGGCCATCACTTTCGGCCTGCTGGGGGTGATCAACATGGCCCACGGCGAGATGTTGATGCTCGGCGCCTACGCCACCTATATGGTGCAGTTGCTGTTCCAGCGCTACGCCCCCCAGGCCATCGAGTACTACCCGCTGCTGGCGCTGCCGGTGGCGTTTTTCGTCACCGCCGGGATCGGCATGGCCCTGGAGCGCACGGTGATCCGCCACCTCTACGGCCGGCCCCTGGAAACCCTACTGGCCACCTGGGGCATCAGCCTGATGCTGATCCAGCTGGTGCGCCTGCTGTTCGGCGCGCAGAACGTCGAAGTGGCGAACCCGGCCTGGCTGTCCGGCGGTATCCAGGTGCTGCCCAACCTGGTACTGCCCTACAACCGCATCGTGATCATCGCCTTCGCGCTCTTTGTCGTGGTGCTCACCTGGCTGCTGCTGAACAAGACCCGCCTGGGCCTGAACGTGCGCGCGGTGACCCAGAACCGCAACATGGCCGCCTGCTGCGGCGTGCCCACCGGGCGCGTGGACATGCTCGCCTTTGGCCTCGGCTCGGGCATTGCGGGCCTGGGCGGCGTGGCCCTGAGCCAGATCGGCAACGTCGGCCCGGACCTGGGCCAGAGCTACATCATCGACTCGTTCCTGGTGGTGGTGCTGGGCGGCGTCGGCCAGTTGGCCGGCAGCGTGCTGGCGGCCTTCGGCCTGGGGGTGGCGAACAAGATCCTCGAACCGCAGATCGGCGCCGTGCTGGGCAAGATCCTGATCCTTGCGCTGATCATTCTGTTTATCCAGAAACGCCCGCAGGGACTCTTCGCACTGAAAGGACGGGTGATCGACTGATGAATCAACCACTGCTCATTACCGCCACCCAGAAAGCCGGGCCCAGGGTCACGATCACCGTCGGGGCGTTGCTGCTCCTGGTGCTGCTGGCCCTGCCGCTGCTGTCGCTGCTACCGGCGGACAACCCGCTGCAGGTCTCGGCCTACACCCTGACCCTGGTGGGCAAGATCCTCTGCTACGCCATCGTCGCCCTGGCCCTGGACCTGGTCTGGGGCTACGCCGGGCTGCTGTCCCTGGGCCACGGCCTGTTCTTCGCCCTGGGCGGCTACGCCATGGGCATGTACCTGATGCGCCAGGCCGCCGGGGATGGCCTGCCGGCCTTCATGACCTTCCTTTCCTGGAACGAACTGCCCTGGTACTGGACCGGCACCGAGCATTTCCTCTGGGCCCTGTGCCTGGTGGTGCTGGCCCCGGGGCTGCTGGCCCTGGTGTTCGGCTTCTTCGCCTTCCGCTCGCGGATCAAGGGCGTGTACTTCTCGATCATGACCCAGGCCCTGACCTTCGCCGGGATGCTGCTGTTCTTTCGCAACGAGACCGGCTTTGGCGGCAACAACGGCTTTACCAACTTCCGCAGCATCCTGGGCTTCGGCATCACCGAACCGGGCACCCGGGCGGTGCTGTTCCTGGCCACGGTACTGCTGCTGGCGGCCAGCCTGTACCTGGGCTGGCGCCTGGCCCGAAGCAAGTTCGGCCGGGTGCTGACGGCCCTGCGCGACGCCGAAAACCGCCTGATGTTCTGCGGCTACGACCCGCGCGGCTTCAAGCTTTTCGTCTGGGTGCTGAGCGCCGTGCTGTGCGGCCTGGCCGGGGCCCTGTACGTGCCCCAGGTGGGCATCATCAACCCCAGCGAAATGTCCCCCACCAACTCCATCGAGGCCGCCGTGTGGGTCGCCCTGGGCGGGCGCGGCACGCTGATCGGCCCGCTGCTGGGGGCCGGTGTGGTCAACGGCATGAAGAGCTGGTTCACCGTGGCCTTTCCCGAATACTGGCTGTTCTTCCTCGGTGCGCTGTTCATCGTCGTGACCCTGTACCTGCCCAAGGGCGTGATCGGCCTGCTGAACAAACGAGGTGAACAATGAGAGTCACAGCCACGGCGGACTTCATGCTCGAACCCATTCTCGACACCAACAAGGACGCCGGCACCAGCCGCGACGCCATCGGCCTTGGCCACGCCGCCGGCAAGGGCCTCAACACCCGCCACGGCACCATCCTGACCCTGGAGGACATCAGCGTCAGCTTCGACGGTTTCAAAGCCCTCAACGACCTCAACCTGTACATCGGTGTCGGCGAGTTGCGCTGCATCATCGGCCCCAATGGCGCCGGCAAGACCACCCTGATGGACGTGATCACCGGCAAGACCCGCCCCTCCCGGGGCAAGGCCTGGTTCGGCGAAACCCTGGACCTGACCCTGATGAGCGAAGTGCAGATCGCCCAGGCCGGGATCGGCCGCAAGTTCCAGAAGCCCACGGTGTTCGAGGCCCTGAGCGTGTTCGAGAACCTGGAGCTGGCGCAGAAGACCGACAAGTCGGTGTGGGCCTGCCTCGGCGCGCGCCTGGACGGCGAACAGCAGGCCCGTATCGAGCAGGTGCTGGAGACCATTCGCCTGACGGCTTCGGCCCGGCGCCAGGCCGGCCTGCTGTCCCACGGCCAGAAGCAGTTTCTGGAGATCGGCATGCTGCTGATGCAGGACCCACAACTGCTGTTGCTGGACGAACCGGTGGCGGGCATGACCGATGCCGAGACCGAGTTCACCGCCGAGCTGTTCAAGAGCCTGGCCGGCAGGCACTCGCTGATGGTGGTGGAGCACGACATGGGCTTTGTCGGCTCGATTGCCGACCACGTCACCGTGCTGCACCAGGGCAGTGTGCTGGCCGAAGGCTCCCTGGAGCAGGTGCAGGAAAACGAACGGGTGATCGAGGTTTACCTCGGCCGTTAACGCGATCGCCGTTCGCCGACAAGCCGGTTCCTACTCCTCCCGCAGGAGCTGGCTTGCCAGCGAAGACCGCCCCGCAATTCCCACAAAATTCGAGTATCCGACCATGCTCCAAGTCGACCAGTTGCACCAGTACTACGGCGGTAGCCACATCCTGCGCGGCCTGAGCTTCGAGGCCCGGATCGGTGAAGTCACCTGCCTGCTGGGGCGCAACGGCGTGGGCAAGACCACCCTGCTCAAGTGCCTGATGGGCCTGCTGCCGGCCAGACAGGGCGCGGTCACCTGGGAAGGCCAGGCCATCACCGCCTACAAGCCGCACCAGCGGGTTCACGCCGGGATCGCCTACGTGCCCCAGGGCCGGGAAATCTTCGGCCGCCTGACCGTGGAGGAAAACCTGCTGATGGGGTTGTCGCGTTTCGGCGCCCAGCAAGCCAGGGAGGTGCCGGCCTTTATCTACGAATTGTTTCCGGTGCTGTTGCAGATGAAGCAGCGCCGGGGTGGCGACCTCTCCGGCGGCCAGCAGCAACAACTGGCCATCGGTCGGGCCCTGGCCAGCCGCCCGCGCCTGCTGATCCTCGATGAGCCCACCGAAGGCATCCAGCCCTCGGTGATCAAGGAGATCGGCGCGGTGATCAGCAAGCTCGCGGCCCGGGGCGACATGGCGATCCTGCTGGTGGAGCAGTTCTACGACTTTGCCGCCGAACTGGCCGACCAGTACCTGGTGATGTCCCGGGGAGAAATCATTCAGCAGGGCCGCGGCGAAAATATGCAGGCCGAGGGTGTACGCGGCCTGGTTACGATCTAATCTGTAGCCTCCTAACGATAACGACCCAGCATGAACCTACCTGCCGCCACCGCCCTGTTCACTCCCAGCTGGCACGCCGAACTGGAACTGGCCTATGCCCGTTGCGGTGCCACCACCCGCCCGGTGCTGCGCCGCCACCTGGGCCCGCTGCGGGTGCAGAAGCACCTGTATGCCGAAGGCCCCGAGGTTTGCCAGCACATCATCGTCCACCCGCCCGGCGGCATTGCCGGCGGTGATCGGCTGGCCATCAGCGCCCGGGTCGACAGCGGTGCCTGGGCCCAGTTGACCAGCCCCGGGGCGGCCAAGTGGTATCGCGCCACCGGCCCGGCCAGCCAGACCCTGAACCTGCAGGTGGCGCCGGGCGCGACCCTGGAGTGGCTGCCCCAGGAAACCATCGTCTTCAGCGCTGCCCAGGCCGAGCTCACGACCCGCATCGAATTGCAGGGCGATGCCCGGCTGTTCTACTGGGACATCATTGCCCTGGGTCGCCCGGCCAGTGGCGAGCGCTTCGAGCTGGGGCATTTCCAGGCCCACCTGGACCTGTACCGCGACGGCCGGCCGCTGTGGCATGAGCGCCAGCGCATCGGCGGTGGCGACGGCCTGCTGGATTCCCCCATCGGCCTGGATGGCCAGCCGGTGTTCGCCACCTTGCTGGTGACCGGTGAAATCGACAGCGAACTGCTGGAACGCTGCCGCGCCCTGGCGCACCCGGTACACGGCGATCTGAGCCAACTGCCGGGCTTGCTGGTGGCCCGCTGCCTGGCCAGCGAAGCTCTGCAGGCCCGGGCCTGGCTGATCGAGCTGTGGCGCCTGCTGCGCCCGGCGCTGCTGGGCCGCGAAGCCAGGCCACCCAGAATCTGGAACACCTGACCCGCATGCCCTTTTCCACTGCACCTTTTTCTACTGCCTGACAACGGATTGACCACGATGGATCTGACCCCACGCGAAAAAGACAAGCTGCTGATCTTCACCGCCGGCCTGGTGGCCGAGCGGCGACTGGCCCGCGGCCTCAAGCTCAACTACCCGGAAGCCATGGCCTATATCTCCGCGGCGCTGCTCGAAGGCGCCCGGGACGGGCAGACCGTGGCCGAACTGATGCACTACGGCACCACCCTGCTCAGCCGCGAGCAGGTGATGGAAGGCATCCCGGAGATGATCCCGGACATCCAGGTGGAAGCCACCTTTCCCGACGGCACCAAGCTGGTCACCGTTCACCAACCCATCGCCTGAGGCCGTGCCATGACCTATCGCATCCGCGATGCCCTGCATGCCGACCTGCCGGCGATCCGCGACATCTACAACGACGCCGTGCTCAACACCACGGCGATCTGGAACGAGCAACCGGTAGACCTGGGCAACCGCCAGGCCTGGTTCAGCGCACGCCAGGCCCAGGGCTATCCGATCCTGGTGATCATCAACGCCGAGGAGCAGGTGCTCGGCTACGCTTCCTTCGGCGACTGGCGGCCTTTCGACGGCTTCCGCCACACCGTGGAACATTCGGTCTATGTGCGCGGCGACCAGCGCGGCAACGGCCTGGGCCCGCAGTTGATGGCAGTGCTGCTGGAGCGCGCCCGGGGCTGCGGCAAGCACGTGATGGTGGCCGCCATCGAGAGCGGCAACCGCGCCTCGGTCCGTCTGCATGAGCGCCTGGGGTTCATCAGCACCGGGCAGATGCCTCAGGTGGGCACCAAGTTCGGGCGCTGGCTGGACCTGACCTTCATGCAGCTGATTCTCAACCCCGGGGCGCAACCGCCCGCCCCGCACAAGGAGTGAAATCTCGATGAACGCCGCCCAACTGCGCCTTGTCCATGGAGAAAGCTTTGCCCATTACCGTCAGGGACTGATCGAGTTGCTGCTGGACTCGGTGCAGCATGGTGCGTCCATCGGCTTCATGGCCGATCTCGACGACAGCCAGGCCCGCAGCTACCTCAGCAGCGTGCAGGCCGGGGTCGAGGACGGCAGCCTGCTGTTGTGGGTGGTGGTACGCGACGAGAAAGTCCTGGCCAGCGTGCAACTGGCCCTGTGCATGAAGGCCAACGGGCGCAACCGCGCCGAGGTGCAGAAGCTCCAGGTCCTGCACAGCGCCCGCCGCCGCGGCCTGGGCCAGCAGTTGATGAATGCCCTGGAACAGGCCGCCCGCCAGCACAAGCGCGGGCTGCTGTACCTGGACACCGAGGCCGGCTCCGCGGCGGAAGAGTTCTACCGCGCCCTGGGCTATACCCGGGTCGGTGAACTGCCCAATTACTGCCAGAGCCCGGACGGCACCTATACCGCCACCGCCATCTACTTCAAGACCCTGGGACAACCCCTATGATTCCTGGCCAATACCAGATCCAGCCCGGCGAAATCGAACTCAACGCCGGGCGCCGTACCCTGCGCCTGAACGTATCCAACAGCGGCGACCGGCCCATCCAGGTCGGCTCCCACTACCACTTCTTCGAAACCAACGATGCCCTGAGTTTCGACCGCGCCGCCAGCCGCGGCATGCGCCTGAACATCGCCGCCGGCACCGCGGTGCGCTTCGAACCGGGCCAGAGCCGGGAAGTGGAACTGGTGGAACTGGCCGGCAAGCGCCGGGTATTCGGCTTCGCCGGGCGGATCATGGGCGACCTCTGATCCCTCGACCCTACGCACGTAGGAGGCAGCTTGCCGGCGAATGCGCTCTTTCGAGCCCTTTCGCCGGCAAGCCGGCTCCTGCAAGACCTGTTTTTGTAAGGAGCTGCGATGAAGATTTCCCGCGAAGCCTACGCCGACATGTTCGGCCCCACCGTGGGCGACAAGGTGCGGCTGGCCGACACCGAGCTGTGGATCGAAGTGGAGAAGGATTTCACCACCTACGGTGAAGAAGTGAAGTTCGGCGGCGGCAAGGTGATCCGTGACGGTATGGGCCAGAGCCAGTTGCTGGCGGTCGAGGTGGTGGACACCCTGATCACCAACGCCCTGATCATCGACCACTGGGGCATCGTCAAGGCCGACGTCGGCCTCAAGGACGGGCGCATCGCCGCCATCGGCAAGGCCGGCAACCCGGACATCCAGCCCGACGTGAACATCGCCATCGGCGCCAGTACCGAGGTCATCGCCGGTGAGGGCATGATCCTCACCGCCGGCGGCATCGACACCCATATCCACTTCATCTGCCCGCAGCAGATCGAAGAGGCGCTGATGAGCGGCGTCACCACCATGATCGGTGGCGGCACGGGGCCTGCCACCGGGACCAACGCCACCACCTGCACCTCCGGGCCCTGGCACATGGCGCGCATGCTCCAGGCGGCGGACGCCTTCGCCATGAACATCGGCTTTACCGGCAAGGGCAACGCCAGCCTGCCGGAGCCCTTGATCGAACAGGTCAAGGCCGGGGCCATCGGCCTCAAGCTGCACGAGGACTGGGGCAGCACCCCGGCCAGCATCGACAACTGCCTGAGCGTGGCCGATGAGTACGACGTGCAGGTGGCGATCCACACCGACACCCTCAATGAATCGGGCTTCGTCGAAACCACCCTCGGCGCCTTCAAGGGCCGCACCATCCATACCTACCACACCGAAGGCGCCGGCGGCGGCCATGCCCCGGACATCATCAAGGCCTGCGGCCTGGCCAACGTGCTGCCCAGCTCCACCAACCCGACCCGGCCCTTCACCCGCAACACCATCGACGAACACCTGGACATGCTGATGGTCTGCCATCACCTGGACCCGAGCATCGCCGAGGATGTGGCCTTCGCCGAAAGCCGAATCCGCCGGGAGACCATTGCCGCCGAAGACATCCTCCACGACCTGGGGGCCTTCTCCATGATCAGCTCCGACAGCCAGGCCATGGGCCGGGTCGGCGAAGTGGTGACCCGCACCTGGCAGACCGCCGACAAGATGCACAAGCAGCGCGGCCCGCTGCCGGGGGATGGCCCGGGCAACAGCAACTTCCGGGTCAAGCGCTACATCGCCAAGTACACCATCAACCCGGCGATCACCCACGGCATCAGCCATGAGGTGGGCTCCGTCGAAGTGGGCAAATGGGCCGACCTGGTGCTCTGGCGCCCGGCGTTCTTCGGGGTCAAGCCGACCCTGATCCTCAAGGGCGGGGCCATTGCCGCCAGCCTGATGGGCGACGCCAACGCCTCGATCCCGACCCCGCAGCCGGTGCACTACCGGCCGATGTTCGCCAGCTTCGGCGGCAGTCGTCACGCCACCAGCCTGACCTTCATCAGCCAGGCCGCACTGGAGGCCGGGGTGCCGGAGCAGTTGGGGCTGAAAAAACGCATCGCCGTGGTCAAGGGCTGTCGCAACGTGCAGAAAACCGACCTGATCCACAACGACTACCTGCCGGACATCGAAGTCGACCCGCAGACCTATCAGGTCAAGGCTGATGGCGTTCTGCTGTGGTGCGAACCGGCGGACGTGCTGCCCATGGCCCAGCGCTACTTCCTGTTCTAGGGCAGGCCCACCACTGGGCAGAGTGGCTGCTGAAATGTTCGATTAGGCGCTAAGATGCGTCTCGGTTTTTCACTCACTGCCCAGTAAGGTGCCCGGCTATGCGCCTGTCCGATTTTATCGTGCAGCACGTTGATCGAATCGTTGATGAATGGGAACAATTTGCCAGGAGCCTCGCCCCGGACTCCCTGACCCGCACGGACCTGCGGGACCACGCGCGCGCCATCCTGCTGGCCGCCGCCCGGGACATGCGCACCGCCCAGAGCCCCGGGGAACAACGGGCCAAGGCCAAGGGCGAAGGCCCGGAAAAAACCCCCAGCCTGGATGCCGCGGCCGCCAGCCATGGCGAGCTGCGCCATCACGTGGGGTTCGACCTGGTGCAGATGACCTCGGAATTCCGCCACCTGCGAGCCTGCGTGATCCGCCTGTGGGTGGCCAGCCTGCAGACACCGGACCTGGGCTACCTGCAGGACATGATCCGTTTCAACGAAGCCATTGATGAGGCCCTGGCCGAGTCCACCGCGGCCTATGCCGAACAGGTCAGCCGCTCGCGGGATATCTTCCTGGCGATTCTTGGCCACGACCTGCGGGCGCCATTGCAGGCCGTGAGCATGTCCACTGAGATGCTGGCGCGCAAAGTCGCCCTGGACGGCGACGCCCAGGCATTCGTTTCACGTATCAAGAGCGGCACCCGGCACATGGGCGCCATGGTCAGCGACCTGCTGGAGTTCGTGCGCAGCCGACTGGGCAGCAGCCTGCCCATCGAACCTGCGCCCATGGACCTGGCCAGCGCGGCCCGGGCGGCCATGGACGAAGCCTGCGCCGGGCAGCCCGATTGCACCCCGCTGTTGAGTTTCGAGGGCGACAGCCATGGCATCTGGGACCGCGGGCGCATCGAGCAGATGCTGCAGAACCTGATCGGCAACGCCCTGCAGCACGGCAACGACCGCCGCACCGTAACGGTGACCATCACTGGTGGCGCGGAGCAGGTGCTGTTGACCGTGCACAACTACGGCACGCCGATTCCCCCGGAGGCCCTGGGCACTCTGTTCGACCCGTTGGTGCGCAGCGTCGACGAAGAACTGGGTACCCCCAGCACCAGCCTTGGCCTGGGCTTGTTCATCGTCAAGGAAGTGGTGGTGGCCCATCAGGGCAGCATCGAAGTCAGCTCCAGCGCCAGCGATGGCACCACTTTCACCGTGATCCTGCCGCGCGTCTCCCGCGCCACCCCGTAGGAGCTGGCTTGCCAGCGAAGGCGCCAGCACAAGCGACGCAAGGCTCAAGGGCCTCTTCGCCGGCAAGCCGGCTCCTACAGGGGGCGGTCAGTCCACCAGCAGGCGGCCCAGGCGCTGTTTGAGCATCTGGTTCTCGGCGCGCAGTTGCCGCACTTCGTCCAGCAGGTCCAGGGCCAGGGCCACGCCTTCCCACTCCAGGTCCAGGTCGCGGCGCAACTTCGCCGCGCGCTTGGCCAGGGACAGCTCATAGTCGTTGAAGCGCCAGTCCTTGGGCGCCCGGCCCTGAGGTTCGAGGATGCCGTGCTCGACGATTTCGATCACGTAGGCCGCCGACAGGTCGGCCACTTCACAGAACTCTTCCATGTCCAGCTGAACGATCAGGGTGCTCATGATCAGCGCCTCCTAGTGTCGAATCAGAAATTTTCCCGAGGGTCGAACGCCGCCTTCTTCGCCAGCTCCTGCCACAAGGCCTTGACGTCGTCGCCCGTCCGCTTGGGCATGACCGCCTTGAGTTGCACGAACAGGTAGCCGCGCTGGCCGGCCTTGTTCAGCAGGCCATGGCCCTTGGCGCGCATGCGCTGGCCATTCTGGCTGCCGGCCGGAACCTTGAGGTTGATCTTGCCGGTCAGGGTCGGAACCGCGACCTCGGTGCCCAGCGCCAGCTCCCAGGGGGCCAGTGGCAGGGTGATGATCAGGTTCTCGCCTTCGACATCGAACTTGGGATGCGGCGCGAAGCGAATGGTCAGGTACAGGTCGCCATTGGCACCGCCGCCCACGCCCGGTGCGCCCTGGCCCTTGAGGCGGATGCGCTCGCCGTCGGTGACACCGGCCGGAATCTTCACGTTCAGGCTCTTGCTGGTGTTGCTGACGTGTTGTCCATTGGCGTTGTACTGCGGCACCTGGAAGCTGATCTTCTTCGACTCGGTGGACAGGGTTTCTTCAAGAAAGATCGGCAGTTCCATTTCCACATCCTGTCCACGACGACCGCTGCTTCGGCGCTGCTCCGGGCCGCCGAATCCTGGCCCCCGGTTACCAAAGATCGAACTGAAGAAGTCCGAGAAATCGCCACCGCCCTCGCCGCCGCCAAAACCGCCGCGGCTCTGCCAGCCCGGCGGCCCCTGGAAGGGCTGGCCATGCTGGCCGTACTTGCGCAGGTCGTCGTACTCGGCGCGCTTGTCGGCGCTTTTCAGCGCTTCATAGGCTTCCGAGGCATCCTTGAACTTGGCCTCGGCATCCTTTTCCTTACTGACGTCGGGGTGGTATTTGCGCGCCAGCTTGCGATAGGCGGCCTTGATCGCCTTGTCGTCCGCTGTCGGCTCCACGCCGAGAATCTTGTAATAGTCTTTGAAGTCCATCGAGGGAATCACCATCCGTTATCAAAGTCGCGCGGCGTGCAGCACAGCATGCTCGGTCTGGCAGCATGAGAATTGATCAATCTCAATTCTCTGACTGAACGGCGCATCAGAAGTTTATCGGCAGCCTCGGGCGGATCTTGTGATCCCAGGTGGCTGCGCGGCCCATGCCTGCAAGTTTGGGGGTCAAGGATAGTCTTTCAAGGCACAACAGGGGTGATTTAGCACATAGTCGGCCTTTGCAAGGCGCGAGGACTGGCGTACGCTGCGCGGCCGTTTTTTTCACCGGATCCAAAGACATGAACAACGCCACCCCGGCCCGTGCCTGCGGCATTGACTTCGGTACCTCCAACTCCACCGTCGGCTGGCTGCGCCCCGGCGAGGAGACGCTGATCACCCTGGAGGACGACAAGATCACCCTGCCTTCGGTGGTGTTCTTCAATATCGAGGAGCGCCGTCCGGTGTACGGGCGCCTGGCGTTGCACGAATACCTGGAAGGCTACGAAGGCCGGCTGATGCGCTCGCTGAAAAGCCTGCTGGGCTCCAAGCTGATCAAGCACGACACCAGCGTGCTGGGCACTGCGATGCCGTTCAAGGACCTGTTGGGGCTGTTCATCGGCCAGCTGAAAAGCCGCGCCGAAGCCGCCGCTGGTCGGGAATTCGAAGAAGTGGTGCTGGGGCGCCCGGTGTTCTTCGTCGATGACGACGCCGCCGCCGACCAGGAAGCCGAAGACACCCTGGTGGAAGTGGCCCGCAAGATCGGCTTCAAGCACGTGTCCTTCCAGTACGAACCCATCGCCGCGGCCTTCGACTACGAATCCACCATCGAACGCGAAGAGCTGGTGCTGATCGTCGACATCGGCGGCGGTACTTCGGACTTCTCTCTGGTGCGCCTGTCCCCCGAGCGCCGTGGCGTCGATAACCGCCACGACGACATCCTGGCCACCGGCGGCGTGCACGTGGGCGGCACCGACTTCGACAAGCAGCTTTCGCTGGCCGGCGTGATGCCGCTGTTCGGCTACGGCAGCCGGATGAAGAGCGGCGCCTACATGCCCACCAGCCACCACATGAACCTGGCGACCTGGCACACCATCAACTCGGTGTACTCGCAGAAATCCCAGCTGGCCCTGGGCAGCATGCGCTACGACATCGAAGACACCGGCGGCATCGACCGCCTGTTCAAGCTGATCGAACAGCGCGCCGGGCACTGGCTGGCCATGGAAGTGGAAGAAACCAAGATCCAGCTGACCCAAGCCGAAAGCCGCCTGGTGGCCCTGGACCGGATCGAGCGCGACCTCAGCGTGGACCTGACCCGGGCCCTGTTCGAATCCTCCATCGACGGCCTGCTGGAGCGCATCCGCACCAGCGTCACCCAGTTGCTGAGCGACGCCAATGTCGGTGTGGGCCAGGTCGATACGGTGTTCTTCACCGGTGGTTCCAGCGGCATTCCGGCGCTGCGCCAGAGCGTGGCGGCGATGCTGCCCAACGCCCGGCATGTGGAAGGCAATATCTTCGGCAGCATCGGCAGCGGCCTGGCGATCGAAGCCAAGAAGCGTTACGGCTGAAACCGCTTCGCCGGCTAGGCGGCTCCTACAGACCGTTGTAGGAGCCGGCTGGCCGGCGAACAAGATTCACACCAATCCCGCCAGCTTCAACTCACTCTTCAGGTAGGCGTAATAGATCGGCCCCGCCACCACCCCCGGCAGGCCGAAGGCGGCCTCGAACACCAGCATCGCCAGCAGCAGCTCCCAGGACTTGGCACTGATCTGCCCGCCAACGATCCGCGCGTTGAGGAAGTATTCCAGCTTGTGGATAAAGATCAGGTAGCCCAGCGCCGCCACCGCCACCCAGATCGACAGCGACAGCCCGACGATGGTGATCAGGGTGTTGGAGATCAGGTTGCCGATCACCGGCAACAGGCCCAGCAGGAAGGTCAGCACGATCAGGGTCTTGGTCAGCGGTAGCTTGACCCCGAACAGCGGCAGGATCAGCGCCAGGAAGATCCCGGTGAAGAAGGTGTTGAGCAGGGAGATCTTGATCTGGGCGAAGACGATGTTGCGAAACGCCTGGACCAGCAGGTGCAGGCGATCGAACAGCGCCGCCGCCAGGGGCTTGCGCTTGGTCAGGTCGGGGATGCGCTGCAAGGCGATGATCGCCCCCAGGACCATGCCGATCAGCAGGGTCACGAACATGTGCGCCGCGTCCTTGCCCACCAGTTGCAGCTCGCTCAGGTGCTTGCTGGCCCAGGCGCCGATGGCGGCCTGGAACTCGGCGGCACTGGCCGGCAGATAGGAATCGAGGAACGGCGGCAACTGGCCCCGGGCCTTGTCCACCACCACCATGAACTTGCCCAGCGAGGCGCCGGGATTCTCCGCTTCATGCAGCAGGAAACTGATGGCCCCGGCGAACAGCAGGGTCAGCAGACTGACCACCAGCGTGCCCAGCAGCGCCACCGCCAGCCAGCGCGCACGCCGGCCTTCGATCAGCCGCTGCAGTTGCGGGGTGAGCATGTTGACCAGCTCGAACACCAGCAACCCGGCCAGCAGGCTGGGCAACAGACGCAGGGGCAAGGCCAGCAACAGGCCACCGAAGATGATGATCCAACTGATGAACAACAGATGACGCTGTGAAAACGCTGGCATATAGCCTCAAGACAGACAGCGGGGAAAAGACCGGCAGTCTGCCAGCCTTCACCCCTGAGGAATAGTGGCAAGCGCCGTGAGGACGCGGGCTTACAGGGTACTGGAGTGTTGTGACAGGCGAAGGTTCAGTCGGCTTTGGCCCCAGCCGCCGGTGCCGAAAGGTCGGGCAGCGGCACGTCGTAGCCGCAGTAATGCAGGCGGGTCAGGGTCAGGCGCTTGTCGGGGTAGTCATCGCCCCATCTCAGGTTCTGGTCGTAGCGCGACTTGAGATGGGCACACGCCTTTTGAATGCCGGCTCGAGCCTTGGCCAGTACCGGCTCTGGCAAGGGGTTGATCTTCAGGCTCTGGAACAACGGCTGGATAAACACCTTATCCAGGTCGTAACCCTTGCTCCCCAAGGGCAGGCGCTGGCCTGCATGCACATAGAAGGGTTGTTGCAGGCCGCTCTCCTGCTCCCAGCACCAGTACTTCACCTTGTCCTCAAAAATACCGACCGCCGCCCCTTCCCAACGCTCGTATGCACGCAGGCATTGATAGCCCTGCAGGGTCACCCAGTCGAAGCTACTGGGCTTGACGCCGGTATGGGATGGCAACGCCTGCCTGGCCAGCAAATCATCAAGAAATGCCTGCTTCGGATACAGCAGCCCCACGCCCTGCCCATCGAGAAAGCTGTCGACCCGCATATAGAGCGCGGATGCCGTCACCTGGGTGTCGCCATAGGAAAAGGAACCGGAAGTTCCCACAGACAATGAATCACTGGCCTTTTCATAATAAAACCCTCCGGTAACGGTTCCGCATTCGGCATGCCGGTAAGGCCCTGGTAAATCGAAGGAGTAGCGCTGCATCAGGGTGACCCGCTTCGCGCCTTCCTGGCAGAGCAGCCGGTTGTCGAAGCGAGCGTTTTCATAGACCAGGGGTGGCGACATGCAGCCGCCGATGATCACCAACAGTCCGCCTACCAGTAGGCGCCCAATGGCGCGGCGAAGGCTTCCGGCCAACCTGAGCCTGCTCATTGCTGGTATTTGCTGATAAACGAGTACTTGCTCCCCGCCGCATCGACGATGGCCTGCATTTCCTGCTCCTGCGCCGGCTCGCCGACAAAGAACACTCAGACCCGAGGAAACTGCTGATCACTCAGCGCACCGCCGACAATCGCCTTGTCCAATGCCGGGTTGGCGCCGAATATCACCAGCTTTCTGTTCAGCTCTGCAGACACCATGCGGAACCTGTCGCGCATGCCAAAGCGCTCCATGCCGCCCCCCACCACGATCATCAGGCGATCGGGAAGCACGCCGTGACTGTTGATCCGGGTAAGGGCGAGCGGCAAGGCATCCTGGAATTGCGGGGAGCCATCGCGGCCCTGTTGTACAGCTGACGCCACGTCAGAGAAGACCTCGTCCTGGCTTTTTTGACGGGGAGCAGAAGCACACCCGGCAAGAACACAACACAGCAGAACCCACAGAACTCTTTTCACCGTCACTTCCCTATGCAATTGCTGGCCAGCTCCAGGCGCTGACCCTCCATCAAGGCGTCGAACATCTGCCCCCTGGCTGCGGACGAAGCGCCAAGGATCATAAACACAATGACGGAATGCGGCCGAGAAAAAACCGCCATGAGCAACGAGACACGCGGGAGATGAGCCTCCCCAAGGCATGACGGGGAGGCGCAATGACAGTATCGACCGGGGTTTATTTCTTCTTCAGGCAATCACTCATGAACGCCTTGCGCGCATCGCCCTTGAGCGCCTGGGCGGTGGCGTCGGCGTTGCAGCTCTTCATTCTTTCCTGAGGCGTGGACGGGGTAGCCGCAGCTGCCGGAGCGGCCTTGAGGCAAGTGCTCATGAAGGCTTTGCGCTCATCGCCCTTGAGGGCCTTGGCGGTGGCCTCGGCATTGCAGGTGGTCATCTTGTTCTGCTGGGCGGTGGCGGCAAAACCCTGGGAGCACAGCAGCAGGCCCACCATCAACAACGGAATACGCAACATCTTCATGGAGTTTTCTCCTTGTCACCGCACCGACGGGCACGGCCTCCAGCGCAGTGTAGACAAAGCCTGTTACACCTTCACCTGTTCTGCAGGCCGGCCCGGCGATACTGCTCCGGCGTGCTGCCAGCCTGGCGCTGGAACATCGCGATAAACGCCGAGGCGCTGCTGTAGCCCATGTCGAAGGCGATTTCCTGGATGCTGCGCGAGCTCTCCAGGGCCTCGATGGAGGCCAGGAAACGCTGGCGCTGGCGCCATTCGCCAAAACTCATGCCCAACTCGCGCACGAACTGCCGGGCCAGGGTCCGCTCGCTGACATGGGCCAGCCCCGCCCAGTGGGCCAAGGGCTGGTTGTTGCCCGGCTCGGCCTGCAGGGCCTGGAGCACCCGCAGCAGGTCGGGGCTGCTGGCGTAGGGCAGGTAACAGGTATGCACCGGCGCCTGGCGCAACTGGTCCAGCAGCACCTGGGCCAGGCGCTGGTCGGCCTCGCCCTCGGGGATCTGCACGTCGCGGGCGGCGAAGTCCTTGAGGATGGCCTTGAGGATCTCGCTGATGGCCAGGGTACTGCCCCCGGCCGGCAACTCGGCACACAGCTCCGGGGCCAGCAGTACGGCGCGGTAGTTGATCGGCTGCGCGGTGTAGAAACTGTGGGGCGTCTGTGGCGGTACCCACACCGCATATTGCGGCGGCGACATGAAGCGCTGGCCGGCAATCTCCATGTGCATCACGCCGTGGGCCGAATACTCCAGGCAGCCCCAGGGGTGGCGATGCTCCAGGGCATGGCTGTGGGCGGCGAAGTCGGCATAGCGGAAGTACACCGGCGCGGGCAGCCCGTGGAACTCCAGGAGATCGATGTGTTTTTTGCTCATGCTGTCCGGATGTCGGGGCGGGTTGTCCGGTTCGCAGTATAGGCATTGATCCGGACAGGAGGATAATCAGCCTTCATCAACTGTCTGGTTGTCTCCATGCAATACGCTTATCCACTGCTGGCCATTTTTATCTGGGCCGGCAATACCGTGATCAACAAACTCGCCGTGGGCGCGATCTTTCCCGCGGAGATCGGCTTCTATCGCTGGCTGCTGGCGGGCCTGCTGTTCACCCCCTTCATGCTCAAGCCGGTGATCAAGCACTGGCCGGAGGTCCGCCCCAACCTCTGGCGCATCGCCATTCTCGGCGTGCTGGGCATGGCGGTGTACCAGAGCCTGGCCTACTTCGCCGCCAGCCTGACCTCGGCCACCAACATGGGCATCATCCTTTCGCTGATGCCGCTGATGTCCCTGGCCATGGCCATCGCGGCCCTGGGCCAGCGCCTGACTGCCGGAGCCCTGGTGGGCGCCGTGCTGTCCTTCGCCGGGGTACTGGTGGTGGTGTCCTCCGGCAGCCTGGCCGCGCTGCTGCAACACGGGGTCAACCTGGGGGACGCGATGATGCTGGTGGCCACCCTGGCCTACGCCATCTACAGCACCCTGCTGAAGAAATGGCAACTGCGCCTGCCGCCACTGGTGCTGTTGTATCTGCAGGTGCTGGTGGCGGTGGTGGTGCTGCTACCGTTGTTCCTGGCTTCGCCGAAGGTAGGCCCGACTCTGCAGAACATTCCGCTGGTGCTCTACGCCTGCCTGCTGGCTTCGATGCTCGCGCCCTTGGCCTGGATGCAGGCGGTGGCGCGCCTGGGGCCAAGCCGGACCACGCTGTTTTTCAATCTGCTGCCGTTGATCACGGCGCTGATTGCGGCAGTGGTGCTGCATGAGCAGTTGGCCTGGTTCCATTTGGTGGGCGGCTTGCTGACCTTGGGCGGGGTGATTCTCTCGGAGCGCTGGACCACCGTGCTGGGACCGCTCGCCGGCAAGCCGGCTTCTGCCGGGCAACGCTGAGGTCAGAGGCCGGCGGCCTTGAGGCGCCGGGCATGTTCAACGAACAGGCGGATCGGCTCCGCGCCCTTGCCCACCAGCCCCAGGGACTGATTGACGATATCGAAATGGTCCAGCGGGTAGTCATCGCCAATGACCTGCCCCAGGTGCGAGCTGTAGCGCCCCACCATGCCGTCGCACTGGCCGGCTTCACGGACGAAGGTGCGGGCGAACAGCCGGCAACTGCGGTTGGTGCCGTCGAACAGGTTACGCCCGCGGTTGGTCTTGCCCGGCTGCAAAATGCCGGACCAGGAGTAGTAGTGCACACCGTCGACCTGCGCCGGCCCTTGCCCGCCCCACTCCTGCGGCAACCCCTGGGGGTACTGGCGGTTGAACAGGGCCACGCCCTCGGTGGTCAGGGACTGGTGCGAAGCATGGATATCCACCGGCTGCTTCGGTCCGCGATAGCCGGTTTCCAGCAACCGCATCAGGCTTGAAATCCCCCTCAGCAGCAGGCTCAGCACTCGCCCCCGCAGGCTATGGGCGGGTGAATGCCGTTGCAGATAATCCGCCAGCTCGGAGCCATGGTTGGGCCCTGCCACCGACGTTACCGAGGCCACCCAGTCCGGGCGCTTGGCGGCGGCGTAACGCGCGGTGAGCGCGCCCTGGCTGTGGCCGATCAGGTTGACTCGGGCGGCGCCGGTATCGGCCATGATCCGCTGGATCTGCGCCAGCAACTGCTCACCGCGCACCTCGCTGGAGTTGAGCGGCGAGACCTGCACCGCGATCACCTGCGCCCCGCCCCGGCGCAAGGCCGGAATGATCCCGTACCAGTAGGGGTACAGCAGCAGGCGGACAAAGCCGAGCATGCCGGGCACCAGGACCAGGGGGTAACGGGTGGCAAGCTCTTGGGACATGCGGCGACATCCTTGTGCGAAGGCTGCGGGGCTGGCTGAAAGCTAGACCATAACCGGGGCCGTCGTCAGCCCCCATGACGCTTTGGCGACAAACCGGTGACAGCTCATTTCTCCCGCCAGCTACTTCAGCCCGACCACCCCCGCCACGATCAGCCCCACCGACACCAGCTTGACCGCCGTCAGGCTTTCCCCCAGCAGCAGGCAGCCCAGCAGCACCGTGCCCAGGGAACCGATGGCGGTCCAGATCGGGTAGGCCACGCTCACCGGCAACTCGCGCATGGCCAGGGTCAGGAAGTAGATCCCGCCCACCGCAGCGACCACCGTCAGCAGCGACGGCCAGGGCCGGGTAAAGCCCTCGGCGTACTTCATGCCCATGGCGAACGTGACCTCGAAGGCCGCCGCCAACAGCAGGAACATCCAGGCCATGGCGCCCCCCCCTCAGAAACTCTGCGCCAGGGCCAGCAGGCGCTGCTGGGCTTCGCCACAGGACTGCGCGAAACGCTCGGGCGCCGATTCCTCGCCTTCCGCCGCAACCACGGTGACGTCTTCGATACCGATAAAACCCAGGGCCGTGCGCAACCAGCGGTCCGCGTGGTTCATCGCTTCATGCTCGCCTCTCGGGCCAAAGCCGCCTCCGCCGCGGCTGGTAACGATCAACACCTTCTTGCCCTGCACCAGGGGCTGGTACTGGGCCACGCCGTTGTCCTGCTGGGTGTTGAAGGTCAGCCCCAGGCGCACGATGTGATCGACCCAGGCCTTGACCCCACTGGGCACGCTGAAGTTGTGCATTGGCGCCGAGATCACCAGGCGCTGATGGCCAAGCAACTCAGCCACCAGCTCGTCGCTCAGGGCCAGGTCGGCCTGCATCGACAGCGGCCGCGCCTCGGGCTGTGGATAAAACGCGGCGGCGATAAAGGCTTCACTGACGTGGGGCAAGGCACCCCGGCCAACCTCGCGCCGGGTCAGCAGCCCCTGGGGATTGGCCGCTTGCCAGGCCTGGAGGAAGGCGTCGGCCAGGCGTCGGCTGTGGGAACGCTCGCCCCGTGGGCTACCGTGGATCGCAAGAACTGTACTCATCTCATCTGCCTCAGACGGGTTGCTGATGGCGGCCTTGAAACCAAGGCCGGTCCGCGCTAAAGCTAAGAGCACAGCCGCACTGCAACAAATGAACAGAATTTCTTCCAGATGAATTTAACTCAGTCATGGAGCACTCGATGTTTGCCCACCTGCCCCTCACCGCCCTGCGCACTTTCGAGTCCGCCGCGCGCCTGCTGAGTTTCAAGGCCGCCGCCGAGGACCTGTCGGTGACGCCCACCGCGGTGTCGCACCAGATCCGCAGCCTGGAGCACTGGCTGGGGGTGGCGCTGTTCGAACGACTGCCGCGCCAGGTGCGCCTGACCGAGCCCGGCCAGCGCTTGTTTCACAGTTTGCACGGAGCTCTTTTGGAGGTGACCCAGAGTGTCGATACGCTGCGGCCCACGCCCAGCAATGCCCAACTGACCGTTTCCACCACTGCGGCCTTTGCCGCCCTGTGGCTGGTGCCGCGGCTGGGGCGCTTCTATGCCCGGCACCCCGGCATCAGCCTGCGCCTGGATACCCAGTGCGAGGTGGTGGACCTGCAACAGGACGCCAGCATTGACGTGGCGATCCGCTACAGCCAGGAGGGCTACCTGGACCTGCACGGTCTGTGCCTGTTCGACGAACGTTTCGCGGTCTACGGCTCGCCCCAGCAGGTGGCCCTGGCCCACCGGCAGGCGCCGACCCTGATCAGCGTGCACTGGCGCAACTCCCGGCTGTATGCCGACGGTTGGCAGGCCTGGTGCGCCCAGGCCGGGGAAAGCTGGTTCGACGACGCGCCGCTGATCCGCTCCTACGACGAGGAACAGTACGCCCTGCAAGCGGCCATTGCCGGCCAGGGCCTGGTCCTGGCCAGCGACATCCTGGTGTCCCAGAGCGTGGCCAGCGGCCTGCTGCAGCCCTACCGACCCGAAGTCCAGGTGGACGGCGCCGGCTACAGCGCCCTGTGCGTGCCCGGCCGCGAGCGCCATCCACCGGTGCGCGCCTTCCTTCAATGGTTGCAGCAGGAATCATTGCTGGCCGGGCACCCGCCTCTGGCACGCAGTTGACCGCCGGGCACATCCGATAAAACTTTTTGCCGCCGCCGCGACTCACAACCAAGGTAGCGATCAGGCCAACAGAGCCTGGCGTCAATCGGATTAGCCTCCAGGAGATCGAGATGAGCGACATGCATTTGTCTGATGTGAACACCCTGCGCGAACGGGCCCGCCAGCACGTGGAAAACGGAGCCGTTACCGAGGGCTATAACGCCGATCGCGAGGAGATACTGCGCCTGCTCAACGAGTCGCTGGCCACCGAGCTGGTCTGTGTGTTGCGCTACAAGCGCCACTACTTCATGGCCAACGGGATCAAGGCCAGCGTCGCCGCCAGCGAGTTCCTCGAACACGCCACCCAGGAAGCCGAGCACGCCGACAAACTGGCCGAGCGCATCGTCCAGCTCGGTGGCGAACCGGAGTTCAACCCCGACCTGCTGTCCAAGCACTCCCATGCCCAGTACGTGGCCGGCAGCACCTTGAAGGAAATGGTCTACGAAGACCTGGTGGCGGAGCGCATCGCGGTCGACAGCTACCGCGAGATCATCCAGTACATCGGTGACAAGGACCCCACCACCCGCCGCCTGTTCGAAGAGATCCTGGCCCAGGAAGAAGAACACGCCGACGACATGGCGGACATCCTCAACGACCTGTAACGCCCTCTCCCCCAAGCCCGCCCTGCCTGCAGCGGCGGGCTTTTTTCTGGCCGCGCGCCCTGGCCCTTAGTGAGTCGGTTTCACCGTCACCGGTGCCTTGCCCGAGCGCATCTGCTGCAACAGCGGCGCGCACTGGTTGGGCTCATCGCCGCTGGGCGCCACCAGCGCCAGCAGGCCCGCCGCCGGCCCGGCAATCACCCCCAGGGCTACCATGCCGGCACCGCGCAGTACCAGGGGCACGGCCTTGACCCCGGCACTGGGCTGGATGAACTTGCCCTGTACATAAAGCGGCGAGCGCAGGGAGAACAGGCGCAGGCCCTTGGATTCCGGAGTGATGGTCAGGTCCAGTTGCTCGCTGGCCATATTGGCGGTGCCATCGATGTAGATGATGGCGTTCTCGGTGTCGAAGACGAACAGCCGGGAAGTCGCCAGGCCGCTCTTGATGCCGAAGTCGGCCGCCGCGCAATTGATCTTCACTTCCTTGTCGCCAAACATCTTGCCGACCACATAGTTGCCGACGTTGAGCCCGGCGATTTCCATCAGGCTGCGGCTGATGGCGCCATCGTTAATCAGCATCTTCAAGTCACCGTTGGCGCTGCCCAGCAGGGCCGCCACCGAGTTGCCGCGGCCGGCGATGTCGGCATCGCCATTGAGCTCGCCAAAGCTGGTCTTCATCGGTTCGAAGGTGGGGAACAGTTGCTTGAGCTTGAAATTGCGCGCCGTCAGCTTGGCCCGGCCCTCCAGCGGCGTGGTGTGGCCGTTGAGGCGGATCTGGGCATCGAGTTTGCCGCCGGCCACGCCGAAGCGCAGGGGCTCCAGGCTGAGTTGGCCGTCGTTGAGCACCAGGTGGGTGTACAGATCGGTGAACGGCAGCTCGGCGCTGTGGACGATGCGCTTGCCGGTGAATTCCACATCGGCGTCCATGTCCCGCCAGCGCTCGGTGCGGAACTCTTCCACCGGCAGCACCTTGTCCGCCGGCTGCTTGCTCTCGCCGCCCCGGGCCTTCTGCTTGGCGTTGGAGTCGGCGCCGATCAGCGGCGCCAGGTCGCTCATCAGCAGCTGGTTGGACACCAGCGCGCCACTGAGTTTGGGCCGTGGCTGGCTGGCCACGTAGGTCAGGTTGCCGTGGATGTCGCTGTCGCCGATCTTGCCGTTGAAGTCCTGGTAACTGAAGGTCGCGCCCGCCGGATCGTGCAGCTTGGCAGTCAGGTGGCCGTCGGTGGAATAGGGCGGCGAATCCGGCAGGGTCACCCCGGTCAGCGGGTAGAGGTTGCCCAGGCTGGTGCCCGCCAGCTTCAGGCGCAGGTCCAGGGCGCCGAGGTTCAGCGGGTCGGTCAGGCTGCCGCGCAGCTCCACCTTGGTGTCGCCGATCTGCGCCTGGGCCTGCAGCGGAAACGGCTTGCGGGAATCCTGCAAGGCCAGCAGGCCGCCGATCTTGCCGGTGCCGGCGAGCTTCTGCCCGTGATACTGGCCCTTGACCTTGAGGGCGAAGGCATAGGCCTGGGCCTCGGCGCCTTTCTCGGCCACTTTCTTCGCTTCACTTTCACCGACGATATCGCTGAACGGGATCGGCTTGCCGAGCAGTTCCACCTGCAGGTCCAGCTGGGTCTTCAGGCTCTGGTCATCGAGGGTCACGTGGCCCTTGTCGAAACCGATGGCACCGATGTCCACCGTCCAGTTGGACGGTTCGGCGTTCGGGTCCTTGGGGTCGAACTTGAACGTCCAGTTGGCGCGCCCGTCGGCCAGGCGCTGCAACGCGGCGTCGGGCTCGGTGAGGTCGATGCGCGGAATGCTCACCCGTTGCGCCAGCAGGGCCAAGGGCGAAATACGCAGTTCGACCCGTTTGAGGCTGACCATCTGCGGCGCCTTGGACCAGTCCGGGTTGCCCAGGGTCAGGTCCTGGGCCACCACGTGGGGCCAGGGCACCCAGGCCCGCCAGCCACCCTCGTCGAGCTCGCGCTGCCAGAGCACCGACAGATCGCCGTTGATCGCGAAAGGCCGGTGCAACTCCTCGGAGACCTTGGCATTGAGCGTGGGTTTGATCCGGTTCCAATCGAAGAACGCGATCACCAGTACCAGCACCGCCAGTAGCAGGATCAGGCCAGTGATGGACCAGGCGAGAATTTTACGAGTGCGCGTCATTGCACGAGGCTCCTGAAGACAACTGAGCGTCCAACCACGACGCATCGATGAACTGCCGATGGAAAAATCACCGGCCATGAAAACTACGACTGACAAAGCCCGCGCAGGTTTAGTCCGGCTACCCGATCCGCTGAAAAAACCTGCCTTCCTGATCATTCGGACAGCTTTGTGTTACCTCGAACCGCTCTCCACTGGAGCGCAAGTGAGTCGAAAATACCCACTCTGGTGCAAAAGCAATCGGCGTTAACGCCCGAGCTAGAGCCTTCGCGGCAAACAATCAATTCCGTTGATTATTACCATTGTGTTTATGAACTTTTATATCGATTTAGCGGCGGTAACATTAGCTCCGTACCCAATTTATCGCCCTACCAAGGAGCAACCCATCATGAAACGCCAACTTTTACTAAGCCTCGCCTTATCTGTTCTGGCTGCCAACGCCTTCGCCCTGCCAGCCGCCGAACAAGCCACCCCACAGGTCAAGGCCAGCCACAGCGTGTTCACCCAGACCCTGGCCGAAGGCGGTTCGGATCGCCTGATCGAGCGCAACAAAGTCGCTGCTGATGGTTACGACCGCACTCCACAAGGCCAGAGCGTTGCCGAAGACGGCTATGATCGCACCCCTCAAGGCCAGAACGTTGCCGAAGATGGCTACGACCGCACACCTCAAGGCCAGAACGTCGCCGAAGATGGCTACGACCGCACCCCACAAGGTCAAAACGTAGCTGAAGGCGGCCGTGATCGCCTGGAAGAGAAAGGCCTGGTGGAAGATGGCTACAGCCGCACACCTCAAGGTCAGACCGTTGCCGAAGGCGGTGCCGATCGCCTGGCCGAACGTCATCAAGCTGCGAGCTAAGGCCATGCTGGCCCTGGAAAAAAGCCCGGTCCCTGGATCGGGCTTTGACTTTCTATAGCAGCAGCATTTCCCCCCCCGCCTCTCCCTCCTGTCTCTGACAGCAGTTCGACTCCGGCAAAGTTGATTTGCTAGAGTGCGCCGCTCCCATTGAGCAAAGAACGCCCCGCCGATGCTGCCCCGCGCCGAACAGAAGCAACAGACCCGCAACGCCCTGATGGATGCCGCCCGGCACCTGATGGAGTGTGGCCGTGGGTTTGGCAGCCTGAGCCTGCGGGAAGTGGCGAAAGCCGCGGGTATCGTGCCCACCGGTTTCTACCGGCACTTCAGCGACATGGACCAACTGGGCCTGGAACTGGTCAGCGAAGTCGGCCAGACCTTTCGCGAAACCATCCGCCTGGTGCGCCACAATGAATTCGTCATGGGCGGGATCATCGATGCCTCGGTACGCATCTTCCTCGATGTGGTGGAAGCCAAGCGCGCGCAGTTCCTGTTCCTGGCCCGAGAGCAGTACGGCGGCTCGCTGCCGGTTCGCCAGGCCATCGCCACCTTGCGCGAGAACATCAGTGCAGACCTCGCCGCCGACCTGACCCTGATGCCCAAGCTCCAGCACCTGGATGCCGCCGATCTCAGCGTCATGGCCGACCTGATCGTCAAAAGCGTATTCGCCACCCTGCCCGACATCATCGATCCCCCGGTCCAGGCCCTGCCCGAACACCTCACACCCCAGGCCAAGATCACCCAGCAACTGCGCTTCATCTTCATCGGCCTCAAGCACTGGCAAGGCCTGGGCAGTACCGAGTAACTCGCCCGCACCGCTCCCCCTTCACACTATGCGCCCCGCTCTGGGCTGCGCGTTTGCGGCTGCCCGGCCGCCGGGCACCGGATTGCAGCAAAAATATTTCCCGCGCACCAACTCAGTGCTATAAATCAGCTCAGCGCATCAATTTGTAACAATATAAAACAAGGTTTTGCCCCTTTTTCAGGCGCAGTCCCGGCATCGAGAAAGGGTTTTTCCTCTCCACCGAGTGATTGGCAAGGCCCTTGCTCTGGCTTGTGCATCGCTCATAGCTGGAAGCTTTCCGATGCTGGTGATCCACCGCAGAACCGCCCCCCAAGCCACCTGGTCCGCCGAACTGCACCTGACTTACGAGGCCCGCAGCAAAAGCCGCCTGCGCTGTTTCAGTGCCGCCGGTGAAGACGTCGGCCTGTTTCTGGAGCGCGGCCAGCCACCGCTGCACGATGGTGAGTTCCTGGAGGCCGAGGACGGGCGCATCGTCAAGGTCTGCGCGCGCCCGGAAGCCCTGCTGCACGTCACCTGCCGCAACGCCTTCGAACTGACCCGCGCCGCCTATCACCTGGGCAACCGCCACGTGGCCCTGCAGGTGGGTGACGGCTGGCTGCGCCTGCTGGACGACTATGTGCTCAAGGCCATGCTCGAACAGCTGGGGGCCAGCACCGCGCCCCTTGAGGCACCATTCCAGCCCGAGCATGGCGCCTATGGCGGCGGCCACCATCATTCGCGCCACGGCGATGAAGACTTCAACTATCCGCCGCGCCTGCACCAGTTCGGCGTCCGCCCATGAACCCGGCCTGGGCCCTGCTGCGCCTGGCCAGCCCACAGTTGCCGATTGGCGGCTACAGCTATTCCCAGGGCCTGGAAATGGCCGTGGAGCAGCAGCGGGTACATGATCAGGCCAGCGCCCGCCGCTGGATCAGCGATCAACTGCTGCTGAACCTGGCACGCTTCGAAGCACCGCTGCTGCTCGCCCACTGCCAGGCCGCAGCCGACCAGGACTGGGCCCGCTTGCAGCAGTTGAGCGAGGAACATCGGGCCAGCCGCGAAACCCGCGAGCTTTACCAGGAAAGCCGGCAGATGGGTTATTCCCTCAAGCAACTGCTGGAGGGTTTGCCGGAACTGGACAGCGATGCCCGGAAACTGCTGATGCACCAGGACGAACCACACCTGGCCCTGGGCTGGGCCCTGGCGGCACGGGCCTGGGGCATCGCCCCGGCGGACGCCCTGGCCGCCTGGCTGTGGAGCTGGCTGGAGAACCAGCTGGCGGTGCTGATGAAGACCCTGCCCCTGGGCCAGCAGGCCGCCCAGCGCCTGACCAGCGAGCTGCTGCCCCTGTTGCAGCAAGCCCAGCACCACGCCGCGAACCTTGACCCCAACCATCATGGCAGCGCCGCTTTCGGCCTGTCCCTGGCGAGCATGGCCCACGAGCGCCAGTACAGCCGCCTGTTCCGTTCCTAGGAGAAACTCATGAACGCACAACCTCTGCGCGTCGGCATCGGCGGCCCGGTGGGCTCCGGTAAAACCGCCCTGACCCTGGCCCTGTGCCTGGCCCTGCGCGAACGCTACAACCTGGCGGTGGTGACCAACGATATCTACACCCGTGAAGACGCCGACTTCCTGGTACGCAATGAGGCCCTGGCGCCGGAACGGATCATCGGCGTGGAAACCGGCGGCTGCCCGCACACCGCGATCCGCGAAGACGCCTCGATCAACCTGGAAGCGGTGGACCAGTTGAACCGGCGCTTTCCCGGGCTCGACCTGATCCTGGTGGAGTCCGGCGGCGACAACCTCTCGGCCACCTTCAGCCCCGAACTCTCCGATCTGACCATCTATGTGATCGACGTTTCCGCCGGTGACAAGCTGCCGCGCAAGGGCGGTCCAGGCATCTGCAAATCCGACCTGCTGGTGATCAACAAGATCGACCTGGCGCCGCTGGTGGGTGCCTCCCTGGAGATGATGAACAGCGATACCCAGCGCATGCGCGGCGGCAAGCCGTTCGTCTTCAGCAACCAGAAAACCGGCCAGGGCCTGGCGGACATCATCGCCTTCATCGAACGCCAGGGCCTGCTCACCGCCGCCTGACCCCGAACCCAATCCGCTCAACAAGGAAAGCCACTCCATGACCCTAAAACGCATCCTCGGGGCCCTGGCCCTGCTGCTGACCCCGGCCCTGGCCTTCGCCCACCCGGGCCATGGCGACAACGGCCTGATGGCCGGTATCAGCCACCCCATCAGCGGCCTCGACCACCTGCTGGCCATGCTCGCTGTCGGCCTGTGGGCCGCCCAGCAGCAAGGCGCCGCGCGCTGGGCGCTGCCTTGCACCTTCGTCGGCACCATGCTGATCGGTGGCGTGCTGGGCTTCGAGGGCCTGGAGTTGCCGGCCCTGGAAAGCGGCATCGCCGCTTCGGTATTGGCCCTGGGCCTGGCCGTGGCCCTGGCCGTGCGCCCGCCCCTGAGCCTGGCGATTGCCGCCACCGCGCTGTTTGCCCTGTTCCATGGCGTGGCCCACGGCCTGGAACTGCCGGACATGTCCAGCCCTTGGGCCTATGCCGCCGGGTTTGTGGCGGCCACTGCGGCCCTGCATGCCGCCGGCTATGCCGTGGTGCGGGTACTGCCTCAGGCGGCAGCGCCGCTGGTGCGCCTGGCCGGTGCGGCCTCGGCCGCTACGGGCGTGTGGCTGCTGGCAGGCTGATCCCTGCTTCATCTGTGGGAGCCGGCTTGCCGGCGAAGGCGGTCTTGCGGGTCTCGTTCGCTGGCAAGCCAGCTCCTACAAGGCTGAAGTGATCTTTAGGCCTCGTTCGCTGGCAAGCCAGCTCCTACCGGGCTGAGGTGATCTTTGGGCCGCCTTCGCTGGAAAGCCAGCTCCTGCCAGCAGGTCGTGCTCGGCGGGTAAGCCGCTTCGTGGGGGCTTCTCTGGTAACATGTCGCGCATTCAAAACTGCCGTGACGACGCCAGCCAATGCCTGATGTATCCCGTTCCGCCGCCTCGCCTGAATCGAGCGCTCTGTTCAACGCCATGCAGCAGCATTTCCACAAGGTGATAGTGCCGCTATGGCAGGGCCCAGGCTGGAACCCGCAGTTGGCGCTGCCCTATGAGGCGCTGGACGCCGAGCATCGGCCGCTGCCACCGCAGCGCTATCGGGCCATGGCTTGTGCCCGGCAGTTGTATCTGTTTTCCCAATTGATCGGCGATGCCGCCGCGCCCTTTGCCCAGGAGCGCGCCGCCGCGCTGTTCCGCTCGCTGCAGCGGCACTTTCACGACGCCGAGCACGGCGGCTGGTTCTACAGCATCGACCCCGAAGGCGCGCCGCTGGATCGGCGCAAGGACCTCTACACCCACGCCTTCATTCTCTTCGCCTGCGCTCACTACTGGGCCAAGGTCCGCGAGCCGCTGGTAGAGTCGGTGCTCAACGCCGCCCTGGAAGTGGTCGCCCAGCGCTTCGCCCTGGGCGACGGGCTCTACGAAGCCAGCCTCGCCGAGGACTGGTCCATATTGGGTTCGGGGCCCCTGCAGAATCCACTGATGCACCTGGCCGAAGCCTTTCTCGCGATCCTGGCCGTACGCGAGGATGCCGCGGTCCAGGCCGCGTTGCTGGACCTGTGCCAGGCCATGCAGCAGCAGTTCATCGACCCGCAGCATGGGGTGATGATGGAGAAGCCCCAGGGAGCTGTGGATAACTGGTTCGAGCCGGGGCACCAGTTCGAGTGGTACTTCCTGCTGGCCTCGTCACAGTTACTGCGCGGCAGCGCCCTGCACGCATCCGTGGAGCGAGCCTTCGCCTTTACCGAGCAACTGGGTGTCGAGCCCGAGAGCGGCGCCGTGTGCGCCATGCTCGAACTGCCGCCCCGGGCCGGCGTCAAGGACGCCACCCAGCGCATCTGGGCCCAGGCCGAATACCTGCGTGCCCTGACCTTGCGCCCGGCTAGCCAGGCGCCCTTGCTGCGTCAGCTAAAGGCGCTGCAAGCGCATTTCCTGCATGCAGGTGGCTGGAACGAATGCCTGGATGCCAGCGGCGCGGTCAGCCGGCAGGACATGCCCTCCACCACGCCTTATCACCTGGCAACCTGCTACCGCGGGCTGGCGGAATATTTTGCCTGAGGCCCTTGGCCGACAAGCCGGCTCCTGCCCCCCGTAGGAGCGGACTTGCCCGCGAAGCACGCACCGCCCATCAAGCGATCCACTTGCGATCCCCGGTAAAGCTGATGGTCAGCCAGCGCGCTGCGTCGGCCTCTCCCAACTGGCTGGAAATCTCCTCGCGCAAGCGGTCCAGAGTCGCCACATCCTGCAGCGGATAGTGCGCCGGCAAGACGATATGGATCTCGATGAACCGCGCCCGACCGTGCTTCTGCACGTAGCTGATGTAGTCGTCGAAACCATGGGCGGCCTTGGCCTGCTCCATCACGTTGCGGACCTTTTCGTCCAACTGGTCCGGGGCGATCCCCAGCACGTCACGCAGGGCCGGACGCAAGATCTTCAGCGCCGGCGGCAACATGCTCAAGGCCAGCAGGATCAGGATCGCCGGGTCGACGTACACCGCCCACTGGCCGTGACCGTACTGCTTGAGCAACAAGGCGATGACGAAGCTCACCAGCAGCCCCACCGAGAGCATCGCGTCCACCAGCCAGCTGATGTTGTCGAACTGGATCAGCGAGGACTTGAGCTTGCGGTTACGCCGGCGCACGTAGAAGAAGTAGGCGAACTCCGCCACGGCGAAAAACGCCGCATAGACAATCACCAGCCCCAGCTCGACCTCGCGGCCACCGTTGATGATGCCGAACACCCCATTGAGGAAGGCATAGATGGCGATGAGCATCAGGAAGCTGCCTTCGATCAGCAGCACCATGGGTTCCAGGTGCCAGAAGCCGAACTGGAAACGGTGGTTGCTTTCCTTGGCGATCAGCCTGGCGGTGATCAGCATCAGGACCTTGATGAAGGTGGCGATCAGCGAAAAAAATCCGTCGAACAGGATGGATTGGGCGCCAGAAACAAAACCCGTGACGATACCGGCGATCGCCACGGCGAACATCAGTACGGTCGATTGTTTGAGCAGAACCTGCTCACCTCGGTTACTCACAATTCCTCCTATCGAACTTCAAAAACGCCGCCTCGTGTGAGGCAGCGGCGAAATTTCTGGCGGGAATTCTAACCTGTCAGGGTTGACCACAAGCTGAAACGAATCAGCTCATGTGTATCCGAGTACAACTGTAGCCGCTGCCGAGCGATGGCGAGGCTGCGACCGCCTCCGCAGGAGGCGCAAGCTCTTGCGGGCGCCGGAGGGCCTCACGGCCCTGTCGCAGCCTGTGGCAGCGGCTACAGGGGGCTCATGACTTGGCGTTGCGTTCGATGGCGAAACCGGCCCAGGTCTGGCTCACAGGCATCAGCTCCAGGCTGTTGATGTTGACGTGTGCCGGGGTGTTGAGCACCCAGAAAATGGTGTCGGCGATGTCCTCGGGCTGGATCGGCTCGGCCCCGGCATAGGTGGCGTCGTAGCGTGCCTGGTCACCGGCGAAGCGCACCAGGGAGAACTCGCTTTCACACAGCCCCGGCTCGATGTTGGTGACGCGCACGCCGGTGCCCTGCAGGTCGCAGCGCAGGTTCAGGGAGAACTGTTTGACGAAGGCCTTGCTCGCGCCATAGACGTGGCTGCCCGGGTACGGGTAGTTGCCGGCGATGGAGCCCAGGTTGACGATGCCTGCGCCGCGACCGTGGGCGATCAACCGTGGCAGCAGCAGGCGGGTGCTGTACATCAGGCCCTTGATGTTGGTGTCGACCATGGTGTCCCAGTCATCCAGGTCGCACTTGGGCGCCGGGTCCACGCCCAGGGCCAGGCCGGCGTTGTTGATCAGCCCGCGCAGCTTGCTGAACGAGGGCGGCAACTGGGCGATGGCCTCTTCCATGGCCTTGCGGTCGCGCACATCGAGCACCAGGCCGTGCACCTCGGTCTGTTTGGACAGCTCCGCGCACAAGGCACTGAGGCGCTCCTCGCGGCGGCCGGTCAGTACCAGGGACCAGCCGGCTGCGGCAAAGCGCCGGGCGCAGGCTTCGCCAAAACCGGAAGTCGCGCCCGTAATGAACAGTGTGGAAGTCATGGTGTTCTCCTTGCTGGGTGGCGAGCCGCCGTTTCGATAAAAAACGCTTCGCAGCATGCCCGGGCCGGCCCCTACCGGCAACCGCGCCGTTGGCCGTAAAGAGCCGCAAGCGCTGATCGAGCCCGACGCTCGCTGTACAAAAAACACTCACCAGGCGCCAAACCACGGGTTACGCGGCCTGCAGCCATGTGCACGCACCTTATCCACAGGCCGGTCCACAGTCTTTGGGGGCAAGTGCAACGGGCTGAAAGCCGCTATCCACAGGGCCTGCGCGGGTTCAGTAGAAGTTTTTTGCTTGACCCGGACCACAGGTCCATGCACCCGGCCCGGGCAAAGATGACCGCACGGTCAAGGTTGACAAGGCCAGAGGCCAGTAACTACGCCGCTCAGAGCCGTCTTTCCAGAGTTTAGTCACAGACTTATCCACAGGCTTATCCCGACCCTTTTCCGGGTACAGCTGCGACAATAAAAAGGTTGACAAGCGCACCTTCAGCGCCCACAAAAAGCACCGATCAAAAAACAACCAACCGCCTGCAAGCCACGTTTTTAAAGGCTTGCAGCCAGCTACACCCACGTTACCCACAGCCCGCTCCACAGCAAACGGGGACAAGTCAAAACAGTGGAAAAACAACTGTTTGCAGCGTCTTTATGCCGCGTTAAAGCAGCTTGCCAGGAATGTTTTCCACAATTGCCGGACACAGGTTTGGTGCAGGCGCAAAGCGCCAGTCGGTGCTTGGTCAAATCAGAAAGGCGGTCAGGCGGCCCCTTCGCAGGCAAGCCAGCGCCTACAGGGGAGGATGGGATGGGGTGTGGATAACAATGCCCCGGCGGCACGGGCCGGCGGGGCATGCTTTATCCACAGAGCAAGCGGTCAGTGGCCGCCCAGGTAAGCGTTGCGCACCTCCTCGTTGACCAGCAGTTCCTTGCCGGTGCCGCTCAGGCGGATCTCACCGTTGACCATCACGTAGGCGCGATCCGAGAGCTTCAGCGCATGGTTGGCGTTCTGCTCCACCAGGAAGATGGTCATGCCGGTGGCCGCCAATTCCCTCAGGGTGGCGAAGATCTGTTTCACCACGATCGGCGCCAGGCCCAGGCTCGGCTCATCCAGCAGCAGCAACTTGGGCCGGCTCATCAACGCCCGGGCAATGGCCAGCATCTGCTGCTCTCCGCCAGACATGGTCATGGCCCGCTGGGTACGCCGTTCCTTGAGCCGGGGAAACAGCTCGAACATGCGCTGCATGTCCTCATTGGCGTACTTGTCGCCAATCGGGATGGTGCCCATCAGCAGGTTTTCTTCCACGGTCATGTCGGGGAACACCCGGCGCCCTTCCGGGGACTGGGCGATGCCATTGGAGGCGATGTAGTGGGACGACTTGTGGGTGATGTCCACACCGCGATAGAGAATCTGACCGGACTCGGCCCGGGGCTGGCCGAAGATTGACATCAGCAGGGTCGACTTGCCGGCGCCGTTGGAGCCGATCAGGCTCACGGTTTCCCCCTCGTTGATGTGCAGCGAGACTTTCTTCAGGGCCTGGATCGGGCCGTAGTACACGTCCAGATCCTTGAGTTCGAGGATAGGTTGACTCATGCCAGTTCCTCTTCGTCGGCACCCAAGTAGGCGGCAATCACTTTCGGATCATTGCGGATCGCCTCCGGCCCGCCCTCGGCGATCACGTTGCCGTGGTCGAGCACCACGATGTGGTCGGAAATACTCATCACCATGCCCATGTCGTGTTCGATCAGCACCACGGTCAGGTCGTGCTCGTCACGCAGCAGCCGGATCATCGCGCTCAGCGCTTCGGTTTCCTGGGGGTTGAGGCCGGCGGCGGGTTCGTCGAGGCAGATGATCTGCGGCCGGGTGCACATGGCCCGGGCGATCTCCAGGCGCCGCTGCTGGCCGTAGGACAGCTCGCCGGCCAGGCGGTTGGCACAGTCCACCAGGTCCACCACCTCCAGCCAGTAGAAGGCGTGGTCCAGGGCGGCGCTTTCCGCCTTGCGGTAGCCCTTGGTGTTGAGGATGCCCGCCAGCAGGTTGCGGTTGACCCACATGTGCTGGGCCACCAGCAGGTTCTCCACCACGGACATTTCCTTGAACAGGCGAATGTTCTGGAAGGTCCGCGCCAGCCCGGCGCGGTTCACCAGATGGGTGCCGCCGAACATCTTGTAGTACAGGCGGCTGGCGAAGCTTTTCGGCGAGACGAAGTCGGTGGCGCGAAAGGGCTCGCCCAGGAGCTTGATGACGTTGGTCTGCCGGCCCCGGGTATTGAGCTCGATGCGCCCGCCGGAGGCCTTGTAGAAGCCGGTCAGGCAGTTGAACACCGTGGTCTTGCCGGCGCCGTTGGGGCCGATCAGGGCGAAGATCGAGTTGCGCTTGACCTTCAGGCTGACGTCGCTGAGGGCCTTGATGCCACCGAAGTGCATCATCAGGTTTTCGACCGAAAGAATGTATTCGCTCATGGCGCGTTCCCCTCAGTCAGAGCACCTTTGCGTGGAGTGACGCCGGTGCGGCTGATGCGGATCAGCCCTCGCGGTCGCCAGATCATCATCAACACCATGAGAATGCCGAACAGCAGCACCCGGTACTCGGAGAAGCTGCGCAGCAACTCCGGCGCCACAGTCAGCACGAAGGCCGCGATCACCACGCCCACCGTCGAGCCCATGCCCCCCAGCACCACGATGGCCAGGATCAGCGCCGATTCGAAGAAGGTGAACGACGACGGGTTGACGAAGCCCTGGTAGCTGGCGAAGAACACCCCGGCCAGGCCGGCGGTGGAAGCACCGATGGTGAAGGCCGAGAGTTTGACCAGCACATGGTTCAGGCCCATGGCGCGGCAGGCGATCTCGTCTTCACGCAGGGCTTCCCAGGCCCGCCCCACGGGCATGCGGGTCAGCCGGTGCTTGATGTAGAGCACCAGCAGCACCACCAGGAACAGCACGATATAGATGAACAGGAATTTCAGGTTGGGGTTGTATTCCAGGCCGAAGAACTCATGAAACGGCACCCCGCCGTCCTTGGCCTTGCGGCCGAACTCCAGGCCGAAGATGGTCGGCGAGGGCACCGGCATGCCGTTGGGGCCGCCGGTGAAGGACAGCCAGTTGTTGAGTATCAGGCGGATGATCTCACCGAAGCCCAGGGTCACGATGGCCAGATAGTCGCCGTGCATCCTCAGTACCGGGAAGCCCAATATGCACCCCGCCAGCGCCGCGGCAATCGCCGCCAGGGGCAGCACGGTCCAGAAGCCCAGGCCCAGGTACTGGTAGCCCAGGGCCAGGCCGTAGGCGCCGATGGCGTAGAACGCCACGTAGCCCAGGTCCAGCAGGCCCGCCAGCCCCACCACGATGTTCAGCCCCAGGCCCAGCAGCACGTAGATCAACCCGAGGATGACCACGGTCAGCAGGTACTTGTTGGCGAAGAACGGAAACACGATGGCGATCACGATCAGGGCCGGGATGATCCAGCGCAGCCGCGACTTGTAGTCCGGCGCCAGCACATGCACGCCGGAGCCGGTGCTTTCAAAGCCCTGGAGAATCTTCAGGCCCTTGGGGGTTTGCAGGAACAGGCTCAGGGCCAGCCGGCCGGCCATGACAATGGCTACCAGCCAGGCCACGCGAGTCGGCTGCAGGTTGAAACTGTAGCCATCGAGCACCACGCCCACGATGGGGCCAAACACGATCAGCGAGATCAGCCCGGCGAGCACGGCGTCGATGACGCTCTTTTTGATATCAATCGGTTTATTGGCAGCAGACATACTTATACCTTCGCCACGAGTGGGCGACCCAGCAGGCCTTGGGGACGGAAGATCAGAATCAGCACCAGCAGCGAGAAACTGAACACGTCTTTGTAGTCGGAGTTGATCAAGCCGGAGAACAGCGACTCGGAGATGCCGAGGATGATCCCGCCCAGCATCGCCCCAGGCAGCGAGCCGATGCCGCCGAGTACCGCCGCGGTGAACGCCTTGATGCCGATGACGAAGCCGGCATAGAAGTCGAACGTGCCGTAGTTCATGGTGATCAGCACCCCGGCCAGGGCCGCCATGGCCGCGCCGATGACGAACACGTAGGAGATCACCCGGTCGGTGTTGATGCCGAGGATCGAGGCCATCTTGCGGTCTTGCTGGGTGGCCCGGCACATACGCCCCAGCTTGGTGTACTTGATGATGTAGGTGAGCAGCGCCATGCCGGCGAACGCCGCCACCAGGATGAAGATCTTGGTGTAGGTGAGCTGCACGAAACCGGTGCCGATATCGACTTTCCAGGCCCCGGCCAGCAGGGTTGGCACCCCTTGCTGCTTGGCGCCCTGGCTGATCTGCGCATAGTTCTGCAGGATCAGCGAAATGCCGATGGCGCTGATCAGCGGTGCCAGGCGGGTGGAGTTGCGCAGGGGTTTGTAGGCCACGCGCTCGATGACCCAGCCATAGATCCCCGTCACCACGACGGTGAAGATCAGCGTGCCGAGAATGAGTAGCGGGAAGGATTCAATGCCGAAATAGGCCAGCAGAGCCAGACTGATTGCCGCGAGGTAAGCGGAAATCATGTAAACCTCGCCGTGGGCGAAGTTGATCATGCCGATGATGCCATAGACCATTGTGTAGCCGATGGCGATCAGACCGTAGACGGACCCGAGGGTCAGCCCATTGATCAGTTGCTGCAGGAAAATACCATCCATAACGCAATCTCACGGACTTGAGAGACTGCACAGGCCGTCGACGCCGGACAGGGATCACCCGTCTGCGCAACACGTCCGTTGTGCAGCTCTACGAGAAAAGGCAAGTACTGCACGAGTAGGGACCGGCACCAGGGGGTGGTACCGGCCCGTTCGGACTCATGTCACTTCTGTTTTTCCAGCTGGTGGTACTTGCCGTCCTTGTCCCACTGATAGACCACGTAGTCGGAAACCTTAAGGTCACCCTTGGAGTCCCAGGACTTCTCGCCCATCACGGTTTTCACCGGATTGGCCTTGAGCCACTTGGCCGCATCTTCGCCCTTGTTGGACTTGGCGCCGCCGAAGCCGGCCGCCAGGGCCTGAATCGAGGCATAAGCGTACAGGGTATAGCCCTCGGGCTCGGTGCCGGCCTTGCGGAAGGCATCCACCACGGCCTTGCTGTCTGGCAGCAGGCGCGGGTCGGCGCCGAAGGTCATGTACACGCCGTCAACGTATTGCGGGCCACCGGCGGTGGTCACCAATTCGTCGGTCACGATGCCGTCGTCGGACATGAACTTGACGTCCTTCAGGCCCTGCTCGCGCAGTTGGCGTACCAGCGGGCCGGCTTCCGGATGCAGGCCGCCGAAATACACCACGTCGGCGCCGGCGGCGCGGATCTTGGTCACCACGGCGCTGAAGTCTTTCTCGCCACGGGTCAGGCCCTCGTACAGCACCGGGGTCACGCCGCGCTTGGTCAACTGTGCCTTGGTGGCATCCGCCAGGCCCTGGCCGTAGGTGTCCTTGTCGTGCAGCACCACGACCTTCTTGCCCTTGAGCACATCGATAATGTAGTCACCGGCGACGATGCCCTGCTGGTCGTCACGCCCGCACATGCGGAACATCGCGGAGAGGCCACGCTCGGTGACCTGAGGGTTGGTGGAGCCCGGGGTGATGGCAATCACACCGGCGTCGCTGTACACCTCGGAAGCCGGAATGGTCGACGAGGAGCAGAAGTGCCCGACCACGCCGGCCACCTTGTCCTGGTCCACCAGGCGGTTGGCCACTGCCACCGCCTGCTTGGGTTCACAGGCGTCATCACCCTTGACCAGGACGATCTTCTCGCCGTTGACCCCGCCCTTGGCGTTGATCTCGTCAGCCGCTGCCTGTGCACCCTTCATGTACTGCTCGCCAAATGCCGCGTTGGCGCCTGTCATGGGACCCGCTACACCGATCTTCAGGTCGGCTTGAGCAAACGCAGAAACACCCAGCGCAGTTGCCACTGCGAGGGCCAGAAAGCCTTTCTTGTAAAACGTCTGGGACATGAGGTGGTGCTCCAAGGTTTTTTTAGTTGGCACTGCGACTTCACTAAGGTTGCTCAGAGCAAGCGCCGTGCCAGTGGTTTTTTATTCTGAAAAAAGTCGCTGTCTTATTGTTATTTCGACTGTTTCGAGCCCTTTTTTATTGGGCGTGCAACCGTCTAAACCGCGGAAGGTGAAACCCTGCTTTTTAATGGGCGCAACCCATGCGTGCCATCATTGCAACCGCGACACAATTCAACGTGCAACCCTGCTGTAACAGCTCGCGTCACCGAACTGCACACTGCTGGTGCGAGACTGCTACGAGCCGCACCATTACAGGCTAGTCGCTGCATCGAAAAGCGTCGTCGGCCGCCCATTATTTCCTTGTTCAGATCACAATTCGCAGGCACTGGCCCGCGTGGTAGAGGGAGAAGCCGGCTTCGTACAGGCAACTGCGCAAGCCCACACCGGCCAGGGGCTGCATGGCTGCGAAGGGGATCGGCAGGGCCTGGGGGTCGCCGTTGCACAGGTAGTCGGCGAAAGCCTTGCCCACCACGGTTCCGGTGGTCACGCCACGGCCGTTGTAACCGGTGACGGCCACCAGGCCCGGGGCCGGCTCGAACAGGCGCATCAGGTGGTCGGGGGTGAAGGCGATGCAGCCGGTCCAGGTGGATTCCCACTCCACCGGCTTGAGGTACGGGAAGTAATGCTGCTGTACGCGGTCGGCCCAGGCCTTGAGGAACCACAAGGGCTTCTGGCTGCCATTGCCCAGGCTGCCCAGCAACAGACGGCCCTCGGCATCCCGGCGGATGCTGCTGAGCACCTGGCGGGTATCCCAGGAGCCCTGGCCCCCGGGCAGGATCTGCCGGGCCGCTTCTTCGGTCAGGGGCGCGGAAGCCACCTGATAGTAGTAGCCGGGAAAGAAATTGCGCCGCAGCTCGGTCCAGTCGCCTTCGGTGTAGGCGTTGGAGGCGATCACCACCTGCTCGGCCAGCACCGAGCCCTGCTCGGTCTGCACCGACCAGCGCTGGCCCTGGCGTTCCAGGCGGGTGACCGGGGAATGGTCGAACAGACGCCCGCCCAATTCCGTCGCCGCCCTGGCCAGGCCGCTGACGTAAGCCATGGGGTTGAGGGTTCCCGCCCGCCGGTCGAGCAGGGCCGCGGCGATCTTGCGAGTGCCGGTGGCCGCCTCGCACGCCGCGCCGGTCAGCAACTCCACCGGGGCCCCGCGACGTTTCCACTGTTCTTCACGGCTGCGCAGATCGGCCTCGCCCCGGGCGTTGTGGGCCATGTGCAAAGTGCCTTCGCGGCGCAGCTGGCAATCGATGTGGTACTTGTCCACCAGGCTGAACACCAAAGACGGCGCCGCACCGAGCATGCGGTTGAGCTGGCTGCCCACCTGCTCGCCGAAACCGGCCTCGATCTCGTCCGGCGGGATCCACATGCCGGCGTTCACCAGCCCGACGTTGCGCCCCGAACCCCCGTGCCCCGCGCGGTGGGCTTCGACCACACAGACCCGCTTGCCCTGCTCCAGCAAATGCACGGCGGCCGACAGCCCGGTGAAACCGGCGCCGATGATGCACACATCCGCCGTCAGCTCGCCCTTGAGCGGCGCCCTGTCAGGCCGTTGCGGGGTGAGTGTTTCCCACAGACATTGTTCTTGTAGCGCCATTGCCAGACTCCGAAATCAACGAACCACAGACGCTGAAACGCATTGACCGCTGTTCGCCAGCAAGCTGGCTCCTACAAACCTCCCCGTAGGAGCGAGCTTGCTCGCGAAAAGACTCAATCGAAGGTAATACCCTGGGCCAGCGGCAGCTCCCGGGAGTAGTTGACGGTATTGGTCTGGCGCCGCATGTAGCCGCGCCAGGCGTCGGAACCGGATTCGCGACCGCCGCCGGTTTCCTTCTCGCCGCCGAAGGCGCCGCCGATCTCTGCGCCGCTGGGGCCGATGTTGACGTTGGCGATGCCGCAGTCGCTGCCCACCGCCGACATGAACTGCTCGGCCTCGCGCACGTCGGTGGTGAAGATGCAGGACGACAGGCCCTGAGGCACGGCGTTGTTCAGGCGCAGGGCCTCCTCGAAGTCGTTGTAGCCGATCACATAGAGGATCGGCGCGAAGGTTTCGCTGCACACCACCTCGCTCTGCTCGGGCATTTCGACGATGGCCGGCGACACGTAGTAGGCGTTGGGGAACTGGTCCTGCAACTGGCGCTGGCCGCCGAAGACCCGGCCGCCCTCGCTCAGCGCTTGCTCCAGGGCATCCTGCATGGCCTCGAAACTGTGCTTGTCGATCAGCGGGCCGATCAGGTTGCCTTCCAGCGGGTGGCCGATGCGTACCTTGGAATAGGCCGTCTTGAGGCGGCTGATGATTTCCTCTTTCACCGACTCATGGGCAATCAGGCGACGCAGGGTGGTGCAACGCTGGCCGGCGGTGCCCACGGCGCTGAACAGGATGGCGCGCACCGCCATGTCCAGGTCAGCGCTGGGGCCGAGGATCATGGCATTGTTGCCGCCCAGTTCGAGAATGCTACGGGCAAAACGCGCGGCCACCTTGGGCGCTACTTCGCGGCCCATGCGGGTACTGCCGGTGGCGCTGATCAGGGCCACGCGCGGATCATCCACCAGGGCGGCGCCGGCATCACGGCCGCCGATGATCACCTGGCTCAGGTATTCGGGCGCATCCTGGAAGTTCTTCAACACGCGCTCCAGCAGTGCCTGGCAGGCCAGGGCGGTGAGCGGGGTCTTTTCCGAGGGTTTCCAGATCACCGGGTTGCCGCAGACCAGGGCCAGGGTGGTGTTCCAGGCCCAGACCGCCACCGGGAAGTTGAAGGCGCTGATGACACCGACAACCCCCAGGGGATGCCAGGTTTCACGCATGTGGTGGCCTGGGCGCTCGGAGGCGATGGTCAGGCCGTAGAGCTGGCGCGACAGGCCGACGGCGAAGTCGCAGATGTCGATCATTTCCTGCACTTCCCCCAGGCCTTCCTGGGTGATCTTGCCGGCTTCCCAGGACACCAGTTCCCCCAGGTCGGCCTTGTACTCGCGCAGCACCTCACCGAATTGCCGCACCAGCTCGCCGCGACGGGGCGCCGGCACGTTGCGCCACAGGGCGAATGCATGCTCTGCGCGACTGACCTGCTGCTCCACCTCGGCGGCGCCCTGCCAGTTCACCGCGGCGATCCGGCTGCCGTCGATGGGCGAATGCACAGGCTGGGTGCCCGACTGGTACAGGGCCGGGTTGACACCCAGACGATCAAGCAATGCGGCAACCATGGGGTTACTCCTTACAGATGAAAGCGAAAGATCCAGGCCGCTGCGACGGCCATCAAGGCTAGTAGTTGTAGCTGGCCCGAGACTTGCCAACAAACGACCTTTAAGCGAGATATCATTCCGTTTATTCATGCTGAGCCGCTCGCTGGCACCCATAAGAACAAGGACCACCCATGCTCAACAAACGCTACTTGCCGTCGATCACCGCCCTGCAGTGCTTCGAGGCCGTGACCCGGCACCTGAGCTTCACCCGTGCGGCCGAAGAGCTCAACCTGACCCAGAGCGCGGTGAGCAAACAGGTGGCGCAACTGGAAGAGCTACTGCAGCACTTGCTGTTCCGCCGGGTGCGGCGGCGCCTGCAACTGACCCCGGCCGGCGACCTGTACCTGGTGGAAGTGCGCAAGATCCTCACCCAGGTGGAGATGTCTACCCACTACCTGCGCTCCTACGGCGGCGAAACCGAAGTGCTGCGGGTGTCCACGCCCTACACCTTCGGCGCCCGCTGGCTGGTGCCGCGCCTCAAGGGCTGGCGCCTGCGCCACCCGCACATCCACCTGGACCTGTGCAATGAGCAAGAGCCTGATGAACTGCTCCAGGGCCACGCCGACCTGGCGTTCTACTTCGGCCAGGGCGCCCGCCCCGGCACCGAAAGCCTGAAGCTGTTCAGCGAGGAACTGGTGGCGGTCTGCGCCCCCGACAGCCTGCCCGCCGAGCCCTTGACCGACCCCAGGCAGCTCACTGAACTGGTGCTGTTGCAGAACGCCTCGCGGCCCCAGGGCTGGCACGAATGGTTCGACCAACAGGGCTACCAGACCGAGCACAGCTACCACGGCCCCCGCTTCGAAACCTTCTATATGTGCATCCGTGCGGCCCAGGTCGGCTGCGGGGTCGCCCTGCTGCCACGCTTTCTGGTGGAAGAGGAACTGGCCGAGGGCAAGCTGGTGATCGCCTGGGAATACGCCATGCCCAGCCATGACGCCTATTACCTGGCCTACCCCGAACACTCGGCGGAAGTGCCCAAGGTCCGGGACTTCGTGCGCTGGATGCTCGAACACAAGGACTCGCCCCTCCCGTAGGAGCCGGCTTGCTGGCGATCGGGCCCTTGAGCCCTGCACAAGCCTGAAGATCCGTTCGCTGGCAAGCCAGCTCCTACGGCCGGAGAATGCCCCGCCGCAAAAAACACTGGCAAAGCGCCGGGCGTCTATGCGCCACTAGCGCCTTCATTGAAAGAGCTGAATGCCGCGCTTGTCCGTCGCGGCCAGCATGGAGATTCCCGTTATGAGCGAGAGTGTGTTTGCCGATCGCATCGTGCAGAACCTGCTCGACACCGACTTCTACAAACTGACCATGATGCAGGCGGTGCTGCACAACTACCCCAACGTCGAGGTGGAATGGGAGTTTCGTTGCCGTAACAGCGAGGACCTGCGGCCCTATCTGGCAGAGATCCGCTACCAGTTCGAGCGCCTGGCGGAACTGAGCCTGAGCGCCGACCAGCTGGGCTTTCTCGAACGCATCAGCTTCCTCAAGCCGGATTTCCTGCGCTTTCTCGGGCTGTTTCGCTTCAACCTGCGCTACGTGCATACCGGTATCGAGGACGGCGAGCTGTTTATCCGCCTGCGCGGCCCCTGGCTGCACGTGATCCTGTTCGAGGTGCCGATGCTGGCCATCATCAGCGAGGTGCGCAACCGCTACCGCTATCGCGAGATCCAGCTGGTCCAGGCCCGCGAGCAGCTGTACCGCAAGTTCGACTGGCTGACCGCCAACGCCAGTAGCGAAGAACTTTCCGAGCTGCAAGTGGCGGATTTCGGCACCCGTCGGCGCTTTTCCTACCGGGTCCAGGAAGAAGTGGTGAACGTTCTCAAGCACGATTTCCCCGGACGTTTTGTTGGCACCAGCAACGTGCACCTGTCCCGGGAACTGAACATGAAACCCCTGGGCACCATGGCCCACGAATGGATCATGGCCCACCAGCAACTGGGGCCGCGGCTGATCGACAGCCAGATCGCCGCCCTCGACTGCTGGGTCCGCGAATACCGTGGCTTGCTGGGCATCGCCCTGACGGATTGCATCACCACCGATGCCTTCCTCGGCGATTTCGACCTGTTCTTCGCCAAGCTGTTCGACGGCCTGCGCCACGACTCCGGCGACCCGATCCTCTGGGCAGAAAAGGCCATCGCCCACTACCACAAGCTGGGCATCGAGCCGATGAGCAAGACCCTGGTGTTCTCCGACAGCCTGAGCCTGCCGCGCTCACTGGAAATATTCCGCGCGCTGCGCGGGCGGATCAATGTCAGCTTCGGCATCGGCACCAACCTGACCTGTGACATTCCCGGTGTCGAACCGATGAGCATCGTGCTTAAAATGGCTGCCTGCAATGGCCAGCCCGTCGCCAAGATCTCCGATGAAGCGGGCAAGACCCATTGCAAGGATCCGAACTTCGTCGCTTACTTGCGCCACGTTTTCCAAGTACCTGCCCAACCTGGCAAGGAGTGAATCATGCAAGCCGTACAGCGTGAGATTGCGCAGCAGCTCAAGGTCCAAGCACCTTTTCCCGACCACGCCGCCCTTGAGGCGGAAATCGCCCGGCGCATCCGCTTCATCCAGGATTGCCTGGTCAACTCCGGGCTCAAGTCCCTGGTGCTGGGCATCAGCGGTGGCGTCGACTCCCTGACCGCCGGCCTGCTGGCCCAACGGGCGATGCGTGAATTGCGCGAACGCAGCGGGGACGATAGCTACCGCTTCATTGCCGTGCGCCTGCCCTATGAGACCCAGTTCGACGAACACGACGCTCAGGCCTCGGTGGACTTCATCAACCCTGACGAACGCCATACCGTGAACATCGGCCCGGCGGTCAAGGCCCTGGCCAATGAAGTGGCGGCCTTCGAAGGGCAGCACGCGGTGTCCCGGGATTTCGTCCTCGGCAACACCAAGGCGCGGATGCGCATGGTGGCCCAGTACACCATCGCCGGCGCCGCCCATGGCCTGGTGATAGGTACCGACCACGCCGCCGAAGCGGTGATGGGTTTCTTTACCAAGTTCGGTGACGGCGCCTGTGACCTGGCGCCCCTGAGCGGCCTGGTGAAAAACCAGGTGCGCTCCATTGCCCGCTATTTCGGCGCGCCGGAGTCCCTGGTGGAAAAAGTCCCTACCGCCGACCTCGAAGACCTGTCGCCGGGCAAGCCGGACGAAGCGTCCCACGGCGTCACCTATGCCGAGATCGACGCCTTCCTGCATGGCCAGCCGGTACGCGAGGAAGCCTTCAAGATCATCTGCGACACCTACCGCAAGACCCATCACAAACGCGTCATGCCCTTCGCCCCATGACCCACCTCGTTCTGTAGGAGCCGGCTTGCCGGCGAAAGGGCTGCTTGATGCGGCACAAGGCTTAAAGGCCTGTTCGCGGGCAAGCCCGCTCCTACAGATGCACCCACAAAAAAGCGCCCCGAGGGGCGCTTTTTTTGCAGCCGGGCCTGATGCTTACTTCAGGACCACAGCGCCTTTCATCATCGAGTTGTGGCCTGGGAACGAGCAGAAGAACTGGTAGCTTTCGCCAGCGGTCAGCTTCGATACGTCGAAGGTCACCGAGTCTTTCTCGCCGGCACCGATGATCTTGGTGTGGGCGATGACGCGGGTGTCGCCTTCCTTCAGGTAGTTCTTGTCGATGCCGGCGGCCATGCCATCGGTGGCAATGCCAGCCATGTCTGCGGTCTTGCTCAGTACCCAGTTGTGGCCCATGACGTTCTTCGGCAGGCTGCCGGAGTGGGTCAGGTTCACGGTGAAGGTCTTGCAGCTCTTGTCGATGGTGATTTCCTTAGTGTTGAAGGACATCTGGTCGGTAGAGTCGACATCGACCTTGCATTCGGCGGCCATCAGTTGGCTGCTGGCCAGTGTCAACAGGGATACCGCAACGAGTTTGGCAAACATGGTGAATCTCCAAGGCAGGGTTAACAAAATCCATCTGAATCCATGGGACGGAAGACTGCCTGAATTTCTCGCAAGTTCCTATGATTTGCATCAAAAAATTGTATACAACTCTCTGCTATCGGGCCGATCAAGACAATCAACCGGCCAGTGGCATGGCGAGCTTCTAGAATCACGCCATCGTCCCTGATCGGAGTCACCCTCATGCCATTGAACAGCCTGTTTCGCAGCTTGCTCGCCGCCTACGCCTGTGGCGCCAGCGGTACCCATGAAACCCCGCAACGGGAGGTTTAATACTTGGAGCGAGGCTGGCGAGCCTTTACTCTGAGGCCATCAATGAGCTCGGAGTAAGGCATGTCGTTAACCTCTGTCTGTGTATTCTGCGGCGCCAGCACGGGCGCCAACCCTCTCTATCGTGAAGCAGCCCAGGCCCTGGGACGGGCCATCGCCGAACGCAAGCTGACCCTGGTATATGGCGGCGGCGCGGTAGGGCTGATGGGCATCGTCGCCGACGCGGCCCTGGCGGCCGGGGGCGAAGTCATCGGGATCATTCCTCAAAGCCTGAAGGACAAGGAAATCGGCCATCGCGGCCTGACCCGCCTGGAGGTGGTGGACGGCATGCACGCCCGCAAGGCGCGCATGGCCGAACTCAGCGACGCCTTCATCGCCCTGCCCGGCGGCCTGGGAACCCTGGAAGAGCTGTTCGAAGTCTGGACCTGGGGCCAGTTGGGCTACCACCACAAGCCGCTCGGCCTGCTGGAAGTGAATGGCTTCTACGAAAAACTCAGCGGTTTTCTCGACCATATCGTCGGCGAAGGCTTCGTCCGTGCCCCGCACCGTGACATGCTGCAAATGAACGAGTCGCCGGCCGGCCTGCTGGATGCGCTGGACGCCTGGCAACCGACGGTCCCGGACAAATGGGCCGAAGGCAAACCCAGTTAACCACCCGGCCCCGATAACAGGCAGAATACGCGCCGCTCAACCTCACCTTCGACCCCAGAGGATCGCCCATGGCCAAACCCAACTACTCCTTCGCCAAACGTCAACGTGACTTGGCCAAGGAACAGAAGAAAGAGGAAAAGCTGCAACGCAAGAAAGCCGCCGCTGAAGAAACCAGCACACTGAACCCGGATGCAGAAGGTGAAGTGAGCATCGACGACGCCGAGCCCGAGGCCCCCCAGGCCTAAGCTGCCCCGTAGGAGCTGGCTGACCAGCGAAAGCACTCTCCAGCCCTACGCGATATCCGCAGGCCCCATCGCCGGCAAGCCGGCTCCTGCAAGGTTCGAGATGGCAGTGTCATGCCAGGGGCATGACGGTGACCCGGACATCAGGGTCATGGCTGCCCCCTCCCAGAATCACCCCACGCAACGGCGACACATCGGAAAAATCCCGGCCCCAGGCCAGGGTGATGTGTTCCAGCGCCGGCTGCACGTTGTTGGTCGGGTCGAAATCCACCCAGCCCAGCACCGGGCAAAACACTGAAACCCAGGCATGGGAAGCATCGGCACCGATCAGCCGCGGCTGCCCCGGCGGTGGCTGGGTCAGCAGGTAGCCACTGACATAGCGCGCCGCCAGCCCTCGCGAGCGCAGGCAAGCCAGCATCAGGTGGGCGAAGTCCTGGCACACCCCGCGCCGACGCTCCAGCACCTCCACCAGCGGCGTCGCCACCTGGGTGGCTTCGGCGTCGAAAGTGAACTCACTGAAAATCTTCTCCATCAACGCCTGGGCGCCCTGCAACAGCGGCCGCCCCGGTACGAAGCAACTGGCGCAGAACTCGACAAAACTCTGCTTCAGATGCACATAGGGCGATTCGAAACGGTAACGACAGGCTTCCAGCAACGCCTCGGACAAGGGCTGGCCGCTGTAGGTCAGGGCGCCGCGGGCGGCATCCCAGGGCAATGACGCGGCAAAATCCAGCGCCGGCCGCTCCAGCACCTCGACACTGAGCTGGGCGTTGACCAGCAATTCGTCATGGGGTCGCTCGAAAGCCAGGCGGGTCAGCGGGTTGCCGAATACATCCTGCTCGTCACGGCGGTTGGTAGGGTCGGGGCTGATCAACAATTGCCGCTCGCTGCACCGTTGCCAGGCACAGGCCCGGGGCCACAGGTGCGCCAGTTGCTGGGCCAGGGACACCGGGCTGTCATAGCGGTAGTGGGTGTCGTGGAACACCTGGTAGCGCGCGCTCATCAGACCGACACCGTTTGCTGGCTGACATCATCCACATGGGCGAAATGCCGCAGCGCCAGGCGGTCCGACACCTGCCCGCTGACCTCGGCGATCTCCTGCAGCAGGTCCGCCAGGCCCTCCACTGCGGCGCGCACACTGGCCTCGCCGAACAGCGAGTTCTCCAGGCAGCCCAGGTCGAAATGCGCCAGGCGCTCCACCAGATTCGGCAGCGCCAGCTCGCGGGGCACGCCGAAATCGTCGTTGAGGCGCTTGAGGGTGCGGGTCACCAGCTTGAGCTGGAACAACACGGCGTGGGGGTTCTGTTCATCCAGCAGCAACAGGTCGAGGACCGGAATCAACTGCGCCACCGCCAGGTAGCGCGACCGGTAGGTGATGCTGCTGTTACCCAGCTCCAGCAGCCAGTCCAGGCCGGCCTGGTCGAAGGCCGCGGTGCCCCGCAGGAAGGCCGCGAGGCTGCTGCTGAGGAACTGCAGGCGCTCGATGCGCCGGCCGATCATCAGGAAGCGCCAGCCTTCGTCGCGGGTCATGTCGTCCAGGGCGAACCCGGAGAGCGCGGCCAGGGACATCACCAGGCGGTTGAGAAAATCCAGCAGTTCGGCGAAATCCGGCTCCGGAGTGTCCAGCTCCTGGGCCTCGCGCTGCAGCTCCACCAGGGCCTGCCAGTTTTCCCGGGACAGCTTGCCGCGTACCTGGGAAGCCGCCCACTGCAAGCGTTGCAGGTTGGAACGCAAGCTGAAGGACCAGTCCTCACCCAGCAGGGCCGCCAGCAGGCGCTCGGGCAGCTCGCCCTCATCCGGCAGCAGCATCAGGCTTTCTCCCAGGTCCACCGCGGCCAGCAAGGCTTGCGGGTCATCGCCGTCGACATAGCGCGCCAGCATGATCCGCAGCAGCCGCGCACTGTCGTCGCAGCGCTCGCAATAACGGCCGAACCAGAACAGGTTTTCCACCACCCGCGACGGCAAGTAGGGGTCGCGGCGTACCAAGTCATACACGCCGATGGTGCGCTGGGCCTTCCACTGCTCGCCGCTGGGCGCCCGCTCCCCCAGCACCCAGGTGTCCTTGCTGGCGCCACCGCGCTGCATCGACACCACTTCGGCACCGGCCTGGGCAGCGACCCGGGTCAGGCCTCCGGGCAGCACCCGGTAGCCGTCCTCGCTGGCCACCGCATACACACGCATACCGATGGCCCGGGGCTGCAACTGCCCGTTCTCGGCCTGCCAGACCGGCGCCTGGGACAGTTGCGGCAACTCCTGGGCGACATAGGCATAGGGCCGCGCCCGCATGCGCTCAGCCAATTGCCGACGTTGCTCGGCGTTCAGGTCGCGGCCCAGCACCGGGGTGAAGCTCTGGGAAGCGAAGGCTGGCTTGACCAGCAGATCCGGTAGTTTTTCCAAAGCCTGCTGCAGCACCGGGGCCTCGCCGCACCACCAGGTAGCGATGGACGGCAGGAGCAGTTCCTCGCCCAGCAGAAACTGGCTGATCTTCGGCAGGAAGCCCAGCAGGCCGGGGGATTCCAGCACCCCGCTGCCCAGGGCGTTGGCCACCAGCACCCGGCCCTGGCGCACCGCGTCCAGCAGCCCGGGAACCCCCAGGGCCGAGTCGGTGCGCAACTCCAGCGGATCGCAGAAATCGTCGTCCAGGCGACGCATGATGGCGTGCACCCGGCGCAGGCCGCTGAGAGTCTTGAGGTACACCGTGGCATCACGCACGGTCAGGTCGCCGCCCTCCACCAGCGGGTAGCCAAGCTGTCGCGCCAGGTACAGGTGCTCGAAATAGCTCTCGTTGAACCGTCCTGGCGTCAGCAGCACCACCAGCGGCGCTTCGCTGTCCCGGGGAGCCTGGCGGGCCAGGGTTTCCTGCAGGGTGCGGAAGAACCCGGCCAGGTGCTGCACTTGCAGCTCGCGGTACAGGTCGGGGAAGGCCCGGGACACGCTCATGCGGTTCTCCAGGGCATAGCCGGCCCCGGAGGGCGCCTGGGTACGGTCGGCGGTGACCCACCAGCGCCCGTCCGGGCTGCGTGCCAGGTCCACGGCATACAGGTGCAGGAAGGTCTGTTCCGGCGGGCGGATGCCCTGGCACGGCCAGAGGAAATTGTTGTGGCCGAACACCAGCTCCGCCGGCAACAGCCCTTCGCGGATCAGCCGCTGCGGGCCATACAGGTCCGCCAGCACGGCATTGAGCAGGCGAGCGCGCTGGGCGATTCCGGTGGACAGCAACTGCCATTCATCTGCCGCGATCACATGGGGCAACAGGTCCAGTTCCCAGGGCCGGTCGGCGCCCTTGGGGTCGGCATAGACGTTGTAGGTGACGCCGTTCTCGTGGATCTGCCGGGTCAGCAGCGCCTGGCGCTGGGCCAGTTGACCGGGGCTGCTGCGCTGCAACTGTTCCAGCAGCCGCTGCCAGTGCGCCCGGACCTGGCCCTGGTCATCCAGCAACTCGTGGTAGGTACCCGCCGTCAGCGGGTAACGGTCTAGCAAGTCAGGCATGGAACACTCGGCAGACGGCAGGGAAAGTCAGATTAACGCACCGCCATGACGCCCGGATATGGCTATCTCACAGGCGTCGCAGGTGGATTAGAAACGTCGCAAATCCAGGGTCAGCGGCAGCTCGGCATTGATCACCACTGGCGGCACCTCCAGGCTTCCCGGGCTATGGCCCAGGCGGAAGAAGCGCGCCATGCGCCGGCTTTCCGCCTCGTTGGCATTCACCGGCAGGCTGTCGTAATTGCGCCCGCCGGGGTGGGCCACATGGTATTGGCAGCCGCCCAGGGAGCGCTGCATCCAGGTATCGAGCAGGTCGAACACCAGCGGTGCATGCACGGGGATGGTGGGTTGCAGGCAGTTGGCCGGCTGCCAGGCGCGGTAACGTACCCCGGCGACAAACTCGCCGACCCGCCCGGTGGGATGCAGGGGCAACGCCACGCCATTGCAGGTCAACACATGGCGCTCGGGTACCAGGCCGCCGACCTTGACCTGCAGGCGCTCCAGGGAAGAGTCGACATAACGCACCGTGCCGCCCGCCGCGCCCTCCTCCCCCAGCACATGCCAGGGCTCCAGGGCCTGGCGCAGTTCCAGCTCGATGCCACTGACGACGTAATCGCCGACCTTGGGAAAGCGGAACTCCAGGTGTGCGGCAAACCATTCGGCCCGCAGCGGGTAGCCGGCGGCATTCAGCTCCACCAACACATCAGCGAAATCCTGCTCGATAAAGTGCGGCAACAGAAAACGATCGTGCAGCTCGGTGCCCCAGCGCGCCAATCGGGCCGGTGCGTAAGGCTCGCGCCAGAAGCGCGCCACCAGCGCCCGCAGCAGCAACTGCTGGGCCAGGCTCATGCGCGCATGGGGCGGCATTTCAAAGGCCCGCAGCTCCAGTAGGCCAAGGCGCCCGGTGGCGCCATCCGGCGAATACAGCTTGTCGATGCAGAACTCGGCGCGATGGGTGTTGCCGGTGACATCGATCAGCAGGTTGCGCAGCAGGCGGTCCACCAACCAGGGCGCACACTCCTGGCCGGGAGCCGGCATCTGTGCGAAGGCGATCTCCAGCTCGTACAGCGCGTCATTGCGTGCCTCGTCGACCCTCGGTGCCTGGGACGTGGGGCCGATGAACAACCCGGAAAACAGGTAAGACAGCGACGGGTGGTTGTGCCAGTAACTGATCAGGCTGCGCAGCAGGTCGGGGCGCCGCAGGAACGGCGAGTCGGCCGGGGTGGCTCCGCCAAGGACAAAATGGTTGCCGCCACCGGTGCCGGTGTGGCGCCCATCGATCATGAACTTCTCGCTGGTCAGGCGCGTCTGCCGGGCCTGCTCATAGAGAAACTCGGTGCGCTCCACCAACTCGTCCCAACTGACCGAGGGCTGCACGTTGACTTCAATCACCCCCGGGTCCGGGGTCACCCGGAAGTTGCACAGGCGCGGATCCGCCGGCGGCTCGTAGCCCTCCAGCAAGACCGGGCAGCGCAGCTCCTCGGCCGTGGCCTCGATCACGCTGACCAGTTGCAGGTAATCCTCCAAGCGCTCCAGGGGCGGCATGAACAGGTACAACCGCCCCTCACGCGCCTCGGCGCAGAGCGCGGTACGGGTCAGCCAGTCGGCGGACTCGTCCACCTGGGGCACCCGCTCGTCCGCCACTGCCGGCTCATCAATCGCTGCCAACTGAGCCGCGCTCGCCAGTTCGGGAAAATCCTGGTTCGGATCGGTGGCATGAATGAACGGATACTCCGCCGCCGTCACCCAGGGCTGGGACGCCAGGGGCAAGCGATAGCCCAGGGGCGAATCACCCGGCACCAGCCGGCAATGGCTATCGCGCAGGTACCAGCGCCCGCTCTGCCACTGATCACCCTTGGCGGTACGGGCCAAGGGCAGGACCTGGCCGATGACCTTGTCCAGCCCCTGGCTGAAAACCTTGCGCAGGCGCTGCCGCTCCAGGGCGTCCTCCAGCCGCGAATCCTCGGCGCTGACATTCAGCGGCAGGCTGCCTTCGCGCCACAGGTAGTAGAAATTGTCCTCGTAGGCGGGAAACACAAAACGCGCGGGCAGCTTCAGACGCTCGGCGACACTGGCCAGAAAACGTCCGGCCAACATCGCATCGGCGGCGTAATCTTCATGCTCGTCGGCAATCAGCGCGTTGTTGTGCCACACCGGTACACCGTCGCGACGCCAGTGGCAATTCAGCGACCAGCGCGGCAGTTGCTCCCCCGGGTACCACTTGCCCTGGCCGAAGTGCACCAGGCCCTGGGGCGCATAGTGCTGGCGCAGGCGCTGGAACAGCTCGCCGGCCAGGCGGCGCTTGTTCGCCCCCAGGGCTGCCGTGTTCCACTCCGGGCTATCGGGATCGTCGATGGCGACGAAAGTCGGTTCGCCGCCCATGGTCAGGCGCACATCCGCCTCCAGCAGGTCGACATCGATCTGCCGGCCCAGGGCCTGGATCGCCAGCCATTGCTCGTCGGTGTAGGGCTTGGTCACCCGGGGCGCTTCCCAAATGCGCTCCACACTCATCTCATGGCTGAATTGGCATTCGCAGGGCTCCACCAGCCCGGTGATGGGCGCCGCAGAAGAGGGGTCGGGGCTGCAGGCCAGGGGAATATGCCCTTCCCCGGCGAACAGCCCGGAAGTGGCATCCAGGCCGATCCAGCCGGCGCCCGGCAGGTACACCTCGCACCAGGCATGCAGGTCGGTGAAGTCCACCTCGGTACCGGAGGGGCCGTCCAGGGATTTGACGTCCGCCGTCAGCTGGATCAGGTAGCCGGAGACAAAGCGCGCCGCCAACCCCAGGTTGCGCAGCAATTGCACCAGCAGCCAGGCCGAGTCCCGGCAGGAGCCGGAGGCGTTGAGCAGGGTCTGCTCCGGAGTCTGCACCCCGGGCTCCATGCGGATCAGGTAAGCGATGTCGGCACTCAACCGCTGGTTCAGGCCCACCAGGAAATCCACCGCCGGCAGGGGTGAGCGCGAAATGGCGTCCAGGTACGCCTGGAACCTCGGCGTCAGGGGCAGGGTTTCCAGGTAGGGCGCCAGCTCGCGCTGTTCATCGGCGGCATAAGCGAAGGGAATCTGCTCGGCGTAGGGCTCGAGGAAGAAATCGAACGGGTTGAACACCGCCATTTCCGCCAGCAGGTCGACCTCGATCCGCAGCTCGCTGGTCTTTTCCGGGAACACCAGACGCGCCAGGTAATTGCCCTGCGGGTCCTGCTGCCAATTGATGAAATGCTGCTCGGGCTGGACCTTCAGCGCATAGGAAAGAATTCGCGTGCGGCTGTGGGCCGCCGGGCGCAGGCGGACGATCTGCGGGCCCAGTTCGACGGCGCGGTCGTAGCGATAGTGCGTGACATGGTGCAATGCGACATGAATCGACACGGCGTGCCTCCTGCGAGCCTGAACGGTGGGAGAACCTGCGCAAGACTTATGCCAGCGCCCAAGTCCATGGGGTTGTTCAGCGACCCTGGGCAGTACAGCACCAAAACCGAGCAATCGATGCATCCCGGTGCAGGCAATTGCACATAAATGCGCCAGAAGGCAGGCGACGAATCAGCCGCGCTTGCGCTGCTGCTTGAGGCGCTGGCGCTGCTGGCGGATCTGCAGCAATCGTTCGCGCATTTCCCGGTGCCGCTTGCTGTTGAGCAGCAACAGCCCGAGCAGCGGCAGCAACACGCCGAACAGGTACACCCCCTGGTGCGGGTGATACTGAAACATCGGCACCACCCCAAGCAGGCAGGCGACAAAGTAGCCGGCCACCAACCATACCGCGCGGGAAATGCCACGCACTATCAGCAGGTTGCCCAGCACCAGCAGCGGGATCAGCACCAACAGGCCAAACAGCAGGTATTCGTCGCGCTGGGGCGGCGCCATGGCGCGCCAATAAGTGGTGCCGGCCAGGGACAGCAGGAGCGAGGCACTGAAGCAGCCCAGCAGCACGGTGAGCATGAAGGTCGGGAAATAACGTACCAGGAAGTCTCTCATGCGGCCGCCATCTATCACTCTTCGAACTCCTCGTAGAGCCCCACCGCAAGGGTTTTCACCTGGCCAAGATTGCCGGAGCTGATACTCCCGCTGGTACTCAGGACAGCGCCCAGAGCATCCTGCATCTGGGTCAGGGTAGCGTGGCGGATCTGCGTCGACGAATAGCGCCTGGGCAACGCACCGGCACGCTGTTGCAGCTTCAGCAGCTTGGAGGTCAGGCTCGGGTCCCGCAGGGTCAACAGTTCCTTGGTCAGCTTGGCCCGTTCCTGGCGGTTGAGGCCCTTGAGCAACTGCATCCAGCTTTTGCCGGTGTTCGCCGCCTTGCTGGCCTTGAGCAGCCTGAGAGTGGTCAGCGCCGAACCGCCGACACCCACCAGGGAAATGCCATCGAGAATCGGCGTGACTATGTTGTACCACTCGGCATCGTCCATGCGGTCGTTGGCCGCCGGGTCCTGGATCTCGTTGATCACTCGCGCGCCGCCAATCACGCACTGAGCGGTGCCGGCCATCGCCGCCGAGGCCCCAAGCGCTACCATCCAGACACTGGCACCGGCGGTGAAGGGCACGGCGATGCTGCCGCTGAACACCACCAGCCAGCCGATCACTGCGGCCGTGCAGGCCAGGGTGGTGTTGAAGGATTCAGTGGCCAGCCGCGACTCGCGCGGGTTGTTCTTCACCTGGTCGACGAACTGCTGGGGCGCGATGTAGCGCTTGGCCTCGCGCAAGATCACCCGCTTGGGCACGATGCTGCAGATCGGCCTGAATTCGCGCAGGGTCACGACATTGAAGTCGGCATCGATGTACACCACCCCGGCACCGGCAATCGAGGGATCGGTGTCGATGGCGGCAAACAGACGCGGCAGGTTGATCTGGCTTTCGATCCGTTGGCGGGCAAGAACCTGGGTCAGGCTGAGGTCCCTGATCACTCCGTCTAGTGGGCTGGTCACGCGGTTCATCCTTGGTCTGACGATGTAAATCTGCCTGATAGCCATGAGCCAGCTAGGCATCGCGGCAATGCAAGCCCGGCAACCTTAACAAAGCTCTGAGCGTTTGTTGCTCGCCGGCCGGTAAAAAAATCGATCTCCATAAAAGCAAAACGCCAGCTCGGCGGCTGGCGTTTTGTGGGTTTAGCGCGGCACCACCGGCTTGCGGGTCGGCTTCTTGCCTTTGCCCTTGGCCGCGTCGGCACGCTCCTTGGCCGCCTGCTTGTTGCGGGCGAACGCTGCGGCCTTGGCCTGTTCGCGCTTGTCCCAGGCATTGCCGCCGTCGCTGCCACGCGGTGGCAGCCCGGTGTGCTGGGTGAGGATCCTGGTTTCCTTGGCCACCTTGTGGCTGCCGGCCGGTGTCGAGTTCTTGCGACGGGCGCTCTGGTAGCTGTCGGTGGCCGGTTGATGGGCCGGAATCAGCTGGTGCTTGCCCGGGCCGATCAAGTCGCCACGGCCCATGCGCAGCAAGGCCTCGCGCAGCATCGGCCAGCCCTTCGGATCGTGGTAGCGCAGGAACGCCTTGTGCAGGCGGCGCTGCTCCTCGCTCTTGACGATGGTCACGCCGTCGCTCTTGTAGGTGACCTTGCGCAGCGGGTTCTTGCCCGAGTGGTACATGGCCGTGGCGGTGGCCATCGGCGACGGGTAGAACGCCTGCACCTGGTCGGCGCGGAAGCCGTTGCCCTTGAGCCACAGGGCCAGGTTCATCATGTCTTCATCGGTGGTGCCCGGGTGGGCGGCGATGAAGTACGGAATCAGGTACTGCTCCTTGCCCGCTTCCTTGGAGTACTTCTCGAACATCCGCTTGAAGCGGTCGTAGGTGCCGATGCCCGGCTTCATCATCTGATTGAGCGGACCTTCCTCGGTGTGTTCCGGGGCGATCTTCAAGTAGCCACCCACGTGGTGGGTCACCAGCTCCTTGACGTACTCCGGCGATTCCACCGCCAGGTCGTAGCGCAGGCCGGAAGCGATGAGGATCTTCTTCACCCCGGGCAGGGCACGGGCGCTGCGGTACAGCTGGATCAAGGATGAATGGTCGGTGTTCAGGTTCGGGCAGATGCCCGGGAACACGCAGGACGGCTTGCGGCACGCGGATTCGATTTCCGGGCTCTTGCAGGCGATGCGGTACATGTTCGCGGTCGGGCCGCCGAGGTCGGAGATCACCCCGGTAAAGCCGGGAACCTTGTCACGAATTTCTTCGATCTCGCGAATGATCGACTCTTCGGAACGGTTCTGGATGATCCGCCCTTCGTGCTCGGTGATGGAGCAGAAGGTACAGCCGCCGAAGCAGCCACGCATGATGTTCACCGAGAAGCGGATCATCTCGTAGGCCGGGATCTTTTCCTTGCCATAGGCCGGGTGCGGAATGCGCTGATAAGGCATGCCGAACACGTAGTCCATTTCCTCGGTGGTCATGGGAATGGGCGGCGGGTTGAACCACACGTCCACTTCGCCATGCTTTTGCACCAGGGCGCGGGCGTTGCCCGGGTTGGTTTCCAGGTGCAGTACGCGGTTGGCGTGGGCGTACAGGACCGGGTCGTTGCGCACCTTCTCCATGGACGGCAGGCGGATCACGGTCTTGTCCCGGGTCATGCGCGGGCTGGCAAGGATCTGCACCACCTTGGCTTCGTTCGGGTCTTCAACCGGCCCCTTCTCCTGCTCGATGGCGCAGGCGGCGGTGTCCTGGGTGTTGACGTAGGGGTTGATGATCTTGTCGATCTTGCCCGGGCGGTCGATACGGGTGGAGTCCACTTCGTACCAGTCCTTGGGCGTGTCGCGGCGGATGAAGGCGGTGCCGCGCACGTCGGTGATGTCTTCGATCTTGTGGCCGTAGGACAGGCGCTGGGCCACCTCGACGATGGCTCGCTCGGCGTTGCCGTACAGCAGGATGTCGGCGCTGGCGTCGATCAGGATCGAGTTGCGCACCCGGTCCTGCCAGTAGTCGTAGTGAGCGATGCGGCGCAGGGACGCTTCAATGCCGCCGAGAACGATCGGCACGTGCTTGTAGGCTTCCTTGCAGCGCTGGCTGTACACCAGGCTGGCGCGGTCCGGGCGTTTGCCCGCCAGGCCACCGGGGGTGTAGGCGTCGTCGGAGCGGATTTTCTTGTCGGCGGTGTAGCGGTTGATCATCGAGTCCATGTTGCCGGCGGCGACACCGAAGAACAGGTTCGGCTCGCCGAGCTTCATGAAGTCGTCTTTGGACTGCCAGTTGGGCTGGGCGATGATCCCGACGCGAAAGCCCTGCGACTCCAGCAGCCGGCCGATGATCGCCATGCCGAACGACGGGTGATCGACGTAGGCATCACCGGTGACGATGATGATGTCGCAGGAATCCCAGCCGAGCTGATCCATCTCCTCCCTGCTCATGGGCAGGAATGGTGCTGGCCCGAAACATTCGGCCCAGTACTTGGGATAGTCAAATAACGGCTTGGCTGCTTGCATGTCGATGACCGGTGTTGGCTTGGATAGGGACGCGTTGATTCACAGGGAAATTCGCGGGCGCGGAATATAGCACAAAAAATAACCAATTCCGACCAAAAGGGTCGGAATTCATTGTCACATCACGCGACCAGTGGCGAGGGCACTTGCTCCCGCTCGTCTGCGCAGCAGGCGCCGACCGGCTTTGGGCCCGCGGCGTGCTCCAGCGGGAGCACGCTGCCCCACCACAGCCGGCCAACCACCATGGCTGGCGCCGTTATTCGTCGTCGTCGAAGTTGTAACTGCCCGGGGCGAGGTTCTCGAAGCGGGTGTACTTGCCGATGAATGCCAGGCGGATAAAGCCGATGGGACCGTTCCGTTGCTTGCCGATGATGATCTCGGCAATGCCCTTGTGTTCGGTTTCCGGGTGATACACCTCGTCCCGGTAGACGAACATGATTACGTCGGCGTCCTGCTCGATCGCTCCGGATTCCCGCAAGTCGGAGTTCACCGGGCGCTTGTTGGGACGTTGTTCCAGGGAGCGGTTGAGCTGGGACAGGGCCACCACCGGGCAGTTGAATTCCTTGGCCAGGGCTTTCAGGGACCGGGAAATCTCGGAAATCTCGTTGGTCCGGTTGTCGCCGCTGGAGCCGGGAATCTGCATGAGCTGCAGGTAGTCGATCATGATCAGGGCGATATCGCCGTGCTCACGCACCAGGCGCCGGGTCCGCGCACGCATCTCCGAGGGGCTGATGCCCGCGGTATCGTCGATGAACAGCTTGCGGTCGTTGAGCAGGTTGACCGCCGAGGTCAGGCGTGGCCAGTCGTCGTCTTCCAGCTGGCCGGAACGGACCTTGGTCTGGTCGATACGGCCCAGGGAAGACAGCATACGCATGATCAGCGATTCACCTGGCATCTCCAGGGAGTACACCAGCACCGCCTTGTCGCTGCGCAGTACCGCGTTCTCCACCAGGTTCATGGCGAAGGTGGTCTTACCCATGGACGGACGGCCGGCAACGATGATCAAGTCGGCCGGCTGCAGGCCGCTGGTCTTCTCGTCGAGATCGGTATAGCCGGTGGACAGGCCGGTGATGGCGTTGTCCGTGTTGAACAGCGTATCGATGCGGTCGATGGCCTTGGTCAACAGCTCGTTGACCCCCACCGGGCCGCCGGTCTTGGGCCGCGCTTCGGCGATCTGGAAGATCTGCCGCTCGGCCTCGTCGAGAATCTCTTCGGCGGTGCGCCCTTCCGGGTTGAAGGCACTGTCGGCGATCTCGGTGCTGATGCCGATCAGCTGGCGCAGGGTGGCCCGCTGGCGAACGATCTGCGCATAGGCCTTGATGTTGGCCACCGACGGAGTGTTCTTTGCCAGCTCGCCCAGGTAGCCCAGGCCGCCGACCTGCGAAGTCTGGCCTTCCTTGTCCAACTGCTCGGACAGGGTGACCACGTCGATGGGCATGTTCTGGTCGGCCAGCTTGGCGATGGCGCGGAAGATCAAACGGTGGTCATGCCGGTAGAAATCGCCATCGGACACTTGATCCAACACGCGCTCCCAGGCGTTGTTGTCCAGCATCAGACCACCGAGCACGGCCTGTTCGGCCTCGATGGAGTGCGGCGGCACCTTCAGGGCAGCGGTTTGCAGATCGTATTGCTCGGGAGCGGAGATATCGTTCATGGCCACTTGGAATTCGGGGGTGAAAATCAGGATCAGCAGAAAGACAAAGGGCACGACCTGTAAACAGGATCGTGCCCGATGTTAACCGTCAGCCACACAAGGTGCCAGACGATTTGGTACTGCTTAAGCAGCCACCACGACAACGCGTACGGTTGCTTCAACTTCAGCGTGCAGGTGCACGGCTACGTCGAATTCACCTACGTTGCGGATGGTGCCGTTCGGCAGACGAACTTCGCTTTTTGCCACTTCAACGCCCGAGGCGGTCAGTGCATCAGCGATGTCGTGGGTGCCGATCGAACCGAACAGCTTGCCTTCGTCACCGGCGGTGGCAGTGATGGTCACTTCCAGCTCAGCCAGTTGCGCAGCGCGAGTTTCGGCAGAAGCCTTCTTCTCTGCAGCCAGTTTTTCCAGCTCGGCACGACGCGCTTCGAACGCAGCCAGGTTGGCAGCGGTAGCAGCGGTGGCTTTGCCGAAAGGCAGCAGGTAGTTACGGCCGTAACCAGCCTTAACGTTTACCTTATCGCCCAGGTTGCCCAGGTTGGCGATTTTTTCCAGCAGGATCAGTTCCATTTGGTAATAACCTCTTAACTTTTAACCTTCACCGTTCGCAGAGCCGTTATCAGCGTCTTTCGGCGCCAAACGACCGCGAAAATCAACCAGACTGTCGACAATGGCCAGGACCACGAGCAACGGATAGATCAGTTGCATGAACGGCAACAGCGTGACGTACAACCCCACCAGCCAGAACCTGGCCAGTCGCCCTTGTGCCACCAGCCCGTGAATCAGGGCCAGCCCGGCAAAAGCCAGCGGGACACTGCACATCGGCGTCAGCATGGCCAGTTGAGGTCCGAAGTTCGGCCCCACCAGCATGCACGCCAGCAGCAACATCGCTGGCCCAAGAGGGATTCTGATGGCGCGAAACTCGCGACCAAAACCACCCGGGTTATACAACACAGCCTGCCAGTAACGCCCAAGAATCAGGCTCAGCACGCTGATGGCTTGCAACAAGGCCGCTATCAGGCCGGTCAGGATCGGTGCAATCAGCGTGGCAAGACGAGCTCGCTCTTCAACCGATAGCTGCTGGTAGACCTCACCCAAGGCCATCGGCAGGATTTTTATCAATTCCTGTGACAGCGCTTCGATCTGAGGGCGGAAAGCCGCACCCAGGACTCCAGCAAACACCAACCCCATCGCTATGCTGACCAGCAGCACGCGGCTCCAGGACTCGCTTGCGCGCAAAACCAACGCAAGACTCGAAGAACCCAGCAGCACCAGAAGTGCCCGCGGGTCATCGAACGTCAGCCACCAGAGCAAAGCTGGCAGCACTCCCAGAGCGAGGACGCCAAGGGCATCCTTCAATCCGCGCCGCAGAAGCACCAGGCTCCCGGCGGCAGCACCCAACCAATACAACAACGGCAATGCCGAACAGCCAGCCACTACCAGAGTGGCCTGCATACGACCGCGCATGATGAACTCAGCTAAGGCGCGCATGCATTCAATCCCTTACTACTTGTCGACTGCCCGATCTCAGCGGCCGTGGCTGTCGGTGTAGGCCAGCAGGGCCAGGAAGCGGGCGCGCTTGATAGCGGTGGCCAGCTGACGCTGATAACGAGCTTTGGTACCGGTGATGCGGCTTGGAACGATTTTGCCGGTCTCGGATACGTAGGCTTTCAGAGTGTTGAGATCTTTGTAATCGATCTCTTTCACGTCTTCAGCGGTGAAGCGGCAGAATTTACGACGACGGAAGAAACGTGCCATGTAATAGGCTCCTCAAAAGGTCCGTGGATTACTCGTCAGCGTTATCGCTGTTGTCGCTGTCATCACTGTCAACGCCTTCAGCGTCGGAGTGCTCAGGACGGTCGCGACGCTCACGGCGCTCACTGCGGTTTTCTTCAGCCTTGAGCATCTCGGATTGGCCGGTAACGGCTTCTTCGCGACGGATGACCAGGTTACGGATCACTGCATCGTTGTAGCGGAAGTTGTCTTCCAGCTCGGCCAGGGCCTTGCCAGTGCACTCAACGTTCAGCATCACGTAGTGAGCCTTGTGAACATTGTTGATTGCGTAGGCCAGTTGACGACGGCCCCAATCTTCCAGACGGTGGATTTTGCCGCCGTCTTCTTCGATCAGCTTGGTGTAACGCTCAACCATGCCGCCGACTTGCTCGCTTTGATCCGGGTGGACCAAAAAGATGATTTCGTAATGACGCATGAATGCTCCTTACGGGTTGTAGCCTGCCGCCTATAAGCGGTCAGACAAGGAGTGAATGACACTGGTGTGTCTTGCCTGGTAGTAGGCACATATGCGCCTGCCGTCACGGCAAGGGGCGCAATTGTAGAGAAGGGGGAACAGCGGCGCAAGGCAATTGGTGATTATTTGAACAACCACCTGCGGGAGCCGGCGTGCCGGCTCCTACAACTGCGGGTCAGGCTTTCTTGGCGCCGGCCTTGGCCTTGGCGCCGCGCTGGCGCATGGCTTCGAACAGGCACACGCCCGTGGCGACGGAGACGTTGAGGCTGCTGACGCTGCCGGCCATCGGCAGGCGTACCAGATAATCACAGTGCTCGCGGGTCAAGCGACGCATGCCCTTGCCTTCGGCCCCCATGATGATGATGGTCGGGCCGGTCAGGTCCTGGTCATACAGTTCCTGTTCGGCCTCGCCGGCAGTGCCGACGATCCACAGCCCACGCTGCTGGAGCTTTTCCAGGGTGCGGGCCAGGTTGGTCACGGCTACCAGCGGAATCACTTCGGCGGCGCCGCAGGCCACTTTGCGCACGGTTGGCGTCAGAGTCGCCGACTTGTCCTTGGGCACCAGCACTGCCAGGGCACCGGCCGCATCGGCAGTACGCAGGCAGGCCCCGAGATTGTGCGGGTCGGTCACGCCGTCCAGCACCAGCAGCAACGGCGCGCCTTCGGTACGGTCCAGCAACTCGTCGAGCATGGCCTCGCCCCATACCTGGCTCGGGCTGACTTCCGCCACTACGCCCTGGTGCACGCCTTCAACCCAGGCGTCCATCTCGCGACGCTCGGCCTGGCCAACCGAAACACGGTTCTGCGCAGCCAGGTCCACCAGCACCTGAACCCGTGGATCACTGCGCCCTTCAGCCAACCAGATCTGCTTGACCCGCTTGGGATGGTGACGCAGCAACGCTTCTACGGCATGCACACCGTAGATCTTTTCCAACTGACTCATGACTTGGCCTTAGGTTTGCGCGCCCCGCCGCTTTTAGCGCCGGAAGCGGAGCCCGCCTTGGGCGGACCTTTACGATGTTTGCTCGGCTTGGCGGGCTTTTCGCCAGCGCGCGAGGGCGCCGGCTTACCGGGCTTTCCCGCAGACGCCGCTTTACCACCGCCCTTGGCTTCGGCCAGCAGCGCCCGCTTCATTTCACGGCTTTTGCGCACTTCGGCATTTTTTGCTGCAGCGTCGCTTGGACGATAAGCCTCGACTGCCTTTTCCTTGGCGGAGCTGCGACGCCCCGCCTTGGCTGGAGCCGGCTCTTCCACGACCTTGCTGGCAGGTGCGTCCGCGGCGCCACGCTTCTTGCGGCCGATCGGTGCGTTGATGGTCTTCTCGGCCATTTCGAAATCGATCTTGCGCTCGTCCAGGTCGACGCGCATGACCCGCACTTCCACGGTATCGCCCAGGCGGAAGCTGCGACCGGTGCGCTCGCCCGCCAGGCGGTGATGCACAGGGTCGAAGTGGTAGTAGTCCCCCGGCAAGGCGGTGACGTGCACCAGGCCCTCGACGTAGATGTCGGTCAACTCGACGAACAGGCCGAAACCGGTCACCGCGGTGATCACACCCGGGAAGGACTCGCCCACACGATCCTTCATGAACTCGCACTTGAGCCAGTTCACTACGTCCCGCGTAGCCTCATCGGCACGGCGCTCGCTCATCGAGCACTGCTCGCCGAGCTGCTCCAGGGTCGCTTCGTCGTACGGATAGATACGCGCCTTCGGAATGGTCATCGCCCCGGCTCGACGCACGTGCGGCGTGTCCTGCTTGGAGTGAATCACACTGCGAATGGCCCGATGGGTCAGCAGGTCCGGGTAGCGACGGATCGGCGAAGTGAAGTGGGTATAGGCTTCATAATTCAGGCCGAAGTGGCCCTGGTTGTCGGCGCTGTACACCGCCTGACTCAGGGAACGCAGCATCACGGTCTGGATCAGGTGGTAATCCGGACGATCCTTGATGGTTTCCAGCAGTGCCTGGTAGTCCTTCGGCGTCGGGCCATCCTTGCCTTTATGCAGGGACAGGCCCAGCTCGCCGAGGAAGGCGCGCAGTTTTTCCAGACGCTCCGGCGGCGGACCATCGTGCACCCGGTACAGGGCCGGAATCTCGTGCTTCTTGAGGAACTCGGCGGTGGCCACGTTGGCCGCCAGCATGCATTCCTCGATCAGCTTGTGCGCATCATTGCGGGTAGTCGGACGAATTTCGGCGATCTTGCGCTCGGAACCGAAGATGATCCGGGTTTCCTGGGTTTCGAAGTCGATGGCGCCACGGGTATGGCGGGCACCGAGCAGCACCTTGTACAGCGCATACAACTGCTTGAGGTGTGGCAATACATCGCCATATTCACCGCGCAGCTGCTTGGCTTCGCTGGTCTTCGGCTGTTCGAGCATGGTGCTGACCTTGTTGTAGGTCAGACGCGCCTTGGAGTGGATCACCGCTTCGTAGAACTGGTAATCGGTCATCTCGCCGGACTTGGAAATGGTCATCTCGCAAACCATGGCCAGGCGATCGACTTTCGGGTTCAGCGAGCACAGCCCGTTGGACAGTTGCTCGGGCAGCATCGGGATCACCCGCTCGGGGAAGTACACCGAGTTGCCGCGCACCTGGGCTTCGGCATCCAGAGCCGAACCGATCTTCACGTAACTGGAGACGTCGGCAATCGCCACATACAGCTTCCAGCCACCACCGAACAGGCGCAGCTTGCCGGGCTTGGCTTCGCAGAAAACAGCGTCGTCGAAGTCGCGGGCGTCTTCGCCGTCGATGGTGACGAAAGGCAGGTCACGCAGGTCGATGCGCTTCTCTTTGTCCTTCTCTTCCACTTCGGGCTTGAGCTTGCCGGCTTCCTTGAGCACCGCCTCTGGCCAGACATGAGGAATATCGTAGGTGCGCAGGGCAACGTCGATTTCCATGCCAGGTGCCATGTAGTTGCCCACCACTTCCACCACATCGCCTTGCGGCTGGAAGCGTGGCGTCGGCCAGTGGGTGATCTTCACTTCGACGAACTGACCGATCTTGGCATTGGCATTGCGCCCCGGCGTTACCAGCACTTCCTGCTGGATCTTCGGATTGTCTGCCACCACGAAACCGATGCCACCTTCTTCGAAGTAGCGACCGACGATGCTTTCGTGGGCACGGGACACCACTTCGACGATCACGCCTTCGCGACGGCCGCGGCGATCCAGGCCGGAAACCCGGGCCAGGGCGCGGTCGCCATCGAATACCAGACGCATTTGCGCCGGGCTCATGAACAGATCGTCGCTGCCGTCATCCGGCACCAGGAAGCCGAAGCCGTCGCGGTGACCGCTGATACGGCCGAGAATCAAGTCGAGCTTGTCCACCGGCGCATAGGTGCCGCGGCGGGTATAGATCAGTTGAGCGTCGCGCTCCATGGCGCGCAGGCGGCGGCGCAGGGCTTCCAGCTGGTCTTCCGTGGTCAGACCGAACTCTTCTACCAACTGCTCGCGACTAGCAGGCGAACCCCGGTCAGCAAGGTGCTGAAGGATGAGTTCGCGGCTAGGAATAGGGTTTTCGTATTTTTCCGCTTCACGAGCGGCCTCGGGATCGAGGGACTGCCAATCGGCCATTAGATAAATTTCACCTTGTCTATATGCGGGTTAGTTTGGCATACGCGTATTGAAACGGGAAATTTCAGGCTCAGACAACCTGGGAATAATCCTCGCCATCGCCTCAGAAACATCGTCACACATACCGCCGGAGACTTTTTTCAAACTTTTTTGAAATCTGGGGTTTACAGCTTAAAAGAGCCTCCGTATAGTGCGCGCCATCGACGACGGAGACGTCAGCGATACTGCCCAGATGGTGAAATTGGTAGACACGCCAGCTTCAGGTGCTGGTGGCCGCAAGGCCGTGGAAGTTCGAGTCTTCTTCTGGGCACCAATTCAAGAGCTTGAGATTAGATCAGTTTCAAGGCTCGAACAAAAACCCGCGAAAGCGGGTTTTTGCATTCTAAGTGTTTGATTTAATAAAACCAAAACAGGGGTTTACAGATCAAAACGCTGTCCGTATAGTGCGCTCCATCGACACGGCGACGACGTCGATACTGCCCAGATGGTGAAATTGGTAGACACGCCAGCTTCAGGTGCTGGTGACCGCAAGGTCGTGGAAGTTCGAGTCTTCTTCTGGGCACCAATTCAAAACTTGAGAGCATCGCTTTCAAGTCTCACAAAAACCCGCGAAAGCGGGTTTTTGCGTTTCTGCCTTCTGATATTTCGCACCATTGCCTTCCTCCGCACCCGCAAAGCGCACATGAGAAACGATATCGTTTATGATTGTTACAAGTTTTTGCGGCACTACAGTGAGGAAACCTGCGAATGATGTTCAGAAATACCCTCCTTCCAACATCCCTTCTGCGTGGCTTGACCATCACTTTGCTGGGGCTAACCCTGGCATCCCCCCTCACCCAGGCAGCCGATCCGGTTTCCCTGACCCTATACAACGGTCAGCACAAGGAAGTCGGCGACGCGCTAGCCAAGGCTTTCGAAGCCAAGACCGGCATCCATGTGAATGTCCGCAAGGGCAGCAGCAATCAACTGGCCAGCCAGGTTGTCGAAGAAGGCGACCGCTCCCCCGCGGATGTGATCTACACCGAAGAATCCCCTCCCCTGAACAAACTCGGCGAGCAGGGCCTGCTGGCCCAGACCGACGCCACGACCCTGGCCGTGCTGCCCAAGGAATATGTTGCGGGCAACGGCACCTGGATCGGTGTCACCGCGCGCGTACGGGTCGTCGCCTTCAACCCGAAACTGATCGACGAAAAAGACCTGCCCAAGTCGGTGATGGAATTCTCCCAGCCGCAGTGGCAAGGCAAGGTTGGCTTCGTGCCTACCAGCGGCGCCTTCCAGGAACAGGCCGTGGCCATCATCAAGATGCACGGCAGGGATGCAGCCGAAGAATGGCTGACCGGCCTGCGGGCTTTCGGCAAGGTCTACAGCAACAACATGGTGGCCCTCAAAGCCGTGGAAAACGGCGAAGTGGCCACGGTCCTGGTGAACAACTACTACTGGTTTGCCCTGCAACGGGAAAAAGGCCAGCTCGACTCGAAACTGCACTACTTCACCGGCGGCGACGTCGGCGGCCTGATCACCGTGTCCAGCGCCGCCGTACTCAAGTCCAGCAAACATCCGAAAGAAGCCCAGCAGCTTCTGGCCTACATGGCCAGCGAAGAAGGCCAGCGGGTGATCACCCAGACCACGGCCGAGTACCCCCTGCATAAAGGCATGCAATCCGATCGCGGACTCAAGCCCTTCAATGAACTGGAAGCCCCGAAGGTGACCCCAGCCGATCTCGGCAATGCCGAGGAAGCCCTGGACCTGGAACGTGACGTCGGCCTGAACTGATGAACCCATCGCCATCCGCTTCCGCCTTGCGCGCCACCTTTGTGCCGAGGCGCAAGCGGCCTTCGATCTGGCTACTGCTGCCGGTCCTGCTACTGGTCTGCCTGAGCCTGTTGCCGCTGCTGTATGTCGGCCTCAAGGCCTGGCAGGCCGGCTGGGCCGAAGCCCTGCACCTGCTGTGGCGCCCCTATGTGTTGCGCCTGCTGAGCAATACCCTGCTGCTGATGCTCGGGGTGACCCTTGCCTGCGCCGCGCTCGGCCTGTCCCTGGCCTGGCTGCTGGAACGCAGTGATTTGCCGGGAAGGCGGATCTGGGGTGTGGTGCTGTGCCTGCCCTTCGCCGTACCGGCCTTTGTCAGCAGCTTCACTTGGGTGTCCCTGAGCGCCGGGTTCGAAGGACTGGGCGGCGCGATCCTGGTGATGACCCTGTCCAAATACCCGTTGGTGTTCCTGCCGGTGGCGGCCACCCTGCGCAATCTCGACCCCTCCCTGGAGGAATCGGCGCGGACCCTGGGACAAAATCGCTGGGGCGTGTTCTTCAAGATCACCTTGCCCTTGCTCTGGCCTTCATTGCTGGCCGGCTCGCTGCTGATTGCCCTGCATATGCTGGTGGAATTCGGTGCCCTGTCGATTATCGGCCTGCAGACCTTCACCACCGCCATCTACCAGCAATTCGAGCTGGAGTTCAGCAATGCCAACGCCGCCATGCTGTCGGCCGTGTTATTGGCGCTGTGCCTGCTGCTGCTGAGGCTGGAACTGCGCGTGCGCGGCAAGGGCCGCCATGTACGCACCGGCCAGGGCGCCGCCAGGCACGCCGAACAGGTACGCCTGGGGCGCTGGAGCATCGGCGGACAGCTTTACTGCCTGATCCTGGCGCTGATCGGCAGCGGTGTACCCCTGGGCATGCTTGCCTACTGGCTGGCCGTCGGTTCATCGGCAGCCTTCCCCGTCGCGGCAATCAGCGAAGCACTGCTGTCTTCGCTGGCCCTGTCCCTGGGCGGCGCCGGCCTGTGCCTGGTGCTGGCAGTCCCGGTAGGCTTGCTGGTGGTGCGCTACAAGGGGCGCCTGGCCATCTGGGCAGAGCGCCTGCCCTATCTGCTGCATGCCCTGCCAGGGCTGGTGATCGCCCTGACCCTGGTGTATTTCGCGCTGCACTATGTGCCAGTGCTGTACCAGACCTCGGCGCTGCTGCTGATTGCCTATGCCCTGCTGTTCCTGCCCCTGGCCCAGGCGCCGATCCGCACCGCACTGAACAAGGCCGCGCCACAATTGGAAGAAGCAGCAAGAACCCTCGGCGCATCGTCGTTCAGCGCCTTTTGCCGCGTGACCCTGCCAATCATCTTCCCGGCGCTGGGCGCGGCTTTCGCCCTGGTCTTTCTGGATGCGATGAAGGAACTGACAGCGACCCTGCTGCTCAGCCCAACCGGGCTCAACACCCTGGCCACAGAAGTGTGGGCGCATACGGCGAATGTGGAGTTTGCAGCGGCGGCACCTTATGCGGCGCTATTGATACTGGTGTCAGGGCTACCGGTCTATCTGCTGACAACGCGGATGTATTTGAGTCGCTGAGAGGTAGCAAGCCGGCTCCTGCAGTAAGGCGGCAGGAGCCAGCTTGCCGGCCAGGCATCAGGCGCGGAACTGACCGAGGCTGGCCTTGAGCTGCGCCGCCAGGCTGTCCAGTACCTTGCCGCTGGCGGTGGTTTCTACCACGGCTTGAGCCGCCCGCTCGGCCTGGGCATGGATGGTCTCCACCCGCCCACGCACCGCCTGCGCCCCCCGCGCCTGATGGGCCGCGGCCTGGGTCGCCAGGCCAATCGCGGCGTGCACCTGCTCTACCGAAGACTGCACCGATTGTTGCAGGCGAGCACTGTCGCGCAGCACCAGCAAGCCCTCGCTGGCCTGACGCCCGGCCTGACCGATAGCCGCTACGGCCTCCCGCGCCCCCTGCTGCAGGGCACCGATATGGGCCTGGATATCGCCAGTGGAGCTTTGCGTCTTACTGGCCAGGGCCCGCACCTCATCCGCCACCACGGCAAATCCGCGCCCGGTCTCGCCAGCGCGCGCCGCTTCGATCGCCGCATTCAGCGCCAGCAGATTGGTCTGTTCGGCAATGCCATGGATCACCGTCAACACCACCTCGATCTGCTCGCTCTGCTGGGCCAGGCGCTCGATCACCTTGGCCCCGGTATCCACTTGCCCCGCCAGCGCCTCGATCAGGCTGCCGACCTGCTCGGAAGTACGGGTAGTCTCGTCCGTCGCCTGACGAATCTCCACCACCTGCTGCAGTGCGGCCTGCATCGCCTGGCTTTCCGCCTGAGCTTCATCGGCCATCTGCGACAACGCCCGCAGGCTCTCTGCCACCTCATCACGCTGCGCTTCGGCTGCGGCATCAGCCCCGGCATTACGCTGGCTCATGGCGCCGATCTCGACACCTGTGCGCTGGGCCACATCCCCCGCTTCCCGAACGATGGGCTGCAACTTATCCACAAAGCGATTCACCGCCGAGGCCATGTCGCCAATCTCATCATTGCTGTTGAGCGGCACACGCTTGGTCAGATCACCTTCGCCCGCTGCCAGGTCATTGAGCGCAGCGATCAGCAGATGCAGCTTGCTCACCACGCGACGCCCCAGCACCACTGCCAGCAACAGCAGCAGGGCCAAACCAACCAGCGCTAGGCCGACGCCGATCTGCCAGCGCAAAGTGGCCGCCGCCTCCTGCACCGTGCTGGCGGTATTGGCCTGCATCTGTGCCGCCGTCCCCTGGGCCGATTGCAAGCGCGAGCGCATGGCCGCCGAGCTGTCGGCAGAAGCCCCCTTGAGGCTGTCACCAACCAATTGATCGCTGCTGGCAATCAAGGCACTGAAGCGCTGATCCAGGGCGGCGATATCGGCCTCCACCGACGCGGTGGAGACCCCCATCAGCACCTTGCCGATTTCCACGCCATTGGGATTGATCGAGGCTTCAAGGTAGTACACCGAAGGATCGTTCTTCGCTGCATCCAGGACCTTGTCCAGCGCCCGGTCGCCCTTGCCCTTTTCCAGCAGCGCCTTGTTGATCGGGTTTTCACGATTCAGGTAGCGAGTCAGGTGCTCTCCCGCCGCATCGTCATAAACCACGAACAACACATTGGGGTTGCGCTGAGCCCGTCGGGCGAACTCGGACAAGGTCGGCACATCACTGTCCCACATGGCGCGAGGCGCCACGGAGGCCAGCAACTGGGCCATGTCATTGGCAGAGTCCTTCAGGTCCTTCTCCAGCGCCGCACGCAGTTGCACCTGTTCTTCCTTGAGACGCGAAGACAGGCCGGCGGTAAGACGCTGACGGGTGCTGCTGGACAGGCTCTCCAGGCTGGAAGTGACTTCCTTGCCTGCCTGCTCGAGTTCGCCAGACAACTTCTGGCTATCGACCCCCAAACGCGAAGCCAGATCAGCCTCCAGGGCAGTCACCGTGCTCCGAGTCAGGGCGACAGCGAGCACCACCTGCACCAAAAGGGCGATACCGAGAGTAACGAACACAGGCCGCAATAAACGGCTTTGTAACAGTGAGAGAACGGCCGACACAGGAAATCCCTCTACTTTTGACGCCATTATTCTGATGGCACTCTAGAAGTGGATTTCACAGCAAGGGTCGTGCCGCGTGGCAGGCAGAAACGACAAAGGGCCCGATTAAGGGCCCTTTGTTTTTTACATCAACGACTTATCAAGCGAACGGATGACGCAGAACGATGGTTTCGTTGCGGTCCGGGCCTGTCGAAATAATGTCGATCGGCGCGCCGACCAACTCTTCGATGCGCTTGATGTAGGCCTGGGCGGCGGCAGGCAGCTCTTCCAGGGTCTTGGCACCCAGGGTCGACTCGCTCCAGCCCGGCATCTGCTCGTACACCGGCTCCAGGCCGATGTAGCTGTCGGCGTCGGTTGGCGCGTCGATGACTGCACCATCCTGGTTCTTGTAGCCGACACAGATATTGATGGTTTCCAGGCCGTCCAGAACGTCCAGCTTGGTCAAGCACAGGCCCGAGATGCTGTTGACGTCGATGGCGCGACGCAGGATCACGGCATCGAACCAGCCGCAGCGACGAGCGCGGCCGGTGGTGGCACCGAACTCATGACCACGCTTGGCCAGGAAAGCGCCGATATCATCGAACAGCTCGGTCGGGAACGGACCCGAGCCCACGCGAGTGGTATAGGCCTTGGTGATGCCCAGGATGTAGTCCAGGTACATCGGGCCCACGCCCGAACCGGTGGCAATACCGCCGGCTGTGGTGTTGGAGCTGGTGACGTAGGGGTAGGTGCCGTGATCGATGTCCAGCAGCGAACCCTGGGCGCCTTCGAACATGATGTCCTTGCCGGCGCGGCGCAGCTGGTGCAGCTCGGCAGTCACGTCGAGCATCATCGGCTTGAGCAGTTCGGCGTATTCCATGCACTCGTCCAGGGTCTTCTGGAAGTCGATGGCCGGCTCTTTGTAGTAATTCACCAGGACGAAGTTGTGGTAGTCCAGCAGCTCGCCCAGCTTGGCGGCGAAACGCTCACGGTGGAACAGGTCGCCGATGCGCAGGCCACGACGTGCAACCTTGTCTTCGTAAGCCGGGCCGATGCCACGGCCGGTGGTACCGATCTTCTGCTCACCACGGGCCTTCTCGCGGGCCTGGTCCAGGGCCACGTGATAGGACAGGATCAGCGGGCAGGACGGGCTGATACGCAGGCGCTCGCGCACCGGCACACCCTTCTCTTCCAGCTTGACGATTTCACGCATCAAGGCATCTGGAGCCACCACTACGCCGTTACCGATCAGGCACTGCACGCCTTCGCGCAGCACACCGGACGGAATCAGGTGCAGGACGGTCTTCTCACCGTCGATCACCAGGGTGTGGCCAGCGTTGTGGCCACCTTGGTAGCGCACTACGGCGGCGGCATGTTCGGTCAGCAGATCAACGATCTTGCCTTTGCCCTCATCACCCCATTGGGTGCCCAGGACTACGACATTCTTACCCATAACACTTGTCCTCATTCGCGCAAACTTGGTGCCGGCAGCCGCCGGCAGGAAAACTCAAGAAGCCAGCGGCAATACTTGCCAAAGCCCATTCTGCTGAATCAATTGCCGGTCGCAGTCCGCTTCACGGGCGGCGGCCAAAGGCTGCCCAGGCAAGGCCTGAACCACACGCTGACCCTCACTGCGCAAGCGGCAGACGGTCTGCCAGAGTGCCGCGTCAGTGTTGTCTGGCATCCAGATACCGCCAGACGGTAGCTCGACTTCAGCACGCCCCAGGGTCACCAGGGTTTTCAAATCGGTGGAGAAACCAGTCGCGGGACGGGCACGCCCGAAGTCCGCGCCGATGTCATCGTAGCGCCCGCCCTGGGCAATGGATTGGCCCACGCCTGGGACAAATACCGCGAACACCACACCGGTGTGGTAGTGATAGCCGCGCAACTCGCCAAGGTCGAAATACAGCGGCAAGTCCGGGAACCGCACGGACAGGCGCTCGGCAATGGTCAGCAATTCATCCAGCGCCAGCAGCACAGACGTCGGCGCACCGGCCAGGCGACGGCGGGCATCGCCCAGCACTTCGCGGCTGCCGCACAGGTCCACCAGGGAGCGCAGCATGTCCGCCAGGTCGGCCGGCAGGCCTTCGGTCAGGCTGATGACCTCGTCGATCGCCTTGCGTTGCAGGGCATCGAACAGTTGCTGCTCAACAGCACCGGACAAGCCGGCGGCCTGGGCCAAGCCACGGTAGATGCCAACGTGCCCCAGATCCATGTGCACATCGGGCACATCGGCCAGTTGCAGCATGGCCAGCATCAGGCTGATGACTTCAACGTCGCTGCTCGGGCTGGCATCGCCATACAACTCGGCCCCCAGCTGGATCGGGCTGCGCGAGGACGACAAGGCCCGCGGCTGCGCATGCAGCACACTGCCGGCGTAGCACAGGCGGCTCGGCCCTTCGCGGCGCAGGGTGTGGGCATCAATACGCGCCACCTGCGGCGTGATGTCGGCCCGAAACCCCATCTGCCGGCCCGACTGCGGGTCGATGACCTTGAAGGTACGCAGATCCAGATCCTGGCCTGCACCTGTCAACAGGGATTCCAGGTATTCGATATGGGGAGTGACGACGAACTCGTAACCCCAACTCTGAAACAGATCCAACACCTGACGACGCGCCACTTCGATGCGCGCCGCTTCCGGCGGCAATACTTCTTCGATGCCATCTGGCAGCAGCCAGCGGTCTACCGTTGCCATTACGCCATTCCCCTATGGTCCGGGCGGCAAGCCTGGGGCCAGCCTTAGAGTGAAGCAGAAAACAGTCGCATCCGACGCGAGCTCAGCCGGACAGGCAGCCAGGAATCAGCTGTACAGACCATTTTCCTCGAAAAATCTTGCCGGACTCTTGAACGAGCCACGGCCAATCAAAGATGCAGACGCAAAAAAGCCGGGAATTTCCCGGCTGCCGCATCATACACCCGTTTTCCCAAAGGATCACCCCGCGAGGCGTTTTAGCCGCCCGGCGGGGTGCTCCAGGGTCAGGGCCTGATCAAGGCTTGGACTTTTCCAGGTAGTGGAAGAAGTCGCTGCTTGGGTCCAGAACCATGACGTCGGATTTGTTCGCGAAGCTTTCACGGTAGGCACGCAGGCTACGATAGAACGCGTAGAACTCCTGGTCCTGGCCGTAGGCCTTGGCGTAGATCGCCGCCGCCTGGGCATCACCGTCACCGCGCACTTCTTCAGACTCGCGATAGGCTTCAGCCAGCAACACACGACGCTGACGATCAGCGTCGGCACGGATGCCTTCCGCCAACTCGTTACCCTTGGCCCGGTGCTCGCGAGCCTCACGCTCACGCTCGGTGCTCATGCGCTCGAACACGCTGCGGTTCACTTCCTTGGGCAGGTCGATGGCCTTGACCCGGACATCGACCACTTCGATGCCCAGCTCCTTTTCCGCCATCTTGTTCAGCGAAGCCGTGATATCCGCCATCAGCGCGTCACGCTCACCGGAAACCACTTCATGCAGGGTGCGCTTACCGAACTGGTCACGCAGGCCCGACTCCAGACGACGGGAAAGACGCTCGTCGGCAATCTGCTTGAGGCCGGAAGTCGCGGTGTAGAAACGCTCGGCGTCCTTCACTCGCCACTTGGCGTAGGCATCCACCATCACGGCTTTCTTTTCCAGGGTCAGGAAGCGCTGCGTCGGTGCATCCAGGGTCATCAGGCGTGCGTCGAACTTACGCACCTGGTTCACATAGGGCACTTTCACATGCAGGCCAGGCTGGACATCCGCCTGAACCACACGACCGAACTGCAGCAACACCGCGCGCTCGGTCTGAGCGACGATGTAGAAGCTGTTCCAGGCAACCACCGCCACGACAACGCCCACGATCAGGGCGATCAGCGATTTATTGCTCATCAGCGACTCTCCCTAGAACGCGTCTGCTGCTGTTGCTGCATATGGTCAGCCGCAGCGCGCGCATTCGCTTCATTGCTGGCCGCAGAAGCCGAGCCCGTTACAGGAGCTGCGCCGCTACGACCACTGTCGATCATTTTGTCCAGCGGCAGGTAGAGCAGGTTGTTCTGCCCACCCTTGCTGCCAGTCACCAACACCTTGCTGGTGTTGCTGAAGACTTCCTGCATGGTGTCCAGGTACAGGCGCTGACGGGTGACCTCAGGAGCCTTGCGGTACTCGGCGACCAGCTTGGTGAAGCGATCGGCCTCACCCTTGGCCCGGGATACCACTTCGTCGCGATAACCGTTGGCATCCTCGAGGATACGCTGGGCCTGACCACGGGCTTCCGGCACGACGCCGTTGGCATAGGTTTCAGCCTGGTTGCGCGAACGCTGTTCATCTTCACGGGCACGGATCACGTCGTCGAAGGCTTCCTGCACTTCACGCGGTGCCGCTGCGCTCTGTACGTTTACCTGGGTCACGGTGATACCGGTGCGGTAGTTGTCGAGGAAACGCTGCAGACGCTCCTTGATCTCACTGGCCATCAATTCACGACCTTCGGTCAGCACCTGGTCCATGGCGGTGGAACCCACCACGTGGCGCAGGGCGCTGTCGGTCGCATGCTGCAGGCTGATTTCCGGCTGATCGACGTTCAGCACGAAATCCTGCAGGTTGCTGATCTTGTACTGCACGGTCAGCGGCACTTCGACGATGTTCTCGTCCTCGGTGAGCATCTGCCCCTGCTTGGTATAGGCACGCTCACGCGTGACGTTTTCCATGTACTTGCGATCGATCGGCGGGAAGTAGATATTCAGACCCGGGCCAACGGTTTCGTAGTATTTGCCGAAGCGCAGCACTACGGCCTGCTCCTGCTCGTCGACTACATACACCGCGCTGTACAGCCACACGGCCGCCAGCACGACAAGACCGATACCCAGCAGGCCGAAACCACCGCCCTTGCCGGAACTACCGCCGTCATCACCACGTTTCTTACCACCACCGAACAACCCATTCAGGCTTTCCTGCAGCTTACGGAAGGCCTCGTCGAGATCTGGTGGCCCCTTGCGATCGCCATTATTGCGGCGCTTACCACCCCAAGGGTCCTGATTATTCGAGTTGCCACCCGGCTCATTCCAAGCCATAGCGCTCTCCATCTGATAAAGCAAAGACGCACCCACGGCGCGCCGACCAATGCTACAGAATGCCTGCTACAGCGGCACAACCGCTTGCCCAGGCTTTTATTGCAAAGTGTGTTGCTCGATGAATTCCGACGGCTGCATGCCTTCGCGACTGACCAGCCGGTTCAACTCGGCCCGCGGCAGGCGAACGGCCAGCAAACTGACACCTTCGTCGTCGTGATCTTCTTTCTGCACAGCGTTCAACTGGAAAAACTGTGCTCGCAGTCGAGCAAAACGCTGAGGCAAGCGCAAGGTGCCCACAAACAAATCTTCACCCAGCAGCTCGGCGATGGCCTGCTTGAGCAGATCCAGCCCCTGGCCATCACGGGCCGACAACCAGACCCGCTGCGGCTTGCCGTCGGGGTCGCGCTGGATCTGTGGCTCCACACCCTCGAGCAAATCGAGTTTGTTATAGACCTCCAGGATCGGCAAGTCTTGAGCCCCGATCTCCCCCAGCACCACCATCACCTGCTCGATCTGCGCCATGCGCTCGGGCTCATGGGCATCGATCACATGCAGCAGCAAATCGGAGTTGCTCGATTCTTCGAGGGTAGCCCGAAACGCCTCCACCAACTTGTGCGGCAGGTGGCGGATGAACCCCACGGTATCGGCCAGCACAATCGGCCCAAGGTCATCCAGCTCAAGCCGGCGCAGGGTAGGGTCGAGGGTGGCGAACAATTGGTCGGCCGCGAAAACATCGGACGCAGTCACCGCATTGAACAGCGTGGACTTGCCGGCGTTGGTGTAGCCCACCAGGGACACTGAAGGGATATCCGCACGCTTGCGGCCACGACGGGCCTGCTCACGCTGGCTGCGAACCTTCTCCAGGCGCGCCTTGATCTGCCGCAGGCGCACTCGTAGCAGGCGCCGGTCGGTTTCCAGCTGGGTTTCACCAGGCCCGCGCAGACCGATACCGCCTTTCTGCCGTTCAAGGTGAGTCCAGCCACGAACCAGACGGGTGCTCATGTGCTCAAGCTGGGCCAGTTCAACCTGGAGCTTGCCTTCATGGGTGCGCGCGCGCTGAGCGAAGATATCGAGAATCAGACCCGTGCGGTCGATCACGCGACACTCGAATACACGTTCGAGGTTACGTTCCTGACTGGGTGTGAGGATGTGATTGAAAATCACCAGGTCTACCTGTTCGGCTTTGACCAGGTCGCGCAATTCCTCGACCTTGCCGCTGCCAACCAGGTATTTGGCGGTTGGCCGATGACGCGGCACGCTAACAAACGCGACGGTCTCGGCGCCGGCCGATAATGCCAGCTCCTGAAACTCCTGCGGATCTTCGCGCGCCTCAGGGTCCTGACCATCCAAGTGAACGAGAATGGCCCGTTCACCACCACCGTGGCGCTCAAAGAACAAAGGAGACTCCTATCAGGCGTTACCTGGCTCAGCGTCACCCTGTTCGGATTCGGAAGCGCTAGGCAGGCGAATCGGGCGAACTGGAACCACTGTCGAGATAGCGTGCTTGTAAACCATTTGGCTGACGGTGTTCTTCAGCAGGATGACGAACTGGTCGAAAGACTCGATCGTACCTTGCAGCTTGATCCCGTTGACCAGATAGATGGAAACCCCAACCTTCTCTTTACGCAATGTATTCAAGTAAGGGTCTTGTAGCGAATGCCCTTTTGACATGTGCCGCACTCCTTTAAGGATCAATAATAAAAATCAGAAAACAGATGGCCAAAGCCGTCACACCCCCAAGGATAGACGGCAATTGCAAGGACTCAGCTCAATATGGAGATCGTCCCCAAGTATTTCAAGGCGCGTGGCAGATTGTCGCAATCCAGGCTGTCCAACCATTGCAGGTCAGCCCAACTACGTAACCAGGTGAACTGGCGTTTCGCCAATTGGCGCGTGGCAATGATGCCCCGCTCCTGCATTTCGGCTGACGTCAGCTTGCCATCCAGATGATCCCAGACTTGGCGGTAGCCCACTGCACGTATAGACGGCAACCCGGCATGCAGGTCACTTCTGGAACGCAGAGCTACGACCTCGTCAATGAATCCCTGTTCCAACATTTGTGTGAATCTTTGTGCAATACGCTGGTGCAGTACCTGGCGACTCGCCGGAGCGATGGCCAGATTGGCGACAGTATAGGGCAATTGAATGCGTCCCGATGCGCCTGCTTCAGTACTTTGCGCCAATTGACGCTGGCGATGAGCGGTCATTGTCAGGCCACTGACCCGATAGACCTCAAGCGCCCGGCTCAGACGCTGGGGATCATTGGGATGGATCCGCGCCGCCGACTCGGGATCCACCGCCGCCAGCTGATCGTGCAGGGCCTGCCAGCCAAGGCGTGCAGCCTCGTCCTCCAGCTCGGCACGCACCTGCGGGTCCGCCGCGGGCATGTCCGCCAGGCCTTCAAGCAGCGCCTTGTAATACAGCATGGTGCCGCCCACCAACAGCGGGATCTTGCCCCGGGCGGTGATATCGGCCATGGCCGCCAGCGCATCGGTACGGAAATCCGCCGCCGAGTAGCTCTCGGCAGGGTCGAGAATATCGATCAGGCGATGGGGAAACTGCGCCAGCAGCTCCCTGGAAGGCTTCGCGGTACCGATGTCCATGCCGCGGTAGACCAACGCCGAGTCGACACTGATCAGCTCGCAAGGCAGCACCTTGGTCAGCTCGATGGCCAGATCGGTCTTGCCCGCAGCGGTCGGGCCCATCAGGAAAATCGCTGGAGGAAGCTGAGTCATCAACGGCCGCGCAGAAAGAGTTTGTCCAGATCGTCCAGGCCCATTTGGGTCCAGGTCGGTCGACCGTGGTTGCATTGGCCGCTGCGCTCGGTGTTTTCCATGTCCCGCAGCAAGGCGTTCATTTCCGGCAAGGCCAGGCGTCGATTGGCGCGGATAGCGCCGTGGCAGGCCATGGTGCCGAGCAGCTCATTGAGGTGGGCCTGGATCCGGTCACTGGTGCCGTACTCCATCAGGTCCGCCAGTACGTCGTGCACCAGGCGATTGGCTTCCGCCTGCTTCAACAATGCCGGGATCTGGCGGATCGCCAGGGATTCCGGGCCCAGGCGCTGCAGCTCGAAGCCCAGGCGCTGGAACCAGCTCATGTGCTCTTCAGCACAATCGGCCTCACGCTGGCTGACGGCAATCGACTCCGGCACCAGCAGCGGCTGGCCGCTCAGGCCTTCGCTGGCCATGGCCACCTTCAAGCGCTCGTACATGATCCGCTCGTGAGCCGCATGCATGTCCACCAGCACCAGCCCCAGGGCGTTTTCCGCCAGGATGTAGATCCCCTTGAGCTGGGCCAGGGCATAGCCTAAGGGCGGAATGTCCTCCTGGCCTTCCGGCAAGGCCGCCGCCGGCGCGCCAGGCAACGGGGCAAAGAACTCGCGGTACACGCCCTGGCTCTCGGCAGCCGGTAACACTGGCTGCGGCCGTGGCGTGTACTGATATTGATAGCCACTGCCGGCTCCCGCGCCCGGCGCATTGAAGCTCGGCTGGGATTGGGGCTGCTCCAGAGCCAGGTTCGCGGCCAGGCGCATCTCACCCTGAGGCCCGAACTCACCGGCCTCGATACCTGTCGGGCGCACGATGCCGGCGACCGCCGCCGGCGCCGCCAACTGATCCTCGGGCCGCACATCACCCAGGGCCCGGTGCAAGGTGCCATAAAGGAAGTCGTGCACCATGCGCCCGTCCCGGAAACGCACTTCGTGCTTGGTCGGGTGCACGTTGACGTCGACCACCGACGGGTCGACTTCGAAAAACAGAACAAAGGTCGGGTGTCGACCGTTGAACAGCACATCGCGATAAGCCTGGCGTACCGCGTGAGCCACCAGCTTGTCCCGTACTGCGCGACCGTTGACGTAGAAGTACTGCAGGTCCGCCTGGCTGCGGGAAAAGGTCGGCAAGCCCACCCAGCCCCACAGATGCAAGCCGTTGCGCTCGACTTCAATGGGCAACGCCTGCTCCAGGAAGCCCGAACCGCACACCGCCGCCACACGACGGGCACGAGCGGCGTCGTCCTTGGCCTCGTGCAGGCTGAGGATGCTCTTGCCGTTGTGCCGCAAGTGGAAGGCCACGTCGAAACGCGCCAGGGCCAGGCGCTTGATCACTTCCTGCAGGTGATCGAACTCGGTCTTTTCCGCCTTGAGGAACTTGCGTCGTGCCGGCGTATTGAAGAACAGGTCGCGGACTTCCACCGAAGTGCCTACCGGGTGCGCCGCCGGCTGTACCCTTGGTGCCATGTCCCGGCCTTCGGTTTCCACCTGCCAGGCCTGCTCGGCATCCCGGGTACGGGACGTGAGGGTCAGGCGCGCCACGGAGCTGATGGAAGCCAGGGCCTCGCCGCGAAACCCCAGGCTCATCACCCGCTCCAGGTCTTCCAGATCGCGGATCTTGCTGGTGGCGTGCCGGGCCAGGGCCAGCGGCAAGTCGTCGGAAGAAATGCCGCTACCGTCGTCACGCACCCGCAGCAGCTTGACCCCGGCCTGCTCCACATCCACATCAATGCGCTTGGCGCCGGAGTCCAGGCTGTTTTCCAACAGCTCCTTGATCACCGAAGCCGGGCGCTCGACCACCTCGCCCGCGGCAATCTGGTTGGCCAGGCGCGGGCTGAGCAGCTCGATGCGCGCGCTGCTGTTTACCGATTCACTCATTCCTTGGCCGCCAGTTCTGTACCGGGGATGGTCAACACCTGCCCCACTTTCAATTCATCACTTTTCAGGTTGTTGGCACTGCGCAGAGTGGCCGCGGAGACCTGATAGCGCACGGCGATCATGGCCAGGGTTTCCCCCGGATTGACCCGGTGATCACGGGGCCCCTGGGCGATCTTCCCGGAATCGCGCAGCCAGGCAATATAGGTGCCCGGTGGCGGGTTCTGCTGGAAGAACTGCCGCACGCCGCTGCTGATGGAGCGCGCCAGGGCCTGCTGATGGCTGGCGGTGGCCAGCTTCGAGGCCTCGTTGGAGTTGGAGATAAAGCCGGTTTCCACCAGGATCGACGGAATATCCGGGGACTTGAGCACCATGAACCCGGCCTGTTCCACCCGCTGCTTGTGCAACGGAGTAACCCGGCCGATGTTGTTCAGGACTTTCTGCCCGACATTCAGACTGGAGGTCAGGGACGCCGTCATCGACAGGTCCAGCAGCACCCCGGCCAGCATCCGGTCCTTGTCATCCAGGCTGACGTTACCAGCCCCGCCGATCAGGTCGGAACGGTTCTCGCTGTCCGCCAGCCAGCGCGCGGTTTCCGACGTGGCGCCACGTTCAGACAAGGCAAATACCGACGCGCCAAAGGCCGCAGCCGAAGGCGCAGCGTCGGCGTGGATCGAGACGAACAGGTCGGCGCCTTTCTTACGGGCGATCTCGGTACGACCGCGCAAGGGAATGAAGTAGTCGCCGGTACGGGTCAGTTCGGCGCGGAAGCCCTTGAGGCCATTGACCTGACGCTGTAATTCGCGAGCAATGGCCAGCACCACGTCTTTTTCATGCTGCCCGCGGGAGCCGGAGGCACCCGGGTCTTCGCCGCCGTGGCCGGCATCGATCACCACAATGATGTCGCGTTTGCCCGCCGGGGCTGGCGGCAGCTTGATCGCCGGCTCCGCCGGAGTGACGGGCACCGCAGGGACAGTGGCCACGGTAGGTGGCGGCGCAGCAGGCGGCGCGGCGTCAGACGGGTTGTCGAACAGATCGACCACCAGACGATTGCCGTACTGGGCGTTGGGCGCCAGGGTGAAACTCTTCGGCGTGACGGCCTTTTTCAGGTCGATGACCACCCGCAGATCACTCGGCGTGCGCTGTGCCGAGCGCATGGCGGTAATCGGTGTATTGGCCGTGGCGACGTTCAGCGGACCGCCAAGGGTCGCGCCATTGATATCGATCACCAGACGATCCGGGGCCGTCAGGGTAAAGACGCTGTGCTGAACCGGGCCGGACAGGTCGAATACCAGTCGCGTGTTATCCGGTGCCCGCCACAGGCGGACGCTGCGAACCTGTGTAGCGGCCACAGCATCGACGGCCAATGCCGTAAGCAACAGTCCTACGACAGCAACCAACGCGCGAATGCGCATACCTAACCCCATCAATTATTTGAATTCCAACGCCAAAGCGGCACACCAGGACTCGCCACGCGAGCCTTGAGACAACAGATGCACAGAACGCCCATTGTTATGCGGGGTAATGGTAATGGTCAGGTCAGGCTTTGGCAAAAAGCCTGCACCACGCTGGGGCCACTCCAACAGGCACAGAGCATCGCCCTCGAAGTAGTCGCGAATCCCCAGGAACTCCAGCTCTTCCGGATCCACCAGACGGTACAAATCGAAGTGGAAAGCCCGCACCGAGCCGATCTCGTACGGTTCGACCAGAGTAAAGGTCGGGCTCTTCACTGCCCCCGCATGCCCCAGGCCACGGATGATCCCTCGCGACAAGGTGGTTTTGCCCGCCCCCAGGTCGCCTTCGAGGAAAATCACTCCCACGCCTTGGGTCACCTGGGCTATACGTGCACCAAATTCCACCATGGCCTGTTCGTCGGCCAGAAAAAGGGTTAACTCAGACACGGTGATTGTTCCTCCAACAACTGACGAATGGCTGGAATCAGATCACTGGCCGCCAGCCCTCGGCCCAATTTGCCTTGCTGCTCGCCCGCACTGGCATGCAGCCAGACCGCCAGGCAAGCGGCATCGAATGCCGACAAGCCTTGCGCCAGCAAGGCGCCAATCAGGCCAGCCAGCACATCACCCAAGCCTGCCGTGGCCATCGCCGGATGCCCCGCGTCACAGCGGGCCAGCCGCCCATCGGCAGTGGCGATCAGGCTACCGGCCCCCTTGAGCACCGCAACCGCTGCGTATTTTTTGCTCAGCGCCAGGGCCGCTGCTGGGCGATCCGCCTGCACCTCGGCGCTGGAGATGCCCAGCAGCCGCGCCGCCTCTCCCGGATGGGGAGTGATGACACTCGCGGCAGGCAGTTGCAGCCCGCCCTCGGCCAGCAGGTTCAAGGCATCGGCATCCCACACCTGGGGCAACGGCGCATTGGCCGCCGCCGACAGCAGACTGCGCCCCCAGGCGCCCTGCCCCAACCCCGGCCCGACCACCAGCACCGTGGCCCGAGCCAGCAACCCCATCAACTGGTTGGCCGAATGAGTGCCCTGGGTCATGACCTCCGGCAAGCGCGCCACAGCGCCAGCCACATGCTCACTGCGGGTCGCCAGGGACACCAGCCCCGCGCCACTGCGCAAGGCACTTTCCGCACTCAGTAAGGCGGCGCCGGCAAAACCTCGATCGCCTCCAATCAGCAACAGGTGGCCGAACTGGCCCTTGTGGGCATCGCGAAGTCGTCCATTCAGGCGTGGCAAATGGCCAGAAGTCAGCAACTGAACGTCAGGTAGAGGGTGTTTTGTCTGCGGCATGCGTCTTCGGGCTCCGATGTCTGGCAGAATTATACGCACCTCAGCCCCGGTTTCTCTCGCCTCATGCCCGCTATTACCCAGGATCTTCCCGCTCTCGCCCAATCGATCAAGGACTGGGGCCGCGAACTGGGCTTTCAACAAGTCGGCATCAGCGGCCTGGACCTGGCCGAGCATGAGCAGCACCTGGAACGCTGGCTCGCCGCCGGCTACCACGGCGAGATGGAATACATGGGCGCCCACGGCAGCAAACGCTCCCATCCCGACCAGTTGGTGCCTGGCACCCTGCGGGTGGTTTCGCTGCGCATGGACTACCTGCCCGGCGACACCCAGATGGCCCAGCGCCTGGCCCAGCCTTCCAAGGCCTATGTTTCGCGCTATGCCCTGGGGCGCGATTATCACAAACTGATCCGCAAGCGCGTACAGCAACTGGCCGAGCGCATTCAGCAGGCCATCGGCCCCTTTGGCTACCGCGCCTTCGTCGATAGCGCTCCGGTGCTGGAAAAAGCCATTGCCGAACAGGCCGGGCTCGGCTGGATCGGCAAGAACACCCTGGTGCTGAATCGCAAAGCCGGCAGCTACTTCTTCCTCAGCGAACTGTTCGTCGACCTGCCACTGCCGGTGGACGCGCCCCACGCCACGGAACACTGCGGCCGCTGCACCGCCTGCCTGGACATCTGCCCGACCAACGCCTTCGTCGGCCCCTATGTGCTGGATGCCCGACGGTGCATTTCCTACCTGACCATCGAGCTCAAAAGCGCCATCCCCGAAGACCTGCGCCCGCTGATCGGCAACCGGGTATTCGGCTGCGACGACTGCCAGATCGTCTGCCCCTGGAATCGCTTCGCCCGTTCAACGGCCGAGGGCGACTTCAAGCCCCGGCACAACCTGGACAATGCCGAATTGGCAGAGCTGTTCATGTGGGACGAGGATAAATTCCTCAGCAATACCGAAGGCTCACCCTTGCGCCGCGCCGGCTACGAGCGCTGGCTACGCAACCTGGCGGTGGGCCTGGGCAATGCGCCCTCTAGCATTCCGGTGCTGGAAGCCCTCAAGGCCCGCCAGGACTACCCCTCGGAACTGGTTCGCGAACATGTGCAATGGGCCCTGGAGCAGCACGCCAACCGTCAGTGTTCGTCGTTGTAGACGAACTTGGGCATTTCCCAGTGAAAACGGATCGCCAGCAGGCGCAATAGAAAGCCGCCGAACAGGGTAATCAGGATCGACTGCTCGCTGGGCAGTTGCAGGTAGATGCACAGCATGTAGCACCAGGCCGCGGCAAAGGACACGCTGGCGTACAACTCGCGGCGAAAGATCAGCGGGATGTCGTTGCAGAAGATGTCCCTGAGGATGCCGCCAAAGACCCCGGTGATCACCCCGCTGACTGAAGCCACCAGCATGCCATGGCCCATTTCCAGGGCGGTCATGCAGCCGATCAGGGTAAAGGCCACCAGGCCCACGGCGTCGAGCACCAGAAACAGCGAGCGCAGGTGACGCATCAAGGGCGCGATAAAGATCGTCACCAATGCCGCCACCGACGTCAGCACCAGGTATTCCGGGTGCTTGACCCAGGTCAGCGGGTAGTGGCCCAGCAGCACATCACGCACCGAACCGCCGCCGAGTGCGGTGACGCAGGCGATCAGCACCACGCCGAACCAGTCCATGCCGCGCCGGCCGGCAGACAGGGCGCCGGTCATGGCTTCGGCGGTAATGGCGATCAGATAAAGCATCAACAGCATGATGGCGGTCCTTGCAGGAAGGCGCGCAGTCTACTCAGTTGAAGCGGGCACCAAAAGAGGGCGGGTACGGGCGCCGAACCGCAGCCGGCGCCTGCGGGTCAGAACTTGATGAAATGCTTGCGGTAGTGCTGGAGTTCGGCGATGGATTCGCGAATATCGTCCAGGGCCAGGTGGGTGCTGCCTTTCTTGAAGCTGTCGCGCACGTCCGGCGCCCAGCGGGCGGCCAGTTCCTTGAGGGTCGAGACGTCCAGGTTGCGGTAGTGGAAGTAGCTTTCCAGAGCCTTCATGTGACGGTACAGGAAGCGCCGGTCCTGGCAGATGCTGTTGCCGCAGATCGGCGATTTGCCCTTGGGCACCCACTGCTCCAGGAAGGCAATGGTCTGGGCTTCGGCTTCGGCCATGCTGATGCGGCTTTCGCGAACCCGCTGGGTCAGACCGGAACCACCGTGCTGGCGGGTGTTCCATTCATCCATGCCGGCGAGGATCTCGTCGCTCTGGTGGATGGCGATGACCGGTCCTTCAGCCAAGGTGTTGAGGTTGCTGTCAGTGACAATGGTGGCCATCTCGATGATGACGTCGGTGTCAGGGTTCAGACCGGTCATTTCCAGGTCGATCCAAATCAGGTTCTGCGGGTTTTGCATGGGTGGGCTCCTCGGCGTAGTTGCGCAGTTTAGCCTAGAGGGCCTGCCCGGCGTGCTAAACTCGCCGCCGTTTTACCTATCCGCCGTAATTATCGACACGGAACACCAATGGCCAAACGCCAGCTCAATCGCCGCCAAAACTGGCGCATCGAAAAGATCCAGGGTGAGCGCGCCGCCCGCGCCGCCAAACGCGAGTCCTCTGCCGTCGAGGCGCTGGAAGGTGGCGACCTGGGCCCGGAACAGACCGGCCTGGTCATCGCCCACTTCGGCGTCCAGGTCGAAGTCGAGGCTCGCGAAGGCGAAACGGCCGGCCAGGTGTTCCGCTGCTACCTGCGGGCCAACCTGCCGGCCCTGGTGACCGGCGACCAGGTGGTCTGGCGCGCCGGCAACCAGGGCATCGGGGTGATCGTCGCGCAACTGCCGCGCAGCACCGAGCTGTGCCGCCCGGACAGCCGCGGCCAGCTCAAGCCGGTGGCCGCCAACGTCGACATGATCGTGATCGTGTTTGCGCCCATGCCCGAGCCCCACGCCAACCTGATCGACCGCTACCTGGTCGCCGCCGAGCATGCTGGAATCCGGCCGTTGCTGCTGCTGAACAAGGCCGACCTGATCGATGAGCAGAACGCCCCTGCGCTCAACGCCCTGCTCGCGGTCTACCGCCAGCTGGGCTACCCGCTGCTGGAGGTCTCGGCTCATCACGGCGACGGCATGGAGCAGTTGCAAGCCCTGCTGGACGGGCACATCAGTGTATTCGTCGGCCAGTCGGGGGTGGGCAAGTCGTCCCTGGTCAACAGCCTGCTGCCGGAAGTCGAAACCCGCGTCGGCCCGCTGTCGGAGTTCTCCGGCCAGGGCACTCACACCACCACGACCGCGCGCCTGTTCCACTTCCCCGGTGGCGGTGAGCTGATCGACTCCCCCGGTATCCGTGAGTTCGGCCTCGGCCATGTCAGCCGCGCCGATGTCGAGGCCGGGTTCATCGAGTTCAATGACCTGCTGGGCACCTGCCGCTTCCGCGACTGCAAGCACGATCGCGAGCCGGGTTGTGCCTTGCTCAAGGCCCTGGAAGACGGGCGCATCCAGCAGCAACGGATGAACAGCTACCGCTCGATCCTCGCCAGCCTGCCAGACAACAGTTACTGATTGAGCTGCCCCAGATACGACAAGGCCGCGATCTTCGCGGCCTTGTCGTTTGTCACTTCGCCGTGCCCGGCGTAGCGGGCGGCGCCACCGGCGCGGCTGGAGCTGGAGCTGGAGCTGGAGCTGGAGCTGGAGCGGAAGACTGGCCCGCCGCCCCCTGCTCGTCCATCTTCAACACACCGTCCTCGAAGATGTTCATGCGTTGACGCACCTCGTGCGCCGGCAGCGGCTCGCTACCGGGCGGCAAGGCATTCGGGTCGGCCGCCGCCCCCGGCACCTCACCGGGAGCGCCGCTACCCTGGGTCGGTGCAGGCGCATTGGGATCGGTCTGCTCACCCTCGATGGCACGCTGGGCCTTCTTGGTCAGCACGACGATATCGATGCGCCGGTTGACCGGGTTGAACGGATCCTTGCGATCGAACAGCGCCGACGAAGCAAAGCCCACCACACGCGCCACTTGCGGATCAGGGTAACCACCCGCCACCAGCGCCCGACGCGCAGCGTTGGCCCGGTTGGCCGACAGTTCCCAGTTGCCGAAGTCGCCAGTGCCCGAATAGGGCTTGGCGTCGGTGTGACCGCTGATGCTGATCTTGTTCGGCACGGTCTTGATGGTGTCGGCCATGGCCAGCAGGATGTCTTCGAAATACGGCTTCAGACGTGCACTGCCAGAGTCGAACATCGGCCGGTTCTCGGCGTCCATGATCTGGATCCGCAAGCCGTCCGGGGTGATCTCGAAGAGGATCTGGTCCTTGAACTTCTGCAGTTGCGGGTTCTCTTCAACCTTGTTCTGCAACTCTTGCAACAGCAACTCGAGACGCTCTCGCTCGACCTGCTCGGCCATGCCCTCCACCTGATCGGCATCCACCGTGACCTTGTCCGGTTGTGGCTGGGACTTGATCTCGGGGTTGAGGGTGTTGTCCGGCGCCAGCTCCGGGGAGCCGCCCAGGTCGATGATGTAGGGCGTACCGCTTTCCGAGAAGCCGATCGGGTCCTTGAAGTAACCGGCGATGGCGATCTTCTGTTCCGGGGTGGCCGTGGACAGCAGCCACAACACCAGGAAGAACGCCATCATCGCCGTGGCGAAGTCGGCGAAGGCGATTTTCCAGGCGCCCCCGTGATGTCCGCCAGCGAAGCGCTTGACGCGCTTGATGATAATCGGCTGATTATTTTCCATGGCTTAGCGACCGCGAACCGCTTGTTCCAGCTCGGCGAAGCTAGGACGGTGCGCCGGGTACAGAACCTTGCGCCCGAACTCCACGGCCAGGGACGGCGGCATGCCGGAAGCCGAGGCCACCAGCGACGCCTTGATGGCTTCGTAGACGTTCAGTTCTTCCTTGGCGTCGTGGGCCAGGGAGTGGGCCAGCGGGCCGAAGAAACCATAGGCCGCGAGAATACCGAAGAAGGTCCCCACCAGCGCCGCACCTACGTGCAGGCCGATGGACTTCTGGTCGCCATCGCCCAGGGAGGCCATGGTCACCACGATCCCCAATACCGCCGCGACGATACCGAAACCGGGCATGCCGTCGGCAATCCCGTTGACCGCATGGGATGGATGCTCAAGGTCTTCCTTGAGGCTGAACAGCTCCATGTCAAACAGGCCTTCCAGCTCGTGGGGAGCCATGTTGCCGGAGGACATGATGCGCAGGTAGTCACAGACGAAGGCGGTCATGCGTTCATCTTTGAGCACCGCCGGGTACTTGGCGAAAATCGGGCTGGCCGCGGCGTCCTCGATATCGCCTTCGATGGCCATCATGCCTTCGCGACGACTCTTGTTGAGGATCTCGTAGATCAGGCCCAGCACTTCCAGGTAGAAGGTGTGGGTGAAGCGCGAGCTGAACATGCCCAGGGATTTCTTGACGACGTGCATCGTCATATAGCCCGGGTTGGCCTGGAGGAATGCGCCAAAGGCTGCGCCGCCGATGATCAGCACTTCGAAAGGCTGGATCAGCGCCGCGATTTTGCCGTGGGAAAGCACGTATCCGCCGAGCACGCTCGCGAATACGACGATGATGCCGATAATTTTAGCCATAGGTAGGGGAGTACTTATTGAGTCGGGTTCAAGGTCATATTCGGAAGTTCTTAAAACTCTTCTTCTACTTATCGGCAAAACTGCGCCAGACTATAGCCAGTTAAGGCGAAAAGCCAGTTTGGCCCGCTCTGGGCGTGTTCACAGCAGACGATGATTGCGCCCGACCATGTCTAACGAAACCAGCGTCCCACATTCTCCGCCCGCCTCTCTCGACGCCTGGGTAAAGCTCCTCAATGGCGTGCGCCTGCCAGTGCCCCAGGCCAGCCATGACCGGGTCTGCCGCGCCATCGCCAACAACCGCAGCTCGCTGCGGGAGATTGTCGATCTGATGCAAAACAGCCCGGCACTGGCATTGAGCGTAATCCGCGAAGCCAACCGGCATTCCCACGGCAGCATGAGCGAACCGGCGGAAAACCTGGAGATCGCGGTCAACCGCCTGGGCCTCAAGCGTACCGAGGAGTTGCTCGAGCAACTGCCGACGCTGCCTGAAGCGCAGATCCCCCAGGCATTGCGCCAGTTCCAGCTGATCAGCCAGCACGCCAGCCAGCAAGCCAACGGCTTCTTTGCCGGACGCCTGGCCCGACTCTGGCAGGACATCCACTGGGGTAGCCTGCTGTTTCTCTCGCCGCTGTGGGCCATGGCCCTGGCCTATCCCAAACTGCTGGAAGAGTGGGAACTGCGGGTCATCTACAAACACGAATCCGCACACGACGTTGAACTGCAACTGTTCGGGGTGCGGCTGATGGAAATGTGCCAGGCCCTGGTCCTGGCCTGGCACCTGCCGATCTGGGTCCAGCAGGGCTATCGCCTGCTGACCCAGGAGCAGCACCTGCTGGCCAAGGTCATGCTGATTGCCCGCGACAGCGACAACCCGCTGCGCCAGCAACAACGCCTGGACGCTGAACCGGACCTGCGGCGCTGGCTGAACCAGCCGGCCAACACCGTGTTGCTGGCCAATGGTCTGGCGCTGGCGGCGCAACAGTCTTGGAGCAGCCCCCATGGCCGGCGCTGGCAGAACCTTACCGCCCTTTATCTGCAGATCCCCCTGGACCAGGTCCAGCAACAGCTGCACCAGCAGGCCGTACAAAGCGCCCGCCACGACACCCAGCCCGACCTCTGGCACCCGGCCCAGGCCCTGCTCTGGCCCTGGGATGCCCGACGCCTGCATCACGGCGAACAACCAGCCCCGGCGCCCACCGCACTGGAACTGGCCAAGTGGCGCAAGCTCTGCGGCGAACTGTTGCTAGACCCCAGCCCCTTTACCAACGCCGTGCACCTTACCGGCTTTGCCCGGGATGCCCTGGCGGCGTGCGGCATGCATCGGGTCATGCTGCTGATGGTCGATCGCAGCCTGAGCCACCTGCGAGTGCAACAGCTTTACGGCCTGCCCAGGGAAGCGGCCAGCCTGACCCTGCAGGCCAAGCAGAGCCCGCTGTTGCAACGCCTGCTGGAAAAATCCGCGCAGATCCGCCTGACCCCGGCCAACCGGGCCCAGTTCGCCCCTCACCTGCCAAGCTCGCTGCGCCAGCTGTTTCGCGGCGAACACCTGCTGATCCGCTCACTGTCGTGCAATGGCCGGGTACTGATGCTGGCGATCGCCGACCAGGGCGGCGTACCGTTCTCGGAAATCAGCGTCCAGGCCTTCGGCAAGACCGCCCAGTGCATCGAAAAAGCCTTGCACAGCTTTACCAACCGCAGCCAATGACGCTTGCGCTACAATCCTTCCCTTTGCGCCCTGGGGACCTGACATGTCTGACTTCTCTGGCTTGCCGCTGGTCATTGAACCGAGCGACCTGCTCGCCCGCCTGAACGCCCGCGAACTGATCCTGGTCGACCTGACCAGCGCTGCCCGCTACGCCACCGGGCATATTCCCGGGGCACGCTTCGTCGATCCCAAGCGCACTCAACTGGGCCAGGCGCCGGCTCCCGGGCTGCTGCCGCCGCAAGCGGCGCTTGAAACGCTGTTCGGCGAGCTCGGGCACAACCCGGACGCGGTCTATGTGGTCTACGACGATGAAGGCGGTGGCTGGGCCGGGCGCTTCATCTGGCTGCTGGACGTGATCGGCCACCATCGCTATCACTACCTCGACGGCGGCCTGCCGGCCTGGCTGGCAGAAGGCCTGCCCGTGTCTACCGAAGTCCCGGCCACGGTCGGCGCCCCCGTGGCGCTGACCCTGCATGACGAGCCCACCGCCACCCGCGAATACCTGCAAAGCCGCCTCGGCGCGGCGGACCTGGTGATCTGGGACGCCCGCGGACCGCTGGAGTACTCCGGCGAAAAAGTCCTGGCAGCCAAGGGCGGGCACATCCCCGGCGCGGTGAATTTCGAATGGACCGCCGGCATGGATCAGGCACGCCACCTGCGCATCCGCCGCGACATGCCACAGATCCTTGCGGAGCTGGGCATCAGCAAAGACAAAGAAGTGATCACCCACTGCCAGACCCACCATCGCTCCGGCTTCACCTATCTGGTGGCCAAGGCGCTGGGCTACCCGCGGGTCAAGGGCTACGCCGGCTCCTGGGGCGAATGGGGCAATCATCCCGATACGCCCGTAGAGATTTAAGGTTTTTAAGGACACCCAATGAAAAAGCGTTTGTTCATCATCAGCCAGTACCTGCTGCCTCATCACCTGCTGTCGCGTCTGGCCGGCTGCATTGCCGAGTGCCGCGTGCGCTGGTTCAAGAATGCCTTCACCCGCTGGTTCGCCAAGCAGTATCAGGTGGATATGTCCGAAGCCCAGGTCGAGGACGTGACCGCCTACGAGCACTTCAACGCCTTCTTCACCCGCGCCCTCAAAGACGGCGCGCGGCCGCTGGACCCGACCCCGGGCGCGGTGCTCAGCCCTGCCGACGGCGTGGTCAGCCAACTGGGCCCGATCGAGCACGGCCGGGTGTTCCAGGCCAAGGGCCACAGCTACAGCGTGCTGGAACTGCTGGGCGGCGACCCGGCCCTGGCGCAGCCGTTCATGGGCGGCGACTTTGCCACCATCTACCTCTCCCCCAAGGACTACCACCGGGTGCACATGCCCCTGGCCGGCACCCTGCGGGAAATGGTCTATGTGCCGGGCCGGATCTTCTCGGTCAACCAGACTACCGCTGAAAACGTACCCGAGCTGTTCGCACGCAACGAGCGCGTGGTGTGCATCTTCGATACCGAGCGCGGCCCGATGGCGCTGGTGCTGGTGGGCGCGATGATCGTCGCTTCGATCGAAACCGTCTGGGCCGGCCTGGTAACGCCGCCCAAGCGCGAACTCAAGACCGTACGCTACGACGAAGCCGCCCGCGCTCCGATCCACCTGGAGAAAGGCGCCGAAATGGGCCGCTTCAAGCTGGGCTCCACGGCCATCGTGCTGTTTGGCCCGAACCAGGTGCAGTGGGCCCAAGAGCTGGCTGCCGGCTCGCCCGTACGGATGGGCCAGGGCCTGGGCCTGCCCAAGGCTTGAGGCCTGAATGCCGGACATAAAAAACGCCGCTGATCAGCGGCGTTTTTTATGGGCGAGATTTTCCGGCGGCTCAGAGCTGCCCGTCGCGGTCACGGAACCCCAGCAGGTACAGCACGCCATCCAGGCCCAGGGTCGAGATCGCCTGCTTGGCCGACTGCTTGACCAGCGGCTTGGCGCGGAATGCCACGCCCAGGCCGGCAATGCCGAGCATCGGCAGATCGTTGGCGCCATCGCCAACAGCGATGGTCTGCTCCAGGCGCAGGCCTTCCTTGTGCGCCAACTCACGCAGCAAATCGGCCTTGCGCTGGGCGTCGACAATCGGCTCCACCGCCACGCCAGTGACCTTGCCGTCCACCACTTCCAGCTCGTTGGCGAACACGTAGTCGATACCCAGCTTGGCTTGCAGCTGTTTGGCGAAGTAGGTGAAGCCGCCGGAGAGGATCGCGGTCTTGTAGCCCAGGCGCTTGAGCTCGGCGAACAGGGTTTCGGCGCCCTCGGTCAGGCGCAGGGAGGCGCCGATGGCGTCCAGCACATTGACGTCCAGGCCCTTGAGCAACGCCAGGCGCTCCTTGAAACTGGCGCGGAAGTCCAGCTCGCCGGCCATCGCCCGCTCAGTGATTTCCGCGACCCGATCGCCGACACCGGCCGCCTTGGCCAGCTCGTCGATGACTTCGGCCTCGATCAGCGTCGAATCCATGTCGAACACCGCCAGGCGCCGGTTACGGCGGAACAGCGAGTCTTCCTGGAAAGCGATATCGACGTTCAGCTCCTGGGCCACGCTCAGGAACTCGGCCCGCAGGGCTTGCGGATCGGCAGCTTCACCACGTACCGAGAACTCGATGCAGCCCTTGCCCTGGTCGGCGGGCATGTCCAGGGGCATGCGCCCGGACAGGCGATCGATATGGTCGATGTTCAGACCGTACTTGGCGGTGATGGAACTCACGCGCTGCAACTGTTCGGCGGTGACCTTGCGCGTCAGCAGGGTCACGATATGGCGCTTCTTGCCCTGCCCGGCGACCCACTGCTGGTAGTCATGCTCGGACACCGGCGTGAAACGCACCTGCTGGTCGAGCTTATAGGCGGTGAACAGGATGTCCTTGAGCACCGACGAGCTCTGCTCGTTGCTGGGAATTTCAACCAGGATGCCGAACGACAAGGTGTCGTGGATCACCGCCTGACCGATGTCGAGAATGTTCACACCACCCTGGGCCAGAACGCCGGTAATGGCCGCAGTCAGACCGGGACGATCTTCGCCGGTGATGTTTATCAGGACAATTTCGCGCAAGGCGCACCCCCGAGGTGGAAAAAAAGCGCATTCTACCCACTTTCGGTGACCATCGGGCACAGCCAGCGCTTTGCCGGTCTAGGGCCTGTCGCTATACTGCGCGTCAACTTCACGGACAAAAGAGCCGAGCTCAGTGAACCGGCCCACGCCAGTTAAAACCGATAACTTCTTCCTGCTGATCTTCCGTGCACTGCGCCACCGCCGTGTGCCGATTGCATTGCGCATTGCCAGCCATAACGTGATCCTGGTCGCCCTGGCCCTGGTGATCTATGCCGGCGTGATGGGCCTGCAGTTCAAGCAAGCCATGCACGAACAAGCCGACGCCCTGGGTCAGAGCCTGACCACCCAGACCGCCACCTCGGCCACCGAGCTGCTGGTGTCCAACGACATCCTCAGCCTCAACGTCCTGCTCAACAATCTGACCAAGAACCCGCTGGTGGCCCACGCGGCCATCTACAGCGTGGACAACCGCATCCTCGCCGAGGCCGGCCAGCGCCCCAAGAGCAGCCTGCTGGGTGAAACCGAGGGCGTGTACCAGACCAAGATCACCTTCCAGGACGTGACCGCGGGCAACCTGCGAATCAGCCTGGACATGGCGCAATTCCAGCAGCCGATGACCATCAGCCTGCAAAGCATGGGCATCCTCAGCGCCATCCTGCTGGCCCTGGCCCTGGCCTTGAGCCTGCGCCTGGGGCGGCACATCTCGACTCCGCTGCTGCAACTGCGAGTCTGGCTGCGTGACCTGGACGAACACACTCCCGCCACCCAGCGCCAGGACGAAATCGGCGATCTGGCGCGTCAGCTGCATGCCCGCCTGGTGCCGGAAAAGCCCGAGCCGGCACCGCAGCTCGAGCCTGAAGTGCAAGACGACGAAGACGATGAGCCGGCGTTCGAAGTGCGCAACCTGCGGGACCCGAGCTTCGACGAAAGCGCTCCGGTAGCAGGGCTGAAGCCTGCACCCCGGCATCTGGTTCACGCCGAAGAAGATGAACTGGACGAGGAAGACCCCTTCGCCGACCTGCGGGACAGCTCATCGACACCTGCTACCAAGCCACAACCACAACCGCAGGTTCCGGCCCAACCCCAGCACAGTGCGGTACTGGCGGTGCAACTCGGTGCCCAGGAGCAACTGCGGCGCCTGCCCCGCGCCCGCCTGATGGAACTGCTGGAGCGTTACCGCGATTGCCTCGACCAGGCCGCCTCGCTGTACCAGAGCGAACTGCATACCCTGAACGACGGCAGCACGCTGATGCTGTTCCACAGCGAAGACAGCGGTGACGACTACCTGACCAACGCCATCTGCTGCGGCGAGTTGCTGCGCGCCCTGGGCCATGCCCTGCAGATCGAAGTGGCGGACAGCGGCATCACCCTGCAACTGCAACTGGGCCTGACCCTGGGCGACGAACTGTTCGGCCTGAGCCAGATCGACCTGCTGCTCACCGAAACCGCTCAGGATGCCCTGGCCCTGTCCCAGCACAGCCGCAACCTGCTGTTGGTGGAGCGCAAGGTCAATGACGACCCGCTGCTGCGCCAGCGGGCACGTATTCGCCCGATCGCCAGCCCGGAAGGTGCCTGCTGCGTGGAACGCCTGATGGAGCCCTACCCGTCGATGCTGGAGCGGCAACTGGCACGCATGCATGAAACACGGGCCAAGCTGTAAGGCTGACCCGCAAAAAGAAGCCCGCCCAGTGCGGGCTTTTTCATGAGCTTCGTGTAGCCGCTGGCGCAGCCTGCGACAAGCCCCGCAGGGGCTTCAACGTGGGTGTTATCGTTGCGTGCCTGCGGCCCGCTCGCAGCCTTCGGCAACGGCTACAGGAGATTGCGTTGGCCAGAGCCAGAAACGACAAGGCCCGCTGTTGGGCGGGCCTTGTCTCGCAGCATGTCAACTCAGAACCTGAACACTTCCATATCCGTGCGGATCGGCGTGGCCATCGGAATCTTCGGCTGCTTTTCCTGCTCGGCAGGCTTGTGCGCAGGGGCCGGGGCCGCCTTGCGTGGCACCTCTGCCACCGCGGGCTGATTGGCCAGAGGCTTGAGGGCAACCGACAACTGTTCAGCCAGACGCTGCAACAGCACGCCCTGGGCCTGGACCTGGGACGCCGTGGTTCCCGCGTGCTGCTCCTGCAGATGAACGATGCGGTTGTCCCGCACCTGGCCACGACGGTCGATCAGGCGCCATTGCGCATCCAGCACCGCTGGCTGCGACTTGCCTGAATCCAGGCGAGTGATCGACAGCAGCACCTGGACATCCGGAGTGAAGCCGCTGGTGGCCGGAGCCAATACAACCCGCTGGCTGTCGAGATGACCGGCCACCTGGCGCAACAGCAACTGGTCGATGTCCGAAGACAGGCTGCCAGCCCAGCGACCATCAGTGGAGGCCTGCAGGCTGCCATCATCCTGACGCTGCAGGAGGGTTTCACGTTGCAGGTAATCGGCGATCAGCACCGGCCCCAGCAAGACCGACATGCCGGCACTGGCCGGCTGAGCTGGACTTCCGCTGTCCAGCTGATACAGCGACACCGGCTGGTGTACGCTGCAACCCGCCAGGCCAAGAACGCCGGCGAGCAAGAAAACAAGAGGAAGGCGCAGAGCAGTCATCATCCCATCCAGGTGGCGGCCACAAGGCTAGCCACAGTGTAAATACTCAAAAAAACCTGAATAACGCCCGGCCACGCCAGCGTTTGAAAGCGCATATCATCCGTGAATATGCGCCCTGACTCCAGTGTTGTAGCGTCGATCCTGCGCTTAAATCGCAGATCGAACGCTCTAGCCCGCCCTCAACTGAGAGGCTCTACCAACAACGCATCCACCCGCTGGAAGCCGCGAGGCAGTTTGTTGCCACGGCGCCCGCGCTCGCCTTTGTAGTGCTCCAGATCGTCAGCCTTCAGCGACAAGGTGCGCTTGCCAGCCTGCAGCACCAAGGTTGCGCCGTCCGGCAGCACCGCAATATCGGTGACGTACTCTTCGCGGCTGGCCACACGCTCACCGGGAATGCCGATGATCTTGTTGCCCTTGCCCTTGCCCAGCTGCGGCAGGTCGCTGATCTTGAACACCAGCAGGCGCCCTTCGGTGGTCACCGAGGCCAGCCAGTTCTGTTCGCGATCGGCCACTGGTCGCGGCGCCAGCACCTTGGCGTTGTTCGGCAGGCTCAACAGCGCCTTGCCCGCCTTGTTCTTGGCCTGCAGGTCCTCGCCCTTGACCACGAAGCCGTAGCCGGCGTCAGAAGCGATCACATACAAGGCATCGTCATCCGGCAGCAGCACGCATTCGAACGTCGCACCTGGCGGAGGCGTCAGACGGCCGGTCAGCGGCTCGCCCTGACCCCGGGCCGATGGCAGCGTATGGGCCGCAACCGAGTAACTGCGCCCGGTGGAGTCGATGAACACCGCAAACTGGTTGGAACGCCCCGGCGCGGCGGTCTTGTAGCCATCGCCGGCCTTGTAGGACAGACCAGTGGCGTCAATATCATGCCCCTTGGCGCAACGCACCCAGCCTTTTTCCGACAGAACGATAGTCACCGGCTCGGTAGGCATCAGCTCGTTTTCCGACAGCGCCTTGGCCTCGGCCCGGGCGACGATCGGCGAACGGCGGTCATCGCCGTAGGTTTCTGCGTCTTGCAGCAACTCGGTGCGCACCAGCTTCTTCAGTTTCGCTTCGCTGTTGAGCAAGGCTTGCAGCTTGGCCTGCTCCTTGAGCAACTCATCCTGTTCGGCCCGCAGCTTCATCTCTTCCAGACGCGCCAATTGGCGCAGGCGCGTGTCGAGGATGTAGTCGGCCTGGATTTCGCTCAGGGCGAAACGCTCGATCAGCTTGGCCCGTGGGTGCTCCTCGGTACGGATGATGTGGATCACTTCATCCAGGTTGAGGTAGGCAATCAGCAAACCGTCCAACAGGTGCAGGCGACGCTCGACCTTGTCCAGGCGGAACTGCAGCCGGCGACGCACGGTGGTGACCCGGAACTCCAGCCACTCCACCAGCAGGGCCCGCAGGTTCTTCAACTGCGGCTTGCCGTCCAGACCAATGATGTTGATGTTGACCCGGTAGGTGGATTCCAGCTCGGTGGTGGCGAACAGGTGCTGCATCAACTCATCGGCGTCGACCCGGTTGGAGCGCGGGATGATCACGATGCGGCACGGGTTCTCATGGTCCGACTCGTCACGCAGGTCGGCCACCATCGGCAGCTTCTTGGCCTGCATCTGGCCGGCGATCTGTTCCAGCACCTTGGCCCCGGAGACCTGATGCGGCAGCGCGGTAACGATGATGTCGCCGTCCTCGACCCGGTACACGGCGCGCATGCGCACCGAGCCACGGCCGGTTTCGTAGATCTTCAGCAGGTCGGCACGCGGGGTGATGATCTCGGCTTCGGTGGGGTAGTCCGGGCCCTGGATATGCTCGCAGAGCTGCTCGACCGTGGCCTTGGGCTCATCCAGCAGGCGCACGCAGGCCGAAGCCACTTCCCTCAGGTTGTGCGGCGGCACGTCGGTGGCCATGCCCACGGCGATGCCGGTGGTGCCGTTGAGCAGGATGTTCGGCAGGCGTGCCGGCAGTACCAGCGGCTCCTGCAGCGTGCCGTCGAAGTTCGGCCCCCAGTCCGCAGTGCCCTGGCCCAGTTCGCTGAGCAGCACTTCGGAATAGCGCGACAGGCGCGCCTCGGTGTAACGCATGGCAGCGAAGGACTTGGGATCGTCCGGCGCACCCCAGTTGCCCTGGCCGTCCACCAGCGTGTAGCGGTAGCTGAACGGCTGGGCCATCAGCACCATGGCCTCATAGCAGGCCGAATCGCCGTGCGGGTGGAACTTGCCGAGCACGTCACCCACGGTACGCGCGGATTTCTTGTGCTTGGAATCGGCATCCAGCCCCAGCTCACTCATGGCGTAGACGATACGCCGCTGTACCGGTTTCAGGCCGTCGCCGATATGCGGCAGAGCACGGTCCATGATCACGTACATGGAGTAGTTGAGGTAGGCATTTTCGGTGAAGTCAGCCAGTGACCGGCGTTCTACGCCATCCAGGCTGAGATCAAGGGAGTCGCTCATGCGGGCCTCATTGGTTCGTAGTCTGGCGCAGCAGCATGCTGCCGCCGCGCTGAGTAAATTCAAGTTTTTTCAAAGCGCTCATGCCCAGCAGAACCTGGTCGCCGTCGAGCCCCGGCGCCACCAGGGCGGCCACGTCCCGCAGCACGATATCCCCCAGTTGCAGGAGTTCGATACGGGTCCGATAACCTTCGCTGCGCCCATTGGCCGTGCTCAGGGTGACCGGCGCACCGCGCTCCAGGCCCAGACGTTCCGCGAGATCCGCAGGTACCGAGACATCGGTGGCACCGGTGTCGAGCATGAATTGCACCGGCCGCCCGTTGATATGGCCGCTGGCGACGAAATGCCCCTGGCGATTGCCCGCCAGTTGCACTTCGATGTAACCCTCATGTTGTTGCGAACTGACGACAGTGTTGGGGTTCTCCTGGTGCGCTTCCCAGTCGGCAAAGAACCGCGTGGCCAGGAACAGCGCCGCCGCCCAGGCCATGATCAGCATCACCCGCCCGGCGCTCTTGCCCGGTTGCTGGCTCACGGCTTGGCACTCCAGCCGCCTTCGGGAGCTGCAAAACGCCAGACGATCGGTCGGGCCTCGCCGTCGGCGCGAGCACCGTTGTTGTTGTCCAGGCCAATCCAGGCGCCCTTGGCGTCCACCACCAGGGCTTCCGCCAACCCGTAGGGCTGTGGATAACGCCGATGCTCCACCAATGCTTCGCCAGCAAACGACCAGCACTGCTCGACCTTGGCGCTCTGCGCGTCCCGGCGACAGATCTGATAGGCGTTGCGCTCCAGGGTGAACAACTTGCCGTCGAACAGCGACAGGTCGGCAAAGTCACGGGATACGGCCTTGGCGTTGGGCACCTGCTCAGGTTGCATTAGCGCCCCGGCTTCACTGAGCAGCACGCAACCGCCATCGCAGTCCCAGGTGGTCTGGCCACGCTTGATCAACAGCAGCCCGCGCCGCTCACGTTCCGCCGCCAGCCAGATCCGATCCCCGGCCGGGTTGACCGCCAGCCCTTCGAACAGGGCATTGAAGTGCAGCAGCATGCCGCTGGCACGGGCTTCGCGCACCATGATCGGGGAAATCTTCAACCAGGCCGGCGCGCCTTGCGCCGGAACCTGCAGCACCGCGGCATGGGCTTCGCTGACCACATATTTGTTGCCGGCGGCATCACAGGTGATGCCCTCGAAGTCCAGGTCGCCGCCACGCACGAAGGACGCCGCCCAGGTCCGCACCTTCAAGCCCCAGGGCAAGCCGGAATCCGGCACCGCAGGCACCTCGATCCCGACAGTCTCGGCCTGCCAGACAGTGTTCCGGGTATCGAGCCTGTAGATCTGCTCGTCGTCGCGATCGGAGACGGTCCAGAGCTCCTGACCACACAGCGCCAGCCCGGACAGATTGCCGCCGCGCATGCCTTCCACAGGATGCTCGGACAGCAGTTTCAGTTCGGGCGCCGGCGCGGCCACCACCGAGGTTGCCAATAGCGCCAGGGCCAGGGCAAGACCTCGGTGCATCAGGCCAGCACCTCGGCCAGGTTGCCCTTGGACTCCAGCCAGGACTTGCGATCACCGGCGCGCTTCTTGGCCAGCAGCATGTCCATGATTTCCGCGGTGGCCTCGACGTCGTCCAGGGTCAACTGCACCAGGCGCCGAGTGTTAGGGTCCATGGTGGTCTCGCGCAGTTGCGGCGGGTTCATCTCACCCAGCCCCTTGAATCGGGTGACCTGTGGCTTGCCGCGCTTCTTCTCGGCCACCAGGCGGTCGAGAATGCCGTCGCGCTCGGCTTCGTCCAGGGCGTAGTAGATCTCCTTGCCCAGGTCGATGCGGTACAGCGGCGGCATGGCCACGTAGACGTGACCGGCATCCACCAACGGACGGAAATGCTGGACGAACAAGGCACACAGCAAGGTGGCGATGTGCAAACCGTCGGAGTCGGCGTCGGCGAGGATGCAGATCTTGCCGTAGCGCAGCTGGCTCATGTCCTCGGCGCCCGGATCGACCCCGATGGCCACGGCGATGTTGTGCACTTCCTGGCTGGCCAGGACCTCGCTGCCGTCCACTTCCCAGGTGTTGAGGATCTTGCCGCGCAACGGCAGGATCGCCTGGAATTCCTTGTCCCGCGCCTGCTTGGCCGAACCGCCGGCGGAGTCACCCTCCACCAGGAACAGCTCGGAGCGCATCGGGTCCTGGCCGGCGCAGTCCGCCAGCTTGCCTGGCAGCGCCGGGCCCTGGGTAATGCGCTTGCGCTCGACCTTCTTGCTGGCCTTCAAGCGGCGCCCGGCGTTGCTGATGGCCAGCTCCGCCAGTTGCATGCCCAGCTCGGGGTTGGCGTTGAGCCACAGGCTGAAGGCGTCCTTGACCACACCGGAAACGAACGCCGCCGCCTCGCGGGATGACAGGCGTTCCTTGGTCTGGCCGGAGAACTGCGCATCCTGCATTTTCATCGACAGGACAAAGGCAATGCGTTCCCAGACGTCTTCCGGGGCCAGCTTCAGGCCGCGGGGCAGCAGGTTGCGGAACTCGCAGAACTCGCGCATGGCATCCAGCAGGCCCTGGCGCAGGCCGTTGACATGGGTGCCGCCCTGGGCCGTGGGGATCAGGTTGACGTAGCTTTCCTGGACGCTGTCGCCGCCTTCGGGCAACCACAACAGGGCCCAGTCCACCGCCTCTTTGTTCCCGGCCAGGCTGCCGCAGAACGGCTCGGCCGGCAGGCGTTCGAATTCACTGACCGCATCCACCAGGTAGGAGCGCAGGCCATCTTCGTAGTGCCACTCGACCTTCTCGCCGCTGGACTTGTCCTCGAAGCTCACCAGCAGCCCCGGGCAGAGTACGGCCTTGGCCTTGAGCACGTGCTTGAGACGGCTGACGGAGAATTTCGGCGAATCGAAGTATTTTGGATCCGGAGCGAAGTACACGCTGGTGCCGGTATTGCGCTTGCCCACGGTGCCGACCACTTCCAGCTCGGTGGCCTTGTAGCCGTCGGCGAAAGTCATCTGGTATTCGTTGCCGTCGCGCTTGACCCGCACCCGCACCTGGTTCGACAAGGCGTTGACCACCGAGATGCCCACCCCGTGCAGGCCGCCGGAGAACTGGTAGTTCTTGTTGGAGAACTTGCCGCCGGCGTGGAGCTTGGTGAGGATCAGTTCGATCCCGGACACGCCTTCTTCCGGGTGGATGTCCACGGGCATGCCGCGGCCGTCGTCGGACACTTCCAGGGAGTGGTCGGCGTGCAGGATGACCTGTATCGACTTCGCATGGCCGGCCAGGGCTTCGTCGACGCTGTTGTCGATGACTTCCTGGGCCAAATGGTTGGGCCGCGTGGTGTCGGTGTACATGCCCGGGCGTTTGCGCACCGGGTCGAGTCCCGAGAGGACTTCGATGGCGTCTGCGTTATAAGAGCTAGCGCTGGGAGTGGCCATGGGTTCTCGTCGTTAGTCGTTCAATGAATATGGGGCGGGGCTTCACAGTGCGGTGAAGTCGATCGCCTGGTACTGATCGGCAGTGATGCCGGCAAAATTCAACATCGCCGGCAATTGTCCGGCAAAACCTTGGAAACTATGATCGCCGCCGGCCTGTATGCGCAAGGCGCAGGCGCGGTAGTAGCGCTCGGCGCTGCGATAGTCCAGCGTCTCGTCCCCGGTCTGCAACCACACCTGATAACGCTCCGGGTCCTGGGGTGGCGCCACTTCCAGCGCCGCCAGGGCCGCGACATGGTCGTGGGTCAGCTCCCAGGTCTCGTCGGTGTACAGGTTCTTCTGCGTGCCCAGATAACCGTCGAACATCCGGTGCGGGCTGACAGCAGGGTTGATCAGCAGGGCCTTCAGACCATAGCGCTCGGCAAGGTGAGTCGCATAGTAGCCGCCGAGCGAGCTGCCGACCAGCAATGGACGACCGAGTTCGGCAATCGCCTGTTCCAGCTGGCCAATGGCCTGGCGCGGATGGTGATGCAGGGCCGGCACCCGCAGTTGCCCGGCCAGGCCGAGCTGCTCCATGACCTGGCGCAACTGGGAGGCCTTGGTCGATGCCGGAGCACTGTTGAAGCCGTGGATATAGAGGATCGAACCGGACATGCGAACTCCCTGTGCACCTGGGCAAAAGCCGCAGTTTACAGGGATGGGACCAGGTTACGCAGCCGCTTCAGTAGCCTTCGCTACCGTAGTCGATGGTGAATTCGTAGCCTTCGACCCGTTGCACGCCGGTTTCCAGCCGTCCATCGGGCAGCAGCCGCAGCCAACGGTAGCCCGGCATCTGCTCCTCGACCTTGAAGTCGTCGCTCAAGGGCTCGAACTGAATGCAGGTGGAAGGTGAGGCCAATAGCCGCACGTCGCCCCGCCGGCGATCGATCTCCTGGTGGACATGCCCCCAGAGCACGGCGCGCACCTGGGGGAAGGCGTCGATCACGGCAAGCAGCGCCTGGGCATTGCGCAGGCCGATGGGCTCCATCCACGCGCAGTCGATGGACACCGGATGGTGATGCAGACAGATCAGGTGGTGCCGCTCTGGTGCTTCGCTCAGGGAGCGGGTCAGCAGTTGCAACTGCTCATCCTGCAGATAACCCGGTACCGAACCCGGCACCGCCGAGTCCAGCAAGGTGATGCGCCAGTTGCCGATGTCCACCACCGGCTCCAGCAAGTCACTGCCGCTGGCAACCTGCTCCATGAGCTGCGGCTCGTCATGGTTGCCTGGCAACCAGCGGCCGGGCGCCGGAATCTGTCGGGTCAGCTGACGAAAGCGCTGATAGGACTCCAGCGTGCCGTCCTGGGACAGGTCGCCGGTAGCCAGCATCAGGTCGATCCGTGGCTGCTGCGCCAGCACCAGGTCGATGACCCGTTGCAGGCTGTCGGCGGTGTTCATGCCCAGAAGCGTGCCGTCCGTCTCGGCAAACAGATGGCTATCGGACAGCTGCACCAGCAACACGGGGTCGGCGGCAGTCAGTGCGGATACGCTTGGCACGGCGTTCTCCCGGAGCAAGATCACAAAGCGTGAAGAAGGGGGCAATTATGCTGGGGGAAGTGAAAAAGAGGAAACCTGGGAAGCGGACCCAGTTCACATCTAGCGCACGGCTTCGAACTCGTGACCACAGGCCAGGCAGTGGCTCAGCCACTCGCCGAGGAACACGTTCAACTGGGCCTTCTCATCAGGCTGGTGCATGAAGGCATTGGGATAGGGATAGATGCTGCGAAAACGCCGGGCATGTTCGGCACTGATGACTTCCGCCATGCGCGCGTCGTGATAGACCTGCACTTCCAACTGCGGCACAGGCAGCCAGGGCAGGCTGTGCTCCTGGCGTACCTGCAAGGTGGTGGTGTACGGGCAGGCCAGTACCACTTCCAGGGCCAGTACGCCGAGCATCTGGTCGCCCTGGGTCACGGCGATGCGCCGCGCCACGGGCTGGTTGCGCATGTCGGGCAGCAGGCGCATCAGCCGGGCGTAGTTGGCCTCGCAGGAAGCTTGCAGCCCCGCGAGATCCACCCGATAGCGGTCGCGTACCTTGTTTACGACCATAACCCCCTCACTTCCGCGCGATTGAGCGCCAGCCACTGCAAGGCAATGATGCTGGCGGCATTGCAAATCCGCCCGTCGCGCATGGCCTGCAAGGCATCCTCATAGGCCATCACGCACACACGAATGTCTTCCGCCTCTTCCTCCAGCCCATGCAGCCCACCGGCGGCGCTGCTGTCGCAACGCCCCAGGTACAGATGGACGAATTCGGTGCTGCCACCGGGCGACGGGAAGTACTGGGTCATCGGCCATAGCGCCGAGATGTCCAGGCCAGCTTCCTCCTGCGCCTCGCGGCGGGCAACCTGTTCCGGCTGCTCGTCCTTGTCGATCAGCCCGGCCACCAGCTCCACCAGCCAGGGCGAAGCCGTCTTGCCCATGGCACCGACGCGGAACTGTTCGATCAGCACCACTTCATCGCGCTGCGGGTCGTACGGCAGTACGCAGACCGCATCGTGACGGACAAAGACTTCACGATTGATTTCACGCCCCATGCCACCGGCGAACAACTCATGACGCAGTTGCAGGCGATCGAGCCGGTAGAAACCCTGGAAACAGTTTTCGCGCCGGATGATCTCGACGGCACTCGGCGTGGAGTTGGCAAAGTCAGTCATAACAATCCTCGTGTACAGCGTCTTCGACCCGAGGATCCCCCTCGACTTCGCGCCATCCTAACGCGCTCGCGGCTGATCATGCAGCCCCTTTACCCTCAGCGGGATAGACGGCGAGGGGCTAAACCTACTCTAATTGCCTCTATTGAGCTTAGTGGCGAACCGACTGCCTCGCAGGCAGTCGAAGCCGGTAACTTTTGCCTCCCCCTGGTTTATGAAGGACGCCCATGTCGCTTGTCAAAATCGCCTCCGTGGCCTGTATCGCCCTGACTCTGGGTGCCTGCCAAAGCCTGTTTCAACCCAGCTACATGACCCCGCTGGAAACCACCCGGGACAAGTCCGAGCAACTCAAGCCCGGCTGCAGCGGCGCTGACTGCCCGCTGGTCAACCTCGACACCGTGCACTTCCCCGCCGAACCGCAGCTGGATGCCATCGTCGAAAAGCGCCTGCTGCAAATGACCCGCACCAGCCCCGATGCTGCGCTGCCGGCCAGCCTTGCGGCCTATCGCGAGCAGTTCCTGCGCAGCGCGCCGGACCGCCACGGCATGTACCTGCAATCCAAGGTACGCGAGCAGCATGACGGCCTGGTGATCATCGAACTGGCCAGTTACCTGGACACCGGCGCCGCCAACGGCACCCCGGGCCGTGGCTTCGTCAACTATTCACGCCAGCAGCACAAGGCCCTGAACCTGGCGGACATGCTCCTGCCCGGCCAGGAAGAGATGTTCTGGAAAGCCGCGCGGGTCGCCCACAACAACTGGATGATCAGCACTCACCTGGATCGCGAGGCCGAGTTCGTGAAGACCTGGCCCTTCCAGAAGACCCAGAACGTAGCGCTGACCCGCAACGCCGTGACCCTCAAGTACGACGTCACCACCATCGCGCCCTCGGTCCTGGGCCACATCGAACTGCAGATCCCCTACGACCGGCTCAAGGGCGTGCTCAAGCCCGAACTGTTTCCTGGCGGTAACTGAAAGCCCGGCCCAACAGCCATTGCAACAGCCCTGCCAGCACCAGTGACGGCAGGGTTGCGCCGATATCCGGGTACAGATTGGCCAGCAGATGATAGGTGCTCACCCCACCCAGCCAGGCCAGCAGCGCCGGCCAGCGCAAGGCTGACACCGGGTTCTGCCCCGAGCGCCGACGCAGGATGAAGTGATCCACCAGCACCACGCCAAACAGTGGCGCGAATACCGAGCCGATCAACAGCAGGAAGTTCTGGTACTGGGCCAACGGTGCCAGGCAAGCGATCAGGGTGCAGAGCACGCCAATGGCCAGCGCCAGGTGCTCGACCTTGAGGCGCAGCAGGATGCCGCTGGAAACCGCCGCCGAATGGATATCGGCAAAGGCGTTCTCCGACTCGTCCAGCAGGATCAGCAGCAACGGAATCCCCAGCCCGGCCCCGGCCAGCGCCAGCAGCAAGGCATTCACTTCACCACTGGGAGCGAAGGCCAGGGTGTAGGCGACGCCCAGGCTCATCAACCAGAAATTACCGATGAAAAAGCCCAGGGCCGTGCCGCCGAACACGCTCTTGGCACGCTTGCCGAACCGCGAGTAGTCGGCGATCAGCGGCAACCAGGACAAGGGCATGGCGATGGCGATATCGAAGCCCACGGCGAACGGCATCGAGCCGTCCCCGGCCTGGGCCCAGAGCGCCGCCAGGTCGGCTCGGGCGAAGAGGTTCCAGGTCAGCCACAGGCACGCGGCCAACAATAACCAGATCCCCCATTTGCGCAGGATCTGCCGGACGAAGGTCAAGGGCCCGCTGACCGCCAGCAAGGTGGCCAGGGCACCGAAAAACAGGGTCCAGAGCAACGGGTTGGCCAGCAGGCTGCCTTCGCTGAAGGCCCGGCTGCCCAGAAGGCTCGCGGCATCGCGCATGACGATGATTTCAAACGAGCCCCAGCCCACCAGTTGCAACAGGTTCAACAGTGCCGGCAGGCTGGCGCCGCGCCGGCCCAGGCTGAGCTTGAGCGCCGCCATGGACGATAGGCCGGTGTCGCTGCCGATCACCCCCACCGCCGCCAGCAGCAGAACGCCGACCGCGGTGCCGAGCAGGATCGCCAGCAGCGAATGGGCCAGCCCCAGGCCTGGCGCCAGCAAGGCGCCGGTCTGCAGCACCATCAGGCCGATACCGAGGGAAAACCACAGGGAAAACAGATCGCGGGCGCCAAACACGCGCTTGTCGGCCGGTACCGCGAGATCGGGAGAGTAGGTACTGATTGGACTGCTCAAGGTTGATATCTCGAAGGAATAGGGTCCGCAGGAGCCGGCTTGCCGGCCAAAGCGCCACCTTGTCGAGAGCGCGGCGCCCGGTTCGCGGGCAAGCCCGCTCCTGCAGGAATGTTCAAGGGGGCTATCTCGAACGCCCAGCCTCTGCAGGAGCCGGTTTGCCGGCCAAAGCGCCATCTTGTCGAGAGCGCGGCGCCTGGTTCGCGGGCAAGCCCGCTCCTGCAGAGAGGGGTCAGACTTTCTTGTACAGCTGGCTGCCTTCCTGCTTGAAGCGCTCGGCCTGTTCCGCCAGGCCCTTGGCGACCTCCACATCCACCGCTTCGATGCGCTGGTTGGCTGCGTACTCACGCACTTCCTGGGTGATCTTCATCGAGCAGAACTTCGGCCCGCACATGGAGCAGAAATGCGCGACCTTGGCCGAATCCTTGGGCAGGGTCTCGTCGTGGTACGAGCGGGCGGTGTCCGGGTCCAGGCCGAGGTTGAACTGGTCTTCCCAGCGGAACTCGAAACGCGCCTTGGACAAGGCGTTGTCGCGGATCTGCGCGCCCGGGTGACCTTTTGCCAGATCCGCAGCATGCGCGGCGATCTTGTAGGTGATGATCCCGGTCTTCACGTCATCCTTGTTCGGTAGGCCCAGGTGTTCCTTGGGCGTGACGTAGCAGAGCATGGCGCAGCCGAACCAACCGATCATCGCCGCACCGATACCGGAGGTGATGTGGTCGTAGCCGGGAGCAATGTCGGTAGTCAGCGGGCCGAGGGTGTAGAACGGCGCCTCGTCGCAGCACTCCAGCTGCTTGTCCATGTTCTCCTTGATCAACTGCATCGGCACATGGCCCGGGCCTTCGATCATGCATTGCACGTCATGCTTCCAGGCGATCTTGGTCAGCTCGCCGAGGGTTTCCAGTTCGCCGAACTGGGCTTCGTCGTTGGCGTCGGCAATCGAGCCCGGACGCAGGCCATCTCCCAGGGAGAAGCTGACGTCGTAGGCCTTCATGATTTCGCAGATTTCGTCGAAGTGGGTGTAGAGGAAGTTCTCTTTGTGGTGTGCCAGGCACCACTTGGCCATGATCGAACCGCCGCGGGAGACGATACCGGTGACCCGCTTGGCGGTCAGCGGCACGTAACGCAGCAAGACGCCTGCGTGGATGGTGAAGTAGTCCACGCCCTGCTCGGCCTGCTCGATCAGGGTGTCGCGGAACAGCTCCCAGGTCAGGTCCTCGGCCACGCCATTGACCTTTTCCAGGGCCTGGTAGATCGGTACGGTACCGATCGGCACTGGCGAGTTGCGGATGATCCACTCGCGGGTTTCATGGATGTGCTTGCCGGTGGACAGGTCCATCACCGTGTCCGAACCCCAGCGGATGCCCCAGGTCAGTTTCGCCACTTCTTCCTCGATGGAGGAGCCCAGGGCGCTGTTGCCGATGTTGCCGTTGATCTTCACCAGGAAGTTGCGGCCGATGATCATCGGTTCCAGTTCGACGTGGTTGATGTTGGCCGGGATGATCGCGCGGCCACGGGCGATTTCCTCACGGACGAACTCAGGGGTGATTTCCTTGGGGATGCTGGCGCCGAAGCTGTGGCCGGCGTGTTGCTGGGCCAACAGGCCGGCGGCGCGGGCCTCTTGCAGCTTCATGTTTTCGCGGATGGCGACGTATTCCATCTCGGCGGTGATGATGCCTTTGCGGGCGTAGTGCATCTGGCTGACGTTGGCCCCGGCCTTGGCCCGGCGCGGGTTGTTGACGTGGGCGAAGCGCAGCTTGGTCAGCTCCGGGTCGGCCAGGCGCTGCTGGCCGAAGTTGGAGCTCAGGCCGGCCAGGCGCTCGGTGTCGCCACGGTCTTCGATCCAGGCCGAGCGCACATCGCCCAGGCCCTTGCGCACATCGATCACCACGTTCGGATCGGTGTAGGGGCCGGAGGTGTCGTACACGGTCACCGGGGCGTTGATCTCGCCGCCGAAGTCGGTGGGGGTCACGTCCAGGGTGATTTCGCGCATGGGCACGCGGATGTCCGGGCGCGAACCCTGGACATAGACTTTTTGCGAGCGGGTAAAGGGCTGAACCGATTGTTGGTCGACTTGGGCCGACTCACTGAGATTGCTAGCGTTTTTTAATTTTGTCGTCATCACGGGCTCTCCAGACAGCATCCAGGCAGTGGATTTTTGTCGGAGCGAACCTGTAACGGACGGACGCACCCTGTCTAAGCAACTAGTGAGTGCAGTGCTTGGTACTCGAGGGGGTGTTCGATTGTCGAACAACATCCCGGACGAAGCACAAGAGGACTCGCCGGGGGACGAGAAATCTTGTTCCCTACGCAGGCGCTAACCTGATCAGGTTCAACGGGATCCGGATTATCCGATCTCAGCCTCATAGCAAGGCACCCCGACAAGAACCGGGCCAGTCTAGACAAAGCCACAGCAGAACGCCAACCCCCGTACGATCAGCATGATGAATGGCGTAATTGCAGGATTGTTGCCACCCCCCAAGCGCATCTACACTCGTTGCCCTGAGTCGAGCCTTGACGCTCTGAGGGTCGCGCCTTAGCCTTGGCGCCTGAATTATTGCCGTAATATCAACTCTAGGGATCGCCGAATGCTGCGCAAACTCTCACTGGCTGTTGCCGTGTCTTGTGCGTCCAATGGAATGGCCTGGGCAGCAGAAGCGCCTTTGACCACCAAGACCGACCTGGTCAGCGTCTACCAGGAAGCGGTGGACAACAACGCCGATCTGGCCGCTGCGCGCGCCCAGTACGGTGCCCAGAAGGAAGTGGTGCCCCAGGCTCGTGCCGGGTTGCTGCCTAACCTTTCGGCCGGCGCGGACATGAACAACACCCGCACCAAGTTCGACGAACCGTCGATGACCTCTACCCGCAGCGGCAACGTCTACCAGGCGACCCTGGCCCAGCCACTGTTCCGGGCTGACCGCTGGTTCCAGCTGCAGGCGGCCAAGGACATCAACGAACAGGCTTCCCTGCAACTCTCGGCCACCGAGCAGAACCTGATCCTGCAGAGCGCGGAGAACTACTTCGCGGTGTTGCGCGCCCAGGACAACCTGGCCTCGACCAAGGCCGAGGAAGCGGCCTTCAAGCGTCAGCTGGACCAATCCAACGAGCGCTTCGACGTGGGCCTGTCGGACAAGACCGACGTCCTGCAATCCCAGGCCAGCTACGACACCGCCCGAGCCAACCGGATCCTTGCCCAGCGCCAGGTGGATGATGCCTTCGAGGCCCTGATCACCCTGACCAACCGCGAGTACAACTCGATCCAGGGCATCGTCCATACCCTGCCAGTGCTGGCGCCGACCCCCAACGACGCCAAGGCCTGGGTGGACACCGCCGCCAAGCAGAACCTCAACTTGCTGGCCAGCAACTACGCAGTCAGCGCCGCCGAGGAAACCCTCAAGCAGCGCAAGGCCGGGCATGCCCCGACCCTGGACGCGGTGGCGCAGTACAAGAAAGGCGACAACGATGCTTTGGGCTTCAGCAACCCCAACCCGCTGACGCGCTATGGCAGCGACGTCGAACAGCGCTCCATCGGCCTGCAACTGAACATTCCGATCTACAGCGGCGGCCTGACCAGCTCCCAGGTGCGCGAATCCTACTCGCGCCTGAGCCAGACCGAGCAACAGCGTGAATCCCTGCGCCGCCAGGTGGTGGAAAACACCCGCAACCTGCACCGCGCGGTGAACACCGATGTCGAGCAGGTCCAGGCCCGGCGCCAGTCGATCATTTCCAACCAGAGCGCAGTGGAGGCCACGGAGATCGGCTACCAGGTAGGCACGCGCAATATCGTCGATGTGCTCGACGCCCAACGCCAGCTGTACACCTCGGTGCGCAACTACAACAACAGCCGCTACGACTACATCCTCGACAACCTGCGCCTGAAACAGGCGGCCGGCACCCTCAACCCGGGGGACCTGCAGGACCTGTCGCGCTATCTCAAGGCCGACTACAACCCGGATCGCGACTTCCTGCCGCCAGACCTGGCCAAGGCCGCCCAGGAGCAGCTCAGGGCCCGCCCCTGAAGGTCGCAAGCATGAAAAAGGCCACCATTGCGGTGGCCTTTTTCATGGCGGTGTAACGGCCTTTTACAGCCACTGCGACAGCGGCTACAGAAGGCGACGATCAGTGCCTGCCCAGGAGGCGGCCAAGGCCGTCGAGCAGCCGTTGCAAGGCGCCCTGGTTGGCCTTGAGCACCTTGAGCCCGGCATCGGCCATCTTGCGCGCATCCTGGGGTAGCTCGAACAGACGCTGCACCGCCACCGCGAGCCCCTCGGCATCGTCCACTTCCTGCAAGGCTCCGGCCTCACGCAGCATCGCGGCGATTTCCAGGAAATTGAACAGATGCGGCCCGCTGATCACCGGCTTGGCCAGGGCTGCCGGCTCCAGCAGGTTGTGCCCACCGTTGGGCACCAGGCTGCCGCCGACAAAGGCGCTGTCGGCCAGGGCATAGAGGAACAGCAATTCGCCCATGGTGTCCCCCAGCAATACCGAGGTGGTGGCAAGCACCGGCTCGGCTGTAGAACGGCGCACCGTGGCAAAACCCTGCTGCCGGCACAGCTCATGCACCGAGTCGAAGCGTTCCGGGTGCCGCGGCACCAGGATCAGCAAGGCATTGGGGTAACTGCCCAGCAGTTGCCGATGGGCATCGAGCACCACCGCGTCTTCGCCCTCGTGGGTACTGGCGGCGATCCACACCGGGCGATCCATGGCCTGCCATTGCTGGCGCAACTCAGTGGCCCGCTGCAGCAACTGCGGGTCGATGCTCAAGTCGAACTTGATCGATCCGGTCACTTGCACAGTCTCGGGGCGGGCCCCAAGCCGGAGGAAACGCTGGGCCTCGGCTTCGGTCTGCACCGCGAACAGGCTCATCTGCGCCAGCATCGGTGCGGTCAGCCGAGCAAAACGCCCATAGCCCTTGGCCGAACGCTCGGACAACCGGGCATTGGCCAGGGCCACCGGAATCCCGCGCCGGGCACACTGGTCGATATGGTTGGGCCACAGTTCGGTTTCCATGATCACCGCCAGCTTGGGCTGCACCCGATCGAGAAACCGCGCTGCGGCGCAAGGCAAGTCGTAGGGCAGGTAGCAGTGCTGGACCCGCGGCTCGTTGGCAAACAGCGCGTGGATGCGCTCGGAGCCGGTGGGAGTCATGCAGGTCACGGTAATCGGCAGCTGTGGATAACGCGCCAGCAGCGCCCGGATCATCGGCGCGGCAGCGATGCTCTCGCCCACCGACACCGCATGCACCCAGATGCCACCGGGTTGCATGGTGGGCAAGCCGAGAGAGAAGCGCTCGCCAATGCGCTTGGCATAAGCCGGCGCCTTGCGCGAGCGCAGCCACAAGCGAATCGCTACCAACGGCAGCCCCAGGTAAAACAATGCGGTATAGAGAGTTCTATTCATGGCGGCGGAGTTTATCGGTTTTTTAGCCGATCGCCTTCAGGTGCACGGCAAAACGTTCTGCCAGCCAGTGCGCCGCGGGGCCCAGAGGTTCGTCGCGGCGCCAGGCCAGTTCCACCACCAGAGCCGGGGGCGTCCATTGGCTGGCCAGCTCCACCATCTGGTTCTGATAGGCCGGGTACTGCACCACATGCCGTGGCAACCAGGCCCAGCCCAGCCCGCGCATCAGCCATTCGGCCAGGACGTAGAAGCTGTCAGCCCGCCAGACCTGGGGGCTGACCTGCTCACCACCGGGGTAGCCACTGGCTTGCGGAGCGATGAGCAACTGCCGGTGTAGCGCCAGCAACTGGCGGTTGACCCTTTTCTCATGGGCCAGCGGATGCCCCACGGCGCAGACAGTGACCATCTCCACACTGCCCAGGGCCCGGCGCTCCAAAGTTTCCGGCATCTGCTCATGGTGAAACAGCAACCCCAGGTCGGCCCGGCGCTCCACCAGTTTGCGCGCTACGTCGCCCTGGGCCCCGCTGGCCAGTTGCACCTCCAGGCTGGGAAAGTGTTCCGCCAAAGCCTCCAGGCTGTCGAGCACCGGCTGATAGGGCATCGCCTCGTCCTGGGCCAGGCGCAACCGCGCTTCCTGGCCGCGCATCAAGGCCAGCGCCCGACCATTGAGGCGGTCGCACTGACGCAGGATCTCCCGCGCTTCCTGCAGCAGTGCACTGCCCGCCTCCGTCAGCCTTGGCTGGCGGCCACTGCTGCGTTCGAACAGGCTGACCCCCAGGTCATCCTCCAGCTGGGCGATGGCACTGCTGATGGCCGATTGCGCCTTGCGCTGCTGGCGGGCCACGGCAGAAAACGAACGCAGTTCGGCGACCCCGACAAACAGGCGCAACTGCTCCAGGTTCCATTGCATGTTCATGGCGCAACCTATCTAGCATCCAGATAGGTAATGATTTTACCCCATCTGAACTTTCTCTAGAATGCCGACCTCATAAAGCAGCCCCAGCCCCGAGGAGCCCTCCCATGAACGCTTACTACTACCTGGCTATCGCCATCTGCGCGGAAGTGATCGCCACTGTTTCAATGAAAGCGGTCAAGGGCCTGAGTACTCCGCTGCCCCTGGCATTGATCATCGTCGGCTACGGCGTGGCCTTCTGGATGCTGACCCTGGTGGTGCGTACGGTGCCGGTGGGTGTGGCCTACGCGGTATGGGCCGGCATGGGCATCGTCATGGTCAGCATCGCCGCGCTGTTTCTGTACGGCCAGAAGCTGGACATCCCGGCGATGCTGGGCATGGCACTGATCGTCCTCGGCGTGGTGGTGATCCAGTTGTTCTCGAAAACCGCCGGGCACTAGAAAGCAGCCTCACGCCACACGCCTCAAGCGGCCAGAGTGAGCGCCAAGCTTGCAGCTTGAGGCCTGAGGCTTGAAACTTGCGGCTTCGTTTTACTTACCGAGGTCGCTGCATGCCATCCGCTATTTCCACCGATGTGCTGATTGTCGGCGCAGGCGTCGCCGGTCTCTGGCTCAACGCTCGCCTGCAACGCCTGGGCTTTTCCACCGTGCTGGTGGAAAGCGCCAGCCTCGGCGGCGGACAGAGCGTGAAATCCCAGGGGATCATCCACGGCGGCGCCAAATACGCCCTGCACGGCGCCCTCACTGGCGCCTCCGAGGCCATTGCCGACATGCCACGGCGCTGGCGCGAAGCCCTGGTGGGCAATGGCGAGCTGGACCTGTCCGGCGTGCGCCTGCTGTCCGAGGCCCACTACCTCTGGTCCCCCGGCACCCTGGCCGGCAACCTCACCAGCTTCTTCGCCAGCAAGGCGGTACGCGGGCGGGTCGATCAGGTCAAGGGTGAGCAACTGCCCCCGGCCCTGCAGGACAAGCGCTTCAAGGGCAAGGTCTACCGCCTCGCCGAACTGGTAGTGGATGTGCCGAGCCTGATCGAGCGCCTCGCGCACCTGGCGGGAGACAGCCTGCTGGCCGGGCAGAAGATCGAGCCCCTGCTGGAAAACGGCCAACTGCTGGGCCTGCGGGTCGACAGCCGGGATATCCGCGCGCAACGCATTGTCCTCAGCGCCGGAGCCGGCAATGCCGAGCTGCTGCAAGCGGCCGGCCTGAGCCAGCCCGCCATGCAACGGCGACCATTGCACATGGTGCTGGTCAAGGGCCCGAGCCTGAAACCGCTGTACGCCCACTGCCTGGGCGGCGGGCCAAAACCACGGATCACCGTCACCACTCACCCGGCCGCCGACGGCCAGTGGGTCTGGTACCTGGGGGGCGATATCGCCGAAGCCGAAGGCGTGGCCCGGGAACCGGCAGCGCAGATTGCCGCGGCCCAGAAGGAACTGGGGCAACTGCTGCCCTGGATCGACCTGAGCCAGGCGCAATGGGCCACCCTGCGGGTCGACCGCGCCGAGCCGGCACAGTCGGGCCTGACCCGCCCGGACAACGCCTTCCTCGCCGAGCAGGATCGCCTGCTGGTGGGCTGGCCGACCAAGCTGGCCCTGGCACCGGACTTCGCCGACCGGGTCCTGGCTGCCCTGGAGCGCGACGGCATTCGCCCCGCCGCCGCCCAGGCCCTGCCCGAACTGCCCAAGCCGCCCCTGGCGCAACCGGCCTGGGAGCAACTGCTGCCATGAGCCAGCCAACCCTGCACGATCTGCATCGCCCCTTGGGCAGCACCGGCCTGCTGGTGTCGCCCCTGGGTCTGGGCACGGTGAAACTGGGCCGCGACCAGGGCGTGAAATACCCCAACGGCTTCCAGATCCCCGACGACCAGGAGGCCCGCATGCTGCTCAAGCTGACCCGCGACCTGGGCATCAACCTGATCGACACCGCTCCGGCCTACGGCCGCAGCGAAGAGCGCCTGGGCCCGCTACTGCGCGGCCAGCGCCAGGAATGGGTGATTGTCAGCAAGGTCGGCGAAGAGTTCGCCGATGGCCTGTCGCGACACGATTTCAGCGCGGCCCATACCCGGATGTCCGTGGAGCGCAGCCTGCAACGCCTGGAAACAGACTTCATCGACCTGGTGCTGGTGCATTCCGACGGCAACGACCTGGCGATCCTCGAACAGTGCGAGGTCTACCAGGCCCTGGCGCAGCTCAAGCAGGAGGGCAAGATCCGTGGCTTCGGCTTCTCCGGCAAGACCGTAGACGGCGGCCTGAAGGCCCTGGAGCAGGGCGATTGCGCCATGGTTACCTACAATCTGAACGAACAGGCCGAGCGAGCAGTCATTGACTACGCTACCGCTCACCACAAGGGCATCCTGGTGAAAAAAGCGCTTGCCAGCGGCCACGTCTGCCTGAGCCCGGGCATCGATCCGGTGCGGGCCAGCTTCGAGCTGCTGTTTGACCGGCCCGGTGTCGCCAGTGCTATTGTCGGGACCATCAATCCCTTGCACCTGGCCCATAACGTGTCGACTGTGGCGCAGGTCCTTGGCAAGAACTGATGCCGCCGACGCGGCCGACCCCGACGCAAGAAGGAGCCGAGATGTCGCGACCGCTCATTAGAAAGAACCCCAGCAACTTCAAGACCCTGCCCCTGTTCGTCGAAGCGACTCCCGAAGGCTTGAGCTACCAGAGCGTCGGAATGCCGCTGAATTTCGCCCAGACCCTGCAGCGCCGACGCGCGGTGACGGTGGCCGACAATCAGCGCTTCGCCCTGGAGCTGGCCAACCTCGGGGTCTCGGTGCGCCTGACCCTGCACTGGCAGAACCGTGACTACTGGGTGCTGGTGCGCCAGCGCCGCCAGGATCGCGGCGATGTGGTACTCAAGCTGATTTCCGGCTATGTCCCGGCTCACGAGCTCAACCTGCCGCTGCATACCGCGATCCAGGAAATTGCCGAGGAATGCCTGCTGGAAACCCCTGAAGGCTGGCTCGGTGGGCGCTTCAACGACACCTGGCTGCCTGCACCCTACGCCGGCGCCCTGCACTATCGCGAGGCCCTGCCCTTTCGCCTGACCCCGCTGTCCGGGGCGGCGCTGCCGGTGCGCTGTGGCAACCTGCAGTTGCTGGAGCGTCCCCGGGCCTATGTGCACCTGCCCACCGCCTCACTGCAGTTGATCTACGACCTGCGCCTGGACGTGCCGAGGGAAGCCAAGTCCCTGAGCCTGTTCCACGTCGACGAGCGCCTGGAGGGCGACCAACTGGTGGCACGGCTGGACCGCAAGCGCCCGGACCTGTATCTGATGCCCCTGGACAACGGCGAGCCCTGCGCCGAGCTCTACACCCTGAAGAAAGACCAGTTGCATCCGGCCAGCACCCGCGGCCTGTACCTGGCGGAAAGCTTCGCCCAGCAGGAAGGCTGGGTGGTGAGTGACGAGCGGATTCGCTGGAAGGACTGGCTCAGGCAGCGGGGCCTGGAGCCACCGCAAAAGGCATCGAAGCTATCGCGGCTAACCGGCCGGGCCCGGCAGATACTGCGCAAGATCGTCCCCGGCAAGGCCCCGGGCCAGCGCTGAGGGCAAAAAAAAGGCGCCTGCAACAGGCGCCTTTTTTGCGGACCGGGGGGCCGTTACTCGGCCTTGTCGGTCTTGCGGATCTTCTCGACGATGGCCGTGGTCGAGCTGTTTTCCACCAGCCCCAGCACCTTCACGGTGCCGCCATAGGCACCGACTATGTCGGCACCTACAACCTGGTCAATGGAATAGTCACCGCCTTTCACCAGCACGTCCGGCCGAACCTGGGACAAGAGGTTTTCCGGGGTGCCCTCGGGGAAACTGATCACCCAGTCTACCGCCCCCAGCCCCGCCAGCACCGCCATGCGCCGGTCGACACTGTTGATCGGACGGCCAGGGCCCTTGAGGCGACTGACCGAAGCGTCATCGTTGATCGCCACGATCAACCGGTCGCCCTGGGCTCGCGCCTGTTCCAGGTAGGTCACATGCCCGGCATGCAGGATGTCAAAGCAGCCGTTGGTGAAGACGATCTTCTCGTTGTGGGCTCGGGCATCATCGATGGCCAGCAGCAACTGGTCGAGGCTCAGCACCCCGCGCTCGGAGCCTTCCTCGCGCTGGATCGCCCGGCGCAGTTCGGGAGCACTGATGGCGGCGGTACCCAGCTTGCCAACCACGATGCCGGCCGCCAGATTGGCCAGGCCCACTGCGTGGGGCAGCTCTTCGCCGGCGGCAATGGCGGCCGCCAGGGTGGAGATCACCGTATCCCCGGCACCGGTGACGTCGAACACTTCCCGGGCCCGGGCTGGCAAGTGCATGGCCGGATGGTCGGGGCGCAACAGGGTCATGCCATGTTCGCCACGGGTCACCAGCAGCGCCCCCAGTTCCAGGTCATGCATCAACTGCGCGCCCTTGCTCACCAGCTCGTGTTCGTCGGCGCAGCCGCCGACGATGGTTTCGAACTCGCTGAGGTTCGGCGTGATCAGGCTGGCACCGCGGTAGATGGAGAAATCCTTGCCCTTGGGGTCGGCCAGCACCGGAATGCCCCGGGCCCGCGCAGCGGCGATCAGCACTTGGTGATTGCGCAACGCGCCCTTGCCATAGTCGGACAGCACCAGCACCTTGATCCCGTCGAGCAGGGCATCGACCTCGGCCGCCAGGGCCTGGGCGTCGGTGGCGAAGGGCTCTTCGAAATCGATACGCAACAACTGCTGGTGACGGCTCATGACCCGCAGCTTGACGATGGTCGGCTGGTGCTTGATGCGCTGGAACAGCGCACGCACGCCCGCGCCCTGCAGGCTGTTGGCCAGGCTGTCGGCGGCTTCATCGTCGCCGGTCACGCCCACCAGGGAGGCCGGCGCGCCGAGGGCAGCGATGTTCAAGGCAACGTTGGCGGCACCGCCGGGGCGATCCTCGATTTGCTCGACCTTGACCACCGGCACTGGCGCCTCAGGGGAAATCCGTGAGGTACCACCATGCCAGTAACGGTCGAGCATGACATCGCCGACCACCAAGACGGGGGCTTGATCGAATCGCGGCATGGACAACTTCATGGAGCATCCCACATACAAAATGAACAGGGGCGCGATATTAACACAGGGTTGGCGCCGCCTAGTTCTATGCCTTGAATGGGGCCGACGAAGAATGCTTGCCGCTTATTTACCGGGCAGGAGTTGCAGCAGGCGGCGGATCGCCTCCGGCAGTGCCACGGTCGCCGTATCGATCTCGCAATCGGGCTGCAACGGTGCTTCATAGGGGCTGTCGAGCCCGGTGAAATCCTTGATCCGCCCCTCCAGCGCTGCCTGATACAACCCTTTGGGGTCCCGCTGGGCACAAGTATCAAAAGGTGTACTGACGTACACCTCGATGAATTCTCCCGGGCCGAATAGCGCCCGGGCGGCATCGCGCTCGGCGCGAAACGGCGAGATCGCCGACACTATGACCAGCAGGCCGGCGTCCACCATCAGCCGTGCCACCTCGGCCATGCGGCGGATATTTTCCTTGCGCGCCTCGGCCCCCATTCCCAGGTCACTGCACAGGCCACTGCGAACGTTGTCGCCGTCAAGGACGAAGGTGTGCATACCCAACTCGTTGAGCCGCAGCTCCAACAGATTGGCCAGGGTCGACTTGCCGGCCCCCGACAATCCGGTCAGCCAAAGACAGCAGGGTCGCTGCTGCTTGAGGGCGGCCCGGGCCTCGGTGGACAACGACAGGCTGTAAGGACGGATTTGCGGGCGCTCCAGCGGTACACGGGCAAGCTTATTCATAACCGAGCATCTCGTAGTCGCGTTGATAGACCCGGCGCACCAGGCGCCGGGTGCGTACCGAACAGATATCCCTGACGGGGGTGCTATGGCGTTGCTGGGTGCTGTTGACATGGGACAGTCGGGTCTGGACCTGCAACTGCTCGCACAGCAGTTGGAAATCGCGCTGCAGGTGCTCCTGATAGCCGACGAAATCCAGGGCCAGGCGGCCCAGGGAGTCGGTGAGGAAATCGCTCTGGGGAGCAAAGTGCATCTGCTTGTGGATGGTTTCCGGGTGCAGCCAGCGGCCGATAAAGTCATCGAAGTCGCGGTAATGCCCTACCAGCGCCTGGGCGGCCTGGTCCCGGCGGCCCAGGCGATTGCCCCGCAGGAAAGCGTAGGCCGAGTAAGCGCGCTCCAGGGGATCGCGCACGAAGGCAAACTTGAAGTTGCTGGAAAAGGCCTGCGGAAACTGCTGCTCGTACCAGTACAACGGCAGGTGCCCGGGCATCCAACCGTCGAACAATGCCGAACAGATGCTGCTGCCCGCGCACTTGGGAACATGAATGAACAGGCAGGAGTGTCGGGAGAAGGCATCAGGAAAGCGCACATTGGCCGACATGGACTTGTTCACCACTTGGCGATCCACCACCGACAGGCGCCCAAGCAGGAAATTGCGCTGGGTCTTGGGTAATAACTTCCACACAAAGCGTTGCAACATTCTGCTACCCACGCGAGAGGGATGGCCCCCTCGATCTGTTCAAAGATTCAGGCGGGAACCATAACAAGCGGGAAACACAGAATTATTTAGGCTTGGTCAAGACTGTAAGGAAGCGGCTACAAATGATGCCAAGGTGCCTTGCACACCAAGGCCCCGGGGAGCGAGCCGGCTCGCTCCCCGGAACAGGTCAGGCGATTCCGCTGGGCGCGGGCTCTTCCAGGCCCATGGCATGCAGCCGCGAGTAGTAGCCGTTCTGTGCCAGCAACTGGGCATGGCTGCCACGCTCGACAATCCGCCCCTGGTCCATGACCAGAATCAGGTCGGCTTTCTCGATGGTCGACAGGCGGTGGGCAATCACCAGGGTGGTACGGCCCTTCATGACCTTGTCCAGGGCGGCCTGGATGTGCCGCTCGGATTCGGTGTCCAGGGCCGAAGTGGCCTCGTCGAGAATCAGTAGCGGTGCGTTCTTCAGCAAGGCCCGGGCAATCGCCAGGCGCTGGCGCTGGCCACCTGAAAGCAGTACGCCGTTCTCCCCTACCTGGGTATCCAGGCCTTCGGGCAACTGGGCAATGAAGTCCATGGCATAGGCATCGGCGGCGGCCTTCTCGATGTCCTCACGCGGCGCACCGGCCAGGTCACCGTAGGCGATGTTGTTGGCCACAGTGTCACTGAACAGGGTCACGTGCTGGGTTACCTGAGCGATATGCCGACGCAGGTTCAGCAGGCGGAAGTCTTCGACCTCGGTGCCATCCAGAAGAATCTGGCCCTTGTCGTGGTGGTAGAACCGCGGAATCAGGTTGGCCAGGGTCGACTTGCCACTGCCGGAACGCCCCACCAGCGCCACCATTTTCCCGGGCTCGATACTGAAGCTGATGTCATCGAGCACCTGCCGTTCGGTTCCCGGGTAGGTGAAACTCAGGTTGCGCACCTCCAGGTGCCCGCTGATGCTGGCGCGCTCGACGGTGCCGCGATCGATCTCAGGCTCGACGTCCAACTGCTCGAAGATGCTCTCCGCACCCGCCACGCCTTTCTGGATCGTTGAGCTGACTTCGGACAGCTGGCGGATCGGCTTGGGCAGCAGACCGGCCATGGTGATATAGGCCACCATTTCACCGGCGGAAGCATCACCGCGCAGATACAGCACCAGGAACATCAGCACCGCCATGGCGCTGTAGATCACCAGTTGCAACAGTGGGGTGTAGATCGCGCCGGTGCGGGTCATGCGCAGTTGCTTGTCGGTGTTGCCCTGGCTGGCCGCAAGAAAACGCTGCTGCTCATAGGTCTCACCGCCAAAGCTGCGAACCACGCGATAGCCCTGGATGGTTTCCGAGGCAACGTGTGTCACATCACCCATGGCCACCTGGATCTTCTTGCTCTGCTTGCGGAATTTCTTGCTGGCGGTGCGAACCATGACCGCGATCAGCGGCAGGATGGCGATCATCACCAGGGTCAGGCGCCAGTTCATCCACAACAGCGAGCCGAACAGGAAGATCACGGTCATGCCTTCGCGGATCACCACCTTGATCGCGTCCGTCGCCGCCCCCGTGACCATGGTCACGTTGAAGGTGATACGCGAGATCAGGTGCCCGGAGTTGTGCTTGTCGAAATAACGGTTGGGCAGGGTCAACAGGTTGTTGAACAGTTGCACCCGCAAATCGTGCACCAGCCCCAGGGATACCTTGGCCAGGAAGTAGTTGCCCAGGTAGGAGCCCAGGCCTTGCCAGGCAGCGATCAGCACGATCAGCAGCGGCACCGCTTGGAGCAACTGCATGTCGCGCAGATAAGGCACACCGGGAAACAGAACCGCCTGAGGGTTGGACAGGCCATCGACGAAATACTTGAGGATGTAGCCGAGCATGGGCTGAGTCGAAGCGAAGATCAGGAACCCGACGATGCTGATGAGAAACAGACCAATATAGGGCCGCACATAGCCGAGCAGACGGAAGTAGATTTTCAAGCTCGAGGGGCTTGCGTCAGGACTGGAGTCGGTCATATCACGCGAATGTCGTCAAAAAGGAGGCTGACTTTAGCACAGCTTGTTCGCGGTACTGGCACTCCCATAGGCCCGAGATTGTTCAGCTGACCAACGACACCGCCAGCCATAAGTCGTTATGATTGCCAGCTTAACTTCCGGGATGAACGTTCAAGCATGCAACCCAATGCCCTTCACAACACGGCCAATCGAGTATTCGATTTCATTTGCCTGTGGATTCTGCCGATCGGTTATCTACTGCTTCTCTGTGCGATGTTCTTCCTTCCAGGACGCAGCGGATTGCACAAGCTGTACTACGGACTGTTCAGCATCCCGACGCTGATTGCCCTGTGTACTCGCCCCAGTGAACTGAAAAGCCTTCTACGCGAACCTATCTTCATCGCCATGCTGCTGTTCTGCACCTGGGCCATCGTCAGCCTGGCCTGGAGCCCTCCGGTGGACAGCGTGCTGGGGGAAATCAAGACACCTCTGCACACCCTGATGCTGTTCGCCGGCTGCATGCTACTGGTTCGCTACCGCGGCGAGGTGCTACAGCCGCTGGTCTTCTGCGCTGCGATCGTTGCTCTCATCGCCTCGATCTTCAACCTGTACGTCTTCGTTCGATACCACACTCCCGAACTGCGCATGATCGGTGCGGGCGCCTTCGACAACCCATTGCTGAGCTCCCATGTCTTTGGGTTCTTCTGTGTCTACTGGCTGTGCCTGAGCATGAACTGCCGGCGTTACCAGATACTCTGGCTGAGCGTTCCAGCGCTGGTCGTCATGATCGCCGCGCTGATCGCCACGGGCTCTAGAACGCCGCTGGTGGCATTGACCCTGGCGGCACTGTGGCTGAGCTTCATTAGTTGGAACCGTCGTTCGCTGATGCTGCTGGGCGGCATGCTGGCAGGGGGTATAGCCGTCGTTGCACTGTTCTCGCAGATGCTTCTGGAGCGGGGCAGCTCTTCGCGTTTCGATCTCTGGCGCCTGGCCCTGGAACAGATTGCCAACCACCCATGGATCGGCCACGGCTATAACGCCAGTCTGTCCCTGGACCCCGGCATCGGTTTCCTCCTGCAAGAGCCCCATAACTTCGCCTTGGGCGTGCTCTACTATGTGGGCATCATCGGCCTGCTGCCGTGGCTGTTCATGCAGGCCTGGGCCCTGTTCAAAAGCTGGCAACTACGGGCCGAACCCCTATTGATCCTGGCCTCGACCTGGCTGATGTTCGGCATTGGCGCAGGCCTGACCGAAGGCGGCGGGATTCTCTCTCGCCCCAAAGAGCACTGGTTCCTGCTGTGGATTCCCCTGGCTCTGATCGCTGCCCTGTGTATCAGCCAACGTGCGCGACGTTCATCCAGCCACCCGGTCGAGTCGCTCGCCCAGGCTGACGCCGACAAGCTGATGGCCAATGCCCGGGTTATTGAAGCCGACGGCCTGGGCCCCAAGGTCCTGCGTCTTGACGACGGCAGCTTCCTCAAGCTGTTTCGCCCTCGCCGCTGGTACACCTCAGGAGGGTTCAACCCCTACTCCGCGCGGTTTGCCGCCAATAGCGAGCAACTGCGCGAGCTGGGCATCACCACGCCGAAAATCCTCGGACTGTATCATCTTGCCGACGGCAGCAACGCCGTCCGCTACCAACCGCTGCCCGGCCAGACTCTGCGCCAGAGTCTGCAATTGGCAAGCTCTGGCGACGAGCGTGCCAAGTTGATCAAGCGCTTTGGCGCCTTCATGGCCAACCTGCATGAGCAAGGGGTGTATTTCCGCTCGCTGCACCTGGCCAATGTGCTGGTACTGGAAAATGGCGAGTTCGGGCTAATCGATCTTGCAGACCTGCGGGTCTATCCCTCCTCACTGAGAAAATCGCTGCGCCAGCGCAATGTGCGCCATATGCAGCGCTATGCCGAGGATTGTGGCTGGCTATTCCTGGAGCACCTGGACGCACTGCAGGCCGGTTACGCCCAGTGCACCTCGATGCCCCTGGCCACCGGACTGTTGAAGCAGCTACCGGCGAATGACCTGCACCAAGTGGCTCGCTGATCCCTGCGCACGCACCTGTTCCATGGCCGCTACACAAGGCTGCCTGGAACAGGTTCGGAAGGGATTAAACAGCGAGCGGTCAGGCTGAACGCTGCCGGGCGTAGGCCAGGAAGCCGTCAATATCATCGCTGCAGAGCTTGTCGGCCAACCCGTGCAACTCAGCCTCCGGCCAGTCCCACCAGGCACTCTGCAAGAGTTGCTGGCGCTGCTCCTCGGGAAAGCGCCAGCGCAGGAAACGCGCCGGGTTGCCACCGACCACCGCATAAGGCTCGACGTCCTTGGTGACCAGCGCTCCCGCCGCGACAATCGCACCATGGCCAATGGTCACACCGGATAACAGCGTGCTGTTGGAACACAGCCACACATCACTGCCCACCCGGACATCGCCATTGGTTCCGGCGTAGCCACTGATGTGCGCGGCCTGAGGCAGCATGGCTGGGAAGGGATAAGTGGTGACCCAGTCCGCTCGGTGGTGGCCACCGAGGAATATCTGCACCCCTTCGGCAATCGAGCAGTACGCCCCGATGCTCAGGGTCGAGCCTTCCTGCCAGTCATGCACCTCGGGCAAGCCATAGCTGCCACGCCCGATGCTGTAACCTGGATATCTCTGCTGAAAACGCACCACGCCGCGCTCGATTTTCGGCAGCTTGCGGATCGCACGCTTGGCGCGCTTCTCCAGAAAACGTTGAATCCAGCCCATGCTCCGGCGTCTCTTCAGTCTTTTTCCAGTGGAGAAAAATAAAGGCGGCCCAAACCACGCCAGGTTTTCTTGTTCCAGGCCTTGAACGGGATCTGTGCCAGCAACTCGCGCGCCAGCTTGCGATCCCGATTGGAAACCTTGAGGAACATCGAACTGAGGAACTTGTAGCGCACCTCGTCATACAGCGGGTGATCGCTGAACAGGGCGTAGGAACGCAGGATGTTGTCGATCATGAACCGGTGGTTCTTGTAGGAGTTGGTGGCGTGCTTGCGATACCGCGCCATCAACACGTTCAAGCCATCGATGAAATAGCCGGCCCGGGTGATCTTCAACTCGATCAGCAGGTCTTCAAGGCGGATATTCGGATCGAAACCGCCGACCTTTTCCAGGGCCTCACGACGAATCATCAGGGTCGGAGCCGGTGGATAGGGCTTGCGCTCAAGGAACATGTCGTCGAAGTCCAGGCGTCGGAACGGCACGTCACGGCGCTGGCGCTTCTCGGGAAACAGGTTGCCGTCGCTGTCGATCAGCTCGATATTGCCCGCGCAGATCCCCACCTCAGGCTTGCCATCCATGTAGGCCACCTGAGTCGCAATGCGCTCGGGCAGCATGATGTCGTCGGAGCCGAAGGGCGCGATCAGGCTGCCCCTGGACCGTGCAATGGCACCATTGAGGGTGTTGGTCAGGCCCTGATTCTGCTGGACCCGGAAGTCGAAGCCATGCTGCTCCTGCAGGCGCCGGATACGCTCGACACTGTCATCGCTGGAACCGTCATCCACCACCAGCAGCTCGATGTTCGGATAGGTCTGATTGAGCACACTGAGAATGCTTTGCTCAATGTAGGGAGCGTGGTTGTAGGAGGCGATAATCACCGTCACCACAGGTTGCTGGTCTGCCATTACTGCCTCTTGCCCGCTTGACTCAAGCCGGAGTCGATCAATTGCCGGTACTCCTCGCGGAACACCTCGATATCGTGTTCTTTCTGCAGATAGGCATAGGACTGCTGGCCCTTGGCGGCCAGTTCCTCGTCGGACAGCCCGAGATAGGCATCCAGCGCGGCGACCAGCGCCGGCACATTGGCCGGCTCCACGGCCAGGCCGCCAGCCCCCTCGATCAGGGGCAGCATGGCCGGCACGTTCGAGGCGATCACCGGCAACTGCCCGCTCATGCCTTCGAGCAAGGCCAGGCCCAGCCCCTCGGCCAACGACGGCATGGTCCAGATATCGAAGGCCCGCACGTATTGCAGGGCGTTCTCCTTGAAACCCAGCAGGTGAGCCCGACCCTGCAGCCCCAGGCGCTCGATTTCAGCGCGCAGATTGGCTTCCTCACGACCGGCACCAATGATTGCCAACTGAGTTTGCGGGTACTTGCCCTTGAGTTGAGCAAAGGCCTGCAGCAGATAGGTATGCCCCTTGACCGGCACCAGCCGGCCCAAGGCACCAATCAGCCGCACATCGGGGGCCAGCCCCAGCAACTCCCGGGAGCGCTCGCGGGAATGCTGCAAGGCCTCTGCCTGCTCGATATCGATGGCGTTGGTGATCGCCCAGGTGTTCTGGTCGGTGAAACCGCATTGGCAATCGAGCAGGTACTGCTTGACGGCCGGGGACACCCCCACAAAGCGCCAATGCCGATCGATCAGACGCTGGGTCTGGCGTCGCCGGTAAAGCCGGTCGTACTCACCGAAACCGTGGGAAATTCCGATGCACAACGGCACCTTCAACCAGCGGTTGAGGGTCAGCATCATGTTCACCGGCTTGAAGCGGTTGCAGATCACCACATCGAACTGTTCCTTGCGGCAGAACTGATACAGCCGCCACATGGCCCGCAGGCGCATGCCCTTGAGGGACTTGTCGGAAAACTCGAAATACACCGAATGCGCGGCGCGGCTTACCGGATCGTTCGGCCCGGGGCGCCCCCGCAGGAACGCTGCGGTGACTTCGTAACGCTCAGCCGGCAAGGCCTTGACGATCTGCTCGGCGAGGTCGGCGAAGTCGTGGGACTTGACGTTGTAGTCCGGCTGCAACTGCAGGACCTTGAAGCGCTGACTCATAACTATCCCCGGTGAAAACCTGTGGCATCGATGATCCAGGACGGCTCACTGGCCAGCGCTTGGAGCGACTGCGCATTCTGCTCTGGCAACTGCGACCACTCATTGCGCTTCCAGCACACAAAGTGGAAATACGGAAAACTGCGGTCGCCGTCGCGGTCATTGGTCAGATGCCCATCCTTCCAGTACCAGCGCGCCGGAAAATCACGGCTGCCGTCATGCCACTTGATGACTCCACCCGGCGTGCTGAAGGCCTCGGTGAACTCACTGCGGCGGCGCCATGGATTGAACTTGCCCACCAGCTTGAACAGCGGCTCCGGAAAATTCTTGCGCCAGAGGAAAATCCGACTGAAGGCTCCTTCATCCAGTGCATGGTGCTCCAGGTCGGTAAAGCGTGTCTGCCAATCCTTGATCTGCCTGAACAACTCACGCTTACGCGCAGTATTGCGTATCAGGCACAAGTGCCCGGCGACGCGCCGTTCATGGGTGGAGAACAGGTCATACCCCGCCAGGCGATCCGCAGTGAAATAAGCCCGCAGATCACCGTAGACCAGGTCGATATCGCCGAAGGCCCAGAAGTCGTAGCCCTCCAGACGATCAATATGGATGTACCCCATTGCCGGCCTGATATCACAGAGCTTGTAGGCCGCATTGGGCGCAAAGTCGATCTCCAGGCGCCGGGATACCAACGCGCAGTACTCAGCAAAGCTCATGCTTTCCAGCTTGACGTTCGGCGGCAGATTGTCCGGGGTCCCGCAGTCGCTGAAAAAGAGCCAGTCGATATCCGGATTCCGGCGGCAGCTTTCGAGAAAAAACGGCATCCAGAATGGCCAACGCCCGAAGTAGGGCATGAGAAACAAGATTCGCGGGCGAGGATTGATCACAAAGGACTCACTGTCGGATTGGGGCTACAAAACGCACCCGTGGTTATGTCGGTTTATCGCTGTCGCAATAGCCAGAACAGCTCATGGCGTCTGACCGCCTTGCGAAAGAACTCATTCTCCCCCAGCGCCGAAGGCACCCTGCTGGCCATAAGCCACTGTATCGACCTGCGCAGGCGTCGCTTGAACGGCATTTTCGGTTGCAGGTCATGCATCATGCCCAAGGCCATGGCCTTGTCATACTGCTCGCCCTGGGACAGTGACAAGCACCAGGGGCGCAACACCGCCGTCGGCTCGAACACCGGCGGCAACGCAATGCCTGCGCCCGAGTCACCCATGGGCCAGCGGTCGTTGTCATGCAGGTGATTGGCATAGCCGAGGATAGTGGTCGGCTGCCAGGCCAGCCCTTCCAGGGCTTGCATGACCGCCTCGCGAGCACAGATGTGGTCGGGATGAGGGTCCAGCGTCGGGTGCGGCAACACTATCACTTCAGGGCGTGCCTTGAGCAGCAGCTCGCGCAGGTCGGCTAGGAGATTGTTCCAGGTCGGCAACCCGTCCTGGTCGGCGGGCAACGGGAATGGATTGAACTGGCGGAACAAGCGGATATCGCTCAGTTGGGCCTCGCGAGAGGCCACCGGCTGTTCAGGGGAGGCCTGCATGGCAGGCAGCTGCAGGCAGAAATAGCCCAACTGCACGCAATGGGATTCAGGCACCCCGGCCCAGCGCGGCACAGTAATACTGTCCCAGGCCCGCAAGCGCCCTTTGATCCGCGCCGCCTCTGCCGGGTTCATGCCCATGGCCTGGTAATGCTCGGCCTCGATTTCGCCCGCGGTCAGGGTCACGATCCAGGCCTCGTCGGCCTGGCTGTACAGACCGAAGGCGGCCAACTCGGCATCGTCGGCATGGGGAGCGATCACCATCACCCGCTGGCGCCGGTAGTCGGGATCTCGCCAGAACATCAGTTGCGGCTGGATGCGGAGCCGACAGAAGCGCCCGCGCAACCTCAGCTCGCCACTGACCAGGGAACTGGCCAAACCGCTGAGGTTGAGGTAGCGCAGGCCGTTGACCCCGCGCTCGAACACCTGACGATCGGCAAGCGGACCGCCAGACACCTCAACAGCCGGGTCGAAAAAACGTCCCAGCCACGAACTCTTGACCTGCACGCCCAGAACCAGGGTTTCATCCCCGGCCAGCGCCAGTGGCGCCTCCAGCAACAGGCGCCCCGCTTCAAGGCGCACAGCGGCCTGCTGGGCGTCGCTGCCGAAGTCGTAGCAGTAATCATCCTTGGGCGAATAGAACAGATGATCGGCAAACCAGGCTTCATGGGCCAACCAGGCCAAGACCGCCAGCAAGACCGGCGCCCACCAGGCCACCAGGATGCCGACCACCCATAGCAGCACCAGCCCGATCAACAGAGCGATTCGTTTATTGCGCCGGTGACGCTTGAGCAGTTGTTGTTTGCGACTCATGGGCTGACTCACACCTGGAAAACCGGCACAGGATTGCACCAACGGTCCTTGTATTCACGGTCGGCACGACCGAAGGAGAAACGCAGCGGCTTGTTCAGGGCACGGGCCTGTTCCCAGGCACTCTGGGTGTTGAGAAAACTCAGCACGCTGCCAGGGCTGAACTCACGAGTCTGGGGGTCTACCCCACCGTTCACGTACTCGACGCTGATCCACTGCGGCGCTTCGACCCGGTAGATCAGTTGCACGGCAATCGGCGCGTCGTTGAGGAAGATCACCGAACCGATCAGCAGCTCGCGCAGGCGCTCCAGCACCTCGGCCATACGCTCGGCACCCGTGGCGGCAAAGCCCCAGCGGCGCTGGAACAGGTCGCAGTAGATCGCCGCCAGCTCGGGGCTGCTGAAATCACTGACCGGGCGTACAACCCCGCCCGCCTCTTCCAGCAGGCGCAGCTCACGACGCTGGTTGTAACGAAACTTCTTCGACAGCTCTTCCGGCGTCCTGGCCATGGCCAGCTGTTCAGCCTGGGGCTTGAGGCCGGTCAGGCGCCCCTCGTTCAATGCGGACAGGTAACGCCCACGATGGCGCAACACCGCCTGAGCATCGGCAGCGGCGGGCAGGATCAGCTCGGCATTGCCGATATCGAACAGGCCCTTCTTGCCGGCCCGCTTGAGCACGTCCTTGGACAGCGCCAGGTCGCGCCCCCAGGTGGCAATGGCCGCCTGCAATTGGCCGTTGCGCTCCCAGGCCAGGTAGCGCACCGGGATCTGCGCCAGGTCCGCCAACTGCTCCACCACCAGGGGATGGGTTGCCACACTGCCACCGAACCGCTGCCAGGCATCGGCGTAGGCCGATGCGTCAATGACTGACCAGCCACGTTCGCGCCAGCCTTGAAATCGATTGAGCATCAGCCCCTCGCGGTCAGATCGGTGACTTGCGGCAAACGCCAGAATACGTCGCGTACAGCACGGTCGGAGAAGCGCTCGCGCAGGCGATCGAGCATCAGCTCGGCACAGACCCGGCGCTGGTGATCGTCCATCGCGGCCAGATGCTGAAGCCCCTGGGCCATATGTTCAACGTCGCCCAAGGGGAACAGGATGCCCACCCCTTCGACCACTTCCCGGGCACCGCCACAGGCGGTGGCCAGCAGCGGCACGCCGGCGGCCATGGCCTCCAGCAGGACCATGCCAAAAGGCTCGTGGTCGGAGCTCAAGGCAAACACATCGAAGGCGCGGAAATAGCGTCGAGCCTGAGGCACCTGCCCCAGGAACAGCACGCGATCGGCAATCCCCAGCTCGCGGGCCAGGGACTTCAGGTCTTTTTCCAGACGCCCGGTTCCGAGAATCGCCAGTTGGCTGTGCGGCGGCAATTGCGGCAAGGCCGCGGCAAAGCCGCGCAGCAAGGTGGCCTGGTCCTTGTCCGGATGCAGACGCCCGACGTTGCCGACAATCCAGGCATCGGCGGACAGGCCCAGCTCGCTGCGCGCCTGGGCAGCGCTCAGTTGCTCGGCCTGCAGGGCCTCAAGGTCGATGCGGTTGTACAGGGTCTGAATGCGCTGCGCCGGCCATTTCGGCAGGCAGGCACGCATGTCGTCACGCACCGCATCGGACACCCCGAGCAGGCTCAGGCGCTTACGGAACAGTTGGGCGAAGAGCTTGCGGCTGCCGCGCTTGTAATCGGAAAACGCATGGTGGACACCGATCACCGGCAAGCCGGTACCCAGCAAGGCGATATAGATCGGCTTGAAGCGGTGAGCGATGCAGAAGCTGAAATTGCGTGACGCGGCGATCTTGCGCAGGTCACGGATGGCGCCCAGCTTCAGGCCGCGGATGGCCTTGGAGCTGTATTCCATGAACAGCACTTCATCAGACGCGCAGCCCGCGGCGACATCGGCATCGGCGGCCCCGGTGAGAAACACCGTGGTCACTCGATAGCCGCTGCCCGCGAACAGGTTGGCGTATTGCCGGGCACAGTCCAGGAACGGCCCGTCATAGCCGTGGCAGAACTGCAGCACATGGCGTTCAGCCGAGCGTGTCATAAGGGTCCACGCCGTCTTTGACCACCAGAATGTCTTCCATGATCAGGTACTGCAGGTCGGACCCGTAGAACATGTTCAGGGCATCGGTGGGCGAACAGATCATCGGTTCGCCACGGCGGTTCAACGAGGTGTTCAGCGACACGCCGTTGCCGGTCAGTACTTCCAGGGCCTTCATCATGTCGTAGTAGCGCGGGTTGTATTCGCGCTTGAGCACCTGGGCCCGGGACGTGCCGTCCTCGTGGACCACTTCCGGCACCCGGGTCTTCCACTCTTCAGCCACTTCGAAGGTGAAGGTCATGAACGGCGCCGGGTGATCGACCTTGATCATCTGCGGGCCGACGGTGTCGAGCATCGACGGGCAGAACGGCCTCCAGCGCTCGCGGAACTTGATCTGTTCGTTGATCCGGTCGGCCACGCCAGTGGCGCTCGGGCAACCGATGATCGAGCGACCGCCCAGGGCACGCGGACCGAACTCCATGCGGCCCTGGAACCAGGCCACCGGGTTGCCATCCACCATGATCTTGGCGATACGCTCCGGGGTGTTGTCGATCTGCCGCCAGGCTGGCTTGTTCGGGTGGCGGGCACAGGCCGCGATCACGTCTTCGTTGCTGTAGGACGGGCCGAGATAGACGTGTTCCATCTTCTCTACCGGCACCCCACGGGCATGGGAAACATAGGCTGCGGCACCGACGGCGGTACCGGCGTCGCCGGAAGCCGGCTGCACGAACAGCTCCTTGACCTCGGGACGGGCAATGATCTTCTGGTTCAGCTTAACGTTCAGCGCGCAGCCGCCGGCGAAGGCCAGCTTGCCGGTTTCCTTGAGGATGTCGCCCAGGTAGTGGTCGATCATCTGCAGGGCCAGCTTCTCGAACAACGCCTGCATGCTCGCCGCGTAGTGGATGTACGGCTCGTCGGCGATGTCACCTTCGCGCTTGGGCCCCAGCCACTCAATGAGTTTTGGCGAGAAGTAGAAACCCTTGCCCTTCTCTTTGTAGCGACGCAGGCCGATGACGTTGGCGTAGTCGGTGTTGATCACCAACTCGCCGTTTTCGAAACTGGCCAGGCGCGAGAAATCGTATTTGCTGGCATCGCCGTATGGCGCCATGCCCATGACCTTGAACTCGCCGTCGAGCATCTCGAAACCGAGGAACTCGGTGATCGCGCCATAGAGGCCGCCCAGGGAGTCCGGATCGAAGAATTCCTTGATCTTGTGGATCTTGCCGTTTTCGCCGTAGCCGAAGAAGGTGGTGGCGTACTCACCCTTGCCGTCGATCCCGAGGATCGCGGTCTTCTCCGTAAAGCCCGAGCAGTGGTAGGCACTGGAGGCGTGGGCCAGGTGGTGTTCCACCGGCTCGATCTTGACCTTTTTCGGGTCGAAGCCCAGTTGCTCCAGGCACCAGACGATCTTCTTGCGGTAGCGCTTGTAGCGACGGTTGCCCATCAGGATCGCGTCCAGGGCGCGGTCCGGGGCGTACCAGTAGCGCTTGGCGTAGTGCCAGCGAGCCTTGCCGAACAGGCTGATCGGGGCAAACGGAATCGCGACTACGTCAACGTCGGAAGGCTTGATCCCGGCCTGCTCCAGGCAGAATTTCGCCGACTCGTAGGGCATGCGGTTCTTTGCATGTTTGTCGCGCACGAAACGCTCTTCTTCAGCGGCGGCAATCAGCTTGCCGTCGATATACAGGGCCGCTGAAGGATCATGGCTAAGGGCGCCGGACAGGCCAAGAATCGTCAATGCCACAGGGGTCTAGCCTCGTTTAGTCTGCATGCGGGCGCGATGCGCCTTGAAAATGAAGTGTGCTCGCAAGGGGCGAGAAACAACGAAAGGGCGGGATTATAACGTAAAAGCAGGTGCAAGCCTCTAGCGGCGAGCGCCAAGCCTGGGTTGGCACCCGCCGTACGCCATGGCCGCGGCGCAGGCAGCGGCCATGGGTCGCAGGTCAGGCCTCGGTGCCCTGGGCCGTCCTGGGCAGGCGCTGATCAATCACTTGATACAAATTGCTGTCTTGCGGCCAATTGCGCATGAATCGCGCGCGATCACGGGCATAAGCCGGGGCAAAGCTGCTCAGGCTGGAGTGCTGGCACATGGAGTCGAGGTCTATCAGCGCCCAGCGCCCCTCTTGCCAGAACAGGTTGTGGCCCTTGAAGTCGCCATGGCTGATGCGCTCCTTGATCAGCTCGGCAAACAGCTGGTCCAGCGCCAGCAATTCCGGCTCCGGGGCTTGCCCGCTGTCCACGAAGGGTGCAAAGCGCTCGATGATATCCGGCCCTGGCAGATGTTCGGTCACCAGGTAGGCGCTGCGCCGCAGCCACAGGAAACGCCGCTCCAGCAAGGCCAGAGGCTTGGGCGTGGCAATGCCCAGGAACGCCAGGCGATTGCCTTCGCGCCAGGAATGCCAGGCCCGGCTCGGGCGCCAGAAGCGCTTGAGCCAGTGAGCAAAGCCCTTGATGTTGTAGCGCTTGATCACCAGAGGCCGGCCCGCAACCTCGACCCGCCCAACACTGGCCGCGCCACCGGTCTTGTACAGATGGCCCTGATCCAGCAGCGCGTCGGCCTGCTCCAGCACCGGCAGCATCGCCGCCTCTTCCTCACGGCGGATCGCGCGCAAGGCGAACGGGCCGCGCTGCACGCTGAACAGCGTGCACTCGCGGCCGACCTTGTTGAGAAAGTCCCGCAGGCGCCAGCCCCGGATCTTGTTCACTTGCTTCTGCAGGGCTTCCAGGGGCAAGGCATGCTCGGCGTTGCTCAACAGGTAGTGCACCAGCAGCTCTTCGGTGAACGGCTCCAGGCTCTTGGGCAACTGGGCGAAGAAGACCCCGAGGTTCTCCAGGACCTTCTGCCGGGGCAGGGGCTTGCCCGCCTCTTCGACGCAGATCCCTGCCCCATCGATCAAATACAGCCGGCCATCATGGCGCAGCAGATTGTCCAGGTGCAGGTCCGATTGCCACAGGCCCTTGGCGTGCAACTGGCCGATAGCCCCGAGGGCCTCGGCCAGTACCTCGGTCTGCTCGTCGGCCAGCACCGGCAGAGCTTCCACCTGCTTCCAGGCGTCGCCCAGGCTTTGTGCGCCCTGCAGTAACTCGAACAGCAGCCAGCCGCCCTCGCCTTCCTGCAAACCGTCCGCCAGCAGCAAGGGCGTCGTCAGCCCTTGCTCTGCCAGCAGGCGCACACCCTGCAACTCTCGCTGGAAATGCCGAGCGGCCTTGGAGCCCACCAGCAGCTTGGCCAGCACCGGACGCCCGCGCCAGACCCCGGCCCCCACGTAACGCTGCCCCGGCAGCACCCGCAGCAGGCTCAGCAACTGCAACTGTGCCGGGCCGGCGGCGTCCGCCAACTCCAGGCTCAAGGGCAGCGTCGGGCTGCGCCCGCTGTTCTTCAGTTCGGACAGGCGCATCAGCGTGCCCCCTTGTGGCTGCGCCGAGCACTGAGCCGCGCCACCCAGGCATCCACCAGGGAGCTGTCCCGAGGCTGGCCCACGTAGGCCGCCAGCAGGCTGCGCACCTCATCACTGCTCCACACCGAAGCCCGGCGCAGCAAGGGCTCCAGATCCTTGACCCGATCACGCTGGCCAAACAGCAGGGGCCGGGTCTTTTCCAGGTCGATCAACTGCGCCTGATACCCATCGCCCTCGGCCCGCAGGAAAATATGCTTGGGATAGAAGCAGCCATGCACCTGGCGCAAACCGTGCAGTTGCCGGGCCAGTTGCCCGCAAGCCTGGAGCACCGCCTGCCGCTGATGCTCGCTGAGCCGGTCCCACTGCAACAGCAGCGCATCCAGATCATCCCAGCCATCCAGAGCCCGGGTCACCAGGATCGCCCGGGACTCGCCATCGACCTTGCGCATACCGAAGAACACCGCTTGCAAGGCCGGAATGCCCAACTGCTGGTAGCGGCGGATATTGCGAAACTCACGGGCGAAACTCGGCTCGCCAAAAGGCCGGTGCAGGGTCCGGGTCAAGTAGTTGGTCTGGCGCTTGAGGTAGAACCCCCGCCCTTCCACATCCAGGCGAAACACACTGCTGCTGCCGCCACGACCGGTATTGGGTTCATCCACCGCTTCCAATTGGGTGGCCCACAGCTGGTCGAAAGTGCCAAGGCCATTGCGCTCCAGCAGCGCACGCTCCTCGGACGCCAGAAAATCAGTCATTCACGCCCCTCGAAAAATCTCACCACGTGGCGAATACGCTCCTTGTCGGCGGCACTCAAGTGATCACGCTGACGGTATTGCAGGTAGAAACGCAGGCGCTGGGTGGCCGACAGATGGTATTTGGCCACCTTATCCAGACAGGCCAGGTCCTTGGTGATCCGGTACTTGAGCCAGAAGCCACGCCAGAAATCACCGTTCGGACAATCGATCAGGTACAACCGGTCCTGGTCGTCGACCAGCAGGTTGCGCCACTTCAGATCGTTGTGGGTAAAGCGGTGGTCATGCATGACCCGGGTACAGGCCGCCAACTGGCGGCTGATGCCATCCACCCAACGACGGTCCTTCAGGCGCGGGTCGTTGCTCTCGGCCAGCACCGAGAGATCCTCGGTACGTGGTAGCTCCCGGGTAATCATCGCACCCCGGGAATAGGCCAGGCAGCGACGCTCAAGGCCCCAGGCCACCACATCGGCGGTGGGAATGCCCCATTTGGCGAAGCGCTTGAGGTTCTGCCACTCGAACTTGACCCGGGGCTTGCCCAGGTAGCGCCGCAGATTCTTACCGGCGCCGGTATAGCGCTTGACGTAATAGTTGACGCCACCACGCTCGACGCGGATGACTTCGGACAACGGATCCCGGGTCAGGTGCTCGCCCTTCAGGGCAAACACCGCTTCCAGACTGCCGAAATCCTCCGCCAACGCCTGATAGGCCGGGTCCAGGTTCCAGCTCGCCATCAGAGTGCATCTCCGTACCGTTGCTTGCGGGCGTAGAGCTTTTCCGCCTTGCCTTCGAGCCAGGCCAGCAGTGCGGCCTCCTCGGCCAGAATCTGCCGCAACGGCTGCTGGAAGTAGCCCTTGAGAAAGCGCAGCTTGTCGCGGCGCGTCAGGCCGATATCCAGGGCCGAGAAATACAGCGCTGCCAGATCCTTGTTGCGCCAGCGCTGAGTGATCTTCGGCCGGGTCTGGGCACGGTGCAGGTCGATCACCGAGAGCTTGAGCCCTTCGGGAGTGACAGGCCGATCGGTGTGCAGCAGGAAGTGGCAGATATAGCAGTCGCGGTGGTTGACCCCGGCGCGGTGCATCATGCCGGTCATGCGCGCTACCTCGGCGATCAGCGCGCGCTTGAGCGCAGGCGCCGGCGGCTGCTTGACCCAGTCGATGCTGAAATCTTCGAGGCTGACGGTCGGCGCCAGTTCCTCGGTGACGATGAACGAATGCTGGTCTGCCGGATTGGCCCCACGCTCGCCGTAAGCCACGGCGGTCATGGTGGGTACGCCCACCTGATGCAGGCGCTCCAGGGCCCGCCATTCCTGGCCGGCGCCGAGCACCGGCAGCTTGGCGGTGACCAGGTTCTTGACGATCTCGCCCCAGCCGATCCCACGATGGATCTTCACGAAATAACCGCGGCCGTCGACTTCCGTACGCAAGGTACGGCGCGCTTCCAGCTCACGGTAGACCTGGCCCTTCAAGCCCTCGACAGCGTCGAACGCATCGCGTCCGGCCCAGAGGCTCTTGAAGGGTTCGGCAAGCATCAACTTCATCGGTGTTGCTCCGCCAGAATCACATCCGCAGCGTGCTGCGGCATGCTGTAAAGGTCGGCCGTCTCGGCGAACGCCAGGCCATTTCGGCTCCAGGTCGCGCGTGCAGCGTCGTCGGTCAACATGGTGGTGAGGTATTGATTGAGCTGCGCCTGTTCCAGCGGCTCATCCAGCACCAGGCCGCTCTGGGCCTCGGCAATGTAATGGGCATAACCGCAGACCGCGCTGACCAGCACCGGCAGGCCGGCCACCAGGGCCTCCAGCAATACGGTGCCGGTGTTTTCGTTGTAGGCCGGGTGAATCAGCAGGTCGGCGCCCAGCAGGAACCGCGGGATATCGCTGCGGCCCTTCATGAACTGCACCTGGTCGCTCAACCCCAGCGCAGCGCTTTGCACCTGGAATACCTTGGGGTCGTCCTGGCCGATTACAAACAGCCGGGTGCGTTTTTTCAGCGCCGAGGGCAATGCCGCCAGGGCCTTGAGGCTGCGGTCCACGCCCTTGGTCTTGAACCCGGAACCGATCTGCACCAGCAGCAGGTCGTCATCCTTGAGCTTGAATTCACGACGAAAATCCGCCCGGATCTCGGCAGCGTTGGCCGGTGCCCGACGGTCCTGTGCAATGCCCGGCGGCAGCAGGTGGAAGCGCTCCAGCGGGGTGTCGTAGTGCTTGATGAACAGCGGCTGCTGGACCTCGGAGATCATCAGGATCTCGGTCTTGGCGTCCTTGGCGAACACCGCGCGCTCGTACTCGGCAAAGTGCCGGTAACGGCCCCAGCGCCGGTACAGGGAATGGCGCAGGTTCTGCGCCTTGTCCTCGAAACAGCCGTCGGCGGCGTAGTACACGTCCAGCCCCGGCATCTTGTTGAAACCCACCAGCCGGTCCACTGGTCGCTTGGCCAGGTCGGCCTCCATCCAGGCACTGAGCTTTTCATTGCGGCGATGGTTGAACAGCGCCTTGACCGGCGCCACCAGCACTTCGAAACCGGGAGGCACCTCGCCCTCCCAGATCAGGGTGTAGACACGGATCTGATGCCCGCGCCGCTGGCACTCCAGGGCGATGCGCATGAAATCGCGCTGCAGGCCGCCGAAGGGGAAATACTTATAAAGGACAAAAGCCAATTGCATCAGCGCGGCTCCTCAGCCAGTAACAGGGTGCTCAGTCGGCTGGCGACACGCTCGGGATTCAGGCGAGTGAAGCACAGCGGCCACTCGCGCTTGAGGTCATAACGCTGCTGGTCCACAGCGGTGGGCTGATAGGTGCATTTCTTCTGCAGGCAAGGCGCGCACGGGAAGTTGCTGCCCAGGTGGATCTGCACCCGGCCATAGGCGCCGGTCAGCCCCGGGTTGGTCGGCCCGAACAGTGAGATGGTCGGTACATCCAGTGCCGCGGCAAGGTGGCCCAGCCCGGTGTCCACGGCCACGCAGGCCTGGGCATCGGCCAGTACCCGGGCGACCCCGGCCAGGTTCAGCTTGGGCAGCACCGTGGCGTTTTTCAGGCCGCTGGCGATGCGCTCGGCTCGAGCCTTTTCCGCGGGGTTGCCCCAGGGCAGCTTGACCTCGACGCCGAGCATGCCCATGCGTTCGGTCAGCTCGCGCCAGTAGGCTTCGGGCCAGTGCTTGGTGTCCCAGGTGGTGCCATGCAGGAACAGCACGAAGGGCTTCTTGCGCGGCAACTCCACGAGTTTTTCGACGTTCAGGCCATAGTCGCCCAGGCCCTGGGGCAGGTCGTAGCCCAGGGCCACGGCGAACAGTTGGCGCACGCGCTCCACCGCGTGCTGCCCACGGGCCACCGCCAGGCGCCGGGAATAGAAGCGTGAAGCCAGAGGCTCGCGGGCCGAGTTCTTGTCCAGCCCCGCCACCGGGGCGCGCACGTAGCGGGTCAGCCAGGCACTCTTGAGCAGGCCCTGGGCATCGATCACCAGGTCGTACTTGGTCGAGCGCACGCTCTGCTTGAAGCGGCGCCACTCGCCACTCTTGATGGTCTGCCAGATGTTCTTGCGCCAGCGGCGGATCGCCACCGGAATCACCTTGCCGACCGCCGGGTGCCAGGTGGGAATTTCGGCAAAGCCCTCTTCCACCACCCAGTCGAACTTGATCCCGGGGATCGCCCGCGCAGCATCGGTAAGGGCCGGCAATGCATGGATCACATCACCCAGGGAGGACGTCTTGATCAACAGTACCCGCAACTTACTGGACCTCGACCGGGGAGCCCTGCAACCGCTGCAGGGCTTCGTTCACCGGCTGCGGCAACAACTGGCGCAGGCAGTTGTAATGGCCGAAGCGGCAGGTGCGGTCAAAGCACGGGCTGCATTCGATGCCCAGGCGCACCACCTCGACCTGATCCGCCAGGGGCGGGGTGAAGCCCGGCGAAGTAGAGCCGTACACCGCCACCAGCGGGCGATTGAGCGCCGCAGCCACGTGCATCAAGCCGGAATCGTTGGACACCACCGAATCGGCGCAGGACAGCAGGTCGATGGCCTCGGCCAGGGAGGTTTCGCCGCTGAGGTTGGTCGATTCCTCGCGCAAGCCGGGAATCAGTCGCCCGCGAATCTCTTCACCCACGGCATGATCGTTCTTCGACCCGAACAGCCAGACCTGCCAGCCCTCGCGGATCTTGGCCTCGGCCACCTGGGCGTAATGCTCGGACGGCCAGCGCTTGGCCTCGCCGAACTCCGCCCCTGGGCACAGCGCCAGCACCGGCCGATCGAGAGTCAGACCGAACTTGGCCAGGGCCGCCTCACGGCTTTGCGGATCGATCTGCAGGCTCGGCCGCGGATAAGGCTGGGGCAGTTCCGAGCCGGGCGCATAGGCCAGGGCCATGAAGCGCTCGATCATCAGCGGATAACGTTCTTTGTCGAGCTTGCGCACGTCATTGAGCAAGCCGTAGCGGAACTCGCCGCGCCAGCCGGTGCGCTTGGGAATGCCGGCAAAAAACGGCACCAGCGCCGACTTCAGCGAATTGGGCAGCAGGATCGCCTGATCGTACTGGCCAGCCAGGGACTTGCCGATCCGCCGGCGGGTCGCCAGTTCCAGGGCGCCATGGCCCAGGGGAAAGCTCAGGGCCCGACGCACCTGGGGCATGCGTTCGAGGATCGGCCGGCTCCACTCGGGGGCCAGTACGTCGATCTCGCATTGTGGATGACGCTGTTTCAGGCACTCCAAGAGTGTCTGCGCCATCACCATGTCACCGACCCAACTGGGCCCAACGATCAGAATATTCATGTGGTTTCCATAAACGAACCGGGGAGGCATACGCCTCCCCGCCTCGAGAATCCAGCACCGCGGCCTTCACCGCCGGTTCAGTTTGGGCGAGCCGGCAAGGCCCGCCGAATACATGGTTGGCCTTCTCAGGCCGCTTAGCTTAGCCCCAGCTCGCGCCAAATTCGTAACACTTCCCGTCGCTCGGTCACAAATTGATCACCGGTAATGATTCCGGCCTCATTCTGCAATGCCTGCCGGTGAGCCGCGGAACGGTAGGCCTTGTAGACCTCGCGCAGCAGGCTGGCATCGCTCGCGGGCATCAGCCCGACTTGCTCCAGACCTTCCAGGATGCGGATGTTATCGGTGTAGCGCAGCAGCGACGGGTGCTCTTCGGACCACGCCAGGGCCGCGTATTGCACCATAAATTCGATATCGACGATACCTCCGGCGTCCTGCTTGAGGTCGAACGGCGCCGTGGCTTCGAAGGCGTTGGCTGCGGTTCCGGCGGCGGTCAGGCGGCTGCCCAGGTTGTCGCGCATCTTGGCCCGCATCTCGCTGACTTCCTGGCGCAGCGTGGGCAGGTCGCGTTTTTTTCCCAGCACCGCGGCCCTGACCTTTTCAAAGGCCTGGCCCACATCCTGGCTACCCACCAGCACCCGCGCCCGCACCAGCGCCTGGTGCTCCCAGGTCCAGGCCTCGTTTTCCTGATAGCGGGCAAAGGCCCCCAGGGAACTCACCAGCAACCCCGAAGCGCCGGAAGGCCGCAAGCGCATATCCACTTCATAGAGCTGGCCGGAGTTGGTCTGGGTGGTCAGCAGGTGAATGATGCGCTGCCCCAGCCGGGTGAAGAACTGCGCACCGTCTATGGGTTTGGGCCCGTCGGTTTCCGCCTGGGGGTCGCCATCATGGATGAACACCAGGTCCAGGTCGGAACCGTGGCCCAGCTCGATGCCGCCGACCTTGCCGTAACCGACAATGATGAAGCCCGGGTCGCACAAGGTGCCGTCAGTACGCAGCGGTGCACCGTGCTTGGACACCGTCTGGCGCCAGGCCAGGGCCAGCACCTGCTCCAGGATCGCCTCGGCGAGCCAGGTCAGGTAATCGCTGACTTTCATCAAAGGCAGGCTGCCGGCGATCTCCGAGGCAGCCACTCGCAGGCGGTGGGCCAGCTTGAAGTGGCGCAGGGCCTCCATCTGCTGCTCCAGGTCGTCCTCGGGAATGCGCGTCAGGCGCTCGCGCAACTCGGCCGCCAGTTCCGGGGCCAGTGGCGGCTTGAACAGGCGCCCTTCGTTGAGCAATTCATCCAGCAGCAGGGGGAAGCGGGTGATCTGCTCGGCGATCCACGGGCTGGCGGCGCACAAGGTCAGCAGACGACGTAGAGCCCCCGGGTTCTCGGTGAGCAGCACCAGATAGGCCGAACGCCGCGCCACGGCTTCCACCAGCGGCAGCACTCGCTCCAGCACCAGGTCCGGATTGGCGTGCTCCACCGCCTGGGCCAGCAACCGCGGAATAAAGGCATCCAGGCGTTCGCGTCCCAGGCGCTGCATGGCACGTAGCTGCGGGCTGCCCCGCAGACCGGCCAGGGCACGCAGGGCCTTGGGCGCATCGACGAAGCCGCCCTCCTGCAACTGGCGGCAGGCGGCCTCCTCGTCCTGGGCTTCCTCCCACAGCGGCAGCCATTCGCCACCCACCACCACTTCGCTTTCGGCGCCTTCATCCTCATCCGGGTCGGCGATGACCTGACGGAAGTGCCAATCTACGCGGCCACGCCAGTGCATCAACTGTTCGTGGAAGGCGTTCCAGTCGGCAAAGCCCAGCATGAAGGCAATCCGCGCCTGGTCCTGGGGATTGTCCGGCAGCATCTGCGTCTGGCGATCGGCGATGGCCTGGATCGCGTGCTCGGTATAGCGCAGGAACTCATAGCCTTCGCGCAGCTCGCTGATCACGGCGGGCGGCAGGTAACCCTGCGCTTCCAGAGTGCCCAGTACCTTTAATAGAGGACGCTGCTGCAGGCTCAGGTCGCGTCCACCGTGGATCAGCTGGAAAGCCTGGGCGATGAACTCGACCTCGCGGATCCCCCCCGAGCCCAGCTTGATGTTGTCGGCCATGCCCTTGCGCCGGACTTCCTGCTGGATCAGCTGCTTCATGGTGCGCAGCGCCTCGATGGCGGAAAAGTCCAGGTAACGGCGATAGACGAAAGGCCGCAGCATGTCCAGCAACTGCGCACCGGCGGCCTGATCCCCTGCCACCACTCGGGCCTTGATCATGGCGTAGCGTTCCCAGTCGCGCCCCTGATCCTGGTAGTACTGCTCCAGCGCATTGAAGCTCAGCACCAGGGCACCGGCAGAACCATAGGGCCGCAGGCGCATGTCGACGCGGAACACGAACCCGTCGACGGTCATCGGGTCCAGGGCCTTGATCAGGCGCTGCCCGAGGCGGATGAAGAACTCCTGATTATCCAGGGGCCGCTTGACCCCGACGGTCTCGCCGCCTTCGGGGTAGGCGAAGATCAGGTCGATGTCCGACGACAGGTTGAGCTCCACCGCCCCCAGCTTGCCCATGCCGAGGATCACCATCTGCTGCGGCTCGCCACTGCGCGCGCCGGTGGGTACACCGAACTGCTGGCTGTGGCGCAGGTACAGCCATTGATAGGCCTGGTCGATGCAGGCGTCGGCCAGATCGGAAAGGTCGCGACAGGTCTGCACCAGATCCGCCTGGCGGGTCAGGTCGCGCCAGATGATCCGCACCTGTTGACGGGTGCGCTGGCGCCGCAGCACGCGCCCCAATTGATCCTCGCTCTCGGCCGCCTGCACCGCGGCGGCGATTTGCGCGCACAACTCCCCAGGCGCGAATGGGCGGTCCAGCTCGCCGCTGCGCACCAGCTCCAGCAACATCAAAGGGTCACGCAGGCTCTGTTCAATGACAAAGTCGCTGGCGGCGCCAACCCGGGCGAACTCCGCCCAGCGTTCGGCGCTCCAGTCGGCCAGCCCGGGATCGCCCTCCAGGGCCGCGACGGCGCCACGCAACGACTGCTCCGCGCGGCTGACCAATGGCAAGAGAATCGCGGGGACGGGGGCAAGCGCGGGCAGGCTCATGGGCTATCCTTGATCGGCGTGGAAAATGCGGGCGGGGACGGATGTCGCGGGCAGGTCGCCTGATGGACTGTCGAACAAAAGTTAGAAATAGCTGAAAATAGGTTTTTTTTAGCAGCCGGCATTAATTTATTACCTATTTCCGTTAGTCATCGACCAACAGTAACGATTATTCTCACAACGCAGCAGGAGGCCACAAGCCGCTCTTCTGTAGTTTTACTACTCGTATATACATTCGAAAGGCTGAAATGGCCGACGATTTGTAGTAAAACTACACGCCGCCGGATCAACCTCCGGCAATCCAAGAATTTATAATCGTCTGCCCAAAAGGCCAGTCGCAAACTCAGGCAACCGATTCTGGAAGCCTTTCCGCCCTGGAGCAAGCCATGCAAGACCTCGATCCCGTCGAAACCCAGGAATGGCTGGACGCCCTGGAATCGGTTCTCGACAAAGAAGGCGAAGACCGTGCTCACTATCTGATGACCCGTATGGGCGAACTCGCGACCCGCAGCGGCTCGCAACTGCCCTACGCCATCACCACGCCATACCGCAACACGATTCCCGTCACCCACGAAGCACGCATGCCTGGCGACCTGTTCATGGAACGCCGCATTCGCTCGCTGGTACGTTGGAACGCGTTGGCCATGGTCATGCGTACGAACCTGAAAGATTCTGACCTGGGCGGCCACATCTCCAGCTTCGCCTCCAGCGCCACCTTGTATGACATCGGCTTCAACTACTTCTTCCAGGCCCCGACCGACGAACACGGCGGCGACCTGATCTACTTCCAGGGTCACGCATCGCCTGGCGTCTACGCCCGTGCGTTCATGGAAGGCCGCATCACCGAAGAGCAAATGAACAACTTCCGCCAGGAAGTCGATGGCAACGGCCTATCGTCCTACCCGCACCCTTGGCTGATGCCTGACTTCTGGCAGTTCCCGACCGTTTCCATGGGTCTGGGCCCGATCCAGGCGATCTACCAGGCGCGCTTCATGAAGTACCTGGAAGCCCGTGGCTTCATCCCTGCCGGCAAACAGAAAGTCTGGTGCTTCATGGGCGACGGCGAGTGCGACGAGCCGGAATCCCTGGGCGCGATCTCCCTGGCCGGCCGCGAGAAGCTGGACAACCTGATCTTCGTCATCAACTGCAACCTGCAGCGCCTCGACGGCCCGGTTCGCGGCAACGGCAAGATCATCCAGGAACTCGAAGGCGTGTTCCGTGGGGCCCAGTGGAACGTGAACAAGGTGGTCTGGGGTCGTTTCTGGGACCCACTGCTGGCCAAGGACGTCGACGGCATCCTGCAGCGCCGCATGGACGAAGTCATCGACGGCGAGTACCAGAACTACAAGGCCAAGGACGGCGCGTTCGTCCGCGAGCACTTCTTCAACACCCCTGAACTCAAGGCGATGGTTGCCGATCTGTCCGACGACGAGATCTGGAAACTCAACCGTGGCGGCCATGACCCGTACAAGGTCTATGCGGCCTACCACGAGGCGGTCAACCACAAAGAGCAGCCGACCGTCATCCTGGCCAAGACCATCAAGGGTTATGGCACCGGCGCCGGCGAAGCGAAGAACACCGCGCACAACACCAAGAAAGTCGACGTCGACAGCCTGAAGCTGTTCCGCGACCGTTTCGACATTCCGGTGAAAGACGACGACATCGAGAACCTGCCGTTCTTCAAACCAGAAGAAGGCAGCGCCGAAGCCCGCTACCTGAGCGAGCGTCGTGCCGCACTGGGCGGTTTCGTGCCGCAGCGTCGCGCCAAGAGCTTCAGCGTCCCGACTCCGCCACTGGATACCCTCAAGGCCATCCTCGACGGCTCGGGCGACCGTGAAATCTCCACCACCATGGCCTTCGTGCGGATCCTCGCGCAACTGGTCAAGGACAAGGAAATCGGCCAGCGCATCGTGCCGATCATCCCGGACGAAGCCCGTACCTTCGGTATGGAAGGCATGTTCCGCCAGTTGGGCATCTACTCCTCCGTCGGCCAGCTCTACGAGCCAGTCGATAAAGACCAGGTGATGTTCTACCGCGAAGACAAGAAGGGCCAGATCCTCGAAGAAGGCATCAACGAAGCGGGCGCCATGAGCTCCTTCATCGCTGCCGGTACTTCGTACTCCAGCCACAACCAGCCAATGCTGCCGTTCTACATCTTCTATTCGATGTTCGGCTTCCAGCGGATCGGCGACCTGGCCTGGGCTGCCGGCGACAGCCGTACCCGCGGCTTCCTGATCGGCGGTACTGCCGGGCGCACCACCCTCAACGGGGAAGGCCTGCAGCACGAAGACGGTCACAGCCACATGCTGGCCGGGACCATCCCGAACTGCCGCACCTTTGATCCGACCTACGGCTACGAGCTGGCGGTGATCATCCAGGACGGCATGAAGAAGATGACCGAAGAGCAACAGGACGTCTTCTACTACATCACCGTGATGAACGAGTCCTACCAGCAGCCAGCCATGCCGGCCGGTGTCGAGGAAGGCATCATCAAGGGCATGTACCTGCTGGAAGAAGACACCCGCGAAGCCGCGCACCACGTGCAACTGATGGGCTCCGGCACCATCCTGCGCGAAGTTCGCGAAGCCGCGAAAATCCTGCGTGACGAGTTCAACGTCGCTGCCGACGTCTGGAGCGTGACCAGCTTCAACGAACTGCGCCGCGACGGCCTGGCCGTGGAACGCAGCAACCGCCTGCACCCTGGCCAGAAGCCGAAGCTGAGCTACGTCGAAGAGTGCCTGAACGGTCGCAAGGGGCCGGTCATCGCCTCCACCGACTACATGAAGCTGTTCGCCGAACAGATCCGCCAGTGGGTCCCATCCAAGGAGTTCAAAGTCCTGGGCACCGACGGTTTCGGCCGCAGCGACAGCCGCAAGAAACTGCGTCACTTCTTCGAAGTAGACCGTCATTTCGTGGTGTTGGCAGCCCTGGAAGCCTTGGCTGACCGTGGTGACATCGAACCTAAGGTCGTGGCTGAAGCCATCACCAAGTTCGGTATCAACCCGGAAAAACGCAACCCACTGGACTGCTGAGGAGACTTTCTGTGAGCGAACTCATTCGCGTACCTGACATCGGCAGCGGTGAAGGTGAAGTAATCGAACTGTTTGTGAAGGTCGGCGACCGTATCGAAGCCGACCAGAGCATCCTGACCCTGGAATCGGACAAGGCCAGCATGGAAGTGCCGGCCCCGAAAACCGGCGTCATCAAGAGCCTCAAGGTGAAGCTGGGCGACCGTCTGAAAGAAGGCGACGAACTGCTTGAGCTGGAAGTCGAGGGCGCCACTGCCCCGGCCTCGGCCGCTGCTCCGGCGGCAAAAGCTGAAGCCAAACCGGCTGCTGCTCCTGCCGCAGCGCCAGCCCCGGCCGCTGCCCCTGCTGCCGCTTCGGTTCAGCAAGTGCACGTGCCGGACATCGGTTCGTCGGGCAAGGCCCAGATCATCGAGATCCAGGTCAAGGTCGGCGACAAGGTCGAGGCTGATCAGTCGCTGATCACCCTGGAATCCGACAAGGCAAGCATGGAAATCCCGTCGCCTGCCGCAGGCGTGGTCAAGGCCATCAGCGTCAAGCTCAACGACGAAGTCGGCACCGGCGACCTGATCCTGGACCTGGAAGTGGCGGGTGCTGCGGCTCCTGCTGCCGCTCCGGCCCAGGCTGCTGCTCCGGCCGCTGCCGCTGCGCCTGCTCCTGCAGCAGCCCCGGCTGCTCCAGTGGCTGACAGTGTTCAGGACATCCACGTTCCGGACATCGGTTCGGCCGGCAAGGCCAAGATCATTGAAGTGCTGGTCAAGGCTGGCGACAGCGTTGAAGCCGACCAGTCGCTGATTACCCTGGAATCCGACAAGGCGAGCATGGAAATTCCATCGCCTGCCGCTGGCGTGGTGGAAAGCGTTTCCATCAAGCTGGACGACGAAGTCGGCACCGGCGATCTGATCCTCAAGCTGAAAGTCAAAGGCGCAGCGCCTGCTGCTGCCCCGGCTCCGGCTGCGGCGCCAAGCGCTCCGGCTCCAGCCGCCGCTGCTGCCCCGGCTGCCGCTGCACCTGCTGCCGCCCCGGCCGCCGCACCTGCCAAGCCAGGCGCGAAAGTTCACGCCGGCCCGGCCGTGCGTCAACTGGCCCGTGAATTCGGCGTCGAGCTGAGCGCCGTCGGCGCCAGCGGGCCGCACGGTCGCATCCTGAAAGAAGACGTGCAGGCTTACGTCAAGGCCATGATGCAGAAGGCCAAGGAAGCGCCAGCTGCTGGCGGCGCAACCGGTGGCGCGGGCATCCCGCCGATTCCGGTCGTGGACTTCAGCCGCTTCGGCGAAATCGAAGAAGTGCCGATGACCCGCCTGATGCAGGCCGGTGCCGCCAACCTGCACCGCAGCTGGCTGAACGTGCCACACGTGACTCAGTTCGACTCGGCCGACATCACCGAACTGGAAGCTTTCCGCGTTGCACAGAAGGCCGTGGCCGAGAAGGCCGGCGTCAAGCTGACCATCCTGCCGCTGCTGCTCAAGTCCTGTGCCCACCTGCTCAAGGAACTGCCGGACTTCAACAGCTCCCTGGCGCCAAGCGGCAAGGCGATCATCCGCAAGAAGTACGTGAACATCGGCTTCGCCGTGGACACTCCGGATGGCCTGCTGGTACCGGTGATCAAGAACGTCGACCAGAAGAGCCTGCTGCAACTGGCGGCCGAGGCGGCTTCCCTGGCGGAAAAAGCCCGCACCAAGAAGCTGTCTGCGGACGAGATGCAAGGCGCCTGCTTCACCATCTCCAGCCTCGGGCACATTGGCGGCACCGGTTTCACACCGATCGTCAACGCGCCGGAAGTGGCGATCCTCGGTGTTTCCAAGGCCACCATCCAGCCAGTCTGGGACGGCAAGGCCTTCCAGCCGAAACTGATGCTGCCCCTGTCCCTGTCCTACGATCACCGTGTGATCAACGGCGCGGCCGCCGCACGCTTCACCAAGCGCCTGAGCGACCTGCTGGCGGACATCCGCACCATTCTGCTGTAACCCGCGTACCGGCCCGCCTGTCATGGGCGGGCCGGTAGCGCACGCTTTCCGAGCGCCACGCTCGTACCTCAACCCCGTCAATTTGGCGGGGCTTTTTTTGCCAGAAAAACGTCGCCAATTGCCCGTCAATGCACGTCGCTAAACAGCAAAAAAGTTACTTTGCAGAAATCCTCCCGCCTGCCGATACAGGTTTATAGCACTTAGCCTTCATCTTACTTGTCAGTCGATGCGCCATGATGCAACCTTGCCGCAGGCAACAGTAAAGAGGGCGTGAGCCCGGCGCGATCAGCAATTTCGAAGCGAGTTTCCCCATGAAAAGCCAACCCGATGCCGCCAGCCGTATGGCGGCCGAGGTAGTGACGCAGTTGCCTGTGCCCTCGCGGCTCGGCATGTTGCGTTTCGAACGGCTGAATGAAGCGAGCTGGGCGCTGCTGTTTCTCGACCCCAATTGCGAACGCCAGTTCGGCCTGCCCGCCGTCGAACTCTGCGCCCTGGTCGGCTCGCCCTATGCCAGCCTGATGGAGCCCGAAGCCCGCTATCAGTTGCACGACACCATCCAGCAACAACTGAGCAACAGCTCCCATTACCTGATCCGCTATACCCTGCACACCGCTCAGGGGGCCTTGAGCATCCTCGAGCTGGGCGAAGCCTACAAACAGCACAACCGGCACCTGCTGCGCGGCTACCTGCTGGTGGTCGAAGGGCTGTTCAGCGATGCTTCGGCGCTGCCGGCACTGGATCTGGAAACCCAGAACACCCGCCTGCAGATCGCCCTGGAACTCAACCAGCGGGCCCAGCAGGAGCAATTGCAGCACCTGGAACGGGTGCGTGCGCAGCAAGACCTGATCCTGCTCCTGACCCGCCAGCGCTACAGCACCGGCAATTCGTTGAAGGAAGCGGCCGAACTGATTACCCGCAGCGCCTGCGACATCTACCAGATCGACTGCGCCAGCATCTGGAACCTGGAAGACCAGCAACTGGTGCCGATTGCCGCCTATCACCGCGGCCCCCAGGAATACCGCATGCCGGAGCCCATCGACGCCAGCAGCTTTCCCGACTACCTGGAAGCCCTGCACAGCTGCCGCGCCATCGACGCGCAGAACGCCATGCGCGACCCGCGAACCCGGGAGATGGCCGAGAGCCTGCGCCCGCGGGACGTCAACGCCATGCTCGACGCCAGCATCCGCATCGACGGCCAGGTCGTCGGCGTGCTGTGCCTGGAACAGACCGGCATGACCCGGGCCTGGCAGTCCGACGAGATCGCCTTCGCCGGTGAACTGGCAGACCAGTTCGCCCAGGTCATCAACAATCACAACCGGCGGGCCGCCACCAGCGCCCTGCACCTGTTCCAGCGCGCCGTGGAACAGAGCGCCAACGCCTTCCTGCTGGTCAATTGCGACGGCGTGGTCGAGTACGTCAACCCCAGCTTCACGGCGATCACCCAATACAGCACCGAAGAGGTCCATGGCCACCGCCTGTCCGAACTACCAGCCCTGGAAAACCTCAGCGAGCTGCTGTTCGACGCTCCGTCCAGCCTGGCCAAGAGCAACAGCTGGCAGGGCGAGTTCAAGAGCCGGCGCAAGAACCTGGAGCCTTACTGGGGCCAGCTGTCGATTTCCAAGGTGTATGGCGACAACCGCGAGCTGACCCACTACATCGGCATCTACGAAGACATCACCCAGACCAAGCTCGCCCAGCAACGCATCGAGCGCCTGGCCTACACCGACAACCTGACCAACCTGGGCAACCGCCCCGCCTTCATCCGCAACCTCGATGAACGCTTTGCCCGAGACAGCGATACCCCGATCAGCCTGCTGCTGGTGGACATCGACAATTTCAAGCGGATCAACGACAGCCTCGGCCACCAGACCGGCGACAAACTGCTGATCAGCCTGGCCCGGCGCCTGCGCAACAGCCTGAGCCCCAGCGGCAGCCTGGCGCGCTTCGCCAGCAACGAATTCGCCGTGCTGCTGGACAACACCGACCTGGAAACCGGGCAACAGATCGCCAGCCAGTTGCTGATGACCCTGGACAAACCGATGTTCGTCGACAACCAGTTGATCAGCGTCACCGGCTCCGTGGGCCTGGCCAGCGCGCCGCTGCACGGCCGTGACCCGCAGACCCTGATGCGCAACGCCGGCCTGGCCCTGCACAAGGCCAAGGCCAACGGCAAGCACCAGGTGCAGGTGTTCACCGAGGCGCTGAACGCCGAGGCCAGCTACAAACTGTTCGTCGAGAACAACCTGCGCCGCGCCCTGACCCAGAACGAGCTGGACGTGTTCTACCAGCCCAAGCTGTGCCTGCGCAGCGGTCGCCTGCTGGGCATGGAGGCGCTGCTGCGCTGGAACCACCCGGAAAAGGGCATGATCCGCCCCGACCAGTTCATCAGCGTGGCGGAAGAAACCGGCCTGATCATCCCCATCGGCAAGTGGATCGCCCGCCAGGCCTGCCGCATGAGCAAGCAACTGACCGCCGCCGGCATGGGCAACCTGCACGTGGCCATCAACCTGTCGCCCAAGCAGTTTTCCGACCCGGACCTGGTGGCCTCCATCGCCAGCATCCTCAAGGAAGAACAGCTGCCCTCCTCGCTGCTGGAGCTTGAGCTAACAGAGGGCCTGTTGCTGGAAGCCACCGACGACACCCACCAGCAGCTCGAACAACTGAAAAAACTCGGCCTGACCCTGGCCATGGACGACTTCGGCACCGGCTATTCGTCCCTGAGTTACCTGAAGAAATTCCCCATCGATATCATCAAGATCGATCGCAGCTTCATCCACGAGATCCCCGACAACCAGGACGACATGGAAATCACCTCCGCGGTGATCGCCATGGCCCACAACCTGAAGATCAAGGTGGTCGCCGAAGGCATAGAGACCGCCGAGCAACTGGCCTTCCTGCGCCGCCACCGCTGCGACGTGGGCCAGGGCTACCTGTTCGACCGGCCGATTCCCGGCTCCGAGCTGATTGCCAAGCTCAAGCGCTATCCTCGTGGCCCAATTGCCTGACAGCGCTGTAACACTCGGGCAAACTGCGTGTCTATCGACTGACTGACTCCCCAACCTGACTGGAGGACTGCAACATGGTCTTGCGCTCGGAAATTCTGGTGAACAAAAACGTGCTTCCAACCAAAGAACAAGCTCTGCCTGGCCGTGAAACCCCCATGGCCCTACCTGCCGAACACTACGTCAACGGCAACCCGCTGCTGGGCCCGTTTCCGGGCAATGTGGATTTCGCCATCTTCGGCCTGGGCTGTTTCTGGGGTGCCGAACGGCGCTTCTGGCAGCGCGAAGGCGTGTTCAGCACGTGCGTGGGGTATGCCGGCGGCTTCACCCCGAACCCGACCTACGAAGAAGTCTGCTCGGGCCTGACCGGGCATACCGAAGTGGTGCTGGTGGTGTACGAGCCGGAAAAGGTCAGCTACAAGGAATTGCTGGCGATGTTCTGGGAACTGCACAATCCGACCCAGGGCATGCGCCAGGGCAATGACATCGGCACCCAGTACCGCTCGGTGATCTATGCCACCAATCCGACCCAGCTGGAGCAGGCGCTGCATAGCAGGGACGTGTTCCAGGCGGAGCTGACCAAGGCCGGCCTGGGCACCATCACCACGGAAATCGAAGAAGCGCCGACCGTGTACTTCGCCGAGGCTTACCACCAGCAGTACCTGGCGAAGAACCCCGAAGGTTATTGCGGGATCGGCGGCACCGGCGTGACCTGCCCGATCTGAGTCCTTGCGCCAGCCAGCTCCTGCGACCTTCCGCAGGAGCCGGCTGGCCAGCGACCCTTACTCCGCGATCAACCAGTCCATCTGCCAGCCACCCTGGGTCTGGCCTAGCTTCTTCGACAGCCAGGGCAGCAACTCGCGCAATTCCTCTTCCAGGCCCCAAGGCGGGTTGGCGATCGCCAGGCCCGAGCCGTTGAGGCTGTTGGGCGTGTCCAGCGGATGCACCAGCAACTCCACCCGCAGCAGCTTCGGCGCACCGGTACCGGCCAGGTCCTGGTAGAAGCGTCGCAGGGCGCGCTGGTCCTTGACCGGGTACCAGATGGCCGCCACGGTCTGGCGCATGCGGCCAATGGCTTCCTTCAGCGAGGCCGCACAGCGCTGCATCTCGTCCAGTTGCTCGAACGGCGGGTCGATGAGCATCACCGCGCGCTTTTCCGCCACCGGCAGCAGGGCCCGGGCCACGTGCCAGCCCTCGCCCAGATGCACCGCCACCCGCCGATCACCCTTCATGTTGTCCTTGAGCAGCAGGCCGTCTTCCGGGTGTTTCTCGTTGAGCAGCACCCGATCCTGGGAACGGGTCAGGCGCCGCGCCAGTTCCGGCGAGCCCGGGTAGTAACGCAACTCGCCATCGGGGTTCATCTTGTGCAGCACCCGCATGTAATCGGCGGTCAGCGCCGGCAGGTCCTCGTCGCCCCACAGGCGGGCGATGCCTTCCAGGTACTCGCCGGTGCGCGTGGCCTGGTCGCCCTTGAGGTCATACAGGCCGATACCGGCATGGCTGTCGAGGTAGGCGAACGGCTGCTCCTTGCGCGACATCAGGGCGATGAGGCGGGTCAGGGTCAGGTGTTTGAAGACGTCGGCGTGATTGCCGGCGTGGAAGGCGTGACGATAGTTCATGGTTGCTCCTGCGCAGGGGGGCAAGTTTACCCTGTGCGCAGGCTGTCGTCAGTTCAGGGCGGGGCCGTACCCGACGCAGGCGACGACGGGCACGGGGAGGCGCTCAGACGAACTCGTGGCTAACCTCGGACCACAGGCTGACCCGCCGCCCGGACGTTTCGAACACCTCGATCTCGCGCTTGATCCCACCACTGTCCTTCCAGCCCGGCAGGTCGAGCACGATCAGTTCCTCCATCATCGCCATGTACAGCGCATCCACCGGCGCCCAGAGCTTGCCGATGGCGGCATTGTCCTTGCCCGCCAGGCACAAGTTGATCGGGTGGGACATGCTCACCTGGCTGAACACCGCATGACCGGCTTCCAGTATCTGCGCCGCGACCTGGTTGCATTGGAGAAAACGCTCGTTGATGACGGCCGCCTCGGAATGGCTATAGGGGCAGGCCAGGAAAATCTTGCGCATCGTTACCTCGATTTCAGGGATAGGTGATGCGGGCCGTCAGGCCCGCGCTGGTTGCAGGGCAAAAGCTGCCGCCTGTTCCTGCTCTTGCAGCTCATAGCGCTGGGCAGCCGGCACCGAGATACGGATGGCGATCGCCACCGCCAGCAAGCCGCCGAACAGTTTGCCGAGCAGAATCGGCAGGATCAGGCTCGGCTGGAAGTTCGCGGTGAACGCCAGGTGGTCGCCGATCAGTGCTTGGGCGCAGACTCCCAGGGCCACGCACAGCACCTTGTCGCGGGCGGTCATGTGCTTGAACAGGTGGAAGGTGGCGATGATGTTGGCAAACACCATGATGAACCCCGCGGCACCGGTGCTGGACAGGTTCAGATGGCGTCCCAGCAGTTCCATGGGCTTCTTGCAGTAGCGCTGGAACAGGTAGCAGATGGGGAAGGTACCGGCGAGCATGATGCCGATGTAGCCGGCGATCTCGATCGCCCGGAACAGCTCCTTCTCATCGGCGAACATCGGGTCGAAGCCCCAGCCGCCAAAGGTGATGCTGAAGAACTTGGTGAAGTGCTCGACGATGCTCAGGGCCAGGATCAGCTTGATCGCCGCGTCCATGATCTTGCCGAACACCAGAAAGCCCCTGACCATCATCTGCGGCCGGTAGCGCAGCCCCGCCGCCAGCAGGAAGCAGAACACGAACAACGGCGCCAGCAGCTTGAGCATGTCGACGAAGCCCAGGGACAGGTAGTACAGCGCCTCGGAGTTGGTGGAAACGATGTCCCGCACCGGCAAGTGGGTAGCGGTGATGATCAGCAGCGACATCAGCACCGCGAACGGAATGCTGATCAGCCCGGCCATGGCACCCAGGGCCAGGTACTTGTGGTCCTTGCGCTCGAGCATGGTCAGGCCCACCGGGATCAGGTAGACGATGGTCGCCCCGGAGGTGTAGCCCACCAGCATTGCGGTGATCCACAGGTCACGGTTGGCGGTCAGGGCGTTGGCCAGCTGGTAGCCGCCCATGTCCACGGCAATGATCGACAGCGCCGCGATGGAGACATCCGAACCCAAGGCGTTGAAGAACGGCCCCAGGGCGTGGGAAATGCCCTGGGACAGGTAGGGAATCGCCACCATGATCCCGGCCTGGGCCAGGAACACCGGGCCGATGGAATGGATACCGTTGACGAACTCCTTACCCAGCCCACTCTCGGGCTTGATGATGGATGACAGGGCGCCGATCACGGCGCCGAGCATGATCAGGTAAATGACGTAGTTTCCAAATTCAGCCATGTGGGTTCATCTCTCTGAGCGTCATTTATAGGTTTCCCCCGCCGGGGAAGTTCTTGTCGAGGCCAGCTCTGGTCACTCATCACGAAGGAGAACGATGGGCCAGGTGATGAAACACAGGGCACATCCCGTGCCACAATGTGTATTAGTTGTGGTTTTTACTTCAAAACAACCATATTTCGGTCAAAAATACATTGCAGCATCAGCCCGACTTGCCGTGGATCCTGAGCAAACTCCATGACTGCGGGCCATTGTGAAACGTGCAAGTAAATGCTTAACTTTTCCATCGAATTTGACCGAATCAGCAGATTCCTGAACCAGGAGTGTGCATAAGTAACAAAAAATGCCCATTTGTGTGGCGAAGTACCACTAAACGGAAAACACCATGCGCCCCAACGAACGACGGCAGCACATTCTCGAACTCCTGCGGCAACGGGAGCGGATTTCTGTGGAAGAGCTGGCGCGCATCACTGCCACGTCCCAAGAAACCATCCGCCGCGACCTCAGCGACCTGGCGGAAAGCGGCCTGGTCACCAAGTTCCACGGTGGCGCGGCCCTGCCCCCTACCGGCGAGCACGAAAACACCTTCCAGACCCGCATGAACGAACACGCCCAGGAGAAGCGCGCCATCGGCCGCTACGCCGCCGGCCTGTTCTGCGCCGGCGACAGCATCTTCATCGACACCGGCACCACCACCCTGTTCTTCGCCCGGGAACTGGCGCAGCACACCCGCCTGACGGTGATCACCAACTCCCTGCCGATTGCCGGCTGCATTGGCGAGTCGGGCAATCGGGTGTTCATGATCGGGGGTGAATATCGCCCCGACTCGACACAGAACGTCGGCACCCTGGCCCTGGAACAGATCACCCGTTTCAACGCCGAGCACGCGGTGATCACCATTGGCGCGCTGAATGAAGACGGCGCCATGGACTTCTCCATCGAAGAAGCCGAAGTGGCCCGCGCCATGATTGCCCAGGCCCGCCAACTGACGGTGATCGCCGATTCTTCGAAGCTGGAACGCCGCGGCCTGTTCAAGGTGTTCCCGCTGGAGCGCATAGACCGCCTGGTCATCGATCGCCAGCCCGGCCCGCAGCTGCTGGCGGCCCTGGAGAAAGCCGGCGTGGAGGTGCACCTGGTGCCCCAGCCCTGAACCAGGGCCGTTGCCGCAGACGATGGTCACACCCAAAAACCACAACCAAATGACCGATATATGACCGAATAGAAAATAAAAACAACAATCATGGCCCGCATTATGCTTTGATTCCTGCACAGATCCTTGGGTGTTACCGCAGGAAACAGGCATTTATATGACCGAACTTTATCCGAACAATGTGACTTTCGATGTGGCCATCGTCGGTGGCGGGGTCGTCGGTTGCGCCATGGCCCGGCGCTTCGCCCTCGAAGGCGCACGGGTGGTGCTGCTGGAAAAGGGCAGCGACATTCTCTCCGGCGCCAGCAAGGCCAACAGCGCCATCCTGCACACCGGCTTCGACGCCCCCAGTGGCAGCCTGGAACTGCAGTGCATGCAGGCCGGCTACCAGGAATACCTGGAAATCCACTCGGCCATGAACCTGCCACTGCTCAAGAGTGGCGCGCTGGTAGTGGCCTGGAACGCCGAGGACCAGGCCAGGCTGCCGGGGATCCTTGCCCAGGCCCAGGCCAATGGGGTAGACAACGCACGCCTGCTGGAACGCAGCGAGATCCTCGCCCTGGAGCCGCACCTGGCCAATCACGCCGTGGGCGCGGTACTGGTCCCCGACGAGCACCTGATCGACCCCTGGTCCGCACCCCTGGGTTACCTGCAGCAGGCCATGGCCCATGGCGCCCGCGTACAGTTGCAATGCGAGGTGCAGCAAGGCCAGTTCGATGGCGACGCCTGGACCCTGCACACCAACCGGGGCACCCTGCGCAGCGCCCAGGTGATCAACTGCGCCGGGCTGTTCGGCGACACCCTGGAACACAACCTGCTGGGCCACAGCGAATTTCGCATCATGCCGCGCAAGGGCCAGTTCGTGGTCTTCGACAAGGCCGCGGCCACACTGCTGGAGCGCATCGTCCTGCCGGTACCCAACGAGCGCACCAAGGGCATAGTCCTGACCCGCACGGTGTACGGCAACCTGCTGGTGGGCCCCACCGCCGAAGAGCAGGAGGACCGCGTGCATGCCGGGCTCGACGGCCCGACCCTGCAAAGCCTGATCGATGCCGCCGTGGAACGGATTCCCGCCCTCGCCGGGATGCCGGTCACCGCCACCTACGCCGGGCTGCGCCCCGCCAGCGAAAAGAAGGAGTACCGGATCCAGGCCGACCACGCCCGGCACTGGATCACCGTCGGCGGCATCCGCTCCACCGGGCTCACCGCCGCCCTGGGTATTGCCCGGCATGTCTACGGCCTGTACAGCCAGCGCCGCCAGCACCAGCCAGTGCGCGAACCGGTCTGGCCACAGATGCCCAATCTGGCGGAGCACTTGCCCCGCGACTGGCAGCGCCCCGGCTATGGCGAAATCGTCTGCCATTGCGAACTGGTGACCCGGCGCGAAATAGAAAGCGCCCTGCACAGCCCCTTGCCCCCTGGCGACCTGGGCGGGCTCAAGCGCCGCACCCGCGCCTGCATGGGGCGCTGCCAGGGTTTCTATTGCTCGGCCCAGGTCGCCGAACTCAGCGCCAGCCAACTGGCCGTCCCTCTTGCCACAGGTCGTTGCCATGAACAGCACTGAACTTCTTCAGGCCGAAGCGGCCATTATCGGCAGCGGCCCGGCGGGCCTGGCCGCGGCTATCGAACTGCGGCGCCAGGGTATCGGCCCGGTGATTGTCATCGAACGTGAAAGCGAAGCCGGCGGCATTCCCCGGCATTGTGCCCACCCGCCCTTCGGCATGCGCGAGTACCAGCGCCTTCTCAGCGGCCCGGCCTATGCCCGGCGCAACGTCGAAGCCGCGCTCAAGGCCGGCGTGATCCTGCTGCTGCGACACACGGTGGTCAGCCTGGAACCCGGCGGCCTGTTGCGCCTGGCCACTCCAGACGGGCCACGGCAGATCCAGGCACAGAAGGTGCTGATCGCCACCGGTGCCCGGGAAACCCCGCGCTCGGCGCGCCTGCTGTCCGGCGACCGCCCGGTAGGGGTGATCAACACCGGGGCCTTGCAGAACTTCCTCTATGTGCAGCACCTCAAGCCTTTCGAGCGGCCGCTGATCATCGGCACCGAACTGGTCAGCCTGTCTGCCGTGCTCAGTTGCCGACGCGCCGGTATCCGTCCGGTGGCGGTGCTGGAAGCCCATAAACGAGCCACCGCCCGCTGGCCGCTGTCGGTGTTCCCAAGGTTGCTGGGCATCCCCATGCACTTTGGCGCCGAGCTGCTGGCGATCAATGGGTGTGGCCGGGTGGAGTCGGCCCGGGTGCGCCTGGCCGACGGCCAGGTTCGCGACATTTCCTGCGACGGCGTGCTGCTCACCGGCCAGTTCACCCCGGAGTCGAGCCTGGTGCGCCTGAGCCACCTGCAACTGGACAATGGCAGCGGCGGCCCGAAGATCGACCAGTACGGCCGCTGTTCGGACCCGGCCTACTTTGCCGCCGGCAACCTGCTGCGGCCGATCGAGACGGCCGGCTGGTCCTACCGCGAAGGGCGGCGCATCGGCAGCCTGATGGCCCTGGCCCTGGGCGGCCAGCTACCCGATGCCAATGACGCAGTGACCCTGAAGTACGCCGCCCCGATCAAGCTCGGCGTGCCGGGCCGCCTGGTGCGCGGCGAGCTGGCGGGCCTGGCGCACATCCAGTTGCGGGTCAGCCAGGCGGTCAGGGGCACCCTGCGGGTCCGCGCCCAGGGCCTGGAGCTCTGGAGCCGACCGGTCTCGGCACTGCCGGAACGGCGCCTGCTGATCCCCATCAAGGACCTGCACCTGCCGGAACATTTCGACCAACTGGACATCTGCATCGACCAGGCCGTCCCACAACAAGAGAAATGACCATGCGAATAGCCGCACTTGACCAGGGCACCACCAGCACCCGCGTACTGGTCGTGGACATGCAAGGCCGTGCCGATATCCAACTGGCGCTGCGCCACCAGCAGCATCACCCGCGCCCGGGCTGGGTCGAACACGACCCGCTGGAGCTGCTGGCCAACCTGCAACGCTGCCTGGAAGCCACCGGCCGGGTCGACGCCATCGGCCTGGCCAACCAGGGTGAAAGCTGCCTGGCCTGGGACGCCGTCAGTGGCGCGCCGCTGTCGCCGGTGATTGTCTGGCAGGACAACCGCAGCGCCGCGCGCATCGAAGAACTGCGCGCCAGCGGCGCCGAAGCCCTGACCCTGGAGCGGGCCGGGCTGCCCCTGGATGCCTACTTCTCCGCCAGCAAGCTGGCCTGGATCGTCGACAACCTGCCGGCTGCACAGGCCGCCCTGAGTGCCGGCCGCCTGCGCCTGGGCACCACCGATGCCTACTTTCTCGATCGCCTGGCCGGGGTCTACGCCACTGACATCACCACCGCCTCGCGCACCTCGCTGATGAATCTCGCCACCGGCCAGTGGGACCCGCAGTTGTGCCAGCTGTTCGGCGTGCCCATGCAGGCCCTGCCGGAAATCCGCGACACGGTCGGCGACTTCGGACGCATCGGCCAGACCCCCATCAGTGCCTCGGTGGTCGACCAGCAAGCCTCGCTGTACGGTCACGGCTGCCGGGAGCCGGGGGACGCCAAGATCACCTTCGGCACCGGCGCCTTCGCCCTGACAGTCACAGGCCAACAGATCATTCGCGCCCCGGAGAAAGGCCTGCTGGCCACCGTCGCCTGGCAGGCCGACGGCAAACCGGTGTATGCCATGGACGGTGGCGTGTACGACGCCAGCGCCGCGGTGGAATGGGCCGGGCGCCTGGGTCTGTTCAGCGACTTCTCGGAGCTGGCAGCCTTCGATCAGCCACCGGCGATTTCCCGCGAGCTGGCGTTTGTCCCCGCCTTGTCCGGGCTTGCCTGCCCGCACTGGGACCGCAGTGCGGGGGCGGTGTGGATCGGCATGAACGCCGCCACCACTCGCCAGGACCTGTGCCAGGCGGTACTGGAAGGCGTGGCCCTGCGCAGCGCGGAAGTGATCACGGCGATGGACGATCACCTCAACGTCACCGACCAGTTGTCGATTGACGGCGGCCTGGCCCGCAGCCCGTATTTCGCCCAGTTCCTGGCCGATATCCTGCAACGCACCATCGTCACCCAGCGCTTCGACGAACTCACCGCCCTGGGCTGCGCCGCCCTTGCCGCCCGCGGCCTGGGGCTGGAGTTGCCCGAGCTGGACAACACCCGCACCGACTACCGGCCGCGTATCGACCGGGCCACGGCGGACGCCTGGCGCTGCACCTTCAGCGCCGCGGTCAAGCGCTCCCAGGGCTGGTCCCAGCCGCACTGAAACAGCCCGCCGGTCATGGATGTCCGGCCCTTTCCCGCCGCACCTCGGGGCCCTTGCCCATCCACCGCGCCTATTGGACACTGACGCGCCTGCCCGCAGCCAAGCGGCGGGCACATCAAGCGGTTGCTGGCGACTCAGACACACGGGACCACTGACTGCTGCGCGGGCACACCACCTGCCTGGCTGTGCTCATTAATGGATTGCTACTGAGTCGAGGTTTTATGAAAGACGCAACGATTGCGCTGCACCATGGATTCAAGTCGGACCCGACCACCAAGGCCGTGGCCGTGCCCATCTACCAGAACGTCGCCTTCGAGTTCGACAACGCCCAGCACGGCGCTGATCTGTTCAACCTCGATGTGCCCGGCAACATCTACACCCGCATCATGAACCCCACCAACGATGTGCTGGAACAGCGCATGGCCGCCCTGGAAGGCGGGATCGCCGGGCTGGCGGTGGCGGCCGGCAGTGCGGCGATCCACTACGCGATCCAGACCCTGACCCAGGCCGGCGACAACATAGTGTCCACCCCGCAGCTCTATGGTGGCACCTACACCCTGTTCGCCCACCTGCTGCCCAGCTTCGGGGTCGAAGTGCGTTTCGCCCGGGACGATTCCCCCGAGGCCATTGCCGAACTGATCGACGACAAGACCAAGCTGGTGTACTGCGAGAGCATCGGCAACCCCGCGGGCAACATCGTCGATATCGAGGGCCTGGCCCAGGCCGCCCACGCCCGCAACGTGCCGCTGATGGTGGACAACACCGTGGCCACGCCGATCCTGTGCAAGCCGATCCAGTTCGGCGCCGACATCGTGGTGCACTCGGTGACCAAGTACGTCGGTGGCCATGGCAACTCCCTGGGCGGGGTGATCGTCGACAGCGGCAACTTCCCCTGGGCCGACCACCCGCAGAAGTTCGCCAGCCTCAACACCCCGGAGCCGGCCTACCACGGCGTGGTCTACACCGAGAAGTTCGGCCCGGCGGCCTTTATCGCCCGGGCCCGCACCGTGCCGCTGCGCAACACCGGCGCAGCATTGGCGCCGATGAACGCCTTCCTGTTGCTGCAAGGCCTGGAAACCCTGGCCCTGCGCATGGAACGCCATACCGACAACGCCCTCAAGGTGGCGCAGTTCCTCAAGGCCCACCCGCTGGTGGCCTGGGTCAGCTACGCCGGCCTGCCCGACCACCCGCACCATGAACTGGCGCGCAAATACATGCAGGGCAAGCCATCGGCGATCCTCTCCTTCGGCCTCAAGGGCGGCTATGCCGCGGGCGTGCGCTTCTACGATGCGCTGCAGATCTTCAAGCGCCTGGTGAACATCGGCGACGCCAAGTCCCTGGCTTGCCACCCGGCATCCACCACCCACCGGCAGATGAACGAAGAAGAGCAGGCCAAGGCCGGGGTCAAACCGGAGATGATCCGTCTCTCGGTGGGCATCGAGGCCATCGAAGACCTGCTCGAAGACCTGGACCAGGCACTGCAACAAGCCTGATCCCCGGCCCTGGCGTTCTGCGCCAGGGCCATTGCCTAGCGCGTTGGCACCCACGCCTCCTCCCCCCTCCAGCCCCCAGGACCCTTACTCACCCGCAAAGGAACCCGACATGATTGTGCGTTACGTCAAGATCACCATGACCCTGGCAGTGGCGGCCTTCGCCCTGCTGGTGGCCTACAACAACATCAGCGACTACGGTTCCAACTTCGCCTTTGTCCAGCACGTGCTGAGCATGGACAGCGTCTTCCCCGGCAACAGCGCCACCGACCGCGCCCTGACCTTGCCGCTGCTGTGGAATGCCGGTTACTGGCTGATCATCGCCGGCGAAGCCCTGACCGGCGCGCTGCTGGTGTTTGGCGCCCTGCACCTGTGGCGGGCCCGGCACGGGGTCGCCAGCGACTTCAACCGCGCCAAGCGCTGGGCCATTGCCGGCTTCTGCCTGGGCTTTTGCGTCTGGTTCTTCGGCTTCATGGTGGTCGGCGGCGAGTGGTTCATGATGTGGCAGTCCAAGGCCTGGAACGGCCAGGACGCGGCGTTCAAGTTCTACATGGCGATCCTGGGCGTACTGATATTCCTCAACCAGCCCGACACCGAGCTGCACTGACCCTGTAGCCGCTGCCGAGCCAGGGCGAGGCTGCGCAAAGGCCCGCAGGGCCTTGCGGGCCCTCCGAGCGCACCTCGTTGGCAGCCTGCGGCAGCGGCTGCGGGACGCGAAAAAAAAACGGCCCGCTGCGGTGACGCAGCGGGCCGTTCTTCAGCGCCCTGGGGAATCAGGGCAGGATTTGCGCACTCAGTGGTTGAGCTTGAAATCCTTCTCGGCCGCTTCGAAACGCTGGACCATGCCAGCCGTCGGCGTGCCCATCTTGCTCACCAGCAGGATTGCCAGGCTGGCGAAGATGAAGCCCGGGATGATTTCGTACAGGCCCAGCAGAGCGAAGTGCTTCCACAGGATCACGGTGACGGCACCGACGATGATCCCGGCCAGCGCGCCGTCACGGGTCATGCCTTTCCAGATCACCGAAATCAGTACCACGGGGCCGAAGGCCGCGCCGAACCCGGCCCAGGCATAGCTCACCAGGCCCAGCACGCGGTTTTCCGGGTTGGCGGCCATGGCGATGGCGATCAGCGCCACCACCAGCACCATGGCGCGGCCGACCCACACCAGCTCCAACTGAGAGGCGTGCTTGCGCAGGAAGGCCTTGTAGAAGTCTTCGGTCAGGGCACTGGAGCACACCAGCAACTGGCAGCTCAGGGTACTCATCACCGCCGCCAGGATGGCCGACAGCAGCACACCGGCGATCCATGGGTTGAACAGCAGCTTGGCCAGTTCGATGAACACCCGCTCAGGGTTTTCACTCACAGGGCCGGCCACCTCAGGGTGCGCCGAGAAATAGGCGATACCGAAGAAGCCCACCGCCACGGTGCCGCCCAGGCACAGGATCATCCAGGTCATGGAAATGCGACGGGCCTTGGCGATCGACTTCACCGAATCGGCGGCCATGAAGCGCGCCAGGATATGCGGCTGGCCGAAGTAGCCCAGGCCCCAGCCCATCAGCGAGATCACGCCGATGAAGGTGGTGTTCTTGAGCATGTCGAAGTTGGTCGGGTCCTTGGCTTCGATGGCCAGGAAGGTGGTGTCCACGCCACCGGTCGCCAGCAGCACGATGATCGGCGTCAGGATCAGAGCGAAGATCATCAGCGTGGCCTGGACGGTATCGGTCCAGCTCACCGCCAGGAAACCACCCACGAAGGTGTAGGCAATGGTCGCGGCCGCGCCGGCCCACAGCGCTGTCTCGTAAGGCATGCCGAAGGTGCTTTCGAACAGGCGGGCACCGGCGACGATGCCGGAGGCGCAATAGATGGTGAAGAACACCAGGATCACCACCGCGGAGATGATCCGCAGCAGGCCGCTCTTGTCTTCAAAGCGGCTGGAGAAGTAGTCCGGCAGGGTCAGTGCGTCACCGTTGTGTTCGGTCTGTACCCGCAGGCGGCCGGCCACGAATAGCCAGTTCAGGTAGGCACCGAGGATCAGGCCGATGGCGATCCAGCTTTCCGAGAGACCGGACATGTAGATGGCACCCGGCAGGCCCATCAGCAACCAGCCACTCATGTCGGAAGCACCGGCGGAAAGCGCGGTGACCACGCTGCCGAGGCTGCGGCCGCCCAGAATGTAGTCGGAAAGGTTGTTGGTGGAGCGATAGGCCATGAAGCCGATCAGCACCATTGCCGCGATGTAGATCACGAAGGTGATCAAGGTTGGATTGCTTGCACTCATTGAGTTACGCCCTGGCTTTGTTTTTATGGTGCGGCGGCCACTGCCACCCGCCGCCAAACGATGACGCTTGGGAGACGATCAGGCGGGCCGCGCATTTATGACTGATGTTTCCCCAGGAAAGCCATCAGCCGATGAACCAGTCCTGCAGGACGGTTGCACCTTGGCCGCGAATCCTATGCAACAAGGTGAACAAGGTGCAACCAATTTGCGCCGAATCAGTTGCACCTTGTCCAAAAACTGGTCGTTGACGACGCTTTTGCTCCTTTTTGGAGCAAAAAATGGCGTTTTCAGAAGTGAAGGCACCAGTAGGAGGCAAGCCGCTCCATGCAGGAATTTTATTCCTGACAAGCTGCTTCTTTTTCCAGTTAAAAATGGGTTGCACCCGGTTGCACCTATTGCAGTGCGCGGATAATCTTGCCGCCAGCTGATGCCACACGTGCGTGGCAAACATGAGGATAAAAATATGGCTACCACCACCCTCGGGGTCAAACTCGACGACCCTACCCGCGAGCGCCTCAAGGCCGCCGCGGCCTCGATCGATCGTACGCCGCACTGGCTGATCAAGCAGGCGATTTTCAATTACCTGGAAAAACTCGAGGGTGGTGCAACCCTGTCCGAGCTGAGCAGTATCACCGCCAAAGACGGCGATGACGCCGGCGAGGTGCAAACCGATCACGCTCACCAATGCTTCCTGGAGTTCGCCGAAAGCATTCTCCCGCAGTCGGTGCTGCGCGCCTCGATCACCGCCGCCTACCGCCGCCCGGAACCGGAAGTGGTGCCGATGCTGCTGGAGCAGGCGCGCCTGCCGGCCGCCACCGCCGAAGCCGCAAACAAGCTGGCCGCCTCGATCGCCGAGAAGCTGCGCAACCAGAAGAGCGCCGGCGGCCGTGCCGGTATCGTCCAGGGCCTGCTGCAGGAATTCTCCCTGTCGTCCCAGGAAGGCGTGGCGCTGATGTGCCTGGCCGAAGCCCTGCTGCGCATCCCCGACAAGGGCACCCGTGACGCGCTGATCCGCGACAAGATCAGCACCGGCAACTGGCAGCCGCACCTGGGCAACAGCCCGTCGCTGTTCGTCAACGCCGCCACCTGGGGCCTGCTGCTCACCGGCAAGCTGGTGTCGACCCACAACGAGGCCGGCCTGACCTCCTCCCTGAGCCGCATCATCGGCAAGAGCGGCGAGCCGATGATCCGCAAGGGCGTGGACATGGCCATGCGCTTGATGGGCGAACAGTTCGTCACCGGCGAAACCATCGCCGAAGCCCTGGCCAACGCCAGCAAGTTCGAAGCCAAGGGCTTCCGCTATTCCTACGACATGCTCGGTGAAGCCGCACTGACCGAGCACGACGCACAGAAGTACCTCGCGTCCTACGAGCAGGCCATCCACTCCATCGGCAAGGCCTCCCACGGTCGCGGCATCTATGAAGGCCCGGGCATCTCCATCAAGCTCTCGGCCCTGCACCCGCGCTACAGCCGCGCCCAGTACGAGCGCGTGATGGAAGAGCTGTACCCGCGCCTGCTGTCCCTGACCCTGCTGGCCAAGCAGTACGACATCGGCCTGAACATCGACGCCGAGGAAGCCGACCGCCTGGAGCTGTCCCTGGACCTGCTGGAGCGCCTGTGCTTCGAGCCGCAACTGACCGGCTGGAACGGTATCGGCTTCGTGATCCAGGCCTACCAGAAGCGCTGCCCGTATGTGATCGACTACGTCATCGACCTGGCCCGTCGCAGCCGTCACCGCCTGATGATCCGCCTGGTGAAAGGCGCCTACTGGGACAGCGAGATCAAGCGCGCCCAGGTCGAAGGCCTGGAAGGCTATCCGGTCTACACCCGCAAGGTGTACACCGACGTTTCCTACATCGCCTGCGCACGCAAGCTGCTGTCGGTGCCAGAAGTCATCTACCCGCAGTTCGCCACCCACAACGCCCACACTCTGTCGGCGATCTACCACATTGCCGGCCAGAACTATTACCCCGGCCAGTACGAATTCCAGTGCCTGCACGGCATGGGCGAACCGCTGTACGAGCAAGTGGTGGGCAAGGTTGCCGAGGGCAAGCTGAACCGTCCATGCCGCGTCTATGCGCCGGTGGGCACCCACGAAACCCTGCTGGCCTACCTGGTACGCCGGCTGCTGGAAAACGGCGCCAACACCTCGTTCGTCAACCGTATCGCCGACCAGTCGATCTCGATCCAGGAACTGGTGGCCGACCCGGTGACCCAGATCGAACAGATGGCCACCCTGGAAGGCGGCTTCGGCCTGCCGCACCCACGCATTCCATTGCCGCGTGACCTGTATGGCGCCGAGCGGGCCAACTCCGCCGGCATCGACATGGCCAACGAACACCGCCTGGCTTCGCTGTCCTGCGCACTGCTGGCCACTGCCCACAACAACTGGAAAGCCGCACCGATGCTCGGTTGCGCCGCCAGCAGCGAAACCCCGGCGCCGGTACTCAACCCGTCGGACCATCGCGATGTGGTGGGCCACGTCCAGGAAGCCACGGTCGAAGACGTCGACAACGCCATCCAGTGCGCCCTCAACGCCGCACCGATCTGGCAGGCCACACCGCCGGCCGAACGCGCTGCAATCCTGGAACGCGCCGCCGACCTGATGGAAGGCGAGATCCAGCCGCTGATGGGCCTGCTGGCCCGGGAAGCCGGCAAGACCTTCGCCAACGCCATCGCCGAAGTGCGTGAAGCCGTGGACTTCCTGCGCTACTACGCGGTGCAGGCCCGCAACGACTTCAGCAACGACGCCCACCGCCCACTGGGCCCGGTGGTGTGCATCAGCCCATGGAACTTCCCGCTGGCGATCTTCAGTGGCCAGGTCGCCGCGGCCCTCGCTGCCGGTAACCCGGTCCTGGCCAAGCCGGCCGAACAGACCCCGCTGGTGGCGGCCCAGGCCGTGCGCCTGCTGCTCGAAGCCGGGATTCCCGAAGGCGTGCTGCAACTGCTGCCGGGCCAGGGCGAAAGCGTCGGTGCTCGCCTGGTGGGTGACGAGCGCGTCAAGGGCGTGATGTTCACCGGCTCCACCGAAGTTGCGCGTCTGCTGCAACGCAACATCGCCGGCCGCCTGGACAACCAGGGCAGGCCGATCCCGCTGATCGCCGAAACCGGCGGCCAGAACGCGATGATCGTCGACTCCTCGGCCCTGACCGAGCAGGTGGTCATCGACGTGGTGTCCTCGGCCTTCGACAGCGCCGGCCAGCGTTGCTCGGCCCTGCGCGTGCTGTGCCTGCAGGAAGATTCCGCCGACCGCGTGATCGAAATGCTCAAGGGCGCCATGGCCGAAAGCCGCCTGGGCAACCCGGAGCGCCTGTCGGTGGACATCGGCCCGGTGATCGACGCCGAAGCCAAGGCCGGCATCGAGAAGCACATCCAGGCCATGCGCGACAAAGGTCGCAGCGTGTACCAGATGGCCATCGCCGACGGCGAAGAATGCAAGCGCGGCACCTTTGTGATGCCGACCCTGATCGAGCTGGAAAGCTTCGACGAGCTGCAACGCGAGATCTTCGGTCCGGTGCTGCACGTGGTGCGCTACAAGCGCAAGGACATCGACCAGCTGATCGCCCAGATCAACGCTTCCGGCTACGGCCTGACCCTGGGCGTGCACACCCGGATCGACGAGACCATCGCCAAGGTGGTGGACAACGTCCACGCCGGTAACGTCTACGTCAACCGCAACATCGTCGGTGCCGTGGTCGGCGTGCAGCCGTTCGGCGGCGAAGGCCTGTCGGGCACCGGCCCGAAAGCCGGCGGCCCGCTGTACCTGTACCGCCTGCTGTCGACCCGCCCGGTGGATGCCATCGAGCAGTCCTTTGCCCGTGGCGACGCCGAGAACGCCCCGGACCTGCGCCTGCGCGAAGCCCTCAGCAAGCCGTTGAACGCCCTGCAAGCCTGGGCCGAAAGCAGCAAACTGGCGGAACTGGCGATCCTGTGCAAACAGTTCGCCGGCCAATCCCAGAGCGGCATCACCCGACAGTTGACCGGCCCTACCGGCGAGCGCAACAGCTACGCCATCCTGCCCCGCGAGCACGTTCTGTGCCTGGCGGAGGTCGAGGGTGACCTGCTGACCCAACTGGCAGCCGTGCTAGCCGTCGGTGGCTCGGCGGTGTGGCCGGAAAGCGAGATCAGCAAGGCGCTGTTCGCCCGCTTGCCGAAGGAAGTCCAGGCACGCATCCAGCGCGTGGCCGACTGGAGCAAGGACGACGTGGTATTCGACGCCGTGCTGCACCACGGGGATTCCGACCAGCTGCGCAGCGTCTGCCAGCAGGTGGCCCAGCGTGCCGGTGCCATCGTCGGCGTCCAGGGCCTGTCCCAGGGCGAGACCGCGATTGCCCTGGAGCGCCTGGTGATCGAGCGCGCCTTGAGCGTCAACACCGCAGCGGCCGGCGGCAACGCCAGCCTGATGACCATCGGCTGAAGCCGATAGTCATCACCATGGAAAAGAGCGCCCTTCGCGGCGCTCTTTTTTTTTGCCCGACGCCATTTCCTGTCGCCGCTGCCGCAGGCTGCGATCGGCCGGAACGGCCGTAGCGATTTCATTGCCGCCGAAGTTCCTGCGGGACTTATCGCAGCCTTCGGCAGCGGTGACAGGGGCTGTGCCTGTTTGGCATCTTTATCACCCACATCAATCTTGCTATCCAGCCTTCATTCACGCGCCTAGACTCGGCCCATTCCCTATCCCACAGGTATGCCGCCATGTCCGAGACGCTGCTCAGTTCCCGCAATCTGGCCTTCGAACTGTATGAGGTACTCGACGCCGAGGGCCTGACCCAGCGCGAGCGGTTTGCCGAACACAACCGGGAAACCTTCGACGCCGCCCTGGGCACCGCCCGCAGCATCGCCGAGAAGTTCTTCGCCCCGCACAACCGCAAGGGCGATGAGCACGAGCCACGCTACGAAGACGGCCAGGCGGTGCTGATCCCCGAGGTGAAACCGGCGGTGGATGCGTTCCTCGAAGCCGGCTTCCTGAATGCCGCCCGCAGTTTCGAAGCCGGCGGCATGCAACTGCCAACCCTGCTGTCCCAGGCCTGCTTCGCCCACTTCCAGGCGGCCAACGCGGCCTCGACCTCCTACCCGTTCCTGACCATGGGCGCCGCCAACCTGATCGAGAGCTTCGGCACCGAAGAACAGAAACAACGCTTCCTGCAGCCGATGATCGACGGTCGCTTCTTCGGCACCATGGCCCTGACCGAGCCCCATGCCGGCTCGTCGCTATCGGATATCCGCACCCGCGCCGAACCGGCCGCCGACGGCAGCTACCGGCTCAAGGGCAACAAGATCTTCATTTCCGGCGGCGACCACCCGCTGTCGGAAAACATCGTGCACATGGTCCTGGCCAAGCTGCCGGACGCGCCGCCCGGGGTGAAGGGCATTTCGCTGTTTATCGTGCCCAAGTTCCTGGTCAACGATGACGGCAGCCTGGGGCCGCGCAACGATGTGCTGCTGGCCGGGCTGTTCCACAAGATGGGCTGGCGCGGCACCACCTCCACCGCGCTGAACTTCGGCGATAACGACCAGTGCGTGGGCTATCTGGTGGGCAAGCCCCATCACGGCCTGAGCTACATGTTCCAGATGATGAACGAGGCGCGGATCGGCGTCGGCATGGGTGCGGTGATGCTCGGCTACGCCGGCTACCTGTACTCCCTGGAATACGCCCGCGAACGCCCGCAAGGTCGCCTGCCGGACAGCAAGGACCCGAGCACCGCGCCGGTGGCGATCATCCAGCACGCCGATGTGCGGCGCATGCTGCTGACCCAGAAGGCCTACGTCGAGGGCGCCTTCGACCTGGGGCTGTACGCGGCGCGGCTGTTCGACGACACCACCACCCTGGCCGACGAGGCCGGGCGCCAGCAGGCCCACGAACTGCTGGACCTGCTGACCCCGATCGTCAAGTCCTGGCCTTCAGAGTTCTGCCTGAAGGCCAACGAACTGGCGATCCAGATTCTCGGCGGCCACGGCTATACCCGGGAGTACCCGGTGGAGCAGTACTACCGCGACAACCGCCTGAACCCGATTCACGAAGGCACCCATGGCATCCAGTCCCTGGACCTGCTGGGGCGCAAGCTGGCGCAGAACGGCGGCGCCGGGCTCAAGCGCCTGATACGCCTGATTGCCGAGACCGGCGAGCGAGCCCGCGCCCATCAATCACTGGACACCCTGCGCCTGCCCCTGGAACAACTGGTCACGCGCCTGCAGAGCGTGACGCTGGGGCTGCTGGGGGATCTGGCCAGCGGCAAGGTCACCGCCACCCTGGCCAACTCGGCGCTGTACCTGAAGGCCTTCGGCCATGCGGTGATCGGCTGGCGCTGGCTGGAACAGGCCATCCGGGCCGAGGAAGGGCTAGCGCGAGCAGTGGCGGCGGATCGGGATTTCTACCTGGGCAAGTTGCAGGCCGCGCGCTACTTCCTGACCTGGGAAGTGCCAGGCTGCCAGCACGAGCTGGCACTGCTGGAAGCGCGGGACGATACCTGCCTGAGCATGCAGGACGCCTGGTTCTGAGGCCGCCCGGGAGCCGACTTGCCAGCAAAGGCGCACGGCCTGACATACCGCGGCAGGCGGTTCGCTGGCAAGCCAGCGCCTACACCAGGCGCCGCTGCTCCCCGTAGGAGCCGGCTTGCCGGCGAAGACGCACGGCCTGACACACCGCCGCGGGCGGTTCGCTGGCAAGCCAGCGCCTACACCAGGCGCCGCTGCTCCCCGTAGGAGCCGGCTTGCCGGCGAAGGCGTCCGGCCTGATACACCGCGGCGGGTAGTCAGTGCAGCTTGAAGCCGCCCACCTGTCGGGCCAGGTCCTCGGAGAGGCGCTGCAGGGTCCGGCAGTCTTCACGGCAGGCCTGGACTTCGGCCGCGGTGGCCCGGGCCAGATCGGAGATGCCCTGGACATTGCGGTTGATCTCTTCGGTCACCGCCGATTGCTCCTCGGTGGCGGTGGCCACTTGCTGGTTCATGTCGCTGATGTGCTCCACCTGCCCGGTGATCGCGGTCAGCGAAGCCCCGGTCTGCTGGCTGGACTGAACCCCGGTACCCGTGGCCGACTGCCCGGCATGCATGGAGGCCACGGCATTCTCCGCGCCCTGCTTGAGGCTCTGGATCATCTGCTGGATCTCGTCGGTGGAAGCCTGGGTGCGCTGGGCCAGGGTCCGCACTTCGTCCGCCACCACGGCAAAGCCACGGCCCATTTCCCCGGCACGGGCTGCCTCGATAGCCGCATTGAGGGCCAGCAGGTTGGTCTGCTCGGAGACCCCGCGGATCACCGCCAGCACCTGATCGATGGAGGCCACCTGATGCGCCAGCTCACTGACAGCGCCGGCGGCCAGGGCAATTTCCCCGGACATGCTTTCGATGTGCCGGATCGAGCCGTCCACCACCCCCTGGGCCAGCTGGGCCTCATCCCGGGCGGCCTGGGACGCATCGGCCGCCTGCCCGGCATTGCGCGCGATGTCCTGGACGGTCAGGCCCATCTGGTGCACGGCCGTGGCCACCATGTCGGTCATTTCCTGCTGCCGCCCCGAGCGCTCGGCAGTGTTCTCCACCACCGCCGCCACCTGCCCCACGGATGAGCGCAGACGCTCGGTGGTGGCCAGCACTTCGCCGATCATGCCGTGCTGGCTGTCGAGAAAACGATTGAAGCCCCGGGCCAGGTCCCCCAGCTCGTCGGCCCGGCTGGCATCCAGGCGCAGGGTCAGGTCGCCACCACCGCTGCCGATGGCTACCAGCCCGGCGGTTACCTGGCGCACCGGCCGCACCAGGCCGCGAGCCAGCCAGATCACCAGCAGCAGGCAGACCAGGGCGATAGCCAGGCCAATGCCGGTGGTCAGCCACAAGGTTTGCCGGGCATCGGCGTAGATCTGCGCTTCGGGCACCTCGGCCACCAGCGACCAACCCATGCCCCGCAGTGGCAGGCTCAGGGCCACAAAGTCTTCGCCGTCGCGCACGAACCGGCTGCTGGCCAGCCCCTCGTGCCCCATGACCGCCAGGGCGGCCGGCTCGCCGATCTGCTCGGACAGTTGCCGCTTGCCGCTGAACTGCGCCTCTGGGTGAACCTGGATCAAGCCGTCGGCGCGCACCAGATAGACCTTGCCGCGCTCGCCGAAGCTGAAGTCATGGATCAGTTGCGACAGCGCCTGCATTTTCAGGCCGAGCCCGGCCACCCCCACCAGCTTGCCGTCCTTCTTGACCCGCATGTCGATGAACATCGCCAGCTCGCCGGTGGCCACATCGGTGTCGATGTTGAGCAGCCGCGGCTGATCGCTGTCGATGAAGCGGTAGAACCAGGCGTCCTTGGGATTGGAACGGCTGAGGGTGCGATCAAGCCCCTTCTCGTTGTAGTAGTGGTTGGTCGCGGTGCCCACCATCAAGGTGGTAAAGGCGTGATTTTCGGCGCGGATACCTTCCAGGTAATCGACGAACACCTGGGCCTGGGCCGGATCCTCGCCGCCTGCCAGCCAATCGCGCAGCATGCCGTTGCTGGCAATGTCCCGGGCGACCGTCAGCGGCTGGGCAAGGATGCGTTCGATATCGTTGCGCATGGCTTCGATGCTCGAAGGCAGCGCCTTGTCCACCAGGTAGTTCTGGGTCAGGTGGTTGATCACCACCGTGTAGACCGCCACCACCACCAGCAGGCTGACCAGCAGGGCCGAGCCCATGCTCAGGACCAGTTGCCATTGAATACTGCGTCGCCAGAATTGCATGGAACACCTCTTTCTTATTGGTATAAGAGGCTGAAATGTCGCGCCAGCCGCGGAAGGTTGTATACAAACATTAGCTATGTTTGTCCAACCCATACCCTGCGGCTGTGTGCAGTTCCGTCAGTTCTGTTGAATGGTCTTGGCGATGACCTCGACGGTGGCGCTCACTTGCTCCTGATAGCGCTCCAATTCCTGGGCATGGCGCTTCTGCATCTCGATCTGCTGCGAGCACAGGTTCATCGCCGCCAGCACCAGCAGGCGCTCGCCGATCAGCGTCGGGTACTTCTTCTTGGTGTCGGCCAGGGCCGCCTTGAGCATCAGCGCAGCGTCCATCAGGGTCTGTTCTTCCCCGGCCGGCGCCTTGATCGAGTAATCCTCCCCCAGGATCGAAACGACCTTCACTCCATCGATGTGATGTCTCATGGATTGGCCGGGCTCGCGCTGACACGCTCAACCAGCGCCTGGATGCGGGCAGCGGTGGCGCCTTGCTTTTCTTCCTGCTCCATCAGGCTCAGTTGCAGGCTTTCGTTTTCATCCTTGGCCTGGTCCAGTTGTTCCTTGAGGGCTGCGTTCGTGCCGAGCAGTTCCTGGTTCTGTACCACCAGGTCGCTGACCAGCTGTTCCAATTGGCTGAGGGATGCTTCCAACATTTTGATCTTCCGGGCTTTTTGCAAAGGGCGCGTACGATAAAGAAAAGTCACCCTGGATGCCAGGGTTATCCAGGCGCAAAGCCTTGATTTTACTGGCGATGACCCTTCCGCGAGAGCTGTTAGAGACTGTCATTCTGCGTTCCGGTTCCTGACGCCTCGTCGGAGTCTCGGACTTTTATGAACTTTCCCAGTTACGCATAAGAAATTTCTGAAACTGCATCCGCCGGTTCAAGAAGCCATTGTTCAACGCGATAGACAGGTACGTCCCTGATCCTGCCAGCGCAATAAAGCGCTCACCCGAGGTAATGTCCATGTCCCTGCGCTCCCTGAATATTGCCCCGAGGGCCTTCCTCGGATTTGCCCTGATCGGCTGCCTGATGCTGTTTCTCGGGGTGTTCGCCCTCAATCAGATGGGCAAGATCCGCTCAGCCACCGAGCGCATGAGCCAGGACACCATCCCGAGCATCAAGAGCGTCGATGAATTCACCCAGCTCAGCCTGCGCCAACGGGTCCAGGCCTACCGGCTGCTGCTCAACCGCGAACCCCAGGCCCAGCAGCAGACCCTGGATGCCATCGACCAGCGCAACCAGAAGATCGAACAAGCACGGGCCCAGTACCTGAAGCTCATCAGCAGCCCCGAGGAGCGCCAGGCCTACGAGCAATACGGCACGCTGCTGAGCCACCACCGGCAGTTGGAGAGCCAACTGATCGAGCTGTCGCACAACAACCAGCTTGAGGCCATGCAACAACTGCTCAATACCGACCTGATGGACAGCGCCGAAAAGATCAACGCGGTCCTCAACCAACTGGTGGAGATCAACAGCCATTACGCTACCGTCGCCGACGATGACGCTGCCGCTCAGTACCGCAACGCCTTCAATCTGGTGGTGGGGCTGCTGGTGCTGGCCAGCGCCCTCACCCTGCTGTTCGCCTGGCGCCTGATCCGCAGCATCACCCTGCCCATCGCCAATGCCCTGAGGGCCGCCGAAGAGATCGCCGAAGGCAACCTGACCCGCCCCATCACGGTCGATGGCAGCGACGAGGCCGGGCGCCTGCTGCAAGCCATGGTCACGATGCAGGAGAAGCTGCGCGACACCCTGCAGAGTATTTCCGGCTCCGCCCATCAGTTGGCGTCGGCGGCCGAAGAGCTCAACAGCGTCACCGAGGAAGGCGCCCGCGGCCTGACCCAGCAGAACAACGAGATCGAACAGGCCGCCACCGCGGTCAATGAAATGACCAGCGCCGTGGAGGAAGTGGCACGCAATGCGGTGAGCACCTCCGAAGCCTCGAAGAGTGCCACCACTTCCGCCGGCGACGGCCGCGACCTGGTGCGCGAAACCGTGTCGGCCATCGAGCGCATGAGCTCCGACGTGCAGGGCACCGCCAGCCTGATCGGCGACCTGGCCAACGAGTCCCGGGACATCGGCAAGGTGCTGGACGTGATTCGCGGCCTGGCCGACCAGACCAACCTGCTGGCCCTCAATGCCGCCATCGAGGCCGCCCGTGCCGGTGAGGCCGGTCGTGGTTTTGCCGTGGTCGCCGACGAAGTCCGCGCCCTGGCCCACCGCACCCAGCAGTCCACCAGCGAAATCGAACGCATGATCGGCAGCATCCAGACTGGCACCGAGCACGCCGTGGATTCTATGCGCAACAGCACCGAGCGCGCCGAGTCGACCCTGAGCATTGCCCGGGGTGCCGGCCAGTCCCTGGACACCATCAACAGCGCCATCAGCGAAATCAACGAACGCAACCTGGTGATCGCCAGCGCCGCTGAAGAACAGGCCCAGGTGGCCCGGGAAGTGGACCGCAACCTGGTGAACATCCGCGACCTGTCGGTACAGTCCACCACCGGCGCCAACCAGACCCAGGCCGCCAGCAACGAACTGTCACGCCTGGCGGTCGACCTGAGCAACCTGGTCACCCGATTCAAGCTCTGAAGCCCTTGCGCCCTGCTCCAGCTCCCGCCGTTGAGCGGTGGGGCTGGTAAAGGTGGCGCTCAAGGGACTCCAGCAGGCAGGTACCGGACAGGCTTAATCCACGGCAAGACTCAAGACTTTAGTCGTACGACCGATAAGTCACGGTAGAGTCAGTCTCAAGCCCCGCACGGATGCGCCCTTTTTGGTACCTACCATGTCCCTTCGTAATATGAATATCGCTCCGCGGGCCTTCCTCGGCTTCGCCATGATCGGCGGCTTGATGCTGATCCTCGGGGTGTTCGCCCTGAACCAGATGAGCAAGATCCGCGGTGCCGCCGAAGACATCACCCTGAGCAGCGTGCCGAGCATCAAGAGCCTCGACGAATTCACCCAACTGACCCTGCGCCTGCGGGTGCTGTCCTACCGTTTGCTGGTCAACCGCGAACCGGACGTACAACAAAAGACCGTGGAACTGCTGGAGATGCGCAACCAGCAGATCCGCACAGCCCAGGCGACCTATGAAAAGCTGATCAGCAGCCCGGCGGAAAAAGCCGCCTACGACCAGTACGTGCAGTTGCTGGGCCAGTACCGGCAGATCGAAGAGCGGATGAAGAGCCTGTCGCGCAACAATCAGGTGGATGAGCTACGCAACTTGCTCAACACCGAACTGCTGAACAACTCCGAAGCCATGAACACCGTGCTCAACCGGCTGCTGGAGATCAACACCCAGCAGACCGTGGACACCAACCAGAAAGCCGCCGAGCAGTACTCCTCGGCCTTCAACCTGGTGGTGGCGCTGCTGGTACTGGCTACTGGCCTGACCTTCCTCTTCGCCTGGCTGCTGACCCGCAGCATCACCCTGCCCATCGCCAACGCCCTGGGCGCCGCCGAAGAAATCGCCGAGGGCAACCTGACCCGGCCGATCAAGGTCGATGGCAGTGACGAGGCCGGGCGCCTGTTGCAGGCCATGGCCAAAATGCAGGAAAAACTGCGCGACACCCTGCAGCGCATCTCCGGTTCCGCCACCCAGTTGGCCTCGGCGGCCGAAGAGCTCAACAGCGTCACCGAGGAAAGCGCCCGCGGCCTGACCCAGCAGAACAACGAGATCGAACAGGCCGCCACCGCGGTCAACGAAATGACCAGCGCCGTGGAAGAAGTGGCACGCAATGCGGTGAGCACCTCCGAAGCGTCGAAGAATGCCACCGCCTCCGCCGGCGACGGCCGCGACCTGGTGCAGGAAACCGTGTCGGCCATCGAGCGCATGAGTTCCGACGTGCAGGGCACCGCCAGCCTGATCGGCGACCTGGCTAACGAGTCCCGGGACATCGGCAAGGTGCTGGACGTGATTCGCGGCCTGGCCGACCAGACCAACCTGCTGGCCCTCAATGCCGCCATCGAAGCCGCCCGTGCTGGTGAGGCCGGTCGTGGTTTTGCCGTGGTCGCCGACGAAGTCCGCGCCCTGGCCCACCGCACCCAGCAGTCCACCAGCGAGATCGAACGCATGATCGGCAGCATCCAGAGCGGCACCGAGCACGCCGTGGATTCCATGCGCAACAGCACCGAGCGCGCCGAGTCGACCCTGAACATCGCCCGGGGTGCCGGCCTGTCCCTGGACACCATCAACAGCGCCATCATCGAGATCAACGAACGCAACCTGGTGATCGCCAGCGCCGCTGAAGAACAGGCCCAGGTGGCCCGGGAAGTGGACCGCAACCTGGTGAACATCCGCGACTTGTCGGTGCAGTCCTCCACCGGTGCCAACCAGACCAGTGCAGCCAGCAACGAGCTGTCGCGCCTGGCCGTGGACCTCAACGGCATGGTTGCCCGCTTCCGCCTCTGAAACACCCCGCCAGCCCCGGATGGCGCCGGTAAATCGGCGCCGGAATTCGCACCTGGGGAATCCGCCACTGTCGCCAAAAGCTTTTTGACAGTGGCGTATTTCAACAGGTTAGAATCGCTGGCACGCAGACTGCATGGTCAGCCTGCGCCCGCCTTTTTCGCCCTGGAGTACTGCCTTTGAATGCGACGACCATCAACAGCCTGTTCTTGATCGGCGCGTTGCTGGTAGGTGCGAGCATTCTGGTGAGTTCACTTTCATCGCGCCTGGGCATCCCGATCCTGGTGATCATCCTGGCCGTGGGCATGACCGCCGGGGTGGATGGCGGCGGCATCATCTTCGACAACTACCCGACCGCCTACCTGGTAGGCAACCTGGCCCTGGCCGTGATCCTGCTGGACGGCGGCTTGCGTACCCGGGTCGCGAGCTTCCGCGTGGCCCTGTGGCCGGCGCTGTCCCTGGCCACGGTGGGGGTGCTGATCACCACTGGCCTGACCGGCATGGCGGCCGCCTGGCTGTTCGACCTCAACCTGATCCAGGGCCTGCTGATCGGCGCCATCGTCGGCTCCACCGACGCCGCCGCGGTGTTCTCGCTGCTGGGGGGCAAGGGCCTCAACGAGCGGGTCACCGCCAGCCTGGAGATCGAATCCGGCAGCAACGACCCGATGGCGGTGTTCCTCACCGTGACCCTGATCGACATGCTCGCCAGCGGCCACACCGGCCTGCACTGGAGCCTGCTGACGGACCTGATCCGCGAGTTCGGCATCGGCGCGGTGATCGGCCTGGGCGGTGGCTGGCTGATGCTGCAACTGGTCAACCGCATCCACCTGGCCACCGGCCTGTACCCGATCCTGGTGGTGGCCGGCGGCCTGGTGGTGTTCGCCCTGACCAACGCCCTGCACGGCAGCGGCTTCCTCGCCGTGTACCTGTGCGGCCTGGTGATCGGCAACCGCCCGGTACGCAGCCGCCACGGCATCCTGCACATGCTCGACGGCATGGCCTGGCTGGCGCAGATCGGCATGTTCCTGGTGCTGGGGCTGCTGGTCACCCCCCACGACCTGCTGCCTATCGCGCTGCCGGCCCTGGGCCTGGCGCTGTGGATGATCCTGTTCGCCCGACCGCTGTCGGTGCTGGTGGGCCTGGCCCCGTTCAAGGCGTTCCATGGCCGGGAAAAGGCCTTCATTTCCTGGGTCGGGCTACGCGGTGCGGTCCCGATCATTCTCGCGGTGTTCCCGCTGATGGCCGGGCTGCCCAATGCCCAGCTGTACTTCAACCTGGCGTTCTTCATCGTGCTGATCTCGCTGCTGCTGCAGGGCACCAGCCTGCCGTGGGTGGCCAAGTGGCTGAAGGTCACGGTGCCACCGGAGCCGGCACCCATCTCCCGGGCGGCCCTGGAAGTCCACGTCACCAGCGAGTGGGAGCTGTTCGTCTACCGCCTGGGGGCGGAGAAGTGGTGCATCGGCGCGGCCCTGCGGGAGCTGAAAATGCCCGAGGGCACGCGCATCGCCGCATTGTTTCGTGGCCAGCAACTGCTCCATCCGTCGGGTAGTACGGTGCTCGAAGCCGACGATCTGCTGTGCGTGATCGGCCATGAACACAACCTCCCGGCCCTGGGCAAACTCTTCAGCCAGGCTCCGGAACGCGGCCTGGACCTGCGCTTCTTCGGCGACTTCGTGCTCGAGGGCGATGCCCAGCTGGGTGCGGTCTCGGCGCTCTACGGGCTCAAGCTCGACGGCCAGGACGCGGACATGCCGCTGGGCGCCTTCATCGCCCAGAAGGTCGGTGGTGCACCGGTGGTCGGCGACCAGGTGGAATGGAACAACACCATCTGGACCGTGGCCGTGATGGACGGGAACAAGATCGGCAAGGTCGGCGTCAGATTCCCCGAAGGAAGTCGCCCCGGCCCCGGACTCTTCCTCTAAACTGCGGAACGCGTCAGCCTCCCGGCATGACGCCCCCTATTCCTACTTGCTCGACCGACCTCTATGCCTATCCTGCGTAAATTTTTCGCTGTTGCCCTGCTGGGCCTGAGTCTCTCTGTCGGCGCGGTACAGGGCGGTGACCCGCCCAGCGCCGAGGCGGTCCAGCAAAGCCTGGACAAGATCGCCGAGCGCAAACTGCCGGAGGCCGACCAGAAGGCCCTGCAGACGCTGCTGCAGAACACCCTGAACCAGCTGGCCAACAAGCAGAACTACGAGCAGCGCCTGAGCGACCTCAAGCAGCAATTGAGCAGTGCCCCGCGCCAGACGGCGGAAAACCAGCGCGAACTGGCCCGCCTGAAAGCCAGCAAAGTGGTCCCGGTGCTCCAGCGCTACGGCTCGTTGCCGGTATCGCAGCTCGAACAGCTGCTGACCGAGCGCACCAACTTGCAAGGCGACCTGCAAAAGGCCCTGGCCGACGCCAATACCCTGAACATCACCGCCCAGACCCGCCCCGAGCGTGCCCAGGCGGAGATCAGCAGCAGCCAGACACGCATCCTGCAGATCAACGCCGCACTCAAGTCCGGCAAGGACGGCGGCAAGCTGCTCAGCGCCGACCAGCGCAACCTGCTCAACGCCGAGCTGGCAGCGATCAACGCGCTGATCCCCCTGCGCCGCCAGGAACTGGCCGGCAACAGCCAATTGCAGGATCTGGGCAGCAGCCAACATGACCTGCTGATGGAAAAGACCGCGCGCCTGGAGCAGGAAATCCAGGACCTGCAGACCCTGATCAACCAGAAGCGCCTGGCCCAATCCCAGGAAACCGTGACCCAGCAGTCCATCGAGGCGCAGAAGGCCGGGAGCAGCAGCCTGCTGGCCACCGAGAGCGCCAGCAACCTCAGGCTCTCCGACTACCTGCTCAAAAGCACCGACCGCCTCAACGAACTGACCCAGCAGAACCTGCTGACCAAGCAGCAACTGGACAGCGTGACCCAGAGCGATGCGGCCCTGGACGAGCAGATCAACGTGCTCAAGGGCAGCCTGCTGCTGTCGAAGATCCTCTATAAACAGAAGCAGGCCCTGCCGCGCCTGAAGCTGGACCGCGACCTGGCGGACGAAATCGCCGACATCCGCCTCTATCAGTTCGAAGTCAATCAACAGCGCGAGCTGCTGGGCAGCCCCAGCACCTACGTCGACAACCTGCTCAAGAACCAACCCCCGGAGCAGGTCACGCCACAACTGCGCCGGACCCTGATCGATCTCGCCATCACCCGTGCCGACCTGCTGGAGCGCCTGAACCGCGAACTGAGCGCGCTGCTCAATGAATCCATCACCTTGCAGTTGAACCAGAAGCAGTTGCTCAGCACCTCCCAGAGCCTGCGGGCGACCCTCGACGAGCAGATGTTCTGGATCCCCAGCAACAAGCCACTGGACGCCGAGTGGCTGCAAAGCGTCCCCGTGCGCCTGGAGCGCCAGGTCACCACCCTGCCCTGGGCCTCCAGCTTCAGCGAACTGACCGACGGCCTGGCCCAGCGGCCGCTGCTGTTCCTGCCCCTGGCGCTGCTGATCGGCGCCCTGCTGTGGCGGCGCAAGGCCCTGTATGCGCGCCTGAACAAAGTGCACAAGGACATCGGCCATTTCAAACGCGACAGCCAGTGGCACACACCGCTGGCGATCCTGGTGAACATCCTCCTGGCAATGCCGGTGACCCTGGTCCTGGCCCTGTGTGGCTACGCCCTGCAGATCGACGCCCGTGGGCAGAACGCCAACCTCGGCGCCGCGCTGCTGCAGATCGCCCAGGCCTGGCTGGTGTTCTATACCGCCTATCGGATCCTCGCCCCAGGCGGCGTGGCAGAACTGCATTTCCGCTGGGAAAAACCCCAGGTGGAATTCCTCCAGGGCTGGGTCCGGCGCCTGGGGCTGGTGGTCCTGGCGCTGGTGGCCGTAGTGGCAGTGGCCGAACACCAGCCTGCGGCCCTGGCTGATGACGTGCTGGGCATCGCCGTGGTGCTGACCTGCTATGCACTGATGGCCTGGCTGCTGAGCCGCCTGCTGCTGAGCAGCCCGACCCACCAGAACACCTCGCTGTTCCGCAAGGCGGTGGGCGTGCTCTTCACCCTGCTGCCGATCGCCCTGTTCATCGCCGTGTGCTTCGGCTACTACTACACCGCCCTGAAACTCAGCGACCGGCTGATCAACACCCTGTACCTGCTGATGTTCTGGCTGGTGATCGAAGCCACCTTCGTCCGCGGCCTGAGCGTGGCGGCCCGGCGCCTGGCCTACCAGCGCGCGCTGAGCAAGCGCCAGGCCGCCAAGGAAGCCGGGGAAAGCGGCGAGGCGGTGGTGGAAGAGCCAACCCTGGATATCGAGAAGGTCAACGAGCAATCCCTGCGCCTGATCCGCCTGGCCCTGCTGGGCGGCTTCATGGCGGCGCTGTACTGGGTATGGTCGGACCTGATCACGGTGTTCTCCTACCTGGACAACGTCACCCTCTACGAATACACCAGCGGCACCGGCGCCAACATGAGCATGGTGCCCATCAGCATCGGCGACGTCATCGGCGCGCTGATCATCGTCGGCATCACCTTCGCCCTGGCGCGCAACCTGCCTGGCCTGCTGGAGGTACTGGTGCTGTCCAAGCTGGACCTGGCCCAGGGCAGCGCCTATGCCACCACCACCCTGCTGTCCTACGCCATCGCCGGGATAGGTTTCGTTGCGACGCTTTCGACCCTCGGGGTCAGCTGGGACAAGCTGCAATGGCTGGTGGCCGCCTTGTCGGTGGGCCTGGGTTTCGGCATGCAGGCGATCTTCGCCAACTTCATCTCCGGCATCATCATCCTGTTCGAGCGCCCGGTACGGATCGGCGATACCATCACCATCGGCAACCTGTCGGGCACCGTGAGCAAGATCCGCATCCGTGCCACCACCATCACCGACTTCGACCGCAAGGACATCATCGTCCCCAACCAGACCTTCATCACCGGCCAGTTGATCAACTGGTCGCTGACCGACACCATCACCCGGGTGACCCTCAAGCTCGGCGTGGACTACGGTTCGGACCTGGACCTGGTCAAGGAACTGCTGCTCAAGGCCGCCCGGGAGAACCCGCGGGTACTCAAGGAGCCGGAACCCCATGTGTACTTCCTGAACTTCGGTGAAAGCACCCTGGACCATGAGCTGCGCATGCACGTGCGCGAGCTGGGGGACCGCAACCCGGTGGTCGACGAGGTCAACCGCTTCATCAACCGCGAGTTCAAGAAACAGCACATCAACATCTCGTTCCGGCAGATGGAGGTCTACCTGAAGAACCTCCACGGCCAGGAATACAAGATGGTGCCCATCGAACCCGAGGCCAAGACCATAGTCCCGGTGGCCGAGGGCAAGCCGCTGCAGGAGCCGCCGGCCAGCAAACTCGACTAAGGCCTCTTTCCCCAGCAGAATACTCGGACATTCTGCTGGGAGATGGCCGTTGAAAGCCCTCGACGAACTGACCTTCGACAACCGCTTCGCCCGCCTGGGCGACGCCTTCTCGACCCACGTACTGCCCGAACCCCTGGACAACCCGCGGCTGGTGGCCGCCAGCCCTGGCGCCATGGCGCTGCTGGACCTGGACCCGGCCGTGGCCGAAACCCCGGTGTTCGCCGAACTGTTCGGCGGGCACAAGCTGTGGGCCGAGGCCGAGCCCCGGGCCATGGTCTATTCCGGGCATCAGTTCGGTTCCTACAACCCGCAACTGGGGGACGGTCGCGGCCTGTTGCTGGGGGAGGTCTACAACCAGGCGGGAGAACACTGGGACCTGCACCTGAAGGGCGCCGGCCAGACGCCCTACTCGCGCATGGGCGATGGTCGCGCGGTGCTGCGCTCATCGATCCGCGAATTCCTTGCCTCCGAGGCCCTGCATGCTCTGGGTATTCCCAGCAGCCGCGCCCTGTGCGTGATCGGCTCGGACACCCCGGTATGGCGCGAGAAGCAGGAGCGCGGGGCCATGGTCCTGCGCCTGGCACCGAGCCATATCCGCTTCGGCCATTTCGAGTATTTCTACTACACCAAGAAACCCGAGCAGCAGAAGCAGTTGGGGGAGCATGTGCTGGCCCTGCATTTCCCCGAGTGCCAAGAGCTGCCTGAACCCTACCTGGCGATGTTCCGCGAGATCGTCGAGCGCAATGCCGAGCTGATTGCCAAATGGCAGGCCTATGGCTTCTGCCACGGGGTGATGAACACCGACAACATGTCGATCCTGGGCATCACCTTCGACTTCGGCCCCTTCGCCTTCCTCGACGATTTCGACGCCCACTTCATCTGCAACCACTCGGACGATCAGGGGCGCTACTCCTTCAGCAACCAGGTACCCATCGGCCAGTGGAACCTCAGCGCCCTGGCCCAGGCCCTGACCCCGTTCATCAGTGTCGAGGCGCTGCGCGAAAGCCTGGGCCTGTTCCTGCCGCTGTACCAGGCCCACTACCTGGACCTGATGCGCCGACGCCTGGGCTTCACCCAGGCCGAGGCCGACGACCAGAAGCTGGTGGAACGCCTGCTGCAACTGATGCAGAACAGCGGCGTCGACTACAGCCTGTTCTTCCGCCGGCTGGGGGAGCACGCCCCGGAGCAGGCGCTGGCACGGCTGCGGGACGACTTCGTCGACCGCAACGGCTTCGACGCCTGGGCCGAGCTGTACCGGGAACGGGTCGCCCGCGATCCGATCCAGGGCCAGGACCTGCGCCGCGCGCGCATGCACGCGGTCAACCCGCTGTACATCCTGCGCAACTATTTGGCGCAGAAAGCCATCGACGCCGCAGAGGCAGGGGACTACAGCGAAGTGCGCCGCCTGCATCAGGTGCTGAGCCGGCCTTTCGAGGAACAGCCCGGCATGGACAGCTACGCCGAACGCCCGCCGGAGTGGGGCAAGCACCTGGAAATCAGCTGTTCGTCCTGAGTCGGGCGAAGCCTTCCATCGATACCTTCATGCCCTAGGCCAACCTGCGGACCTGCGGCAGGTTGAGCCGGCGCTTGCCGTCCGGCACTGGCTCAACCTGGGATTGCACATGGACCCGCCACTGACGGGCAGGGATAATGCGCGCCCTGATTTCCAGTACCTGCAAGGATGCACATGAACCTGTTCTTCACCCTGGCCACCCTCGCCCTGGCCGTCTTCGGCCTGGTGTCGGTCGTCATCTACCTGAGCCGCCGCGCCAAGTACCGCATGAACCTGCAGGACCTGCACCTGCACGGTAAGGCGCACCGCAGCATTACCCAGGCCGAACTGGACGAACTGGCCAAACAGACCGCCAGCCTGCAACGCATCCAGGGCAGCGGCGGCATGTCCTACAAGCCGATCAGCGACAGCGTCTATCTGATTAGCGGCGGCACCGCGAGCGACGGGCTGGAACTGCAGGTCCAGTCGGTGAAACACATGTCGATCGCCGGTATTCCCGTGGAATTTCCCTTCCCGATGGAAAGCTTCCTGGCCGACAACAACCAGGCCGAAGTGGTGATCGCCAAGAAGTTCGCCGTGGTCATCGGCCTCAACGGGCATCGCCTGGCCCAATGACGCACTGGCGGCCTGGCTGCCACCTTCACCGCTCGCCCATGCCCCGAGCCCTGCCACCATCGCTGCCCTGCAAGAGTCCGCCATGAAACGTCGCTACCTGCTGCTGTTGCCCCTGCTGCTGTCGCTGGCCGGGTGCAAGGAAGACTTCGCCACCCTGCACTTCCAGGAGTCGGTGCGCTCCGACCCCAAGGCCGGCCCGCAATACTCCGACCAGCTGGTGCACGAGGCGTACAAACAGAGCATTTACGCCGCGCTCGGCGCCCAGGGCCTGGACCCGGACGCCATCGCCCTGGAGCGCGACCAGGAGGATGACAAGGTCATTCACCTGCGCCTGGTGGATTACTCCCTGAGCCCGGAACAACGGGGCCGCCTCAGGGCCGTCTTCGAGCAGGTCACCGAGGCGCGCAAGGCCAGCTCGATGAACCTGCACCTGGAGCTGGACAACGCCCATGCCAAGGTCACCCCGTCGGGCACCAGCGACTTGCCGGACAGCATCGACGCCACCCTGGCGTTCGAGCCGGAGTTCGGCATGCTGCTGGACCGCAGCTACGCAGACAGCATGCAGGCCATCGTCAACGCGAGCGAAATCGAAGGCCCGGTCAGTTGCAAGATCACCGCGCGCCTGGCCACGCCCATGCCCTTGAAACTGATCGCCTACGAAGCCCTTGAGCAGGACAACAGCGAGCGCGGCCTGATCTCCTTGCTGACCCGCGGCGGCAGCATTGCCAAGGTGCCACTCAAGGTGCATTTCGATGACCCGGACCTGAACCGGCTCCTGCAACAGAAGACCATCCAGGCCTGGCCATCCAGCTCGAAGATCACCCGGCCCGCCCCGGTGCCCCTTGACGAATTCGCCATCGTCATCGGCTCCATCGGTGTCCAGACCCTGACCTCGGCCCTGCCTTTCGACACCCGCAAGGAGGAGCTGCAGGAGCTGTGCAATCAGCAGATGCAGGCCCTCGGCCGGCCATTCACCTTTCACATGGGCCGCACCCTGGATCGCCTGGTCAGCGTCGAACTGGCCTCGCCCAGCCGCTGAACCCAGGACGGGCGTCAGCTTGATATTCACCCCGGGCGCCGCCATCTAAGGCGCTCAACCTATTTGCGGAGCCCATCATGTCCGAGCCACTGCTGATCCCCTGCCCGCACTGCAACGGCCTCAACCGCATTCCCGGCGAACGCCTGGGCGATCACCCCAAGTGCGGGCGCTGCAAGGCCGAGGTCTTGCTGAGCCAACCCTTTGACTTGAAACAGGGCGACTACGCCAGCCAGATCAAGGGCGACCTGCCGTTGCTGGTGGATGTGTGGGCAGACTGGTGCGGGCCGTGCAAATCCTTTGCGCCGATCTTCCAGCAAGCCGCCGCGCAGCTCAGCGGCAAGTGCCGCCTGGCCAAGCTGGACAGTGAAGCCAACCCGCAGCTGGCGGGGCAGTTGGGGATTCGCTCGATCCCCAGCCTGATTCTGTTCAAGAACGGTCGGGAAGTGGCCCGGCAAAGTGGCGCCTTGCCACTGCCGCAATTGTTGAGCTGGCTGCGCAGCCAGGGGATTTGACGCAGCGCCAAGAGCCGCAGGCCACGCCCTGCGCTCATGGCCTCTTGAGGGTCAGGCGTTTTCCAGCAGGTTGTGCAGGTCGACGAATTGCTGGGTCAGCTTGTGTCGTGGGTCCAGGTGGATCAGCGGCAGGCTGGCCTGGTGGGACTCACGCATGCGCACCGAGCTGCCCAGGTACACCGGCAGCACTGGCAGGCCCTCGCTGATCAGTTCGTCGAGCATCTGCTGCGGCAGGCTGGCCCGGGCCTGGAACTGATTGACCACGATGCCCTCGACCTCCAGCCCCTCGTTGTGGTCTTCCTTCAGCTCTTCGATCTCCGCCAGCAGGCCGTACAGGGCCTGGCGGGAAAAACTGTCGCAGTCGAAGGGAATCAGCACACGATCAGCCGCGATCAGCGCCGATACCGCGTAAAAATTGAGGGCCGGCGGGGTATCGAGGTAGATCCGGTCGTAATCCTCGGCCAGCTCGTCCAGCAATTTGCGCAGCTTGTTGATCTTGTGCTTGGCCTCAAGCTTGGGCTGCAGGTCCGCCAGTTCGGCGGTGGCCGTGATCACGTGCAGGTTGTCGAAGGGGGTCTCGTAGATATCCACCTGGTTTTTCTTGGCGAACGGTCCGGACGACAGGGTTTGCTTGAAAAAATCGGCAATACCCATGGGAATGTCCTCGCCGGTCAGGCCGGTGAGGTACTGGGTCGAGTTGGCCTGGGCATCCAGGTCCACCAGCAAGGTGCGATAGCCCTCGCTGGCGCTGACCGCCGCCAGATTGCAGGCAATACTGGATTTGCCCACGCCACCTTTCTGATTGAACACCACACGCCGCATGTCTAGACCTCCCTGTATCAAAGATCACCGAGTGTAGTAGGCCACGCGGCCCCTTAGCTACCTTGCTGTCACACAGATGTTCCTTGCCCGCAGCCCTGGCACAAACACCGGGCAATGTCGGCCCCGGGGCCGGCCTGGGACCGAAAGACTTCAGATAGTGGCAAAAAGACACCTCGCATCGCGTCGGATTTTTCGCTTTTGCGACCAACAGGCCAAGGAGCATTTGCTACAAGCCAGGCGCACCGGGATAATGCGCGCCACTGACGCCTTCGCGTCACTCAGGTCAATCGCCGATCGAAGCGATATACCGCGTCAAGGAAGCCCGCAGGGGCGGGATGAAATCAAGTGATCAAGTTCAACATCGCTCAATGGCGTGCGTGGGCCCCTGGGCTCGAAAGCGTGGACGCCTGGCAGGCCTGGAGCCGTCAACCGGCCCTGCCTGAAAACAGCGATGCCGCCCCCGATGTGTCCTTTCTCCCCGCCATGCAGCGGCGGCGCCTCAGCCGCCTGGCGCGCATGGCGTTCAGCGTCGGCTGGCCCCTGGCCGAGGGCCTGGAACAACTGCCGCTGGTGTTCATCTCCCGGCATGGCGAAACCCCGCGCACCTTCGAGATTCTCAGCGACCTGGCCGCCGAGCAGCCGTTGTCGCCCACCCAGTTCAGCCTCTCGGTGCACAACGCAGTGATCGGCCTGTGGTCGATCATGCGCGGCGAAACCAGCGAAATGACCGCCCTGGCCGCTGCCGGCGATGGCCTTGAGCATGGCCTGCTGGAGGCGGCCACGCTGCTGGCCGACGGCGCCCCCCACGTATTGCTGGTGATCACCGAGGAACAACCGCCCGAGGCCTATGCCAGCTGGATCGACGACGTGCCGTTCCCCTATGCCCTGGGCCTGCTGCTGACCCCCGGCGACGACTGGCAGTTGTCCCTGGGCAGCCATGACGGTCAAACGCCCAGGGCCCAATGGCCCCACGCCCTGAATCTGCTGCGTACCCTGCTGGGCGCGCAGACCTTTTGCCAACATGCCTGGATGAATCGTGTATGGACCTGGCAACGCAACCACTGAGCGCCAAGGGCCGCAATGCCTACTACTGGCGCCTGATGGCCACGGCGCTGAGCTTTGCACTGTTCGGAATAGGTGGTTTGTGCCTGCGCCTGGTGATTTTCCCCCTGCTCGCCTGCCTGCCCGGCGACGCCCAGCGCCAGCGCCAGCGGGCGCGCAATACCGTGAGTCGGCTGTTCTGGCTGTTTATCCGCTTCATGGCCAGGAGCGGCGTGCTCACCTATGAGGTCCAGGGCGCCGAGCGGCTCGGGCGACCGGGGCAGATGATCATCGCCAACCACCCCTCGCTGATCGACGTGGTGTTCCTCATCGGCCTGGTGCGCGACGCCAACTGCGTGGTGAAGCAGAGCCTGTGGAACAACCCCTTCACCCGCGGCCCGGTGCGCGCCACCCAGTACATCAGCAACGACGGCAGCATGGACATGCTCGACAGCGCCTGCGGAGCGCTGCAAGCAGGCCAGACCCTGATCGTCTTTCCCGAGGGCACCCGCACCCAGCCGGGGGCCGCTCCGGCCTTTCATCGGGGAGCGGCGGCCATCGCCCTGCGCGGTGCGAAGATCATCACCCCGGTGGTGATCCGGGTCAGCCCCAGCACCCTGACCAAGGCCGAACCCTGGTATCGCATCCCGCAACGCCGCGTGCACTTCAGTTTTCACGTCGGCGCCGATATAGACCCACAGACCTTTGCAGCCCAGGGCCCGGCGCCCCAGGCTTCGCGCAAGCTCAATGAGCACTTGCACCATTTTTTCATTAAGGAGCTCGCCAGAGATGAGCGATACACACCCGGACCTGATGCTTGAAATCAAACTGCTGATCATCGACGCCCTGGGCCTCGAAGACATCAGTGCCCAGGACATCGGCAACGACCAGACGCTGTTCGGCGAAGGCCTCGGCCTGGACTCGGTGGACGCCCTGGAGCTGGGCCTGGCGATCCAGAAGAAGTACGGCATCAAGATCGACGCCGACGCCAAGGACACCCGCAACCACTTCAGCAACGTGGCGAGCCTTGCGGCGTTCGTCACTGCAAAACAGGCAGCTTGAGAACCGACCATGCAAACCCGTGACGATATCTTCAACACCCTGCGCGATGCCCTGGTCGAGCTCTTCGAACTGGAGCCCGAGCGCGTCAGCCTCGAGTCCAACCTGTACGAAGACCTGGAAATCGACAGCATCGATGCGGTCGACCTGATCGACCACATCAAGCGCCAGACCGGCAAGAAAATCGCCGCCGAGGAATTCAAGTCGGTGCGCACCGTCAACGACGTGGTCGAGGCGGTCTACCGTCTGGTCCAGCCGGCCGCATGAGCCGGCTGATCGGCCTGGGCTTGTTGCTGGCCGGCCTGCTCTACCCCTTCGCGGTGTACTTCGGCATGGAGCATTTCGCTCCGTGGCAGTTCGGCCTGCTGCTGGGCGGCCTGTGGCTGGCCCGGGCGCTGACCGGCGAACGCCGCCCCGGCAGCCTGTGGATGGCCATTGCGGCAATCGCCTTCTGCCTGCTGCTGGCCTGGTTCGACAACCCGGCGCTGCTGCGCTGGTACCCGGTGCTGATCAGCGCCTTCATGCTCGGCCTGTTCGGCCTGAGCCTGAAATACGGCCCCCCGGTGGCAGAGCGCCTGGCCCGCATCAGCGAGCCGCAATTGCCGGAAAAGGCCATACGTTATACGCGCCAGGTGACCGTCGCCTGGAGCGTGTTTTTCCTCTGTAACGGAATGCTCGCCGCGGCCCTGACCCTGTGGGCGCCGCTGAGCTGGTGGACGTTGTACAACGGCCTGATCGCCTATGGGCTGATGGGCCTGCTGTTTGCCATTGAATGGCTGTTACGACAACGGGTAAGAGGCCGTAGATGAACTGGATTGCCCTTGAGCAGCTGTTGCTCAAGCTACATACGCCGCGAGCGGTCAGCGCCGCGCCGGCCATCGACCTGGGTGCCGTGCAGGAACAGGCCCTGAGCCTGGCCGCGGCCCTGCAAGCCCGTGGCGTACGACGCCTGGCGGTGCACCTGGAAGACGCCGTGGAACTGGCGGTGGCCCTGCTCGGCGCCTGGCGTGCCGGGGCCAGCGTGCTGTTGCCCGCCGACCTGCAAGCCCAGACCCGCCAGCGCTGGTCGAGCGAAGTCGACCTGTGGCTGACCGACCAGGACACGCCCCTGCACCAGTTGCAGGCCAGCCCCCTGGCCCCGGCCGAGCTGGACCTGGACACCTGCCAGTTGAGCCTGTGCACCTCCGGCTCCAGCGGCGAACCCAAGCGCATCGAGAAGAACCTGCGGCAACTGGCCAACGAGGTCGTCGCCCTGGAACACCTGTGGGGCGCCGACCTGGGCCAGGCCTGGATCATCGGCAGCGTCGCCACCCAGCACATCTACGGTTTGCTGTTCCGCGTGCTCTGGCCCCTGTGCGCCGGGCGGCCTTTTGTACGCCGCCAGCTGCCATTTCCCGAAGACCTGCAACGGGCCAGCCGCGAGTGCCCGGCGTTTGCCTGGGTGGCGAGCCCGGCCCTGCTCAAGCGCATGGGCGACAACCTCGACTGGCCGGCCCTGAGCCAGGTACGGCGGGTGTTTTCCTCCGGCGGCGCCTTGCCCGCCGAAGCGGCCAGCGGCCTGCACCAGCGCCTGCAGCAATGGCCGACGGAAATCCTCGGCAGCTCGGAAACCGGCGGCATCGCCTGGCGCCAGGGGCCAGGCCTGTGGCAGCCCTTCGCCGATGTACGGCTGAGCCAGGATGCCGACGGCGCGCTGTTGATCGCCTCGCCCTACCTGCCGGCCGGGCATATCGAACACACGGCCGACGCCGCGCGGATCGCCACCGACGGGCGCTTCGAACTGCTGGGGCGCCTGGATCGCATCGTCAAGCTGGAAGAAAAACGCATTTCCCTGCCCATGCTTGAGCAGGCCCTGGCCAGCCACGAATGGGTGGCGGAAGCGCGGCTCGGGGTGATCGAAGACAACCGCGCCTACCTCGGCGCCCTGCTGGTGCTCAGCGAGCCCGGCCTGCACGCCCTGCGCAACCAGGGCCGACGCCACCTGACCCAGGCCCTGCGCCAGCACCTGGCCGGGCATTGCGAAGCCCTGGCCCTGCCCCGTCGCTGGCGCCTGGTGCGGCAACTGCCGCTGAACAGCCAGGGCAAGCTGCCCCAGGCGCAAGTCCAGGCCCTGCTGCTGGCTCCACGCCCGCAAGCCCCGGAAGTACTGGAGCAACGGCAGCACGAGGAGGAGTGGCAGCTGCAACTGGCCATTCCGCCGGACCTGGCGTACTTCAGCGGGCACTTCCCCCAGACCCCGGTGCTGCCGGGGGTGGTACAGGTGGACTGGGCCCTGGCCCTGGGCCAGCAACTGCTGGAGCTGCCGGGCCGCTTCGCCGGCATGGAAGTGCTGAAGTTCCAGCAACTGGTACGCCCCGGCGACCGCATCCAGCTGAACCTGCGTTTCGATGCCCAGCGCCAGAAACTGTATTTCGCCTACCTCAATGACGGGGCTCCCTGCTCCAGCGGGCGGATCGTCCTGGAGGCCAGCTGTGGATAAGTTGTACGGCGTTGCGCCCGGGATTCGCTGGCAGGCCAGCGCCTACGCTGAAGAGGCCCGCTACCATGCATAAGCCTTGTGCGGTGATCCCGGTCTACAACCATGAAACCGCCGTGCCGGCGGTGGTCCAGGCGCTCCTGGCCCACGGCCTGCCCTGTGTCCTGGTGGACGACGCCAGCAGCCCCGGATGCGCCGCGGTGCTGGAACAACTGGCCGGCCTCGACCAGGTGTTCCTGATCCGCCTGGCAATCAACCAGGGCAAGGGCGGCGCGGTCATGGCCGGCCTGCGCGAAGCGGCGCAGCTGGGTTTCAGCCATGCCCTGCAAGTCGATGCCGATGGCCAGCACGACCTCACGGATGTGGATAACTTCATCCAGCACTCCCAGGCCCACCCCGAGGCGCTGGTCTGCGGTTATCCACAGTACGACGCCAGCGTGCCCAAGGGGCGCCTGTATGCCCGCTACCTGACCCACGTGTGGGTCTGGATCAACAGCCTGTCACTGCAGATTCCCGATTCCATGTGCGGCTTCCGGGTCTACCCCTTGCCACCGACCCTGGCCCTGCTGGACTCGGTGCAACTGGGCCGGCGCATGGACTTCGACCCGGAGATCCTGGTGCGCCTGGCCTGGCGCAACCAGCCCATGCGCTGGCTGCCGACCCGGGTGCACTACCCGCAGGACGGCCTCTCGCACTTTCGCCTGTTCCATGACAACGCGCTGATCTCGAAGATGCACGCCAAGCTGTTCTTCGGCATGTTGGCGCGCCTGCCGCTGATCCTCTGGCGCCGGTGGCGTCCATGAGCCAGGAGCAACCCAAGGAGCCCGGCAACGAACACTGGGCCGGCCATCAGGAGCGCGGCAGCTTCTGGCTGATGAAGCTCACCGCCCTGGGCGTGCGGGTGCTGGGGCGCCGGCTGCTGAGCCCGGTGCTGTACGCCATCGTGTTCTACTTCTTCCTGTTCGGCCGCCGGGCCCGGCGCAGCATCTGGCAGTACCAGCAGCACCTGGCCCAATGGAGCGGGCGCGACGAGTTGCGCCCCAGCCACTGGCGGGTGTTCGGCCAGTTCATGGCCTTTGCCGATGCCCTGCTGGACAAGCTCGACGTGTGGAACGGCAAACTGCGCATCGAACAGATCGAGATCGTCGACCCGGCGCAACTGCGCCACCAACTGCGCGGCGAACGCGGGCAGATGCTGGTGGGCGCGCACCTGGGCAACCTGGAAGTGTGCCGGGCCCTGGCCGAGCTGGGGGAGCAGGTGACCATGAACGTGCTGGTGCACACCAAGCACGCCGAACGCTTCAACCGCCTGCTGGGCGAAGCCGGGGCCAGTAACCTGCGGCTGATCCAGGTCAGCGAACTGGACCCGGCGATCATGCTGCAACTGAGCCAGCGCCTGGATCGCGGCGAATGGCTGGCGATTGCCGGGGACCGCGTGCCGCTGCACGGCGGGCGCAACGTGCGGGTGGATTTCCTCGGCCACCCGGCCGCTTTCCCCCAGGGCCCCTGGCTGCTGGCCGGGCTGCTCAAGTGCCCGGTCAACCTGCTGCTGTGCCTGAAACAGCAAGGCCGCTACCAGGTGATCCTCGAGCCCTTCGCCGACGCCGTGCAGTGGAAACGCAATGACCGCCAGCAAGTGATCGCCCAGTGGACCGCCCGCTACGCCGAGCGCCTGGGCCAGTACTGCCTGCAAGCCCCGCAACAATGGTTCAACTTTTACCCATTCTGGAAGACCGATGACGACCTCGACCCATGAGCCGGTAACCTTCGGCGAACACCCCCTGCGCATCGAAGACGTGCTGGCCCTGGCCAACCGCCAGGTGCCCACGCGCCTGCAAGGCGACGCCGCCTGGCGCCAGCGGATCGCCAAGGGCGCGCAGTTCCTCGATTCCCTGCTGGATAAGGAAGGGGTGATCTACGGCGTGACCACCGGCTACGGCGACTCTTGCGTGGTGGCGGTGCCGCTGCAGCACGTCGAGGCGCTGCCGCGCCATCTGTACACCTTCCACGGTTGCGGCCTGGGCAAGCTGCTGGACGCCCAGGCTACCCGCGCGGTGCTGGCGGCGCGCTTGCAGTCGCTGTGCCACGGGGTTTCCGGGGTGCGCGTGGAACTGCTGGAGCGCCTGCAGGCCTTCCTCGACCAGGACATCCTGCCGCTGATCCCGGAAGAGGGCTCGGTGGGCGCCAGCGGCGACCTGACGCCGCTGTCCTATGTGGCGGCGACCCTGTCCGGGGAACGCGAGGTGATGTTCCGCGGCGAACGGCGTGAGTCCGCCGACGTGCACCGCGAGCTGGGCTGGGAACCCCTGGTGCTGCGGCCCAAGGAAGCCCTGGCGCTGATGAACGGCACCGCGGTAATGACCGGGCTGGCCTGCCTGGCCTTTGCCCGGGCCGACTACCTGCTGCGCCTGGCAACCCGCATCACCGCCCTCAACGTGGTGGCCCTGCAGGGCAACCCGGAACACTTCGACGAACGCCTATTCGCCGCCAAGCCGCACCCGGGGCAGATGCAAGTGGCCGCCTGGCTGCGCCAGGACCTGGCGATCGACGCGCCGACCGCGCCCCTGCATCGCCTGCAGGACCGCTACTCGCTGCGCTGCGCCCCCCATGTGCTGGGGGTGCTGGCCGACAGCCTGAACTGGCTGCGCAGTTTCATCGAGACCGAACTCAACAGCGCCAACGACAACCCCATCATCGATGCCGAGGCCGAGCGCGTGCTGCACGGCGGGCACTTCTATGGCGGGCACATCGCCTTCGCCATGGACAGCCTGAAGAACCTGGTGGCCAACGTCGCCGACCTGCTGGACCGGCAACTGGCCCTGCTGGTGGACGTGCGCTACAACCACGGCCTGCCGAGCAACCTGTCCGGCGCCAGCGCCGAACGCGCCATGCTCAACCACGGCTTCAAGGCGGTGCAGATCGGCGCCAGCGCCTGGACCGCCGAGGCCCTGAAAAACACCCTGCCGGCCAGCGTGTTCTCGCGCTCCACCGAGTGCCACAACCAGGACAAGGTGAGCATGGGCACCATCGCCGCCCGGGACGCGATCCGCGTGCTGGAGCTCACCGAACAAGTGGCAGCCGCCACCTTGCTGGCGGCCAACCAGGGGGTCTGGCTGCGCAGCCAGGAAGCCGATGCCCGGCCTTTGCCGCCCGCTCTGGATGCCATGCACCGGCAACTGGCCGAAGACTTCGCACCGGTGATCGAAGACCGCGCCCTGGAGCGCGAACTGCGCCTGTGCCTGCAACGCATCGCCGAACAACACTGGAGGCTGCATGCGTAGCAAGGGAGTGATCCACGCCGACACCCAGATCCAGGTGCCCTTCTTCGACGTCGACACCATGCACGTCGTCTGGCACGGGCATTACGTCAAATACCTGGAGGTCGCCCGCTGCGCCCTGCTGGACAAGCTCGGCCACAACTACCAGCAGATGCTCGAATCCGGCTACGCCTGGCCGGTGATCGACCTGCAACTGCGCTACGTGCGCGGCGCGGTGTTCGGCCAGACCCTGAACGTGCGCGCCAGCCTGGTGGAGTGGGAAAGCCGGCTGAAGATCAACTACCTGATCACCGACCAGGCCACGGGCGAGCGCATGACCCGCGCCAGCTCAGTGCAGGTGGCCGTGGAGATCGCCAGCCGGGAAATGCAACTGGCCTCGCCCAAGGTCTTCACCGACGCCGTCGCGAGGGCCCTGCCATGACCATAGGAGCGAGCTTGCTCGCCAAGAGGGTCGGTCTGTCTGCCCAGTGCATGGCGCTGCGCACCGTGGTGCGGCGGTTCGCGAGCAAGCTCGCGCCTACGCTCTTGGTGCTCTGGTGGGTGCCGGGGCTGGCCCAGGCCTTCGACCTGCAACAGTTGAGCGATCAGCTATCGCGGCCGGAGGTGATCCACGGCCGCTTCATCCAGGAAAAACACCTGCGGGCCCTGCCCCAGCCGCTGACCAGCAAGGGCCACTTCGTGCTGGCGAAAAACCACGGCCTGCTGTGGCTGCTGCAGACCCCATTGCAACAGGACTACCGCATCACTGCCCTGGGCATCGCCCGGCGCGATGGCAGCGGCTGGCAGATGCTTCCCGGCAAAAGCGCCGGGGCCGAGCAGAACCGCCTGTTCCTCGCCGTGCTGCAAGGCGACAGCAGCGGCCTGCAGCGGGACTTCGAACTCAAGCTGCAAGGCAGTGCGCAGAACTGGCAGTTGCAACTGATCCCCCGTTCCCTGCTGCTGAAACAGATCTTCACCCAGATCAATATCGACGGCGGCGAGCTGGTGCAGCGCATCGAACTGCTGGAAGCCCAGGGCGACCGCACCTTGCTGATCATGCAAGACAGCAGCAGTGCCCAACCCTTGAGCGAAGCGGAGCAACATGACTTTGCCGAGTGAACGCTGGCTGCCGCGGTTTTTCCTGATTCTGCTGACCCTGGTCCTGGCCCTCGGTGCCTGGCAATGGCGCCATGGCGCGCCGCTGTCGGCCAACCTCATGGAACTGGTGCCCGGCACCGCCCCGGATGCCCTGGAGCAACAGGCCGAGCAACGCATGCAGGAACCGCTGAACCGGGAAATCCTGGTGCTGGTGGGGCATGCCGAACGCCAGCAGGCAGTGGCCATGGCCCGGCAACTGGCCGAGCAATGGCAGGCCAGCGGGTTGTTCGAGAAGGTCCAGTGGAACCTCCAGGCCGACCTGCCGGCGCTGCGCCAGCAGTTGCTGCAGGGCCGCCTGGCGATGCTCGGGGCCAAGGACCGTGAGCAACTGGTCCGGCAGCCCCAGGCGTTTATCCAGCAACGGGTGCAGAGCCTGTTCGACCCGTTCGGCGGTTTTACCCTGGTGCCCAGCCAGGATGACTGGCTGGGCCTGACCGGGCGCATCCAGAACAGCCAGCCGCAACACGGCGCGGTGCAACTGGACATCGGCAGCGGCGCCCTGGTGGCCGAGGCCGACGGCCAGCACTGGGTATTGCTGCGGGCCCGCACCGCTGGCAACGCCTTCGACATGCAACTGCCTCTGCAAGTGGCTGACCTGCTGCGCCACAGCCGTGAGCAGGCTCGCCAGCAGCAGGTACAACTGTTGGCCGCCAGCGGTTTGCTGTACGCCGCCAACGGCCAGCAACAGGCCACTCGGGAAATCACCTGGGTCGGCGGCGGCGCCACCCTGGGCATCCTTTTGCTGTTGCTGCTGGCCTTTCGCCGCTGGCGCGCCCTGCTGGCCTTCGTCCCGGTGCTGGTGGGCATGCTGTTCGGCGCCGTGGCCTGCGTGGCGCTGTTCGGCCGCATGCACGTCATGACCCTGGTGCTGGGGTCGAGCCTGATCGGCGTGGCCGTCGACTACCCCCTGCATTACCTGTCCAAGAGCTGGAGCCTGAACCCCTGGCGCAGCTGGCCGGCGCTGCGCCTGACCCTGCCGGGGCTGAGCCTGAGCCTGGCCACCAGTTGCATCGGCTACCTGGCCCTGGCCTGGACCCCGTTCCCGGCGCTGACCCAGATTGCCGTGTTCTCCGCCGCCGGCCTGGTGGGCGCCTACCTGGCGGCGGTGTGCCTGCTGCCGGCGCTGCTCAAGGGCGTCGAGTTGCGCCCGGCGCAATGGCCGCTGCGAGTCGCTGAGGCCTTGCTCAGCGTGCGTGAGGCGCTGCTCAAGCGTGTGCCGAGCCCAGCGCTGCTGGCCCTGTTGGCGCTGTTCTGCGCAGGCGGCCTGTGGCAGCTGGAAAGCAAGAACGACATCCGCCAATGGGTCGGTGCACCGCCGCAACTGCTGCAGGAAGCCCAGGCCATTGCGCGGATCACCGGCTATCAGCCCACCAGCCAGTTCTTCCTGGTGCGCGCCACCGATCAGCAGCAGTTGCTGGAGCGCCTGGAGGCCCTGGACCTGCGCCTGCAACAGCTGGTGAACCTGGGCAAGCTCAAGGGCTACCTGTCGCTGAACCAGTTGCTCAGCCAACCGACCGAACAACAGCAGGTGCGCGAAGCCCTTAAACAATTGCCGCGTTTCTGGCAGCCGCTGTTGGACCTGGGAGTGCCACTGGCCGCCCTGCAAGCGGAGCTGGAACAGCTGCAGCAATTGCCGGTGGAAGACCTCGACGCCGCGCTTTCCGGGCCGCTGGCCGAGCCCTATCGCCCGCTGTGGCTGGGAGCCAACGCCAACGGCGTGGCCGCCATGGTCAGCCTGCAAGGGTTGAACGACGCCGCCCTGCTGCGAATCCAGGCCGATGGTCTGCCCGGGGTGCAACTGGTGGACCGCCTGGGTGAGCTGAACCGGGTGTTCGCCGCCACCCAGGTCAGCGCCGCCGAACTCAAGCTGGCCTCCTGCGTGCTGATCGTGCTGCTGCTGATCCTGCCCTTCGGCTTGGGCGGCGCCCTGCGCCTGGTGGCACTGCCGCTGCTGGCGGCCTTGTGCAGCCTGGCCAGCCTCGGCTGGCTGGGCCAGCCGTTGACCCTGTTCAGCCTGTTCGGCCTGTTGCTGGTGACGGCCATCAGCGTCGACTACGCGATCCTCATGCGCGAGCAGATCGGCGCCGCCGCGGTGAGCCTGCTGGGCACCCTGCTGGCGGCCCTGACCACCTGGCTGTCGTTCGGCCTGCTGGCGATTTCCAGCACCCCGGCGGTAAGCAACTTCGGCCTGGCGGTCAGCCTGGGGCTGGCCTTCAGCTTCATCCTCGCGCCCTGGGCCGGCCACAGGCCGCACCCGGCACCCGACGCAGAGCGCGCAGCATGCTGACCCTGCTGTTCTGGCTACTGGCCCTGGCGCTGTTTGCCCTGGCTACCCACATTGGCCGGCGCCTGGGCCTGATCCCGATTGTCAGCCAGCTGCTGCTGGCGACCTTCGGCCTGCCGCTGCTGATGCTGCTGTGGATCGAACCGCACTGGCAGCTAAGTGGCGCGCAGCTGGTTTCGCCGCAGTGGCTCAAGCATCTGTACAGCCTGAGCTTTGCCTTGCTGCTGGGGCATATCCTCAGCGACGTGATCGACCTGCGCCTGGACCGCCAGAGCCTGAAGATCGCCGTGCTGAGCTTCGGTATTCCCTTCGCCTGCGGCCTGGCCACCGCCTTCTGGCTGCTGCCGGCACAACCCTGGATCAGCTCCCTGGCGGTCGGCCTGCTGTTCGCCATCACCGCGATCCCGGTGCTCTACCTGTACCTGCGACACATCCAGTACCCGCCCGCCGCCACCCGGCGCCTGGTGCAGAGCGCAATCCTCATCGACCTGGCCTGCTGGAGCCTGTTCGCCCTGGCCCAGGGCAGCCTGCACCTGAGCAGCCTGCTGCTGCCCCTGGCCGGCGCCTGCCTGCCTCTGGTACTGCGCGGCCTGGGTCTGCGCCAGCCGCTGCTCTACAGCCTGGGCTTTTTCGGCCTGCTGGTGGTGGCCGAGCACTACCGGCTCAATGCGCTGATCTTCGGCATCGGCTACCTGCTGTGCATGGCCGCCCTCAAGCTGGCGCTGGTGCTGCCGTTACAGGCTGCCTGGATGAACCGCTTGCAGACCTACATCGCCATCCCGCTGATCCTGACCTTCGGCATCGTGCAGATCGATGTGCACAGCGCCATGGGCAGCCTCGGCTGGGTGCAGTTGGCGGCCCTGCTGCTGTTGCCGATTGCCAGCAAGCTGCTGGGCAACTGGCTGGGCCTGGGCTGGGCTGGCGCTTCCTTTACCGGCGCCAGCCGCTGGCGGGAAAGCCTGCTGCTGAACATTCGCGGCTTGAGCGAGATCGTCTTTCTCAACCTGCTGCTGCAACAACAGTTGATCAGCCCGGCGCTGTATTTCGCGCTGATGCTCATGGGCCTGATCGCCACCCTGCTGCCGGCCCTGGCCGGAATGCACCGAACTCCCAAGGCGGCGACCCACGCTGCCCCCTTGAACCTGAACATCGCCAAACCGGCAAGGAGCCCCAGTGCCAACAGTTGAAATGGAACGTCGCCAAGTCGTGGTGATCGGTGCCGGCCCTTCGGGGGCCATCGCGGCCGCGCTGCTCAAGCGCCAGGGCCATGACGTGCTGATCGTCGAGCGGCAACATTTCCCGCGTTTCTCCATCGGTGAAAGCCTGCTGTCCCACTGCCTGGATTTCGTCGAGGAAGCCGGGATGCTGGAGGCGGTGCAGGCCGCCGGCTTCCAGCTCAAGAACGGCGCGGCCTTCGCCTGGGGCGAGCATTACAGCACCTTCGACTTCGGCGACACCTTCAGCGACGGCAAGCCCACCACCTTCCAGGTGCAGCGCGCCGACTTCGACAAGCTGCTGGCCGACCAGGCCACCCTGCAAGGGGTGGAGATCCGCTACGGCGAAGAGATTGTCGCGGTGGATGTGGAACGGCCCTTGCCGCAACTCGACTGCCGTCGTGAAGACGGCAGCCAGTACCGCATCGAAGCCGACTTCATCCTCGACGCCAGCGGTTACGGCCGGGTCCTGCCGCGCCTGCTGGAACTGGAAGCGCCGTCGAACTTTCCGGTACGCCGAGCGGTGTTCACTCATATCGAAGACCGCATCGACTGCGAGCACTTCGACCGCAACAAGATCCTCATCACCACCCACCCCGAACACCGCGACATCTGGTTCTGGAGCATCCCCTTCAGCAACGGCCGCTGCTCGGTAGGGGTGGTGGCCGCCCAAGAGCATTTCGCCGGGCGCGATGGCGACCTGGACGCCTGCCTGCGGGGCTTCATCAGCGAAACCCCAAGCCTGGCCCAGGTGCTGCAATACGCCGAGTGGGACACCCCGGCGCGGACCATCGGCGGCTACTCGGCCAACGTCAGTACCCTGCATGGCCCGGGCTTCGCCCTGCTGGGCAACGCCGCGGAATTCCTCGACCCGGTGTTCTCTTCCGGGGTGACCATCGCCATGCGTTCCGCGAGCATGGCCGCCGCCGTGTTGCACCGGCAGTTGCAGGGCCAGGGCGTCGACTGGGCGACGGAGTTCGCCGAACCGCTGAAACGCGGCGTGGACACCTTCCGCTGCTACGTCGAGGGCTGGTACGCCGGCACTTTCCAGGACGTGATCTACCATCCGGGCAGCTCCCCGGAAATCCGCCGCATGATCAGCTCGATCCTCGCCGGTTATGCCTGGGATGAACGCAACCCTTTCGTCAGCGAGCCCAAGCGCCGGCTCAAGGCCCTCTCGGAAGTCTGTGCGAGGGACCGCGCATGAGTGAGCAAACCAGCCAGTACCTGAGTGACAGCTACGTCGAGGAAACCCGCTTCGGCTTCTGGTTCCTGCGCAGCCACACCTGGCAGCACCATGTGCTGCGGGTGGCGATCAATGACCTGCGCTCGCTGTTCGACGGCGAGTTGCCCCGGCATCCGGTGTTGCTGGACGCCGGTTGCGGCCAGGGCAAGTCCTTCCAGTACCTGCGCCAGGTGTTCGCCCCGCAGCGCTTGATCGGCCTGGACGCCGACCCCCACAGCCTCAAGCTCAGCGCCGAGGAAGCCCGGCGCCAGCAGCTGCAGGTGGAGCTGATCGGCAGCGACTGCGCGACCCTGGAACTGGCCGACGCCAGCGTCGACCTGCTGTTCTGCCACCAGACCTTCCACCACCTGGTGGAACAGGAAAAAGCCCTGGCCGAGTTCTACCGGGTGCTCAAGCCCGGGGGTTACCTGCTGTTTGCCGAATCCACCGAGGCCTATATCGACACCTGGGTGATCCGCTGGCTGTTCCGCCATCCGATGCATGTGCAGAAAAGCGCCGCCCAGTACCTGCAGATGATTCGTCAGCAGGGCTTTGAATTCGGCCCGCAGAACGTGTCTTATCCCTACCTGTGGTGGAGTCGCGCCAAGGACTTCGGCCTGCTGGAGCGCTTCGGCCTGCGCCAGCCACCGCCGGTGGGCCAGCGCGAGGAAACCCTGGTCAACGTGGTGGCCCGCAAGCCACTCGCTCCCCCTGTTGCCGAGGAAGGTCCGTCCGAATGATCCGTGCCCTGCTGCTCGGTTGTGTCCTGTTGCTGAGCGCTTGCGTCAGTCAGGCTCCACTGCCCGAGCGCACGCCCTCGCTGGTGCTGCCGTTGCAGCTCCACGTACAGCGCCAGCTTCAGGACCAGCGCCAGGACTGGCTGCTGGTGATCCAGGCCGAAGGCCCGGACCTGCGCTGGTCGCTGATGGACCCGCTGGGCATTCCCCAGGCCCGTCAGCGCCTGGTGGGCGGCCACTGGCAGGCCGACGGCCTGCTGCCACCCAACCCGGAAGCCCGGGAGCTGTTCGCGGCCCTGCTGTTCGCCCTGACGCCTGTGGCCGAACTGCAGGCCAATTATCCGCACGCTCGGCAACAGGGCGCCCAACGTACCCTCGGCCCGCGCTGGCGAGTCGACTATCAACACGCTCTGGATTTCACCTTGAACCTGCCCAAAGGCCCGCACTACCACATCACGGCTCTGAGCACCGAGGCCACGCCATGACGGCTTACCTCAACGCCCTCGGGGTGATCTGCGCCCTGGGCCGCAATCGCCAGGAAGTCGCCCGCAGCCTGTTTGCCGGCGACTGCTCGGGCATACGCGACGAAAGCCACTGGGTGCCCGAGCGCACCTTGCCGGTGGCGGCAGTGCGCAGCCCGCTGGCCGGCATGCCGGCGGGCCTCGAAGCCCAGAACAGCCGCAACAACCGGCTGTTGCTGGAGGCCACCCGGCAGATCGAGGACGACATCCAGCAGGCCATCCAGCGCTACGGCCATGGCCGCATCGGCATCGTCCTGGGCACCAGCACGTCGGGCATCGACGAAGCCAGCCGGGGCATCGCCCGTTACCTGCAGGATCGGCAATTCCCGGCGGACTACGACTACCGCCAGCAGGAGCTCAGCGCCCCGGCGAACTTCCTCGCCGACTGGCTGCAACTCTGCGGCCCGGCCTATGTGATTTCCACCGCCTGCACCTCCAGCGCCCGGGCCCTGATCAGTGCCCGGCGCCTGCTCGACCTGGGCCTGTGCGACGCCGTGCTGTGCGGCGGGGTCGACAGCCTGTGCAAGCTGACCCTCAACGGTTTTACAGCCCTGGAGGCGGTCTCCGGGCAACGCTGCAACCCGTTTTCCCGCAACCGCGACGGGATCAACATCGGTGAAGCGGCGGTGCTGTTCCTCATGAGCCGGGAGCCTGCCGGCCACGCCCCTGTTGCCCTGCTGGGCGGTGGCGCCAGCTCCGACGCCTACCATATTTCCGCCCCGGCCCCCGATGGCCGCGGCGCCCTGCAGGCCATGAGCCTGGCCTTGCGCAGCGCCGGCCTGCAACCGTCGCAGATCGACTACCTGAACCTGCACGGCACCGCCACCCAGCACAACGACGCCATGGAAAGCCTGGCCGTGGCCCAGCTGTTCCCCGAAGGCGTGCCCTGCTCTTCGACCAAACCCATGAGCGGCCATACCCTGGGGGCCGCCGGGGCCCTGGAGGCGGCGTTCTGCTGGCTGGCCCTGAGTACCGACAACCCCGGCCTGGCGCTGCCGCCCCATGTCTGGGACGCCCAGGCCGACCCGGCCTTGCCGCCACTGCGCTGGGTCACCCCGGACGACCGCCTGGCCCCCCACGCACCGCGCCGCCTGATGAGCAACTCCTTCGCCTTCGGCGGCAACAACGTCAGCCTGATTATCGGAGACGCCCCATGATTGACTGGCCGCTCGCCGAGTTGCTGCCCCACGCCGGGGACATGATCCTCATCGATCAGGTCCTGGCCTTTGATGAAGAACAGATCCGCACCCGCCTCGAAGTTCGCCCCGGTGGCCTGTTCAACCGCGCCGACGGCAGCCTGCCGGCCTGGGTCGGCGTCGAGCTGATGGCCCAGAGCGTGGCTGCCTACGCCGGTTGCCGCGCCCGCCAGCAAGGCTTGCCGGTGGAGCTGGGCTTTCTTCTGGGCACCCGCAAATTCGAATGCAATGTCGAGCACTTCCCCCTCGGCAGCACCCTGGAAATCCATGCCCTGCGCTCTCTGGAAGACGACAACGGCATGGGTGTGTTCGAGTGCCACCTCAGTGGCCCCGGCATCACCGCCAGCGCGCGCCTGAACGTGTTCCGTCCGCCCCAGGCCGCCGACTACCTGCATGAAACACCTGCCTCTTCTACAGGAACACCGTCATGACTGACTCCGTACTGGTCACCGGCTCCAGCCGTGGCATCGGCCGTGCCATCGCCCTGCGTCTGGCCCGGGCCGGGTATGACCTGGTGCTGCACTGCCGCAGCGGCCGCACCGAAGCCGAAGCCGTCAAGGGCGAAGTCCAGGCCCTGGGCCGCAGCGCCCGCGTCCTGCAATTCGATGTATCGGACCGGGAGGCCTGCCGGGCCGCCCTGGAGGCCGATGTCGAAGCCCATGGCGCCTATTACGGCGTGGTGCTCAACGCCGGCCTGACCCGCGACGGCGCCTTCCCGGCCCTCAGCGAAGAGGACTGGGACCAGGTGCTGCGCACCAACCTCGACGGTTTCTACAACGTCCTGCACCCGGTGATGATGCCCATGATCCGCCGCCGCGCAGCCGGGCGCATCGTCTGCATCACCTCGGTCTCGGGGCTGATCGGCAACCGTGGCCAGGTCAACTACAGCGCCTCCAAGGCCGGTGTGATCGGCGCCGCCAAGGCCCTGGCCATCGAGCTGGGCAAGCGCAAGATCACCGTCAACTGCGTGGCCCCGGGGCTGATCGACACCGCCATGCTGGATGAAAACGTGCCGGTGGAAGAACTGCTGAAAATGATTCCCGCGCAACGCATGGGCACCCCGGAAGAGGTGGCCGGCGCGGTGAACTTCCTGATGTCCGCCGAAGCCTCCTACATCACTCGCCAGGTGCTGTCGGTGAACGGGGGCCTGTGCTGATGAAACGTGTGGTCGTCACCGGCATGGCCGGCATCACCTCCCTGGGCAGCGACTGGGCCAGCATCGCCGAGCGCTTTGCCGCCAACCGCAGCGGCATCCGGCGCATGGACGAGTGGGACAGGTTCAGCGAACTCAACACCCGCCTGGCCGGCCCCATCGATGACTTCCAGGTGCCCGGGCACTGGACCCGCAAGCAGCTGCGCAGCATGGGCCGGGTTTCGCGCCTGGCCGTGGGCGCCGCCGAGCAGGCCCTGGCCGACGCCGGGCTGCTGGGCGACCCGTCGATCAAGGACGGGCGCATGGGCGTGGCCTGTGGTTCTTCCACCGGCAGCACCGACGAGATCAAGGCCTTCGGCAACATGCTGCTCAACTCGGTGGCCGAAGGGCTCAACGCCAACTCCTACGTGCGCATGATGCCCCACACCACCGCCGCCAATATCAGCATCTTCTTCGGCCTGACCGGGCGCCTGATCCCTACCTCCAGCGCCTGCACCAGCGGTAGCCAGGGCATCGGCTACGCCTATGAGGCGATCAAGTTCGGCCGCCTGCCGCTGATGCTCGCCGGCGGCGCCGAGGAACTGTGCCCCACCGAAGCCATGGTGTTCGACGCGCTGTATGCCACCAGCCTGAAGAACGATGCGCCGCACACCAGCCCGCGCCCCTACGACAGCGGCCGTGACGGCCTGGTGATCGGCGAAGGTGGCGGCATGCTGGTGCTCGAGGAGCTGGAGCACGCCCTGGCCCGTGGCGCGCGCATCCACGCGGAAATCGTCGGTTTTGGCAGCAACGCCGACGGCCAGCACACCACCCGCCCCGAACAGAGCACCATGCGCCGGGCCATGGAGCTGGCGCTGGAGGATGGGGCCCTGGCCCCGGAGGCCATCGGCTACGTCAACGGCCATGGCACCGCCACCGAGCAGGGCGACATCGCCGAGACCCTGGCCACCAGCAGCCTGTTCGGCAACCGCATGCCCATCAGTTCGCAGAAGAGTTTCCTCGGCCACACCCTGGGCGCCTGCGGCGCGCTGGAATCCTGGTTCAGCATCGAGATGCTCAACCGCGACCTCTATGTGCACACCTGCAACCTGGATCAGGTCGACCCCCGCTGCGGCGAGCTGGACTACCTGCAGGGAGGCTTTCGCGCCATGAGCCACGAATACGTGATGAACAACAACTTTGCCTTTGGCGGCGTCAACACCTCGTTGATCTTCCGCCGCTGGCCTTGATGCCTCACCCCACTGGAGAAATGGAATGTCTTCCCTGCTTCGCGCCACCCTCGTTGTCCTTGCCCTGCTCAGCGTCACCGCTTGCACCAGCAAGCGCATGTACACCCCCAACCGGGTGATCCCGGCCACCATCCAGGCCGACCAGGAGCAGGTCAAGCAGGCGATCCTGAAGAACCTCGTAGCCCGCAAGTGGACCGTGCAGCGCATCAGCCCGGAGCTGATCCAGGCCGAGATCACCGTGCGTCAACAGTTCCACGCGGAGATCGATATCCAGTACTCCGCCAGCTACTACAAGATCGTCTACCGCGACAGCCGCGACATGGACTACAAGGACGGCAAGATCCACAAGAACTACATCCGCTGGGTGCGCCTGCTGGACAAGGGAATCCTGCGCGAACTGCGGGACAACCAGAACGAGCGGGCCGCGCAACAGCTGTCGGATGCCGCGGCCAGGAGCTTCCCGGCCGCACAATGAGCCCTTCCCTGTGACCCTGGTCACAGGGCTGCTTCACCCCCTTTGATGTCATGGAGAATGCGATGCGTTTGAAGACACTGGCGGCCACCGCCACCCTGCTGCTGTGCACCCTGCCCGGCGTCAGCCAGGCCCGCGATACGGCCCTGTACCTGCCCTTCGACAAGGTCGTGGCCGAGGCCATCAGCACCGGCAAGATCGACGGCAGCGTGAAGTTCTACCTGGCGGGCAACAAGCCGGCCGGCAAGGTCAGCGTGCTGAGCCCCGGCGCCGTGACCAACAAGAAGACCAATGCCTTCGGCAAGGCCGACCAGGTGGCCTGCGAGTGGGCCTTGCAGTCGGCACTGATCACCCTGCATGAAGCGGCGAAGAAAGTCGGCGCCAACGCCGTGACCGACATCGCCAGCTTCTACAAGAGCCACGAGCGCAAGGACGCCACCACCTATGAGTGCCATGCCGGCGCCATCATGGCTGGTGTAGCGCTGCGTGGAGACCTGTCCAAGGTCCAGTGAGCTGCGGCTGACAACGAAAAGGGCGCCTGGGGCGCCCTTTTCGTTTCCGGGATTTTCCGAAAGCGCGCCAATCGGCGTCTACACTCGCAACAGCAGGCCGGGTCACCGCCGCCTGCGGGAGCCAAGTGGCGCGATCGGGCATCGGCCGGCGTGACAGTGGCGCCCCTTTCACGTCCGTCAAGGAGCCGACCATGCAAGTCAAAGCACTGATTGCCCTGGCCCTGCTAACGACCCTGAGCCCCGCCAGCCAGGCCACCAACCTGATGTACATGCCCTTCGAGAAAGTCGTGGCCGACGCCGAGCGCGCCGGGCGCCTGGATGGCAGCGTGAGCTTCCATCTGGCCGGCAACCCACTTCCGCCAGTGCTCCAGGTGCGGCTCACCGAAGTCACCACCAACAAGAAGACCAACGCTTTCAACAAGAGCGATATCGCCGCCTGCGAATGGGCCCTGCAGTCGGCCCTGATCACCCTGCAAGCCGCAGCCAAGCGGGTCGGCGCCAACGCAGTGACCAATATCGTCAGCTACTACAAGCACCACGTGCGCAAGGACCTCAACACCTACGAATGCCATGCCGGGGTACTGATGGCCGGAGTGGCCCTGCGCGGCGACCTGGTGAACCTGCAGGCCCCGGTGCGGCCCAACAGCCCCTCAGGGCGTAGCCCCGGTCTTGCGCGTCAGTAGCTCGACAAAGGCCTTGGCCATGGGCGAAGCCTGATCCTTGCGCTGTACCAGCCACACCGCCGACATCGCCGCCGGGTCCAGCAGGCGGCGATAGACCACGCCATCGATGCGCATGCGCTGGTAGGACGCCGGCAGCACCGACACCCCCAACCCCGCCGCCACCAGGCCGATGATGGTCATGGCTTCCGCCGCCTCCTGAGCGAAATGCGGGGTAAAGCCGGCATCCCGGGACAGGCTCAGCAACTGCGCATACAGGCCGCTGCCATAGCTGCGGGGGAAAAACACAAAGGGCTCATGGGCCAGCTCCGCCAGGTGCAGCCCCTCTTCACTGCCACTGGCCAGCGGGTGCTTGGAACTGAGCACCGCCACCAGCGGCTCGCGCAGCAGCTCCACCACCGACAGCGAATCCGGCAGGGGCAAGGGCCGCATGATGCCGACCTGGATCGCCTGGTCCACCAGGGCCTCGGCCACCTGGGTGCTGCTCATTTCCTTGAGCTTGAGGTGTACCGCGGGAAAGCGCTGGCGAAAGGCGAAGATCGCCTGGGGAATGGTCGAATTGAAGGGCGCCGACGAGGTGAAGCCGATCTTCAGTTCCCCCAGCTCGCCCAGCTGCGCGCGCCGCGCCACGTCCGCCGCCTTGTCCACCTGGGCCAGTACCAGCCGCGCCTCTTCCAGGAACAGGCGCCCGGCCTCGCTGAGCTCGACCCGACGATTGGTGCGTTCGAACAGGCGCGCCCCCACCTCCTGCTCCAGCGCCTGGATCTGCTGGCTCAGGGGCGGTTGGGAGATGCCCAGCACCTGGGCTGCACGGCCAAAATGCAGTTCTTCGGCGACAGCGATGAAGTAGCGCAGGTGACGCAGTTCCATGAGGGCCTCATTAAGTCTTAAAACCTATCAAACAGGTCGAACAATATATTGGAAAGAATCATTAGCCAGCTATATGCTTTTTCCATTGCCTGACCGGCTGCGTTCCCCCCGAGGTCCCCCGTGAAATCCGCTGTTGCCGCTGTTGCCCCCTCCGCCCACGAACCCCCTGCCACGCCCCTGGACGAGGTGGTCGCCCAGCTCAACGAGGTCTATATCGAAAAAGGCACGCCCATGTTCATGCGCACCGTGCTGGCGCTGTTCTCCGGCGGTTTTGCCACCTTCGCCCTGCTGTATTGCGTACAGCCGATGATGCCGCTGCTGTCCCGGGACTTTTCCATCAATGCCGCCCAGAGCAGCCTGATCCTCTCGGTCGCCACCGGCATGCTGGCCATCGGGCTGCTGATCACCGGGCCGGTTTCCGACCGCATCGGTCGCAAGCCGGTGATGGTCGCCGCCTTGCTGGCCGCCGCCCTGTGCACCATCGCCAGTGCGCTGATGCCGAGCTGGCACGGGGTGCTGCTGATGCGTGCGCTGGTGGGCCTGTCCCTGAGCGGGCTGGCAGCGGTGGCCATGACCTACCTGAGCGAGGAGATCCACCCCCAGCACATCGGCCTGGCCATGGGCCTGTACATCGGTGGCAACGCCATCGGCGGCATGAGCGGGCGACTGATTACCGGGGTGCTGATCGACTTCGTCAGCTGGCACACGGCGATGCTGGTGATCGGCGGCCTGGCACTGATCGCTGCCGCGGTGTTCTGGCGCATCCTTCCCGAGTCACGCAATTTCCGCCCCCGTTCGCTGCACCCGCGCAGCCTGCTGGACGGCTTTGCCATGCACTTTCGCGATGCCGGCCTGCCCTGGCTGTTCCTCGAAGGTTTCCTGCTGATGGGGGCTTTCGTCACCCTGTTCAACTACATCGGCTACCGCCTGCTGGCCGAGCCCTATCAACTGAGCCAGGCCTGGGTCGGAATGCTGTCGGTGGTGTACCTCTCGGGCATCTACAGCTCGGCGAAGATCGGCGCCCTGGCCGACCAGTTGGGCCGGCGCCGGGTGCTCTGGGGCACCATCGTGCTGATGCTGGCGGGGATCGCCCTGACCCTGCTGACCCCGCTGTCCCTGGTGCTGATCGGCATGCTGCTGTTCACCTTCGGCTTCTTCGGTGCCCACTCGGTGGCCAGCAGCTGGATCGGCCGTCGTGCCACCAAGGCCAAGGGCCAGGCGTCGTCGCTGTACCTGTTCAGCTACTACGCCGGCTCGAGCATTGCCGGCACCGCCGGCGGAGTGTTCTGGCACCTGGCGGGTTGGAACGGCATCGGCCTGTTTATCGGCGCCTTGCTGATCGGAGCCCTGTTGATCGCCATGAAACTCGCCAAACTCCCCCCTTTGTAGGAGCTGGCTTGCCAGCGAAGTGGTCCGCAAGGCAGGCGCAAGCCTTGAAGGCCCTTTCGCCAGCAAGCTGGCTCCTACACCGAGCGAATCTGACTGGCCGGCCCCTGTAGGAGCTGGCTTGCCAGCGAAGGCGTGCGCCAGGCAGGCGCAAGTCTTGCAGGCCCTTTCGCCACCAAGCTGGCTCCTACACCGAGCGAATCTGGCTGGCCGGCCCTTGTAGGAGCTGGCTTGCCAGCGAAGTGGTCCGCCAGGCAGGCGCAAGCCTTGAAGGCCCTTTCGCCAGCAAGCTGGCTCCTACAAAAAGTGTCCGCCAATGAAAACGCCCGGCAGGTGCCGGGCGTTTTTTATGGGGGGCGCTTATTCGTGGTATTGCGCCGACAACTCGTGCACCGCTTCCAGGAAGGCTCCGGCGTGCTCCGGTTTCACTTCCGGAGTGATGCCGTGGCCCAGGTTGAACACGTGGCCGCTGCCCTTGCCGTAGCTGGCGAGGATGCGCGCAACTTCGCTGCGGATGGCCTGCGGGTTGGCGTAGAGCACGGTAGGGTCCATGTTGCCTTGCAGCGATACCTTGCTGCCGACCCGGCGGCGGGCTTCGCCGATGTCACAGGTCCAGTCCAGGCCCAGGCTGTCCGCGCCGGCATCGGCAATGCTCTCCAGCCACAGGCCGCCGCCCTTGGTGAAGAGGATCACCGGAACCTTGCGCCCGTCGTGTTCGCGGATCAGGCCACTGACGATCTTGCGCATGTAGGCCAGGGAGAATTCCTGGTAGGCCGCCGCCGAGAGGCTGCCGCCCCAGCTGTCGAAGATCTGCACCGCCTGCGCGCCGGCACGGATCTGCCCGTTCAGGTACGCGGTGACCGACTGGGCCAGCTTGTCCAGCAGCAGGTGCATGGCTTGCGGGTTGTCGTAGAGCATGGCCTTGGACTTGCGGAAGTCCTTGGAGGAGCCGCCTTCGACCATGTAGGTGGCCAGGGTCCAGGGGCTGCCGGAGAAGCCGATCAGCGGCACACGGCCGTTGAGTTCGCGACGAATGGTGCTGACCGCATCCATTACATAGCCCAGGTCCTTGTGCGGATCGGGGATCGGCAGGGCTTCGATATCGGCCAGGGTGCTGACCACTTTCTTGAAGCGCGGGCCTTCGCCGGTTTCAAAGTACAGGCCTTGGCCCATGGCATCGGGGATGGTCAGGATGTCGGAGAAGAGGATCGCCGCATCCAGCTGGGGATAGCGGTCCAGAGGCTGCAGCGTGACTTCGCAAGCGAACGCCGGGTTCATGCACAGGCTCATGAAGTCACCGGCGTTGGCACGGCTGGCGCGGTATTCAGGCAAGTAGCGCCCAGCCTGACGCATCATCCACACCGGGGTGACGTCTACGGGTTGCTTGAGCAGGGCACGAAGGAAACGGTCGTTCTTCAGGGCAGTCATGTCGGCATCCGGAAAAAAAGTGGGGGCATTTTCTCAGAGCCGGGCACAAAAGGCACGGCAAGAGCCGTTTCTTTATGTCTATGAGGGCAATTTGTCGCGCCGTAACCCACGTACCTTTAGGAGCGAGTCTGCTCGCGATGGGGGCGTGCCAGGCAACATGGTTGGTTGGCTGATACACCGCTATCGCGAGCAAGCTCGCTCCTACAAGGGGTAGCGGTCAGACGCCCAGGTAGTCGAGGATGCCTTCGGCGGCGTTACGCCCTTCGAAGATCGCCGTCACCACAAGATCAGAACCGCGGACCATGTCGCCACCGGCAAAGATCTTCGGGTTGCTGGTCTGGTGCTTGAACTGGCCCTGTTCCGGGGCCACGACACGGCCCTGGCTATCGGTCTGGATGCTGAACTGCTCGAACCATGGCGCCGGGCTTGGACGGAAACCGAAGGCGATGACCACGGCGTCGGCCGGGATGATCTCTTCAGAGCCCGGGATCGGCTCGGGGCTGCGGCGGCCACGGGCGTCCGGCTCGCCGAGACGGGTCTCGACCACCTTCACGCCTTCGACGCGGTCTTCACCGACAATGGCGATCGGCTGGCGGTTGTAGAGGAACTTCACGCCTTCTTCCTTGGCGTTCTTCACCTCTTTGCGCGAACCGGGCATGTTGGCTTCGTCACGACGGTACGCACAGGTCACCGACTTGGCGCCCTGGCGGATCGAGGTGCGGTTGCAGTCCATCGCGGTGTCGCCACCGCCCAGCACCACCACCTTCTTGCCCTTCATGTCGACGAAGTCTTCCGGCGACTTTTCAAAGCCCAGGTTGCGGTTGACGTTGGCGATCAGGAAATCCAGCGCGTCATAGACCCCCGGCAGGTCCTCACCGGCAAAGCCGCCCTTCATGTAGGTGTAGGTGCCCATGCCCATGAATACCGCATCGTATTCAGCGAGCAGTTGCTCCATGGTCACGTCCTTGCCCACCTCGGTGTTGAGGCGGAACTCGATGCCCATGCCGCTGAAGACTTCGCGACGATTGCTCAGCACGGTCTTTTCCAGCTTGAACTCGGGGATGCCGAAGGTCAGCAGGCCGCCGATTTCCGGGTTCTTGTCGAACACCACCGGGGTCACGCCGCCACGCACCAGCACGTCGGCGCAGCCCAGGCCCGCCGGGCCCGCGCCGATGATCGCCACACGCTTGCCGGTGGGCTTGACCTTGGACATGTCCGGGCGCCAGCCCATGGCGAAGGCAGTGTCAGTGATGTACTTCTCCACCGAACCGATGGTCACCGCGCCAAACCCGTCGTTGAGGGTGCAGGCACCCTCGCACAGACGATCCTGCGGGCACACCCGGCCACAGACTTCCGGCAGGGTGTTGGTCTGGTGCGACAGCTCGGCGGCGGCGAGGATGTTGCCCTCGGCCACCAGCTTGAGCCAGTTGGGAATGAAGTTGTGCACCGGGCACTTCCATTCGCAGTACGGGTTGCCGCAACCCAGGCAGCGGTGGGCCTGGTCGGCCGACTGCTGGGGTTTGAAGGGTTCGTAGATTTCCACGAACTCTTTCTTGCGTTGACGCAACAGTTTCTTCTTCGGATCCTTGCGCCCGACATCGATGAACTGGAAGTCGTTATTCAGACGTTCAGCCATTATCAAAACCTCATCACACTCTTCAGGCGCATATCACTGCGGGTTGGCACGGGTGCTGGAAAGCAACGATTTCAAGCTGGCAGCCTTGGGCTTGACCAACCAGAAACGGCGCAGGTAGTCGTCGAGGTTCTCGGCGAGGTTACGGCCCCATTCGCTGTCGGTTTCCTCGACGTACTCGTTCAGCACGCGCTGCAGGTGGCTGCGATAGGCTTCCATCGCTTCGCCGCTGATCCGTTGGATTTCCACCAGTTCGTGGTTGACCCGGTCAACGAAGGTGTTGTCCTGGTCCAGCACATAGGCGAAACCGCCGGTCATGCCTGAGCCGAAGTTGTAACCGGTCTTGCCCAGGACGCAGACGAAACCACCGGTCATGTACTCGCAGCAGTGATCGCCAGTGCCTTCCACCACGGTGTGGGCACCGGAGTTGCGCACGGCGAAACGCTCGCCCGCGGTGCCGGCGGCGAACAGCTTGCCGCCGGTGGCGCCGTACAGGCAGGTGTTGCCGATAATGGCGCTGTCCTGGGTCTTGTAGACGCTGCCCTTGGGCGGGACGATCACCAGCTTGCCGCCGGTCATGCCCTTGCCCACGTAGTCGTTGGCGTCGCCTTCCAGGTAGAGGTTCAGGCCGCCGGCGTTCCACACGCCGAAGCTTTGCCCCGCAGTGCCCTTGAAGCGGAAGGTGATCGGCGCCTGGGCCATGCCCTGGTTGCCGTGCAGCCTGGCGATCTCGCCGGAGATCCGTGCGCCGATGGAGCGGTCGCAGTTGCAGATATCCAGGGCGAAATCGGCGCCGCTCTTGTCATTGATCGCCGAGCGGGCCATCTCGACCATTTTCTCGGCCAGCAGGCCCTTGTCGAACGGCGGGTTGCGGTCCACCTGGCAGAACTGCGGCTTGTCCGCCGGAATGTGGTCACTGCCCAGCAACGGGGTCAGGTCCAGGTGATGCTGCTTGGCGGTCTGGCCTTCCAGCACCTCCAGCAGGTCGGTCCGGCCGATCAGTTGCTCCAGGGAACGCACGCCAAGCTTGGCCAGCCACTCACGGGTTTCCTCGGCGACGTAGGTGAAGAAGTTCACCACCATGTCGACGGTGCCAATGTAGTGATCCTTGCGCAGCTTCTCGTTCTGGGTCGCCACGCCGGTGGCGCAGTTGTTCAGGTGGCAGATGCGCAGGTACTTGCAGCCCAGGGCGATCATCGGCGCGGTGCCGAAGCCGAAGCTCTCGGCGCCGAGGATGGCTGCCTTGATCACGTCGAGGCCGGTTTTCAGGCCGCCGTCGGTCTGCACCCGGACCTTGCCGCGCAGGTCATTGCCGCGCAGGGTCTGGTGGGTTTCCGCCAGGCCCAGTTCCCACGGCGCACCGGCGTACTTGATGGAGGTCAGCGGCGAAGCGCCGGTACCGCCGTCGTAGCCGGAGATGGTGATCAGGTCGGCATAGGCCTTGGCCACGCCAGCGGCGATGGTGCCGACGCCGGCTTCGGCCACCAGCTTCACCGACACCAACGCCTGAGGGTTGACCTGCTTGAGGTCGAAGATCAGCTGCGACAAGTCTTCGATCGAATAGATGTCGTGGTGCGGCGGAGGCGAAATCAGGGTCACGCCGGGGACTGCGTAGCGCAGCTTGGCGATCAGGCCGTTGACCTTGCCGCCAGGCAATTGCCCGCCTTCACCGGGCTTGGCGCCCTGGGCCACCTTGATCTGCAGCACTTCGGCGTTGACCAGGTATTCCGGGGTCACGCCGAAACGGCCAGTGGCCACTTGCTTGATCTTCGAGCTCTTGATGGTGCCGTAGCGCGCCGGGTCTTCGCCGCCCTCACCGGAGTTGGAACGCGCGCCGAGGCGGTTCATGGCTTCTGCCAGGGCTTCGTGAGCCTCCGGCGACAGAGCGCCCAGGGAGATACCGGCGGAGTCGAAGCGCTTGAGGATCGATTCCAGGGGCTCGACTTCGCTGATGTCCATCGGCGTGTCCAGGGTCTTCACCTGGAACAGGTCGCGGATCATCGACACCGGGCGGTTGTCCACCAGCGCGGTGTATTCCTTGAACTTGGCGTAGTCGCCCTGCTGCACGGCCGCCTGCAGGGTGTTGACCACGTCCGGGTTGTAGGCGTGGTATTCGCCACCGTGGACGAACTTCAGCAGGCCGCCTTGCTGGATCGGCTTGCGCGGGCTCCAGGCTTCGGTCGCCAGGGCTTTCTGCTCGGCTTCGATGTCGACGAAACGTGCGCCCTTGATCCGGCTCGGCACGCCACGGAAGCTCAGGTTGCAGACCTCCTCGGACAGGCCGATGGCTTCGAACAGCTGCGCGCCACGGTAAGAAGCGATGGTGGAGATGCCCATCTTCGACAGGATCTTCAGCAGGCCTTTGGTGATGCCCTTGCGGTAGTTCTTGAACACCTCATAGAGGTCGCCCAGCACTTCACCGGTACGGATCAGGTCGCCCAGCACTTCGTAGGCCAGGAACGGATAGACCGCCGAAGCGCCGAAACCGATCAGCACCGCGAAGTGGTGCGGATCGCGGGCGGTGGCAGTTTCCACGAGGATGTTGGAGTCGCAGCGCAGGCCTTTCTCGGTCAGGCGGTGGTGCACCGCGCCCGTGGCCAGGGAAGCGTGGATCGGCAGCTTGCCCGGAGCGATATGGCGGTCGCTGAGGACGATCTGGGTACGACCGGCGCGCGCGGCTTCTTCAGCCTGGTCGGCGACATTGCGGATCGCCGCTTCCAGGCCGACGCTCTCGTCGTAGTTGAGGTCGATGACCTGGCGCTCGAAGCCCGGGCGGTCGAGGTTCATCAGCGAACGCCACTTGGCCGGGGAGATCACTGGCGAGCTGAGGATCACTCGCGAAGCGTGCTCGGGCGACTCCTGGAAGATGTTGCGCTCGGCACCGAGGCAGATCTCCAGGGACATGACTATGGCTTCGCGCAGCGGGTCGATCGGCGGGTTGGTGACCTGGGCGAACTGCTGGCGGAAATAGTCGTAGGGGGTACGCACGCGCTGGGACAGCACCGCCATCGGCGTGTCGTCGCCCATCGAGCCCACCGCTTCGTAGCCCTGCTCGCCCAGCGGGCGCAGCACCTGGTCACGCTCTTCGAAGGTGACCTGGTACATCTTCATGTACTGCTTGAGCTGGTCGACGTCGTAGAAGGCCGAACCGTGGTCGTTGTCTTCCATGGTGGCCTGGATGCGCAGGGCATTCTTGCGCAGCCATTGCTTGTACGGATGACGGGACTTCAGACGGTTGTCGATGGCGTCGGTGTCGAGGATCTGCCCGGTCTCGGTGTCCACGGCAAAGATCTGGCCCGGGCCGACCCGGCCCTTGGCGATCACGTCCTCGGGCTGGTAGTTCCACACGCCGATTTCTGACGCCAGGGTGATGAAGCCGTTCTGGGTGGTGACCCAGCGCGCCGGGCGCAGGCCGTTGCGATCCAGCAGGCAGACGGCATAACGGCCGTCGGTCATCACCACGCCGGCCGGGCCGTCCCACGGTTCCATGTGCATGGAGTTGTATTCGTAGAACGCGCGCAGGTCGGCGTCCATGGTCTCGACGTTCTGCCACGCTGGCGGAATGATCATGCGCACGCCGCGGAACAGGTCGATGCCGCCGGTGACCATCAGCTCCAGCATGTTGTCCATGCTCGACGAGTCGGAACCCACGCGGTTGACCAGCGGGCCGAGCTCTTCCAGGTCCGGGATCAGGTCGTTGGCGAACTTGGTGCGCCGGGCCACGGCCCAGTTGCGGTTGCCGGTGATGGTGTTGATCTCGCCGTTGTGGGCGAGGAAGCGGAATGGCTGGGCCAGCGGCCATTTCGGCAAGGTGTTGGTGGAGAAGCGCTGGTGGAACACGCAGATCGCGGTCTGCAGGCGTTCGTCACCCAGGTCCGGATAGAAGGCGGCGAGGTCCGCCGGCATCATCAGGCCCTTATAAATGATGGTCTTGTGGGAAAAGCTGCAGATGTAGTGGTCGGTGTCGGCGGCGTTGGCCACCGAAGAGCGACGACGGGAGCTGAACAGCTTGATGGCGAAATCCTGGTCGCTCAGACCCTGGCCGCCGATGAACACTTGCTCGATCTGCGGCAGGCGCTCCAGGGCCAGACGCCCGAGCACACTGGTATCGATCGGCACTTTGCGCCAGCCCACCAGTTGCAGGCCCGCGGCGAGGATCTCGCGGTTCATGTTTTCGCGAGCGGCTTCGGCTTTTACCGGATCCTGGTTGAAGAACACCATGCCCACCGCATATTGCTTGGGCAGCTCGATGCCGAAGTGCTCCTTGGCGACTGCGCGCAGGAACAGGTCGGGCTTTTGCATCAGCAGACCGCAACCGTCGCCGGTCTTGCCGTCCGCGTTGATCCCACCGCGGTGGGTCATGCAGGTCAGGGCCTCAATGGCCGTTTTCAACAGGGTATGACTGGGTTCGCCCTGCATGTGGGCTATCAGGCCGAAACCACAGTTATCCTTAAATTCATCTGGTTGGTACAGACCTGCTTTCATAGACACTTTCTCACCAGGCTGCCTCTTTTAGAGGCAAATTTCTTTTCAATTCAACCACTTGCATTCCGCGCCGAACGTACGCCAGCTTTGCGGGGGCAAAAGGGAGGTCATTGTACACACCGACACAAAGCCCCACAAATTTAGCGACGATCTGTCGTAAATTCATGTCGCATTTATGAACGTTTTAAAGCGATATGCTGTGCTAGTCAAAAAGTTTTGCTTTTGACTGCCGCGACTCAAAAACTACTGTGACGCAGACACCACAAGGCACGCGGCCTGTAAGGCAGCATGCCGATGCGGAAATTTGAGGTTGCCGGGAGAGGCGGCCTGGGTAAGGCCGCCGAATCTTCAGCGAGTTGTTGCCAGTTCTTGTTGAACGCTAGCGACAGTGCGAGGCCAAGGTTTACCAGCCTGAACCTTCGCTGGCAAGGATTTGATGGCGCTGACCGCTGCATCGCGGCTTGCGAAGTTGCCGTAGGTGATCACATACAGCGGCTTGCCGTTGAGGACTTTCTTGAAGTAGCGGTATTCGCCGCCCTGTTCCTTGACGAAGTTCTGCGCGGTGGCTTCCGAGCTGGTGCCGAGGATCTGCACCACGTAGTTGCCTGGCGCCTGGCCAGCGTACCAGCTGCCACCGGCGGCCTTGGCCACGGTGACCGGCTTCTCGGCCGGCTTGGCGGCAGGAGCAGGCTTGGCTGCCACTGGCTTCTCTGCCGGCTTGGCGGCAGGCGCAGGCTTGGCCGTGGCCACCTGGGTCGGTGCCGGGGTTGGGCGCGCTGCCGGAGCCGGCGTCGGGCCAGCCGTAGCCCCAGCAGGCGGCGCGGTGGTGGTCACGGTCGGTGGAACGGCGCTGGAACCTTCAACCGGTACCCCGTCGTCACCCTCGCTGATACCCCCTGCGGCTTCGGCCAGAGGACCGCGCATCACTGGCTGCGACTGGCCGACCAACGGCAGCGGCATTGGCTGTGACGAACCGGCGAACTCTACTGACGGGCTGCCATTGGCATTGGGTGTGGGTGTTTGCCCCAAAGGCAGTTGCGCTTGCTCATTGGCCGGAGCGCCGGTGGTTGGAGCCTTGCTGCGGCCCGGCATCAACCAGGCCGCGGCAACGGCCACCACCACGACAGCGGAGATGGCCAATACGTGTTTCTTCGGCATGTTGAACCCCATACTTGGACGCTTGACCGCAGAGCGGCTGGCGATCATTGCTTCGATCATTGCATCCCTGGCGACCTGGTTGATGTTGCCCGGCCAGCCATCGGAGCTTTCGTGAATATCACTGATCTGATCTGCGGAGAAAAGTTCGATGCCCTGCCCCGCACCTTCAAGCCGCTGGGCCAGATATTCGCGGGTTTCCTCTTCGGTATAAGGCTGCAACTCGATGACGTGGAAGCGCTCTTCCTCGGTATTGAGCTGGTCCAGTGCGGCGATCAGCGACGACTCGCCGAACAGGAACACATGGGGGCGACCTTCCGGTGCACCGGCCGCCAGGGCCAGCAGGGCCTCGAGGGCGGACTCGTCGAGCTGCTCGGCGTCATCCACCAGCAGATAGACTTCCTGACCGGTCAGGGCCAGTTGCACGATCTGGGCGAGGATCGCGCCGATTTCGGCCTCGGCCACGTTCAGCGCCTGGGCTACCTGGCGCAGCACGCCGGCAGCGTCGCCAGCGCCGCGGGCCGACACCACCACGCTCTGCACCGATTGCTTGTTGGTACTGGCTACCAGCGCCTGGCGCAGCAGGGTCTTGCCGCTGCCCTGAGGCCCGGTGACCACCAGCAGCAACTGGCTGTAGCGGGCCAGGTGATGCAGTTGCCCCAGCACGGGCTTGCGCTGGGCAGGAAAGAACTTGAAGCCAGGGACCCGGGGAGCGAAAGGATCGTGGCTCAACTGGTAATGGCCGAGGAAAGCCTCGTCGGCGTGCAAACTAGTCATCGGGATCTTATTAACCTTTAAGCTGAGCCAGGGCGCGGTAGTCCGCTCCCAGCGTGGCCTGTAAAACCTCTTTCGGATAATCGTCGGTCACTACGGCTTCGCCCATGCGGCGCAACAGCACCAGACGCAAACGACCGTCGATCACTTTCTTGTCAATTGCCATGTGTTCGAGAAAATCCGCTTCGCTCATTTCCTCTGGCGGGATGACCGGCAAGCCCGCGCGCTGGAACAGGCGAATACCGCGGTCACGCTCCTGGCTGGTGATCCAGCCCAGGCGCGCGGACATTTCCAGGGCCATTACGGTGCCAGCAGCCACCGCCTCCCCATGCAGCCACACACCGTACCCCATGTGGGTTTCGATGGCGTGGCCGAAGGTATGCCCCAGGTTGAGGGTGGCCCGCACTCCCGATTCACGTTCGTCGGCACCCACTACCGCGGCCTTGGCCGCACAGGAGCGCTCGATGGCGTAAGTCAGGGCCTGCTGGTCCAGCGCCCGCAGGCGGTCGACGTTCTCTTCCAGCCAGGTGAGGAAGGGTTCGTCGCAGATCAGGCCGTACTTGATCACTTCCGCCAGACCGGCCGACAGCTCGCGGCTGGGCAGCGTGTTAAGGCTGGTGGTATCGATCAGCACCACGTTGGGCTGGTAGAAGGCGCCGACCATGTTCTTGCCCAGCGGATGGTTGATACCGGTCTTGCCACCCACCGAGGAGTCCACCTGGGACAGCAGGGTGGTAGGAATCTGGATGAAATCCACGCCCCGCTGGTAGCAGGCCGCGGCAAAGCCGGCCATATCACCGATCACGCCGCCACCGAGGGCGATGATGGTAGTGCGTCGATCGTGGCGCGCAGTGAGCAGGCCATCGAAGATCAACTGCAGGGTTTCCCAGTTCTTGTAGGCCTCGCCATCGGGCAGGACCACCGAGATCACCGAGAACTGCGCCAAGCTGCGGGTCAGACGCTCAAGGTAAAGCGGCGCGACGGTCTCATTGGAAATGATCGCCACTTGCCGCCCGGCGATATGCGGCACCAGCAGCTCGGGCTGGTCCAACAGACCTTCACCAATGTGAATCGGGTAGCTGCGCTCGCCTAGATCGACCTTAAGTGTCTGCATGTGTCCCCACAGTGAAGATGGAAGCAGGCATTGTGCCCTGCATTGACGATGGGCCTCGTCTGGTCTTCTGACGCGGCCCGATAGCTCTGCGCCACACCTTGGCGGTCTGGCGCGACGCCGAGAATAGCGCATTTCGCTCGACGCATTAACGGGGTGGCAGCTGCTGCAGGCGCTCCAGTATGTCCAGCACCACCATTCGTGGCGGCCGCTCATCGGTTTCCACCACCAGATCGGCGATTTCCCGATAAAGCGGGTCGCGGATTTCCAGCAGGTCGCGCAGGGTCTTGGCCGGATCGGCGGTGCGCAGCAGGGGACGATTGCGGTCCCGAGCGGTGCGCCCCACCTGTTGCTCGACCGAGGCGTGCAGATAGACCACTCGTCCGCCAGCATGCAGCGCCCGACGATTGGCTTCGCGCATCACCGCACCACCGCCAGTGGCCAGGACCACGCCGTCGGTACCACAGAGCTCGGCGATCATCGCCTGTTCGCGATCACGAAAGCCCGGTTCGCCTTCCTTATCGAAGATCCACGGGATATTCGCGCCTGTACGCAGTTCAATTTCCTTATCGGAATCTTTGAATGGCAGGCGCAGCTCTTTGGCCAGTAAGCGACCGATGGTGCTTTTTCCAGCCCCCATCGGCCCAACAAGAATCAAATTTCGCACAGAATCAACGACTCACAGCAATCGCCTGGTTGTTCATGATACGCGGAGTGAGAAATACCAGCAGCTCGGATTTTTTCTCCGACACCACGTCACGCCGGAAAAGGCGGCCAAGATACGGCACATCGCCAAGAAATGGCACTTTATCTACAACCTTGCTCTGGGTATTCGAAAAAACCCCGCCGATGACGATGGTCGCCCCGTCGTTGACCAGGACCTTGGCATTGACCTCGTTCTTCTTGATCGGCGGTACATCCTGGACCTTGTTCAGGTAGTCCGGCTCATCCTTGGTGACCTTGACCTCCATGATGATGCGGTTGTCCGGGGTGATCTGTGGTGTCACTTCAAGCGACAGCGACGCCTCCTTGAAGGACACCGAGGTAGCGCCGCTGGAGCTGGCTTCCTGGTAGGGAATCTCGGTGCCCTTGAGGATCTTTGCGGTTTCCTTGTCGGAGGTGACCACCTTGGGCTGGGAAACGATCTCGCCGTTGCCGGTCTTCTCCATGGCGGTCAACTCCAGGTCCAGCAGCACGTTGTCGGTGATGTAGGCGATGCCGATGCCCGAGGTATGGGCGCTAGCCCCCAGATCGACAAAGGGTGAGTTGCTGCCGCCGCTGCCCGGAGCGCCGATGCCGCTGGAACCGCTGGCAGCGTTCTGCACCCCGCTGGCGCTCCAGTTGCCCTGGTTCTGCACCGAGCCGCCCCAGCGCACGCCCAGGCTCTTGTCGTAGTCAACGTTGGCCTCGACGATGCGCGCTTCGATCATCACCTGGCGCACCGGAACATCCAGTTGGGCGACGATGCGCCGAAGCTCGTCGAGGCGCTCCTGGCTCTGATAGGCAATGATGCTGTTGGTGCGCTCATCCACGGTGATCGAGCCACGCTCATCGGCTTTTTCCTCGGCGCGGGTCACCGACTGGAACAGCTTGGCGATGTCCGCCGCCTTGGCGTAGTTGACCTGCAGCAGCTCCCGACGCAACGGCGCCAGGTCCTCCAGCTGCTTCTGCGACTCCAGCTCCTGACGCTCCCGGGCGGCAATCTCATCCGCCGGAGCCACCAGCAGCACATTGCCGATCTTGCGCGAATCAAGGCCCTTGGTCCTTAGCACCAGATCCAGGGCCTGATCCCAGGGCACGTTCTGCAGGCGCAGGGTGATGCCGCCCTGCACCGTGTCGCTGGCCACCAGGTTGAGGCCCGTGAAATCGGCGATCAGTTGCAGCACCGAGCGCACCTCGATGTCCTGAAAGTTCAGCGAGAGCTTTTCCCCCTTGTAAGCAGGTCGAGCCGCAGCCGCCCTGCTACTGGTCTCGGCCAGGGGGCGGACACTGACCGTGAGGCGGTTGTCGGTCTGGAAGGTGGAATAGTCGAAGGCGCCCTTGGGCTCCAGGGTGACGGTGGTACGCCCGGCAGCCGTATCCGCAGTGATGTACTGCACCGGGGTGGCGAAATCCTTGACGTCCAGGCGAACCCGCAGCGCCTCGGGCAATTGGGTACGGGCAAAATCGAGGACGATCCGGCCCTCGCGCCGCTGGACATCGACAGCGATGCGCGGGTCGGACAGGTCGATCAGCACATTGCCTTCGCCCTCCTCGCCGCGCTGAAAATCCACGCCGCGTATCGACCCGGCCACTGCCTGCGGCTTTGCAGGCGCCCGAACTGCCGTCCCCGGAGCAGCGGGCTTGGGCTCGGCGGCGCCGACCAGCGGTGCCAGCAGCGCTATCCATAGCGCTACACCGAGGGCTGAAACAGTCCTGTTCATTTTCCAGATTCCACTTAAGAGTGTTTTTTCAGCGCCAGTGTTCGCGGCCGCTCCAGCCAGGCTCCCGCTCCATCGGGAACAATTTCCACCACCTCGATCTGCGATTCGCTGATGGTCACAACCCGGCCTTCGTTGCGCCCCAGGTAGTCGCCCACCTGCAAGCGGTGGATGCCACCTGCGCCGCGCAACAGGGCAAAGCTCCCGGAGGCGTTGGACAGGGTCCCGACCATTTGCAACTGCTCGATATCGAACCCCTCCAGGTATTGCCGGGCTCGCTGCGGGTCGGGCCGGACCGCACTGGCCCCTTGCCGACGAGCCGCCAGGTCAAGCCTTTGCGGCGGCTGGAACGGGCTGCGCAATGCGCTGGCGTCATAGGTGAACGAGGGGTAAGACCGGATTACCGGCATTGGTTCAATCGGCCCGGGCGCTTGCAGGCGCATCTGGTTCATGTAGGCGTCCAGGTCGGCAAAGTCGTCGTCGGCGCCACCACACCCCCACAGCCCGGCACAAAGGCAGCCAAGCACCGCCCAGCGCAGGCGCCTCATGAGTGCGGCTCCGGAGCGTCGTACCTGTAGGTGCGCGCCTCGATGCTCATGCGCAACAGCGCCGGATTGCCCGCCGCCACAGGCTGAATGCGAAAATCATGCAAGGTGACGATGCGCGGCAGGCCGGCGACGCCACTGACGAAGCTCGCCAGGTCGTGATAGGCCCCGGTGACGGTAATCTGGATCGGCAACTCGACGTAGAACTGCCTGGCCACCTCCGGTTGCAGCCTGATCTCCTCGAAGGCCAGGCCACTGCCCAGCCCCACGCGACTGATGTCCTCCAGCAGGCCGGGGACCTCGGTGTCGCTGGGCAACTGACGCAACAGCAGGTCGAAGCTGTTGCGGATGACGGCCAACTGCTCCTGGTAGCGCGGCAAATTGGCTCCCTGGCGCGCCTTGCCGGCAAACTCCTGTCGGAGACGAGTTTCCTCCTGGCGCTGGCGCTCCAGCTGCTCCAGGTGCGGGCTCAGATAAAAGCCGTAGCCCACTAGCAGAACCAGGAGCAGAAGCAGGGCCGCCACCAGACTCCTGGCCGGCCCGGGCCAGGAGCCCAGGTTGGCCAGCTCCAGCTCCCGCAGATCGATACGCCGCAACTCTGCCAGCCATTGTCGAGGGGTCATCGCCGAAGCTCCTCGGTTGGACCGGGCGCCTGCCCGACATTCAGCCGGAACAGGTTGTTCAGCCCTTGCTGGGCGTCCACTGCGTTCTTCACCTCGGTCAGGCCGGGGGCGGCAAAACCCTCGGCAGCCTGCAGATTGCGCATCAGGTCGGACACCCTGTTGTTTGACTCGGCGGCACCGCTGATTCCAAGGTTCTGCCCCTGCAGATCCACCTCGGTGAAGTACACGCCATCAGGCAGGCTGCGGGCCAACTGCTGAAAAATCCGCACACTGTTCGAGCGGTTGCCCTGCAGTTCTTCGATGATGCCCATGCGTTCGAGCAACTGCTGTCGCTGTGCCTTGAGCCCCTGGATGCTGGCGATCTGCTCATCCAGGCGTGCCGTCGCCTGGCCCAGATACTGGTTGCGCAAATGCTGGCGCTCGATCACCCGGCTTATATAGGCGTCGGCCAACAGAATGACCCCGGCCCCGAGCACGACCATCATCGCCAGCATCTGCAGAAAACGCCGACGCCTCAGTTCGCGCGAGGCCTCGCGCCAGGGCAACAGGTTGATCCGCGCCATCAGTCGAACCCTCGCAGGGCCAGGCCACAGGCCAGGAGCAGGTTCGGCGCCTGTTCATTCAATACCTGGGGGTCGACTCGAGGCCCCATCGGCATGGCCCGAAAAGGATTGGCCAGCGACGTATCGATGCCTGTCTCGCCCTTCACCCGCTGCTCCAGGCCGGCCAGGCCGCTACCGTCTCCGGCCAGCAGCAGGTGCACCAGGGGCTGCTGCTGAGGCGAGGAGGCGAACTGCTGCAGGCAACGGCCGACCTGTTGCAGCACCTCCTGCTCGAAGGGTTGCAGCAGCTCTTCGGCGCAGCCCTGTGGCAAACGGCCCTGGCTCTGCGCCAGCAATGCCTGCTCCAGTGTCAGCCCGTATCGACGCTGGAGCGCTTCCATCAGCAGCCCGCTACCGAAAAGCTGCTCACGGCTATAGATCACTCGCTGGCCGTGCAGGACGCTGAAACGGCTGAGGGCCGGGCCTATATCCAGCAACGCCACGGCGCCAGGAGCCGCCAGCGGCAGGTACGCCGCCAGCAGCAACAGGCAGCGCTCCAGAGCCAGGGGCTGGGTATCCACCACCCGGGCTGTCAGGCCGGCCAGGCCCAATACCGTTTCCAGGGCCTCTACCCGCTCGTTGCGACAGGCTACCAGCAGCACCTGAACCCGCTGCGGGTTACCGGGCACCGGCCCCTGCACTTCAAAATCCAGGGCCACGTCTTCCAGGGGATAGGGAATGTACTGGCCGGCTTCCAGCCGGACCTGCTGCTCCAGTTCGTCGGTGTGCAGGCCCGCCGGCATCTCGATCAGCTTGCTGATCACCGCCTCGCCGGCCACCGCTACCGCCGCCCCCTTGAGCCGGCTGCCCGTCTTGAGCCAGGCGCGGGACAGGGCCGCGGCCAGGGCCTCGGGGTCGGCAATGTGCTGGTCGAGCACAGTATTGGGCGCCAGGGGCTCCCTGGCGTAGGCCTCGACCCGGTACCCCTGCCCCTGGCGCCCCAGGGCCAGAAGCGTGACCGATGTCGCATTGATATCGATCCCCATAAGGGAACTCGGCTTTTTGCTGAAGAGTCCAAGCACGACCAATTCCCTATGACTATCCGTGACTTACGGACTGCTTAAGCTGCATTGCGTTCAATGGTCACGTCTTGACAGACGGGCAAATGACGCTCTCGGCGGAAAATGCTTATAATGCCCAGCGTTTTTTTCCGCTTTTACCTGCTGCGTGGGCCGGCCCCTGATGTCCGTGAATGCCCTGACGCCTAATTCATTCCTTTCTCTGGAAATCCAAAAGCCTTGATTCGTCTGCTGAAGTTTTTCGGGTGGTCCATCGTCGCGGTGTTCTGCGGGCTCCTCCTCGCCCTCTCCGGTGCGTTTCTCTATCTTAGTCCCGGCTTGCCGTCGGTTGAGGCCCTGAGAAGCATCCAGTTGCAGATTCCCCTGCGGGTGTACAGCAGCGACGGCAAACTGATCGCTGAGTTCGGTGAAATGCGCCGTACTCCCATACGTTTCGCCGACATTCCGCCCAACTTCATCAATGCGTTACTAAGTGCTGAAGACGACAACTTCGCTAACCATTACGGGGTTGACCCCAGCAGCCTGATGCGTGCCGCAACCCAGCTGGTCAAGAGCGGACACATCCAGTCCGGCGGCAGCACCATCACCATGCAGGTGGCGAAAAACTTCTTCCTGACCAGCGAGCGCAGCTTCTCGCGCAAGACCACCGAGATCCTCCTGGCGCTGCAGATCGAACGGCAACTGACCAAGGACGAGATCCTCGAGCTGTACGTCAACAAGATCTACCTGGGCAACCGCGCCTACGGGATCGAGGCAGCGGCCCAGGTGTATTACGGCAAGTCCATCCGTGACGTGAGCCTGGCGCAGATGGCGATGATCGCCGGCCTGCCCAAGGCGCCTTCGCGCTTCAACCCCCTGGCCAACCCGGCACGCAGCAAGGAACGTCGCGACTGGATCCTGGGACGCATGTACAAGCTCGGCAAGATCACCGAAGCGGCCTACACCGAGGCAATCAACGAACCGTTGAACGCCAGCTATCACGTACCGACTCCGGAAGTGAACGCACCGTACATCGCCGAGATGGCCCGGGCCGAAATGGTCGGCCGTTATGGCAGCGATGCCTACACCGAAGGTTTCCGGGTCACCACCACGGTGCCCAGCGATCTGCAGGAAATGGCCAACACCGCGGTCCATGAAGGCCTGATGACCTACGACCAGCGCCACGGCTATCGCGGCCCGGAATCGCGCCTGCCAGGCAAGACCCAGGCGGCCTGGGCCAGCGAACTGACCAAGCAGCGGACCATCAGCGGCCTGGAGCCGGCGATCGTCACCCTGGTAGAGAAGAACGGCCTTCAGGTGCTGACCCGCAACGGCGAAGAACATGTGGCCTGGGACAGCATGAAATGGGCCCGGCCGTTCCTCAATACCAACAGCATGGGCCCGGTCCCGCGCCAACCGGCGGACGTGGCCCAGGTCGGCGACCTGATCCGCGTGCAGCGTCAGGCGGACAACTCGCTGAAGTTCAGCCAGATCCCGGTCGCCCAGGGCGCCCTGGTGACGCTGGACCCGCAGAACGGTGCGATCCGCGCCCTGGTGGGCGGCTTCGCCTTCGAGCAGAGCAATTACAACCGTGCGATGCAGGCCAAGCGCCAGCCCGGCTCCAGCTTCAAGCCGTTCATCTATAGCGCGGCCCTGGATAACGGCTACACCCCGGCCAGCCTGGTGAACGACGCACCTATCGTGTTCGTCGACGAATACCTGGACAAGGTCTGGCGCCCGAAGAACGACACCAACACCTTCCTCGGCCCGATCCGCATGCGCGAGGCGCTGTACAAGTCGCGCAACCTGGTGTCGATCCGCCTGCTGCAGAGCATGGGCGTGGACCGCACCATCGACTACATCAGCAAGTTCGGCTTCAACAAGCAGGACCTGCCGCGCAACCTGTCCCTGGCCCTGGGTACCGCAACCCTGACGCCGATGGAGATCGCCACCGGCTGGAGCACCTTTGCCAACGGCGGCTACAAGATCACCCCGTACATCATCGACAAGATCGAAAGCCGCAACGGCGAGCTGCTGTTCAGCGCCAACCCGCCAAGCGCCCCCACCGGCAACACGGCCAGCAGCGGCATCGCCGCCCCGGAGCACAACTTCACGATCAACAACGTGGCCGGCGAAACCTCGGCTCCAGCAGCGACGCAAGCCCCAGCGGTTGCCGAGCGGATCATCGATGGCCGCACCACCTACATCCTCAACAGCATGCTCCAGGACGTGATCAAGCTGGGTACCGGACGCCGCGCACTGGCCTTGGGCCGTACCGACCTGGCGGGCAAGACCGGTACCACCAACGAGTCCAAGGATGCCTGGTTCTCCGGCTACAACGCCGACTACGTGACCACCGTATGGACCGGTTTCGACCAGCCGGAAAGCCTGGGGCGCCGCGAATACGGCGGCACCGTGGCCCTGCCGATCTGGATGAGCTTCATGGGCGCCGCCCTCAAGGACAAGCCGCCACACACCCAGCCGGAGCCGGAAGGCATTCTCAGCCTGCGGGTCGACCCGGTCAGCGGCCGCGCCGCCACACCTGGCACGCCCAATGCCTACTTCGAGCTGTTCAAGAGCGAAGACACTCCGCCTTCGGTCAATGAACTGGGCAATGGCGCCGTACCAGGCAGCCCACTGCCGGCGGACGAAGCGGCGCCGATCGATCTGTTCTAGCGCCAGGGGAGCCGTGAACGCGGCAACCTTCGCCGGCTTGCCCGCTCCTCCAGCGGGCAAGCGCCCACAAAAAAGCCCCGGCTCTCGCGAGCCGGGGCTTTTTGCATGACGCTACAAACGCTTAACCGTTGAACACATCATCCACGCTCTTGAGCGGGTAGTTCTTCGGGTACGGCAGGGTAGCCACGCCGGTCTCGATGGCGGCCTTGGCCACGGCATCGGAGATCACGGTGATCAGGCGGGCATCCATTGGCTTGGGAATGATGTACTCACGGCCGAATTCCAGCTTGATGCCACCGTAGGCGTCGCACACTTCCTGAGGAACCGGCAGCTTGGCCAGCTCACGCAGGGCGTTGGCCGCGGCGATCTTCATTTCTTCGTTGATGCGCTTGGCGCGAACGTCCAGGGCACCACGGAAGATGAACGGGAAGCCCAGGACGTTGTTCACCTGATTCGGGTAGTCCGAACGGCCGGTAGCCATGATCACGTCGTCGCGGGTGGCGTGCGCCAGTTCCGGGGCGATTTCCGGATCAGGGTTGGAGCAGGCGAACACGATCGGGTTCGGCGCCATGGATTTCAGGCCTTCAGCGCTCAGCAGGTTCGGGCCGGACAGGCCGACGAACACGTCGGCGCCTTGCAGGGCGTCGGCCAGGGTGCGCTTGTCGGTGGCGTGGGCGAACACCGCCTTGTACTGGTTCAGGTCATCGCGGCCGGAGTGGATCACGCCGGTACGGTCGACCATGAAGATGTTTTCGATCTGTGCGCCCATGCTCACCAGCAACTTCATGCAGGAGATGGCGGCAGCACCGGCACCCAGGCAGACGATCTTGGCGTCGGCCAGGGTTTTGCCAGCGATTTCCAGGGCATTGATCATGCCGGCGGCGGTCACGATCGCGGTGCCGTGCTGGTCATCGTGGAACACCGGAATGTCGCACTGCTCGATCAGAGCGCGTTCGATCTCAAAGCACTCGGGTGCCTTGATGTCTTCCAGGTTGATACCACCGAAGGTGATGGAAATGCGCTTGACGGTGTCGATGAAAGCCTGCGGGCTTTCAGAGTCGACTTCGATGTCGAATACATCGATGCCGGCGAAACGCTTGAACAGCACGCCCTTGCCTTCCATCACTGGCTTGGAGGCCAGTGGGCCCAGGTTACCCAGGCCGAGAATCGCGGTGCCATCGGAAATGACGGCAACCAGGTTGCCTTTGCCGGTGTACTTGTAGGCCAGTTCCGGATCGCGAGCGATTTCGCGTACCGGCTCGGCTACGCCGGGGCTGTAGGCCAACGCCAGATCACGAGCGGTAGCAGTGGCCTTGGTGAGCTCGACACTCAGCTTTCCTGGACGAGGATTGGCATGGTATTCGAGAGCGGCAGTTTTCAAATCAGACATGTGGGCATTCCGCTTTTTGCTGTTGGACAGACGGACCGCCGAGGATACTCGTGTCGCATAGTCCCCACAAGACTGCCCAGTCACCCCTGTCAAGGCCCCTAGCGTACGACTTTGGGCCAAGAGCCGCAGGGTACAAGGCTTTCAACTGTTCACAATCTATTAAAAAAATGTCTACAATTTTTTCTTTATCAGATAAGTCTGAGCATGGAAGGGTCAGTCACTGACAACATCCAGCGTGGATGTGCAGATTGCCGGCCAGGCTGACGTGAGCGATCGACAACCCAGCCGCGAACCTCAATTCGCCGCCCTGCAAGGCCACTGAGCAGCCGGCGATCGAAGCGCCGCAGGACATTGGGTGCAATGCGCAATACAACCTGGCCCTGCAATGTGATCCAAAGGCCACCGCGATTGCGCTGCACCCTGCTCACTCGCCCTTCGAACAAGGCAAAGCCCGCGCGGTGGATCTGCTGCGCCTTGAGTACAGGTGAACGTCGCCAAAGCCCCAGCCCGGCTCGGCGCGCATGGTTCTCGGCAGCCTTCTGGCAACTCGCCAGGGCGACGTTTGGCAGCACGGCAATCCGATAGGCCAGGCCTTCCGCGATCAACCGGGCTTCGAAGTTGATACCAGTGACGCCATAGACATGGGCCAGGACACGACCGTAACGATCCTGCCTTTCACGCCCCGGCAGCAGGCCGACCCGCCCACCACTCTGCGCCACCAGTTGCCGCAGGCGCTGCCGCGCCGCCTCGGCGAAGGGCTCGGCAGGGCGCCCCTTGCCCCCCAGCTCCGGGGCATTGAGGCCAATCATGCGCAACCTGCGGCCATCCTTGAGGTGCAGGGTGTCGCCGTCCACCACCCGGAGTACCGTTGCCGGCAACAGCCCCTTGGGCGCCGGGCAAAACGCCTCGGCCGTTGTCAGCCAAATCGCGCCCACAAAAAAGGCGCCCACTAGGGACGCCTTTTTCATCAGCGAGGAAAGTCGGTATCGGCTTTCCAGAACGATCAGCCTCAGGCCTTCTTCGTTGCGCCGAAAGCACCGAAGCGCGACTTGAACTTGTCGACACGACCGCCAACGTCCAGAGTCTTTTGCTTGCCGGTGTAGAACGGGTGGCACTCGTTGCACACGTCCAGGCTCAGAGGCTTGGCCAGGGTGGAGCGAGTTTCGATGACGTTACCGCAGCTGCAGGTAGCGGTAATGGCTTCGTATACTGGATGGATATCGGCTTTCATGGTGTATTCCTCAGGCTAGCGTGCCGCCACCCAACACTATTGTTGAATACCGCACGAATTAGGGCGCGAATTCTACCAGACCGCGTCAAACGCGCAAGCGATCCTGAGTGCAGCCCATCAGAAAAAGCCGGTGCAACCTTGACAGCCCAGGCTTTGCCACCCCCTGAACTGCAACACCGGCTCCATGCCCGGGCAGACCCCGCAGGCACAGGGGCCACGCACGCTTATACAGGACACTCCACCGCTGCTCTGTTAGGCTCCGGGGCCTATTTACCCTCTGCTCAACGAGATTGTCCCGCGTGCCCGACGCCATCCTGCGCCTCGCCCTGCCCTCGCCCCTGCGCCGCCTGTTCGACTACCGTGCTCCGGCCGGGGTGCTGCGTGCCCAGTTGCACCCCGGCATGCGCCTGCGGGTGCCATTCGGCCGCCGAGAAATGATCGGCATCCTGGTGGAGGTGGCGGATCACAGCGAGGTCCCGGCGGAAAAACTCAAGCCGGCCCTGGCCCTGCTGGACCCTACACCACCGCTGCCGCCGGCCCTGTTCAAGCTGTGCCTGTGGACCGCCCAGTACTACCAGCACAGCCTGGGAGACACCCTGAGCTGGGCATTGCCAGTGCTCTTGCGCCAGGGCGAGCTGGCCGAAGCTCGCCAGGAACGCTTCTGGTCGATCGCCCCCGGTGCCCGGCTCGACGACCCGCGCATCGCTCGCGCCCCGCGCCAGCGCGAAGCCCTGGCAACCCTGGCCCAGCACCCCCACGGCGTGCCTCACGCCCTGCTGAGCAAGCTGATGCTGAGCAAGGACAGCCTCGACCTGCTGCTGGCCAAGGACCTGGTGCAGGTGGAGGTGCGCAAGCACGCGCCGGGCGTGCGCCACGAACACTGGCTGGCCCAGCCCGAACTGCCGCTCAACAGCGAGCAGCGCGCCGCCTATGAAGCCATCCGCGCCGGGTTCGACAGCTATCACGCGTTTCTCCTGGCCGGGGTCACCGGCAGCGGCAAGACCGAGGTCTACCTGCAACTGATCCGCGAAACCCTGGAGGCCGGCAAGCAGGCCCTGGTGCTGATTCCGGAGATCAACCTCGGCCCGCAGACCCTGGCGCGCTTCGAGCAGCGCTTCAACGCCCGCATCGCCCTGCTGCACTCGGCGGTCAATGACCGCGAACGCCTGGACGCCTGGCTGGCTGCCCGGGATGGCGAGGCCGACATCATCATCGGCACCCGCTCGGCCCTGTTCACGCCGATGAAGAACCCTGGCCTGATCATCATCGACGAGGAGCACGACGGGTCCTATAAACAGCAGGAAGGCCTGCGTTACCACGCCCGTGACCTGGCCCTGGTGCGTGCCCGCCAGGAAAACATTCCCATTGTCCTGGGCTCGGCCACGCCGTCCCTGGAAAGCCTGCACAACGCCTACACCGGCCGCTACGGCCTGCTGCGCCTGAACGAACGGGCCGGCGGCGCCAAGCAGCCGCGTTTCCTGCGCCTGGACGTGAAGAGCCGCCCGCTGGACAGCGGCATTTCCGGCCCCATGCAGCAAGCCATCGGCCAGACCCTGGCCGCCGGCCAGCAAGTCCTGGTGTTCCTCAACCGCCGCGGTTTCGCCCCGACCCTGCTCTGCCACGACTGCGGCTGGATGTCCGAGTGCAAGCGCTGCGACGCCCGCATGACCGTGCACCAGCGTTCCGGCGAACTGCGCTGCCATCATTGTGGCCATGTGGAGCGGGTTCCTCGCCATTGCCCGCAATGCGGCAAGGTCGATCTGCGCCCCGTCGGCGCCGGCACCGAGCGGGCGGAAGAGCGCCTGGGCATCTTGTTTCCCGACTACCCGGTGCTGCGGGTGGACCGCGACAGCACCTCGCGCAAGGACGCGATGAACCAGCTGTTCGCCACCATCCAGAAAGGCCAGCCGTGCATCCTCGTGGGCACCCAGATGCTGGCCAAGGGGCATCACTTTCCCCGGGTGACCCTGGTGTCGATCCTCGATGCCGATGGCGGCCTGTTCTCCGGCGACTTCCGCGCCAGCGAGCGCATGGCGCAACTGATCGTCCAGGTCGCCGGGCGGGCTGGCCGGGCCGAAGAACCGGGCAAGGTGATCATCCAGACCCACCTCGCCGACCACCCGTTGCTGGTGCAGTTGACCGAGCAGGGCTACTTCGCCTTCGCCGAACAGGCCCTGAGCGAGCGCCGCGCGGCCGGCCTGCCACCTTTCGCCCACCTGGCGCTGCTACGGGCCGAAGCCCACAAACCGGGCCAGGCCGAGGGGTTCCTCGATGAAGCCTGCAGCGAGGCCGAGCGCCTGCTGGCGGAACAGAATCTGGGCGGCATCGAACTATTGGGCCCGGTTCCGGCTCCGATGGAGCGGCGCGCCGGACGTTATCGCGCGCAATTGCTGCTGCAGGCCAATGCCCGAGCGCCCTTGCATCGGTTGCTCAGCAGTTGGCTGCTGGTGCTGGAACAGATGCCCAGTGGGCGGCAGGTCCGCTGGTCGCTGGACGTGGATCCCGTGGATCTGTATTGATCGAGGTCGTGCTTTCGCGGGCAAGCCCGCTCCTACAATGGGCAGCATCAAACCCGCAAGAGCGGGCTTGTCGGCGAAGGCAATCGAATGCCGCCATCGATCCCCAAGCAGTCCTCTACAGTTGGCAAGCCCGTTCCAGCAACGGATAATGCCCAGTTTTTCCACCTGCGCACCGAAGCGCCGCCGCCCCAGCGGTCGAAAGAGAAGACCATGAAAGACACCATTCGCCAGCTCATCCAGCAAGCCATCACCCAACTCGTCACCGAAGGTGTGTTGCCAGAAGGCCTGACGCCGGCGATCCAGGTCGAAAACACCCGCGACAAGACCCACGGCGACTTCGCCAGCAACATCGCCATGATGCTGGCCAAGCCGGCCGGCATGAAGCCGCGCGACCTGGCGGAGAAAATCATCGCCGCCCTGCCGGCCCATGAAGACCTGAGCAAGGCGGAAATCGCCGGCCCCGGCTTCATCAACTTCTTCCAGAACACCCAGGCCCTGGCCGCGCGCCTGGACGCCGCTCTTGGCGACGACCACCTGGGCGTACGCAAGGCCGGCCCGGCGCAGCGCACCGTGATCGACATGTCGGCGCCCAACCTGGCCAAGGAAATGCACGTTGGCCACCTGCGCTCCACCATCATCGGCGACGGCGTGGCCCGGGTCCTGGAGTTCCTCGGCGACACCGTGATCCGCCAGAACCACGTGGGCGACTGGGGCACCCAGTTCGGCATGCTGATGGCCTACCTGGAAGAAAACCCCATCACCAGTGACGAGCTGTCGGACCTGGAGAACTTCTACCGCGCCGCCAAGCAGCGCTTCGACGAGTCCGAAGCCTTCGCCGACCGCGCCCGCGGCCTGGTGGTCAAGCTGCAGGCCGGCGACCCGGACTGCCTGGAGCTGTGGACCAAGTTCAAGGACATCTCCCTGTCCCACTGCCAGAAGATCTACGAACTGCTCAACGTCAAGCTGACCATGGCCGACGTGATGGGCGAGAGCGCCTACAACGACGACCTGATCAACGTGGTCAACGACCTCAAGGCCCAGGGCCTGCTGGTGGAGAGCAACGGCGCCCAGTGCGTGTTCCTCGACGAGTTCAAGAACGCCGAAGGCGAGCCGCTGCCGGTGATCATCGTCAAGGCCGACGGCGGCTACCTGTACGCCACCACCGACCTGGCGGCCGTGCGCTACCGCAGCGGCAAGCTCAAGGCCGATCGCGCCCTGTACTTCGTCGACCAACGCCAGGCCCTGCACTTCCAGCAAGTGTTCGCCGTGGCCCGCAAGGCCGGCTTCGTGACCCATCCGATGGAAATGGAGCACATGGGCTTCGGCACCATGAACGGCGCCGACGGCCGTCCGTTCAAGACCCGCGACGGCGGCACCGTGAAGCTCATCGACCTGCTGACCGAAGCCGAAGAGCGTGCCTACGCCCTGGTGAAGGAAAAGAACCCGCAACTGCCGGAAGCCGACCTGCGCAGCATCGCCAAGGTGGTGGGCATCGACTCGGTGAAGTACGCCGACCTGTCCAAGCACCGCACCAGCGACTACAGCTTCAACTTCGACCTGATGCTCAACTTCGAAGGCAACACCGCGCCGTACCTGCTGTACGCCTACACCCGCGCCGCCGGTGTGTTCCGCAAGCTGGGCAAGGATTTCAGCGAAGTTGGCGGGCAGATCGAACTGCACGCCGCCCAGGAACTGGAGCTGGCGGCCAAGCTGGCGCAATTCGGCGAGATTCTCAACAACGTCGCCGAGAAGGGCACGCCGCACATCCTCTGCACCTACCTGTATGACGTGGCCGGCCTGTTCTCCAGCTTCTATGAAAACTGCCCGATCCTGGCAGCCGAGACGCCGACCCAGATGCACAGCCGTCTGCGCCTCACCGAGCTGACCCGGCGCACCCTCAAGCAAGGTCTGGAACTGCTGGGCCTCAAAGTCCTGGAGCAAATGTAAGTTGGCTGCCAAGAAAAAACCTGCACCCAAGCGTGGCGCCAGCCGTTACCAGGCCCCGGCCAAGAAGCCGATTCCGGGCTGGTTGTGGCTGGCCATCGGCCTGACCATCGGAGCCTTCATCGTGTTCCTGATGAAGCTCGAGCCCGGCAAGGGCGGCGACAGCGTCAAGCGCGAGAAGATCGAACAGCAGAAAGCTACCAAGATCGCCGAGGCCAACAAGACCCCGCCGAGCCCCCAGCAACCGGTGAAGCCGAAATACGACTTCTACACCCTGTTGCCGGAATCGGAGGTCATCGTGCCACCGGAAGCCGTGCCGGAAAAAACCCTGCCGACGCCACAGGTGCCGCCAGTGCCGACCACTCCGGTAACCCCGGCGGAAGCGGCCAAGATCGACACCGCCCGTGCCCAGGCAGCCCTGGCCGGGATCACCCCGCCACCAGCGCCACCGGTGGCCAAGGCGGCGCCGGTGACCAAGTTCTTCCTCCAGGCCGGTTCGTTCCGCAAGGAAGCCGATGCCGACAAGGTCCGGGCGCAGATCATCCTGCTGGGCCAGTCAGTCTCGGTGGAGTCCGGCACGGTGAAGGATGAAACCTGGTACCGGGTGTTGGTGGGCCCGTTCAGCAACCGCGAACAGCTGACCGTGGCGCAGAAGCAACTGGCCGGCGCCGGCTTCAGCAACCTGCTGTTACAACAGCGCCAGAACCGCTAAGCCGACCGCTACGCGATTGACCGCCGGCACGCCCACTCCTGCAAACACCCCGTAGGAGTGGGCTTGCCGGCGAAGCTCTCGCAACTTGCAACAATGACCGCCGGTCCCTCGCTACAGCCTCCGGTTGAAAAACGTCCGGCCACCCCCATATGAGTTTCCATCAGGGCACTTTCGCCCCGCTGTGTGGAGACTCCCCCCTTGACCACCATCGTTTCAGTCCGCCGCCACGGCAAAGTCGTCATGGGCGGCGACGGCCAGGTTTCTCTCGGCAACACCGTGATGAAAGGCAACGCGAAAAAAGTCCGCCGCCTCTATCACGGCCAGGTCATCGCCGGCTTTGCCGGGGCCACCGCCGACGCCTTCACCCTGTTCGAGCGCTTTGAGGGCCAACTGGAGAAGCACCAGGGCCATCTGGTCCGTGCCGCCGTCGAGCTGGCCAAGGAATGGCGTACCGATCGCTCCCTGAGCCGCCTGGAAGCCATGCTGGCCGTGGCCAACAAGGATGCATCCTTGATCATCACCGGCAATGGCGACGTGGTTGAGCCCGAAGACGGCCTGATCGCCATGGGTTCCGGTGGCGCCTACGCCCAGGCCGCCGCCAGCGCCCTGCTGAAAAAGACCGACCTGTCGGCCCGTGAAATCGTCGAGACCGCCCTCGGCATCGCCGGCGACATCTGTGTATTCACCAACCACACTCAAACCATCGAGGAGCAGGATCTCGCGGAATAAGCCTGTTGCGGCGCTTGCGCCACGGCATTCATTCTTGCTTGAGGACCGCCAACTACTATGTCCATGACACCCCGCGAAATCGTCCACGAACTCAATCGCCATATCATCGGCCAGGACGATGCCAAGCGCGCCGTCGCTATCGCCCTGCGCAACCGCTGGCGCCGGATGCAACTGCCGGCCGAGCTGCGCGTTGAAGTGACCCCCAAGAACATCCTGATGATCGGCCCGACCGGCGTCGGCAAGACCGAGATCGCCCGTCGCCTGGCCAAGCTGGCCAACGCGCCCTTCATCAAGGTCGAAGCCACCAAGTTCACCGAGGTCGGCTATGTGGGCCGCGACGTTGAATCCATCATCCGCGACCTGGCCGACGCGGCGATCAAGATGTTCCGCGAACAGGAAATGATCCGGGTTCGCCATCGCGCCGAAGACGCCGCCGAAGAACGCATCCTCGATGCCCTGCTGCCACCGGCACGTACCGGCTTCAACAGCGACGACGCGGCCCCGGCCCATGATTCCAACACCCGCCAGCTGTTCCGCAAGCGCCTGCGCGAAGGCCAGCTGGATGACAAGGAAATCGAGATCGAAGTGGCGGAAGCTGCAGGCGTCGACATTTCCGCGCCACCGGGCATGGAAGAAATGACCAACCAGCTGCAGAGCCTGTTCGCCAACATGGGCAAGGGCAAGCGCAAGAACCGCAAGCTCAAGGTCAAGGAAGCGCTCAAGCTGGTACGCGACGAAGAAGCCAGCCGCCTGGTCAACGACGAAGAACTCAAGGCCAAGGCCCTGGAAGCCGTCGAGCAGCACGGCATCGTGTTCATCGACGAGATCGACAAGGTGGCCAAGCGCGGCAACGCCGGCGGTGTGGACGTCTCCCGCGAGGGCGTGCAGCGTGACCTGCTGCCGCTGATCGAAGGCTGCACCGTCAACACCAAGCTGGGCATGGTCAAGACCGACCACATCCTGTTCATTGCCTCCGGTGCCTTCCACCTGAGCAAGCCCAGCGACCTGGTACCGGAGCTGCAAGGCCGTCTGCCGATCCGCGTGGAACTCAAGGCGCTGTCGCCGGAAGACTTCGAGCGCATCCTCAGCGAGCCGCACGCGTCGCTGACCGAGCAATATCGCGAGTTGCTGAAGACCGAAGGCCTGAACATCGAGTTTCTGCCCGAAGGCATCAAGCGCCTGGCGGAAATCGCCTGGCAGGTCAACGAGAAGACCGAGAACATCGGTGCCCGTCGCCTGCACACCCTGCTCGAGCGCCTGCTGGAAGAGGTGTCGTTCAGTGCCGGTGACCTGGCCAGCGCCCACAGCGAAGAGCCGATCCGCATCGACGCCGCCTACGTCAACAGCCACCTGGGCGAATTGGCGCAGAACGAAGACCTTTCCCGTTATATCCTGTAAACCTTCGCCACCCATGCACGGACTGGCTTGCCAGCGATAGGGCCTCCCCCCGATCGCCGGCAAGCCGGCTCCTGCCGGAAGGACTACAGGTCATGAGCAAACTTCCCACCGGTATCAACCTGCACAAAGCCTCGAAAACCCTGACCCTGACTTACGGGCCAGACGAGGTCTATCACCTGCCTGCAGAACTCCTGCGGGTGCATTCTCCCTCCGCCGAGGTCCAGGGCCACGGCAAACCCATCCTGCAATTCGGCAAGCTTGGCGTCGGCCTGACCAAGGTTGAACCGGCGGGCCAGTACGCACTGAAATTGACCTTCGACGACGGTCATGACAGCGGACTGTTCACCTGGGACTACCTCTACCAACTGGCGCTGCGCCAGGACGAGCTGTGGAACGACTACCTGGCGGAGCTCAAGGCTGCCGGAAAATCCCGCGATCCGAACGAGTCCATCGTCAAGCTGATGCTCTAGCTCAAGGCTCCGATGGTTTAGAGGGCATTTTCTAATTTCATCTGTTTGAATGCTTGGCTGTATGGCCAATGAATGGCCTGCTTGCGGAAAAAATTAAACTCGGGTAACCAATGGAGCTGGCAAGTTCCCTGCAGAGCTTTCGGAACAAAAAAGCAGCGGTGCGCAATCAACGGTCACCCGAGCAGTAGTACCTGGCATCGTGCTGTGTGACTGCACAGCAGGTCCGGTACTCGTCTCAGGACAATGGAGCGTCGTAGATGAGTAACAAGAATAACGATGACCTGAAACGCCAAGCCTCGGAAAACACCCTGGGGCTCAATCCGGTCATTGGCTTGCGTAGAAAGGACCTGCTTACTTCCGCTCGAATGGTGCTTGCCCAGGCCATCAAACAACCCATCCACAGCGTCAAGCACGTCGCCCATTTCGGCATCGAACTCAAGAACGTGATGTTCGGCAAATCCACCCTGCAGCCGGAGAGCGACGACCGTCGCTTCAACGACCCGGCGTGGAGCCAGAACCCGCTGTACAAACGCTACCTGCAAACCTACCTGGCGTGGCGCAAGGAGCTCCACGACTGGATCGACGACAGCAGCCTGTCCGAGCAGGACATCAGCCGCGGTCACTTCGTGATCAACCTGATGACCGAAGCCATGGCCCCGACCAACAGCGCGGCCAACCCCGCAGCGGTCAAGCGTTTCTTCGAAACCGGTGGCAAGAGCCTGCTGGACGGCCTGTCACATCTGGCCAAGGACCTGGTGCACAACGGCGGCATGCCCAGCCAGGTCAACATGGACGCCTTCGAAGTGGGCAAGAACCTGGGCACCAGTGAAGGCGCGGTAGTGTTTCGCAATGACGTGCTGGAGCTGATCCAGTACCGGCCGATCACCGAGCAGGTGCATGAGCGCCCGCTGCTGGTGGTGCCACCGCAGATCAACAAGTTCTATGTCTTCGACCTCAGCCCGGACAAGAGCCTGGCGCGCTTCTGCCTGCGCAACAACGTGCAGACCTTTATCGTCAGCTGGCGCAACCCCACCAAGGCCCAGCGCGAATGGGGCCTGTCCACCTACATCGAAGCCCTGAAAGAAGCGGTCGACGTAGTGACCGCGATCACCGGCAGCAAGGACGTGAACATGCTCGGCGCCTGCTCCGGCGGCATCACCTGCACCGCGCTGCTGGGCCACTACGCGGCGCTGGGGCAGAAGAAGGTCAACGCCCTGACCCTGCTGGTCAGCGTACTGGACACCACCCTGGACACCCAGGTAGCACTGTTCGTCGACGAGCAGACCCTGGAAGCGGCCAAGCGCCACTCCTATCAGGCCGGAGTCCTGGAAGGCCGCGACATGGCCAAGGTGTTCGCCTGGATGCGCCCCAACGACCTGATCTGGAACTACTGGGTCAACAACTACCTGCTGGGCAACGAGCCGCCGGTGTTCGACATCCTGTTCTGGAACAACGACACCACTCGCCTGCCCGCCGCCTTCCACGGCGACCTGATCGAAATGTTCAAGAACAACCCGCTGGTGCGCCCCAATGCACTGGAAGTGTGCGGCACGCCGATCGACCTCAAGCAGGTGACCGCCGATATCTTCTCCCTGGCCGGCACCAACGACCACATCACCCCGTGGAAGTCCTGCTACAAGTCGGCGCAGCTGTTTGGCGGCAACGTCGAGTTCGTGCTCTCCAGCAGCGGCCATATCCAGAGCATCCTCAACCCGCCTGGCAACCCCAAGGCGCGCTACATGACCAGCACCGACATTCCGGCCTGCCCCGACCAGTGGCAGGAAAACTCGATCAAGCACACTGATTCCTGGTGGCTGCATTGGCAGGCCTGGCAGGCCGAGCGCTCAGGTGACCTGAAGCCGGCACCCACCAGCCTGGGCAACAAGAAGTATGCAGCCGCCGAAGCGGCGCCCGGGACCTACGTCCACGAGCGCTGAGCCCCGACCATCGACACGGCGGCGCCAGGAGGCTCCGCCAAGCCCTATTCTTGACAAGAGGCTCGGCCTCAGGAAATCCGCAGGGCGCCCGGGATGGCGGCTGCGACGGTTTAATTCACAGGGCTACGGCATGCCACACTCATTCATATTCCGCACCGTCGACCTGGATGGCCAGACCATCCGCACCGCGGTACGCCCAGGCAAGCCGCACTTGACGCCGCTGCTGATCTTCAACGGCATCGGCGCCAACCTGGAACTGGTGTTTCCCTTTGTCCAGGCCCTGGATCCGGACCTCGAGGTGATCGCCTTCGATGTGCCCGGTGTCGGCGGCTCCTCCACGCCGAGCCGGCCCTACCGCTTTCCCGGGCTGGCCAAGCTGACCGCGCGGATGCTCGACTACCTGGACTACGGCCAGGTCAATGCAGTGGGTGTGTCCTGGGGCGGCGCGCTGGCCCAGCAGTTCGCCTACGACTACCCCGAGCGCTGCAAGAAGCTGGTGCTGGCCGCCACCGCGGCGGGGGCGTTCATGGTCCCGGGCAAACCCAAGGTGCTGTGGATGATGGCCAGCCCACGGCGCTACGTGCAGCCCTCCCATGTGATGCGCATCGCGCCGCTGATCTATGGCGGCTCCTTCCGCCGCGACCCGAGCCTGGCAGCCGAACACGCAGCCAAGGTGCGCTCGGCCGGCAAGCTCGGCTATTACTGGCAGCTGTTCGCGGGCCTGGGCTGGACCAGCATTCACTGGCTGCACAAGATCCATCAGCCGACCCTGGTGCTGGCCGGCGATGACGACCCGCTGATTCCCCTGATCAACATGCGCATGCTGGCCTGGCGCATACCCAATGCCCAGTTGCACATCATCGATGATGGCCACCTGTTCCTGATCACCCGGGCCGAGGCCGTCGCCCCGATCATCATGAAGTTCCTCCAGGAAGAACGCCAAAGGGCGGTGATGCACCCGCATCCCGAACCTGTGCGCCCTACCAAGTAAAAGATACCTGTCGACAGGATCGTCGCGCGCAAGAAGGGCCAGGACCGACTATGTTGTCTGTCTTGGATTGGTCTGCTTGTTAGTGGTTTGACGAAGGAGTGTTGACTCATGCAAGACAAACCTGCGACGGGCTCATTGCCGTCACCCGCCGCGTATATCAATGCGCAGAGCGCGATCACCGGCCTGCGCGGCCGGGACCTGTTCTCCACCTTGCGCAGCCTGGCGGCCCATAGCCTGCGCAATCCGTTGCACAGTGCCCGGCATACCCTGGCCCTGGGCGGCCAGCTGGGGCGCGTGCTGCTGGGGGAAACCCTGCACAAGACCAACCCCAAGGACAACCGCTTCGCCGACCCGGCCTGGAGCCTAAACCCCTTCTACCGGCGCGGCCTGCAGGCGTACCTGAGCTGGCAGAAGCAGGTGCGCCACTGGATCGACGACAGTGGCATGAGCGAGGACGACCGGGCCCGGGCACACTTTGCCTTTTCCCTGCTCAATGATGCCGTTGCGCCTTCCAATACCCTGCTCAACCCCCTGGCCCTCAAGGAGATCTTCAACACCGGGGGCAACAGCGTGGTGCGGGGCATCGGCAACCTGCTGGATGACCTGCTGCACAACAACGGGTTGCCCAGCCAGGTGACCAAGCACGCCTTCGAGGTGGGCAAGAACCTCGCGGTCACCCCGGGCTCAGTGGTGTTTCGCAATGAATTGCTGGAACTGATCCAGTACAGCCCCATGAGCGAAAAACAGTACGCCAAGCCATTGCTGATCGTGCCGCCGCAAATCAACAAGTACTACATTTTCGACCTGAGCCCGACCAACAGCTTCGTCCAGTACGCGCTGAAAAACGGCCTGCAGGTGTTCATGGTCAGCTGGCGCAACCCGGATGTGCGGCACCGCGAGTGGGGTCTGTCGACCTACGTCGAGGCGGCCGAAGAAGCGCTGAACGTCACCCGGGCGATTACCGGCAGTCGCGAAGTCAACCTGGTGGGAGCCTGTGCCGGAGGGCTGACCATCGCCGCCCTTCAAGGCCATCTGCAGGCCAAGCGCCAGCTGCGCCGGGTGTCCAGCGCGACCTACCTGGTAAGCCTGCTGGACAGCCAGATGGACAGCCCGGCAACGCTGTTCGCCGACGAGAAGACCCTCGAAGCGGCCAAGCGTCGCTCTTATCAGCAAGGGGTACTGGACGGTCGCGATATGGCCAAGGTGTTCGCCTGGATGCGCCCCAACGACCTGATCTGGAACTACTGGGTCAACAACTACCTGCTGGGCAAGGAGCCGCCGGTCTTCGACATTCTCTACTGGAACAACGACAGCACCCGGTTGCCGGCCGCGCTGCACGGCGATCTGCTGGACTTCTTCAAGCACAACCCCCTGAGCCATGTCGGCGGGCTGGAAGTTTGCGGCACGCCGATCGACCTGCAGAAGGTCACGGTGGACAGCTTCAGCGTGGCCGGGATCAACGACCACATCACGCCCTGGGACGCGGTCTACCGCTCGACCCTGCTGCTGGGCGGCGAACGGCGCTTCGTGCTGTCCAACAGCGGCCACGTGCAGAGCATCCTCAACCCGCCGAGCAATCCCAAGGCCAACTACGTGGAGAACCGCAAGCTCAGCAGCGACCCGCGGGCCTGGTACTACGATGCCAAGCACGTGGACGGCAGCTGGTGGAGCCAGTGGCTGACCTGGGTCCAGGAGCGTTCGGGGGCGCAGCGCGAAACCCTCACCACCCTGGGCAACCAGAACTATCCACCGATGGAGGCTGCGCCAGGCACCTACGTGCGCGTGCGCTGAAGACACTTTGCACCACGGTTCCACACCGGAGCCGTGCCCCTTCAATGGACCGACAAGAAGTCAGGATGAAGACCCGCGACCGGATACTCGAATGTGCCCTGCAACTGTTCAACCAAAAGGGCGAGCCCAATGTCTCCACCATGGAGGTGGCCAATGAGATGGGGATCAGCCCCGGCAACCTCTACTACCACTTCCACGGCAAGGAGCCACTGGTGCTCGGCCTGTTCGAGCGCTTTCAGAACGAACTGACGCCGTTGCTGGATCCACCGTCCGACGTCCAGCTGGCGGCGGAAGACTACTGGCTGTTCCTGCACCTGATCGTCGAACGCCTGGCCCACTACCGCTTTCTGTTTCAGGACCTGTCCAACCTGGCCGGGCGCCTGCCAAAACTGGCCAAGGGCATTCGCAACCTGCTCAATGCCTTGAAACGCACCCTGGCCTCCTTGCTGGCCCGGCTCAAGGCTCAGGGGCAACTGGTCAGCGGCACCCAGGCCCTGGGGCAACTGGTGGAACAGATCACCATGACCCTGTTGTTCTCTCTGGATTACCAGCGGATTCTCGATCGCGAAGGCGAAGTCCGGCTGGTGGTCTACCAGATCATGATGCTGGTGGCGCCACACCTGCTGCCGCCCGCAAAGATGGCCACCGAACAGATGGCGCTGCGCTACCTGGATGAGCAGGGCTAGAACGCCTCAATAAAAAACGCCCGGCCTTCCCAGGCCGGGCGTTTTTTTGTTCCTGATGCGATCAGGACTGGCTGCTTGGCGTCGCTGGAGCTGGCGCGGCAGTCGGGGTTGCAGCCGGGCTCGGGGCTGCGGCGGAGTTCGCCGAGCTGGCCGGGGCCGGGGCTGCAGGCTTGGCCGCGACAGCGGGCTTGGCTGCTGGCTTGGCTGCTGGCTTGGCTGCCGCAGGCTTCTTGGCCACAGGCTTTTTCGCCACTGCAGGCTTGGCGGCCGGTTTGGCCGCTGGTTTGGCCGCTGCGGTTTTCGCCGCGGGCTTGGCTGCTGGTTTGGCCGCGGGCTTGGCCGCTACAGGCTTGGCAGCCGGTTTGGCGGCTGGTTTGGCGGCTGCGGTTTTCGCGGCCGGCTTGGCTGCGGGTTTAGCGGCGGCCTTGGTGGCAGGCTTAGCGGCAGGCTTGGCCAGAGGCTTGGCTGCGGGTTTTGCAGCAGGCTTGGCCGCTGCAGTTTTGGCTGCAACCGGCGCAACCTTGGCACCTGTGAGTTTTTCAATCTGCTTGGTCAGGGTATCAACCTTGTCGTGCAATGCCTTGACTTCGTTGCGGCTAGGCACGCCCAGACGCGAGATGGCGCTGTTCAAGCGCTTGTCGAAAGCACCTTCCAGTTCATCCCACTTACCCAGGGCACGATCCTTGACGTCGCTGATACGCGACTTGGCCGAAGTTGCGGAATCTTTTGCCGCATCAACTTTCTTGCCGACTACGCTCTTAGTCAGTTTCTCGGCTTTCTCACCATCTTTGACCAATGTCTCGAAAAGCTTGCTGCCGTCAGAGTCGATTTTCGAGTACACGCCTAAACCAGCAAGCCAAATTTTACGGGAGTACTCTTCGACTTTCCCGATCCACGAGCTGCCTTCTTTTTCAGTATTCTTTTTACCAGCCATCCCGTTCTCCTTAATGTTTACGCGCGACACGTTCGAGCAACGCCGTCAGCTCATCGAGCTTAGCAGAGAGTGTCTCAACGTCATGTTTAGACGGAATGCCGATACGATTCAAGGCACTGGCGACGCGCGTGTCAAAAGCCTTCTCGACCTTGTCCAGTTGCACTTCGACTTTGCCTTTAAGAGTGCTGACATCCCCTTTAACGCCATCTATCTGACTGTTGGCCGCTTCAAGTTGTTCAGTGACAACTTTTTTGCCTTTCTTTTCAACGGATTGACCAGCCTTGATCAACTCCTGAAAGTACTCGCTGCCTTCCTGACCGACTTTGGCGTAGGCCCCCAGGCCTGCCAGCCAGATCTTGCGGGCATAGGTTTTGACTTCACTCAGAGCAGTCGATTGGGCATCAACTTTTTTCTTCAGAATTACTTTGGCCATGGTGCACCTCACGCGCAGAAGGTTTGAGGAACTGCCCTCGGAAAGAGGACCTGAGGTACAACCTAGAGAGAAAAATTAGAATCGGCACCCTAACGACTGTCATGAATTCATGTAGGAGCCGGTTCAGGCCAGGGCCTTGTCCAGAGCCTTTTCGATTTCCGACTTGATGGTGCCGCTCATGGCCGACATCAACATCCCCAGTTCCACGTCGATGCGGATCGACTCTTCACCCACATGCACCGCGCCTTTGACGCCCGAGCGCTTGAGGTTCAGGGTATCGCCTGCCCACTGCGGCTCCAGGCCATATTGATCGGCGAGTTTCTGCGCCAGTTTGTCGGCCTTTTCACGGGCTGCCTGCTTGCCCAGGCCATGGGCACGTTCAACACTAATACGGGCCATTGAAGGTCTCCTGCTGTTTCGGGACTTGCCTGAAGCATCTTGACCCTGAGTGCGTCAAAACGTCCCGGCGGATCGCTATCTTACATTCAGCCTTGCCAAGACAAAGACCGCCACCGGCATTAGAATGTCCCGCATTCTCTTTTGGTGACAGCGATATGACTGATCAGCGCAAAGGCAGCGATGCCGAACCCACCACTCACTTCGGCTTCAAGAATGTTCCTGAAAGCCAGAAAGCGGAAAAAGTCGCTGAGGTGTTCCACTCGGTAGCGGCCAAGTACGACTTGATGAACGACGTGCTGTCCGGTGGCATGCACCGGCTGTGGAAACGCTTCACGATCGAGCTGTCCGGCGTACGCGCCGGCAATCGCGTACTGGACATCGCCGGCGGCACGGGCGACCTGACCAAGCGTTTCTCCCACCTGGTAGGCCCGACCGGCCAAGTGGTACTGGCCGACATCAACGAATCCATGCTCAAGGTCGGTCGTGACCGCCTGCTGGACCTGGGTGTGGCCGGCAACGTCGAGTTCGTCCAGGCCGATGCGGAAAAACTGCCGTTCCCGGACAACCATTTCGACTGCGTGACCATCGCCTTCGGCCTGCGCAACGTGACCCACAAGGAAGACGCCCTGCGCTCCATGCTGCGGGTGCTCAAGCCCGGCGGTCGCCTGCTGGTGCTGGAGTTCTCCAAGCCCACCAACGCGCTGATGTCCAAGGTCTACGACGCCTACTCGTTCGCCTTCATGCCCCTGGCCGGCAAGCTGATCACCAACGACTCGGAAAGCTACCGCTATCTGGCCGAATCGATCCGCATGCACCCCAACCAGGAAACCCTGAAATCGATGATGGTCGAGGCCGGTTTCGACCGCGTCACCTATCACAACATGACCGCAGGCATCGTTGCCCTGCACCGCGGCATCAAGCCCTGATGTTGCTCAGCGGCCTGCTCGCCAGCGTCGAGACCGGCATCAATCGGGTGCTGCGCCTGGACAGCACGGCGCTGCCGCGCCTGCAGCACCTCAATGGCAAGGTGATAGCTGTGGACTGCCGCAACCCGGCGCTGCAGCTGTTCATCCTGCCCAGCGATGAGGGCCTGATGCTCGCCAGCCAGTGGGCCGCGGACCCGGATTGCACCCTGCGCGCGCCGGCTTCGAGCCTGGTGCGCCTGGCCCTGAGCAAGGACAAGACCGCGGTTCTGCACGGCCCCGAAGTGGAGCTGGAAGGTGACAGCGGCGTGCTGCTGGACCTGGCAGCGATCCTTCAGGACCTGGAGCTGGACTGGGAATACGAACTCTCACGCTGGCTGGGCCCGGTGGCCACTCAGTTGTTCAGCGGCCACGTGCGCAGCCGCGCCCGCTGGTATCAGCAAGGCTTGGCCAGCCTCAACCAGAACCTCGCCGAATTCCTCGCCGAAGAATCGCGGACCCTGGTGGGTCAGCGCGAAGCCGAAGCGCGCTTTCGCGAGCTGGATCAGGCCAAACTCGACCTGGACCGTCTCGAGGCGCGCTTGGAGCGCCTTTCCCGATCCCTTGACCCAAGCGATAACGCATGAAGCTGCTTGCCGTCCGCCGTCTGTTGCGCATCCAGCGCGTCGTGATCCGCTACCGCCTCGATGACCTGCTGTTCGACCTGCCCCTGCCCTGGTTCCTCCTGGCCCTGCGCTTCGCCCTGCCCTGGCGCTGGTTCCCGCGCAAGCCGCTGGACCTGAGCCGCGGTGCACGCCTGCGCCTGGCGTTGCAGGACCTGGGACCGATCTTCATCAAGTTCGGGCAGATCCTCTCCACCCGCCGCGACCTGCTGCCCGAAGACATCGCCGACGAGCTGATGCTGTTGCAGGACCGGGTGCCACCGTTCGACTCGCAAAAGTCCGTGGCCCTGATCGAAGCGCAGCTGGGCAAGAAGATCAGCGACGTGTTCAGCCGTTTCGACATCGAGCCCCTGGCATCGGCGTCGGTGGCCCAGGTGCACGCCGCCAAGCTCAAGACCGGCGAAGAAGTGGTGGTCAAGGTGATCCGCCCAGGCCTCAAGCCGATCATTGCCCAGGACCTGGCGTGGCTGTTCATCCTCGCCCGGGCCGCGGAAAAGCTCTCCGCCGACGCGCGCCTGCTGCACCCGGTGGACGTGGTCAGCGACTACGAGAAAACCATCTACGACGAGCTCGACCTGCTGCGCGAGGCGGCCAACGCCAGCCAGCTCAAGCGCAACTTCGAAGGCTCGCCGCTGCTCTATGTGCCCCAGGTCTACTGGGACTGGTGCCGGCCCAAAGTGCTGGTGATGGAGCGCATCTACGGCATTCAGGTCACCGACCTGGCCACCCTGGCCGACCAGCGCACCGACATGAAGATGCTCGCCGAGCGTGGCGTGGAGATCTTCTTCACCCAGGTGTTCCGCGACAGCTTCTTCCACGCCGACATGCACCCGGGCAACATCTTCGTCAGCACCGTGCAGCCCTGGAGCCCGCAGTACATCGCCATCGACTGCGGCATCGTCGGCAGCCTGACCCCGGAAGACCAGGACTACCTGGCCCGCAACCTGTTTGCCTTCTTCAAGCGCGACTACCGCCGCGTGGCCCAGTTGCACATTGATTCCGGCTGGGTCCCGGCGGAAACCAAGCTCAACGAATTCGAGGCGGCTATCCGCACCGTGTGCGAACCGATCTTCGAAAAACCGCTGAAGGACATTTCCTTCGGCCAGGTGCTGATGCGCCTGTTCCAGACCGCCCGGCGCTTCAACATGGAAGTGCAGCCGCAGTTGGTGCTGCTGCAAAAAACCCTGCTCAACATCGAGGGCCTGGGTCGCCAGCTGTACCCGGACCTGGACCTGTGGAACACCGCGCAACCCTTCCTCGAACGCTGGATGCGCGAACGGGTCAGCCCCAAGGCCGTGCTCGGCAATATCCACAGCCAGATCGAACAGTTGCCGCACCTGGCCAACATGACCCGCGACCTGCTGGAGCGCATGTCGCAACCCCATGCCGCCGATCCGCCTGCGCCCTGGCACAAGCGCAAGGACGACTGGTTCCTGCGCCTGCTGGGCACTGCCCACCTGGGCGGTGGCGCGGTCCTGGCCGCCGGCGGTCCATTGCATGAGCTGGGGCACTGGCCTGCTGGCATCATGATTGCGGTCGGTTTGTATCTGATCGTTCGCCGATAGCCAGTGGCGCGACCTGCTGGCAAACTGTCGAAATCGCCGAGGCGTCACCAGCGGGTCGAGCCCGGTTGTCGGAGTCGAAAATGAAAGATTGGCTGGACCAGATCAAATGGGATGCGGACGGCCTGGTGCCGGCCATCGCCCAGGATCACAAGACCGGGCGCGTACTGATGATGGCCTGGATGAACCGCGAGGCCCTGAGCCTGACCGCTGCCGAGAACCGCGCCATCTACTGGTCACGTTCCCGTGGCAAGCTGTGGCGCAAGGGCGAAGAATCCGGGCACGTGCAGAAGCTTCATGAAATGCGCCTGGACTGCGACGCCGATGTGATCATCCTGATGGTTGAGCAGATCGGCGACATCGCCTGCCATACCGGCCGCCACAGCTGTTTCTACCGCGTCTATGAAGATGGCGAGTGGAAAACCGTCGAACCGGTCCTCAAGGACCCGCACGCGATCTATTCTGCAGGACACTGACATGAGCGATACCCTCACCCGTCTGGCCCAGGTGCTGGAAGAGCGTAAAGACGCCGCAGCCGACAGCTCCTACGTTGCCAGCCTGTACCACAAGGGCCTGAACAAGATTCTGGAAAAAGTCGGCGAAGAATCGGTGGAAACCATCATCGCCGCCAAGGACGCCGCCATCAGCGGCGACTGCAGCGATGTGATCTACGAAACCGCGGACCTGTGGTTCCACACCCTGGTCATGCTGGCGCAGCTGGGGCAGCATCCCCAGGCCGTGCTCGATGAGCTGGACCGCCGCTTCGGTTTGTCCGGACACGCCGAGAAAGCCTCGCGTCCGTCCGCCTGAACAACTTTCTAAGAGGAAACGCAGCATGGGCATTTTTGACTGGAAACACTGGATCGTCATCCTGGTGGTCGTGGTACTGGTATTCGGCACCAAGAAGCTCAAGAACCTGGGCACCGACGTCGGCGAGTCGATCAAGGGCTTTCGCAAGGCCATGAATGACGACGAAAAGCCTGCCGAACCCGTGGTCCCGCCAGCGGCGCAGCCTGTGCCACCGGTTCAGCCGCAGCAGAGCGCGCCGTTGAACCAGCCGCACACCATCGACGTGCAGGCGCAGAAAGTCGAAGAGCCGACCCGCAAAGACTCGTGAGCACTGACTAATGTTTGGTATCAGCTTCTCTGAACTGCTGCTGGTGGGCCTGGTGGCCCTGCTGGTGCTCGGCCCCGAGCGCCTGCCCGGCGCTGCGCGCACCGCCGGCCTGTGGGTCGGGCGCCTCAAGCGCAGCTTCAACGCGATAAAACAGGAAGTTGAACGTGAAATCGGTGCCGACGAAATCCGCCGGCAACTGCACAACGAGCACATTCTGTCCCTGGAGCAGGAAGCGCGGAAAATCCTTGCTCCGACCCAGCAGCAACCGACACCGGTAGAGCCTGTGGCCGAGCAGACGATTCACGCGCCGGGCGCCGCTACGGTCGCCGAAGCGCCACCCGCCAGCGAAGTGCCCGCGCCTCAGCCATCGGCACCAGCACCAGCACCGAACGCAGAGCCTGCAGCCCCCGTGGCAACACCCGCCACCACGGCCCCCCACGACTCCACCTTGCCGCCGCGAGCACCATGAGCGATATCCCAGAGAACGACCAACACATGCCGCTGGTATCGCACCTCACCGAGCTGCGTACCCGCCTGCTGCGCTGCGTAGCGGCGATCTTCATCATCTTCGCCGGGTTGTTCGCCTTCACCCAGCAGATCTACACCATCGTCTCCACCCCGCTGCGCCAGTACCTGCCGGTGGGTGCGACGATGATCGCCACCGACGTCGCCTCGCCGTTCCTCACGCCGCTGAAGCTGACCATGATGGTCTCGCTGTTCCTGGCGATCCCGGTGATCCTGCACCAGATCTGGGGCTTTATCGCACCCGGCCTGTACAAGCATGAAAAGCGCATTGCCGTGCCCTTGCTGGTGTCGAGCATCCTGCTGTTCTACATCGGCATGGCGTTCGCCTACTTCCTGGTGTTCCCGCTGATCTTCAAGTTCTTCGCCGCCGCCACCCCAGCCGGCGTGGAGATGATGACCGATATCACCAGCTACCTCGATTTCGTCATGACCCTGTTCTTCGCCTTCGGCGTGGCCTTCGAGATCCCGGTGGCCGTGGTCCTGCTGGTGTGGATAGGCGTGGTCAACGTGGCGTACCTGCGCAAGATCCGCCCTTACGTGATCATCGGCTGCTTCGTGGTGGGCATGATCCTCACCCCGCCGGACATTTTCTCCCAGACCCTGCTGGCCGTGCCCATGTGGCTGCTGTTCGAGATCGGCGTGCTGTTCGGCGGGCTGATCAGCAAACGTGGCGAGCACCCGGACGATGAGCCGGCCGACGACCACAACGACCAGCCGCCAGCGACCCAAGCGTGAACCTGCTGCTTCTGGAAGAGGCCGATTTCATTGCGGCCGACCGCGTAGTGCTGCGCGACCGACGCCTGACCCACATGCAGGACGTGCATCGGGTGGCGGTCGGCGACAGCCTGCGGGTCGGGCGCATCGGCGGCTTGATGGGCCGTGCCCAGGTACTGCGCCTGGAGGCTGCTGAAGCCGAACTGCAAGTGACCCTCGATCAGCCGCCACCGGCCAAGCTGCCGTTGACCCTGGTGCTGGCCCTGCCGCGCCCGAAAATGCTTCGCCGGGTGTTCCAGACCATAGCGACCATGGGCGTGCCGCGGCTGGTGCTGGTCAACAGCTACCGGGTAGAAAAGAGCTTCTGGCAGACCCCGTTCCTGGAACCCGAAACGATTCGCGAACACCTGGTGCTCGGCCTGGAACAGGCCCGTGACACCGTGCTGCCCGACGTCCTGATCGAAAAACGCTTCAAGCCCTTCGTCGAAGACCGCCTGCCGGCCCTCAGCGCTGGCACCCTGGGGCTGGTGGGCCACCCTGGCCCCTATCCGCCCTGCCCCCGCGGGCTGGACCAGGCCGTCACCCTGGCCATTGGCCCGGAAGGCGGCTGGATTCCCTACGAGATCGATCTTCTGGGCAAGGCCGGCCTGCAACCGGTGCAACTGGGCGAACGCATCCTGCGGGTCGAAACCGCGGTCACCGCCCTGCTTTCGCGCCTGTTCTGAGCCCCCCTGTGCGTGCTGGCCAGCTGGCCAGCCGAACCTCACGACCGTAATGGCAACTAGCCATTTAAGCTACAGAATCCCCCACTCCCGCCGATAGCCTATGGTTAAGCGCACATTGCTAAAAGGGAGTTCGCAGAATGTACCGTTGGCTAGCCAGAAACCTGGGAAACGTAAGCGTCAGCCTCAAGCTGGGTATCGGCTTCGGCCTGGTACTGCTCCTGACCCTGCTGATCACCGCCACCGGCTGGACCGGCCTGAGCCGAGTGATCGACCGAGGCGACAAACTGGGCAATATCTCCGTTATCTACGCCCTGACCAAGGACCTGCGCATCGCCCGCCTCAACTACGAGATGAGCCGCGGTGAACACGGCCCGGCAGCGGTCAACGACTTCCTCAAGCAACTCGACGACGGCCTGCAGGACGCCCGCGCGCAACTGCAGCAGCCGGAAAGCATCACCATGGTCGACCAGCAACTGGACGCCGTGGCCGAATACCGGAAAGCCTTTACCGACATGACTCGCGCCACCGCCAGCCGCGAGGCCGCGAGGTCCCAGCTTGGCGCTACCGCAGACAACGCCGTGGCCCGGGTCGCGGAGGTTGAGAACTCGCTGCTGCAAGGCGACAGCGTGGCGCAGTTCAATAGCGTGATCGACCTGTCCAAGCTGATCCAGCAGGCACGCTTCCAGGTACGCGGTTACACCTACAGTGCCAAGCCCGAAGCCAAGCAGCCGGCGCTGGACGCCATCGACAACGCCCTGAACAACCTCACCAGCCTGCCTTCGCGCCTGCCCGAGCAGCACGTTGCCAACCTGCAACAGGCCAGCGACTCGCTGAAGGCCTATCGGATGGCCGTCAGCGCCTACAGCGACGCCGAAGAAGCCAGCGCGGCTGCGCTCAAGCGCATGGCCGCCCAGGGCGAGCGGCTGATGGACCTGAGCAAGCAGCTGACCGTGGCCCAGACCGCCAAGCGTGACAGCGACGCCGCGCAGGCCAAGAACACCCTACTGATCGCCACCTTGCTGGCCATGCTGTTCGGCCTGATCGCCGCCTGGGCCATCACCCGGCAGATCACCCAGCCGCTGCAGCAGACCCTCAAGGCCGCCGAGCGCGTGGCCTCCGGGGACCTGAGCCAAAACCTCGCCGTGGAGCGCCGCGACGAACTGGGCCAACTGCAGAAAGCCATGCAGCGCATGACGGTGAGCCTGCGGGAACTGATCGGCGGCATCAGCGACGGGGTGACCCAGATCGCCAGCGCCGCCGAGCAACTGTCCGCAGTGACCGAGCAGACCAGCGCCGGGGTCAACAGCCAGAAAGTCGAGACCGACCAGGTGGCCACGGCCATGAACGAAATGGCCGCCACCGTGCAGGAAGTGGCGCGCAACGCCGAAGAGGCCTCCGAGGCCGCTGTGGCGGCCGACCAACAGGCCCGCGAGGGCGACCGGGTGGTGAACGAAGCCATCGCCCTGATCGAGCGCCTGGCCAGCGAGGTGGGGCACTCCACCGAGGCCATGGGCCATCTCAAGCAGGAAAGCGACAAGATCGGCAGCGTCCTGGATGTAATCCAGTCGGTAGCCCAGCAGACCAACCTGCTGGCCCTGAACGCCGCCATCGAGGCCGCCCGGGCCGGTGAAGCCGGTCGGGGTTTTGCCGTGGTGGCGGATGAAGTGCGCAGCCTGGCGCAACGCACCCAGCAATCCACCGAAGAAATCGCTGAACTCATCGTTGGCCTGCAAAGCGGCACCCAGCAGGTGGCCAGCACTCTGGACACCAGCCGCAGCCTGACCGACAGCAGTGTCGAGCTGACACGCCGAGCCGGAGGGTCTCTGGAAAACATCACCCGTACCGTGTCGGCGATCCAGGCGATGAACCAGCAGATCGCCGCGGCAGCAGAGCAGCAGAGCGCGGTGGCGGAAGAAATCAACCGCAGCGTGTTGAATGTGCGGGATGTGTCTGAACAGACGTCATCGGCCAGCGAAGAAACCGCCGCCTCCAGCGCCGAGCTGGCGCGGCTGGGGATTCACCTGCAGAGCCTGGTGGGGCGTTTCCGGGTCTGAGCCGCTTCGCCGGCAAGCCGGCTCCTACCGGAAAATGCAGGAGCCGGCCTTACAGCACCTGGCGCAGGAACGCCTGGGCCCGCGGGTCCTGCGGCGCGTCGAAGAACACCTGCGGCGCCGCGTCTTCCAGCAATTTGCCGTGATCGAAGAACAGCACCCGATCCGCCACTTCCCGGGCAAAGCCCATCTCGTGGGTCACGCAGACCATGGTCATGCCTTCCAGGGCCAGGGTCTTCATCACATCCAGCACCTCGCCGACCATTTCCGGGTCCAGGGCCGAGGTCGGTTCGTCGAACAGCATCACCTTGGGCTCCATGGCCAGGGCCCGGGCGATGGCCACGCGCTGCTGCTGGCCACCGGAAAGCCGCGAAGGAAACTCGTGGGCCTTCTGGGCGATACCGACCTTTTCCAGCAACGCCAGGGCCTTGGCCTCGCGCTCCTGCTTGCCGCGCTTGCGTACCACCTTCTGCGCCAGGCAGAGGTTTTCCAGCACGGTCATGTGCGGGAACAGGTTGAAGTGCTGGAACACCATGCCGACTTCCCGGCGGTAGGCGTTCACATCGGTCCTCGGGTCGGCCAGTTGCAGCCCGTCGATGCTCACCGAGCCGGAATCGAACTCTTCAAGGCCATTGAGGCAACGCAGGAAGGTCGACTTGCCGGAGCCGGACGGGCCGATCACCACCAGCACCTCGCCCTTGGCCACCTGGGTGGTGACGTTATCCACCGCACGCACCACCTGGCCGCGGGTGTCGAAGACTTTTACCAGATCGCGGACTTCAATCACTTTGCGCGAGCCTCCGCTCAAGCCGGCTGGCCATCTTCGACAGCGGCAGGTTGATCAACAAATACAGGCCCGCCACACAGAACAGGATTTCGAATGGCGAGAACGACGTGGTAATGACTTCCCGGCCGCTCTTGAGCAGTTCGGTAATGGCGATCACCGAGACCAGGGAGGTGTCCTTGACCAGGCTGATGAACTGCCCGGCCAGCGGCGGCAGCACCCGCTTGAAGGCCTGGGGCAGCACCACATGGCGCATCGACTGGCCGGCGCTGAGCCCCAGGGAGCGGGCGGCTTCGTTCTGCCCACGGGCGATGGACTGCACCCCGGCGCGAACGATTTCCGCCACATAGGCCCCGGTAAACAGCGACAGCGCGGCGATCCCGGCGAACTCCCGGGACAGATTGAGCACCGTGCCGATAAAGAAATAGAAGATGAAGATCTGCACCAGCAGCGGCGTGCCCCGCACCAGTTCGACATAGATCGTCGACAGGTCGCGCAGGGTCGGGTTGCTGGACAACCGGCACAGGCCGGTACCCAGGCCGATCAGCAGCCCCAGCACGCCGGACACCACCGACAGCCACAAGGTGGTCCACAGGCCCCACAACAACGGGCCCGCGGCCCAGTGCCGGGTCACGCCGATGACATCGCCTTCGGCCACGTCATCGCCCCTAGCCACCTGCAAGCTGCTTTCATCGACGCTCAGATGCTGCTCGGCACCCGAGTCACCGCGCAGCGTGACTTGCGCCTTGCCACCCTGGCGCACCACCTCGGCGACGGTGGAGATTTCCGCCGCCCGCTGGGACTCTTCGGCCTGATAGGCGAAGTACTGGGGGACACGGTTCCAGCGCCACTCGTAGGACATCAACGAGGTGGCGTAGTACAGCGCGCCAGCCAGACCGATCAGCACCAGCACGGTCAGCACGTGCCAGGGCCATTGGGCTTTCTTGTGTTTGTTCACTTTGCAGGTTCCAGCGGTTTGCAGCGGGGAGGTTCGGCAGAGCCCGGGTGGGCATCGTCGCGAGCAGGCTCGCTCCTACAAAAACGCTATGCGCCCTGTAGAAGCGAGCTTGCTCGCGATCAACCAGAAGTCAGTGGCCTGACACCTATTCCATGTCCTTGAGCCACTCGGTGCTCTTGAACCACTTGTCATGGATGCGATCGTAGGTGCCGTCTTCGTGGATCTGGTGCAGGAAGTTGTTGATGAAGTTGATGCTGTCGTAATCGCCCTTCTTCAAACCGAAGGCCAGGGGCTCGTAGGTGAACGGCTTGTCGAGGAATACCAGCTTGCCATTGCCTACTTTGTTGACGGCTACCACGTTGTACGGGGCGTCGTAGATGAAGGCGTCGGCCTTGCCGTTGACCACGTCCAGCACCGCTTCCTGCTCGTTGTCGTAGCCGTGGTACTTGGCCTTGGCGATCAGCTTCTTGGCGACCATCTCACCGGTGGTGCCCAGCTTGGACGTGATGCGGTAGTCGGCGCTGTTCAGGTCCTTGTAGGACTTGATGGTGCCTTCCAGGTCCTTGCGAATCAGCAGGGTCTGGCCCACCACGATGAAGGGTTCGCTGAAGTTCAGGCGCAGGTTGCGTTCCTGGGTCAGGGTCATGCCGCTGCCGATCATGTCGAACTTGTCGGTCAGCAGGGCCGGGATGATGCCGTCGTAGCCAGTGGAAACCATCTCCAGCTTGACCCCCATGGACTTGGCCATGGCCTTGAGCAGGTCGACTTCGAAACCGATGATTTCGCCGCGCTTGTTGGTCATTTCGAACGGCATGTAGGTCGGGTCCATGCCGACTTTCAGCGTGCCGCGCTTGACCGCGTCGTCGATAGCGCCGGCCTGGGCCGTGTTGACCGCCAGCAGGGCTGCGGCCCCCGCCAGCAGCAGCGAAAGATACTTCTTCATCTCAAGTCCCCTGAAGCCATTTTATTGTGGTGTCTGCGCACGGCGGTCATCTGCTTGAGTGCTTCGAATGGCAGGCCGTTGTCGATTGCGCGCAGAAATTTGCGGGTGCGATGCTAACGCACTCGGCCATTTGCACAAGGATTTTTGTTGTTTCAGGGGGAGCGACCGGTGGCCGCTGCCACAGCCTCCGGCAAGGCGTAGGCGGCCATTGGCGCCATAAAGCAAAACGCCCTTGAGCAAGAGCTCAAGGGCGTTGGCTTCAGGCCGGTTGCGGCGCCGCGTTCAGCGGCTGCAACGGCAGCAGCGGTGCATGGGGATCGGCATCCACCGACTGGCGCCAGGCACTCAGCCATTCGCTGTGCCCCTCGCTCCAGACCTGTTCGTGCAGGCGCCCCAGGGCTACCGGGTCGCTCAGCAGCGCCAGGCGCTCGCTGTTGTTCAGGGCCGCCGGGCCGACTTTCAGGGCATGCCGTACACGCTCCTGGCGCAGCCACTCGATGGGCTCGGCCTGGGTGTGGCGCGAGGTCGCCAGGGCACAGGCCAGGGCGTTCTGCTGCGGATCCACCACGGCCCGGACAAAGCCGTCGTTGAGCGCATGCCAGCGGTTTTCGTGGGTGTACTGGTCGGTTGCCAGCAGCGCCTGGGGCGGAGCGTATTCCTCGGGGATCAGGAACAGGCTTTCATCACGGGACTTCAGGCCCAGGCCCACGCGGCTGGAGATCACCGACACCGGGATCGACAGCATCAACGAACCGACGATCGGTACCAGCCACCAGAGGAAGCTCGGGTTCAACCAGATCACCAAGAGCGCCCAGCAGAAGCCCAGCAGGGTCTGTGGACCGTGGCGCTTGACCGCTTCGCTCCACGGCGTGGAGTCGTCGTCACGCTGCGGCGAGTTCCAGGTCGCGGCCCAGCCCAGGAACGCGGCCAGGACGAAACGGGTGTGGAAAATCATCCGCACCGGCGCCAGCAACATGGAGAACAGCATCTCCAGGAGCATCGACAGGGTCACCTTGAACTTGCCACCGAACTCTTTCGCACCCTTGGCCCAGATCAGGATGATGCTCAAGAGCTTGGGCAGGAACAGCAGCACGATGGTGGTGGAGAACAGCGCGATGGCCTTGTCCGGGTGCCACTGCGGCCACAGCGGATACAGCTGCCGCGGCTCGAGGAAGTACTGCGGCTCCATCAGGGTGTTGACCGCCAGCAGGGCCGTGGACAGCACCAGGAAGAAGAACCACAGCGGCGCCGACAGGTAGGACATCACCCCGGTGAGGAACACCGCGCGGTGCACCGGGTGCATGCCCTTGACCAGGAACAGGCGGAAGTTCATCAGGTTGCCGTGGCACCAGCGCCGGTCACGCTTGAGTTCGTCCAGCAGGTTCGGCGGCAACTCTTCGTAGCTGCCCGGCAGGTCGTAGGCAATCCACACGCCCCAGCCGGCACGGCGCATCAGCGCGGCTTCGACGAAGTCGTGGGAGAGAATCGCACCGGCGAAGGCACCCTTGCCCGGCAACGGCGCCAGGGCACAGTGCTCGATGAACGGCTTCATGCGGATGATCGCGTTGTGCCCCCAGTAGTGGGATTCCCCCAACTGCCAGAAGTGCAGGCCAGCCGTGAACAGCGGGCCGTAGACCCGGGTGGCGAACTGCTGCATGCGCGCATACAGGGTGTCCATGCCCGAGGCCCGTGGCGCGGTCTGGATGATCCCCGCGTCCGGCGTGGCTTCCATCAGGCGTACCAGGCTGGTCAGGCATTCGCCGCTCATCACGCTGTCGGCGTCCAGTACCACCATGTACTTGTAGTCACCGCCCCAGCGACGGCAGAAGTCGTCGAGGTTGCCGCTCTTGCGTTTCACTCGGCGGCGACGGCGGCGATAGAAGATCTTGCCGAAGCCCTTGGCTTCGCGGCAGACATCCAGCCAGGCCTGCTGCTCGGCCACGCAGATGTCGCTGTCGTTGCTGTCGCTGAGGACGAAGAAGTCGAAGCGGTCCAGGTCACCGGTGGCGGCCACCGACTCGAAGGTCGCGCGCAGGCCGGCAAACACCCGGGGCACGTCTTCGTTGCAGATCGGCATCACCAGTGCGGTGCGCGCATCCTTGGGAATCGGCTCGTTGCCGGCGCTGGCCCCGGAGATGCGGTACTTGTCGTGGCCGGTCAGCAGTTCCAGGAAACCCATCAGGGCGGTCCAGAAACCTGCCGAGACCCAGCAGAACAGGATCCCGAACAGAATCAGGATGCTGGTCTGCAGGGCATAGGGCAGCACTTGCTGGGCGGTCTGCATCAGCGGCTGGTGCATGACCTCTTCCAGGTCGACGAAGGACCAGCCCTGGTACGGCATGATGCCTTTCATGTACCAGCCGGCGACGATGGTCTGGCCGAGCATCAGCACCAGCAGGATGTAGCGGCGGATCGAACCGACGGTACGCCAGCGGGCGGCCGGCAGTACCCGTTCGTCCTTCTTCGGCGCTGGCGGGTTGGTACGCCCGGTCAGGCGCCGCCAGCCGCGCACCAGGATATTGGTGCGCCACGGCTCCGGGACCACCTTGGTGCGGCGGATCGGCGGCGTGGCCTTGAGGCAGACCCGGCCCTCGGCGTCCACCGTGAGCATTTGCGCTTCTTCCAGCTCAGCGGCGGTGCTCAGGGTCAGGCGCTGGCCCACCGAGGCCTGGGCGGCATCGGTGGGGCCATCGAAGGTGCTGGACGACAGGCGTTGGTGCAATTCGCTGAAGGACTGGCAGCCCGCGAGTTCCGCGCGCTGCTGGTCCGACATCGGCAAATGCGCCAGGTACTCGGCAAGAGACTCTGGCTGTAGTTGAGAGTTACTCATCGGCAGGCAACTGATAGCTCCAGGTCTCGGTCAGGACTTGCTCCGTTTTAACCGGTTCCGGTGTGGCTGGGGCCGCGTCCGCAGCAGCAGGCTGCTTGGCGTCTTTGTGGTCCTTGTCCTTGGCGTTCTTGGCGTCTTTAGCCTCTTTGCCCGGCTGGGCTTGCGCCTGCTTGGCGGCTGCCGCTGCGGCTTCCTTCTCTTTCTTCTCCTGCTGCTTGGCGGCGATCTTGTCGGCCTTGGCGATGGAGGAGTTGGAGTTCGGCGTCGAGGCCTTGGCCGGCTCGGGCTGCGCAATGTCGCGGACCAGAGCGGCACGCATCTCGGTGGACTTGCTCGCGTCCTTGATCTTCATCCGCAGGGTCAGGCGCCAGCCCTTGGTTTCCGGGTTGTAGCGAACGCTGTTTTCCACCAGCTCGGCGTTGTCACCCACGCTGACCTGGCTGCGAACGTCGGCGTTTTCCGGCAATGCCGCCAGGGACGGGCCTTCGAAGTCCACCAGGTAGGCCACGCTACCGTCGGGCTGACGGATCAGGTTGGACTGCTTGACGTCACCGGTGGAACGCAGGGTCTGCTGTACCCAGGCGCTGTCAGGGGAATGCAGGGCCGCTTCGTCGATGGTCCAGTGCAAGCGATAGGCGAAGTCCAGCGGCTGGCCTGGCTCAGGCTGCTTTTCCGGGTTCCAGAACGCCACGATGTTGTCGTTGGTTTCGTCCGCGGTCGGGATCTCCACCAGGTCGACGGTGCCCTTGCCCCAGTCGCCCTTGGGCTCGATCCAGGCGCTTGGGCGCTTGTCGTAGCGGTCGTCGAGGTCTTCATAGTGGCTGAAGTCGCGGCCACGCTGGAGCAGGCCGAAACCACGCGGGTTTTCCACCGAGAAGTTGCTCACGGCCAGATGTTTCGGGTTGTTCAGCGGGCGCCAGATCCACTCGCCATTGCCGGCATGGATCGACAGGCCGCTGGAGTCGTGCAGTTCGCGACGGTAGTTGAGGACCTTCGACGGCTGGTTGGCGCCGAACAGGTACATGCTGGTCAGCGGGGCCAGGCCCAGCTTGCCGACCTTGTCACGCAGGAACACCCGGGCCTTGACGTCGACAATGGTGTCGGCGCCCGGCCGCAGGGTCAGGCGGTAGGCGCCGGTGGCCCGTGGCGAATCCAGCAGGGCGTAGATCACCAGGTGCTTGTCGGTAGGCTTGGGCTGCTGGATCCAGAACTCGCTGAAACGCGGGAATTCCTCGCCGGAAGGCAGGGCGGTGTCGATTGCCAGGCCCCGGGCGGACAGGCCATAGGTATGGCCCTTGCCAACGACGCGGAAATAGCTCGCGCCGAGCATGGTCATGATCTCGTCTTGCTTGTCAGCCTTGTTGATCGGGTACAGCACGCGGAAACCCGCGTAGCCGAGCTTCTCGGTGGCCTTGGGGTCGAACTTCACGTCGCCGAAATCGAAACGGTTCGGGTCGTACTTGATCTCGGTAACGGTGTTGGCGCTGATCTCGTTGATCTTCACCGGCGTGTCGAAGTGCATGCCCTGGTGGTAGAACGACAGCTTGAACGGTGTCTTCTGGTCGGCCCATTCGGCTTTTTCGGTGAGGAAGCGGATTTTCTGGTAATCCGCGAACTTCATCTCACGGAACTCGTTCGGCAGGTTACTGCGCGGGGCCTCGTACTTCTGCCCGGCCAGGTCCTTGGCCTTGACCGACACATCATCCAGATTGAATGCCATGAGTTGACCGGCGCCGAACAGGCAGACCAGCGCAGAGCCCGTCACCAGTGCGTTTCGTAACCGTTTGGCAAACAAGTTTGGTGCATTACAGGGACTAACAATCACGAGCAACCCTCGCCGAAAACAGATCAAAAAACCAACGGCCAGCTATCTATATGCCAGGTTGGCGAGCATTGTTCCGACTCCGATGGGGCTAAATGATTCCCCAAACGGCCGTGGACAAGTCTCTACTTAAGTCAAAATGGACCAACGAACGCTGATCCCCGTAGCGCGCGATTATCTAGTAGCCCGCGTTACAACGCATCAGGGGTAACAAAGTATTTATCGCGAAAAACAGTCGTTTCCGGCCCAAATCGGTGGAAAAAGCTGTTTCAGGCGTTTTCAGGTCTGTAACAGGAAGGTTACCGGGCCATCATTGACCAGGTGCACCTGCATGTCCGCGCCAAAACGCCCTGATGCCACTTTGCCATGCAACTGTTGCGCCTTCACTACCAGGTAGTCAAAAAGCTCTTCGCCAAGGGCCGGCGGCGCCGCTGTGGAAAAGCTCGGGCGCAACCCGCTCTTGGTGTCCGCCGCCAGGGTGAATTGCGACACCAGCAGCAAGCCGCCCTGCACATCCGCCAGGGACAGGTTCATCTTGCCCTCGGCATCACTGAACACCCGATAGTTAAGCAGCTTATGCAGGAGTTTGTCGGCGCTGGCCCGGGTGTCCTCGGGTTCCACCGCCACCAGCACCAGCAATCCCTGGTCCACCGCGCCGACTATTTCCCCGGCGACTTCCACCCGCGCGCCACGCACGCGCTGCAACAGGCCCTTCATGCTTCTTCGGGTGGCAGGTCGAGCAGACGGCGCGCCATCTGGTCGGTGGCGCGTACCAGAGCATCGGTGATGCCCGGCTCGGAGGCGGCGTGGCCAGCGTCGCGGATCACCTGCAGCTCGCTGTTGGGCCAGGCCTGATGCAGCTCCCAGGCGTTGTCCAGCGGGCAGATCACATCGTAGCGGCCATGGATGATGACCCCGGGCAGATGGGCGATCTTGCCCATGTCGCGGATCAGCTGGTCAGGTTCGAGGAAGGCGTTGTTGGTGAAGTAATGACATTCGATACGGGCAATCGACAGCGCCCGCTGGGGCTCGGAGAAACGGTCCACCACCAACGGGTTGGGGCGCAGGGTCGCGGTGCGCCCTTCCCAGCCCGACCAGGCCTTGGCCGCATGCATCTGGGCGATCTGGTCGGTGCCGGTCAGGCGCTTGTGGAAGGCGCTGACCAGGTCATGCCGCTCTTCCAGGGGAATCGGCGCCACATAGTCCTGCCAGTAGTCGGGGAACAGGCGGCTGGCGCCACACTGGTAGTACCACTGGATCTCCTGGGGCCGGGCAAGGAAGATGCCCCGCACGATCAGGCCGAGCACGCGCTCGGGGTGGGTCTGGGCATAGGCCAGGGCCAGGGTCGAACCCCAGGAGCCGCCAAACAGCACCCACTTGTCGATGCCCAGGTGCTGGCGAATGCGCTCAAGGTCCGCCACCAGGTCCCAGGTGGTGTTGTTTTCCAGGCTGGCGTGGGGGGTGGAACGCCCGCAACCGCGCTGGTCGAAGGTGACGATGCGGTACAGATTCGGGTCGAAGTAGCAGCGGCTGGCCCCATCGCAGCCCGCCCCCGGCCCGCCGTGAATGAACACCACCGGCAAACCTTCCGGTGAACCACTTTCGTCGACATACAGCACGTGCGGCTCGTCGACGGCCAGATCGTGCCGGGCATAGGGTTTGATCTGCGGGTACAAAGTCTGCATTACGCGCTCCGTGGAGGTCGGGTTCATCCCTGGCGGGGACTACATTTATTCTGCCGTCCGGCATCATAAACCCGAATTACGCAATGAGCATGTCCTTGGAGAAAACAGGGTTGTCTGCAGGTTTTGCGCGGGGGTCGAAGGCGCTTCGCGAGCAAGCGCGCTCCTACACAAAGGCCTGTATCGGCTGTAGGAGCGCTTGCTGTCAGGCGTAACGTTCCTGCCCCCAGGCCAGCAGCCCCTGGAGCAATTCCTTGAGCACCACCTGGGTCGGTGCTGCCAGGTCCTCGCGATAGCGGAACGGTTCGAACTCTTCCATGTAGGCGCTCTGTGCCAGCTCCAGTTGCACGGCATGGATATGCTCGGCCGGATTGCCGTAGTGGCGGGTGATATGCCCGCCCTTGAAGCGCCCGTTGAGAACATGGGTGTAGTCGTTGTGGCCGGCGCAGATCGCCTCCAGCCGGCTGGCCAGTTGCGGATCGCAGCTGGCGCCATTGAAAGTGCCGAGGTTGAAGTCCGGCAGCTTGCCTTCGAACAGGTGCGGAATCAGCGAGCGGATGGAGTGGGCATCGAACAGCAGGGCATAGCCGAATTCGGCCTTGAGCCGCGCCAACTCTTCCTGGAGGGTGCGGTGGTAAGGCCCCCACACCTCGTGCAGGTACTGCTCGCGCTCCTCACTGGATGGCGCCTGACCTTCGACGAACAAGGGCTCGCCGTCGAACAGGGTGGCCGGGTACAGGCCAGTGGTGGCCCCCACGTACAGGGGCTTGTCATCGGACGGGCGGTTCAGGTCGATGACAAAACGCGAATATTCGGCCGCCAGGGTACTGGCCCCCAGCTCCTGGGCGAACTGGTACAGCCGTGGAATGTGCCAGTCGGTGTCCGGCAGGCTCTGCGCCCGGGGCACCAGCCCGGCCGCCACCGCCGGGGTCAGGCGCGTACCGGCGTGGGGCATGCTGATCAGCAGCGGCACCCGGCCTTGTTTGAAATTCAGAACCTTATCCACAACCCTTCTCCTACACAGTCACTTCAACGCCGTGTCGCACGACGCGCTTTTCCAGATCGCCGCCCAGCCAGTAGGCCAGGTCGGCAGGACGATCGATCTGCCAGGCGACGAAGTCCGCCACCTTGCCCACCTCCAGCGAACCATGGGTCTTTTCCATGCCCAGGGCCTGGGCCGCATGCAGGGTAACCCCGGCCAGGGCCTCCTCGGGGGTCATACGGAAACAGGTACAGGCCATGTTCAGCATCAGCCGCAGCGACAACGCCGGTGACGTACCGGGATTGAGGTCGCTGGCCACGGCGATCTTCACCCCGTGCTTGCGCAGGGCCTCCATTGGCGGCAGCTGGGTTTCCCGAAGGAAATAGAAGGCCCCCGGCAGCAATACCGCCACGGTCCCGGACGCCGCCATGGCTATTGCATCCTCCTCGGTCATGAACTCCAGGTGATCGGCGGATAGCGCATGGTAGCGGGCCGCGAGGCTCGAACCATGCAGCGACGACAGTTGCTCGGCGTGCAGCTTGACCGGCAGGCCGAGCTGTTGCGCGGCAATGAACACCCGCTCCACCTGCTCCGGGGAGAACGCCAGGTATTCACAGAAGGCATCCACCGCGTCTACCAGCCCCTCGGCCGCCAGGGCCGGGAGCATCTCGCTGCAGATATGCTCGATGTAGGCATCGCTGCGCTCGGCGTATTCCGGCGGCAGGGCGTGGGCCGCCAGGCAGGTGCTGCGCACGCTGACCGGCAACTCTTCGCCCAGGCGACGGATCACCCGCAGGATCTTGCGCTCACTGGCCAGGTCCAGGCCGTAGCCGGACTTGATCTCGACACTGGTCACCCCATCGCGCAACAGGCTCAGCAGACGCTTGCGGGCGCTGCCGAACAGCTCTTCCTCGGTGGCGGCCCGAGTAGCCCGCACGGTACTGGCGATACCACCGCCGGCAGCGGCGATCTCGGCATAGCTCACCCCTTGCAGGCGCTGCTCGAACTCACCACTGCGGTTGCCGCCAAAAACCGTGTGGGTGTGGCAATCGATAAAGCCCGGGGTTACCCAGGCTCCAGCCAGGTCCTTGACCTGGGCGTAGTCGCCGGCCGGCGCCTCCGAGCGCCGGCCGATCCACTCGATGTGCGCCCCTGACGTCACCATGGCCGCATCCTCGATGATCGAGTAAACGCCCGAGGCCATGCTGGCGACGTTGCAGTGTTGCCAAAGAGTTTTCATCCAACCTCCATTAATGGTCAGTAGGTAAAGAAGCGTCGCTCATGATCGCCTGGGGCGGCCCCGCCATGGGCTTGACCCACAGCATATAGGCCACGATCAGTAGAGCGATCCACACTACGCCGACAATCAGCGCTCCCTGGGTTTTCGGGAAATAGCCCAGCACGCCGAAGATGAACAGCATGAAGGCAATGGCCGCCGCCGGGGCCCAAGGCCAGAATGGCACCTTGAACTGCAACTGGGCCACCTGCTCAGCGGTCATCGAACGGCGCATGGCCACGTGAGTCAGGAGAATCATCAGCCACACCCAGACCGTGGCGAACGTGGCCAGGGACGCGATCAGCAGGAAGATGTTTTCCGGGATCAGGTAGTTCAGCACCACTCCGATCAACAGCGTCACGGCCATCACCACCACGGTCATCCACGGCACCCCGTGTTTGGACACCTGGGCAAACCCCTTGGGCGCCTGCCCTTGCCGGGCCAGGCCATACATCATCCGGCCGGCGCCGAAGATGTCGCTGTTGATGGCCGATACCGCCGCCGAGATCACCACGATATTGAGGATAGTGGCGGCCGAGCTGATGCCCAGGCTGTCAAAGATCTGCACGAACGGGCTGCCCTGGGTGCCGATCTGCGGCCAGGGGAAAATCGACATCAGCACGAACAGGGTCAGCACGTAGAACAGCAGGATACGCAGCGGCACGGCATTGATCGCCTTGGGAATGACCCGCTTCGGATCCTGGGCCTCGCCCGCGGTGACGCCGATGATCTCGATGCCGCCAAAGGCAAACATCACCACGGCAAACGAGGCGATCACACCACTGATGCCATTGGGCATGAAGCCGCCGTGGGCCCAGAGGTTGGCGGCGCCAGTGGCCTGGTCCTGCGCGGCGCTGCTGATACCGAAGAGCATGATGCCCAAGCCCCCCAGGATCATGGCGACGATTGCCCCGACCTTGAGCAGCGACAGCCAGAACTCCATCTCGCCGAACACCTTGACGTTGCACAGGTTCAGGCCGCCGATGAACAGCACGATGCCCAGCACCCAGATCCAGCGCGCCACTTCGGGAAACCAGAAGCCCATGTAGATGCCAAAGGCAGTGACGTCCGCCAGGCACACGATCAACATCTCGAAAGCGTAGGTCCACCCCAGAATGAAGCCCGGCAACGGCCCCAGGTACTGGCTGGCGTAATGCCCGAACGAACCGGACACCGGGTTGTGCACGGCCATCTCCCCGAGGGCGCGCATCACCATGAAAACCGCCGCGCCACCGATCAGGTAGGCCAGCAACACGGCGGGCCCGGCCATCTGGATGGCCGAGGCCGAACCGTAGAACAATCCCGTACCGATGGCCGACCCCAAGGCCATGAAGCGTATATGGCGGGCTGTCAGCCCTCGGCGTAGTCCACTGTCTTGCGATTGCATGTCTTCGTCCCTTTTATTGTTATCGGACAAGTCCGCCCCGCGCAGGGGTGCGGGGCGGAGGAAGCAGACGCTCCGCGCCTGTCTTGCAGGTAAAGCCAAGCGGCACGGGCCGCAGCTCCACGCCGAGCGCGAAGCTGCCTGGCAGCCCGGCGTGCATTACAGGCTCGGCAACAACCGGGCGGGCAGCAGCCCGTTCAGGCAACGCGAAGCCAGCAGCTCACTGGCGGCGTTGATGTCCGGTGCAAAGAAGCGGTCCTTCTCGTAGTACGCCACTTTCTCGCGCAGGGTGGCACGGGCCTTTTCCAGGGTCGGCGAGGTTTTCAGGCCTTCGCGCAGGTCCAGCCCCTGGCAGGCCGCCAGCCATTCCACAGCCAGGACACCACGGGTGTTCTCGGCCATTTCCCACAAGCGCTTGCCGGCGGCCGGGGCCATGGAAACGTGGTCTTCCTGGTTAGCCGAGGTAGGGATGCTGTCCACCGAGTGCGGGTGGGCCAGGGCCTTGTTCTCGCTGGCCAGGGCCGCGGCGGTGACCTGGGCGATCATGAAGCCGGAGTTGACCCCGCCATTGGCCACCAGGAACGGCGGCAGCTGGGACATGTGCTTGTCCATCATCAGCGAGATCCGCCGTTCGCTCAGGGAGGCGATCTCGGCGATGGCCAGGGCCATGTTGTCGGCGGCCATGGCCACCGGCTCGGCGTGGAAATTGCCACCGGAAATCACGTCACCTTCGGCGGCGAACACCAGCGGGTTGTCCGACACGGCGTTGGCTTCCACCACCAGCACTTCGGCAGCCTGGCGCAACTGGGTCAGGCAGGCACCCATCACTTGTGGCTGGCAACGCAGGGAATACGGGTCCTGGACCTTGTCGCAGTTCTTGTGCGACGCGGATACCTCGGTGCTGTCCCCCAGCAACGCGCGATAGGCCGCGGCGGTATCGATCTGCCCGCGCTGACCACGAGCGGCGTGAATCCGCGGGTCGAATGGCGAGCGCGAACCCAGCACCGCTTCCACGGTCAGGCCGCCGCACACCAGGGCGCCGGCGAACAGGTCTTCGCCCTCGAACAGACCGCGCAAGGCGTATGCGGTGGAAACCTGGGTGCCGTTGAGCAGCGCCAGGCCCTCCTTGGCGGCCAGGGTCAACGGCTTGAGGCCGGCCACTTCCAGGGCCGCTGTCGCTTCCAGCCACTGCCCCTTGTAGCGCGCCTTGCCCTCGCCCAGCAGCACCAGGGACATGTGGGCCAAAGGCGCCAGGTCGCCGGAAGCACCCACCGAGCCCTTGAGCGGGATGTACGGGTAGACCTCGGCGTTGATCAGGGCGATCAAGGCGTCGATCACCTGGCGGCGGATCCCGGAGAAACCACGGCTCAGGCTGTTGACCTTGAGCACCATGATCAGGCGTACCAGGTCATCGCTGATAGGCTCGCCAACACCGGCGGCGTGGGACAGCACCAGCGAGCGCTGGAGGTTTTCCAGGTCGGCGCTGGCAATGCGGGTCGAGGCCAGCAGGCCGAAACCGGTGTTGATGCCATAGGCAGTACGATTCTCGGCCAGGATCTGCTCGACACAGGCGACGCTGGCGTCAATCTGCGCCGAGGCGCTGCCATCCAGGGTCAGGGTCAGCGGCTGCTGATAGATGGCCCGCAGTTGGGCCAGGGTCAGTTGGCCGGGAATCAGGTTCAGCGCAGTCACATTCATGCTCCTTTTGAGAGTTTTGTAATAACTAGCCAGTCGCTCCGGAAGCTTCCGTTATCCGTCGCCGCCCGCAGCTTGAGCGGGCGGCGCCTTGGCACGCTGGCGATGTGGAAATCCGTTTTATTGCACCTTGGAAAAGCGTTTGTTGAGCAATCGCGGGTCCTTGAGCAAGGCCGCCACGCTGGCGATATCCGGGGCCAGCCAGCGGTCCTGGTCGTAGGCCGGAACCCGCTCGCGCAGCAGGCACCAGGCAATGCCGGTGCCGGTGCCGAAGCGCTGCTCCTTGAGAAATTCGAATGCCTGGGCCGCCAGCAGGTACTCGATGGCGAGGATCTGGGTGCAGTTTTCCAGCACCTGCAGCAGCTTCAGGGCGGCGTTGGTGCCCAGGCTCAGGTGGTCTTCCTGCAGGCCCGAGGTGACGAAATTGTCGAGCACCGCCGGCTGTGCCAGCTGGCGGTTCTGCGCACACAGCGAGGCCGCCACGTACTGCACGATCATCATCCCGGAGTTGACCCCGGGCTCGGCCACCAGGAACGCCGGCAGGCCACTGACATGGGGGTTGATCAGGCGGTCCAGGCGGCGCTCGGCGATGGAGCCGATCTCGGCCATGGCAATCGCCAGCACGTCCGCCGCCAGGGCCACCGACTGGCCGTGGGGGTTGGCCTGGGACACCACCCGATAGTTGTCCGGGGTGCCCAGCAGCAACGGGTTGTCGGTGGCGGCATTGAGCTCGGTTTCCACCTGCCTGACCGCGTGGGCCAGTTGATCCCGGGCAGCACCGTGCACCTGGGGAATCGAGCGGATGCTCAGGGCGTCCTGGGTACGGATGCCCTTGCTGGAAGCGATCACCTCGCTGCGGTCGAGCAAGGCCCGCAGGTTGCTGCCCACCACCTGCATGCCGGGGTGCGCCTTGAGGGCGATGATCTCGGCATCAAAGGCGGCAATCTGGCCGCGCAGGGCCTCGAAACTCATGGCGCCGATCACGTCGGCCCACTGCAACAGGCGGCTGGCATCGGCCAGGGCCAGGCAACCGAGGCCGGTCATGCACGGCGTGCCGTTGACCAGGCACAGACCATCCTTGGCCCCCAGTTGCACCGCTTGCAGCCCTTCCTCGGCCAGGGCCTGCTCGGCGCTGACGATGTGCCCGCGATAGCTGACCTGACCGACGCCGAGCAGCGCCACGCCGATATGGGCCATGTGGGTCAGGTAGCCCACCGAACCCTGCGACGGCACCTGCGGGGTGATCCCGCGATTGAGCAGCGCCAGCAGCGCCTGGACCACCTGCCGGTGGATCCCGGACTTGCCGTGGCTGTAGTTGATGATGGCCGCACAGATGATCGCCCGGGTCTGTTCGTCGGCCAGCACCGGGCCAACTCCGCAGGCATGGCTGAGCAGGGTATTGCGCGACAGCTGGCTGAGCTGCTCGCCGGCCAGCACCACATTGCACAAGGCCCCGAGGCCGGTGCTGATGCCATAGGCGCGCTCGCCGCTGTCCACCACTTTGCGCACGATGGCCTGGGCATTGTCGATCCGCGCCCAGGCCTGCTCCGAGAGTTCGAGCTCAGCACCGTGGCGGGCGACGGCGACAACATCCTGCCAACCCAGGGGGGCGTCGGCGATTACGATCTTTTCAGCCTGGAACATCGTTAACCTCGTGGTGAAATCCTGGGGCCTCTTCGCTGGCAAGCCAGCGCCTACGGGCCCGGGGTTTGTTGACTGTGAACTACACCGTCGCAGCACGACGCTGGACGAAACGGTCGACGTACTCATCGGCCGGTGAATGCAGGATCTCCCTGGGCGTGCCCACCTGGATCAGGCGGCCGTCCTTGAGGATCGCGATGCGGTTGCCGATGCGCACGGCCTCGTCCAGGTCATGGGTGATGAAGACGATGGTCTTGTGCAGGGTCTTCTGCAGCTCCAGCAACTGGTCCTGCATCTCTGCGCGGATCAGCGGGTCGAGGGCGCTGAAGGCCTCGTCCATGAGAATGATGTCGGTGTCCGCCGCCAGGGCCCGGGCCAGGCCGACCCGCTGGCGCATGCCGCCGGACAGCTGGTGCGGGTACTTGCTCTCGTAGCCCTTGAGGCCCACGGTGTTGATCCAGTGCAAGGCACGCTCGGCACACAGCGCCTTGCTCTCGCCGCGCACCTTGAGGCCGTAGGCAACATTGTCCTGCACGTTGCGGTGGGGCAGCAGGCCGAAGCTCTGGAACACCATGCTGATCTTGTGCCGGCGAAACTGGCGCAGGGCCTCCATGTCGTATTGCAGGATGTCCTCGCCGTCCACCAGGATCGCGCCGCTGGTGGGGTCGATCAGGCGGTTGAAATGGCGCACCAGGGTCGACTTGCCAGAGCCGGACAGGCCCATGATGACGAAGATCTCGCCGGTGCCGATGCTCAGGGACAGGTCGTTGACCCCGACCACACAGCCGGTCTCGGCCAGCACCTGGTCCTTGCCCTTGCCTTGGCGGATCATCGCCAGGGCGTCGGCAGGGCGACTGCCGAAAATCTTGAAGACGTTCCTGACTTCGATCTTGCTGATGGCAGCGCTGTTCATTTGCTCACCTCATGACGCGGACGACCGTAGGCCTGGGTAATGCGGTCGATCACCACCGCCAGAATCACGATCGCCAGCCCCGCTTCCAGGCCGCGCCCGACGTTGAGGGTCTGGATCCCCACCAGCACGTCTTCGCCCAGGCCACGGGCACCGATCATCGAGGCGATCACCACCATCGACAGGGCCATCATCGTGGTCTGGTTGATCCCGGCCATGATGCTCGGCAGGGCCAGGGGCAGTTGCACACCGAACAGCTGCTGCCAGCGGTTGGCGCCGAAGGCGTTGATCGCCTCCATCACCTCGCCGTCCACCTGGCGGATCCCCAGGTCGGTGAGGCGGATCAAGGGCGGCGCAGCGTAGATCACCGTAGCGAAGATCGCCGGCACCTTGCCCAAGCCGAACAGCATCAGCACCGGAATCAGGTACACGAAGCTGGGCATGGTCTGCATGATGTCCAAGAGCGGCATCAGCACTGAGCGCAGGCGGTTGCTGCGGGCCGAAAGGATCCCCAGGGGGATGCCGATCAGCACCGAGATCAGGGTGGCCACCAGCATCAGCGCCAGGGTCTGCATCAGCTTGTCCCACAGCCCCACCGCGCCCACCAGGAACAGCAGGCCGACGATCACCGCGGTGGTCAGCAGCTTGCGGGTGGCGTGCCAGGCGATACCGCCGACAATCGCCAGCATCAGCCACCAGGGCGCCATGCGCAGCAGGCTTTCGAGGTTGACGATGGCCCACAGCAGGGTGTCGGAAATGTGCCGGAACACATCGCCATAATGGGTCACCAAGGCATCGACCCAGCCGTTGACCCAGTCGGCGATGGAAAACGTGAAACTTTCTGGAAACATAGGAAACTCTCGCTCAAAGGAGGTTGCTGTCCGGTTCCCGACGGCCCTTGGAGCCGCCGGAAAAGCCCCGGCTACAGGGCCGCGTCGATTTTCCCGGCGGCCTCTTCACTGACCCATGGGTGCCAGACTTCAGGATGTTCCTTGAGAAAGAGTTTCGCCAGTTTCGGCGATTCGATGCGCTCGCGGCTCATGCGCGCCAGGTTCTGGTTGAGCAGGTCGATCGGCAGGTTGACCTTTTCCAGCACCGCCACCAGCTCCGGGGCCTCGTCGTGGAAGACTCGGGACAAACCGACCTTGATGCTCACGCTCTTGTCGACGCCAGGTTTCTCATCGAGCTTGACCAGGTCCACCTGGCCCATCAGCGGGGTCGGCGACCAGTAGTAGAAGAGGATCGGCTCGCCGCGCTTGTAGCTCGACAGCACTGCCGCATCCAGGGCCGGGCCGGTGCCCGGGCGGAAGTTGGTGTAGCTGCTTTCCAGGCCGTAGCTCTTGAGCATCTCGCTGTTGTCCAGCTCGCAGGTCCAGCCCGCCGGGCAGTTGTAGAAACGCCCCTTGCTCGGTTCTTCCGGGTCCTTGAACACGCTGGCGTACTTGCCCAGGTCGGCAATGTTCTTCAGGTCCGGGGCCTTGGCTTCGAGCTTGCGCTTGGCGTCGCCTTCGATCACGTAGCGCGGGACGTACCAGCCTTCGACAGCACCCACCACCGGTGCGCCGACGCCCACCACCTTGCCGGCCTTCTCGGCCTTGTTCCACACCTCGCTGCGGCCTACCCACTCTTCGGCGAAGATCTGGATGTCATTGCTGCCCAGGGCGTTTTCCATGGTGATGGAGTTGCCCGGCAGGCTGTCGGTCTTGCAGCCGTAGCCCTTCTCCAGGACCACCTGCAGCACGTCAGTCAGCAACATGCCGCTTTCCCAGTTCAGGCCGGCGAACTTCACCGCCTTGCCCGACTCGCACCAGCCCGCAGCCTGGGCGCCGGAAGCGGCCAGCAGGCCCATGGATAACAACGTGGTCAGCAGGGTCTTATGCATTTTCATTGTGTGACGCTCCTAATCATGAGTTGGCTTACGGCAGTTAAGAGGCATCCAGCCCTGTCCACGTCCAATCAAGACTCATACCGCTGCAGCGCGGGTGGCCCTGCTCAGTTTTTGTTCGATGGGCGCGCCCTGCTCTACCGGCAGGATCAGGTGCTCGGGCACCGCGCCATGCCACTTCTTCGCACAGGCGTAGTACAACGCCGCGGGCACCACCAGGCCGATGATCCAGGAGATGTCGGTATCTCCGAGGCTCGCCACCAGGGGGCCGGTGTAGAAGTGGGTGGAAATGAACGGCATCTGAATCAGCACGCCGAACACATAGATACTGATGCCCATGACATTCCAGCGACCGTAGCGACCGTCCGGATTGGACAGCGCGGGGATGTCATAGCGCTCCTTGGTGATGCAGTAGAAATCCACCAGGTTGATCGCACTCCAGGGCGTGAAGAACGCCAGCAGGAACAGGATGAAGGCGGAGAAATCCTTGAGGAACGAATCCTTGCCCAACAGTGCCAGGGTGGCGGCTAGCGAGACCATGATGAAGATGTAGAGCAGGCGCACGCCGCTGCCGATATGCCGGCTGCCGCGAAAGCCGCTGATGATGGTGGCGATCGACATGAAGCTGCCGTAGGCATTCAGCGTGGTCACCGTGACCTTGCCGAACGCCACGGCGAAATACAGCAGGCCGGCGACGACACCGGTACCGCCGAGGCCGACGATGAACGACACCTCGTGATGGGCGAACTGGGAACCGGCCAGGGCCGCCGCGAAGACCCCGAAGACCATCGCGGCCTGGGCCCCGATCACCGAACCCAGGCCTACGGCCCAGAAGGTTTTCGCCGCCGAGGTACTGCGCGGCAGGTAGCGCGAGTAGTCCGCCACATAAGGGCCGAAGGCGATCTGCCAGGAAGCCGACAGCGATACCGCCAGCAGGAAGCTGGCCAGGGAAAAATGCTTGTTGCCGAGCAGGGCGGCGATGTCGTTGCCTGCCAGGAGCTTGTAGAACAGGTAGATGAAGGCCACCACGCCAAGCACGCTGGCGATCCGCCCGATGCCGTGGATGACCCGGTAGCCGAAAATGGTGAAGACCATGATCGAGCCGGCGAACAGCAGGATGCCGGCCCAGTCTTCGACGTGCAGCAGTTGCGCCACCGCCTGCCCCGCCAGCAGCGAACCGCTGGCGGAAAAGCCGACGTACATCAGGCACACCAGCACCAGGGGAATCACCGCACCGTACACACCGAACTGCACGCGGCTGGAGATCATCTGCGGCAGCCCCAGTTGCGGGCCCTGGGCGGCATGCAGGGCCATGACCCCTCCCCCCAGCAACTGACCGATCAGCAAGCCGATCAGCGACCAGAACACATCACCGCCCAGGACCACTGCCAGGGCGCCGGTGACAATGGCGGTGATCTGCAGGTTGGCGCCCAACCACAGGGTGAATTGACTCAAGAGACGACCGTGTCTTTCCGCTTCCGGGATGTAGTCGATCGAACGCCTTTCGATCAACGGTTTGTTGCTTGCACGATCATTCGCTAAAGCCATGGACGTCGAACCTCTAATGGGCACTGCAGACGATTTCCCCTGTAGGAGCGAGCGTGCGAGCGAGGCGGTGTGCCTGATGCACCGCGGTGCTTGCTTGGCCAGCAAGCTGGCTCCTACAGAGAGCGGTGGTTATTTGCCGGTGATCATCGGCAGATTCAGGCCCTGTTCCTTGGCGCAATCGATGGCGATCTGGTAGCCGGCATCGGCGTGACGCATCACCCCGGTGGCCGGGTCGTTGTGCAGCACCCGGGCAATACGCTCGGCCGCTTCATCGGTGCCATCGCAGACGATCACCATCCCCGAATGCTGGGAGAAGCCCATGCCAACGCCGCCGCCGTGGTGCAGGGAAACCCAGGTCGCGCCACTGGCGGTGTTCAACAGGGCATTGAGCAGCGGCCAGTCGGATACGGCATCGGAACCGTCCTGCATGGATTCGGTTTCACGGTTCGGGCTGGCCACGGAACCGGAGTCCAGGTGGTCGCGACCGATGACGATCGGTGCCGACAGCTCGCCGCTGCGGACCATTTCGTTGAAGGCCAGGCCGAGCTTGGCGCGCAGGCCCAGGCCAACCCAGCAGATCCGCGCCGGCAAGCCCTGGAAGCTGATGCGCTCGCGCGCCATGTCCAGCCAGTTGTGAAGGTGGGCGTCGTCGGGGATCAGTTCCTTGACCTTGGCGTCGGTCTTGTAGATGTCTTGCGGGTCGCCAGACAGCGCCGCCCAGCGGAACGGGCCGATGCCACGGCAGAACAGCGGACGGATATAGGCCGGGACGAAGCCGGGGAAGTCGAAAGCGTTTTGTACGCCCTCTTCCTGGGCCATCTGGCGGATGTTGTTGCCGTAGTCGAAGGTCGGAACCCCCATTTTCTGGAAGTCCAGCATGGCTTGGACGTGCACGGCCATGGACTGCTTGGCCGCCTTGATCACCGCCGCCGGCTCGGTCTGGGCGCGGTCACGGTACTGCTCCCAGGTCCAGCCCTTAGGCAGGTAGCCGTTCAGCGGGTCGTGGGCGCTGGTCTGGTCGGTGACCATGTCCGGGCGCACGCCGCGGCGCACCAGTTCCGGCAGGATCTCGGCAGCGTTGCCGCACAGGGCAATGGAGATGGCACGGCCTTCGGCGGTGTATTTCTTGATCCGCGCCAGGGCGTCGTCCAGGTCGGTGGCCTGCTCGTCGACGTAGCGGGTCTTGAGGCGGAAGTCGATGCTGATCTGCTGGCACTCGATGTTCAGCGAGCAGGCCCCGGCCAGGGTCGCGGCCAGTGGCTGGGCGCCGCCCATGCCGCCCAGACCGGCAGTCAGTACCCAACGGCCCTTGAGGTTGGAATCGTAATGCTGGCGGCCGGCTTCGACGAAGGTTTCATAGGTGCCCTGGACGATGCCCTGGCTGCCGATGTAGATCCAGCTGCCAGCGGTCATCTGGCCGTACATGGCCAGGCCCTTGGCATCCAGCTCGTTGAAGTGCTCCCAACTGGCCCAGTGCGGCACCAGGTTGGAGTTGGCGATCAGTACCCGTGGCGCATTGCTGTGGGTCTTGAACACGCCCACCGGCTTGCCGGACTGCACCAGCAGGGTTTCGTCGTCATTCAGATGGGTCAGGGCCTCGACGATCTTGTCGTAGCACTCCCAGTTGCGCGCCGCGCGGCCGATGCCGCCGTACACCACCAGCTCCTTGGGGTTCTCGGCAACTTCCGGGTCGAGGTTGTTCATCAACATGCGCAGCGGCGCTTCGGTCAGCCAGCTCTTGGCGGTCAGCTTGTTGCCGCGTGCAGCACGGATTTCGACGTTACGGTATTTAGTTGGCTTGCTGTCGGTCACGGAAAAACTCCTCGGCGATGAGTCCAAGGTGCGAAGAGGATTCCATCGACTCTTACGCACACATATTTACTTGTACATACAAGCATATGCAATCAAGCGGCCAACTCCCTTAAGATCATTCCCATAAACCTGATGAACACATCGCAGGCCTTGTAGAACGGGGCTTTCAACGAAAGATAAATTTTCAGCGAAGGTTTTTTGCCACGCGCGTGGCTGTTACCAGGATGGGCTTTTGCGCCGAGCTGGGGCGTTAGGTAACAAATGAGTGCGCGCAAGAAACAGCAGGTGCGCCGGCACAGGCACGCAGCCCCCCGCACGAAGCCGAGGGCAACCAAGCACTAATAAAGAAAGGAGGTTTGCAGCATCCGCAGGCCGTATCCCGGCCTGCGGCAAGATGTGATGAATCAGCGGGCGGTGAGTTCGATCACGCAGCACAGCCCGTCCAGGGCGACTTCCAGCAGCCCGCTATTGCCTTCCAGGCGCAGGCAGTCATAACGCCCCAGTGCTTGGACCGGTGCGCTACCGGTATCCACCCAGGCTTGCTCGGCAGCGCTGAACAGCAACAAGGTGTGCGCCTGGGTGAAAAACCGCTGCTGGCCATCGAGCCACTGCAGACGGGCAGCGTAGCGCTGTGGGCAATAGATCAGGTTGAAGTCGCGGATCGCCCCCTCCAGCAGTGTGCAATCGACCTGGCTCGCGCCGTTGAAGGCAAAGGCGTCCAGAGGCAACAGCGGCCGCACATCCTCACCATCGATGGTCAGTTGCATGCCCGCGCCCTGAAGCACGGTGATGACCCGCTGGTAACCGGCAAAACTGGAAAACCCGCCGGACTCGGCGATATCGGCAATCGACAGGCGCCAGCCGAAACCGTCCAGGCCGTCACCGGTGTCCCGGGCAATCTCTTCGGTGCTGCCTCCACCGTTTTTCCAGGGCATGCGTGGGTAGTCGGCGGCACGCAGATGGGTGAGCTGGATCATTTGTGAAAGCGCCCTTCCAGACGATGACGGGAACCGGGGTGGATCAGCCGCGCGGCGGTCACCGGCTGGCGCCCGGACCAGGTGCGGCGGCGAATCAGCAGGCAAGGCTCGCCCCGCTCGATCTGCAGCAGCCGGCATTCTTCGGCTTCGGCGAGAATCGCCTCCACCACATGCTCGCCCTCGGTCAGGGGCGCGACCTGGGACAGATAGGCGTAGGGGGTCTGCAGGGTGAAGTCCTGCTTGAGGTACTCCGGCGCCACCAGGGCGTTGACGAAACGGTCCTCGATCTGCACCGGGATGTCGTTCTCGAAATGCACGATCAGCGAGTGGAAGACCTTCTGCCCTTCACGCATGTCCAGGGCCAGGGCACGCTCGGAACCGGCGGCCTCCTCGCCCAGGGTGATCACCTGGCAGGTGTGGCGATGACCACGGGACGCGATCTCGTCGGCAATGTTGTGCACTTCGAACAGGGCGGACTGGCTCTTGGGTTCGGCGACGAAGGTCCCCACGCCCTGCATCCGCACCAGCATGCCTTCGGCCGTCATCTCGCGCAGCGCGCGGTTGATGGTCATGCGGCTGAAACCCAGCTGATTGACCAGCTCGCTTTCCGAGGGAACACGGTAGTGCGGCGGCCAGTTTCCGCTCTCGATCTGCTGGGTGATCATCTGTTTGACGCGGGCGTACAAGGGCGCCGGACTATCGCCCAAGTGGGCAGCCAGCGGCGATTTGGCAGGCGGAGTCGGCACAGGAAATCCTTGTTGATCGATAAAGGTGGCTAGCTTGCCGGAGTTTACCGGGCAGGCAAACGTCTGTATATGTATATACAAATAACAAACGATAGGGTGCTTGAACCATGTCCGCCTTTTTCGCCGAACGTGCACTGCTGCCTGATGGCTGGGCCAACCATGTACGCCTTGAAGTCAGCGCCAGCGGCCTACTGACACAGATTCAGGCCAACGCCAGCGCAGACGGCGCGGAACGGCTCAAGGGGCCGCTGCTGCCGGGCATGCCCAACCTGCACTCCCATGCATTCCAGCGGGCCATGGCCGGGCTGGCGGAAGTGGCCGGCAACCCCAATGACAGCTTCTGGACCTGGCGCGACCTGATGTACCGCCTGGTGGGCAAGATCGATCCCGAGCATTTGGAAGTCATCGCCCGGCAGCTGTATATCGAAATGCTCAAGGCCGGCTACACCTCGGTAGCTGAATTCCACTACGTGCATCACGACAGCGACGGCAAGCCCTACGCCGACCCCGCCGAACTGTCCCGACGCATCAGCCAGGCCGCCGCCAGCAGCGGTATCGGCCTGACCCTGCTGCCAGTGCTCTACAGCCACGCAGGCTTTGGTGGCCAGGCGCCGAATGACGGCCAGCGCCGCTTCATCAACAGCACGGAAAACTACCTCAAGCTGCAACAGCACTTGCAGCCTCTGCTGGCGCAGCAGGCCAACCAGCAACTGGGCCTGTGCTTTCACTCGTTGCGGGCGGTCACGCCACAGCAGATCAGCGAAGTGCTGGCTGCCGGTGATCGCCATTGCCCGGTGCATATCCACATCGCCGAGCAGCAGAAGGAAGTCGACGACTGCCTGAGCTGGAGCGGCCGGCGTCCATTGCAGTGGCTGTATGAAAACGTCGCGGTGGATCAGCGCTGGTGCCTGGTCCACGCCACCCACGCCAACCCCGAGGAAGTCAGCCTCATGGCCAGAAGCCGGGCCATCGCCGGCCTGTGCCTGACCACCGAGGCCAACCTGGGCGACGGTATTTTCCCGGCGGTGGATTTCCTGGCCCAGGGCGGGCGCCTGGGCATCGGCTCCGACAGCCACGTGTCCTTGAGCGTGGTGGAAGAACTGCGTTGGCTGGAGTACGGCCAGCGCCTGCGGGACCAGCGCCGCAACCGCCTGTACCGCGCCGACCAGCCCATGGTCGGCCGGACCCTGTACGACGCCGCGCTGGACGGCGGCGCCCAGGCCCTGGGACAAGGCATTGGCGCCCTGGCCGTGGGCACCCGCGCCGACTGGCTGGTGCTGGATGGCAACGACCCCTACCTGGCCACCGCCGACGGCGACGGGATTCTCAACCGCTGGCTGTTCGCCGGCGGCGACCGCCAGGTGCGCGATGTGATGGTGGGTGGGCAGTGGGTGGTGCTCGACGGGCGTCACGCCGCCGAAGAAGACAGCAGCCGGGCCTTCACCCAGGTTTTGCGTGACCTGCTCAACTAACCCCGACCTGTAGGGGCCGGCTGGCCGGCGAAAGCATTCTCACGAGCGCCTTCGCCGGCCAGCCGGCTCCTGCGGATGAGCTTATTTCGAGGTCTTGGCCATGGCCGAGTCCGACACCCGCCAGATCAGCCGCGTGGTGTCATACCCCTGCTGGCGAGCCTTGCTCAGCAGTTCCTCGCGCACCGTTTCGTTGACCTCCTTGGTCCGCGACAGCAGCCACAGGTAACGGCGGTTCGGGTTGCCGACAATCGCGGTCTTGTAGTCATCGCTGACGTACAGTACCCAGTAGTCGCCCTTGGTAGCGCCCGGCAGCAGCCGCGAGAACCAGTTATCGAACTCCACCCACAGCTTGTCGGTCTTGCCCGGCACTTGAGGCGTGGCCGTACCACGGGCCTCTTCCCATTTCCATTCCGGCGTCAGGCAGCGATTGAGCACCGCCACGTTGCCCTCCGGCAGCAGGGTATAGCGAGCCTCGGATTGCGCACAGTTGCGCTGGAAGTACATGGGCAACCGCGCCAGCTCGTACCAGGTCCCCTGGTAACGCTTGAGATCGACGTGGTTGACGGTCTTGGGCGCCAGCGAATCGTCCCGGGACGTGGCGCAGCCGGCCAAGAGCAGGCCGACCAGAAGAGTGACAGCAAAACGCATCATTATTTTTCTCCCGTGGGCCCGAAGCCCCGGTTTTTACTTCAGGCCTTGCCCGGAAAACATCAGAACCTTGTCACCGGCGTACTGCACGCTGATAAAGCTGTTCTTGTCGCCCCAGGTGCAGCTGGACATGCCCAGCGCGCCCGAACAGTCAGTCGGCTTGCCCAGGAGTTGTTCGACCTCGGCCTTGGGCATACCCGCCGACAGCTTGGAATAGTTTTCCTGATTGACCTTGCTGCACGCGGCCAGCAGCACGCAGAACGACAACAGAGCGAGAGAACGCAGGGACATGGTGAACTCCTGGACAAAAGGGGGAAGGCCTGTCAGCCAACCAGAAGCTTAGAAGAGAAAACCCCCTTCTGGTTCCCCGGGGCGACGGGTATTTCTTGCCTGGCAAACCGGGCAATTGCCTCGTAAATCAAGGACCTTTTTGCCGCACCTGACAGTTCGTCGGCTTTGTGCATCTGCCCCTCATTTTCCGTGGTGGCCAGTCGACATAAGATGCAGCGCAAAGCCCTCCACTGTGGCAAATTGACGCCCCTCGTTGACCAGCCCCTCGCGGTAGTTCATTTAATGACCAGAAATATGAAATTCAGCCACAAGATCCTGCTTGCCGCCGCCCTTGTGGTTGCCGTTGCGTTCGCCTGTTTTATTCTGTTCAACGACTATCGACAGCGAGAGGCCCTGCGCAGCAGCACCGAAGCCTCGATGCAGGAACTGGGCAGCCTGACCACCAGCAACATCCAGACCTGGCTGGAGAGCCGCATCCAGCTCCTGCAATCCCTGGCCCAGCAGATCGCCGTGGACGGCAGCGGCGCCGATAGCCTGAAACGCAGCGTCGGCCTGCCCGCCTACACCGGCAACTTCCAGCTCAGCTACTTCGGGGGCCAGGACGGCGTGATGTTCTCGGTACCGGCCGGCAACCGCGCCGCCGATTACGACCCACGCGCCCGCGGCTGGTACAAGGCAGCCACCAGCGCCCAGCGGACCATCGTCACCGAACCCTACATCGCCGCCTCGTCGGGCAAGCTGGTGATCACCGTCGCCACCCCGGTACAGCACCAGAGCCAGATGATCGGCGTGGCCGGTGCCGACATCGACCTGTCGAGCATCAGCGCCATCATCAACTCACTGAACTTCGGCGGCCACGGCCATGCCTTCATCGTCAGCGCCGAGGGCAAGATCCTCATCCACCCTGACAGCAAGCTGGTACTCAAGAACCTGAGCGAGGCCTACCCCAACGCAGCGCCGACCGTCAGCCCGGGCCTTAAAGAAGTGCAACAGGGCGGCAAGACCCAGTTCATTTCCTTCACCCACGTCAATGGCGTGCCCTCGGCCGACTGGTACGTGGCCCTGGTCCTGGACCAGGACACCGCCTTCGCCATGCTCAGCGAGTTCCGCACCTCGGCCATCATCGCCATGGCCATTGCCGTGGTGATCATCATCAGCCTGCTGGGCATGCTGATCCGCATGCTGATGCAGCCCCTGCACCTGATGGGCCGGGCCATGCACGATATCGCCGAAGGTGAAGGCGACCTGACCAAACGCCTGGTGATCCACGGCCACGACGAATTCGGCACCCTGGGAGTGTCGTTCAACCGTTTCGTCGAACGCATCCACAGCTCGATCCGCGAAGTGTCCTCGGCCACCGGCCAGGTCAACGAAGTGGCCCTGCGGGTCGTGGCTGCCTCCAACTCGTCGATGTTCAACTCCGACCAGCAGGCCTCACGCACCAGCAGCGTGGCCGCAGCCATCAACCAGCTGGGCGCCGCCGCCCAGGAAATCGCCCAGAACGCAGCCCTGGCCTCGCAGCACTCCAGCGACGCCCGCAGCCTGGCGGAGGACGGCCAGCAGGTAGTGGACAAGACCATCGCCGCGATGCACCAGCTGTCGGCCAAGATCAGCAGCTCCTGCGACAACATCGAAACCCTCAACAGCAGCACGGTGAACATCGGCCAGATTCTGGAAGTGATCACCAGCATCTCCCAGCAGACCAACCTGCTGGCCCTCAACGCCGCCATCGAAGCGGCCCGCGCCGGTGAAGCCGGGCGCGGCTTCGCAGTGGTAGCGGACGAGGTGCGCAACCTCGCCCACCGCACCCAGGATTCGGCGCAGCAAGTGCAGAAGATGATCGAGGAACTGCAGGTAGGCGCCCGTGAAGCGGTAGGCACCATGACCGAAAGCCAGCGCGAGAGCGAGAACAGCGTGGGCATTGCCAACCAGGCCGGCGAGCGCCTGGGCAGCGTGACCCAGCGCATCGGCGAGATCGACGGCATGAACCAGTCGGTGGCCACCGCTACCGAGGAACAGACCGCCGTGGTGGAGTCGATCAACGTCGACATCACCGAGATCAACACCCTCAACCAGGAAGGCGTGGAAAACCTCCAGGCTACCTTGCGCGCCTGCGCCGACCTGGAGCAGCAGGCCAAGCGCCTGCAGCATCTGGTGGGCAGTTTCCGTATTTAAAGGAACAGCTTCGCCGGCTTGCCGGCGAAAGCGCTCTTAAAAACGCGAACCGGGCTCGCGCAGAAAGGCCAGCTCTTGGGCCGTGGATTCGCGGCCGAGGATGGCATTGCGATGGGGAAAGCGCCCGAAGCGGGCAATGACTTTCTGGTGCCGTTCGGCGTAGTCCAGGTTGCTGGCAAACACTGCACGCTCGTCCACTGGCTGTTCATCGTGCAGGGCCGCAAAGCGTGAAACGCTCTCATTCTGCACCGCCAGGTTTTCGCAGTGCTCGAACACCAGGTAGATGAAGCAGCGCTGCATGGCCGGCAGGCGCCGGTCAAAATCCGCGGCGATGCCCTGGGCCACCACTGCCTGGGCACGCAGGTCGCCGGCAAATGCCTTGGGCGTGTCGCGATAGATCATCCGTGGCAGTTGGTCGAGCAACAGCACCAAGGCCAGCCAACCCTGGGGAGTTTGCGTCCACTCGGTCAACCCGCCGGCCAGCGCCTGCTCCGTCAAGTCCCCAAAGCGCTGACGCGCTTCGAGGTCCTGGCTGTCGCGCTTGCCAAACCACAACCGGCCCTTGGCAGCGACAATCTGCGCCGGTTTTTCGGCTGAACCGAACCACCAATCCAGCAGAGGCTGCCAGGGCGCGCTCATGGTTTATTCCTTGTGGTAACCGGTAACCCGGGCCACTTCTTCCTTCGAACCGAGGAATACGGCCACACGCTGGTGCAGGCCTTCAGGCTGAATGTCGAGAATGCGCTTGTGGCCGTCGGTGGATGCACCGCCGGCCTGCTCCACCAGGAACGACATCGGGTTGGCTTCGTACATCAGGCGCAGCTTGCCCGGTTTTTCCGGCTCGCGGCTGTCCCGTGGGTACATGAACAGGCCGCCACGGGTCAGGATACGGTGCACGTCAGCCACCATCGCGGCGACCCAGCGCATGTTGTAGTTCTTTTTCAACGGGCCGGTGTCGCCCGCCAGCAGCTCTTCCACGTAGCGCTTGACCGGGGCTTCCCAGTGACGCTCGTTGGACATGTTGATGGCGAATTCCTGGGTGGATTCCGGAATCTTGATGTCTTCGTGGGTCAGGACGAAGCTGCCCATTTCGCGGTCCAGGGTGAAGCCTTTGACGCCGTCGCCCAGGGTCAGCACCAGCATGGTCTGCGGGCCGTAGATGGCGTAACCGGCGGCGACCTGCTGGGTGCCCGGCTGCAGGAAGGCCTTTTCGTTCAGGGCTTCGTTCTGGCTCAAGTACTCGTTCGGGCAGCGCAGTACCGAGAAGATGGTGCCGACCGGTGCGTTGATATCGATGTTCGAGGAGCCGTCCAGCGGGTCGAATACCAGCAGGTAGGCGCCTTTGGGGTACTTGCCCGGGATCTGGTAGGCATTGTCCATTTCCTCGGACGCCATGCCGGCCAGGTGGCCGCCCCATTCGTTGGCTTCGAGCAGGATCTCGTTGGAAATCACGTCGAGCTTCTTCTGCACTTCGCCCTGCACGTTTTCCGTGCCCATGCTGCCCAGGACACCGCCCAGGGCGCCCTTGGAAACGGCGTGGCTGATCTCCTTGCAAGCACGCGCCACCACTTCGATCAGGAAGCGCAGATCGGCAGGAGTGTTGTTGCTGCGGGTCTGCTCAATCAAATAGCGACTCAGGGTAACGCGGGACATGGAAGGCTCCGGAGGAATGGGGGGCTAAAAACCCGCGCAGTTTAACGCGAGTCGAGGCGCATTTCCTCCTCTCAGACAGGGAACCGCCAGTTAGAGTTCAGGCGCCGGTTTCAGCGTAGTCAAAAACCCCAGGCACGATGGACCTTGGTGGCGAGGGCGCTTGGTCCCTCGCCACACCTGCCCGCTTCAGGCCGCGGGCTTGCGCAACATGCTGAAGGCCATCCCGGCCAGGGCCAGTACCCCGAGAAGCAATACGGCCCACAGGCCGATCTTCTTCCAGTCCGGCCCGCCTGCCGCCACGGCAGCCGCAGGCGCGACAGTGGCCGAGGCCAGTTGCGCCGCGCCCTCGACCTTGGCCTGCCCCAGCTGCTTGAGGCGTTGCGCACTGTAGTCGGGAATCAGGGTCGCCAGCGGCAGGTTGGCCGCGCTCGCGGTGGGGTTGCCCAGGGCCAGGGTGTAAGGGCCGGCTCCCCGGGCCAGGAACACCAGTTGGGTGCCACGCACGGCGAACTCCAGGCTCGGGGCCTCGGCGCCCAGGCCGCCGCCACGCTCATCCACCACCAGCCTGAGTTGCTGCACGGTCTGCCCCGGCAGTTGCAGTTCGTTCTGCTGCACGTCCTGGCCATTCTGGGTCAGGCGGTACAGCAGGCCATTGCCCAGGGGCTGCCACGGCAGGCTGCTTTCTCGGCGCCCATAAAGCGTGGCCGGGGCCAGGCTGTTGGCCTGGGTCAGGGCAATGCGCACCCGTTCCAGGTTCAGGCCCATGGGCAGCTGCCAGGTGTACTCGCCGGCTTTGGCACTGCTGCCCGTCAGGGGCTGCGACCACACCAGCGGCGATGGCAGGCTGCTGGTGGTACTGCTTTGCAATTGCGCCGAAGTCAGCACCGGCGCCGTTTGCGGGGTGTTCCATAACAGGCGCAGGTAGCGCGCCGTCTGCCCGGGCAAGGCCACTTCATGCTGTTCGACCCGCTCGTCGGCGAACGACAGGCGCGCCACCTGGCCGTCGCCCCAGGGCTGCCAGTGCTGCAGGTCGTCGCTGGCTTCGATGCTGAACCGCTGGAAGCCGTCGCGTTCGCTGGTCCAGTCCAGCACCAGTTGCTGCAACGGTGCCTTGATTGCGCTGGCATCCAGCAACCAGCCACGCAGCACCTCCTCGCCGGCCTCCAGTTGAGTGGAGGGCTGAACCTCCACCAGCGTGCCATTGGTGGTGGATTGCACCCGCACGCTGGGGGTGCTGTCGGCGGCATCTGCCGAGCCGTACAACGGGAACCACTTCACATCGCTGAGCGTGTGCTGCTCGGTGGTCTGCGCCTGCTGGCGCGCCAGGGCATAGGCCTGGGGCTCGCCGGCGGCGTTGAACACACGGATATCCCGCAGGTCGGTCTGGCTGGCGTGCAGTTGCACCGCCAACGGCAATTCCAGGCGATACCAGGGGCCATCGCCGCTCAGGCTCAGGGGCGCCAGGGACTTGAAGTCCCCCGGCTTGTCCTGGGCCACGGCGGACAACGCCACACACAGGCCCACAGCCCCCAACCAGCCCAGGCTCAGCTTCGCACTCACGATGACACTCCTTCATTCAACGGTTTGCCGGGCTCGGCTTGCGCCTCGGCGCGCTTGGGCGGCAATGGGGCGAAATAGCCCACCACCAGCAGCAATACTCCCACCCCGATGAACGAGACGATCCGCGCCAGCCCGCCACGGTTGCTCAACTCCACCAGGAACAGCTTGGCCACCACCACGGCAATCAGCACTGCGCCGATCAGCCAGACTTCACGGCGATGACGCAGGTGGCCGCCGATCATCAGGCTCAGGGCAATCAGGGTCCAGACGATGGATAGTCCGGCCTGGACCATCATCGATTCCAGCAACGCATCCGCCTGGAACGGCACGCCGCTCCAATGGTGCGCCGCCCGCATCACCAGCACGGTGAAGAAGGCGAACAGCGACAGCCCCGCCACCAGTTGCGTGGCACGCTCGGCGTAGTCGGCACGGATCGCCACTTCCCGCACTGCGCTGCGCGACCAGACATAGACGCCGAACAGCGCGAACAGCAGCCCCAGTTCCAGCGGGTTGAGCAGCGGCAGGTAGGGCAGTGGTTCGGCCCGGCCATCGCTGAAGATATTCGCCAGCCAGAACCAGCCGAGCATCAGTACCGCCAGGGGCAGCGCGGCATACAGGCGGTACTCGCGGGAATGGGCAGAAACCGGCCACGGCCAGGCACGCGGCGCGGCCATCGCCACCAGGTACAGGCTCGGCAGGATCGCCCAGCCCAGCCAGCGCCAGGCGTTGTACTGCTCGGACAACAGCAGCAGACCATAACGCAGCTCCAGCGCCAGCACGCCGATCAGCAACCAGCAGCCCAGCACATGGGCGATGCTCGTCACCCGTGCCGGCAGCTGCGATGCCAGACGCCGCTGGCTGAAGAAGTGCACGGCGAACAACAGGGTCCAGGCCAGCCAGCCGAAATCCGCCGCCGGGTGATAGCGCGGAGCCCAGGAAGCCAGCAGCACCAGGCCCGCGGTCGGTATCAACAGGCTGCACAACAGGCCCAGGGACGACCATTTCAAACGTACCGCCAGCAGGGCCCAGAGCAACACGCTAGCCGCGCTGATCAGCAACAGCAGGCTGGCCTGCCAATGGGCCGGGGCGAAGCGCAGCACTTCCTTGAGCCAGGTAAAGGCCCACCAGCCGGCGCCCCAGGCCAGCAACAGATCGGACAGATGGCCCAGGCTCAAGGTATCGAAGGCCGAACCATGGTTGCCCCGCTGCAGGCGCCAGGCGCCCACCATGGCCGCCAGGGCCAGGACCATCGGCGTCCAGAAATCGCCATTGGCCAGAGGCCGCACAGCGTCCGCCGCCACGAAATACCAACCCGAACCGGCCAGCAGGAAAGTGCTGCCGCCAATCACCTGGAGCACCAGGCCGAAGACAAAGCTGGCCCGCTGCTGCAGATACAGGCTGAGCCAGATGATCAGCAGGCCACTGGCGGCCCAGACGCCGCTGGCCGTGCTCCAGGGCAGGACGAACAGCACCGCCAGGTTGATCATCATCAGGCCGGCCAGCAGTACCAGGGACAAGCCCCGCAGCAGCCGCGGATCACTGCGCACCATGTCATTGCGGGCCGCCAGGAGCATGCCGCCGATCAGCGCCAGGCCAATCAGCGAAGCGCTCATCAGCCCGCTCCAGCCGGCGTTGAACACCGCACCGGCATCGCCGTCCGCACCTTGCAGACGCATCAGGAACAGCGCACCGCCCAACAGCTGCACGGCGAAGGCGGTGAACAGGAACGTCCGCGATTGCAGGCGCAGGCCGACAAGCAACGTCGCCAACCCGGCCACCGCCCAGCTGATGGCGGTGCCCTGGGTGAACAGGAACAACGGCGCCAGCAGGTACAGGAAAGCCAGCCCGGCCACCGCCAGGATCGGCGCAATGCCCTGCTCCCAGCTCGCTACCTGGGTCTTCTGCGCACGCCGCAACTGATCGAAGCTGAACAGCAGCGCGACGCCCAGCAGCAACGCCCCCAGCGGCGCGCCGTCCAGCAGGCTGGTAGCGCCAGGCTGCAGCTTACTGAGGAAGGCCAGGGCCGACCCCAGTTGCAGCAGCAGGGCGAACGCCCGGGCCAGCGGCCGTTGCTGGCGCAGGCCGAGCCAGAAGATTCCCGCCCCTTCCACGGCCCAAGCGGCGCAGGTCCAGCGCGCATCCAGGCCTAGAGGAATAGCCAGGCTGGCGAAGATCACGCCCAGGGCCAGGCAGGTTTCACCCAGCAACAGGGCGCGGCCGCCCATCAGTAGCCGGGCCAGGACCATGTAGGTCAGGCCCAGGGCCAGGGCACTGAAGGAAGCGGCGAACTCCAGGTGCTGGACCAGCGCCAGTTGCAGGCCGAAGCCCACCAGGGGCGGGCCGAAGAGCATGCTGCCGTCGACGTAGTCACCCTTGCGCGCAGACCAGTGCAGCAGCGCCTGGCGGCTGTCATCCGCGGGTGCGTCGGGCATTTCCAGCAGCTTGCGCCGGGTGAACAGCAGGCCGATGGCCAGGTACATGACAAAGAACAGGATCAGGAAGGGCTCGGTGCTCCACAGCAGCTCCGGGGCGTAGGAACGCAGGCCCCAAGCAAAGCCGATACCGAAGGTGCCGACAAAGCCGATCAGGTTCAGCAGGCGCCAGGCCTTGAACCAGGCAATGGCCAGGATGCCGGCATTGAGCAGGGCGAAGTAACTGAACAGTGCCACATGGCTGCCGGCGCCGGTGGACGTCAGGATGGGTGCGGCAAAGCCGCCCAGGGCTGCAGCGGCCGCCAGACTGAGGGCGTCCTGGGTAATGGCCAGGATCGCCGAAAACACCGTGACCGCCACCAACAGGCCCAGGGCCGCGGAAGGGTCGAGCAACGGATGCAGGCGCATCGCCGCAAACACCGTCAGGTACAGCACGGCGATACCGGTGCCCTGGAGCATCAGGGCGTAGTTGCCGTTGCGCCGCCGCAGCCACCAGCCCAGGCCCAGCAGGCCCAGGGAACAGGCTGCAACCCCGGCGTAGCGTAGCTCCAGTGGCACCACCATACCTTCGGTGGCATAGCGCAGAAGGAAAGCCAGGCCAAGGAACAACAGCACCACGCCGACCCGCAGCACGGTGTTGCCGCCAAACAGCCAGGTGCGCGCGCCGCTCAGGGCGCGCTCGATCAGGTTGGGTTCCCGAGGCGCAGCGACAGATTCACGGGCCGGCGCCTGTGGCTGGGGTTGCCATACCGACTCCGGCTGGCTGGCCTCCACGGAGGCGGCAGGGCTCGCCGCCGCGGGCAGTTCCCAGACCAGCTCGGGGGCAGCCGGCGCCGGCTCCACGGGCTGGACTTCCTCAAGAATGAATTCGGGAAGGTCTGCAAGTTCCGGCGCGGCGCTCATGCCGGTGCCTGCCTCGGCCAGCGGGGCGCTGGCCGGGGGTTGTGATGCAGGTTCGGCAGCGGGGCCGCCGGTGCTTTCCAGCAGGGCAAGGCGCTGGCCCAGGGTCGCGAGGGTCTTCTTCGCCTTCTCCAGCTCACGATGCTGGTCGACAACTTGTCGATGCAGGGCGTCGGAACGAATCGCCAGGCCGATGGCCAAGCCCGAGATCGCGCCAATCAGGGCGTCGCTGAAGGACTCATCAAGGAGCCAGCCCAGCCCCCCTCCCAGCAGCATGAACATCCATTGCATGTGTCGATATCCCTAAGCAGTCCATTGACGGACGGGTGCAACCGTATGGGTGCCCGTACCGGTAAACCGGTAAAGGCCCCTCCCCGCTTGGAAGCCGGACACCAGCCAAAAGACACCGCAGGGGAGGCAAAACGCTGCCCAGTATATCGGCAAGGCCCAACAAACGCTGGGCCTTGTGCACACTTCTAGAATTTTTTCAGGAGCCTCATTCCAGGGCCTTCCAGATCTCCGTGGCGTATTCACGGATGGTCCGGTCCGAAGAGAACCAGCCCATGCGCGCGGTGTTGAGCACCGCCGAACGCCACCATTCCTTGGAGTCGTGCCAGCGCTCCTCGACCCGGGCCTGGGCGTTCCAGTAAGCGTCGAAATCGGCGCAGACCAGGAACCGGTCGTAATCGATCAGCGAATCGATCAGCGCGGTGTAGCGCGACGGATCGTCCGGGGAGAACACCCCGCCGCGAATCGCCTGCAGCACGTCATTCAGCCGATGGGAGGCGGCGATGTCCGGCACCGCACTGAACTCGCCATTGCGTTTGCGCGCCTCCACCTGCTGGGCACTGAGGCCGAAGATGAACATGTGCTCGGCGCCAACCTGCTCGCACATCTCGACGTTGGCGCCGTCCAGGGTGCCGATGGTCAACGCGCCATTAAGGCCGAACTTCATGTTGCTGGTGCCCGAGGCCTCGAACCCGGCGGTGGAGATCTGCTCCGACAGGTCGGCGGCAGGAATGATGCTTTCCGCCAGGCTGACGTTGTAGTTGGGCAAGAACACCACCTTGAGCAGGCCGCGCACCGTGGGGTCATTGTTCACCGTACGGGCGATGTCGTTGGTCAGCTTGATGATCAGCTTGGCCTGGTGATAGCTGGCGGCGGCCTTGCCGGCGAAGATCTTCACCCGCGGCACCCAGTCGGTTTCCGGCTCGGCGCGGATCGCCTGGTACAACGCCACGGTGTGCAACAGGTTGAGCAACTGGCGCTTGTATTCGTGGATGCGCTTGACCTGTACATCGAACATTGCCGCCGGGTTGATCGCGATCCCCAGGCGCTCATGAATGATCGCCGCGAGGGCGCGCTTGCTGTGCAGGCGCTGCTCGGCGAACTGTTTGCGAAAGGCCGGTTTCTCGGCAAAGGGTTCGAGCCCCCTGAGCAGTTCCTCGGGGCTGTCCAGCAGCTCGGGCCCCAGGGCCTCCACCAGCATTTCAGTGAGTTGCGGGTTGGCCTGGTACAGCCAGCGGCGGAAGGTGATGCCGTTGGTCTTGTTGTTGATGCGCTCGGGGTACAGCTTGTGCAGCTCGGAGAACACCGTGCTGCGCATCAGCTGGGTGTGCAGCCCGGACACGCCGTTGACGCTGTGGGAGCCGAGAAACGCCAGGTTGCCCATGCGCACCCGGCGGCCGTTGTCTTCCTCGATCAGCGACACCGCCCGCAGCACGTCGAAATCGTGCAGGCCCTTGGCCCGCAGCGAGTCGATGTGCTGGGCGTTGATCAGGTAGATGATCTGCATGTGCCGCGGCAGCATGCGCTCCATCAGGCCCACCGGCCAGGTTTCCAGGGCTTCGGGCAGCAAGGTGTGGTTGGTGTAGGAGAGGGTTTCCACGGTGATCTGCCACGCCGCGTCCCAGGCGATGCCGTGCAGGTCGACCAACTGGCGCATCAGCTCGGCTACGGCGATCGACGGGTGGGTGTCATTGAGCTGGATCGCCGCGTGCTCGCCGAGGCTGAGCACCGAGTCATGCATGTTCTTGTGGCGGCGCAGCAGGTCCTGCAGCGACGCCGAGACGAAGAAATATTCCTGGCGCAGGCGCAGCTCCTGGCCGGCCTCGGTGCTGTCGGCCGGGTACAGCACCCGGGAAATGCTCTCGGCCCGGGCCACTTCGGCTACCGCGCCCAGGTGGTCACCGGCATTGAAGCGCTCCAGGTGCAGGTCTTCCATGGCCCGTGCCCGCCACAGGCGCAAGGTGTTGACGCTGGCCCCGCGCCAGCCCACCACCGGGGTGTCGTAGGCCACCGCGCGCACCGTTTCCGCCGGCCACCAGACCTGCCGGGTGTTGCCCGCCTCGTCGGTCACGGTGTCGACACTGCCGCCAAAGCCGATGGAGTAGATCACCTCGGGGCGCTCGAACTCCCAGGGATTGCCGAAATCCAGCCAGTGCTCGGTCTGTTCCTGCTGCCAGCCATCGACGATGGCCTGGCGGAACAGCCCGTGTTCGTAGCGGATGCCGTAGCCGTGGCCGGCGATGCCCAGGGTCGACATGCTTTCCATGAAGCACGCCGCCAGGCGCCCCAGGCCACCGTTGCCCAAAGCCGCATCGGGCTCCAGCAGGCGGATGCGCTCCAGGTCCACCCCCAGGTCGGTGAGGGCCTCGCGGGCCACCTCCAGCAGCCCGAGGTTGCTCAGGCTGTCGAACAGAAGGCGGCCGATAAGGAACTCCAGGGACAGGTAGTACACCCGTTTCTGGCCCTTGCGGTAGATCTGCCGCGTGTGATCCATCCAGTGGTCGACCATGTGGTCCCGCGCAGCCAGGGCGATGGCTTCGAACCAGTCGTGGTCGAAGGCGTGATCCGGGTCTTTGCCTACCGCGTAGGTGAGTTTGGTCAAGACGGCTTCGCGAAAAGCGGCCACCTCAGCGTCGCGAACAAGGGGTTCCTGAGTCATCGATACGACCTCTGACGAGATACACAGTGAGCATGGAATTGTCTGAGCCTAGTCGGTCTGACACGAGGCGAAGGCTCTGGTTCGGCGCTATTTCAAATGGCTCGGCTAAAGAGGGAGTCTTCTGCGCCAGCGGGAGAAAAAGATGCAGTTGCCGTGCCGCCAGGTATTGTTCGGCGACACATGAAGAAAAATCCGACCTAAAGTCGTTCAAAAATCCACCAGTCCCGGTATGATCGCGCGCCCTGGAACACCTGCCGGAAATGACCTTGATGAAGTCCAACCTGATCGCCGCCGCGGAAATCGATCGTCTCGATACCTGGGCCAAGTACACCGCCCCCATGTGCGGCTCCTGCATGTCCAGCTGCTGCACGCTGCCGGTGGAAGTGAAGATCAAGGACCTGATTCGCATCGGCATCGTCGATGAATTCGAACGCGGCGAGCCGGCGAAGAACATCGCCAAGCGCCTGCAGAAGGAAGGCATCGTCGAGCGCTACAACCAGAAGTCGGAAATCTTCACCCTGCAGCGCATGAGCAACAACGACTGCCTGTATCTGGATCGTAAAAGCCGCCTGTGCACCATTTATGACAAGCGCCCGGACACTTGCCGCAACCATCCGAAGATCGGCCCGCGCCCCGGCTACTGCGCCTACAAGCCCAAGCCCCAGGAGCGCCCGACCAATACCAGCAGCCGGACCCTGGAACGCTTCTGAGCCCCGGCCTGCGCCTGCAACCCCGTTCCCCATGTAACCCTGCCGTCCTGTAGCCGCCGCCGAGCCTTGGCGAGGCTGCGAACGGCTGCAAAGCCGCCGCAGTACGGGCCACTGCAGAGTTTCAGATACACCGCTTTACGACCGCTACGCGGTCGATCGCAGCCTCGCAGGCTCGGCAGAGGCTACAGGACCCGAGCTTTTTCACAGATAAAAAAAACGCCCCCGACCGCAAGGCCGGGGGCGTTTTCATTCAGCCGGAACTAAAGACTCAGTTCTTGGCTTTCTTGGCAGCGCGAGTACGCTCGCCTTCGTCCAGGATCTTCTTGCGAAGACGGATGGACTTAGGCGTCACTTCACACAGCTCGTCGTCCTGGATGAATTCCAGAGCCTGTTCCAGGGTGAAACGGACCGGTGGAACCAGGGCGATGGTTTCGTCCTTGCCCGAAGCACGCATGTTGTCGAGCTTCTTGCCTTTGGTTGGGTTCACACCCAGGTCGTTGTCACGGCTGTTCAGACCAACGATCTGACCGTTGTAGATTTCCTGGCCGTGCTCGACGAACAGCTTGCCGCGCGCCTGCAGGGTTTCCAGGGAGTAGGTCAGGGCCTTGCCGGTTTCTACCGATACCAGTACGCCGTTCTGACGGCCGGACATGTGGCCGGACTTCATCGGAGCGTAGCGATCGAAGATCGAGGTCAGGATGCCTGCACCGTTGGTCAGGGTCAGGAACTGGTTACGGAAACCGATCAGACCACGGGCTGGAATGTTGTATTCCAGGCGTACACGGCCCTTGCCATCCGGGACCATGTTGCTCAGGTCGCCCTTACGCAGGCCCATTTCTTCCATGACCTTGCCCTGGGAATCTTCAGGGATGTCGATGGTGACGTTTTCGAACGGTTCCTGCTTCACGCCGTCAACTTCACGGATGATCACTTCAGGACGGCCAACGCCCATTTCGAAACCTTCGCGACGCATGGTTTCGATCAGTACCGACAGGTGCAGCTCACCACGGCCGGAAACCTTGAACTTGTCGGCCGAGTCGCCTTCTTCAACACGCAGAGCAACGTTGTACAGCAGCTCCTTGTCCAGACGCTCCTTGATGTTACGGGAGGTCACGAACTTGCCTTCTTTACCGCAGAATGGCGAGTCGTTGACCTGGAAGGTCATGGAAACGGTTGGCTCGTCGACGGTCAGCGGCTTCATCGCTTCAACAGCGGTCGGGTCGCACAGGGTGTCGGAGATGAACAGCTCGTCGAAACCGCTGATGCAGACGATGTCGCCGGCAGCGGCTTCTTCAACGTCTACGCGGTGCAGACCGTGGTGGCCCATCAGCTTGAGGATACGACCGTTGCGGCGCTTGCCGTCGACGTCGATGGCCACTACCGGGGTGTTGGGCTTGACGCGACCGCGAGCGATACGGCCAACGCCGATCACACCCAGGAAGCTGTTGTAGTCCAGAGCGGAGATCTGCATCTGGAACGGACCGTCACGGTCAACGCTTGGCGCTGGCACGTTGTCGACGATCGACTGGTACAGCGGGGTCATGTCTTCGGCCATTTCGGTGTGGTCCAAACCGGCGATGCCGTTCAGGGCCGAGGCGTAGACGACTTTGAAGTCCAGCTGTTCTTCGGTGGCGCCCAGGTTGTCGAACAGGTCGAAGATCTGGTCCAGAACCCAGTCAGGACGCGCGCCCGGACGGTCGACCTTGTTGATCACCACGATTGGACGCAGGCCGGCTTCGAACGCCTTCTTGGTCACGAAACGGGTTTGCGGCATAGGGCCGTCTTGAGCGTCGACCAGCAGCAGCACGGAGTCGACCATGGACATTACGCGCTCAACTTCGCCGCCGAAGTCGGCGTGGCCCGGGGTGTCCACGATGTTGATGTGGTAGCCGTTCCAGTTGATGGCGGTGTTTTTCGCCAGGATGGTAATGCCGCGCTCTTTTTCCTGGTCGTTGGAGTCCATCACGCGCTCGTCGTTGAGCTCGTTGCGCTCCAGGGTGCCGGATTGACGCAGGAGTTTGTCTACCAGGGTGGTCTTACCATGGTCAACGTGGGCAATGATGGCGATGTTGCGTAGATTTTCGATCACTTGTGTATCTCGATCAGAGGATTCGGTGTGCTGACAAATGCTGGCAGCGATTAACAATAGATTCAGGCCTGGCCGTTACAGCTGGACGGCGGCGTCGGGGGGCCGGTGACGCAAGCCACAGGCGAACATCCCCGGGCACTTAGCTCGGTCTATAAACGCGCACATTGGCATGTCCCTCACTGAGCAGATGGTGAGCATGCAGGCGACTCATGACGCCTTTGTCGCAATACAGCAGGTACTGGCGCGTAGGGTCCAGTTCCTTGAAGCGGGCGTTCAATGCATAGAACGGCAGCGCTTGTACTTCGATGCCAGCAAGCTCCAGCGGGTCGTCTTCCTGGGCATCCGGATGACGGATGTCGATGACGATCTGACCGGCCAGCGCTTCACTGACTTCTTCAATCTGTACATCCTGGCCCAACTCGTCGATCACCCGATCGATCGGCACCAGTTTGGCCCGCTCGATCGCACGCTCGAGCACCGCCATATCGAATTCTTTCTCTTCATGCTCGACGCGATGGCGCTTGGCATGGGTCTTGGGGTTCACCGAGATGACCCCGCAGTATTCCGGCATGTGCTTGGCGAAGTCGGCAGTGCCGATCTCCACGGCCAGGTCGATGATGTCCTGCTTGTGGCTGGCGATCAGGGGGCGCAGTACCAGTTTCTCGGTCACGCAGTCGATCACCGACAGGTTCGGCAGGGTCTGGCTGGACACCTGGGAAATCGCCTCGCCGGTCACCAGCGCATCGATGTGCAGGCGGTCAGCGATGCTCGACGCGGCACGCAACATCATACGCTTCAAAATGACGCCCATATGACTGTTGTCGACTTTGCCGAGGATTTCCCCGAGCACTTCCTCGAATGGCACGCTGACGAACAGCACGCGCTGGGAGCTGCCGTACTTCTTCCATATATAGTGCGCGACTTCCATCACGCCCAGTTCATGGGCACGCCCGCCCAGGTTGAAGAAGCAGAAATGCCCCATCAGGCCGCGGCGCATGATCTGGTAGGCCGCCACCGTGGAATCGAAACCGCCGGACATCAGGACCAGGGTCTGTTCCAGGGCGCCCAGCGGGTAGCCGCCGATGCCGTTGTGCTGGCTGTGGATCACGAACAACCGTTGGTCGCGAATTTCCATCCGCACTTCGATTTCAGGCTCTTTCAGGGAAATTCCGGCGGCGCCGCACTGCCGACGCAGTTGGCTGCCGACGTATTTTTCCACGTCCATGGAGCTGAATTCATGCTTGCCGGCACGCTTGCAGCGCACGGCAAAAACCTTCCCCGGGAGGGCTTCGCCGAAGTGCTGCTTGCACTTGGCGACGATGTCGTCGAAGTCGCCCAGAGGGTACTCGTCGACCTGCAGGAAATGCGCGATGCCGGGCATGCAGCTCAGGCGCTCGGTCATGTCCTTCAGGGCCTTGGGCTCGCTGACGGCGGTTTCCAGCTCGAGGTTGTCCCACACACCATTGACCACCACGGCCGGGTCCAGGTCGCGGAGCACGGCACGGATGTTCTTCGCCAACTGACGGATGAAGCGCGTCCGAACCGGGCGGCTCTTGATGGTGATTTCCGGGAAAACTTTAACGATTAGTTTCATGAAAACAGCGCGCGCTGGGCCAGCCGAAAAAGGGGGGCGCGGATTATAGCGGAAATTGCTCAAGGTTTAACCAGTTTATGTGCAGAAGGTTTTCGATGCACCAAAACGGGTCATTTATTGGCAAAGACGCTACATTGCAGTGCGCCGAATGCCGGCATTCAACCCAATACGTCGCAGAAAGCGTGATTTTGGGGCAGAAAACCCATCTCGGGGCACTGGCATGCAATTTGCTCCCTTGTGAGGCAGGTTGCCATGGCAGAGTATTCGCGCCGGCATCACCCACATTCTAAGGGCACTCCAACACCAAGCCCGAAGCCACCCGGAGGACACTATGTCGAAGTCGGTTCAACTCATCAAAGATCATGACGTCAAGTGGATTGATCTGCGCTTCACTGACACCAAGGGCACTCAACATCACGTGACCATGCCGGCTCGTGATGCGCTGGATGAAGACTTCTTCGAAGCTGGCAAGATGTTCGACGGCTCCTCCATCGCCGGCTGGAAAGGCATCGAAGCCTCCGACATGATCCTGATGCCGGACGACGAAACCGCCGTACTGGACCCGTTCACCGAAGAACCGACCCTGATCCTGGTGTGCGACATCATCGAACCTTCGAGCATGCAAGGTTACGACCGTGACCCGCGTGCCATCGCCAAGCGCGCCGAAGAGCACCTGAAAGCCACCGGTATCGGCGACACCGTATTCGCCGGCCCAGAGCCAGAGTTCTTCATCTTCGACCAGGTGAAATTCAAGTCCGACATCTCCGGCTCCATGTTCAAGATCTACTCCGAACAAGGTTCGTGGATGTCCGACCAGGACATCGAAGGCGGTAACAAGGGCCACCGTCCAGGCGTCAAGGGCGGCTACTTCCCGGTTCCACCGTTCGACCACGACCACGAAATCCGTACCTCCATGTGCAACGCACTGGAAGAAATGGGCCTGACCGTAGAAGTTCACCACCACGAAGTGGCGACTGCCGGCCAGAACGAAATCGGCGTCAAGTTCAACACCCTGGTGAAGAAGGCCGACGAAACCCAGACCCTGAAGTACGTGGTGCACAACGTAGCCGACGCCTACGGCCGCACTGCCACCTTCATGCCCAAGCCTCTGTACGGCGACAACGGCTCGGGCATGCACGTGCACATGTCCATCTGGAAAGACGGCAAGAACACCTTCGCTGGCGAAGGCTATGCCGGCCTGTCCGATACCGCCCTGTACTTCATCGGCGGCATCATCAAGCACGGTAAGGCCCTGAACGGCTTCACCAACCCGGCGACCAACTCCTACAAGCGTCTGGTGCCAGGCTTCGAAGCCCCGGTCATGCTGGCCTACTCGGCGCGCAACCGCTCCGCTTCGATCCGTATTCCTTACGTGTCGAGCCCTAAGGCCCGCCGTATCGAAGCCCGTTTCCCGGACCCGGCCGCCAACCCGTACCTGGCCTTCGCTGCCCTGCTGATGGCCGGCCTGGATGGTATCCAGAACAAGATCCACCCTGGCGACGCTGCTGACAAAAACCTGTATGACCTGCCGCCTGAAGAGGCCAAAGAGATCCCACAAGTTTGCGGCAGCCTGAAGGAAGCCCTGGAAGAGCTGGACAAAGGTCGTGCGTTCCTGACCAAAGGCGGCGTTTTCAGCGACGACTTCATCGACGCCTACATCGCCCTGAAAAGCGAAGAAGAAATCAAGGTACGTACCTTCGTACACCCACTGGAATACGAGCTGTACTACAGCTGCTGATCCGGTAGCGCCGGCGCAAGCCGCGTGATCAAGAGGCCTCCTTCGGGAGGCCTTTTTTATGCCCGCGCATTTGCCCTGCCCGGGGTGGTTGCGTGCATCATGGGCGCCGTCTCCCCATCAGCAGCCGAGCCCGCCCATGACTTCGCGCCTCAACCTGTGCCTCGCCCTGACTTGCAGCCTGTTCGCCACCGCCGCCTGCGCCAGTGACGCTCCGCCCTCCCTCGCCCTGCTGCTGCAGAGCATCGGCGAACGCCTGGCGATTGCCGATCAGGTGGCCCTGAGCAAATGGGACAGCCACAAGGCCGTGGAAGACCGCCCGCGGGAACAACAGGTGATCGCCGGGGCAACCGCCCAGGCCGCAACCTATCACTTGAGCGAAGAAACGGTTGGGCAGTTCTTCGCCGCCCAGATCGAAGCCAACAAGCTGGTGCAATACGCCCGACTCTCGGCCTGGCACCTGCAAGGCCGGGCACCGGACACTCCGCGCCAGGACCTGGCCGGACAGATCCGCCCCCAACTTGATCAGTTACAAAAACGCTTGCTGCAGCAACTGGCTGACTTCAGCCCGCAGCGCACCGACCGCCAATGCCCGCAATGGCTGGCACGGGCCAATCAGGCCAGCAGCAGCGACCCGCTGCGACGACTGGCGATGGTTCGTGCCACGGCAGAGTTATGTGTGTTCAAAGGTTAACCACGCCTGTGCCACGCGCAGCAACACCCTATGCTGGAGCCTTTCAGGCACCCGCCAGGATCAGCGAGATGCACCTCGTCATTGCTTGCCTGCTGTGGATCAACGCATTGCCAGCCGGCGCGCAGATCTACCAGTACACCGATTCGGCCGGTAATCGCGCCTACAGCGACCAGCCGCCGGGAACCTCGTACCGGCAGATTGAAACGCCCGCGCCGAATCGCCTCCCCAGCCCGGCCACCCCGGCGCCACCTACGCCGGCGGCACAACCTGCCAGCGCCCTTCTGGCCTACGAACGGCTGCAACTGAGCGGCGTACCGGAGCACGGTGCCTTGCGCGCCAACAACGGCAGTTTCAACGTGCAGGTGGAGTTGCAGCCCAGCCTGCGGCCCGGCCACCGCCTGCGCCTGCTGCTGGATGGCCAGCCCTATGGCCAGGCCGGCCAGGGGCCCGAACTGCAACTGGTGAATATCGACCGTGGCCAGCACCGGTTGGCGGTGCAGGTGCTGGCTGGCGACAAGGTCCTGCAACAGAGCCCGGCCGTCAGCTTCACTCTGCTGCGGGCCCGCCGCCCCTGAGCCTCAACCGTGCACCACGCCGCTGGCCAGCAGTGCGGCAATGGTCGGTTCGTCCAGGCCCAGCCCCTGCAATACCGCCCGGGTGTCCTGCCCCAGGCTCGGCGGCGCCGTGCGGTAGCTGGCCGGCGTGCGCGACAACTTCACCGGCGAACCTATGCCCCGGTAGCCATCGAGCTCCACTAGCAGCCCGCGATGCCGGGTGTGGGGATGAGCCACCACCTGGTCGACGGTAGCGATCGAACCACAAGGCACCCCCAGGCCGATCAGCCGCGGGGCCAGCGACGCGCCGTCGTGTGCCGACAGGTAATGCTCCAGTTGCTGCTTCAAGGCCTCGCGGTTGACCGAGCGCTGGCCGTTGTCGGTAAAGCGCGGGTCCTCCAGCAAGGCGCCGGCCCCCAGCTCCTGGCACAGCCGGGCGAACTGGCGGTCGTTGCCCACCGCCAGGAAAATCGGCTCGCCAGCGGTGCGGTAGCTGTCGTAGGGAGCAATGTTGGGATGGGCGTTGCCCGTGCGTTGGGGCGCCTTGCCGGCGGCGAAGTAGTTCGGCAGGTGCGGGTGCAGCAGGGACACGCCGCAGTCGTACAAGGAGATGTCCAGTGATTGCCCGAGGCCGCTGCGCTGGCGCTCGTTGAGGGCCAGGAGAATCCCCGCCAGGGCATTCAGGCCGGTGACCATATCGACAATCGGCAGGCCGATGCGCAACGGCCCGCCGTCGCCTTCGCCGTTGACGCTCATCAGCCCGGCCATGGCCTGGATCACCGCGTCGTAACCCGGTAGCCCGCCCAGCGGGCCATCGGCGCCAAAGCCGGAAATCGCGCAGTGGATCAACGCCGGAAAACGCTGGCTCAGCACCTCCTGGTAACCGATGCCCCAACGCTGCAGGGTGCCCGGCTTGAAGTTCTCGATCAGTACGTCGGCGCCTTCCAGCAACCGCATCAGCAGTTCCAGGCCTTCGGGGCGCGACAGGTCGACGGCGATCCCCTGCTTGTTACGGTTGATGCCGCGAAAATACGCCGCGTCGTCACCTTCGAAAGGCGGCCCCCAGCCCCGGGTCTCATCACCGCTCAAAGGTTCCAGCTTGATCACCTCGGCGCCGTGGTCGGCCAGGGCCTGGGAGCAGTAGGGGCCGCCCAGCACACGGCTGAGATCGATGATTTTCACGCCCGCCAGGGCGCCTTGGGCAAACGTCATGGATGTACTCCGGCAGATCGGACAAGGACAGCCACTCAGGCCGGCAGCAATTGCATGGCCTGGGCCTGGGACAGTGGGCTTTCATTGGCCAGGCGAGCCAGCAGCTCGGCATCGATCACCGGTTCCAGGCTCAACGGATCGCGCGGCAACACCTTGTGCGCCAGCACCAGGTGAGCCAGGGCCAGGCGTCGATAATCCGCAGCCTGGCGCGTGGCCTCCCAGGCCATGAAGATGGCGCTGGCCAGGTGATAGAGCACACTGCCGGCCTGGCGCACCTGCTCATCCCGGCGCTGCTGCGCCACGGCATGGAAGCCGGTCACGGTGCGCAACAGGGCCGAATCGAACAGCCGGCGGCTCGCCGGTGGCAAATCGGCCTCGGCCAGCAGCCCGGCCAGATAACCCTGCAACGGCTCCAGCGCCTGCTCCCGAGTCACCGCCCGGGCAATGTCCAGGGCAACGATGTTGCTGGTGCCCTCCCAGATCGACCCCAGGTGCGCATCGCGCACCAGCCGGGCATCGCTCCACTCCTCGATATAGCCAACCCCGCCGCGCACTTCCATGGCATCGCCGGTCACCCGGCGGGCATCACGGCAGGCGCGGAACTTGATCAGCGGCGTGAGGATCCGCACGCACTTGCGCGCTGTCTCATCGCCGCCATCGGCCCGGGGCAGCAAGCTGGCGATCTGCATGAACATCGAGCGCGCCTGTTCGGTGGGCAGCATCATCTTTAGCAACTGGCGCTGCATCAGCGGCATTTCGATCAGGTGCTTGCCGAAGGCCCGGCGCTGGCGGGCGATGTACAACGCCTCGCTCAGCCCCCGGCGCATCAGCCCCGCCGCGCGCACGCCATTGGACAGGCGCGACATGTTGATCATGTCGGCCATCTGCTGAAAACCGCGGCCGACCTCACCGATCAGGTAGGCCGTGGCGCCTTCCAGGGTGATCTCGCCACTGGCCATGGAGCGGCTGCCCAGCTTGTCCTTCAGGCGCTGGATCCGGTAGTGGTTGCGCGAGCCGTCGGGCAGCACCTTGGGCAACAGGAACAGGGTCACCCCGGCCATGCCGGGCGGTGCGTCTTCCGGGCGCGCCAGGACCATGGCCAGGTCGGCATCCGGGTTGGAGCAGAACCACTTCTCACCGAACAGGCGCCATTGGCCATCTTCCAGCCGGGCCCGGGTTTCGGTACGCGAAACGTCGGAACCGGCGGCCTGTTCGGTCATGAACATCGCCCCCTGGAACAGCGTCTCGAACTCCTGGGACTGCAACTGCGGCAGGTAGCGCGCCACCAGTTCCGGCGTACCGAACTTGCACAGGGTGCGGGTCAGGGAGTCGGTCATGCTCACCGGGCAGCACAGGCCGAACTCGGCCTGGACGAACAGGTAGGTCAGGGCGTACTTGATCAGCGGCGGCGGGCCTCCGGACTGGTGGCTCATGGCAGCCAGCCCCAGTTCGGCAAAGGCCACCCGTTCCAGGGTGACGTAGTGCGGATGCTTGGCGATGCTTTGCAGGTTCTCGCCGCGGCGGGTACGCGGTTGCAGCACCGGGGGATTCTTGTCGGCGCTCAGGGCCAGCACATCCAGCTCACCACCGGCCCGGGCGCCCAGGCGCTGCAAGGTGGGCAACCACTGCTGGTAGACCGCCGAGGGCAGGTAGACCTGGAGCAGCGCGGCCAGGCCGGCGTCGCACTCGAACAGGTTGATGCCGCGGCTGTCGGGGATGTTGAGGCTGTCTTCAATGGGGCGGGGCTCGGCGGTCATGGCGCGTCTCCTGTTTTTTGTAGGCCGAGACTAGAGCCGCCATCGATAAGTATCTAATACAAAATCAATCAACTACGATAAGAAATCCATATCGTAGAACCGGAGTCGCCATGGACCTCAAACAGTTGCGCTACTTCGTCGCGGTGGCCGAAGAACTGCATTTCGGGCGGGCCGCAAACCGTCTGTGCATTTCCCAGCCGGCCCTGAGTTTCGACATCAAGAAGCTTGAGGGGCAACTGGAAGTCCAACTGCTCAATCGCAACAACAAGTCGGTGAGCCTGACCAACGCCGGCCAGGTGCTGCTGGACGAGGCCCGCTACCTGTTGCTGCGTGCCGACCAGGCGCGGCACCTGACCCAGCGCTCGGCCGAGGGCTTTGCCGGGCGCCTGAGCCTGGGTTTCGTCAACTCGATCCTGCACCGCGGGCTGCCCGAGGCGGTCAAGGCCTTCGAACAGCAATACCCGGAAACCGAAGTGGTGCTGATGGAAATGAACAGCGCCGACCAGACCCAGGCCCTGCAACGCGGCCAGATCGACATCGGTTTCGTCCATGGCAACACCTTCGCCGCCGGCATCCACAGCGAACCGCTGCTGGCCGAGCCGTTCCTCTGCTGCCTGCCCCAGAGCCACTCGCTGGCCACCCAGGCGCGGATCGACCTGGCGCAACTGGCCAATGACGATTTCATCCTGTTTCCGCGGGCGGTCTCGCCGCACTACCACGACCTGATTATTTCCCGCTGCGTGGCGGCCGGGTTCAGCCCGCGCATACGCCACGAGACGCGGCTATGGCAAACGGTGGTGGCAATGGTGGCCCACGAGATGGGCGTGGCGCTGGTGCCCCAGACACTGGCCATGCTCGGCCAGCCGGGCGTGCATTACGGCGAGCTCGAAGGCACCGGCGCGCCTTCGCAGATCCAGGCGATCCGCCTGGAGGACAAGCCTTCGGCGGCGGCCGAAAGCTTTCTCGGGCTGCTCAAGTCCCTGATCAAACCGGCCGCTGGAGGGCGCTGAGCGTTGGGGCGCGATACGCATTCACATATCAAACCATAAGATTTAATCATTATATTTTTCGATTCCTGCCTGTATAGGCTCCCAGCGGTCGGACCTTGCCAGAGGCCCATGCACCCGATCAGGGGCGCACATAACAATAAAAACGCAGGAATTGAACATGAACGCTGCCCAGGATGCCGCTGCCCACAAGAAAGCCCGCAAGGCGGGTATCGCCTCATTCATCGGCACCACCATCGAGTGGTATGACTTCTACGCCTACGGCATCGCCGCCGCCCTGGTGTTCGGCAAGGTGTTCTTTCCCGCCGACCTGCCCCCCGGCACGGCCACCCTGCTGTCCTTCCTGACCCTGTGGGCCGGGTTCATCGCCCGCCCCGTCGGCGGCATCATCTTCGGCCACATGGGCGACAAGATCGGCCGTAAGACCACCCTGGTGATCACCCTGATCATGATGGGCCTGGCCACCACCTGCATCGGCCTGCTGCCCAGCTACCTGCAGATCGGCGTCTGGGCCCCCATTGCCCTGGTGACCCTGCGCATCATCCAGGGCATCGCGGTGGGCGGCGAATGGGGCGGGGCGATCCTCATCGCCAGCGAAAGCGCGCCCAAGGGCAAGGGCATTCTCTATGCCGCCTTCGCCCAGCAGGGTTCGCCGGCCGGCAACCTGCTGGCAACCCTGGTGTTCTTCGGCCTCAGCGCCCTGCCGACTCCGGACTTTCTGCTCTGGGGCTGGCGCATTCCGTTCCTGCTGTCGGCGGTGCTGGTGATCATCGGCATGGTCATCCGCCTCAAGCTGGAAGAATCCGATGACATGAAGCGCCTGATGGAACAGAAAAAGACCGTCAAGCTGCCGATTCTCGAAGTCCTGCGCGACCACTGGCGCCTGGTGCTGCTGGGGGCCGGGGTGCTGCCGATCATCCACGTCACCTATTTCAAGAGCACCTTCGCCCTGTCCTGGGCCACCAAGGAGCTGGGCTACAGCCAGAGCAGCTTCCTCAGCGTGATCGTCATCGCCCTGGTGGTGCAGTTCATCACCCAGCCCCTGGGTGCGGTGCTGGTTTCACGCATGGACATGCGCAAGGCCATGGTGCTGATGGTGGTGCCCGAGTTGCTGCTGATGCCGGCGATGTTCTTCGCCGTGGAGACGGGGCACTACTGGATCGCGGTGCTGGGCATGTGCCTGGCCACGGTGCCGCACTCGATGTTCTATGGCGCGGTGGGCGGCATCCTGGCGCGGGCGTTTCCGACCCGGGTGCGCTACAGCGGGCTGTCGATCTCCTATCAGCTGTGTTCACTGCTGGTGGGCGGCGCCACGCCGGTGCTGGCCCAGAGCATCCTCAATGGCACCGGCAGCATCATCGGCGTGGCCATCGCCTCGGCCTGCTACGCCCTGGTCTCGCTGGCATGCATGCTGGCCCTGCTCAAGCGCATCGGCCATAACGCCGCCGAGCTGTCCACGGCAGAACAGGCGGATGCCGACGAATTGGCGCGCCAGACTGGCGCCCAGCCACCTGTGGATAAGGTTTCCCGGCCCGACCCGGCGCCCGGCAGCGAGCTACAGCCCGCTCGCTGATGCCCCCTGCAAGTGGTGCAGGCGCCGCTCATGCTCCAGCAACCAGCGCTTGCGCCACAGACCACCGCCATAGCCGGTCAGGGAGCCATCGGCGCCAATCACCCGGTGGCAGGCAATGACAATGGAAATCTGGTTGGCGGCATTGGCCCGGGCCACCGCGCGCACCGCTGAGGGCGAGCCGACCTGCCGCGCCACCTCGGCGTAGCTGCAGGTGGTACCCAGGGGAATGGCCCGCAGCGCCTGCCAGACGGTACGGGTAAAGGGCGAGGCGCTCATCGCCAGCGGTGTGGCGAAGTGCACCGCCTCGCCGGCGAAGTAACGCTGCAGTTCGGCCTCGATCTGGTCGATGGGGGCAAAACGCCCGAAACCTATGCTCGAACCGCTGCTCTTTTGCAGGTTCTGCAACTCATTGGCCAATGCCGGGCGGTCGAAGAATTCCAGCAAATGCAGGACCTGGGCGTCGGCCACCGCCAGCATCACGCCGATCGGGGTCTGCAACCAATCGACCTTGAGCAGTTCCCGCCCCCGCAGGTTGGACGGCGGCTGGCCCGCCAAGCGGCTGAAGGCGTGGCGAAAGCCGCTGTCGGAGTCGAAGCCGGCGCTGATCTGCGCCTCGATCACCGGCTCTCCCGAGGCCAGTTGCTGCATGCCCTGGCCCATGCGGCGCAGGCGCGCCATTTCCAGGAAGGTGACGCCGAAATAGCGCTTGAACGCACGGCGCACGGTGGATGGGTCCAGCCCCTGGGCGACCAGGTCGTCCTCGTACCACCGGCGTTCCGGGTCGCGGCCCAACTGCTCGAGCAAGGTCTGCACCCAGGGCTCCTGGACCCCGGCCCGCTCCAGCGGACGACAGCGCAGGCAGGCGCGGAACCCTGCTTCGACACACCCCTTGATGGAGCCGAAGAACACCGTGTTCTCGCGCTTGGGCTTGCGTGCAGCGCAGGTCAGGCGGCAGAACACGCCGGTACTCTTCACCCCGACAAAGGCAAAGCCTTCGTAGGCCGGGTCCCGGGCCAGCAGCGCCTGGTACAGGGTGTCGTCATCGGGAAGCTGGAACAGCAGAGGGGCATTTTCCATGGCCGCATCCTAAACCTTGAAGCATCGGGTTCGAGCACTCTAAACCCGCCCCTTGCCCCGCGCCGCTGAAAAACGGGCGTTGATTCTTCTATCAAGGCGCGCCCATCAAGCGCTGTTCAGATTCATGCACTATATTGGTGCAACGCCTTGCACTCAGGTGCCAATACCGGCCCATTTTGGTTCGAAAATACCCGCCAGAGCTGGCAAAACGCCACAGAACCAGGCTTCAAACGCCTGCTTCAGGGCATGCGCGCTTCTTTTCGGAGCCTTGGTTTGGTTTTTGCATTTTCTCCACCACCGCGCCTTAGCCGCGCGCGCACTTCGGGACCGGCCCCGGATTGTCTTGCTTCAAAAGAGGTCACCATCTACCCATGACCATCAGCGACCCACTGCACCGCCTGCTTCTGGACAACCTGACCACCGCCACCATCCTGCTCAATGCCGACCTGCGCCTTGAGTACATGAACCCGGCGGCGGAAATGCTCCTGGCCATCAGCGGCCAGCGCAGCCATGGGCAATTCATCAGCGAGCTGTTCACCGAATCCGCCGAGGCCCTGAGCTCCCTGCGCCAGGCAGTGGAGCAGGCGCACCCCTTCACCAAGCGCGAAGCCATGCTCACCGCACTGACCGGCCAGACCCTGACCGTCGACTACGCGGTGACGCCGATCCTCAGCAACGGCGACACCTTGCTGCTGCTGGAAGTCCACCCCCGGGACCGGCTGCTGCGGATCACCAAGGAAGAAGCCCAGTTGTCCAAGCAGGAAACCAGCAAGATGCTGGTGCGCGGCCTGGCCCATGAAATCAAGAACCCTTTGGGGGGCATTCGCGGCGCGGCACAGTTGCTGGCCCGGGAGCTGCCCGAGGAAAGCCTCAAGGACTACACCAACGTCATCATCGAAGAAGCCGACCGCCTGCGGAACCTGGTGGACCGCATGCTCGGCTCGAACAAGCTGCCATCCCTGGCCCTGACCAACATCCATGAAGTGCTGGAGCGAGTCAGCAGCCTGGTGGAAGCCGAAAGCCAGGGCTGCATCACCCTGGTGCGCGATTACGACCCGAGCATTCCCGACGTGCTGATCGACCGCGAACAGATGATCCAGGCGGTGCTCAACATCGTGCGCAACGCCATGCAGGCCATCAGCAGCCAGAATGAAATGCGCCTGGGGCGCATCACCCTGCGCAGCCGCACCATGCGCCAGTTCACCATCGGCCACGTGCGCCATCGCCTGGTGAGCAAGATCGAGATCATCGACAACGGGCCGGGCATCCCCGCGGAACTGCAGGACACCCTCTTCTTCCCCATGGTCAGCGGCCGCCCGGACGGCACCGGGCTGGGCCTGGCCATCACCCAGAACATCATCAGCCAGCACCAGGGTCTGATCGAATGTGACAGCCATCCCGGCCACACCACGTTCTCGATCTTTCTGCCACTGGAACAAGGAGCCCCATCGACATGAGCCGTAGTGAAACCGTGTGGATCGTCGATGACGACCGTTCTATCCGTTGGGTCCTGGAAAAAGCCTTGCAGCAGGAAGGGATGACCACCCAGAGCTTCGACAGCGCCGATGGGGTGATGAGCCGCCTGGCCCGCCAGGCCCCGGACGTGATCATTTCCGACATTCGCATGCCCGGCGCCAGTGGCCTGGACCTGCTGGCACGGATTCGCGAGCAGCACCCGCGCCTGCCGGTGATTATCATGACCGCCCACTCCGACCTGGACAGCGCTGTCGCCTCCTACCAGGGCGGTGCCTTCGAATACCTGCCCAAGCCGTTCGATGTCGATGAAGCGGTGTCGCTGGTCAAGCGCGCCAATCAGCACGCCCAGGAACAGCAAGGCCTGGAGGTGCCGCCGACCCTGACTCGCACCCCGGAAATCATCGGTGAGGCGCCGGCCATGCAGGAGGTGTTCCGAGCCATCGGGCGCCTGAGCCACTCCAACATCACAGTGCTGATCAACGGCGAATCCGGTACCGGCAAGGAACTGGTAGCCCATGCCCTGCATCGCCACAGCCCGCGGGCGGCTTCGCCGTTCATCGCCCTGAACATGGCGGCGATCCCCAAGGACCTGATGGAGTCCGAGCTGTTCGGCCATGAAAAGGGCGCCTTCACCGGCGCGGCCAACCTGCGGCGCGGGCGCTTCGAGCAGGCCGACGGCGGCACCCTGTTCCTCGACGAGATCGGCGACATGCCAGCCGACACCCAGACCCGCCTGCTGCGGGTCCTGGCCGATGGCGAGTTCTATCGGGTCGGTGGCCATACCCCGGTCAAGGTCGATGTACGCATCATCGCCGCGACCCACCAGAACCTGGAAACCTTGGTGCACGCCGGCAAGTTCCGTGAGGACCTGTTCCACCGCCTCAACGTGATCCGCATCCATATCCCGCGCCTGTCGGACCGTCGCGAAGACATCCCGACCCTGGCCAGGCATTTCCTCAGCCGCGCCGCCCAGGAGCTGGCGGTGGAACCCAAGCTGCTGAAAAACGAAACCGAGGAATACCTGAAGAACCTGCCGTGGCCAGGCAACGTGCGCCAGCTGGAGAACACCTGCCGCTGGATCACGGTCATGGCCTCGGGCCGCGAGGTGCATATCAGCGACCTGCCACCGGAGTTGCTGAGCCTGCCCCAGGATTCGGCGCCGGTCACCAACTGGGAACAGGCCCTGCGCCAATGGGCCGACCAGGCCCTGGCTCGCGGGCAATCGAACCTGCTGGACAGCGCGGTACCGAGTTTCGAGCGGATCATGATCGAGACCGCCCTCAAGCACACCGCCGGCCGCCGCCGCGATGCCGCGGTCCTGTTGGGCTGGGGGCGCAATACCCTGACCCGCAAGATCAAGGAGCTGGGGATGAAGGTCGACGGTGGCGACGAGGATGAGGGCGAGGAAGGCTAAAGCCCGGGCCGCAGCATGTAGGAGCTGGCTTGCCAGCGAAGAGGCCCTTGAACCTTGCGGTGCGCCCACAGGCGCTTTCGCCGGCAAGCCGGCTCCTACGATGAGGATGAGCGTGCACCAGGATGGGGTGCATGCACTGCCCGAAGGCGCGCTGCAGCGCCATCCAGCCCGGGTACAACCCGGGCCTCAGCTCTGAAAAGCCCTCCGTCGAAAACGCAAAAGCCCCGGATTACGGGGCTTTCGGCTTTTTATCCCAGCAATCAACGCCTCTGCAGCCAAAACTGGCACGCCACCTGCAATAACCCAGTCACTACCCAGTTTCGGGGACCTTGGTACAGGCAGGCCGGGGATTCCCCTCTTTAACATCTGGCTCGGCACGCACATCGCGACGGCCAAAGGTTTCGGGAACCCCAGTACAGGCAGGCTGGGACTTCCCTCTTTAACACCAGGCCCACCCCGCTCCCAGCGACGGGCCAGGCTTTCGGGAACCCCGGTACAGGCAGGCCGGGACTTCCCTCTTTAACACCAGGCCCACCCCGCTCCCAGCGACGGGCCAGGCTTTCGGGAACCCCGGTACAGGCAGGCCGGGACTTCCCTCTTTAACACCAGGCCCACCCCGCTCACAGCGACGGGCCACGCTTTTGGGGACCCTGGTACAGGCAGGCCGGGAATCCCCTTCTTTACACCGGGACTCATCGCCCTCGTGGCGCTCAGCCCCTCCCGCTTTTGGGGGCCTTGGTACAGGCAGGCCGGGGTTTCCCTCTTTTATTCCTCCCGCAGGTGGATCGCCAGGCGCCAGCGCCCCTGCACGTCGCTCCCGTCCCACTGCCCCCGCAGCGGCCGCGCGGCCACCAGGTTCAGCAGCAGGCCCTGGTCCGCCCGGCGCACCCGCCAGTTCACATTGCGCTGATTGACCTGCAACTGGCCCTTCTGTGCCTGCCCCTGGGCATCGAACAGCAGCGCCACGGTGCCATCGATGTGTTCCCCATGGAGCTTGGGCTCATGGTTGAACCACAGCACCAGCCCATCGGGCGCCACCTCGACCTGCTGCAACGCCACCGGATCAGGCTGGGTCAGGCGGCCGATCATCAGCCCTACCATCACCCCGACAATCGCCAGGGAGCCGAACACCCGCAGCATTAGCTTCGGTCGCGAGTACGCTTCAGGCGTAGAATGCAGCCTGTCTTTCTCTTCGGAGCCGTGCATGTTTCACGTCATCCTCTTTCAACCAGAAATTCCGCCGAATACCGGCAACGTTATCAGGCTGTGCGCCAACAGCGGCTGCCACCTGCATTTGATCGAGCCGCTGGGTTTCGAAATGGACGACAAGCGCCTGCGCCGTGCCGGCCTCGACTACCACGAATACGCCACCCTGCAACGCCATGCCGACCTTGCCAGTTGCCTGGAAAGCCTCGGCCAGCCGCGCCTGTTCGCCTTCACCACCAAGGGCTCGCGCCCCTTCCATGACGCCAGCTTCCAGGAGGGCGACGCCTTCCTGTTCGGCCCCGAGAGCCGGGGCCTGCCGGCGGACGTGCTGGACGCCCTGCCCGGCGAACAGCGCCTGCGCCTGCCCATGCGCGAAGGCTGCCGCAGCCTGAACCTGTCCAACACCGTGGCCGTGGCGGTCTATGAAGGCTGGAGACAGTTGGGGTTCAAGTAGGGCCTGGGGCTGGCGGGCAAGCCCGCTCCTACAGGTTTTGCCCGAGCATGAAAAAAGCGCCGTTACAGGCGCTTTTTTCGTACCGCAACCCGCACTTACTGAACGGTGTTTTCGCCAGCGGACTGCAGGCGTTGCAGCTCTTGGGCGTACAGCGCATCGAAGTTCACCGGGGCCAGCATCAGTGCCGGGAACGAACCGCGGGTCACCAGGCTGTCCAGCGCTTCACGAGCGTAAGGGAACAGGATGTTCGGGCAGAAAGCACCCAGGGTGTGGCTCATGGAAGCCTCGTCCAGGTTCTTGATCAGGAAGATACCGGCCTGCTGGACTTCAGCGATGAAGGCCACTTCGTCGCCGTTCTTCACGGTCACGGACAGGGTCAGCACCACTTCGTGGAAGTCGGCTTCCAACGCTGTCTGGCGGGTATTGAGGTCCAGGCCGACGCTAGGTTCCCACTGCTGACGGAAGATCGCCGGGCTTTTCGGCGCTTCGAAGGACAGGTCACGCACGTAGATACGCTGCAGGGAGAATTGCGGTGCGCTTTCGTCGTCGGCAACGGTGTTCTGTTGGTCAGTCATCTCAGAGTCCTTCTTGATCTTGGGTCTATAGGGTTGGGAATTTCAGGCCGCTAGCAGCGCGTCGAGCTTGCCGGCACGCTCCAGGGCGAACAAATCATCACAGCCACCTACGTGGGTGGCGCCGATCCAGATCTGCGGCACGGACGTACGCCCGGCCTTCTGGGCCATCTCGGCGCGTACCTGAGGCTTGCCATCGACCTTGATCTCTTCGAAGGCTACGCCTTTGCTCGCCAGCAGATGCTTGGCGCGTGAGCAGTAAGGGCAGTAATCACTGGAGTAGACGATGACCTTGGACATTACTTCACCAATGGCAGGTTATCGGCCTTCCAGCTGGCCACGCCGCCGGACAGCTTGGCCGCGGTGAAACCGGACTTGAGCAGCTCGCGGGCGTGGGTGCCGGCGTGCTGGCCCTGGGCGTCCACCAGGATGATGGTCTTGGCCTTGTGCTTCTCCAGCTCGCCGACACGGGCGGCCAGCTTGTCCTGGGGAATGTTCAGTGCACCGACGATATGGCCAGAGGCATAGTCCTTGGATGGACGGATATCGATCACGACGCCCTGCTCGCTGTTGACCAGCGCGGTCAGTTCACGGGTGCTGAGGCTGCGGCCACCGCGGCTCAATTCATGAGCGATCAACAGAGCCAGCAGGATGGCGAAGGCGCCGACGAGCAAGTAGTGTTCAGTGGCGAATTGAATCAGGTGAGCAACCATCTAAGGAGGTTCCAGGGCGTTAAAATGTCGGCCAGTATACACAGCCCTCCGGGTCGACCAAACCCCGCCCGGCGGTGACTCCACCGGAACTTCGCTTTAAACTGCCACTCCCTTTTTCAACACCTCCCTTTCAACTCTTTCCTATCCAGCCACGAGTGGACGCCATGACTACCACGCCTAAACCTTTGGTCCTGATGATTCTGGATGGCTTCGGTCACAGCGAAAGCCACGAATCCAACGCCGTCTATGCGGCCAAGAAGCCGGTCCTGGACCGCTTGTGCGCCAGCATGCCCAACGGCCTGATCTCGGGTTCGGGCATGGATGTCGGCCTGCCGGACGGGCAGATGGGCAACTCTGAAGTCGGCCACATGAACCTCGGCGCCGGCCGCGTGGTGTACCAGGACTTCACCCGGGTGACCAAGGCCATCCGTGACGGTGAGTTCTTCGAGAACCCGACCATTTGCGCGGCCGTGGACAAGGCCGTGGATGCCGGCAAGGCCGTGCACATCCTCGGCCTGCTGTCCGACGGCGGCGTGCACAGCCACCAGGACCACCTGGTCGCCATGGCCGAACTGGCCTTCAAGCGCGGCGCCGAGAAGATCTACCTGCATGCCTTCCTCGATGGCCGCGATACGCCGCCCAAAAGCGCCCAGTCGTCCATCGAACTGCTGGACGAAACCTTCAAGACCCTGGGCAAGGGCCGCATCGCCAGCCTGATCGGCCGTTACTTCGCCATGGACCGCGACAATCGCTGGGACCGCGTGGCCCAGGCCTACAACCTGATCGTCGACGGCCAGGGCCAGTTCAACGCCGCCACCGCCCAGGAAGGCCTGCAAGCCGCCTACGCCCGTGAAGAGAGCGACGAATTCGTCAAGGCCACCACCATCGGCGAACCGGTCAAGGTCGAGGACGGCGATGCCGTGGTGTTCATGAACTTCCGCGCCGACCGCGCACGGGAGCTGACCCGGGTCTTCGTCGAAGACGGCTTCAAGGACTTCGAACGCCCACGCCAGCCGAAACTGGCCGGCTTCGTCATGCTCACCCAGTACGCCGCCAGCATCCCGGCGCCGGCGGCCTTTGCCCCGGGCAGCCTGGAGAACGTGCTGGGCGACTACCTGGCGAAAAACGGCAAGACCCAGCTGCGCATTGCCGAAACCGAGAAGTACGCCCACGTCACCTTCTTCTTCTCCGGTGGCCGCGAAGAGCCGTTCCCGGGCGAGGAGCGCATCCTGATCCCGTCGCCGAAAGTCGCCACCTACGACCTGCAGCCGGAAATGAGTGCCCCGGAAGTCACCGACAAGATCGTCGACGCCATCGAGCACCAGCGTTATGACGTGATCATCGTCAACTTCGCCAACGGCGACATGGTCGGCCACAGCGGCGTGTTCGAGGCGGCGGTCAAAGCCGTGGAATGCCTGGACCTGTGCGTCGGACGTATCGTCGACGCCCTGGAAAAGGTCGGCGGCGAAGCCCTGATCACCGCCGACCACGGCAACGTCGAGCAGATGTCCGACGAATCCACCGGCCAGGCCCACACCGCCCACACTACCGAGCCGGTGCCATTCATCTATGTTGGCAAACGTGCGTTGAAAGTCCGTGAAGGCGGGGTTCTGGCGGACGTGGCGCCCACCATGCTCAAGCTGCTGGGCCTGCCCAAGCCCGCGGAAATGACCGGCACGTCGATCCTGGTGGACCCGGCGCACTGATCCCTCCAGCTCGCCATTGCAGTCAAAAACGCCCGATGCAACCATCGGGCGTTTTTCATGGCGGCCTTGCACCGGGCGAGTCAGGGCCCTGGCAGTACAAGCAGACAAGCGCCGGGCATTTATTGAATAATGATTATCGTTATCAATACCAACAGAGAAAATCTCCATGAACAAGACGGCTACGCTGCTTCTGGCCTCCCTCCTGTCAGGCTGCGCAAGCCAGGTTCCGGCTCAACAGCCGGTAGATGCCAGTGCCCTCGCACAGCAACACAGCCCGGTGGAAATGGATGCGCAGACCGCCGATAAATTGAAAGCGCTGCTGAAGATCCAGCCACCCCGGGGCTCTACCGACATAGGCCAGATGAACGACCTGATTTCCCGGGAGTTCCTGCACACGCCTTACGCGGCGAACCGGCTGCAAGGCTCCGCAACCCTGGCCGAGAAGCTGGTGGTCGACTTCAGGGGCCTGGACTGCTTCACCTACCTGGATTACGTCGAGGCCTTGCGCCAGTCCAGCGACGAGGCCGGCTTCATCAACAACCTGGTGCAGATTCGCTACGTGAACGGCGATATCAACTTCCTCAACCGCCGCCACTTCTTCACCGACTGGGCTCACGCCGGGCACCCCATGGCCGATGATGTGACCGCCCAGCTGAGTGCGAACGCGGTGACCGTGGCCAAGCGCCTCAATCAAAAGGCCGATGGCGGCCGCTACCTGCCCGGCCTGCCCGTGGCCGCACGCGACATCACCTACATACCCAGCGCATTGATTGACCAGCATCTGCTCAGCCACCTGCGAACCGGCGACTACATCGGCATCTACACCCCCCTCTCGGGCCTGGACGTCACCCATACCGGGCTGTTCATCCAGACGCCCCAGGGCCCGGTCCTGCGCAACGCCTCCTCGAAAAAAGACCAGGGCGCGGTGATCGACTCGCCCTTCATGGAGTACGTCCACAACGTCCCGGGAATCGTGGTCCTGCGGGCCCGCCAAGACAGCCAGGCCGGCCAGGATGCCTCGGCCGCGAAGGCCGGCACCCAAGCGCTGCAGCATCAGGCTCGCTCGCCCGCACAAGGTTGATCGGCGCCGCCGCCCCAGGCCACGGCGGCGGCACGCTGATAGCAAATGGCCCAATAACCGCCCGGAAACGGCTTTTTATGACGAACGCCTCAAAGCAGTTGGCTTTGAGGCGTTTTTTTTGCGGCGATGGGCGGGCATACTAGGCCGTCCCTTTCCCTGGTGTCGCCCGCCTCTATGCTTCGCGCCCTGATTGCCCTTGCTCTGATCTGCCTGCTCCAACCGGCTTTCGCCGACGAGCGCGCGCAAACCCAACAACAGTTGGACGCCACGCGTCAGGACATTGCCGAGCTGAAAAAGCTGCTGGGCAAGCTGCAGGAAGAGAAGTCCGGGGTGCAGAAAGAACTGCGCGGCACCGAAACCGAGATGGGCAAGCTGGAAAAGCAGGTCGAGGCCCTGCAGAAAGAGCTGAAGAAAAGCGAATCCGAGCTGCAGCGACTCGATGAGGAGAAAAAAAAACTCCAGAGCGCGCGCACTGAACAGCAGCGACTGATCGCCATCCAGGCCCGCGCGGCCTACCAGAACGGGCGCCAGGAGTACCTCAAGCTGCTGCTCAACCAGCAGAACCCTGAAAAATTCGCCCGCACCCTGACCTATTACGACTACCTGAGCCAGGCCCGCCTGGAGCAGTTGAAGAATTTCAACGAGACCCTGCGCCAGCTGGCCAATGTGGAAAAGGACATTTCCCTGCAGCAGGCCCAGTTGCTGGTACAGAAAAGCAGCCTCGACACCCAGCGCGAAGAACTCGACAAGGTGCGCAAGGAGCGCCAGCAGGCCCTGGCCAAGCTGAACAACGATGTGAAGGCCCGTGACGACAAGCTCAAGGCCCGCGAACAGGACCAGGCCGACCTGGCCAAGGTCCTGAAAACCATCGAGGAAACCCTGGCACGCCAGGCTCGCGAGGCAGAGGAAGCGCGGCAGAAAGCGCTGATCGCCCAGCAGGAAGCCGAAAAAAAGCGCTTGCGTGAGGCTCAGGCCGACGCCAGCGATGCGCCGCGCAAACCCGCAAGATCAAGCCCTGGGGCCCTGGTTTCCAGCGCAGGCCCTTCCTATGGCGGGGCATTTGCTTCAGCCCGGGGAAAACTTCCATGGCCCGTTGATGGTCGACTACTGGCACGCTTTGGCGAAACCCGTGGCGACGACTCCCGCTCCAAGTGGGACGGCGTGATGATCAGCGCCGCCGCCGGCAGCCAGGTGCACGCCGTGCACGGTGGCCGGGTGGTGTTCGCCGACTGGCTGCGCGGCGCCGGCCTGCTGGTGATCCTCGATCACGGCAACGGTTACCTGAGCCTCTACGGGCACAACCAGACGCTGCTCAAAGAAGCCGGCGACGTGGTCAAGGCCGGAGAGTCCATCTCCACCGTCGGTAATAGTGGCGGACAGGACACTCCTGCGCTGTACTTTGCAATTCGTCAGCAGGGCCGCCCCAGCGACCCGGCACAGTGGTGCCACGCGCAAGGATAAGCGCTGCATCTAAATTAGGAGTTCGTTCGACATGCTGCATTTGTCCCGCCTTACCTCGCTGGCCCTGACGATCGCCCTGGTGATCGGAGCGCCTCAGGCGTTTGCCGCCGAAACCGCTCAAGCAGCAACCGCCGCGACCACCAAGGCGCCCTTGCCGCTGGAAGAGCTGCGCACCTTCGCCGAGGTCATGGACCGCATCAAGGCCGCGTATGTCGAACCCGTAGACGACAAGACCCTGCTGGAGAATGCCATTAAGGGCATGCTCAGCAACCTTGACCCGCACTCTGCCTACCTGGGCCCGGAAGACTTCGCCGAACTGCAGGAAAGCACCAGCGGTGAATTCGGCGGCCTGGGCATCGAAGTCGGCGCCGAAGACGGCTTCATCAAGGTGGTCTCGCCCATCGACGATACCCCGGCATCCAAGGCCGGGATCCAGGCCGGCGACCTGATCGTCAAGATCAACGGCCAGCCGACCCGTGGCCAGACCATGACCGAAGCCGTGGACAAGATGCGCGGCAAGATCGGCCAGAAGATCACCCTGACCCTGGTGCGCGACGGCGGCACGCCGTTCGACGTGACCCTGGCCCGCGCCACCATCCAGGTGAAAAGCGTGAAGAGCCAGCTGCTGGAGTCGGGCTACGGCTACATCCGCATCACCCAGTTCCAGGTCAAGACCGGCGAGGAAGTCTCCAAGGCCCTGGCCAAGCTGCGCAAGGACAACGGCAAGAAGCTCAACGGCATCATCCTCGACCTGCGCAACAACCCGGGCGGCGTGCTGCAAGCCGCGGTGGAAGTGGTCGACCACTTCATCACCAAGGGCCTGATCGTCTACACCAAGGGCCGCATCGCCAACTCCGAGCTGCGCTTCTCCGCCACCGGCAAGGACGAAAGCGAAGCCGTGCCGATGGTGGTGCTGATCAACGGCGGCAGCGCCTCGGCGTCGGAGATCGTCGCCGGTGCCCTGCAGGATCAGAAGCGCGCAGTACTGATGGGCACTACCAGTTTCGGCAAGGGCTCGGTGCAGACCGTGCTGCCGCTGAACAACGACCGGGCGCTGAAGATCACCACCGCGCTGTACTTCACCCCCAACGGGCGCTCGATCCAGGCCCAGGGCATCGTTCCGGACATCGAAGTGCGCCGCGCCAAGATCACCAGCGAGTCCCAGGACGGCGAATACTTCAAGGAAGCCGACCTGCAGGGTCACCTGGGCAATGGCAACGGCGGCGCCGACAAGCCGAGCGGCTCGGCCAGCAAGGCCAAGCCGATGCCACAGGACGACGACTACCAGTTGGCCCAGGCCCTGAGCCTGCTCAAGGGCCTGAGCATCACCCGCGGCAAATGATTGAACCCTTCGCCGGCAAGCCGGCTCCTACAGGAGCCGGCTTGCGTAGGAGCTGGCTCGCCAGCGAAGCGCCCGCCAGGGCGCCCATTCCCCTAAAGGCCTGATCCCGATCCCCATGATTTCCCGCTGCTCACTGCTGTTGCACTCGCTCCAGGCCCCGCTGTTCACCCTGCTGTGCCTCTTGCCCCTCGCGACCCCAGCCGCCGAACCTACAGCCGTTGCGCCCAAGGCCTACCTGAGCCTGATCATCGACGACCTGGGCCAGAACCTGCCCCGGGACCGTCGCGTACTGGCCCTGCCCGGCCCGGTGACCACGGCGATCATGCCCGACACGCCCCATGCCGCCGAGTTCGCTCGTGAAGCTCATCGCGCCGGCAAGATCGTCATCCTGCACATGCCCATGGACCCGGCCACCGGCCCCTTCGCCTGGCACCCCGAGCTGCCCGTCGAAGAGCTGCAAAAACGCCTGGACGCCGCTTTCCAGGCGGTGCCCTACACCAGCGGCATCAACAACCACATGGGCAGCCGCATGACCGCCCAGCCCCAGGCCATGGCCTGGCTGATGGCCGACCTGCAGCGACGCCACAAATTCTTTGTCGACAGCCGCACCAGCGCCCAGACGGTGGCCGCCGCCGAAGCGCAAAAGATCGGGCTGGCCAGTGTTTCCCGGGATGTGTTCCTGGATGACGAACGTACGGAAGCGGCGATCAGCCAACAGTTGCAGACCGCGATCAAACTGGCGCGCAAACAGGGTTCGGCGGTGATGATCGGCCACCCTTATCCACAGACCCTGGCAGTGCTCGAACGTGAACTGCCCAGGCTCAAGGCCCAGGGCATCGAGTGGATCGATATCAAGTCGATGATCAGCCTGCGCAGCAACCAGGCGATGGCGGGGCATGGCAAGAACGGGGTTTATCGCTAGAGGCCTTCGCCACAGGAACTGGCTTGCCAGCGAAGCACCTACAGGTAACGCCCCATGATCTCCTCCACCAGCCCCTCTTGGCGCATCGCGTCCAGGGCCGCCTGGAGCTTGGCCACCACCTCATCGGAGACGTCCTTGTTCAGGGCCAGGTACAGCTCGGCGCTGTTGAAGCGCAGCACGGTCTTGAGGCCGCTGATGCCCTCCTGCTTGGCCAGGTAGCGCCCGGCCGGGTCGCCCGTGGCCCAGAGGTCGATCTGCCCCGCCACCAGCTTCCTGGCATTGTCCTGGTCGCGCAGTACCACTTGCGGCGCCAGGCCCTGCTTGGTCAGGGTCTCGGCAATGGCATCGCCCTTGTAGGCGCCGATCTTGTACTTGCGCGCCTGTTCCAGGGATTCGAGGGTGATCTTGCTGCCGGCCTTGGCCAGCATGATCCAGTCATCCGGGCCAATGGGGCCGACCCACTTGAACAGCGGCTCGCGATCCGGCAGGCGCGCCATGACGAACACACCATAGCCCGGCTGCTCCAGCGCCATCTTGTAGATACGTTCCCAGGGGAAGCGCAGGGTCAGGCTGTAGTTGATTCCAGCACGCTTGAACATTTCGCGGACGATATCCACGGCTATGCCGTCGATATTCTCGCCCTGGGCGAAGTTCTTGCCGTTCTTGGCCATGTTGTAGGGGGGGAAGTTTTCCGTCAGCAACACCAGGGAGGTATCGGCGGGTTCATCAGCGCGGGCGAGGCCGCAAAGCACAAGCGAAGCGCTGGCGACAACCACTAGAAGACGTTTGAACATGACGGGTTACCGGAATCCATGGCGTGCTCAAGAGTGCCGTGAGCCCGCCATGCTGTCCAGTGGCTATCGCACAACAATCCCGCGCTGGGCCATGTAGGCCTTGGCCTCGGGAACCGTGTACTCGCCGAAGTGGAAAATGCTCGCCGCCAGCACCGCGCTGGCATGGCCTTCAATGATGCCGTCGGCCAGATGCTGGAGGTTGCCGACACCGCCGGAGGCGATCACCGGAATCCCCAGGGCATCGCTGATGGCCCGGGTCACGCCCAGGTCGAAGCCGTTTTTCATGCCGTCCTGATCCATGCTGGTGAGCAGGATCTCGCCGGCACCCAGGCCTTCCATCTTCTTCGCCCACTCCACCGCGTCCAGCCCGGTGGGCTTGCGCCCGCCATGGGTGAAGATTTCCCAGCGCGGGGTTTCACCCGGGCCGGAGACCTTCTTGGCGTCGATGGCGACCACGATGCACTGGGAGCCGAAGTGCTGCGCGGCCTCGCCGACGAACTCCGGATTGAACACCGCGGCGGTGTTGATCGAGACCTTGTCCGCGCCGGCATTGAGCAGGTTGCGGATGTCCTGCACGGTGCGCACGCCACCGCCCACGGTCAGCGGGATGAACACCTGGCTGGCCATGCGCTCGACGGTATGGAGGGTGGTATCACGCCCATCGACGCTGGCGGTGATGTCGAGGAAAGTGATTTCGTCGGCACCCTGCTCATCGTAGCGACGGGCAATTTCCACCGGGTCACCGGCGTCGCGGATATTCTCGAACTTGACGCCCTTGACCACCCGGCCGTTGTCCACGTCCAGGCAAGGGATGATGCGTTTGGCCAGTGCCATGGCGAATCCTCAGCCTTGGTACGAATCGCAGAAAGCCTGGGCTTCTGCGACATCGAGGGTGCCTTCATAGATCGCGCGGCCAGTGATGGCGCCGATGATTCCTGGTGCCTTGGCGTCCAGCAGGGCCTTGATGTCGCCCAGGTTGTGGATGCCGCCGGAAGCGATCACCGGGATCCGGGTAGCGGCCGCCAGGGCTGCGGTGAAGGGAACGTTGCAGCCCTGCATCATGCCGTCTTTGGCGATGTCGGTATAAACAATGGCGGACACGCCGTCGGCCTCAAAGCGCTTGGCCAGGTCGATGACCTGCACGCTGCTGACTTCAGCCCAGCCGTCGGTGGCGACGAAACCGTCCTTGGCGTCCAGGCCGACAATCACCTTGCCGGGGAACGCACGACAGGCCTCGGCGACGAACTCCGGCTCCTTGACCGCCTTGGTGCCGATGATCACGTAGCTCACGCCAGCCTTGACGTAGTGCTCGATGGTTTCCAGGGAACGGATGCCGCCGCCGATCTGGATCGGCAGGTTCGGATAGCGCTTGGCGATTGCGGTGACCACCTCGCCGTTGACCGGCTGGCCTTCGAAGGCACCGTTGAGGTCCACCAGATGCAGGCGCCGGCAACCCCCTTCAACCCATTTGGCGGCCATGCTCACCGGGTCATCGGAGAACACCGTGGAGTCTTCCATGCGGCCTTGGCGCAGACGCACACAGGCGCCGTCCTTGAGATCGATAGCGGGAATAATCAGCATCTGGCAAACCTTCAAGTTCGATTGTTCAGCTTCACTCGGAAATCAGTTTTTCTCGAGCGCCCACAGGTCGCTTTCGATGCTTTCGAACCTCTCCTTGAGGTGCGCCTGCACATCGAAAATCGCCCGGTTGTAATAGTGCGGAGCAATTTCGCGGGTAAACAGTTCAAGAACCTCCGCCGCCTCGAACGAGCCCAGCTCGAGCTCGAACCGATCCTCCAGGAAACGCTTGATCTTGTGCGTCGCCTCGCTCTCCTGTTCGGCAGTGAGCCTCAGGATAGGCGGCTTGGGTTTCTTGATCGCCATTTACCAGCGACCGTCCCAGGCGGCGAAGTTCTGCAGCAGCTGCAGGCCGTGGGTGTGGCTTTTCTCCGGGTGGAACTGCACGGCGAAACGCGAGCCGTCGGCCAGCGCCGCGGCGAAATCCACGCCATAGTGACCGCTGCCCACCACCTGCCGCGCGTTACCGGCATTGATGTAGTAGCTGTGCACGAAGTAGAAGCGCGCCAGGTCCGCAATGTTGTGCCACAGCGGGTGATCCACTGTCTGCCTCACTTCGTTCCAGCCCATGTGCGGCACCTTCAGGTGCTCGCCATCCTCGACCAGGCCCTTGCCGAAGAACTTCACCTGGCCGGGAAACAGGCCGATGCAGTCCACGCCGTCGTTCTCTTCACTGTGGTCGAGCAGCGCCTGCATGCCCACGCAGATACCGAGGAACGGACGGTCCTGGCTGACTTCGCGCACCAGGGCATCGAAGCCCAGGCGGCGGATCTCGGCCATGCAGTCACGGATTGCACCCACGCCGGGAAACACCACCCGGTCGGCTTCGCGAATCACGTTGGCATCGCTGGTGATCAGCACCTTGCCGGCGCCCACATGCTCCAGGGCCTTAGCCACCGAGTGCAGGTTGCCCATGCCGTAGTCGATGACGGCGACGGTCTGCATTACAGCACGCCCTTGGTCGACGGCATCTGGCCGGCCATGCGCTCGTCCAGCTCCACCGCCATGCGCAGCGCGCGGCCGAAGGCCTTGAACACGGTCTCGATCTGGTGGTGAGTGTTGGTGCCGCGCAGGGTGTCGATGTGCAGGGTCACGTTGGCGTGGTTGACGAAGCCCTGGAAGAATTCCTGGAACAGGTCGACATCGAAACCACCGACGGTAGCGCGGGTGAACGGCACATGCATCTGCAGGCCGGGGCGGCCGGAGAAGTCGATCACCACGCGGGACAGGGCTTCATCCAGCGGCACATAGGCATGGCCGTAGCGACGGATGCCTTTCTTGTCGCCGATGGCCTTGCTGAAAGCCTGGCCGAGGGTGATACCGACATCCTCCACGGTGTGGTGGTCGTCGATATGCAGGTCGCCCTTGCTTTCGATATCCAGGTCGATCAGCCCGTGCCGGGCGATCTGGTCCAGCATGTGCTCAAGGAAGGGCACGCCGATATCGAATCGGGCCTTTCCGGTGCCATCCAGGTTGATCGAGGCTTTGATCTGGGTTTCCAGAGTGTCGCGCTCGACAGATGCCTTACGTTCGGCCATCACCAGCTCCGCAAAATCATTGGGCGAAAAAGGCGAATAGTATAGGCCCCACGGCGGCTAAACAGAAACATGAAGGACAATATCCTGACGGGCGCCAGCCAATGAATGCGGGGCTGTACCTGTCATGACAAGCAGCGAAGTGTTCGCCGGCAAGCCACCCCTGCGCAGGGGCTGGCTGGCCGGCGAAGCCCTTAATGGAACAGCACCGCGGTCTTCTGCAGGGTGACCCACACGCCCCACGCCAGGGGAATGCCCACGGCCAGCCAGGCAGCGATCACCAGCGGCAGGCTGGCGGATGAGGCCTTCCATTCCAGCACGACGCTGTTGTCGGCGCCCTTGTCATGGCCCAGGGCCTGCTCGGCCGCCAGTTGCTCGTCGGTCATGAAGTACTTGTCGGCCACCGGGCGCACCAGCAGGTTGCACAAAAAGCCCAGCACCAGCAGACCGGCGAGGATGTACAGGGTGATGTCGTAAGCCGCAGCGCGCTCGACGCCGATGCTCAGCTGGTACTCGCGCAGGTAGTTCACCAGCACCGGGCCCAGCACGCCCGCCGCGGCCCAGGCGGTCAGCAGGCGACCGTGGATAGCGCCCACCATCTGGGTGCCGAACAGGTCCGCCAGGTAGGCCGGCACCGTGGCGAAACCGCCGCCGTACATCGACAGGATGATGCAGAACGCCGCCACGAACAGGGCGATATTGCCCAGGTGGCCGAGGTTCGGGATCAGCGCATACAGGGCAAAGCCCAGGGCGAAGAACACGAAATAGGTGTTCTTGCGGCCCAGGTAGTCGGAGAACGACGCCCAGAAGAACCGCCCGCCGATGTTGAACAGGCTCAGCAAACCGGTAAAGCCGGCGGCAATCGCGGCAATCTGCGCCAGTTGCCCGGCGTCCAGCTGGCTGAAGGTCAGGCCATTGCCCAGCAGCTTGCCGGCAAACACTTCCTGCAGCAGGGGCGACGCCATGCCGAGGATGCCGATCCCGGCCGAAACGTTGAGGCACAGCACCAGCCACACCAGGCGGAACTGCGGGGTCTTCCAGGCCACGTTCACGTGCACGTGGCGGTGGGTGATCATCGCGTTGGCGGCTTTCTTCGCCGGTGCGGTCCAGCCCTCAGGCTTCCAGCCGGTAGGCGGAACCCGGTAGGCCAGGGCGCCACCGATCATGAACACGAAGTAGATGGCCGCCATCACCAGGAAGCTCTGCCACACGCCAACGCTGGTCGGCGTTGCAAAGTGGCCCATCAGGGCCGCCGCCAGGGGCGCACCGACCATGGCGCCGCCGCCAAAGCCCATGATCGCCATGCCGGTGGCCATGCCGCGCTTGTCCGGGAACCACTTGATCAGGGTCGACACCGGGGAGATATAGCCCAGGCCCAGGCCGATACCGCCGATGACCCCGGAGCCTATCCACATCAGCCAGATCTGGTGGGTGTAGATCCCCAGCGCAGAGATCAGCAGGCCGCCGCACCAGCACAGTGCCGAAACCACACCGGCCTTGCGCGGGCCGGCATGTTCCAGCCAGCCGCCCCAGATCGCCGCCGAGCAGCCCAGGAAGATGAAGAACAGGGTGTAGATCCAGCCGAGCATGGAGATCGGCCAGTCACACTGGGACGAAAAGATCTGCGCGATAAAACCCATGCCGGGCTCGCAAGCCACGGGCGCACTGACGCCCAGGGCCTTGGACAGCGGCAGCCAGAACACCGAAAAGCCATAGGCCATGCCAATGCACAGGTGGATGGCCAGAGCGGCCGGTGGAACCAGCCAGCGGTTGAAACCGGGCCTGGCGATGATGCGTTCTTTGGACAAGAACGCTGGCTGAGCGGACGGACTGGCCGCCGCGTTGCTAGTGCTCATGGATGTTTCCCCCAATTATTAGAATTGTTCATCGGCCACTCTTCTGCGACGACCTTGGCACATCGGCGTGGTCGTTTTATTGAGTAAAGCTCCATTTTTGCAGGCGCGACATTAAGTCGCACAAGGACGGACGAACCGCGAGAGGTTACCATTTGCGACAAACTAAAAAACCAAACTGACATCACCTTTTTTTCCTGCGGCTGCGTTGCCCCCAGGCCAGGCCGCTGGCAAAAAATGGTCGCTACTTAAGAAAAAACCTCTAACTGCAATGGAGGACCAGTCGTCAGGTTCAGAGCGCTATACTGCCCCGCTAAATTTTGAATTCGACATACAAGGACTCGCCCATGAAAGCGTTCGGCAAAATCCTGGGTCTGGTAATTCTCGGGCTGTTGCTGATCATCGTGGCTCTGGGCTTCGCCCTGACCCACCTGTTTGATCCCAACGACTACAAAGACGAGATTCGCCAGATTGCCCGCGACAAGGCCCACATCGAGCTGACGCTCAATGGCGACATCGGCTGGAGCCTGTTCCCCTGGCTGGGCCTGGAACTGCACGATGCCGGCGTCGCCACCCTGGCCAACCCGACCCAACCTTTCGCCGACCTGCAGATGCTCGGCCTGTCGGTCCGGGTGTTGCCGCTGCTGCGCCGCGAAGTACAGATGAGCGATGTGCGGGTCGAAGGCCTGAACCTGCGCCTGACCCGCAACAAGGACGGCCACGGCAACTGGCAGGACATTGGCAAGGCCGCACCGACCGACAAGCAGGCCGAGACTCCGGCCACCAGCACCGGCGAAGCCAGCCAACCAGCAGCCGGCGCGGACAAACCCGCGCAGCCGATCCGCCTGGACATCGACAGCCTGACCGTGAACAACGCCCGGGTTGAGTACAACGATGAACAGACCGACAAGCAGTTCACTGCCGAAAGCATCCAGCTGAGTACCGGGCCGATTCACGAAGCCACCAACACCCCGGTCAAGCTCACGGCCTTTCTCGCCAGCAGCCAACCCGCAGTGCGCGTACGCACCGAGCTCAATGGCGAACTGCGCTTCGACCGCGCCCTGCGGCGCTATCAGTTCGAAGACATGCGCCTGTCCGGCGAAGCCGCCGGCGACCCGTTGCAAGGCAAGACCCTGACCTTCGCAGCCCAGGGCCAGCTGCTGCTGGACCAGGCCGCCAACGTTGCCCAGTGGACCGGCCTGAAGGTCTCCCTCAATCAGTTGCGCGCCCTGGGTGAGCTCAAGGTCAACGACCTGGACAAGACCCCGCAGATCAGCGGCGGCATCTCCATTGCCCAATTCGACCTGGCAAGATTCGTCGACAGCATCGGCCAGACCCTGCCCGCCATGGCCGAAGGCAGCCTGAGCAAGGTCGAGCTGGTCAGCCGCCTGCAAGGCACGCCCACCAGCCTGGCCCTGGAAGACCTGAACCTGAAGCTCGACGACAGCGCCTTCAGCGGCCGCCTGGCCATCGAGGACTTCGACAAGCAATCCCTGCGCGCCCAGCTCAAGGCCGACACCTTCAATGTCGACCGCTACCTGCCGCCCAAGTCCGCCGAAGCCAACAGCGCGGCATCGGCACGCAAGGCCGAAGTGCAGAGCAGCGAAGCCGATGCCATGGCCGGAGCCGGCAGCACCCCGTTGCCCAACGCACCGACCAAGGGCGCCTGGAGCACCGACCGCCTGCTGCCGGTGGAACGCCTGAGCAAACTCGACGTCGATGCCGACCTGAGCTTCGGCCAACTGACCCTGGACAAGCTGCCGATCCAGAATGCCGCACTCAAGGCCAGCGGCCAGGGCGGCCTGCTCAAGCTTTCCAGCCTGCGCGGCGAGCTGTACAACGGCAGCTTCGACGCCAGCGGCAACCTCGACGTGCGCCAGAGCACACCGCAGTTGAACCTGCAGACCAGGATCAACCGGGTGCCGGTGGAACGCATCCTCGAAAGCCAGGGCCAGAATCCTCCGGTCAAGGGCCTGGTGACCCTGAACAGCAACCTCAGCGGCAGCGGCAACAGCCAGAAGGCACTGGTCGACAGCCTCAACGGCACCGCCAGCTTCGTCATCAACAACGGCGTGCTGCTCAACGCCAACATCGAACAGCAGCTGTGCCAGGGCATCGCCGTGCTCAATCGCAAGAACCTCAGCAGCACACCACGGGGCAAGGACACACCCTTCCAGGAACTCAAGGGCAACCTGACGCTGCGCAATGGCGTGGCCAGCAACCCGGACCTGAAAGTGCGCATCCCCGGCATGACACTGAACGGCAACGGCGACATCGACCTGCGAGTGCTGGGCATGGACTACCGGGTCGGCATCATTGTCGAAGGCGACCTGCGGGATAACCCGGACCCGGCCTGCCAGGTGGGCGAGCGCTTTACCGGCATCGAGCTGCCGCTGCGCTGCCGCGGCCCGCTGGAGCTGGGGGCCAAGGCCTGCCGCCTGGACAAGGACGGCCTGGGCCAGGTAGCGGCCAAGCTGGCCGGTGACCGCCTGCAGCAAAAGATCGACGAGAAACTGGGGGACAAGGTCAGCCCGGAACTGAAGAACGCACTCAAGGGGCTGTTCAAGCGATGAGAGCCGAGGCGTTTTCAACGGCGGTGCTGGACTGGTACGACCGCCACGGCCGCCATGACCTGCCCTGGCAGCAGGACATCAACCCGTATCGGGTGTGGGTCTCGGAGATCATGCTGCAACAGACCCAGGTCAGCACCGTGCTCAACTACTTCGACCGCTTCATGGCCTCGCTGCCCACGGTGCAGGCCCTGGCCGAAGCCCCGGAGGACGAAGTGCTGCACCTGTGGACCGGCCTGGGCTACTACACCCGGGCGCGCAACCTGCAGAAGACCGCGAAGATCGTCATGGCCGAGTACGGCGGCGAGTTCCCCCGGGACGTGGAAAAGCTCACCGAGCTGCCGGGCATCGGCCTGTCCACCGCCGGCGCCATCGCCAGCATCAGCATGGGCCTGCGGGCGCCGATCCTCGATGGCAACGTCAAGCGGGTGCTGGCACGCTTCACGGCCCAGGAGGGCTACCCCGGGGAACCCAAGGTGGCCAAGCAGTTGTGGGCCGCCGCCGAGCGCTTCACCCCCCACAGCCGGGTCAACCACTACACCCAGGCGATGATGGACCTGGGGGCGACCCTCTGTACCCGCAGCAAGCCCAGCTGCCTGCTGTGCCCCCTGGAGCGCGGCTGCGAAGCCCACATGCTCGGCCTGGAAACCCGCTACCCGATTCCCAAGCCGCGCAAGGAAGTGCCTCAGAAGCGCACCCTGATGCCGATGCTGGCCAACCGCGAAGGCGCCATCCTGCTTTACCGGCGCCCCTCCAGCGGCCTCTGGGGCGGCTTGTGGAGCCTGCCGGAACTGGATGGCCCGGACGACATCCCGCACCTGGCCCTGCAGCACTCCCTGGAACTGGGCCAGCAACAGCAGATGCCCGGGCTGGTACACACCTTCAGCCACTTCCAACTGGCCATCGAACCCTGGCTGATCCGGGTCGAAGAGTCGGCCCTGCACGTCGCCGAGGCCGATTGGCTCTGGTATAACCTCGCCACCCCGCCGCGCCTGGGCCTTGCCGCCCCGGTGAAAACACTGCTCAAACGCGCGGCCGAAGTCTTGAATGCAGGAGAGTCGTCATGACCCGCACCGTAATGTGCCGCAAGTACCAGGAAGAACTGCCGGGCCTGGAGCGCCCTCCCTACCCGGGGGCCAAGGGCCAGGATATTTTCGATCACGTCTCGGCCAAGGCCTGGGCCGACTGGCAGAAACACCAGACCCTGCTGATCAACGAAAAGCGCCTGAACATGATGAATGCCGAAGACCGCAAATATCTGCAGGGCGAGATGGACAAGTTTTTCTCCGGCGAGGAATACGCCAAGGCCGAAGGCTACGTGCCGCCGGCGGAGTAAACCCACGGAAAATCGGGGGCGGAACGTAAGCGGCGGTAATAATTAAACTTTTTTTCAAAACTTGCTTGACGCCCCCCTGAAAAACCCGTTTAATGCGCCCCGTTGCCCAGATAGCTCAGTCGGTAGAGCAGGGGATTGAAAATCCCCGTGTCGGCGGTTCGATTCCGTCTCTGGGCACCACCTTCAGCTTTCAGGTGGTGTATGCATCACGTGAAAGCAACCAAGAAACCCGCCTAGTGCGGGTTTTTTGTTGCCTGAAATTCAGCCACTCCCTCAGGCTGCCCCCCCCGTGGAGACTTAAGGGCTGTGTTAGGCCAGTTTGAAGGCAGGCGGAATCCTATCGATCCTGGCCGCCTTTACGCATTACCTGCATTCGCCAATCACAAGCCCTTATCCGTCCGCTCCCTCACCTGGTGACTGAAAGTAACCGGCCCACTCAGTGCCTGTGCCGATGATGCACATCGGGGAAGTGCGCATGGCTATGCCGGATCGGTGCGTGCTCGTGGGGGTGGCTGTGGGGCTCTGAACCGTCCCACTCAAAGCCGTGTTCATGCTGGTGGTGCTCGTCATGCCGGTGGCGATGGTTGTGCGCGAGGGGCTCATGCTGATGTTCGTGAGCGTGGTTTTCCATCAGGTGAATCCAGACGCCGATGGCCATCAGTGCCGCCGCCACCAGGAACCAAAGCGAAACAGACTCGCCCAGGATCAGAATCGAAATCAGCGCCCCCAGGAACGGGGCCGTGGAGAAATACGCACCGGTTCGAGCGCTGCCCAACCCACGCAAGGCCAGGACGAACAGCACCAGGCTGACGCCGTAGCCTAGAAACCCCACCAGCAGTATCGGGCCCAGCGTGGTCGCCGCAGGCAGTTGTGCACCGATGGCCAAGGCCAGGCCGGTATTGACCACCCCCGCCGCCAAGCCTTTGCTGCCAGCAATGAACAAGGCATCGGAGGCGGAGACTTTCCGGGTCAGGTTGTTATCGATGGCCCAGCAAAGGCAGGCGAAAGCCACCGCCAGCGGCCCCACCCAGTCATGCGCGGCGGCACTGTGTTGCGGCCACGACAGAACGATCCCGCCCAAAACGATGGCAATCATGCCGATCACTATCGGGCGATCAGCGTTCTCCTTGAACACCAGCCATGCCAGCAACGCCGTGAGCACCGACTCCAGGTTGAGCAGCAATGAAGCGGTGGCGCCCGCAGTTCGTGTCAGGCCGAACATCAGGGCGACCGGCGCCAGCACGCCACCAAACAAGATGGCTCCCATCAGCCACGGCCACTCGCGCGCCGCCAGCCCCGAACGTCGCCAACCTCGATCCCGCGCACAACGGACAATGGCCAGGCCGACGCCACTGCCCAGGTACAAAACCCCGGCCAGCAGCATCGGTGCAACATCCACCCCCAACAGCTTGGCCAGCGGCGTACTGGCGCCGAACAGGGCGGCGGCAGCCAATGCATAGAGAACACTCGTATTCATATTCGGATCGCCTTTGCAGCCCATTGCCCGCGGTTGTGCATGATGGCTCTGCCGGTGTGGAAATGATGTGAATCCCCCCGCAACAGACGGCCTTGGGCCCGCTCTGGCAGCAACCAGCAAAAACCCTGAATCTTCCGATTCAGGGTTTTTCATGCCTGCAATTGGCTGTTGCCCAGGCTCAGCACCGGGCAACATTCCAGCCATCACTCAGTAGCCGTTATTCCAGTGGATATTGAGATCCCGCATGGTCGCCACGCCCATGTCGACCATGCTGCGCTGCTCAAGCCCTTTGCGGGTGGTGATGACCTGGAATTTTCCGGCCGGCAACTGCACAAAGACGATCGGGCCCACTCCAGTCAAGCTCAACACCTGATGCCCTTGCGGGTTCTGGATCAGCACATCGACATCCGAGGTGTATTCATTCCCTGAGCCGACGGAAAAGGTCATGTGCAGGTTGTAACCCTTGGCCTGCTGAATGGCCCGCGACTCGTCCAGGCCGATGCCGCCGGCAACATAGGAAATACCGTTCTGTTGCAGCGGCTCCAATTGCACGCCAGCCGGGTCGATCGGCTCATTGCTGGTGGAGGCGGAGCGCACGCTCACTGGTGCGGCCAACAGCAGCGCCGCGATAACACCTGACAGGACACTCATAGAAAAGGACTTCATGATGACCACTCCCGGGTTCGTTTCGAACCACTGAATGGGACGCCACCGTCAGGCCTCTGGCCCCGGGACGGCAGCGCCCGGGTCTCCCCTGCTTCATCTTGAACGGCCAGGCCATGTCTCAGGCCAAAAGCTCGAATGAAAACCCTCGCTCGCCTTATGCAGCCAGGCTCGCCCATAGCTCCTGCTATTGAGTGTAAAACCTGACACAGGGCGGTTTAGATCGATTCGGCGTGAGGCCTTTAACCAAAGGTACCTAGGCTAGGGGGCCAGCCCCTAGGCTCGGAGCCTGCGCCGCCTGCCAATGCTTCATCTCCTCGGCGATGAAGTGCTGCACCAGATCGCTGTACAGCTTCTCGATGGCATCCGGGTTCAGGCCTTCGGCCGCGGCCCAGTCGCGACGGGTGGCCAGCATGGCTTTGAAACGCTCCTCGGCGCGCACGGTGGCCGCCGAGGTCTTGAATTTCGATGCCGCCAGTACGTACTGGAAGCGCGCGCCGAGCAGGGCGATGACCGCTCGATCCAGGGCATCGATTTCCCGGCGGATATCATCCATGCCCTGGCATTGTTCCGGGCTCATCTGGTTCTTCACTTCCATGCTCAAGGCTCCATCGACGAATAGGGGTACCCGGGCTCGACCGGGCCCGGATTATTCCCATGGGCCCGCCTGGGAGTAAAGTTGCAGGCATCCGCCCATCCGGGCGCAAAGGAACTGCTCTCGTGAACCAGAAGCGAACCCGAGTCCGCCTGCCCCATCCCCAGCCCGGCAAGACCCGCAGCGGGGCCTGGTTTTTTTTGCTGATCGGCAGCGTGCTGCTGGCACTGACTGCGCTGCTGGGCTGGACCCTGGTAAGCGCGCTGCTGGACGGACAGATCGTCACCAGCAACCGTGCCGGGCCCAAGCTCGCCTACAGCCAGGCGTTGCAGCCCACCCAGTTCTATATCGAGCTGCTCTGGCAGGGCACCAGCACCCTGTTGCTGGGTGCCCTGGCAGTTGCCGCGCTGTGGATCGCCCGGGTATTAATGGGCGCACACAAAAATCGTCGCTGAACGCCTGGGGTCGCTCCGGCCCGTTACAGACGCCAAGGAACAACTGCCCATGTCCCTGCTGTCCTCGCCCGATCTGCCTGCCGCCCGCCCCGCCACTGCCGAGCCGGCGCCGGGCCCCAGTGAACGCTTCAGCGAAGTGGCGGCGGACGGTTTCCGCCTTGGCGGCTTCAGCTGGCGCCACACGCAAGCCGATCCGGCGCGCGCGGTGGTGATCATCAACGCCGCGACCTCGGTGCGCTGCCGCTATTACTTTCGCTTCGCCGACTACCTGTTCGCCAACGGCTTCGACGTGATGACCTACGACTACCGCGGCATCGGCGAGTCGCGCCCGGCCTCGCTCAAGGGGCTCAAGGCATCCTGGTCGGATTGGGGCGCGCTGGATTTCGAAGCCATGCTGCAACGCGCCCGGCGCGAGTTTCCCGGGCAACCGATCGACGTGGTGGGCCACAGCTTCGGCGGCTGCGCCCTGGGCCTGGCGGCCTCCGCCGGGTTGATCCGCCGCGTAGCCACCATGGGCGCGCAGTTCGCCTACTGGCGCGACTACGTGCCCGCCCAGCGCTGGCGCATGCTGGGCAAGTGGCATGTGCTGATGCCCCTGCTGACCCGCCTGTACGGCTACTTCCCCGGCAAGCGCCTGGGCTGGATGGAAGACACCCCCGCCGGGGTGGTCCGCGACTGGGCCACCCCGCACCCACGCTACGAAGGCCGCCCCAGCGGCCGCAGGCTGGCCGCAGAGCGCCGTGGGCAGCCCTTCGCCCAGGTCAGCGCCCCGATCCTCGCCATCAGCGTCAGCGACGACCCCTTTGGCACCGTGGCAGCCATCGAGCGGCTACTGGGCTACTTCGGCAACAGCACGCGCACCCATTGGCGCATTCGCCCCGAGGACATCGGTGAGATCGAGATCGGCCACTTCGCCTTCTTCCACAGCCGCTTCGAAAGCCGGCTCTGGCCGCTGCTGCTGCACTGGCTGCAGCACGCGAGCCCGGCCCCGAACAGCCCGGGGCAACAACTGACGCCGGGGCGCTGATCAGGCAAAGGCGTTGATGAACCAGGTGATCAGCGGGATCGCCACGATGTCGATCAATACCGCACCGCACAGCGGCACGATGATGAAGGCCTTGTAGGAAAAGACCTTGTAGTGATCACAGATCGCGCCCATGTTGGCCACCGCATTGGGCGTGGCCCCCAGGCCGTGGCCCATGAAGCCGGCACACAACACCGCCGCGTCATAGTTGCCGCCAAACAGGCGGAACAGCAGGAACACGCACAGCAGCACCATCACCAGCACCTGCACCACCAGGATCACCAGCAGCGGCAGGCCGAGCTGTTCCAGTTCCCAGAACTTCAGGCTCATCATGGCCATGGTCAGGAACACCCCCAGGCATACGTCGCCCAGGGTGCTCACGGCGCTGTCGGGGATGTCGATGATCCGCGCCCGGTCATTGAGATTGCGCAGGATGATCGCCACGAACATCGCCCCCACGTAGCTTGGCAGGACGATGCCCAGGTGCTCGTTCAGCGCGCTGCCAATCCAGAAACCCAGCACCATGATCAGCAGAATGCAGGTCAGCAGGCGCAGCAGGGTCGGCGCATCCAAAGGCGCCACCGAACCCTGGGCAGCGCTTTCCAGGTGCTGCAGGGTACTGACCTGATCGGCCTGGATCTGCAGGCGGTTGCGCTCGATCAGCCAGCGCGCCAGCGGGCTGCCCAGCAAGCCGCCGGCAACCATGCCGAAGGTGGCCGAGGCCAGGGCCGCCGTGGTGGCCCCCACCGCCCCGAGGTTTTCCGCAATCGGGCCAAAGGCCGCCGCCGCACCAAAGCCCCCCTCCAGGGACACCGCACCGGCCATGATGCCCAGCAGCGGATCGATGCCCAGCGCCTTGGCGGCACCAACCCCCACCAGGTTCTGCAGCAGCGCCAGGGACCAGCAGGCCCCCAGGTAGACGAACAGGATCTTGCCGCCACGACGCAGCAGGCCGAGGCTGCCCCCCAGGCCCACGGTGGTGAAGAACGCCACCATCAAGGGCGTCTGGATCGCGGTGTCGAGCTTGATCGCCAGCAGTTGCTGATCGCGCAGCAGCCAGACGATCAGGGCAAAGCCGAAACCGCCGATCACCGGCGCCGGGACACAGAGCTGGGTCAGCCAGCGGCTGCGTTTCTTCAGCTGGGCTCCCACCCCCAGCAGGATCAGGGCCAGCGCCAGGGTGGTCAGCGCGTCCAATTCAAAAGTCGGCATGGCAAACATCTCTTCTTGTCATTGTGGTGTTGCGCGGCGAGGGGCATGCCCCTCAGTGAATCAGGCTGGCCAGCAGACGCGCGGCCACGCGGGCGGTGCGCTGGTCCTGGTCGAGCCCGGGATTGAGTTCGGCAATGTCGGCCACACGCAATTTGCCGCTGGCCCGAGCACGGCGCACCAGGTGCTCGACCACCTGCACATCCACCCCGTGGGCCGAGGGCGCGCTGACGCCGGGAGCCTGGCTGGCCGGCAGCACATCCAGGCACAGGGTCAGGTAGAGCACGTCGATACCGTCGAGAAAAGCGTCGAGGCAGGCCTCGACTGCCGGCAGGTTCCAGCCCTGCATCTGCCGGTCCAGCAGGTAGCGCACATTAAGCTCCCGGGCTTGCTCGAACAGCGCCTGGGTGTTGCTCAACTCGCTGACCCCCAGGCAGCAATACTCGAAAGGCATGCCGGCCTGCCGGCAGTACTCGGCGATCTGTCGGAACGGCGTACCGGAGCTGCTTTGCGGCGCATGGCGCAGATCGAAGTGGGCATCGAAATTAAGAATGCCGATGCGCGGGCAGGGCTGTTGGCGGCGCAGGTGATCGGCCAGGCCACTGAAGCTGGCAAAGGCGATTTCATGACCACCGCCCAGCCCCAGGGCCAGGTGCCCCTGTTCGAGCAACAGGCCCAGGCGCTCGGCGTAGCGCTGCTGGGCGCCTTCCAGGTGGTGGTCGGTGCAGGTCACGTCCCCTGCGTCATACAGCGGGCCGGTGCCGTGCCAGGCCAGGTTGGCCAGGGCCGCGCGCAAGGCTGCCGGGCCCTGGCTGGCACCGGTGCGCCCCTGGTTGCGCTTGACCCCTTCGTCACAGGCCAGCCCGAGCAAGGCGATACCCGCCGGCTGCTGTTCGGCCCAGGGCTGTACCCACTGATGCCAGCGCCGGGCGGCAAGGCCTTCGGCCAGGTCGATACGACCCTGCCACAGGTGCATGGGGGCGGTGCTGATCATGGTCTTGCTCCAGTCAATTCAATCCAGTCGGGCGCTCAGGCGCTGGGCCGCTTCGCGAGTCCAGCGGATCAGCCGCTCACTGCGCTGTTCGGCGCGGAACGCCGGGGCCATGAGGCTGATGGCGCCCTGCAAGCGGTCACGGCTGTCCAGCAAGGGCGCGCTGACGCCCCAGATGCCCAGATCGATCTCGCTCAGGCTCACCGCATGCCCGGCGGCGCGAATGGCCCCGTAGCTGTCCAGGTGCGCGGCGACATCCGCCTCCTCGACGCCCTGCTGGCGCAGGATCGACAAGCACAGCTCAGGCTCCATGTAGGCCAGCAACACCTTGGCCGAGGCGCCCAGCAGCAGCGGCTGCGCTAGGCCCTTCTGGTAGCAGCAGCGCAAGGGCTGCGGGCTGTCCACCAGCTCGATGCAGATCGCCTGCCCGTTGCTTGGCACCATCAGCGCGACGCTTTCCTGGCTGAGCTCGGCCAGGCGGTTGAGCTCCGGCTTGGCCAGGGTCACCAGCAGGCCTTCGCGGTCGAACTTCTTCGCCAGTTGCAGGCAGGCAGGCCCGGGCAGGTAGCGGCCCTGGCCATTGTCCTGGGCCAGCCCCCAGCGCAGCAGGGTCTTGAGGTGGCGATAAGTGCTGCTCAGGGGCTGCTGCAGGTTCAGCGACAGCTCCTTGGCAGACATGGCCTCCGGGGATTGCCCCAGGGCCACGAGTATTTGCAGCAGACGGTCAGTGGGCGTGTGGTAGTGCATAGCGGCCTCTTGCAGCCATGGTGCATGGAGTTTCCCGGCAAATGAAATCAGATTCCCAGGCAGTGGGAAAAGGCTGCAAAAAATCTTTGGCACAGGTGCTGCGCCGCACTGGACCTCGGCCCATCCAGGATCGTCGGTACTCGCCTTGAGGCCATGGCGGGTGCCAGCGCAGCGATTTGCTGGCATCCTTTCCCGCCTGAACGGCCGTTCGCCCCGAATCCGCGAGCGCCGCCCCTTTGCGCAACAAGGTAAGACGCCCATGGCATCGATCGACAAACAACACAAACGTGCCGCCCGGGCAAAGGCCAAGGCCAAGCAGAACCGCGCCAAGCGCACTGCACCGACCTCGGAGCTGGAACTGGACCCCAATGACAGCCGCATCGACTTCGAATCGGTGGACCTGACCGAGCTGTTCGTGAAGATGCGCGACGCCGAGAAAACCAGCCAGCAGGCGCTGTGCACGGTCTTCCTCTCGGACCCGCTGCTGGAACTGGTCTATGAGCAGGAGGGCGAACAGGGCGCCACGGACTTCATCCTTGCGGCGCTGATCGAATACCGTAACTGGTCCACCGAGGCCGACGAGGCCACGGCCCTGGCCTGGATCGAATCCGAGGCCTTCCAGGCCGACTACATGGCCGCATCCCAGGCACTGTTCAGCGCCGAAGGCTGAGTTTCTTCCAGGCATGAAAAAGGGCGCATTCAGCAATGAATGCGCCCTTTTCCGTTTCAGCTAAACAGCCTGGCGTGATGCTCAGGCAGCTTCCAGCCGAGGGATTTCCATGCCGATGCGCGAGCTGGCGAAGCTGAGGTCGCCGCTGGCGATGGACTGGGCCTTGAAGCCTGCGCCGATCAGGTCGCGTACATACAGCTTGTTGTAGATGAACATGAACACCAGGTTGCTCAGGCCGAAGGTGAACATGGCCAGCAGGAACATGATGGCGGCCCATTTCCAGTCGGCGCGAAACAGTGCCGGGATGAAGCCGAAGAAGAACACGGTCCAGGAGAAACCAACTGGCGCTTCCTTGATGGCTCCGGTGTTCGGGTTTTTGAAGATGATTTTAGTGAACGCCATGCGCGTCTCCTTGCCGCCCTTTCTTTAAGGGACCAATGGCCGGGCGATCACCATTGAACCCTGAATGCTCGTTCTTCGAGCAGGGACTGTCAGGCAGGCGCTGACACTCAGGAGCCATGGCGGCTACGCAGGGAACAAGGGACAGAAGCAGAAGGCGGATTCAGGGCCCCGACAAGCATTCAATCCCTTGCAATACAGCGCTATTCCATAGCTCCTCTCACGCTGGCACGCAAGAGCTCTTATCGAAGAGCGCGCAGGCTACTATTTCGCCAGCGGGCTGTCCATGAAACGCCATGTAACAAGTCACAAATCCAGTAAAAAGGCCACCGTCAATGCTGACGGCCGCCTTTTTGCCTTTCAGAACGCCAAACTCTCAGAACCGGCATCCCCTGCCGGGGCCTTGGTCAGTGCCTGGTGGTACTGCTCGGCGCTGATTTCGCTGAGCGTCGCGTGACCGTCGTACTGGTAGAAACGCTGTTTGTCCCGGGCATAGTGCTGGGCAACAAACTCCAGGCTGGCCAGGTCGATGCGCTTGGCACTCACCGGCCGCCGGCCGCAGAACAGCTTGCGCGTGCCCAATTGCAGAAAGTCCGGATGTGGAACCATCACTTCCTCCGGGCTGAATTCCACCTCCAGCGGCTTGCCGGCAGCAAACATCAATGTCGCGGTGAAGGCGTAGCTGCCCATGAAGCGAGTGTGCGCCGGGTCCAGGGGCTTCTTTCTTGCGCCGTAGTAATACACCGCCCCCCTGTCCCGGGCCCAGCCATGCCCGCATGACTCGAAGCTGGCCAGATCCGCTTTGGCCATAGGCTCGGGCACCTGATAAAAGACACTGTGACAAAAAACCCTCTGGCCATCGGTCAGGTACGGGCCGCCCAGGGCACGGTAATGATCGGCGCAAGCCGAAGAGAATCGCTCCGGCACCCGGGTCTCGGCGCGATGAAAGGGGATCAGATACAAGCCGTTGGCGTCGCCACACAGGCGTGTGTCCAGCAGCTTGAAACTGCCGGCATCCAGACCATTGATGGGGCGGCCATGGAAGTACACCTGGCTCCCCAGCTCGAACCCGGAGCCGATGGAACGCAAGGCCTGGGCTGTTGACGCCGATGGTGCCTGCAAGCGATGCCACCAATAACCTTGCAACTGCGGATGCGCCTCGAAGTACGCCGACCACTCTTGCAGCATGGTGTCATCGATCACCCCATCCGAACCGAGCGGGCCGTGCCTGTCACCCACCAGCAACGGCGAATAGTTGCATTCGCCACGCTCCAGCTGGGCCACCACAAAACTCTCTACATCCACGTCCAGCGGCTTGCTGCGCCGGTAGACGCGATGCCGGTCGGCGTAGTAATCGAATCCCAGGTGGCGAAAGCTCGGGCCATCGGCACCACGCAGGCGGACGCCATTGCAGTAGACGAACTGATCGTCCACGGCAAAGTACGGGTCCGCCGTTTCGCTCTGGCTCAATATCCGGCCACCGGCATCGAATACCGACTGCACACGGTTCAGCAGGCGCAAGTCACCGACATAGCGCAGGGTTTTTCCGGTCAGGTAATAAGCCCGCCGCGCGTCCTTGGCGTAGCGCTCGTTGAGCACGCTGAAAGTCGCCAGATCGACGTTGTCGATGCGGTAGAAATACTCATAGGCGGTGCTCGAACCCTGCTGCGCCTGGACGATCACCGAATGCCCATCCGTACCCCAACGCCGGGCCAGCATCTGGAAGCCATCCGGATTGGCAATGGGCAACGGCGAGCCGTCCTTTTGATGCAGCACAACGCCGCCCCGGCAGACCTGGCCGCTGATCACTTGATAAGCCGGATGGTTGGTAGCGCGTACCTGCTGCTCCGCGCTGGCGATCGCCCGGGCGCCGAGGAAGACCTTGTCCCCGTCACTGAACAGCACCGAGCCCGCGGGCCAGTTTTCCGGCACCGGGTGCACAAGCGCCAGGCGCTCAGGCTGCGCGCCCTCGATCACCTCCTGCCCGTAGTCGTGACAGAAGTAGGCACGACACTGATCACGCCAATGGTCATGGCCCAGGCTCTGCAAGCCCCGACACACGCGCACCGGCAAGGCTTGCAACGGGTGGTAGCCATGACGCGCGAAGTAGCGGGGCAACGCATAATAATCGGCTTGCGCATCACGCAGCAGGTGCCGATGAACACGATGTCGCCAGAGCGGCTCGCCCTCTACCAGGGGGGAAGCCGGGAATTGCTCGGTCGCGGCCTGGCAAGCCAGCTCAGCCGGGGTCCGCCCTTCACGCTGCAGCATGAGGTATACGTCCCGGGCTCGCTCCTCCACCAACAGCGCGCCCTCCACGAAGGCGAACCCTTGATGCCATTCGAGGTCGAGCAGTTCCCATTCGGCATCATCCATATCCAGGTCTTTCATCGCTGCATCCCAAGCTAACCGAGTGGCGGATTATCAGCAGGCGCCCCGGGCGGGTAAAGCGCTCCGTCGCCAGGCCGCGAGCGAGCCTCTGCCCGCCGCCAGCAGACACCCCAAGTTGCATTCGGGCATGAAAAAGGCCGCGGTCATTTCTGAGCGCGGCCTTTTCATAAAGAGCGGAGCAAACCGTCAGTTCAGTGCCAGGGCACCATTGCGCTCGGCCTTGCGCCGACGGGCCACCAACAGGCCGGCAGCGATGACGATGACACTCAGCAGGCCAGTGGCGAGGATCTCCACCCGGTGCTCTTCCTGGAACAGCATGATGCCCAGCACCGCGACGATGAACACGATCACAGCGTAAGTCAGGCCCGGGAACAGCCACATGCGGAAGGCGATCTTCTCGCCGGCAGCCATGCGCTTGTGGCGCATGCGCAGTTGCGAGACGGCAATCACCAGGTACACCAGCAAGGCAATGGCGCCGGAGCTGGCCAGGAGGAATTCGAACACCGCCGCCGGAGCGACATAGTTGGCGAACACCGCGAGGAAGGCCGCAGCGGTGGACAGGATCACCGCCCAGTAAGGCGTGCCGCTGGCGTTGGTGCGCTTGGCGGCGGCCGGGGCATCGCCACGCTTGCCCAGGGAGAACAGCATGCGCGAGGCCGTGTAGAGCGCCGAGTTCAGGCAACTGGTCACGGCCACCAGCACCACCAAGTCAACGATCAGCTTGGCATTGGGGATGCCCATGCGGTCGAGCACGGTCTGGTAGGAGCCGACCTGGGCCAGGCTCGGGTCGTTCCACGGCACCAGGGCCACAACGATAAAGATCGATACCAGGTAGAACAGGCCGATCCGCCAGATCACCGAATTGGTGGCCTTGGAGATCTGCTTGCCCGGGTTATGGGATTCCGCCGCGGCGATGGTGACGATCTCGGTGCCCATAAAGGAGAACATGGTGGTCAGCATGGCGGCCAGCACCGCGCCCATGCCGTTGGGCATGAAGCCCTGGGTGTCCACCAGATGCGATACGCCGCTGACCTGGCTATTGGGCAGCAGGCCACAGATGGCGGCGAGGCCGAGGATCACGAAGCCGATGATGGCCACCACCTTGATCAGGGCGAACCAGAACTCGAACTCACCGTAGTTCTTCACGCTGAACAGGTTGGTGGCGGTCAGCAGCAGGGTGATCACCAGAGTGAAGACCCAGATCGCCACATTGGGGAACCAGGCATGCAGGATGGTCGCGGCCGCGTTGGCTTCCAGAGGAATCACCAGCACCCAGAACCACCAGTACAGCCAACCGATGGTGAAACCGGCCCAGTGGCCGATGGCGCGGTCCGCATAGGTAGAGAACGATCCGGTGTCCGGCGAAGCCACGGCCATTTCCGCCAGCATGCGCATCACCAGCACCACCAGGGTGCCGGCGGCAGCATAGGCCAGCAGCACGGCGGGCCCGGCTTCGGCGATGGCGTGGCCGGAGCCGACGAAGAGACCTGCGCCGATCACGCCGGCAATCGACAGCATGGTCACATGCCGCGGTTTGAGCCCCTGTTCGAGGTCATTGGAGAGTTGCGTACCGCTCATGAAAAGCACCTTTGCAACGAAAAAAGAGTCACTCCACCCGGTCTGCATTCGTTCTCGTAAAAAGAATCCAACAGGGCGTTCTTTATATCGCACGCAAGAATTGCGCCAAAATGTTACAGAACCCCGGCCAACAAGGGTTGGCGAGCCGACCGATGGAAATCCCAAGTCATTGAGAACAATGGCATTTCGCCATTTCGTTACCGGCCGACTCACTTGCAGGACGAAATGGCGCACCAAAAACACACCCGAAAAGCAGGCGATGAGCGATTAGAGTGCAGATCCATGACCTTTGGCCCCTTAACCCTTCCAACACCCGGCCAAAGCTGGCACCATCGCGCCTTTTTTTACGCGACACCTACCGGATTTCAGGCGGATCCAGGGTTCAAACAGGCGTTCGGTTGTTGATGGGGCGACAGTCTTCTGTGCTGATGCGACAACCTGCCACACACCGTCTGTTTACCTCCGGTAGCGCTGTTGGCTGCGCTTGGAACCCTATGCTAGCTTGGCGCCTCGCCAGGAAGGCCGCCCAACAGCAGGAGCACAATGAACTCAATGAGGACCGCACATGGCTGAGGCCACGCCCGCGCTTGAAATCCGCAACTTGCACAAACGCTACGGCACTCAGGAGGTACTCAAGGGTATCTCGCTGACCGCACGCGACGGTGACGTGATATCGATCCTGGGTTCCTCCGGCTCCGGCAAGTCCACTTTCCTGCGCTGCATCAACCTGCTGGAAAACCCGCACCAGGGCCAGATCCTGGTAGCCGGCGAAGAACTCAAGCTCAAGGCCGCGAAAAACGGCGAGCTGGTAGCCGCCGACGGCAAGCAGATCAACCGCCTGCGCAGCGAAATCGGGTTCGTCTTCCAGAATTTCAATCTCTGGCCGCACATGAGCGTGCTCGACAACATCATCGAGGCACCCCGCCGAGTGCTGGGCCAGAGCAAGGCCGAGGCCATCGAAGTGGCCGAGGCGCTGCTGGCCAAGGTCGGCATCGCCGACAAGCGCCACGCCTACCCGGCCCAGCTGTCCGGCGGCCAGCAGCAGCGCGCCGCTATCGCCCGCACGCTGGCGATGCAACCCAAAGTCATCCTGTTCGACGAGCCGACCTCGGCCCTGGACCCGGAAATGGTCCAGGAAGTCCTCAACGTGATCCGCGCCCTGGCCGAAGAAGGCCGCACCATGCTGCTGGTCACCCACGAAATGAGCTTTGCCCGTCAGGTCTCCAGCGAAGTGGTGTTTCTGCACCAGGGTCTGGTAGAAGAGCAAGGATCGCCACAGCAGGTCTTCGAGAACCCGCTTTCGGCACGCTGCAAACAATTCATGTCCAGCAACCGCTAACGGAGCTACACGCATGCAGAGCTATAAGAAAATCCTCCTGGCCGCTGCCGTCACCCTGGCCTTCAGCGCCAGCGCTGCCGCCGAGACCCTGAAGATGGGCATCGAGGCAGCCTACCCACCGTTCAACAACAAGGACGCCAGCGGCCAGGTCGTGGGCTTCGACAAGGACATCGGCGACGCTCTGTGCGCCAAGATGAAAGTCGAGTGCACCGTGGTCACCTCCGACTGGGACGGCATCATCCCGGCCCTGAACGCGAAGAAGTTCGACTTCCTGATCTCCTCGCTGTCGATCACCGATGAGCGCAAGCAGGCGGTGGACTTCACCGACCCGTACTACTCCAACAAGCTGCAGTTCATCGCGCCCAAGGCCAACACCGACTTCAAGACCGACAAGGCCTCGCTCAAGGGCAAGATCATCGGTGCGCAACGGGCGACCCTGGCCGGTACCTGGCTGGAAGACAACCTGGGCGACGACATCACCATCAAGCTCTACGACACCCAGGAAAACGCCTACCTGGACCTGACCTCCGGCCGCCTGGACGCGATCCTGGCCGACAAGTACGTCAACTACGAGTGGCTCAAGAGCGACGCGGGCAAGCCTTATGAATTCAAGGGCGAGCCAATGGTGGAAAGCGACAAGATCGGGATTGCCGTGCGCAAGAAAGATCCACTGCGCGAAAGGCTGAACGCCGCCCTGAAGGAAATCGTGGCCGACGGCACCTACAAGAAGATCAACGACAAGTACTTCCCGTTCAGCATCTATTGATACTGACTTGCCTGACCGGCGCTCACCCCCTGGGCGCCGGTCCTTAGCAAAGCCATCCAGACCCCATGAATATCGATCTCTTCGGATTCGGCCCGGCGCTCGCCGCCGGCGCGCTGATGACCGTCAAGCTGGCCCTCTCGGCGTTATGCCTGGGGCTGGTGCTCGGTCTGCTCGGCGCCTTGGCCAAGACTTCCCCGTACAAGCCGCTGCGCTGGCTTGGCGAAACCTATTCGACCATCGTGCGCGGCGTCCCGGAACTGCTGTGGGTGCTGCTGATCTACCTGGGCACGGTGAACACGATGAACGCGCTGGGGGAGCATTTCGGCAACCCCGACCTGGCCCTCAGCCCGTTCCTTGCCGGGGTGATCGCCCTCGGGCTGTGCTTCGGCGCCTATGCCACGGAAGTGTTTCGCGGCGCGATCCTGGCCATCCCCAAGGGCCACCGCGAGGCCGGCACCGCGCTGGGCCTTTCCAAGTGGCGGATTTTCAGCCGCCTGATCCTGCCGCAGATGTGGCGCATCGCCCTGCCGGGCCTGGGCAACCTGTTCATGATCCTGATGAAGGACACCGCACTGGTGTCAGTGATCGGCCTTGAAGAAATCATGCGCAACGCGCAGAACGCCGTGACCTTCGCCAAGCACCCGTTCACCTTCTACATGGTCGCGGCCGTCATGTACCTGGGCCTGACCGTGCTGGCCATGATCGGCATGCACTTCCTGGAAAAACGCGCCGCCCGCGGCTTTGTGAGGACGACGTAATGGAATGGGAAGTCATCTACAAATGGCTGCCGAAGTTCATCCAGGGCGCGACACTGACCCTGGAACTGGTGGGCATCGCGGTGATTCTCGGCCTGCTGCTGGCCATCCCGCTGGGCATCGCCCGCTCGTCCAAGCTCTGGTACGTGCGCGCCCTGCCCTACGCCTACATCTTCTTCTTTCGCGGTACGCCGCTGCTGGTGCAGCTATTTCTGGTGTATTACGGCCTGGCGCAGTTCGACGCGGTGCGCGAGAGCTTCATGTGGCCCTACCTGCGCGACCCGTTCTGGTGTGCCACCGCCACCATGACCCTGCACACCGCGGCCTATATCGCCGAGATCCTGCGTGGCGCGATCCAGGCCATTCCGCCCGGTGAAATCGAAGCGGCGCGGGCCCTGGGCATGTCCAGGCCCAAGGCGCTGTTCTACATCGTCCTGCCACGGGCGGCGCGCATCGGCCTGCCGGCCTACAGCAACGAAGTGATCCTGATGCTCAAGGCCAGTTCCCTGGCCAGTACCGTGACCCTGCTGGAGCTGACCGGCATGGCGCGCACCATCATCGCCCGCAACTACCTGACGGTGGACATGTTCTTCACCGCCGGGGTGTTCTACCTGTTGATGTCGTTCATCCTGGTCCAGGCCTTCCGCCAACTGGAACGCTGGCTACGGGTCGACGCTTGCCAGGGACGCTGACCTTCCCCCGCTCCCGCCAGGGAGCGGGCCTGCCCCGGACTCGACACCATGCCCGCCATCCTCCAAGGCCCCGCGCTGCTTGATCGCTTCCAGGCCCTGGACGGCTTCCTGCTTGAACACCAGGATCTCTGGCGGCCTCGTCCGTTCCAGTATCTGCACCTGCCCTGGGAAACCTCCTACCCGGACCTCGCCCAGTGGCTGCGCCAGCGCACCCTGGAAGATGCCGAAGCCGCCCACAACCACCCGGAACACCTCCAGGCACCCGCCCCCTTCGGCGAGTTGGCCGCGCGCTCCCGGGCCCTGTGTGCAGTGGCCGAATGGCCCGGCCAGGCATTGCCGCCCCTGCGCCAGCGCCTCAACGTCGACGTCCCCGGGCGCAAATGGCAGCAGATCGAAGCCTTCGCCGGCCGCCTGCACTTCACCCGGGCAACCGAGCACTGGCTCGACTGGTGTTCGGGCAAGGGCCACCTGGGGCGGCGCCTGCTGCAGCCCGGGCAACAACTGACCTGCCTGGAATACGATCCGGCGCTGGTGACCAGCGGCGCACAGCTGAGCCAGCACCACGGCCTGCCTGCCCGGCACCTGCACCAGGATGTACTGGCCGCCGACGCCGCCCGCCACCTCGATGCCCGACACACCCCAGTGGCCCTGCACGCCTGCGGCGACCTGCATGTGCGCCTGATCCAGCTGGCCAGCCAGAACGGCTGCCAGCAGCTGGCCATTGCCCCTTGCTGCTACAACCGCACCCGCGCCAGCCAATATCAGGGGTTATCCACAGCGGCCCAGGCATCACACCTGCAACTGTCCCTGGAGGACCTGGCCCTGCCCATGAGCGAAACCGTCACCGCCGGCGCCCGGGTGCGGCGCCAGCGCGACAGCTCCATGGCCCGACGCCTGGCTTTCGACCTGCTTCAGCGGCAAGTGCGCGGGGTCGATGAATACCTGCCTACCCCGTCGCTGCCCAGCCACTGGCTGGACAAGCCCTTCGCCGACTACTGCCGCGACCTTGCCGCGCTCAAGGAGTTATCCACAGTGGGCCAGCCAGACTGGCCGGCACTGGAAGCCGCCGGCGGGCAGCGCCTGGCCCAGGTGCGCAACCTGGAACTGCTGCGCGGCCTGTTCCGCCGGCCATTGGAACTGTGGCTGGTGCTGGACCGGGCATTGTTTCTGCAACAGCAGGGCTACCAGGTACGCCTGGGCTCCTTCTGCCCTGCGCACCTGACCCCGCGCAATCTGCTGCTTCTGGCGGAGCGTTGAGAGCCTGCGACGGCCTGTCGCGACCTGTGGATAAGTCTGTTGATGGAATTCAATGAAAGCCCATGAAAGCCTGGCCTGGAGCCAAAAACATAGGCTGGTCATTTTTTGTTCACAAAATAAACCGTCGAAAAAACAGCCAGTTGCGCAAAAAATGAGAACAGGTCCACAAAACCGGCCCGTCCAGGCCCTGGCAACCCCTCCGTTGTGCATAAACACCTGAACGAACGGGCATAACGCCCTCTCGTCCAGGCCGGTTCCACAGGCTCTGTCACCTCCTGCCGCGGGCTATTCGTCCGCTCGCGCCGGGATCCACCATTCCTCGCCCCGGGCGGTACTGATGTACTCCGGCCAACGGAAATCGTGGGGCACCTTGAAGTCCTCGGGCAAAAGTGGCGCCTGCCAGCGAGTGCCACCGATACCGCCACCGGTGCGCTCCACGAACTCGGACTTGGCCGCACTCAACAGGGCTTCGTCGGTCAGCAGCTCCACCAGGGTCGCGGCAATGGTCTTGGCCGCCACTTCGATCATCGGGTCGATGGTCTGGCGGATGCCCCCCAGGGCGTTGGACACCCAGTCCGGGTAGACCGTGCCAGCTGGCGCGCTGAGCATCGGTCGGGCCACCAGCAGGCGCACGGTGGGGCAGTGCCAGGTGTATTCCGGGTAGTCATCGGAGGTCAGGTAATTCTGCCAGGCGGGCATTTGCAGGCGCATCTGGCGCTCGCACTCCTGGGGTTCGATCAAGGCTTCGGTGGCCGGCAGAAATGGCCGCTCCATGGCTTCCAGGCCAAGGTTGCGCTGGATTTCCCGGGCAATTTCCCGGGCTTCTTCACCCCACTGTGGAGCGCCCACTGCCGCCAGGTTGTCGTAGGTGGCCTGGGCCATGACGTGGTTGGGCAGGCCGCCCCGGGACTTGCACACCCAGGTCTTTTTCCAGCGGCAGCCGGTGGCCATGGCCGCCGCTGCGGCGTTGTTGTCCATGACCTGGGAGATGGTCTCGGCCTGCTCGATGGAATCGCAGCGCAGCAGGTACTGGATCTGCGACAGGTGCGGCGGCAGGTTGTCCGCGGTGGCTTGGCCGGCGGTGAGGATCGCTTCGTTGTAGCTCCACAGGCCGGTGAACGGCAGGGTCGAACGGCGCAGGCTTTCGTTCAGGGTGTAGAAATGCACCAGGGCGTCGTTGGCCCCCGGCGCCCGGGCCGCCAGATGGTTCTGCGGGATCGGGCTGTAGCGATCGGCCGCGATCCAGTTCTGTGGATCCTCGCAGGTGAAGCTGTAGATGTAGGCGTAGGCGATGCCGCAGTGGGTGTCCCAGGTGGTGGTGTTGTTCAGCGGCAGCATGTAGGTGGGGTGAAAGCTGATGGCGGCGTCGAGGTCGTCGTAGTAGCCCTTGGCGGCGTGGACCGGCTTGGAGGCGCGGAGCTTTTCCGCCGGCTCGCCGAAAAACCTGATGCTGCCCTGCAGGCCGAATTCCACCATGGTCGCCTTGGCCGCCAGGGCCCCGCCAAGGGCGCTGATGCCCAGGGCCGAGTGCGGGTCGGTGTGCCCCGGAGCGAAGCGCGACAGGCCATCGCGCGGCTGCTTGCGGGTGGTGGCCGCCTGGCAGTTGCCGGGCACCGCATCGTATTCGCCGTAGGTGGCCAGCAGCGGTCCCTGGCCCTGGGTGAAGGTGGCGCAGAAGGCCGTGGGCATGCCGCCGCTGGCGCGCTCGACGGTGAAGCCCTCGGCTTCCAGCAGTTGCACGTACCAGGCGCTGGACTTGTATTCACGAAAGGCCGGCTCGGCGTAATGCCAGATGATCTGGTGCCAGTCCGACAGTTGCTGGCGGTGGCGTTCAACCCAATCCATGGCGAATTCTTTGTAACGGGACATCCGCGGCACTCCTGGTTATCCAGGTTCCGGCCGGCCGTGGCCAGGACGCCACAGCGCCCCCACTCGGCCTGCGGGACCTCTTGTTGTTATTAGGCTCGTCCGGTCGGCTAAAGGCCGGATCGAGGCTCAGTATTGGTGAAGCGCCGATTACATCAATCGAATTTTTTAGGCGGCAATGTCAAAGTAAATTGACCAGTTTGCCGAGAGGGCGGCCCATACTGCGCCGCACTATGTGCGAAATACGAACGCCGTCGAACACAGGTTCCCTTGACCCGGAGGTTGTATGCGCTACCCCTCGATCACCGCCCTGCGTGCCCTCGACGCGGTCGCCCGGCTGGGCAGCGTCACTGCCGCCGCCCAGCAACTGAGCCTGACCCGCAGCGCCATCAGCCACCAGATCATCAGCCTGGAACAGAGCCTGGGTTTTGCCCTCACCGAACGGGTCGGGCGCGGCATCGGCCTGACCTACCAGGGCCAGTGCTATGCCCGGGAAGTGCGGCGCATCCTGGCCGACATCCAGGATGCCGGACGGCGTTTCGACGGCCTGGCGGTGTCCGGAAAACTGCGCATCAGCTGCAACCCGGGGTTCGCCAGCTTCTGGCTGTGCAATCACATCAACGGTTTTCTGCGCCAGTACCCCCAGGTGCAGTTGCAAGTGGTCAGCCCGCGCTCCCAGGACGACACCAGCGACGCCGAAGCCGACCTGTTCATCGCCTATGGCATCGGCGACTGGCCGGGGCTGCTGGTGGAGCAGATCGTTACCCTGCGCTTCTCGCCGGTGTGCAGCCCGCGCCTGATCAATACCATCGGCGGCCTGAAGACCCCGCTGGACCTCAAGGACTTCCCGCTGATCCACATGAGCGACACCAGCGACTGGCGGGTCTGGCTGGCGGCCGCCGGTGCCAGCCAGGTCAACCCCGACCGTGGCATCACCTTCTCCGACGCCCATTGCGCCCAGTCCGCCTGCATTGCCGCCCAGGGCGTGGCCATTGGCGACAACCTGCTCAGCGGCGACGCCCTGGCCCGGGGGCTGCTGGTGCGCCCGTTCGACATCAGCATCAGCGCCTTGCGCGGCTACTTCCTGGTGATCGACCCGGCCAAGGCCGAGCGCTCGGTGGTCCAGGCCTTCAGCGCCTGGTTGAAGAACCAGTTGCAGACCAGCGCCCAGCACATCTCGGACGCCCCCTGCGGCGAACCCTGAGGCGCTCGCGACTGGGAAATTTCACTCACCAATGAGACAAAAATTATTCCATTGATGTGGCGTTGCTTTTCACAATAATGAGCCGACCGCCTGCTGTTCCGACAATAAAAATTCCATAGCGCAGGCCGGCTTTGCGGGAGATCTCCGTAGTGTCCAGCAGTCCCTCGACTCAACTCAGCGCCCAAGGAATCAGCCAGTTCTACGGCAACTTCACTGCCCTGGACGACATCGACCTCGACGTTCGCCAAGGCGAATTCCTCACCCTGCTCGGCCCTTCGGGCTCAGGCAAGACCACCCTGTTGATGATCCTCGCGGGCTTCCTCACCCCCAGCGCCGGCAAGCTGCTGGAGCGCGGTGTGGACATCAGCCGGCGGCCGGCGGAAAAACGCAACTACGGCATGGTGTTCCAGGGCTACGCGCTGTTTCCCCACATGAGCGTGGCCGACAACGTCGCCTACCCGCTGCGCATCCGAGGCGTGAAAGCCGAGGAGCGCCAGCGCCGGGTCAAGCACATCCTCGAAGTGGTGGGCCTGGGCGCCCACCTGAACAAGAAGCCGTCCGAACTTTCCGGGGGCCAGCAACAGCGCGTCGCCATCGCCCGGGCCCTGGTGTTCGAGCCGGACATGCTGCTGCTCGACGAACCCCTCTCGGCCCTGGACAAGAACCTGCGCGAGCAACTGCAGACCGAGTTGCAACGCATTCATCGCCAGGTCGGCACCAGCTTCGTCTTCGTCACCCATGACCAGGGTGAAGCCCTGGCACTGTCGACCCGCATCGCCATCTTCAACCAGGGGCGGCTGGCACAGATCGACACCCCGGAAACCATCTACGACCGCCCGCGCAACCGCTTCGTCGCCGAGTTCCTGGGCAAGATGAACCTGTTCCCGCTGCAGGGCCTTTCCCGCAACGGTAGCCAGGCCAGCGGACGCTTCGGCGACAGCCCGCTGCAGGCCACCACGTCCGGGGAAATCAGCAACCAGCCGCAATTGCTGGCGGTACGCCCGGAACACATGACCCTGCACACCGAGCGCCCGCAAGCCGGCGAGCACAACGTGCTGCCCGCCTGCCTCGGCGAGCGGGTGTACCAGGGCTCCAGCACCCACCTGGCGCTGAACATCAGCCCGGAACTGGCACCGGTGAACCTCTCGGTGCCCGGCGACCACCCCGGCGCCCGATTGCCCAGCGGCACCCCGGTGTGGCTGAGCTGGCCGGTACGCCACAGCTTCCTGCTGGAAGCCTGAGCCGGCCGCTCCCCCATCGCGCACAGCTCTCCCATAACAATAATCGGCCGGCGCGCCCTGCACCGGCCTCGCGAGGACTTGCCCCATGAGCCAGCACCATCAACGCGACTGCATTGAAATCCTCATCGAAAAAGCCCGCGGCGGGCAGGTCAGCCGCCGCACCTTCCTCCAGGCCATGGGCCTGCTGGCGGCGGTGCCCCTGGCATTGCGCAGCGGTATCAGTTGGGCCGCCGACAAGCCCCTGGTGGTGGTCAACTGGGGCGGCGACGCACTCAATGCCTTTCGCAGCGCCTGGACCGACAGCTTCACCAAGAGCACCGGCATCCCGGTGCGCATCGACGGCGCCGGCCCCACCGAAGGGGCCATCCGTTCGCAGCTGGCCAGCGGCCGGCCGAGCTGGGACGTGGTGGACGTGGACAGCTACAGCGCCATGACCCTGGGCCGCGACAAGGTCCTGCAACCCCTGGACTACAGCGTGGTGCAGCGGGACCTGGTGGCGCCGTCGCTGTCCCACGAGCACGGCATCGCCGGCTACCTGTTCAGCTACGTGATCGCCTGGGACAGCCAGAAGTTCGGCGACAACGGCCCCAAGGACTGGGCGGATTTCTGGAACGTGGAGAAATTCCCCGGCAAACGCACCCTCTACAAGTGGATGAACGGCATGCTCGAAGCCGCGCTGCTGGCCGATGGCGTGGCCGCCGAGCAGTTGTACCCGCTGGACGTGCCCCGGGCCTTGCGCAAGATCGATGAGCTCAAGCCCCATGTCCTGTCGTTCTGGGGTTCGGGTGCGGAAAGCCAGCAGTTGATGATCGAAGGCGAAGCCTCCATGGGCGCCATCTGGCACACCCGCGCCACCCTGCTCCACGAAGACAGCGGCGGCCGCATCAAGTGGGGCTTCGACCATGCCTTCCTCAACGCCAGCAGCTGGGGCGTGCTCAAGGACAACCCCGCAGGCACCGCACCGGCCATGCAGTTCATCCAGCACGCCTTGCAGCCGGCCGGGCAACTGAAGCTGTTCGAAGCCCTGGGCAACGGCCCGTCCAACGCCGCCACCCAGCAACTGATGAGCGCCGAACAGCGGGAGATCAACTGCGCCTCCGAAGCCAACATGAAGAAGCAGATCTTCCTCGACACCCAGTGGTACGCCGACCACTACTCCAGCACCCTGGAGCAGTACCTGACCCACCTGTCCAAATGAGCCGCCGACCATGAGTGCAACCCGAACCGCACGCCTGGAACGCAGCCTGCTGCTGTTCCCGCTGCCGCTGCTGCTGGTGGTGTTCTATCTGTTGCCGTTCTTCGGCGTGGTGAGCTGGAGCTTCACCCTGCCGGAGACGGGCTTGGGGCAGTACCAGCGCATCGCAACCGATCCGGCGATCCACGACATGCTCCTGCGCACCCTGCGCCTGTGCCTGACCGTGAGCCTCTTGGCCCTGGTGATCGGCTACCTGCTGGCCTACTGCTGGGTGTTCAGCCCGCCGTTCTGGCAACGCATGGTGGAGATCTGCGTGTTCATCCCGTTCTGGATCTCGGTGCTGGTGCGCGCCTTCGGCTGGCTGATCGCCCTGCGCAGCAACGGCGTGGTCAACGACAGCCTGCTGTCCCTGGGCTGGATCGATCACCCCTTGCAACTGACCCGCAACGAACTGGGGGTGGTGATCGGCATGCTGCACTTCATGATCCCCTATGCCCTGTTCCCGCTGCTGTCGAGCATGCGCCAGCTGGATCAACGGGTGCTGCTGGCTTCCCGCGGCCTGGGGGCCGGTGCCCTGCGCACCTTCTGGCAGGTGCTGCTGCCGCAGACCCTGCCGGGGCTGCTGGGGGCCTTCATCATGGTCTTCGTGTTCTGCCTGGGCTTCTTCATCACCCCGGTGCTGCTGGGCGGCGGGCAGACGGTGATGATTGCCGAATACGTGTTCCTGCAGATGTTCCAGACCAGCAACTGGGGCCTGGGCGCGGCCCTGAGCCTGGTGCTGCTGACCCTGGTCAGCGCGCTGATCTGGCTGCTGATGCGCATCACCCGTGTCAATCGACTGGTGGGTTGAGGTCACTATGAATACACATCGCACTGCCCTGAGTACCCGCCTGATCGCCGTGGTCGCCATGGCCTTCATGCTGTTCCCGCTGCTGACGGTGATCCCGGTTTCCTTCACCGCCAAACGCTACCTGTCGATGCCCGACGGCAATTGGTCGCTGCGCCACTACGAGGCGCTGCTGAGCAACCCCGACTGGCTGTCGAGCATCGGCCAGAGCCTGGCCATCGCCAGCGCCACCAGCCTGATCGCCACCCTGCTGGCGGTGAGCTTCAGCCTCGGCATCTGGTACCTGCGCTCACGCCTGGCGACCCTGCTGATCGGCCTGGTGCTGCTGCCCATGGCCATTCCGCCGGTGATCTCGGCGCTGGTGCTGTACTTCATGGAAACCAACCTCGGGCGCATCGCCCCGGGCTGGGGCTACGACACCCTGCCCGGGGTGGTGATCGCCCATGTGGTGATGGTGGTGCCCTACGGCGTGGTGACCATGCTGGTGGCGCTGAGCCAGGTAGACCGGCGCATCGAGCTGGCTTCACGCAACCTCGGCGCGAGCCTGATGCAGACCACCTTCCTGGTGATGTTGCCCAACCTCAAGCTGGGGATCTTCTCCACCGCGCTGCTGAGCTTTGCCCTGTCCTGGGAAGAGGTGGCGGTGACCCTGTTCATCACCAGCGTCGACGTCAACACCCTGCCGCGGCGGATCTGGAGCGGCCTGCGCGATAACGTCGACCCCAGCGTGGCGGCGATCTCGGTGCTGCTGATCGGCCTGACCCTGCTGGTGCTCATGGGCCGCCTGGCCTTGCAGTACGCCGCCCAGCGCCGCGCCCGCCCCTAGCTCCCTGTGGCGAGGGAGCTTGCTCCCGCTGGCTGGCGAAGCCGGCCCAAGGCCAGAGCCCCGGATCTTGCAGGCAGATCACGGACAAAGGCGTTGCGGCCGCTGCGCGCCCGCCCCTCGCCACAGCGCCCAGCCTCCTCCCTGGCTATTCGCTTGCGAGCTGACCGAAGTCATCTCCTTTCCCCCGCGTTTTATCCGATAGTGCTGCGCTCACCCACCCGGTTGCCCGGGCTCTTCTAGACTCAAGGAGTGGTCGTATTCGGAACCGAACGGGTCGCTTTCATGCGGTTCAATCAGAGGCAGCGTGTCAAGCTGCCCTTTATGCCCTGAACAGGTGCGGCAACGACCGCGCCGGGTACAACAAGATGCCCATTCAGGGTGCATGGCCAACGGCCTGAAACGCCGCGCTACCGTGACGTGGCAACCAGCGCCGCAGCCGACACTTTCGGACAGCCGACAACCACCAGGTGTGTCCGTGACCGTGAGGAATTGCTGTATGCCTGATGAAACGCTGCATCTGCCGTTGATCCACACCCTGCTGGAACGCCACAGAGGCGTCCCGGGTGCACTGCTGCCCATTCTCCACCAGATCCAGGAAGAGCTCGGCTACATCCCCGATCTGGCCATCCCCGAGATCGCCCACGCGCTCAATCAGAGCCAGGCGGAAGTGCGCGGGGTGATCAGCTTCTACCATGACTTTCGTACCTCGCCGCCGGCGCGGCACATCCTGCGCCTATGTCGCGCCGAGTCCTGCCAGAGCCGCGGCGCCGAGCAACTGGCAGCGCAACTGCGCGAGCGTCTGCAGCTGGATGACCACGGCAGCAGCACCGACGGTTCCATCAGCCTGCGGCCGGTGTACTGCCTGGGGGCCTGTGCTTGTTCGCCGGCCCTGGAGCTGGATGGCCAGCTGCATGCACGCCTGAGCGCCGAGCGCCTGGACGCGCTGCTGGACAGTTGCCGGGAGGACGTGTGATGCCCAGCCTCTACCTGCCCTGTGATTCCCTGGCCCGGGCCGTGGGCGCCGACGCGGTGGCCGAGGCCATCGCCACCCAGGCCGAGCAGCGCCAGCTGCCACTGCAACTGCAACGCACCAGCTCCCGTGGCCTGTATTGGCTGGAGCCACTTTTGGAAGTCGACACCCCGGACGGACGCCTGGGCTTTGGCCCGCTGAGCGTCGCCGATGTGCCTTCGCTGCTGGATGCACTGCAAGGCGATCCCGCCAGCCATCCCCTGGCCCTGGGCCGGGTCGAAGAATTGCCCTACCTGAAAAGCCAGCAACGCCTGCTGTTCGCCCGCGCCGGCATTACCCGGCCGTTGTCCCTGGCCGACTATCGGGCTCACGGCGGCTTCGAGGGCCTGAGCCACGCCATCGCCCTGGGTGGTGAGCAGACCGTGGCCGCGGTGCTCGACTCCGGCCTGCGTGGCCGTGGCGGCGCGGCCTTCCCCGCCGGGATCAAATGGCGCACCGTGCGCGACACCCCGCCGCAGCAGAAGTACGTGGTGTGCAACGCCGACGAAGGCGACTCGGGCACCTTCGCCGACCGCATGCTGATGGAAGGCGACCCGTTCCTGCTGATCGAAGGCATGGCCATTGCCGGCCTCGCGGTCGGCGCCAGCCATGGCTACATCTATGTGCGCTCGGAATACCCCCAAGCAGTGGCCACCTTGCGCGAGGCCCTGGACATCGCCCGGGATGCCGGTTACCTGGGGGCCAATGTCGGCGGCAGTGGCCAGGCCTTCGACCTGGAAGTACGGGTCGGCGCCGGGGCCTATATCTGCGGCGAGGAAACCGCCCTGCTGGACTCCCTGGAAGGCAAGCGCGGCATCGTCCGCGCCAAGCCGCCGATCCCGGCGCTGCAAGGCCTGTTCGGCCAGCCGACCCTGGTGCACAACGTGCTGACCCTGGCCTCGGTACCGCTGATCCTGGAAAAGGGCGCGGCGTTCTATCGCGACTACGGCATGGGCCGTTCCCTGGGCACCATGCCCTTCCAGCTGGCGGGCAACGTGCGCCATGGCGGCCTGGTGGAGCGGGCCTTCGGCCTGACCCTGCGCGAGCTGGTGGAAGGCTATGGCGGCGGCACCGCCAGTGGCCGGCCACTCAAGGCTGCGCAAGTCGGCGGCCCACTCGGCGCCTGGGTACCGCCTTCGCAGTTCGATACGCCACTGGATTACGAAGCCTTCGCCGCCATGGGCGCGATGCTCGGCCACGGTGGCGTGGTGGTCGCCGATGACAGCCTGGACATGGCCCACATGGCGCGCTTCGCCCTGCAGTTCTGCGCCGAGGAATCCTGCGGCAAATGCACCCCGTGCCGCATCGGCTCGACCCGCGGCGTGGAGGTCATCGACCGCCTGCTGGCTGCGCCACAGGCCGAGGAGCGCCAGACCCAGGCGATCATCCTCAAGGACCTGTGCGACACCCTGCAATACGGCTCGCTGTGCGCCCTGGGCGGGATGACCTCCTACCCGGTGGCCAGCGCCCTGAAGCACTTTCCCGCCGACTTCGGTCTGGCGTCCTCGGAGGCCGAGCAATGATCAGTATTTTCGACCCAGCCACAGATATCGACCTCAATGCCGTGGACTTCGGCACCCCGGCCCGCGACAGCCAGGTGCAGGTCAGCCTGAACATCGACGGGCGCAGCATCAGCGTGCCCCAGGGCACCTCGGTGATGCGCGCCGCGGCCCTGCTGGGCACCACCATTCCCAAACTCTGCGCCACCGACAGCCTGGAAGCCTTCGGCTCGTGCCGCATGTGCCTGGTGGAGATCGACGGCATGCGCGGCTACCCGGCTTCCTGCACCACCCCGGTCAGCGAAGGCATGGTGGTGCATACGCAAACGCCGAAACTGGCAACCCTGCGCCGCAACGTGATGGAGCTGTACATCTCCGACCACCCCCTGGACTGCCTGACCTGCTCGGCCAATGGCAACTGCGAACTGCAGAGCGTGGCCGGCCAGGTGGGCCTGCGGGAAGTGCGCTACGGCTATGACGGCGCCAACCACCTGGACGATCAGAAAGACACCTCCAACCCCTACTTCGACTACGACCCGAGCAAGTGCATCGTCTGCAACCGCTGCGTGCGCGCCTGCGAGGAAACCCAGGGCACCTTCGCCCTGACCATCAGCGGCCGGGGCTTCGAATCCCGGGTCGCGGCGGCCGGTGGCGACAACTTCCTGGACTCCGAATGCGTGTCCTGCGGCGCCTGCGTGCAGGCCTGCCCCACCGCCACCCTGATGGAAAAAAGCGTGGTGCAAATGGGCCAGCCGGAGCGGGCGGTGATCACCACCTGCGCCTATTGCGGGGTCGGCTGCTCGTTCCGCGCCGAGATGAAGGGCGACCAGCTGGTGCGCATGGTTCCGGACAAGAACGGCCAGGCCAACCATGGCCACTCCTGCGTCAAGGGCCGCTTCGCCTGGGGCTACGCCACCCACCCGGACCGCATCACCAAGCCGATGATCCGCAAGCACATCAGCGACCCCTGGCAGGAAGTCAGCTGGGACGAAGCAGTGACCTACGCCGCCAGCGAACTGCGGCGCATCCAGCTCAAGTACGGCCGCGATTCCATCGGCGGCATCACCTCCAGCCGGTGCACCAACGAGGAAACCTACCTGGTGCAGAAGCTGGTGCGGGCGGCCTTCGGCAACAACAACGTCGACACCTGCGCCCGTGTCTGCCACTCGCCCACCGGCTACGGCCTCAAGCAGACCCTGGGGGAATCCGCCGGTACCCAGAGCTTCGACTCGGTGATGCAGGCCGACGTGATCCTGGTGATGGGCGCCAACCCCAGCGACGCCCACCCGGTGTTCGGCTCCCAGCTCAAGCGCCGCCTGCGTGAAGGGGCCAAGCTGATCGTCATCGACCCGCGGCGCATCGACCTGGTGGACTCGGTGCACGCCCGCGCCGAGCTGCACCTGGCCCTGCGCCCCGGCACCAACGTGGCCATGCTTAATGCCCTGGCGCATGTGATCGTCACTGAAGGGCTGGTCGACCAGGAGTTCGTCAGCGCCCGCTGCGAGCCCGAGGCCTTCGCCCTGTGGAGCGACTTCGTCAGCCGCGCGGACAACTCGCCGGAAGTGCTCGGCGCCATCTGCGGCGTGCCCGCCGCCGATATCCGTGCCGCCGCCCGCCTCTACGCCACTGGCGGCAACGCGGCGATCTACTACGGCCTGGGCGTCACCGAACACAGCCAGGGCAGCACCTCGGTGATGGGCATCGCCAACCTGGCGATGGCCACCGGCAACATCGGCCGCGAAGGGGTGGGCGTGAACCCGCTGCGGGGGCAGAACAACGTCCAGGGTTCCTGCGACATGGGCTCCTTCCCCCACGAGCTGCCGGGCTATCGGCACATCTCCAACCAGGCGGTGCGCCAGCAGTTCGAGCAGGCCTGGAACGTCACCTTGCAGGCCGATCCCGGGCTGCGCATTCCCAACATGTTCGAAGCGGCCCTGGGCGGCAGCTTCAAGGGCCTGTACTGCCAGGGCGAGGACATCGCCCAGAGCGACCCCAACACCCAGCACGTGACCGCCGCCCTGTCGGCCATGGAATGCGTGGTGGTGCAGGACATCTTCCTCAACGAAACCGCCAAGTTCGCCCACGTGTTCCTGCCGGGCTCCTCGTTCCTGGAAAAGGACGGCACCTTCACCAACGCCGAGCGGCGCATCTCCCGGGTGCGCAAGGTCATGGAGCCCCTGGGCGGCAAGGCCGACTGGGAAGGCACCCTGGCCCTGGCCGCGGCCCTGGGCTACCCGATGCACTACAGCCATCCTTCGGAAATCATGGATGAGATCGCCCGCCTGACCCCGACCTTCACCGGCGTCAGCTACGCCAGCCTGGACCGCCACGGCAGCCTGCAATGGCCGTGCAACGACGCCGCGCCGGACGGCACGCCGACCATGCACATCGACGAGTTCGTGCGTGGCAAGGGGCGCTTCATGCTCACCGGCTACGTGCCCACCGACGAGAAGGTCAATGGCCGCTACCCGCTGCTGCTGACCACCGGCCGGATCCTCAGCCAGTACAACGTCGGCGCCCAGACCCGGCGCACCGACAACGTCGCCTGGCACGCCGAGGACCGCCTGGAAATCCACCCCACCGACGCCGAGAGCCGGGGCATCAACGAAGGCGATTGGGTGGGCATCGGCAGCCGCGCCGGGCAGACCGTGCTGCGGGCCCGGGTTACTGAGCGGGTGGCGCCGGGGGTGGTCTACACCACCTTCCACTTCCCCGAGTCGGGGGCCAACGTGATCACCACCGACAACTCCGACTGGGCCACCAACTGTCCGGAGTACAAGGTCACCGCGGTGGAGGTCAGCCGCGTCTACCAACCTTCCGAATGGCAGAAGCGCTACCAGGCATTCAGCGAAGAACAGCATCGCCTGCTGGACAAGCGTGGCCGCTCCCGGGGCGGCAAGGCGGAGGTGCGCCGATGAGCACCGCCAACCTGATCAAGATGGCCAACCAGATCGCCTCGTACTTCGCCAATGAGCCGGACCAGGTACAGGCCGTGCTCAGCGTGCGCAACCACATGCAGATGTTCTGGACCCCTGGCATGCGCAAGGAACTGCTGGCCTGGCAGACCGAGCAGCAAGGGGCCGAACTGCATCCACTCGTGCAGCAGGCGGTGCGCGACGCGGGCTGGGAGGCCTAGACCCGCCCTCACCCCCGGCCTGCTACCCCAGGCCGGGGCTACCCTCCAACGGTTCAGCTACCCGGGCACTTGCTGTCCACCGGCGGCTTGGCCTGGACCGCCATCGGCATGACCGCTCCCGGCTTGCCCAGGGGCAACAACTGGTACACCGCAAAGGCACAGATGGCTGCGGTTTCGCCGTTCGCCTGGGGGATGTAGTTCAGGCCGACATAGGCCTCGTAGCTCTTGCCCGGCTCGAACAGCACCACCTTCTTCACCTCGGGGCAGGTGCTGTAGGTGCTGCCATAGCCACCTGCCGCCACGCCCCCGCCTTCCAGCAGGAAAGGCCGGCCCGCCGGTACCCGGTACTCGGTGGCGATCTCGTTGTAGGCACCCTCGCCCCGGCGGATAGCCCCTACGTAGGCCGGCAGTTTCGGCGCGAACCTGGGCAGCATGTCGATCTGCCGGGGCTGCACCGGGAACTGCGGGTAGTTGATGTTGGCCTGTTGATCGCTACCGAAACGCCCGGCCTTGGCCAGGCGCTTGCTGTCCCCCAGGCACCCGGCATAGGCATCCCCGCGCACCTCGCCGTTGGTGATCACCCGCAACTGCGCGGTCGGCACGCTCAGGGGCGGTTCCGAATAGGGCTGTACCGGTTTGACACTGCAAGCGCCGAGCAACGTCAACGCGGCCAGCAGGGTGGGGGTTGCGAGATTCATCACTGAAATTTCCTTTGACTGAGGCGGCCACCGGGCCCGCACAGGCTATCGGCCGAGTGCCCGCAGCCTTCACTGCCACCCTGGCACTTTCCAAAAAACACAAGCCAGCTTGTGCCCGCCGGGATGTACCCGGCAACCCCTGCCACCTACGCTGCGCCGACCTGCCTTCAACAACAAAAACAAAAGGAAGCGACGGTTATGGCACTCGATTATCTGGTAATGGCGATCTACGTCCTGCTGATGGCCGGCCTCGGCTGGTGGGGCATGCGCAAAGTGAAAAGCCAGGATGACTTTCTGGTGGCCGGGCGCCGCCTGGGCCCGGCCCTGTACCTGGGCACGCTGTCGGCGGTGATGCTCGGCGGCGCTTCCACCATAGGCTCGGTGCGCCTGGGCTACAGCTACGGCATTTCCGGGCTGTGGCTGGTGTTCATGCTGGGCCTGGGGATCATCGTGCTGAGCCTGGTGTTCTCCCGGCAGATCGCCCAGTTGCGGGTCTTTACCGTGACCCAGATCCTTTAGCAGCGCTATCAGGCGTCCTCGCGGCTGATCGGTGGCTGCGTGATGGTGGCCTACGACCTGATGGTGGCGGTGACCGCCACCATCGCCATCGGCTCGATCACCGAAGTGGTGTTCGAGATCCCGCGGATCACCGCGATCCTCTGCGGAGGCGGCCTGGTGATCTTCTACTCGGTGATCGGCGGCATGTGGTCGCTGACCCTCACCGACATCATCCAGTTCGTGATCATGACCCTGGGGATCTTCGGCGTCCTGCTGCCCATGAGCCTGGGCCAGGCCGGCGGCCTGGAAGCCTTGCAGGCCAACCTGCCGGCGGGCTTCTTCGAGCTGGGCAATATCGGCCTGGACACCATCCTCACCTACTTCCTGCTGTACTTCTTCGGCGCCCTGATCGGCCAGGACATCTGGCAGCGGCTGTTCACCGCCCGCAGTGAAAGCGTGGTGCGCTACGCCGGGCTCGGCGCCGGGATCTACTGCATGTTCTATGGCGCCGCCTGCGCCCTGGTGGGGGCCGCCGCCAAGCTGCTGTTGCCGGACCTGGCGGTGGCGGAAAACGCCTTCGCCGAAGTCACCCGCAGCGTGTTGCCCGCCGGCCTGCGCGGCTTGGTGGTGGCCGCGGCCCTGGCCGCCATCATGTCCACCGCCAGCGCCTGCCTGCTGGCTTCGGCCACGGTGCTCAAGGAAGACATTTACAGCCGCTTCCTTACCCGAGGCGGAGAAAACCACCTGGCCAGCAGCCGCTGGATCACCCTCGGGCTGGGGGCGGCGATGCTGTTGATGGCGTGCCTGGTGAACGACGTGATCGCCGGGCTGAGCATCGCCTACAACCTGCTAGTGGGCGGCCTGCTGGTGCCGATCATGGGCGCGCTGCTGTGGCGCCGCGCCTCGGCCAGGGGCGCCATCGCCTGCATGCTCACCGGCAGCCTGACGGTGATCGCGTTCATGGTCCGCGACGGCATTCTCGCCAACACCCCGATCTACTACGGGCTCGGGGTCAGCCTGCTGACCTTTGTCGGCGTCAGCCTGACAAGCCGGGCAGCACCGGCACTGCGCAGCGCCACCGAATAAACCCTTCACAGCGAACAAGGAACCCCGCCATGTCCAAGCCCTTTCCCCAACCCGTGGATGCCGCCCTGGTACCACGCTTCGCCGGCATTCCAAGCTTCATGCGCCTGCCGCTGTTCGACGACCCGACCCAGGTGCAGATCGCCCTGGTGGGCGTGCCCTGGGACGGCGGCACCACCAACCGTGCCGGTGCCCGCCACGGCCCGCGGGAAGTGCGCAACCAGTCGAGCCTGATGCGCAAGGTGCACCATGTCAGCCGCATCGCCCCCTATGACCTGGTCCGGGTCGGTGACCTGGGTGATGCACCGGTGAACCCCATCGACCTGCTGAATTCGCTGAAACAGATCGAAGGTTTCTTCAGCCAATTGCACCAGGCCGGCGCCGTGCCCCTGGCGGTGGGTGGCGACCACCTGGTGACCCTGCCGATCTTCCGCGCCCTGGCCCGCCACCGGCCCATCGGCATGGTGCACTTCGATGCCCACTCCGACACCAACGACCGCTACTTCGGCGACAACCTCTACACCCACGGCACGCCCTTTCGCCGCGCCATCGAAGAAGGCCTGCTGGACCCCAAGCGCACGGTGCAGATCGGCATTCGCGGTTCGATCTACAGCGCCGACGACGAGGCTTTCGCCCGGGACTGCGGGATTCGCGTGATCCACATGGAAGAGTTCGCCGACATCGGCGTCGAAGCCACCCTGGCCGAAGCCCGGCGCGTGGTGGGCGACGGCCCGACCTACATCAGCTTCGACGTCGACGTGCTCGACCCGGCCTTCGCCCCCGGCACCGGCACCCCGGAGATCGGCGGCATGACTACCCTCCAGGCCCAGCAGATGATCCGCGGCTTGCGCGGCCTGAACCTGGTCGGCGCCGACGTGGTGGAAGTCTCGCCGCCCTTCGACGTCGGCGGCGCCACCGCCCTGGTGGGCGCGACCCTGATGTTCGAGTTGCTGTGCATCCTCGCCGAATCGATAGCGCAAGGCTCCTAAGGAGGGCCAGCCAATCGTTTGCCAGCGGACACGGCCCTGAGCGCTTCGCAAAAATAGTCAGATTTCAGGGGTTTACAGAAGCCCGCCAATCGCTATAATCGTCGCCCTGACACGCCGGTATAGCTCAGTTGGTAGAGCAACTGACTTGTAATCAGTAGGTCCCGGGTTCGACTCCTGGTGCCGGCACCATCCAAGGTTCCAGAGAAGGCTTTCAAAATCTCTGAAACCCCCGAAAAACCCGCCCTCTGGCGGGTTTTTTCGTTTTAGCGTTCCGTCGGATTCCGTCAAAATCTGTTGGATTCCGACCGTTTTAGGGATAGATATAGGGGTAAGGTCATTCGATAAAGGGAGGAGTACCCTTATGTCGCGCACCACTGCACCACTCTCCGATTCGGCTTGCCGCGCAGCCAAGCCCACCGACCGCGCCTACAAGCTTTTCGACGGCGACGGCCTCTACCTCCTAGTCCAACCCAATGGCCGTAAAGGCTGGCGTCTCAGGTATGTCAAGCCTGATGGACGCGAAGGACTGACTTCGTTCGGCAACTACCCCGTGGTCGGTCTCGCCGATGCGCGCCACAAGCGCCTGGAGCTCAAGCGGATGTTGGCGGAAGGCGTCGACCCCATAGAGTCCAAACACCAAGCCAAGACGCAGGCCGCAATCCAAGGCCGAACCTTTGAAAGCGCGGCCCTGGACTGGCACAAAGCGATGTCTGCCAAATGGGCACCGGGCCATGCAAAGACGGTTCTGAGCCGACTCAAAACCCATGTCTTTCCACTGATCGGCGCTCGCTCTATTGTCGATCTGGACACCCATGACTTGATGCAACCTTTGGAAGCGATCCAGGAGCGCGGCACAATTGACGTAGCTTTAAGGGTACAAAACTACCTGCAAAGCATCATGCGCGAGGCGAAGCGTGCTCGACAGATCGCGGCAAACCCTGCCTCCGACCTTGAAGGTTTGATCAAAGCCCCGAGGGTTGTTCACCGCCCAGCGTTACCCTTATCGCGCCTGCCTGAATTGCAGGAGCGCATTGAGGGTTACAACGGCCGCATACTTACCCGACTGACGGCCATGCTCTCGCTGCATGTGTTTGTCCGCTCCAGTGAACTGCGCTTTGCCCGTTGGAACGAATTCGACCTCAAGCGCGGCACCTGGGAGATACCCGACACCCGTCCCGCGTTGGACGGCGTCCCCTTTTCCACAAGGGGTACAAAAATGGCCGGGGATATCCACCTTGTACCCTTATCGCCGCAAGCCGTGGCCCTGCTTGAACAGATCCACTTCCTCACCGGTCAATTCGACCTGGTATTTGCAGGCGATACCAAGCCCTGGAAACCCATGTCTGAAAACACGGTGAACAGCGCGCTTCGAAAGATGGGCTACGACACCAAAACCGAAATCTGCGGGCATGGGTTTCGTTCGATGGCCTGCAGCGCACTGATCGAGTCAGGATTGTGGTCGGAGACAGCCATTGAAAGGCAGATGAGCCACAAGGAACGCAACAACGTCCGCGCTGCTTATATCCACAAGGCAGAGTTCATCGAGGAGCGGAGGCTGATCATGAACTGGTGGAGCCGGTACCTGGAGGCCAATCGGCAGGAGCATGTCACCCCACACGAATTTGCAAACCAGACCGGGGCGAACGTCACTCGCCTAAAAGCAAAACGTGGCGCGACCGAGTAAGCGCTCGGTCTTCATATCTCAATGATCCGCTTGTCCACACGGGTCCATCCAAGCAGGGCTGCAAAGCCGCCCTGCTTGGATGGACCTCACTTAAAAAATCTAAAGCCCACGCAACTGTCTGTGGAAAACCACAGATTTCCACCGGTGGATAATTTCATCCACAGCCGCAGAACTCCCGAAAACTCGAGCATTGACCCGAATTATCCACAGGCGTACAACAGATCGGGCAAAGCGCTGTCGTTGACAGCAACCCAGGTAGCCCGAACCTTTAAGGCTACGCCACACCGTGGTGGTTCTCCCAAAGTGCGATTAGCGTCCGGCGGCTCGCACGGTCACAGCGATGTGATGGATGCCTACTTCTACCAGAGTGCCACTGCGGCAACTCATCCCCCTTTATAGCTGCCCTGCAGCAACTTATCCGCCTGGCCATTTCATTGCGCCAACTTAAGCCCGTCTCTTTCTCCCGGAAAGAGACGGGCGCTCCAACCGCTGCTGCAGCCCAACTCGTACAAGGCTTTGCGGCAGTCCCCCTCGTGACAATCGGCGTGACAAACACCGAAGTCACCAGCAACAGCGATGCCGATGATGGTGCCGCAGACCACGGAATGGACTGCACCTGACTGACAGTCAGGCATGCCCCGGTCATCGTATCACTGCCTTCACCTGACTCAGGATCTCGCGGCGCTGGTCTCGTCAGCCAGCGCAACCTCCACCCGCCCACTCCTTCGGAAGTGCTCAGGAGGCCAGATCATGAGACGCCCAAGCTCCCGGTCGTAAAGAGCCGCCAGTCCCGCGTTAGTGGACAACCCTCACAGGTCGCAGGGGCCTTGATCCCTGATAACACTCAACATTCTTGGCGGGATGACGTGGGGAAGGTTTTAAAAGTTTTGGCTTCGAGAGGTGTTCGATCATGGCACTGGTGGGTAGGCGAGATGGGCGGAATTTTGGCTATGGTCGGCAACTGAGCTATGCCGGGCCGCAAGCATTGCGCGATCTGTTTGGCGGCGGACATTACGGCACGGTCCAAGCGCACAGTGATCGCTGGCAGGCATTTGTACGTTGGTGTCGCTCAGAGAATGGACCCGGGTTTAACGATGCGCGACAGATTGATCGGCAGACCTTGCTGGACTACGCCGGACATCTGCGTCAGCAAGTTGAACATGGGGCTATCTGCATCGCCACCGCGCAAAACCGGTTGTCCAGCGTGAACCGAACGATGGCGGCGCATCGCGGTGATCAATATGTGAAAGTGCCGAGTCCGAGCAAGGTGCTGGGAATGCAGCGAACCAATGTTCGCCGCTCGGTGCCGCAAGGCCAAGACCGCGAACAGGTGAAGCGGATCGTCGACGTGCTCTGCGAACACCAAATGCCGCGCGCGGCGGCCATCGCTCAGTTAGCGCGAGCCACCGGCATGCGCTTACGCGAGGCCATTTTGGCCGACCTACCGCGCTTAAAACGTGAGACCGAACACTACGGCAAGATCAACATCCAGGATGGCACTAAAGGTGGCCGCGGCGGCGCAACCGCGCCTCGTTGGATTACGGTGGATGAGCATATTCGAGACGCGCTGAAGTTTGCCGATCAGGTCTCGCCCGCCGGAAGCCGCAACTTACTTGCACCGGACGAAAGCTACCTCGATTTCCAACGGAGAATCGTCCGTCCTGCACGGGACATCCTCCATCAGTACAGCCTCAAAGGTTTCCACGAGTTACGGGCGGCCTATGCATGCGAACGCTATGAACAAATCACCCAGCATCCCGCCCCCACCACCGGTGGCCATTGCTATCAGTTCGACCGACGCCAAGATCAGGAGGCCCGAGTGCAAATCAGCTATGAGCTCGGGCACGGCCGTATCGGTGTGGCGTCGGCTTACATTGGTGGCCAACCATGAGCACGCCATTCGATATGGAGCTGTTCCTGGCGGGCGTCCTGACCGGTTCAAATGCCACACGCCAACGCCACCTACGCCAGTCAAAGGCCATCCAAACAGCAATCGCTGATCGCTGGCACCGTGATAATCCATGGACTTGGCAGCAAAAGCATCTTGTATGGTTTCTAAATCACCACGTGAACCAGCACGCTGATTCGACGCGCTATTACTTTGTGCTGACGATACGGTTGCTCACGAAGCGATTGGGAAAGTCATGGCAGTTCAGCCATAAGGCGAAGGAAGCTAATCGCCATAACTATCTGCATCTTCCAGGCTCTTGAGAGTTTTCCAGCCGCTCAACCCGCATCCAGCGCGGGGCACGCATCCCTGATAGTTGTTCATCAGTGGATGAATTTACCTGAATCGGTCTGCTCCACCGCAGGTCGACCCATTCGTTCTAAGTCCTCTCATGCTCGATGTCGTAGTGTAGAACGTCCACCACCAAGCAACTCACACTTGGCCACTCGTTTTGGCCAGATCGGCGAGATAGCGTGAAAGGTCTTCCGACAGGTTCAGGGATATCCCGATCCTGGCCGCCTCGATGGAGGCCGTTGTTGGGCATCTTAAACCGGCAAACGCTCACTTGAATTTGCAGGTCGTCGCGAGGAGCTTCTCGACGTCCCCAATTTTTAGGCTGATTTGGCTTTCCGGGCGACGTGCCTAGCATCAAGTCAGTATATCCACGCTGGGACCTCTAAAGGCTTGATAAGACGCAGCATTCGTGGTCGGATCAACGACCGAGTCTATAATCGGTTTAGATTCAAACCCTTGAATAATTTGAATGAGCAACCCTAAATAGCATCGGAGGTTGAATACTGGCCCCGCTTAATGGCACACTGACACTAATGAGCAGATGAAAGCATATATTAAAGCTAGACATCCAATCATCATAAAAGTACAGGCGACAGTAGGGCTATTTACTTCAAGCTTCAAGGTAGTAGAGGGAGAAAGTGCAGTGATGGAATATATAAAATTTTGGAAAGAGACTTTGTCAGATTTCCGAACGCATGGAGAAAACCACACCGTCGCGCTCTCAACATCGACACGATTTAACGAGCCCGCAACAAATATTTTCATTATGCCTTGCCTTCTTTTCGTGCCCCTTGCTGGCATACTCCATCTGTTATCAGCAGCCTATACAGTAACTAAAGGTTGGAAAACAACAAACCGGCGCATTGCAGCGTCGACAACATGATGAACGACAGTATGCCCAACACAGCGCAAAAAAATAGTATTCCGAGTCTAAATGTAAGACATATATGCTTAAAAACGACGTTAGGCGCGATGATTCTCGCTTTGATTATGAGTCTTTATGCCATCAATACTCTTGCAGAAACATCCAACACCGAAACAAAAGAACAAAATCCAGAAGAGTTAAGTCAGACAAATCACAACAACCTGAAAGACTATCTTCTTATTAAGGAGATCGTCCAGTCGATGACTCCCAAAGCGGATTCCAGCACACAAAATCTCGCACTGGAAGTAAAGCTCCAAGCTGAAAAAATAAAAAACCTAGAGAAAGAAGTATCAGAATTAAGAAAACCCGACGACAATAGCGTGGCCACGCTTTTATTATCCGCGGTATCAGTAATCATCACTGTACTTGGAGTACTTATTGCGATACTAGCAATACTGGGGTATCGCAACATCAAGAACGAAGCCATTAAAGACTCTCGAAAAACCGCAAAAGAAACTGTAAAAATAGTCGCCAAAGAAGAAATCCCGAGAGCAACAGAAGAGAATATAATTAAGCTAATCGAAGAAAACAGATTCGACAGATTAATTCAAAACGCTGTGGAAAATATTGTATATCGAGATACTTCAATGCCGGATGAAGTTGCAGATGAGGAGCGATCAAATTGAGAACTTCGCCAGAATGGAACTCTTTGAGCGATCATCAAAGAACCGTCATATCTTCGCATCAAACTAATCTGCCAGTGGCGGTCGGAGCAATCGCCAAGGATCTCGGATTAACCATCCTTAAATCTACTATGCCAGGTTCAATTTCAGGAGAAATAAGGGAGACTGAGGGAGTTATTACGATCAAGGTGAATCGCCACGATGTTAAAGAAAGGCAACGATTTACTATTGCGCATGAAATCGCGCATTTTTTGCTACATCGCGAACGTCTTGCTGGCGGCATCACAGATGATGTACTTTATCGATCGAGACTCTCGGATGATCTGGAAAGAGAAGCCAATAGATTAGCGGCTGATATAATAATGCCTGCCTCGCTTATCCAAGAAGCGCTAATTATGTATGGTACGCTAAAACCAGATGATCGATATAAAAAGATTGCTGAGCTCGCCCAAGTATCGCTCGCCGCAATAAAAATCAGGACGGGGAAAAAATAGTTTATGCAAGATACATTTCCAAATTGGGAATACATACCGATCTTAGCAATAAGTCTTGCTGAAATGACGGCGATTGCACAACTCCCCGACAAAGACAAAGATGAAATACTTCCGCTCTTTTCCCTGAGAGGATGGGTTAGTGCTCATCGCCTGGAAAACTCACTCAAGAAAATTGAGGAGTCCATAGGAAACCGTCCTTGGATTTCAGATATCGACGAAAAATTTCTTTCCGAAAATAAAGTATTCCTGTTCACAGGAGAATATCCAGAAAAACCCGTGTATCAAGAATTAGTGCAGCTTTTAGATCCTAGTAACAGTTATGACAATTGGTACAATTTCATAAAAAGCCAAAAAAATGCGATCCCGTGCCTTCGACATGAAAGCCTACAAGATATTGAGGGCCAGATTAACAAGCTGTCATCCCTTGACAGAGGATTAGTCTTAAGGATCTGTCCAAACGAGCTAAATATTGAGAAGCATCAACGCTTGATTACCGCTCTCAATGTTACTAAAGCGGAAAATGTTCTTATTATTTACGACCTAGGTGGGATCGACGTAAATTTCCACGAGAGGATCCCGCTTTTAGAAAGACTGATGATAGAAGCAAAACGCCAGATTGAAAATGTTACGATATCAATAAGCGCGTCCTCTTTCCCTTCAGGTTTTGCAGGGCAACATCGAGGAACTAACTCGATATACGAGAGAATTCTATTTAATACAATAGCAGAAAAAGGAATCTTCAATCCTGTCGTTTATTCCGACAGAGGAAGTGCACGTGCAGAGAAGCAAGATGGTGGTTCGGGAGTTCCTCCTCCTAGAATTGATTACCCATTAAAAAAAGATTGGAAATTCGTCAGGCGAGAAGTTGACGATAACGCGCCTGACTCCAAAGCTAAACGCACGACTGCCTATATAGATATTGCAAAGGAAATCATCAGTGATGAATATTGGATTCCAGAGCTACGCCTTTGGGGCACCCAACAGATTGAAATAACCTCTGAAAATAATGAGTTCGGAATTTACAGCGCTCAAAAATCCACTGCTGTCCGCATCAACATCCATCTTTTCAACCAGCTTCATTACAATGCTATTGGGGATGTAATTAACACCGATGAAGAGTGGGTGGATTGACCACTCCCTCATGCTACCTCGACTACACGTTTCAAATATGGACTTAACAAAACCACATCGGATGGTCTGACGCTGCCAAAAGCACAGACCTTAACCAGAAACCTATTTGACGGCATGCTAAATCTCTTTGAAATTCCGTCTAGAAGTATGTCTTTCACGTCAGATTTAGAAATCTTATTCAACCTACTTGAGACTTCCATTTTCAACTCATACATTGCAAGGTCGGAAGGAGTTATGCCGATCCGCCTAGCTACAAGGGATACCTCCCTCTTCGTCATAAGCTCAAGGTAATTTTGCTTAGATATATTTTTAATCAGACGCCCCTTGCGAATCACCTTTAACCCGTGCGAGGTTACCTCCCAAACCGCCACATCATCATCAGCGATAGCGAGGACCCCTTCAACGTACTTCCCAGCAACGGCAACAATTACGCGGTCGAAGTATTTTCTGTACTCTTCGAGCTGTCCTTCCAATCGAAACAACGAATCTTTTTCGCTCTTAATTTCAATTGCGACCATCTCTTGATTCCGAATATAACCAAGATCGACCCTGCGAGCTTTTCTTGCCAAGTTCATCTCACTGAAAACAAGGGATGAAAAATCAATCTGCCCTGTTTTCAAAAGCTTATCTAAAACCGCCGTTTTAATCTCTTTCTCACCCATATTTAAACACCGCTTTCATACATTTGACCAACGCACACAGACTAACAATAAAGCATCTTAGCAGCAGATACGAAAACAAAATATTTTCAACACTCCTGGCATTTTCAGCACTCCCCGCCCCTTCTTGGAAAATATTAATTATCCACAATATCTAAACTTAAGTATAACCTGCCTTGAAATCATTATAAAGTTATAATTCCACACCGATCCAGATAAGCCGGCGACTGTGGACGCCATCACTACTCTTTCACTAGCGCACATAATATTTATTGAGCTTCTAGGTTATCCAAAAAATAAAAATCCAATTTAACTCAAGTAAAAATATTACAACTATCCAACTCCAAATAGCACGTATTTCCTATTGACACCTTTATCTAGCGTGTCATGCATTACCGCCGAATAAACGAAGTACCCCCTATTACCGGGTGCAAACCGATTAGAACGAAAATCAAATAATAAGATCAATCAGAAAACGGGGACATGCCACGATTATTGGATGGGCCGTATTATCAGTTAGTAAAATCTTGGGCTGCATGGGTTGAAGATATCTAGGATACGGGGAGCAGTCCAAAGGAGCTTGCAAGGTGTGTAAAAACCCCAGGAAATTCAGTGACCACCAGCCGCTTAAGGATAGAAATAGGGGTAAACAGGAGCTCAGCACGAACGCAAGCTTCTAAAATAATTACCATTTTTTGTATAGTTCGACTCCTGGTGCCGCACCATACAAAACAAAGCCCTCGCAGCGATGCGAGGGCTTTGTTGTTTCCAGGGGCAAACAATCCTCTCCCGATGCCTTCAGCACCTTGCTGGACCCGGCATCACTGCGCTTCAGCCCCCCCCTACCCTTCTTCGCAAGTCCCACAAGCACAACGTCCTTCGTGTTTAATGCACATCGCCAGCACGACTCCGGCAGGTGTTTTGCGCTAGTGTTTCCTGCGGACTCGGACGGTCTTCACGTGCACGGCCTTTGAACCAGGTGCAAACGCTCATGACCCATGCAACGCCCTCCATCAAACTCAGCACGCTTCAGCAAATAGCGCCCTACCTGAGCATGCGCGGGGTGTCGCCGCTGGAGTTCTTCCGGCGTTACGGGATTTCCCCGCAGGTTTTTCAATACCCGGATGCCTGGGTGCCGCGAGCGACCTGTTTTCACATCGCCAATGAAATGGCCGCGGTCGCACAGGACCCCTTCGCGGGTGCAACGGTGGGGCATCTGATCGAAGTACGCTCACTCGGCGCCTGGGGCGGGTTGATCCTGGGTTCGACCAACCTTGCCCAGGCGTGCGCAGTGGCGGCGATCCATACGGACTTACTGCATCAAGGAAGTGACGTAAGAATCGTTACCGAAGGCCGTACGACGAAGCTGATCCAGCACTTCACCGGGCAGCACGGGGCTGATCCGAAGCAGGTCATTCTCGGCACTCTGGCGCTGCTGAGGAAAGTGCCGCTCATGTCCGGCGAGCCTTGCGCCATACGGGTGCACCTGCAAAACCCGCGGGAGCGAGGAGATGAGGCGCTGGAGGAGTACCTGGGGCCGAATCTGCACATGAACGCGAAGCACAACATGATCGAATTCGATCGTGAGCTGCTCGACACCCCTCTGCAACCTGTTCGGGATGACGCCTGGAAAGTCACCGAGGCCTTGAAGTCGACCACGCAAGCTGCCGGTGTGCTGATCGAACGGATCGCGGATCAGGATCAATCCAAACTTACCGCTATTTCAAGAAACATCGGCTTGTCTTCCCGAACGCTACAGCGTCGCCTCAAGTACTGCGGCATCGACTTCGAAGACCTGCGTGACGAGACCCGTCGCAGCGAAGCACTGCAATTGATTGCCAGCGGCAAATACACCGCGACCGAAATTGCCTACATGGTGGGCTACAGTGACCAGGCGCACTTTACCCGAGCCTTCAAGCGCTGGACCGGAAGTTCGCCGTCGCGCTACCGCTCGCTCTTGAAAGATGATCGTTAACCTCTTCGCCTGACCCTTCCGCCCCACTATCGGACGCCTTCAAATAACCCACTTCGCGGTACTTGCCTGGTGTGCTTTTGGCACCAAATGGCAAGTTTCCAGCGGGGTGTTCTTTTACAGTCTGAAAAGGTAATGCCCACTTAAAAGCGCTAGAGGTTTACATGCCCGATTCATCCACGGCCTGCATCGTCGCCCTGACGCTGGCCACTTTTGCCAGTGCACACGCTCAGTCATCCGCTGACGCGACGGTGCCGGTAAATGTCGATAACTTTGCTCGTGCCGAGTCCGACCTCTACATGGGCAAGAGTGTGAAGAGTGGAGGCTTGGGGCGGTTTGTTCACAGCCGCGAAGCAGTTGCCATCGACGCTCAGGATGTCATCCGCATGAACAGGGACACGCTTTACTCGTCAGCGGTGTTCGATCTCGATGCCGGCCCGGTGACTGTCACCTTGCCTGAAGCCGGTGAGAGGTTCATGTCGATGCAAGTGGTCAACGAAGATCACTATGTGCCGGCAGTCATTTATGGGCCCGGTCCCCATACGCTGGCGAAAGAGGACATCGGCACACGCTACGTATTTGTCGCTATCCGCCTGTTCTTCAACCCCACGGATCGCAAAGACCTCGAGCAGGTGCATGCGCTGCAGGACGCCATCCAGGTCAGCCAGGCCAGGCACGGGGAGTTCGTGGTTCCGAAATGGGATCAGGCGAGCCAGAAAAAAGTGCGTGATGCCCTGGCTGTTCTGGGTTCGACCCTTCCCGACTACAACCAGTCCTTTGGCCCGAAAGGCAGGGTCGATCCGGTGCGCCACCTGATCGGAACCGCTACGGGCTGGGGTGGCAATCCGAGCAGGGACGCCATCTACCTCGGAGCGGTATTGCCGCACAACGATGGAAAAACCGTCTACCGGCTCAAGGTCGAACAGGTACCGGTCAAGAGTTTCTGGTCGGTGAGTGTTTACAACGCCGACGGGTACTTTCAGAAAAACCCCTATGACGCCTATTCGCTGAACAACCTCACTGCCAAGAAAAGTGCCGATGGTTCAATTGTCATCCAGTTCGGGGGTTGCGAGGCCAAGGTCGTCAATTGCCTGGTTACGACACCCGGCTGGAACTACACCGTCAGGCTCTATCGACCGAGTAACGAAATACTCAGTGGCCAATGGCGTTTTCCAACGCCCGAGCCCGTCGATTTGTAAATTCGATTATTCGAGCAAGTGCAAGTTTGTCGAAACGACGGACTCCTGCCATCGGTACTTGTAAACGCACTGGGGCGATCCATGAGGCCAGCGCTTGCGCCGGGGGTTTACCGGCCTGCACGCGCCTCGGATACCAGCACCTGCACGTTGAATATGGGTAACCAACTCAGCAATGGCTCTGCACTACAGAGTTCACACCCAAGGAAATGAACAATGACACTCAAGGATCATTCACATTCTTTCAGGTCTCCCGTGGTGTTCTCCCTAAGTGCAGCCCTTGCATTGATGCTGGTGCCGTCTGCCCAGGCTGCCCCGGCCGATTCAGCCGACACGCCATCGGTGACGGTAGGCGGTGGCTTGGCTGTTGGTCCGTTGTACCAGGGCTCTTCCCACTACGCCGCCTTCCCGTCACTGAAGCTCAAGGCGGTCATGCCGACCCAGGACTGGGGCACCTTTACCGCGGCCTTTCCCGAAGGACTGCGATGGGATCTGCCGGGGCTGGCGCCTTTTGGCGTGGCCCTGCTGGTGGGTTATGACCCGGGACGCAAGGAACGCATTCACACCCTGGATGGCCGTGATGACTACCTGCGGGGCATGGGCAACCTGGACAGCACCGCCCTGGTGGGGGCGGAAGCGTACTGGGTCCTGCCCGCCGGCCGCTTGTTCGTACGCGGCCTGCAATCGAGCCAGAGGCGCAATTACGGTGGCGAAAGCCTGGGCCGTACGGCGTACCTGGAAGCCGGGGTCGCCACCACCTACCCACTGTCTTCGACCTTGACCCTGGACTCGACGCTGTACGGCACCTGGAGCAACGAGAACGACATGATGGCCCGCTTCGGCGTCACCGCCCAGCAAGCCGCACGCACCCGGTTCGATGAATACCACCCCGGTGGCGGGATGCGCGACGTGACCTTGAAGCTGGGCCTGACCTGGCAATGGCAGCCACAGCTGGCGCTGGAAGGTGGCATCAAGACCTACGCCCTGGTCTCCGACGCCCGTGACAGCCCGCTGACGGGGGAAAAGGTCGGTGCCGGAGCCTATCTGGACGCCTTGTACCGGTTCTGATCAGCCGTGGTCATGGATAGAAAAGAGAATGCACGATGAAAAAAATACCTGAACCCTTCGCGGTGACACTGTCCCTGGCCGGCCTGCTCTGGTCGGCATGGGCGCTGGCCGAGGACGCCGCCACGAAGGTCACCGACCCGCACTTCAAGCTGGCGCCAGGCTACCTTGAACCGGCTGACTTGCCTGTACGCCTGGCATTGCTCGGGGCCCCGCCAAAACCGGGCTCCGCGGCCCTCGCGCGGGATGAAGAAGCACGGCGTGCGGCGCTGGCGCTGCGTGGCTCGAGCCGGGAGAAACTCGCGGCAACCGATGCAGAACTGTCATTCCCCGGCCCGGCGAAAACCTTCTCTTGCGCGCTGGGGACGCAGATCAGCGAAAAGAGCACCCCCCATCTCTATACCTTGATGCAGCGCACCCTGACGGATGCGGGGGGCTCCACCTACGCCGGAAAGAATGCCTACAACCGTACCCGCCCCTTCGTGGTGCACGACGAAGGCACGTGCCGCAAGGACATGGAGCCACTGCTGCGCACGGATGGCTCCTGGCCCTCCGGCCACTCCGCCGCGGGCTGGGCCTGGGGCCTGGTCCTGGCCGAGATCAACCCGGCCCGCGCCACCGAACTGATGACCCGTGGCCTGGCATACGGCCAGAGCCGGGTCATCTGCGACGCCCACTGGCAAAGCGACGTGGACGCTGGGCGCATCATGGGGGCCGCGACGGTGGCCAGCCTGCATGGCAATAAGGCGTTCCTCGCCGATCTGGCGGCCGCGAAGGAGGAGGTCAAGGCGGCGCAGCAGGCCGGCCTGAAGCCTGCGCAGGACTGCGCAGCCGAAGGCGTGGCTCTTGGGCTGACCCAGCACTGATCGGAGAAACAACATGATCCACCGTGACCATCCGCACTCACCGGTGCTGCATCGGCGCACCCGCCTGGCGCTGCTGCTGGGCGCCTTGACGACCGCAGGAACCAGCCTGCCGCCCGTGGCCATGGCGGCAGACGACGATGGCTGGCGGTTCAACGGCGGCCCGTACGTCTGGGGCGCCGGGATCCGCGGGCACGTAGGCCACCGCAGCACAGGGACCCAGTTCATCAAGTCCGACTTCTCGGACATCGCGCGCAGTGTCGACATGTCGGTAATGCTGATGGGCGAAGCGCGGCGCGGCCCCTACAGCGTGCTCGCCGACCTGATGTACATCGACACCGACACCCGCAACCGGCTGCCAACCGGAGCGCTGGCGTCCAAACTTGAGGTGCAGAGCAAGACCGCCTCGGGTTTCCTGGGGGGCGGCTACCAGGTGCTGGGGGATGACGACCATCGCCTGGACATCGCCGGCGGCGTGCGCGTCTGGTACAGCAGCACCAGCATCACCCTGCACGGTGGGCCGGCCGGGGGCCTGTCGGGCTCGGACAAGGCCACCTGGGCCGACGCGATGGCGGGGGTGCGCGGGCACTACGCCGTGAATGAGCGGTTCTGGCTCTCCGCCTGGGGCATGGCGGGCGCCGGGCAGTCCCGGGAAGACTGGGACCTGGCCGCACTGGCGGGCTGGGAGTTCCTGCCGGGCTTTTCGGCGGTGGCCGGCTACCGGGCCATGGGGGTCGATTATCGCCATGACGGGTTTGTCTACGACATTGTCCAGAAGGGCCCGTTGCTGGGTATCAGTGGGCGCTTCTGAGCCTTGCATGGCAAGGCTCCCCCCAGGCATGCGCTTCATGCTCCAATAGCCGCCGATTCCAGTTGCACGCAGGCCGCCCATGAAGCCCATCGCCGTATCGATCCTGACCCTGTTGCTCCACTCCCTGCTATTCAGCGCCCCGGCCCTGGCCGGTGATGCCGAAGCCGGCGCCAAGCTGTTCAAGCGCCTGTGCAGCGGCTGCCATAACATCGGGCCTTCGGTGCGCAGCTCCTTCGGGCCGCAGCTCAATGGCATCATCGACCGCCCCGCCGGCAGCGCCGCGGACTACCAGTACTCGACGGCCATGAAGTCCTCGGGCATTGTCTGGAGCCGAGACAAGCTCATCCAGTACCTGGAAGATCCCAAGGCCGTGGTACCCGGCACCCGAATGATTTTCTGGGGGCTGAGCGATGAGGAAAAAATCGATAATCTGCTGGCCTATCTGCAGACGTTCCAGACCCCCTGACCCGTTTTCGACAAGGATGTGTTGATGAAGCTCCCTTTGCTCTCGCTGGCGGCCATGAGCCTCGCCCTGGGCGCGCTGGCGCCCGATCTGCAGGCCGCCGGCTTCGACTGCGCCAAGGCCTCGACCCAAGTGGAAAAGACCGTCTGCGCCACGCCGACGCTGTCCGCCAAGGACGAGGATATGACCCGCCGCTACCAGGCGCTGAAACACTTGCAGGTGTTCCGCCTGCTGCAAGGCCACTGGTTGAAGAACACCCGCAATACCTGTCCCGACACCGATTGCCTGGAGTCGGTCTACCGGGCCCAGGTGAAAATGCTCACGTCGCTGCCGATTCCTCCCGCGCCCGCCCCGGACGCACTGCGCCCACTGGCTCCCGGCGAGGCGTACCTGGTCTATGACCCGGACGACTGGCAGAACTTCACCCTGGCCACCTTCAACAGCACCCTGCCCCAGGGCGACCAGCAGATCGTCGATGCCCAGGTGATCGCCGGGGTGCTGCATGTGGTGCTGTTTGTCGGGCGCTATCAGCAGGGCAAGCCGGTGTATGTCGGCACCCTGTATGAGTACGCCGATGACCAGCCGGGGCTGCATCCCATCGCCCAGGACATCGCCTTCGCCGGCTGGGCCAATCCCGGGGCCAACGACCAGGGGCCGCGCTACGCCGGGATAGTCGATGGCCAGTTCTACTACCGCGAGCAGCTGGCGGGCCAGTTGCAGCAAAGCATGGTCTACCGCCTGGGTTCGCGCAGCACACCCTCCAGCACCCAGCAGGTGTTCCAGGTTGGCTCCAACACCTTCATGCACGCCCGGGCGCGGGTGGAGCAGGACCTCAACCGCGACAGCAGCCAGCTGTCCCTGAACTATGACCGCGCCAACGCTGGCAGCCATTCGGAGAACATCACCGAGCAGAAACAGCCCGATGCCGGATGGGCCATCGTCAACCCGACCTGGAGCACCACGCGCCCGGTGCTGTACTTCGATAACCAAGGGCCCCGGGCCTGTATCTGGCGGGTCGATATGCGGGGCAAGGAGTTGTCGAAGATAGTCACCGATCACGACGCAATGTCGGCTCGGCCGGTGGATATCCATGGCCGTGAAGCGGTGGTCTACCTGCAGGGCAACCAGCTGAAGTTCGCCATCAATCCGGACGACTGACGGGCAGCGCCCGCGGATAAAAAAGGCTCGCGATCAGGCGAGCCTTTTTTATTGCATCAACCACGCTGCATTCAAGGCAGCGTGATCTTGTACTCGGCCAGCTTGGCCTGGTGCTGCGGCTCGACGTACTTCTGGTTCACCAGCTTGGCGAACTGGGCAAAGTCAGCGCGGGCGTCGTCGGTCTGGCCCAGTTTGTCGTAGGCCAGGCCGCGGTGGTAGAAGGCCCAGGCATAGTCGGGCTGCTTCAACAGACCGGTGCTGTAGGCTTCCGCGGCCTCGCGATAGCGGCCCAGGTCGTACAGCGTCTGGCCCAGGTGGTAGTAGGTCGGCATGTTGAAACCAGTGCCCTTGCCCGCCTCGCCCAGGTTGTTGTCAAGGTTGGACTGCACCAGCTCCAGGGCCTTTTGCGGGTTGCCCGCTTCGCGATAAAGACGGCTCAGGTCCAGCACCGCCCGAGCATCGGGCTTGGGGCCCAGCTCGATGGATTTTTCCTTGGCGGCGATGGCTTGCGGATAACGCTTGAAGCTGGCGTAGGCATCGGATTTGAGCCAGTACACCAGGCTCTGCATGGGCTGGCTCAGCTGGTTCTTCTCAAGGCACAGGTCGGCCTCTTGCAGCACCACGTCGAATTTTTCGGCCTTGGAAGCCTGGCCCACCATGCGGCAATGGGCGTAGTTGATCTGGTCTTGGCTCTGCAGGCTGGCGCAGCCAGTCACAGCAAGGGCACACACAAGCAGGAGCGACCCGCGTACAGACAATGAAGGCATGTTTTTCAATCCAGCAGATGGGCGTTGAGGTCAGGACGATACACCTGCAGCAACGGCGCGGTGACCGTGCCCTGCAAGCTGCAGAAGATCGTGGTGCGGCCGGCAATCGGTGCGCTGGTGGTACCGATGTCGATGCTCAGGATGCGTTCGACATAACCGAATGGCGTAGCCACGCCACCGCCTGCCAGGCCTTCGGTGCGCCACTGGTCGATGGGGTCGCCGACCCGGCGGATCTCCACCCGGCTCATGGCGCTGCGGTCTGCCTTCAGGCGGCTGTTGTCCACCAGCAGCGGCTTGAGCGCCGCGGCCACGTCCTTGGGCTGGCCCTCGGCGACAAAGCCCCAGAACAGCAGGTTGCCCACCGACTTCAGCGACTGAGCTTCGTTGTAGTAGCCCACCAGGCGCACGCCATTGACCAGCAGCGGCTGTTCGAAGGCCTGGTAGCGCCCGCCTTCCTGCAATGGGTTCATGACCTTGGGCGCGCTTACCGCACCGTACCGGGCCAGGCTCAAGGTGCCGGTCGGCAGTCGGGCGGTATTCAGGTTCTGGAAGAACTGCGCATCGCAGCGGGAGAAGTCGCTCAGCAACTGCTCGGGCGCAGTCGCTTGCTGGCCGTGGGCGATGCTGGCGACGCTCAGCAGGCACAGGCCGGATAGCAGGGTACGGAACATCGAAATCATCCGTGACAAGACAGGGGGGGGACTGTAACAAGATTGATATGCGCCAACCACTCGCCGAAAAAGGCACCCGGGCGAGAACAGTCACCCGCCATCCCGGGCATGTGCGCAACCCGGATGCCCAGGCACAAAAAAGCCCCGAACCAGTCGGGGCTTTCGTGTTTCCCCCACTGATATCAGGGGGGTGATCAGGCGTTCATCAGAACACGTTGATCGGGTAGTCGACGAACACACGCAGTTCGTTGCCGCCCACGTTGTACTCGGAAGACTTCTGCGAAACCCGCAGTACCGAGCTGCGTACTTTCACGCTCAGGTCTTTGGCCGGACCGCTCTGTACTACGTACTTGAGCTGGTTGAAGATTTCCCGCTCGCTGCCGCCGGTGGAGGTCGAGGTGGTGATGTTGTCACCACGCACGTAAGCGACGTTGTAGGTCAGGCCCGGTACGCCGAAGGCGCCGAAGTCCAGACCGTAGCCCAGCTGCCAGCTGCGCTCGTCTTCGGCGTTGAAGTCGGACCAGTAGGAGTTGGCCAGGTAGATGGTGTTGCCGCCATCGCCCACGCGGTTCTGACCACGCTGGTAGCCGCCGTAGGCATAGCCCAGGTTGCTGTCACCGGTGCTGCGCTGGTGCGCCAGGGTGAAGGAGTGCGGGCCCATGGCGTAGGTGGCTGCCAGGCTCCAGATCTTGTTGTCTTCGCCGCCGGCTTTAGCCTTCTCGGCGTAGGACTTGTCCAGCTCGGTACGGTAGCCGTTGAAGTCCAGGGTCAGGGACTGATCAGTGGCCAGCGGGAACACGTAGTTCAGGTTGATGTACTGCTTCTTCAGCACGTCTTCGACGTCGGAAGCGTACAGCGCGCCCTTGAACTGCTCGGTGAACTGGTAGCTACCGCCCAATACGTTGATCGACTTCAGGCCACCACTGTCACGGCCTTCGGCGCTCTTGCGCGATTCGGCGGTGAAGTGACCTGCGTTCAGCTCCAGGCCCTTGATCTCCTTGGAGGTGATCAGGGTACCGGTGTAGCTTTCCGGCAGCAGGCGCGAGTTGTCGTAGTTCAGCACCGGCAGGGCCGGCATCTGGTCACCGTAGGTCAGCACGGTGTTGGAGAAACGGAACTTGACTGCAGCACCGGCCTTGGCCAGGTCGTCTGCAGCGCTACCGCTGTCACCCTGCTTGAAGAAGTCGATGCCACCGGCACCGCTGCGGCCCTTGCCGCCATCCAGGCGCAGTGCGTACAGGCCGAAGGCGTCAACGCCCACGCCCACGGTGCCTTGGGTGAAGCCCGAGGAGAAGGTACCGATGAAACCCTGGCCCCATTCAGCCTTGTCCGGGTTGCCATCTTTGTAGTCACGGTTGATGTAGGCGTTGCGCAACAGCACTTTCAGGCTGCTGTCTTCAACAAAACCCTTGGCGTCGGCCTGGCCGTCGGCCATGGCCTGTGTTGCGCTCAAAATCCCCAGTGCAACCAAGCAGATCCGCTGTTTAAACATTTTATTTTCCTTATTACGGTTTGGTGACGCGCTGTGAGCTCCGCGGCTATGGCGATTGAACGCTCTTCTACCGTTGAAACAAAAAAGCCCGACCGCGGGTGAGCGCGGCGGGCCTTTTATTATTCTGAAATATGGCTCCTGGCCACAGGCGTTGGGGCGAATCCTATCTGCGCCCTTAACAACGTGTCAATTTCGTGAATCGTCTTTGAATAGCTGAAAATATTCTAAGAACTGCGGGCTAGAGCATTGCCAGCTGCACAGTATGACTGTCCACGAATTGCTCGAAGTGGGTGACCTTGCCATCTTTAAGGGTCCACAAGTGAGCCACCCGTACATCGATCGGCTTGCCCGAGGCCTTGTAGACGCCCTGGTAATTGCCATAGGCGAACACCTTGTCGCCCTGGGCCACATAGTTCTCGACCTTGAAGGTGAAGTCCTGCCACTCCGAGCCCAGGCGCTTGAAGACATGCTCCAGCACCGCCTCGAACCCTACATAGGTACCGGCATAGGGAAAGCCCGCCGCCTCGGTCCAGCGCGCATCGGGGGCCAGGGCCGCGGCGGTGTTGCGCGCATTTTCCTGGGAGTTGGCACCTTCGTAGGTGCTCTTGATCAACGCTAGGTTATCCATGGGTGACTCCACGCAGGTCAGGTGAATTCAGGGTGTGCAACCGTCCAGGCCACAGGCCTGGACCGCGCCATCGTGAGGGCGGCTATCGGCGCCCAGGGAGGTCTTCAGCCAGTCGGCGAAGGCCTCGGGTTTGCCCAGCCATGGGCTGATATCGAGCAACTGGTAACGACCATCGCGCTCCAGCACCAGGGTCGGGAAGCCTTGCCCGCCGACCTTGGCCAACAGGGCCCGGCTGGCCTTTATATGGTTGTCCAGTTCATGGGCCACCACCTGGTCGAAGGCCGCCTCGAAGGCGGCCGGGGCAAACCCCTGGGCCTGCGCCAGCTCCAGCAGCACCTGCCGGTCGGCGATCCTGCGCCCTTCCAGATAATGCGCTGTCTGCAACCGGCCCAGAAATTCCAGGCCCCGCCCTTCCAAAGCCTGGGCCGCCAGTACGGCGGCAATCGGCGGCGCCGAGTCGAAGGTGGCCGTCTCATCGCGCAGCAGGCCCTCGAAATAGGCCTGGCCAAAAGGCTGCCCGGTGTACTCGGCAATCCGCCGGTCATGGGGCATGACGTAATCGCGCAGTTGCGGCGAGACCGGCTGGCGGTTGCGCCCGGTCATCATGCCGCCGGCATGGGCCACCACCGGCACCACCGCCTGGGCGGCCTGTACCAGCGGCTTGGCCCCGTAGCACCAGCCGCACAGGGGGTCATAAATATAATGAAGGGTGGCCAAGGGCATATCCGGGCTCCAGCAAGGTCTTGAAAATTCGATGTCACGCAGACTAGGCCGCGCGCGCCAAGGGAAAAACCTCGAATTGGCTTTTAGTCTGTTGCAGTAACCGGTCGAATCCGTCTGTTTGGCCTCAGTATGCGAACCGATGCCCGAAAGATACATTCAGAAACAAATAGCCAATAGAACTTATTAGGGAATATTTAACATACGCTAATGACAAGCATTACCATTCGCGCCCTCGAATTTCCCCTTCTCGGATGCGTTTCAGATGCCTGCCCATTTCCGCCTCATGCCCCTGTCCCTGGGTCTTTGCACCCTGCTGGCCAGCGGTTTTGCCTGCGCTGCCAGCACTACCCTGCCGTTGACCTCCATCAGCGCCGAGGCCGAAGCCGACCCCGATGACCCACGGGTCAAGGAAGTCAGCACTGCAACCCGTACCTCGACCCCGGCGCGCTACGTGCCCCAGGCCATCGACACAATCAAGACCGCCAATGTGCTGGACTACGGCGTCAACGACCTGGGCAGCGCCTTGAGTGGCATTCCCAACGTCAGCAGCGGCTCGGACACGCGCTTCGACAGCCTGCGGATCCGCGGCTTCGATGCCAGTAACGACTTCTACCTGGACGGCATCCGCGACGACAGCCAATACGTGCGCGACCTGCACAACATCGAACGCATCGAAGTGCTCAAGGGCCCGGCGGCGGTGCTCTACGGCCGTGGCAGCCAGGGCGGGATCATCAACCGGGTGAGCAAGCTGCCGGAATTCGGCCGCCGCTCCAGCGTCGAAGTCCAGGGCGGTAGCCAGGACCTGCGCAGCCTGTATGCCGACCTCAGCGCCGACCCGACAGAGCACATCAGCCTGCGCCTGAACCTGGGCAACGAGGACCGGAACAGTTTCCGCAAAGGCGTCAGCGGCAACCGCCAATTGTTCGCCCCCTCCTTGAGCTGGCAACTGACCCCGGACCTGAACTGGCTGGTGCAGTACGAATACAGCCGCTACAACCGCACCCCGGACCGCGGCATCCCCGGGGTCAACGGACGCCCGGCGGACGTCAGCCGCGACACCACCTACGGCGATCACCGCGACTACATCGACGACAAGTCCCAGTCCCTGCGCTCCAAGCTGAGCTACGAGCTCAGCGAGAACTGGCAACTGCGCCACACCCTGGGGGTATTCAAGCTCGACAGCGACTTCGACAACACCTACCAGACCGGCTACAACGCCACGACCGGCAAGGTCCAACGCCAACGCTGGCAGCAGGACCTGAAGACCCGCAACGTCTATAACAACACCGAACTGGAGGGCCGTTTCGACACCTTCGGCCTGGAACATCGCCTGCTCACCGGCCTGGAGCTCGGCAGCCAGCGCCGCGACCCGATCCTCTACAACGCCGCCACTTCCGGGCCGGGCAGCCAGGCGGTACCCGCCGTCGACCTGTACAACCCCAACCCGTACCAGAGCCACACCGGCCGCATGCAGGTCTGGAGCAACAACCACACCGAGGTCGAAAGCCGGGCCCTCTATGTGCAGGACCAGTTGCGCCTGAACGATCAATGGCAATGGCTCGCCGGCCTGCGCTACGACAACTTCGATGTGCAGACCAGCAACCGCAGGAACGGGCTCTCCGAAAGCCGCGAGAGCCACAGCGTCAGCCCGCGCCTGGGGGTGGTCTGGACGCCGCTGGAGCACCACTCGTTCTATGCCTCGTGGAGCAAGTCGTTCTCACCGGTGGGCGGCGGCCTGATCGGCATCACCCCGAACGCCGCCGGGAACGGCAACGACCTGAGCCCTGAGCTCACCCGGCAGAAGGAAGTCGGGGTCAAGAGCGACTGGCTGGGCGAACGCCTGAGCACCACCCTGGCGGTGTATGAGCTGGAGCTCTACAACCGTCGCACCTCCGATCCGCAGGACCGCAGCATCACCCTACTCACCGGGCTGCAACGCTCCCGCGGCATCGAACTGACGGGCACCGGCAAGATCGTCGGCAACTGGTACCTGCGCGGCGGCATCGGCCTGCAGGACGCCGTGGTGGTCAAGGACAACAACGGCTTCGAAGACAAGCGCGTGAACAACGTCGCCAAGCGCAATGGCAGCCTGTTCATCACCTGGAAACCGGAACTGGGCTGGTACGCCGAGACCGGCCTGACCCTGGTCGGCGACCGCTTCGCCGATAGCAGCAACACCGTGGTGCTGCCCGGTTATGGCCGCTGGGACGCCCTGGCCGGATACCGGCACAAGGACTGGGACGTACGCGCTGCGCTGAACAATATCGCCGACCGCGAGTACTACAGTTCCGCCACCAGCGCCTTCCAGATCCAGCCGGGCGACCCTCGCAGCCTGGTGGTCACCGGCAACTATCGCTTCTGAAGCCCGGATGCCCGGCCTCTGAATGCCAGGCAAAAAAAAGCGCTGCCATCCCGGCAGCGCTTCGTACCATCCCTTGTCTGTCTATCCTTTCACCACATCCCACAACGCCTGCAGTTCCGCCTCGCTGAGCAATCCAGCGGGGTAACGCTCAATGATGATCCGGCGCGGATCAGGTTCCCTGATCTGACGCGTTCCATTGGACTTCAACCATTGGGCCAGCACCTGCAGCGACTCGTTATTCATTGCCAAGGGATGGGACGCCCGCTCGCTGACCATGTTCATTCCAGCGCTCTCCTGGTATCTGAGCGGCCTAACTTATCCAAGCTTTATGACAGAACAACACTGTTCTCCATGTCTCAGAATCACACCAGGGGAGATACAAGAGCTATGCCAATGTGCCATTTGTGCCGACATGCGGCCATGAAAAAGCCCGCGGCCTGTCTAGGCTGCGGGCTGGCTGGTGAAGCTCAGGCCACTGGCCGGGCCGGCACCGGCAAACAACCGACATCGGCTGTTACAACGGCACTCAAATCCGCTGTGGCGCGGGCTGTTGCTGGGTAAGGCAGTGGATATTGCCGCCCCCCAGTAACAGTTCACGGCCCGGCACCATCACCACTTCGTGCTCGGGAAACAGCTGCTGCAGGATGGCCTTGGCCTGGGCGTCCATCGGATCGTCAAAGCTGGGCGCGATGATCCCGCCGTTGACGATCAGGAAGTTCACGTAGGAACCCGCCAGGCGCACCGAAGGGTTGCGCTCCTGGCTGCCCTCCACCGCGTCGACTCCGGCGCATTCCTCTTCAGTGGCGTACAAGGGGCCGGGAATCGGCATCTTGTGCACCTTGAAGGTGCGGCCCTTGGCGTCACGGGTGTTTTCCAGCACCTGCAGGGCGGCCTGGCAACGCGGGTAGTTCGGATCCTGGGGATCGTCGGTCCAGGCCAGCAGCACTTCGCCCGGGCGCACATAGCAGCAGAAGTTATCCACATGGCCGTCGGTTTCGTCGTTGTACAGGCCGTCCGGCAGCCAGACGATCTGCTCCACCGCTAGATGCTCGCGCAGTACCGCCTCGATCTCTTCGCGGGACAGGTGCGGATTGCGGTTGTGGTTGAGCAGGCATTCCTCGGTGGTGATCAGGGTGCCTTCGCCATCGACGTGGATCGAGCCACCTTCAAGCACGAAGCCCTCGGTGCGGTACTCCTGGCAACGTTCGATTTCCAGGACCTTGCTGGCGACCTGCTCGTCACGGTTCCAGGGCGAATACAGGCCGCCCTCGAAACCACCCCAGGCGTTGAAGCCCCAGTGCACGCCGCGCACTTCGCCACTGGCGTTGATGACGAAAGTCGGGCCGGTGTCGCGGATCCAGGCGTCGTCGCTGGACATTTCCACCACACGGATATTGGGCACGTCCAGGCGCGCCCGGGCGTTTTCATACTGGGCCGCGGACACCGCCACGGTCACCGGCTCAAAGCGCGCGATGGCCTTGGCCACCGCGGCATGGGCGGCCTGCGCCGGCTTGCCGCCCAGGCGCCAGTTGTCCGGGCGTTCGGGCCAGATCATCCAGGCCTGGGTCTGGGTCGCCCATTCGGCGGGCATGTAGAAACCGTCGGCGCGCGGCGTGCTGTGCAAAGTGCTCATAGTGTTCAGGACTCCAGGGAACCGTCGAGGGTTTTCAGCGCGCCATAGAGGTTCGGACGACGGTCACGGAAACTGCCCCAGGCGCTGCGGATGTGCTCGAGCTCGTCGAGGTCGAAGCTGTGCACAAGGATACCTTCTTCAGTTTGGTTGAGCTCCTGAACCTTCTCGCCGAACTGATTGGCGATGAAGGACGAGCCGTAGAAGGTAATGTCGTAGCCGTCCTGCTCTTCGTTGCCGATGCGGTTGCTGGCGATCAGCGGCATCAGGTTGGCCCCGGCATGGCCCTGCTGCACCCGCTGCCAGTGGTCGCGGGAGGAAATTGTCTGGTCGTGGGGCTCGCTGCCGATGGCGGTGGGGTAGAAGAGAATTTCCGCGCCTTGCAGCGCCATGCTGCGGGCGCACTCGGGGAACCACTGGTCCCAGCAGATGCCTACGCCGATCTTGGCGTAACGGGTGTTCCACACCTTGAAGCCGGTATCGCCCGGGTTGAAGTAGTACTTCTCGTGGTAGCCAGGGCCATCCGGGATGTGGCTTTTCCGATAAATCCCCAGGTTGCTGCCGTCGGCATCGATGATCGCGATGCTGTTGAAACGCGCGCGCCCGGCCAACTCGTAGAAGCTGATGGGCAGCACCACTTGCAACTCCCGGGCGACTTTCTGGAAGTGCGCGATGGCCACGTTGCTGTCCACTGTGGTGGCCAGTTGCAGGTAATCCGGGTTGGGCTTCTGGCAGAAGTAGGGCGCCTCGAACAGTTCCTGGATCAGGATGATCTGCGCCCCCTTGGCCGCGGCTTCGCGCACCAGTTTCTCGGCGGTTTCGAGGTTGGCCTCAAGGTCCCAGGAACAAGCCATCTGGGTAGCGGCGACGGTAACGGTACGGCTCATGGATCAACTCCTGGGCAAGGCGAAGCGGTCGATGACAACGGACACAAGGCACCGAGCACGGCGAGGCCGGGCCTGGATACGGCCACTTTATATCCGATAAATATCGACTTTAAAAGCTGAAAAACCATTAACAACGATAAATAACCGACAAAAAGCCGATAACAATCGAATTATCAAGAAACGCATTCGCCGGCAAGCCGGCTCCTGCGAAGCGTGCAGGAGCCGGCTTGCCGGCGAATGGCGATCAATGCAAAGCAGAGCCCTGCGCCTACAGCTCTTCGCTCAACACCTTGGCCAGCATGTCGACGAAGAAATCCACGCTCTGGCGAGTCGTGACCATCGGCGGCTTGATCTTGAGGATGTTCAGGTGATCGCCGGTAGGTTGCATGAAAATCCCCAGCTCGCGCAGGCGTTCGCACAGCAGGGTGGTTTCCTCGGTGGCCGGTTCCAGGGTGGCGTGATCGCGGATCAATTCCAGCCCCAGGTAGAAACCGGAACCATGCACCGCTCCCACCAGCGGGTGGTTTTCCTTGAGCGCCTCCAGGCGCTGCCGGAAGTGTTCACCGACCACTTGGGCGTTTTCCCAGAGCTTCTCCTCCTGCATCACGTCCAGCACCGCAATGCCGATGCGGCAACTGACCGGGCTGCCGCCGGACGAGGAGAAGAAATAGCCTTCGGCCTCCAGCGCCTCGGCGATTTCCCGACGGGTGATCACCGCGCCCAGGGGCTGGCCGTTGCCCATGCCCTTGGCCATGGTGATGATATCCGGGATCACGCCCTGCTCCTCGAAGCCCCAGAAGAACTGGCCCATGCGCCCGTAGCCCACCTGGATCTCGTCGGCGATACACACCCCGCCCCGGGCCCGCACCCGCTCGTAGACCTGCTGCAGGTAGCCCGGCGGTAGCGAAATCCCCCCGGCGTTGCCATACACGGGTTCGCAAATAAAACCGGCCAGTTGGCGCTGCTGCTCATCCAGCTTGTGCAGTTGCTGGTCGACGCTGCGCAGGTAGTACGGGGTGCTGTCCTGGCCGCGGAACTCGCCGCGATAGGTGTTGGGCGCGGTCACAGGGTGCACCCACTCCGGGCGGCTGGTGAGAGCCTGGGGATTGTCGGCGATGGAGGTGGACACTGCGTCAGCCGCCACCGACCAGCCGTGGTAGGCCTCCAGCACACTGAGCATGTCGCGGCCGCCGCTGTAGGCCCAGGCCAGGCGGATCGCCAGGTCATTGGCCTCGGTGCCGCTGTTGACCAGGAACACCCGGTCCATGGAGTCCGGTGCCAGGGCCAGCAGGCGCTCGGAGAACTCGGCGATCGCCGCATAGTGGAAACGCGAGTTGGTGTTGAGCAGCGACCATTGCCGCGCCGCTTCAGCGGCCATGCGCGGGTGACCGTGGCCCAGCACCGCGACGTTGTTGAGCATGTCCAGGTAGGAACGCCCCTGCATGTCGATCAAGTGGTTGCGCCAGCCGCGCTCGATCCGCGGCGGATCGACGTAATAGTGCTTCTGCGAGCGAGCAAAGCTGGCGTCACGCCGCTCCAGCAGGGTCTGCGGGTCCAGCTCCGGCTCGGCATCGCAGGCCAGCCCCAGCAGCGCCGCCGGCGAGGGGCACAGGGCTTGCCAGGCCGGGGCTCGGGACGGTGTACAGAACAGCGGTGGATCCAGTTCGGCAGCGCGACACAGCTGCACCTTGAGCCGACCATCCGCCGCCACGGCGCCCAGCACCTGGCCCTTGACCAGCGCCGCTCCCGGATGCAACGAAGGCTCGACGCCCCACAGGTGCACACTCAGGGTCGGACCATCGAGGCGCAACAGGCCTTGCTCGCCACGGTGCAGGAGCCCGGCGAACGGCGCTTCCACAGCGGTGCCGGGCGGCACTTGCAGTTGTACATGCAAGGGGCAGGTCGAGGGTTCCTCGGCGCTATCGGGACGGGTCTGCGACAGGCGGTACTGTCCATAGCGGCTGGCTGCCAGGCCATGGGCAGCGCCGGCTTCGGCCAACAGACGATCGTCGATCCCCGGCTGCTCCCAATTGCCCGCCTCGAAGTGCGGGCTGAGCACACCCAGGTCGATCAGGGCGAATTCGCGCCCCACCAGGCTCGGCAACAGCGGGGCAAACCCCTCACCGCCGATGGCAGGCAGCGCGTGCCCGACAGCGGTGAGAATCGCCGCCTCCATGAACTCGAACGACACCGAGTTGGCGACCCGGAAAATCTCCCACTCATGGCTCAGGTTGGCACGGCTGTAGGCATTGCCCGGGTCGATGCTGACCTGCTGTTCGCCACTGAGCACCAGCACCGCCGCCCGGGCCACGATCAGGGGCCAGAGCGCCAGCAGCTCCGCACGTTGCAATGGATTGACCTGATGGTAGGCCTGGATCGCCGGGAGAATGCGCAGCGGGTCGCCCTCGGCGTGGTGCAGCAGCGCCGCGCAGGTCACCGACAGGTCGGTGATGCGCCAGGTGCGGATCAGGTCGCCGAAATCGATCACCCCCTGCACCTGCCAATGCCGTGCTTCATCCCGCTGCCAGACCACGTTGTCATCGGTGATGTCCATGTGGATGGCCTGCACCGGCAGTTGCTCCAGCAGCGGATGCAGGCGTTGCTCGGCGCGTTGCGCGGCGCTGGCGATCACCGCTCGTTGCTGCGGGTCGGCAATGATCGGCAGCAGATGCCCGATCAATGCCTGGGCATGCCGGGCGTCCCATTGCAGGGTGCGTTCCAGGCCCGGATGATCGAAATCCGCCAGGGCCAGGTCCATCTGCCCGCACAACCGGCCCAGGCCCGCCACCAGCTCGGCGCCCAGGTGCGGCAGGTGGGTCAGGGAGCGGCCTTCTATATAGTCCAGCAGGCGCACGTGCAGCGCCTGCCCGGCGATCTCCAGGGACAGCAGGTCCGCGCCGTTTGTCGCCGGGATGACCCTGGGCACTCGCAGCTCCGGGTGCTGTTGCAGATGCTTGAGGCCGGCGTGCTGCGCCTGCAACTCCAGGACCGAGTAGTCACCACGGCAGATCTTCAGGACAAACCGCCCCTGGGGGCTGTCGACGCGGTAGTTGAGGTCTTGCTGGCTGCCCAGCGAGTGCAGGGTGCCGTGCAGGCCGTAGTGGCTTTCCAGCAACTCCAGCGCTTGCTGCGCTAAGACTTGCGGGCTGGGCAGACTGGCACGGTGGATCAAGGTGGCGAGCAACATACAACGACCCCTGGAATTGTTATTGGGCGCTTATCTCGCCACTGCGCAAGTTAATGTGCAACCCCAAAACGTACAGGCAAGACAAGAGCCTTGCCTGCTGTAAACTTCGGCCCGTGAAATTTCCAACGGTTCGCAGAGCAATCAAGCGGTTGTTGCTATTGCACCCTACGCGTCCTATCGACAAGCTATGCTGCATTCGTCGCAGCAAATGACCGTTTTCAAGGATACAGGCCCCAAATATGCGCATTCTCGTTACCGGCGGAGCCGGTTTTATCGGCTCGGCTCTTGTCCGCCACCTGATTCAGCACACGGAACACGAAGTGCTGAACCTGGACAAACTGACCTACGCAGGCAACCTGGAATCGCTGCACAGCGTCGCCAGCAATAGCCGCTATGAGTTCGTCAAGGCCGATATCGTCGACCAGGCCACCGTCAGCGCCGTGCTGGCGCGCTTCCAGCCCCAGGCGATCATGCACCTGGCTGCCGAGTCCCATGTCGACCGCTCCATCGACGGGCCGTCCGACTTCATCCAGACCAATATCGTCGGCACCTACAGCCTGCTGGAAGCGACCCGCGCCTACTGGCACACATTGCCCGAGGCGGAAAAAGCCGCGTTCCGTTTCCACCATATTTCCACCGATGAGGTCTATGGCGACCTGCATGGCGTCGATGACCTGTTCACCGAAACAACGCCCTACGCCCCCAGCTCGCCCTACTCCGCCAGCAAGGCCGCATCCGACCACCTGGTCCGCGCCTGGCAGCGTACCTATGGGCTGCCGGTGCTGATCACCAACTGCTCCAACAACTACGGCCCGTTCCACTTCCCCGAAAAGCTGATTCCGCTGGTGATCCTCAACGCCCTGGCAGGCAAGCCGCTGCCGGTGTACGGCAACGGCCTGCAGGTGCGCGACTGGCTGTATGTCGAGGATCACGCCCGGGCCCTGTTCAAGGTGATGACCGAAGGCGCGGTCGGCGAGACCTACAACATCGGCGGCCACAACGAGCAGAAGAACATCGACGTGGTACGCGGCATCTGCAGCCTGCTGGAAGAGCTGGCCCCGCAGAAACCCCAGGGCGTGGCTCACTACGCCGACCTCATCACCTTCGTCCAGGACCGCCCCGGCCACGACCTGCGCTACGCCATCGACGCCGGCAAGATCGAGCGCGAGCTGGGCTGGGTTCCGGAAGAAACCTTCACCAGTGGCCTGCGCAAGACCGTGCAGTGGTACCTGGAAAACCTCGAGTGGTGCCGCCGGGTACAAGACGGCAGCTACCAGGGCGAACGCCTGGGTTCCACCAACATCAAGGATCTGATTGCATGATCAAAGGCATTGTTCTGGCGGGCGGCTCCGGCACCCGTCTGCACCCCATCACCCTCGGCGTGTCCAAGCAGCTGTTGCCGATCTACGACAAGCCGATGATCTACTACCCGATCTCGGTACTGATGCTGGCCGGCATCCAGGACATCCTGATCATCTCCACCCCTCAGGACCTGCCGCAATACCGCAACCTGCTGGGTGACGGCAGCCAGTTCGGCGTACGTTTCAGCTACGCCGAACAGCCTTCGCCGGATGGCCTGGCCCAGGCCTTCCTGATTGGCGAGGAATTCATCGGCAATGACCCGGTGTGCCTGATCCTGGGCGACAACATCTTCCACGGCCAATACTTCGGCGAACAGCTGCGCGATGCCGCCAAGCGCAGTTCCGGGGCCACGGTGTTCGGTTACTGGGTCAAGGACCCGGAGCGTTTCGGGGTCATCGACTTCGACAGTGAGGGCCGTGCCCTGTCCATCGAAGAGAAACCCAAGAAGCCGAAGTCCAGCTACGCGGTCACCGGCCTGTATTTCTACGACAACGACGTGGTGCAGATTGCCAGGGACGTCAAGCCTTCGCCCCGGGGCGAACTGGAGATCACCGACGTCAACAACGCCTACCTCCAGCGAGGCGACCTGCACGTGGAGCGTTTTGGCCGGGGCTTCGCCTGGCTCGATACCGGCACCCACGATAGCCTGCTGGAGGCCTCGCAGTACGTGCAGACCATCGAGCATCGCCAAGGCCTGAAAGTCGCCTGCCTGGAAGAAATTGCCTACGAGAACCACTGGATCACCCGCGAACATCTACTGGAGCGCGCCGCTTATTTTGGCAAGACCGGCTATGGCCAGTACCTGTTCACTCTGGCGGGGGAGACCCAATGAACATCATTCAGACAGAGCTCCCTGGCGTACTGATCATCGAACCCAAGGTCTTTGGCGACGAGCGTGGCTTCTTCTACGAGAGCTTCAATGCCAAGGCCTTTGAAGAGGCCACCGGCTTGCAGAAGAGCTTTGTGCAGGACAATCACTCGCGATCCGTCAAGAACGTCCTGCGTGGTCTGCACTACCAGATTGAGCACCCGCAGGGAAAACTGGTCCGGGTGATTGCCGGCGAGGTTCTGGACGTAGCCGTCGACATCCGGCGCAGCTCCCCGAACTTCGGCCGTTGGGCAAGTGTTCGCCTGTCGGCACAAAACAATCGCCAACTATGGATTCCCGAAGGGTTCGCCCATGGTTTCGTGGTACTCAGCGATGCTGCCGAGTTTCTCTACAAGACCACCGATTACTACACGCCTTCTGCTGAGCGTTGCATCAGTTGGGACGACCCGACCCTGGCGATCAACTGGCAGTTGCAGGGTATGCCAACGCTCTCGGCCAAGGACCAGAAAGGTAAAAGCCTTGAAGAGGCCGATCTGTTCCCATGAACGCTCCTCTGAAAATCCTTATCAGCGGCCAGCATGGCCAGGTCTCCCGGGAGCTGCAGCAGCGCCTCGGCGACTTGGGCGAGCTGGTAGTCCTGGGTCGTGAGCAACTGGACCTGAGCCACCCGGAACAGATCCGCCAGCAAGTGCGCGCCATTCGCCCGGACCTGATCATCAATGCCGCCGCCCACACCGCCGTCGACCAGGCCCAGAGCGAGCCGGACCTGGCTTTTGCGATCAACGCCACGGCCCCCGGGATCTTCGCCCAGGAAGCCTTCGAACTGGGTGTACCGCTGATCCACTACTCCACCGACTACGTGTTCGATGGCAGTAAGGAAACGCCCTATGTGGAGGACGACGAGCCCAACCCGCTGAGTGTCTACGGCCAGAGCAAGCTGGCTGGCGAACGGGCGATCCGGCTGGTCCAGGGCCAGCATTTGATCCTGCGCACCAGCTGGGTCTACTCCAGCCATGGCAAGAACTTCCTGCTGACCATGCAGCGTCTGCTGCAGGAAAAACCCGAGCTGCGGGTGGTGGCCGACCAGATCGGCGCGCCCACCTGGGCCGGCACCATCGCCACCAGCACCCGGGCGCTGATCGAGCGCTGGCGGGCCGGGCAGCCCGGCGCCTGGGGCACCTACCACCTCACCGCCCACGGCGAGACTTCCTGGTTCGGCTTTGCCCAGGCCATCGGCGAGCAGTTGCTGGCCATGGACAAACCCTGCGCCGTCCTTGAAGCCATCCCTTCCAGCGCCTACCCCACACCGGCGCCGCGGCCGTTGAACTCGCGTCTGGACTGCAGCCGCCTGGCACGGGAGTGGGGCGTGGTCCAGCCGGACTGGCACACCGCATTGCGCGAGTGTCTTGCCGAGCAGGGCTAGGCATAATGCGCCTGTATCCACAGGCGCCTTTTCCATGACCCCACCCCTTCCCCGTCGCCCTCGCTGGCGCAGCCTGGCCTTGCTGGCACTGTGCCTGGCGCCGTTGCTGTGGCCGCTGGAGCATCTGGCGGAGCGCTACTACCGCAACGAGCTGACCAGCCAGAACCGCCAGACCCTCGACCTGTACGTGGCCAACCTGCTGGGCACCCTGCACCGCTACGAAGTGCTGCCGCAGATCCTCGGCGACCTGCCGGCACTGCGCGCGGTGCTCGGCGCCCCGGATGATGGCGTGACCCAGGGCAACGCCAACCGCCTGCTGAAGAACATCAGTGCCCAGACCGGCGCCGAAGTGATGTACCTGATGGACACCAGCGGCAAGACCCTGGCGGCCTCCAACTGGGACAAGCACGACAGCTTCGTGGGTCGCAATTTCGCCTTCCGCCCCTATTTCAGCGAGGCCATGGCCGGGCGCCTGGGGCGCTTCTTCGGCCTGGGCACCACCTCGGCCAAACGCGGCTACTTCTTCGCCGCTGCGGTACGGGACGGCGAGCGGATTCTCGGCGTGCTGGTGGTCAAGGTCGACCTGGACCACACCGAAAGCCTGTGGGGCAAGACCCCGGAACAATTGCTGCTGACCGACCACAATGGCGTGGTGATCATCACTTCGCGCCCCGAATGGCGCTTTCGCGCGACCCGGCCGCTGAGCGACGAGGAACGCCAGGCCATCGTCGCCATCCAGCCCTATCCGACTCGCGACCCAAGGCCGCTGAACCTCAACCCCAATGCCTGGCTGACCCAGACCCAGCAGATCGACGAAACCCGCTGGGCCGTGAGCATCCTCGCGCCGCGCACTCTGATCGACCGGCCGGTGCGCACGGTAGTGGCCGTGGGCGCCGCCGCGCTGCTGGTGCTGATGCTGTTGCTCGGCCTGATGATGCAGCGCCGCCGCCACTACCTGGAGCGGATCGCCTTCGAAGCCAAGGCGCGGCGCGAGCTGGAGATGCGTGTGGCCGAGCGCACCAGCGACCTGGAAAGCCTCAACCGGCGCCTGAAGCAGGAAGTGCTGGAGCGCGAGACCGCCCAGCAGGAACTGGTGCGGGCCCAGGACAACCTGGTCCAGGCCGGCAAGCTCTCGGCTCTGGGCACCATGTCGGCCAGCATCAGCCATGAGCTCAACCAGCCCCTGGCGGCGATCCGCAGCTATGCCGAGAACGCCGAAGTGCTGCTGGACCACCAGCGCACCGACGACGCCCGAGGCAACCTCAAACTGATCAGCGAACTGACCGGGCGCATGGCCTCGATCATCGCCCACCTGCGGGCCTTCGCCCGGCGCGATCACCACGCCCCGGAAAGCGTGGCCCTGCAACCGGCCCTGGACGACGCCCTGGCGCTGCTGGCCAAGCGCCGCCGGGCCATGGAAGTGGAACTGATCCGCGACCTGCCGGCCGCCACCCTGTGGGTCGAAGCCGGGGAAACCCGCCTGCGCCAGGTACTGGGCAACCTGCTGGCCAATGCCCTGGATGCCCTGACCGAAAAGGGCCCGCCGCGCAAACTCTGGCTGAGTGCCGAATCCACCGCCACCGGCGTCAACCTGTACATTCGCGACAACGGTCCGGGCTTCTGCATGGAAGCGCTGGGGCGCGCCGGAGAACCGTTCTACACCACCAAGACCCGTACTCAGGGCCTGGGCCTGGGGCTGGCCATCTGCGACACCCTGATGCGCGCCTTCGGCGGTGAACTGTCATTCGCCAACCACCGCGAAGGCGGGGCCCTGATCACCCTGCGCCTGCGGGCCGGGGCTCCCGGAGTCAGCCTGCAACCCTCCGAGGACCGCGGGGTATGACGCAGAGCGGCAACCCGATATCAACCCTGTCCGGCCCGGCGCTCCCGGCCCCGACACGATCTGGAAAGTGAGCGATGAGCCATCCCGAGAGCCTCGATCCTCAGTTGCAAGTGGTGCTGATCGACGACGACCCCCATCTACGCCAGGCCCTGAGCCAGACCCTGGACCTGGCGGGGCTCAAGGTGCTGTCCCTGGCCGAAGCCCAGGGCCTGGCGCCGCGCCTGGAGCGGGATTGGCCGGGGGTGGTGGTCAGCGACATCCGCATGCCCGGCATGGACGGCCTGGAGCTGCTCAACCAGTTGCATGCCCAGGACCCGGAACTGCCGGTGCTGCTGATCACCGGCCACGGCGACGTGCCCCTGGCCGTGCAGGCCATGCGGGCCGGCGCCTATGACTTTCTGGAAAAGCCCTTCGCCAGCGATGCCCTGCTGGACAGCGTGCGCCGCGCCCTGGACTGGCGGCGCCTGGTGCTGGACAACCGCAGCCTGCGCCTGGCCCTCAGCGACCGTCAGGAGCTCAGTGCGCGGCTGGTGGGCCAATCGCCGCCGATGCTGCGCCTGCGCCAGCAGATCGGCGCCCTGGCGGCGACCCGGGCCGACGTGCTGATCCTCGGCGAGACCGGCGCCGGCAAGGAAGTGGTGGCCCGCGCCCTGCACGATCTCTCCGGACGGCGCAACGGGCCGTTCGTGGCGATCAACGCCGGGGCCCTGGCGGAGTCGGTGGTGGAAAGCGAGCTGTTCGGCCACGAGCCGGGGGCCTTCACCGGCGCGCAGAAACGCCGTATCGGCAAATTCGAATTTGCCAACGGCGGCACCCTGTTCCTCGACGAAATCGAAAGCATGAGCCTGGATGTCCAGGTCAAGCTGCTGCGCCTGCTGCAGGAGCGGGTGGTGGAACGTCTGGGGGGCAATCAATTGATCCCGCTGGATATCCGCATCATCGCCGCCACCAAGGAAGACCTGCGCCAGGCCGCGGACCAGGGACGCTTTCGCGCTGACCTCTACTACCGCCTGAACGTCGCGCCGCTACGCATTCCGCCGCTACGCGAGCGGGGCGAAGACGTGCTGATGCTGTTCCAGCACTTCGCCGACGAAGCCAGCACCCGCCACGGCCTGCCTCCCCAGGAACTGCAACCTGGACACCGTGCCTTGCTGCTGCGCCACAGCTGGCCGGGCAACGTGCGCGAGCTGCAGAACGCCGCCGAACGCTTCGCCCTGGGCCTGGAACTGGCCCTGGACAACAACGAGCCGGGTACGCCCGCGGCTGCCGCCCCGAGCCTGATCGAAGGAGGCTTGAGCGAGCAGGTGGAGCACTTCGAAAAGACCCTGATCGCCGCTGAAATGGCCCAGCCCCACAGCTCCATGCGCAGCCTCGCCGAAGCCCTGGGGATTCCGCGCAAGACCCTGCACGACAAGCTGCGCAAGCACGGTTTGAACTTCGCCGACGGCGGCGCCAACCAGCCCGGCGACGAATCAGAATGAAGCCTTCCGTTATTCCCTTGACCCCTGAGGCCCCGGCATGAATCGCGACAGTCGATACCTGGAATCCATCCTCCACCACGACATCCCCCTGACACGGGACATGGGTCTGCAGGTGCTCGACTGGCAGGGGCAAGAGTTGCGCCTGCACTTGCCCCTGGAGGCCAACGTCAACCACAAGAGCACCATGTTCGGCGGCAGCCTGTACTGCGGTGCGGTGCTCGCCGGCTGGGGCTGGCTGCACTTGCGGCTCAAGGAACAGGGCATCGATGACGGGCACATCGTCATCCAGGAAGGCCAGATCAGCTACCCGCTGCCGGTGACCGACGATGCCGTGGCGATCTGCGCTGCGCCGGATGACAAGGTCTGGAACAAATTCCTCGCCATGTATCAGCGCTACGGCCGTGCCCGGCTGACCTTGCACACCCGGGTCGTCAATGCCGGCAGCGCAGAAGACGCCGTGCGTTTTACCGGCCAGTACGTCCTGCACCGCTGACCCGTTTGCGACCCGGCTCAAATCGGTAGGAGCTGGCTTGCCAGCGAAGAGGCCGGAAATGCTTGCCCAGGGCCCAAGGGCCCCTTCGCCGGCAAGCCGGCGCCTGCACAAGGGTGGCAGAGGCAAGTCGCCGCGAGGTGATCAGGAGCGGGCCAGTTCCAGCAACTTGGCGCGCCAGGGCGCCTTGGCCGGCAGGGCCAGGAAGAAGCCGTTGAGCAACGACTCCCGAGGTGGATAGCAGAACGGCGCACCGCTGAGATCCAGCACCTCGCCGCCCGCGCCTTCGAGCACGCCCTGGGCCGCCGCGGTGTCCCACTGCGAGGTGGGTGCCAGGCGCGGATAGCAGTGCGCCGCGCCTTCGGCCAGCAGGCAGAACTTCAGCGAACTGCCGATATTGGCCAGTTGCAACTCACCCACGGCGGCGCTCAAACCACTGAGCAGACGTTCCTGCTCCGGGCTCGAATGCCGGCGGCTGGCCACCACGGTAAACGCCTCGCCGGCCTCCGGTTGCTCACGCACCTGGATCGCCTGCGGTGCCTGCCCGCGATCCACGCGCCAGGCACCAAGGCCGGCACCGCCCAGGTAGCAGCGGCCACTGGTGGGCATCGACACCACGCCGAACACCACCCGCCCCTGCTCGATCAGGGCGATATTGACGGTGAATTCTTCACTGCCGGAAATGAATTCCTTGGTGCCGTCCAGCGGGTCCACCAGCCACCAGCGCTGCCAGCTGGCGCGGGTGGCCTGGGGAATACCCGCATCCTCTTCGGACAGCACCGGGATGCTCGGGTCCAGGGCCGTGAGGCCGGCCACGATCAGGTGATGGGCGGCCAGGTCGGCAGCGGTCACCGGCGACTCGTCGGCCTTGTGATTGACCGCCACATCGGCGCGCCAGAACGGCAAGATCGCTTCACCGGCACGCAGGGCCAGCTCGGCAACCGGCGCCAGCAAGGGGTGGGGAAAATTCATTGACGTCTCGCTCATGCTTGAAAGACCCCGCGCTGGCTCAGCAGGTCGCGGGTCAGGTACAGCGCAGCCAGGGCCCGGCCTTCGCTGAACTGAGGGTTCTGCGCCAGGCTCGCCAGTTCGCGCAGGTTGACCTTGTCGACCCGCATCGGCTCCGGCTCGTCGCCTTCCAGGCGCTCTTCATACAGATCGGTGGCCAGCACTACCTGGATCTTCTGGCTCATGTAGCCCGGGGACAGCGACAGCTCGGTCAGGTGCTCCAGTTGCCGCGCGCCAAACCCGGCCTCTTCCTTGAGCTCGCGCTCGGCTGCTGCCAGCACATCCTCCCCCGGCTCGATCAGGCCCTTGGGCAACGACAGCTCATAGGCGTCGGTGCCGCCGCAGTACTCCTCCACCAGCACTGCATGCTCGGCGTCGAGCATTGCCACGATCATCACCGCGCCATAGCCGGCGCCCTTGCCCACCAGGCGCTCATAGGTGCGTTCGACGCCATTGGAAAACCGCAACTGCACCTCTTCGACACAGAACAGACGACTGGTGGCGACGATCTCGCGGGCGAGTACGGTGGGTTTCTGGCGCATAGCGGGCTCCTTGGCGATAGCGGGTTACTATACAGCCTGTTTTAAAGTGACTGGGTTGCAGATTGCCGGTGCGCAGCACCACGGCGGAACCTATTGTTTACTGCGTGTGACCGTCCTCTTCGAGGCGGCTCTTTTCTATCCGTTCTAGTGACCGGGCCTTCCTGCCCCACTGGCCTTGTCGACCCCGCCGGTCGGCTGTTTTCTTACCACTGGAGAAGTGTTCGATGGCCCTACTGCCCTGGCACCAGATCGATACCGTGCTGCTGGACATGGACGGCACCTTGCTGGACCTGCACTACGACAACCATTTCTGGATGGAACACCTGCCCCAGCGCTACGCCGAGCTGCACGGGGTCAGCCGGGCCATGGCCGAGCTGGAGCTGCAGCCCCTGTTCGAACGCAACGCCGGCCAGTTGCAGTGGTATTGCCTGGACTTCTGGAGCGCCGAACTGCAACTGCCGGTGCGCGAGTTGAAGCTGGAAACCGCGCACCTGATCGCCCTGCGTCCGGACGCCGACACCTTTCTTGCAGCCATCAAGCAAGCCGGCAAGCGGGTGATCCTGATCACCAACGCCCATCGCGACTCCCTGTCATTGAAGCTGGAACGGATCGAACTGGCGCCATACTTCGAACGCCTGATCAGTTCCCACGACTACGGTTTCCCCAAGGAAAGCCCAGAGTTCTGGGACGCCTTGCAGGCCGATATCCGGTTCGACCCGGCCCGCAGCCTGTTCATCGACGACACCCTGCCCATCCTGCGCAGTGCGCGGGCCTTTGGGGTGGCGCAGTTGCTGGCGGTGAGCCAGCCGGACAGCCGCAGAGGGCCGAAAGACACCGCGGAGTTCGCGGCGGTGGGGGATTACCGGGCGCTGATCGAAGGCTTGTGAAGCCCTTCGCGGGCAAGCTCGCTCCTACCGAACCCTGTGGGAGCAGACTTGCCCGCGAAGAGAACCGATCATTCAGGAATACGCAGCACCTGGCCCGGGTAGATCTTGTCCGGGTGGGACAGCAGCGGCTTGTTGGCCTCGAAGATCTTGTTGTACTTGTTGGCATCGCCGTACTGCACCTTGGCGATGGCGCTCAGGGTGTCGCCTTTCTTCACGGTGACGAATACCGCAGAAACCACCGCCGGACCGGTCACGGTGATCTGGTCCTCGACACTGCCGACGCCGGAAATGTTGCCCAGGGCCAGCAGGATCTTTTCCTTCTCTTCCTGGCTCGCCACTTCACCGCTGACAATCACCTTGTCACCTTCCACCGTGGCATGAACATTGGGATTGCCCAGGCCAACCTTTTCGATGTGCTCCTTGAGTTGCTCACTGGCATTGGCGTTACCCGGGGTCAACAGGTCGATCAGTTTCTCACCGGCTTCCTTCACAAAGCTGAAAATGCTCATGTCGCACACTCCTTGGTTGATAGATCCAGACGCGAAAGACTAGACCAGCCTGACCGGATGAGGTTCCCGGGCGACCAGTGACCCAAGGTCACAGGCCCGCGGTAGAATCCCGGCCTTTTGCCGCTGCGGAGCGAAGATGGACCTCAAGCAACTGAAATTCCTCATCGCCCTCGACGAAACCCGCCATTTCGGCCAAGCCGCCGCGCGCTGCCACATCACCCAGCCGACCCTGTCCATGCGCCTGCGCAGCCTGGAAGAAGAGCTCGACTTGCCGCTGGTCAAGCGCGGCCAGCGTTTCGAAGGCTTCACCGCCCCTGGCGAGCGGGTGCTGGCGTGGGCCCGCACCGTGCTCACCGCCCATGACGGGCTGCTGGCCGAGGCCGCCGCCTGCCGCGGCAACCTGGTGGGCACCCTGCGCGTAGGGGTGGTGCCGCTGTCGAGTTTCAATCCCCAGCCACTGCTGCAGCGCCTGCATGCCGAGCACCCGAACCTGCGCTTCGAACTCTCGTCCCTGAGCTCGGAACAGATCCTCGAACAATTGGCCAGCAATCGCCTGGACCTCGGGGTTTCCTACCTGGAGCGCCTGGACAGCGAGAATTTCGACTCCCTGCCCCTGGAACCAACCCATATGGGCCTGCTCTACGACCACCGGCACTTCAGCTTCGGCGAGCAGCCCCTGAGCTGGGAGGCGCTGATCGAGCTGCCCCTAGGCCTGCTCACCAGCGGCATGCACTTTCGCCAGTCCATCGACCACAACTTCCACATCCGCGGCCTACAACCGCAGCCAGTGCTGCAGACCGACGCCGTCCATCAGCTGGTGCAGATGGTCCATGGCGGCCTGTGCTGCGCCGTGATGCCTCTGGACAGCGGCCTGGAAACCCTCACTGAGCACCTGCGCCTGCAACCCATCGCCGATGCCCAGACCCTGGCCCGCCTGGGCCTGATCATGCGCCGCAGCGCGCCGCGCTCGGCCCTGGCGCAAGCCTGCTTCGCCCTCTACCAGCAATCCTTCGGCGATTCTTGATCGACGCCATCTATCAATAGATCAGTACTAGCAATTAGACGCGACAGATTGCCGCGCTTAGTCTTGGGAGCCGTTACGCCGCTGGTCACCCCGGCGCGGCGCCAGCCCCGGCGAAACGGGCACCCGCACTCGCTGCCAGCCAGCCCCACAGCATCCCTCGAACGCTAGTACGCGAAGGCATTTGCCCGGCCAGACGCTGGCCGCGCGAGCAGCGTCTCAACCTTGTCCACCTGCCGCCGAGCGTGCGCTGCGGGTCAGCAGCCTGCGATGGAGAGTCGCCCGTGAGTACACATAACCAAGCCGATCAGAAACCCGTAGCCCGCTACAAGCCCTACAAGGGACCCGCCGGTGGCTGGGGCGCCCTGATCAGCGTGGCCCAGGCCTGGCTGACCAGCGACAACGCGCTGAAGAACATCCGCATGATGCTCAAGACCAACCAGAACGGCGGCTTCGACTGCCCGGGCTGCGCCTGGGGCGACTCGCCGGAAAGCGGCATGGTCAAGTTCTGCGAGAACGGCGCCAAGGCGGTGAACTGGGAAGCCACCAAGCGCCGGGTGGACGCGGCGTTCTTCGCCAAGCACAGCGTCACTTCGCTGCTGGAGCAGAGCGACTACTGGCTGGAGTATCAGGGCCGGCTGACCGAGCCGATGAGCTACAACGCCGAGACCGACCGCTACCAGCCCATCAGTTGGGAAAATGCCTTCAGCCTGATCGCCAGGCACCTGCACAACCTGCCCAGCCCGGACATGGCCGAGTTCTACACCTCGGGCCGGGCCAGCAACGAAGCAGCCTACCTGTACCAGCTGTTCGTGCGCGCCTACGGCACCAACAACTTCCCCGACTGCTCGAACATGTGCCACGAGGCTAGCGGCGTGGCCCTGGCGCAGAGTGTCGGGGTCGGCAAAGGCACCGTGACCTTCGACGACTTCGAACACGCGGACGCGATTTTCGTCTGGGGCCAGAACCCCGGCACCAACCACCCGCGCATGCTCGAACCGCTGCGTGAAGCAGTGAAGCGCGGCGCCCAGGTGGTGTGCATCAACCCGCTCAAGGAGCGCGGCCTGGAACGTTTCCAGCACCCGCAAAACCCGATCGAGATGCTCACCAACGGCAACCGCCCGACCAACACCGCCTACTTGCGCCCGGCCCTGGGCGGCGACATGGCGCTGCTGCGGGGCATGGCCAAGTTCCTCCTGCAGTGGGAGCGCGATGCGCAGAAAGCCGGCGCGGCATCGGTGTTCGACCACGACTTCCTCAACGCCCACACCGCCAACGTGCTCGACTACCTGGGCACCATCGACGACACCCCGTGGGAGCAGATCATCGAGCAGTCCGGCCTGGCCCTGGTGGAGATCGAGCAAGCGGCGCGCATGTACGCCAAGGGCAAGAACGTGATCATGTGCTGGGCCATGGGCATCACCCAGCACCGCCACTCGGTGCCGACCATCCAGGAAATCGCCAACCTGATGCTGCTTCGCGGCAACATCGGCAAGCCAGGCGCCGGACTGTGCCCGGTGCGTGGCCACAGCAACGTGCAGGGCGACCGCACCATGGGCATCAACGAACGCCCGCCAGTGGCCTTCCTCGATTCCCTGGAGCGGCGCTTCCAGTTCAAGGTCCCCCGGGACAACGGCCACAACGTGGTCGAGGCGATCCACGCCATGCTCGAAGGCCGCTCCAAGGTATTCATCGGCCTGGGGGGCAACTTCGCCCAGGCAACCCCGGACAGCCCGCGCACCTTCCAGGCCCTGAGCAACTGCGACCTCACCGTGCAGATCAGCACCAAGCTCAACCGCAGCCACCTGGCCCACGGCAAGGACGCACTGATCCTGCCGTGCCTGGGGCGTACCGATATCGACCAGCAGGCGGGCGGCCCGCAAGCGGTGACCGTGGAAGACTCCTTCAGCATGGTCCACGCCTCCAACGGCCAGTTGCAGCCGCTGTCGTCGCAGATGCGTTCCGAGCCGTGGATCCTCGCCGGTATTGCCGCGGCAACCCTGGGTAGCCAGCCGGTGGACTGGAACTGGATGGTGGCCGATTACGGACGCATCCGCGACCTGATCGCCGACACCATTCCCGGCTTCAAGGACTTCAACGAACGGCTCAAGCATCCTGGCGGTTTCTACCTGGGCAACAGCGCCGGCGCCCGCCAGTGGAACACCCCGTCGGGGCGCGCCAACTTCCGCGCCAACTCGCTGCCCAAGGACCTGATCCACGAGCGCACCCGGGCCACCGGCCAACTGCCGGACCTGATCCTGCAATCGATGCGTTCCCACGACCAGTACAACACCACCATCTATGGCCTGGACGACCGCTACCGCGGGGTCAAGGGCCAGCGTGACGTGCTGTTCGCCAACGAGGCGGACATCATCCGCCTGGGCTTCAAGCCGGGGCAAAAGGCCGATATCGTCTCGCTCTGGGACGACGGCCGCGAGCGCCGGGTCAAGGGCTTCACCCTGCTGGCCTTCGACATTCCGGCCGGCCAGGCCGCGGCCTACTACCCGGAGGTGAACCCCCTGGTGCCGCTGGAAAGCACCGGCGACGGCAGCCACACTCCGACTTCCAAGTTCATCGCCATTCGCCTGGAAGCGGCCAGCGACAGCGGCCTGATCATGGCTCGCTCGGCCTGATTCCTGGCTTGAGGGCCTCTTCGCTGGCAAGCCAGCTCCTACGGTTAGCGCGTGAACCGTAGGAGCCGGCGACAGCCGCTGCGCAGCCTTGAACCGCAGGCACAAAAAAGGCCGCTTTTGTATCAAAGCGGCCGTTCCGAAGTAGCTAAAGACCCGCAAAAATCACTTAAGTTCCGCATTAAAAACAATAAGTTACGAGATTGTGTACAATTCGTGCTATTCGTCGGATTTCGTTTGTAAGCGCCTCGATACAGCCTCAGGATCGCGCCGTCATCCCTTTGAGGCTCCTCTATGAAGTTCTCCTCGATTCTCTTGTTGTCCCTTGGCCTGGTCAGCGGCGTCGCCTCTGCCGGAGGCACCACTGAAGCAGGTGTGGGCGGCGCATTGGGCGGGGTTCTAGGCTCGGTGGTCGGTCAGCAGATCGGCGGCAATACCGGTTCCGCCATCGGTGCGGCCCTGGGCGGCGCCGGCGGTAGCGCAGTGGGTGCGGACAAACGCAGCCGTGGCCAGGCAGCCATTGGCGGCGCCCTGGGCGCAGCCGGCGGCAACGTGGTGGGCCGCAGCATGGGCGGCAACACCGGCAGCCTGATCGGTGCAGCGGCAGGCGGTGGCGCCGGTGGCGCGCTGGGCAACTACATGGGCAATGAAAGTGCCCGGGAAGATCGCGACTACCGCGGCCGCGACGACCGCCGCTACTACCGCGACGGCCACCGTGGCCGTGGCCATGCCTACGGTCATCGCAAGCACCGCCACTACCGCGACTGATCCCCTGTAGCCGCTGCCGCAGGACTCTCCAGAGCAGGCGCTGCGGTGTGTCAGGCGGCTCGTGGAGACAGGTTAGCGTCTCCTGCGGAGCCGATCGCAGCCTAAGGCAGCGGCTACAGATTCCAGATCGATTATCGACGTTCACACCACCAGCAGTTGTTCCAACGCCGCCCGCAATGCGGGCGGAATCGGCACCGGCTGGTTCGATGCCCGATCCACGAACACATGGACAAAACGCCCCGCCGCGCAGGCATCCGCCTCTCCCGCCTTGAACACCGCCAATTCGTACTGCACTGAACTGTTGCCCAGCTTGCCGACCCGCAAACCGATCTCGATGCGTTCGGGAAAGGCGATGGACGCAAAGTAATCGCAGGCCGAGCTGACCACGAATCCCACCACCTCGCCGTCGTGGATATCCAGCCCGCCCCGTTCGATCAGGTAGGTGTTCACCGCCGTGTCGAAGAAGCTGTAGTAGGTGACATTGTTCACGTGGCCGTAGACATCGTTGTCATGCCAGCGGGTGATGATCGGCTGGAAATGGCGATAGTCGCCGCGTTGCGGCATAGGCTCGGACATCAGGGCTCTCTCCCATCGATTGAAGGCCGGGCGATCGGTTGATCGCCCGGCATTTCACCCCAGGCAGCTAAGCCTGGGCAAACCCTTTTCCGGCCGCGGCCAGTTCCTCGATCAACTGCGCCGGGCGCCAATGCGCCCCGTGCCCGGCTTGCAGGTGCAGCAGACGCTGGCGAACCTGCTCCAGCTCCTGGGCATCCGCCCAGCTCATAGGCCCACCCTGCTCCTTGGGAAAACCGTAGCCGTTGAGATAGACCCGGTCGATGTCGGCGGCCGACTGGGCGATGCCCTCCTGGAGAATCTTCGCCCCTTCGTTGACCAGCGCCAGCAGGCAGCGCTCGAGGATCTCCTCGGGGCCGATGTCCCGGCGCTGGTAACCCAGCTCCTCGCTGACCTGCAGCACCAGCGCATCCACCTGCAGGTCATGCTCGGCCTGGCGGCTGCCGGGTTCGTAGTGGTAGTAGCCGTCGCCACTCTTCTGGCCGAAACGACCCGACTCGCACAACCGGTTGTCGATCTGCACCTCGGGCGCATCCTGGCCCACACCGTCCAGCTGCCGGGCACGCCAGCCCAGGTCGATGCCCACCACGTCATACATGCGGAACGGGCCCATGGCGAAACCGAACCCCTGCAAGGCGCCATCCACCTGATAGGGAAACGCCCCTTCCAGCAGCATCTTGCGCGCCTCGAGCACGTAGGTGTTGAGCATGCGATTGCCGATGAAGCCGAAACAGTTGCCCGCCACCACACTGACCTTGCCCATGCGCTGCCCCAGGGCCAGGGCAGCGTCGAGCACCGCAGGAGCGGTCTTGGCCGCGCGCACCACCTCCAGCAGTTTCATGATGTGGGCCGGGCTGAAGAAGTGCAGGCCCAGCACCTGTGGCGCCCGCTGGGTGACTGCGGCAATCGCGTCGATATCCAGGGCCGAGGTGTTGCTGGCAAGGATCGCCTCGGGCTTGAGGGTCGCGTCCAGCTGGCGAAAGATCTGCTGCTTGAGTTCGAGGTTTTCGTAGACCGCCTCGATCACCAGGTCCACGTCGGCGAGCTGTGGATAATCCGCCGCCGGCTTGATCCGCGCCACCCGAGCATCGGCCTCGGCCTGATCGATGCGCCCCTGGCGCACGTTGTGGGCGTAGGTGTCCGCCACCGCCGCCAGGGCCTGCTGGAGCATCTGCGGGTTGTTGTCCAGCCACAGTACCGGCAGGCCGGCATTGGCCAGGCACATGACAATGCCACGGCCCATGGTGCCGGCGCCGATCACAGCGGCGCGTTGAATATCGAAAGCTGTCTGGCTCATGTTGGCTCTCTTGTGGGCGATCCAAAGACAGCCCCCACCATAGTCAGGCCCTCATCATTTTTGAAATTTATTCCTGTGATGAGCAGCATTCAGCAGATGGATTTTCAGCCTGGCAAATGGGCCTCGCACCACGCCCGCACCGCGGCATAAGGGTAATCTTCCAGTGCCGCGAACCCGGGGATGCTCCGGGCCTTGAGCCGGGTGAACAACGGCACGCTGATACCACAGAGAAAACGGGTCAGGCGTTCCGCCCCGGGTACATCGCCGGCGTGCTGCTGGTGCCTGTGGATAAAGTGGCCACACAGCCCGTCGAAACTTTTATCCACAAGCGCGGGCAGAGCCGGCGGCTCCGGTAGCCGCGCCACCTGGCCATGGCACACCGAACAATGCCCGCAACGCTGGGGTGCCTGCCGGTCGCCGAAATACGCCGCCAGGCGGTAACCCAGGCACTGCTCAGTGGCGAACAGGTCGAGCATGGCGTGGATCCGCGCAATCTCACTACCCTCGTGGCGGGTGAAATAGCCATGCAGGTCGGCACTCAGTGCCGCCAGGTCAAAGTCCGTCTGCAACAGGCTGTAGACCTCGGTCATCTGCTTGCTTTCCAGCTCCACCCAGCCTTTTTCCTGGAAGTAATCCAGGGCCTTGACCACCCGGTTGCGCGGCGCCTGGTACTGCTCGTAGAGCGCGTCGAAATTCACCGTGGCCCAGGTCCTGGCGCGGTTTGAAGTGTTGATCACGGCCTCGACGAAGTCCCTACGCTCGCCTTCGAAACGCGCCAGCAGGGCCTCGGTTTCCAGCAGCAGCTTGAAGCGGTATTCCGCGAAATAGGCATAGCGCGGCGCGATCAGGCCCCGCAGTTCCAACTGCACCAGCAAGGTCTTGAGTGGCAGCTGGCGAATGTTGCTCTGGTCCGCCAGGGGGCCGAGCAGGAACTCCCATTGCCCGTCCGCCGCCGATGCCTGCAACTCCTCCAGCACACAACGGATGCCGCTCAATTCCGGGGTGTCGCCGTAGACGAAGTTTTCCAGCACGTTGAGGCTGTCGCGGTTGGCCAGCACCAGGCAATCCGAAGGCTGGCCATCGCGCCCGGCACGGCCGATTTCCTGGCTGTAGTTCTCGATGGACTTGGGCAGATCGAAGTGCACCACGTTGCGGATGTCGCTCTTGTCGATGCCCATGCCGAAGGCGATGGTGGCGACGATGCAGTGGCTGCGGCCCTCCATGAAGCGACGCTGGATCGACTCGCGCTGCTCGTGGGGCAGGCCGGCGTGGTAGGCCTCGGCGGCGATGCCCTGCTGGCTCAGGTGCTCGGCGATCTGCTCGGCGGTTTTCTGCAGGGTCACGTAGACAATGCTCGGCTGCCCGGCCCGGGCGCCCATCCACTGCACCAGCCGCCGACGCTTGTCGGCGCCGCGTACCGGCTCCACCAGCAGGTTGAGGTTGGGCCGGTAGAAACCGGTGGTCACCACGTCCTGCTGGGCGATGGCGAACTTGGCCTGCATGTCGGCGATCACTTTGGGGGTCGCCGTGGCCGTCAGTAGCAGGGCCTGGGGGATGTTGAACTGGCGCTGGTAGTCCGGCAGCTTCAGGTAGTCGGGGCGGAAGTTGTGGCCCCATTCCGAGATGCAGTGCGCCTCGTCCACCACCAGCAGGGAGATGGGCACCTGCTGTAGAAAATTGCGAAAGCGTTCGTTCTTCAGCCGCTCCACCGAGATCATCAAGATCTTCAGCTCCCCGGAACGAGCCCGGGCCATGACCTCATTGGCTTCATCCCGGCCCTGGGCCGAGTCGATGCTGGCAGCGGCAATGCCGTGGCGCTGGAGGAAGGCCAACTGGTCCTGCATCAACGCCAGCAGTGGCGAGACCACCAGGGTCAGGTGCGGCAGCAGCAGGGCCGGCAACTGATAGCACAGGGACTTGCCCGAGCCGGTGGGAAAGATCGCTGCCGCCGAGCGCCCGGCGAGCACCGCGCTGACCGCAGCCTCCTGGCCCGGACGAAACTGTGGATAACCGAAGACCTGTTCCAGGGTGCTGTGCATAAGGGTCACTCCTTGGACCGCTGACCTGTCTTGAAGACTAGCGGGACAGGTCGGCGGGGCCAGAAAAGGTCGAAGGAAAAGCGCTACCGGATGATACCGGGCACAAGAAGCTTCATCGGCAAGCCAGCCCCAGCGCAGGAGCCGGCTTGCCGGCAAAGGATGCCACCGCTAGCGCAAGGTCCGGCAATCGAGCCACTGCACGCCGTTGTGCTGATTGGCCTTGAGCAAGGCCGGCACCGCTTGAGCGGCCTTGGCATGGGTGTCATGGAACAGAATGATGCCCCGGCGCCAGAGCAGCATCAGTGTCTGCACCCGCTGCGCGGCCGCCTCGGCACCGACCTTCTTGCTCCAGTCCTGGGAGTCGATATTCCACAGCACCACTTGCACCCCCTGGGCCTTGAAGAACCCGGCGCTGTCACTGCGACGCTGCCCGTAGGGCGGCCGGAACAGCGGCAGGTACTCATTGGTCAACGTGCGGTTGGCCAAGTTGGCGCTGCGAATCACCGAGCTTTGCCATTCGTTCCAGGAGGAGTGGGACTTGTGCTCCCAACCATGTACGCCCACACACTGACCGTCGTACAACTCGCGCATTTTCCCTGCCGAAGACTGGCTCAGGCGCGCCTGAAACGAGTCCCCCAGGACAAAGAAAAGGCTATGCAGATCGTAGGCTCGCAGCACCTCGATCAACTGATCCGTAGGCCCGTCTCTCAGGCTCGGCCCGTCGTCGAAGGTCAGCAGAAACTGCCGGTCCGCCAGTTCGTCGCCCAGGCGCTCTGCCGGGTCCATGCGCTGGATCTCACTGCTGACGGTGGGAAACAAGGCGGCCAGGCGCAGCTGTTCATTGAGGTACTGCTGATGAAACTGCCCACTGGCCTCACCCCAGGCGCCGTAGGCCGCCTTGCTGGCGCCGGTGAAACTGGCCGCCAGTTGCCGCAGTTCCCCAAGGTTGCGGACCTGCAGACAGAAAGGCTCGCCATCACAGTCCTGGCTGGCCTGCCGGTAGTTGACCAGCAATTGCTCCCAAAAACGCTGACGCAGTTGATCCACCGACTTGCGATCAAGCTGCCGTACTCCAAGCCGCTGCTTGAGGGCCTTGTCATCCAGGGCCTCGGTGGCCAGCAGGGCTTTGCTGAACATCAGAATCTCGGCCCGCGAGGCGGTATCGAAATCTGCGGCGCTGGTCAGCGGATTCGGCCAGCCACTGCGGTCGATGGTGGCGAACACCAGCGGCCCGGCCGCCTGAGCCACCCCTGTGGTCAGACACAGCGCCAGCAACCAGGGGAAAACACGAACTCGCATACCAACCTCCATAAATGCACAACGCGCCACTGCCGGCGCGTTGTGGAGATAACTTCTGCCTGTGTGATCAGCGGTTCTGCAACCGCTCTATCGCTTTGTCGTACACCGGGTTGGCCTTCTGCTCCCGGGCCTTGCGATAGTGCTCCAGCGCCGTGGCCAATTGCCCGGCATCCTCGTAGATGCGCCCCATGTCGTAGTAGGCGCTGGCGCGTATGGTGGGCGCCGATGGGCCGCTGGCCAGGGCGATTGCCTGGAGATCGGCGGCCACGGCCTCGTCGGGGCGACTGTTCTTGCGGTTGGACAGGGCCAGGTTGCTGTAGGCCTGGGCAAAGCCTGGGTCCAGCTCGATGGCTTCGCGGTAGTAGATACCCGCACTGCCGAAGTCGCCCTTGCGGTAGGAAGCCTCGCCTTTCTGGTTGAGGCTCTTGGCATCCACCGGCCCCTCGTCCTTGGCCAGCACTTCATCGATGGGCTTGCCATTGGCCAGTAGCAGCGGGTCGAGGTTGCTCATCCGCAACTCCACTTCCTCGTTGCCTTGCAGCACCCGATCGATGTCCTGCAGTTGGCCATTGGCCGTCAGGCGAAACACTACCCAGAGGTTGCCCTGGCGGTTCTGTGGCACCCGGTAGCTGCGCATCAGCGTCGGGCCCTTATAGACAAAGACCTGGGCCTGGCTGCGGCCCAGGCGCAAGGATTCGGGATTATTGCCGTTGGTAAAATCGTGCACGGCATACACGTAGGCATCGCCCGGCACAGGCTGTTCGATGGTGAGGGTCTCCGGCCCGCGGCTGTCGGTGCTGTTCACATTCATCCGCGCCCCCGGTCCGGTGCCGGTGGCGTAATACAGCAACCGGTGGGGATAGCTCAAATGCGCATCCAGGTCTTCCCCCGGCGCACTCCAGCTCAGCACCACGCGCAGGCTTTGCGGATCCTTGAGCACCGGGCTCATGGCGTAGCTCAGCCCCTGGCACGGACACTTGGCCCGCAGGTCGGCATAGCCGAGCTTGCGGATCAGCAGCTCACTGCCCGGTGAATCGGCGACCTGCAGCGTCACTCGCCCCTGGGCGTCGGTCCGCCCGGAGGCCTGCCCCAACTGCACTTCGGCGTCGGTCAGCACGGCGTCCTTGACCACCGCGTCCAGCACCTGGAGCGACAATGACTGAGCCTGCACCGAGCTCATCAGCATCCCTAGCCACAACAACGCCGCCAGGCGGAAAAAAGCCATAACAAAATCCCTGTAGACAAAGAGCGCAGGACCTCTGCCCCACCCCAACAATCAGCGGCGAACCATACACAGTTTTAACCGCCAATGCTCGACCCGAGTCCGTGAATGCAGCCCCCGGTGACCGCCTCAACACCTTGCCACGACGCTCCCGCGCGTCCCCGCGGGTACTTGCAAGCCGAGCCTCGAATCGGCTTACACTGCCCCCCCTAGAAACGCCAAGTGAACCCCCGACCATGCAACTGGCCCCCGGCTTTCCCGACGACGCCATCATGCGCCAGCTGATGCAACTGCTGCATGAGGAAATCGGCTTGCCCGAACGCAAGACTCTTCGCCTGAACACCGCGATCAATCTCGACCTGGGTTGCGATGGCGCCGACGCTCGGCATCTATTCAGCACGCTGGAAGAGCAGTTCGGTATCGATTTTGTCGATTTCGACAGCTATCGCTACTTCCAGCCCGAAGGCTACGATGTGTCCCTCAAGCGTCGCGCCAAGGGTCGGGGAGACAAGCTCCCGCTGACCATCGGCATGCTGTACCGGGCGCTCAAGGAGCAACGCTGGGACACTCAGGAGCTGGAGAACCTCTAAGGTTCACGGCCGTAAATAAGGAAATACCGTGGACGTACTGATGGGCTTGCTCGCGGCCCTGCTCTGGGGTGGCACCGATTTTCTCGTGGGGCTCAACGTGCGCGCCGTGGGCGTGAAACGTGCGGTGTTCTTCAGCCAGAGTCTGGGGTTCACCCTGATGAGCCTGCTGCTGGTGATCTTTCCCGCTTTGCTGCTCAAGGCCATGGCCGCGCCCCTGGAGGTATGGCTGATGGGCGTGGTCGCCGCGGCCTTCACCGTCTCCGGCGCCCTGGCCCTGGGCAAGGCCTTCGCCTTGGGCAAAGCCTCCATCGTCGCGCCATTGGTGACCTCCTATGGTGTGGTCACCACCTTGCTGTCCTGGGCCAGCGGCGAGCAGATCAGCCTGCTGCAGCTCATATGCATCCTCGTGTGCGTGATCGGCGTCATCCTCTCCAGCCTGCACTCGGACCCCAAACTGCCCCACAGCACCGCCGCCGGCCGCTCGATCTTCTTCGCCCTGCTCTCGGCCGTTCTGTACGGCACCAGCTTCTGGCTACAGGGCCGCTACACCCTGCCGCAACTGGGGCCGATCAGCATGCTCTGGCTGGGTTATGCGGTGGGCAGCGGCGTAATGCTGCTGATGGTGCTGAAAGTCGCGGACGGGCTGAAGATTCCGCCACTGAAAAACTGCGGCCTGCTGGCCTCCACCAGCCTGATGAACCTGGGTGCGTTCTTCGCCTTTTCCTGGGGCGCCATGAGCGGCTCGGTGTCGGTGGTGACGGTGATCAGCACCCTGTCCGGCGGTATTGCCGCAGTGCTGGGCTACGTGTTCTTCAAGGAGCGGCTGACGGCGGTGCAAGTGACGGGCGTGGTGCTGGTGTTGCTGGGGGCGCTGGTGTTGCACTTGAAGACTTGAGGGTGTCTGGCTGGCCCAGGGGATGCCGCGCCTGCGGCTACAGCGGCGCACAAAAAAGCCGCCCCGAAGGGCGGCTTTTTCATGGCAGGTCGAGGCTTACAGCTTTGGACCGGCTGCCTTGATCGCGTCGCTCACGTCGAACTTCTTGAAGTTCTCGATGAACAGGCCGGCCAGGGCCTTGGCGGCTTCGTCGTAGGCGGCTTTGTCAGCCCAGGTGTTGCGTGGGTTGAGCAGGCCGGTTTCAACGCCCGGTACGGCTTTTGGCACGTCCAGGTTGACGATGTCCAGGTGCTCGGTCTCGGCACCGATCAGCGCGCCGCTCTGGATCGCTGCAATCACGCCACGGGTGGTGGGGATGTTGAAGCGTTTGCCCACGCCGTAGCCACCGCCGGTCCAGCCGGTGTTGACCAGGTAGACCTTGGAGCCGAAGCCACGGATGCGCTTGATCAGCAGCTCGGCGTATTCGCCGGCCGGACGCGGGAAGAACGGTGCGCCGAAGCAGGTGGAGAAGGTCGACTTGATGCCCGAGCCCGAACCCATTTCAGTCGAGCCCACCAGCGCGGTGTAGCCGGACAGGAAGTGGTAGGCGGCTTGTTCTTCGCTGAGGATCGAGACGGGCGGCAGTACGCCGGTCAGGTCGCAGGTCAGGAAGATCACGGCGTTAGGCTCGCCACCGAGGTTCTTCGGTGCGCGTTTTTCGATCAGCTCGCGCGGGTAAGCGGCGCGGCTGTTCTGGGTCAGGCTGTCGTCGGAGTAGTCGGCCTTCTTGGTAACCGGGTCGATCACCACGTTTTCCAGAACGGCACCGTGCTGGATGGCTTTCCAGATCACCGGCTCGTTCTTTTCCGACAGGTCGATGCACTTGGCATAGCAACCGCCTTCGATGTTGAACACCACGCCCACGCCCCAGCCGTGTTCGTCGTCACCGATCAGGTAACGGCTTTCGTCGGCGGACAGGGTGGTCTTGCCGGTGCCCGACAGGCCGAAGAACAGGGTCACGTCGCCGTCTTCGCCCATGTTGGCGGCGCAGTGCATCGGCAGTACGTCGGCAGCCGGCAGCAGGAAGTTCTGCACGGAGAACAGGGCTTTCTTCATCTCACCGGCGTAGCGCATGCCGGCGATCAGCACTTTCTTGGCCGCGAAGTTGAGGATCACGGTGCCATCGGAGTTGGTGCCGTCGCGCTCTGGCTCGCAGACGAAGTTCGGCGCGTTGAGGATCTGCCACTCATCCTTGCCACCGGCGTTGTAATGCTCGGGGTTGATGAACAGGCAGCGACCGAACAGGTTGTGCCAGGCGGTCTCGGTGGTCATTTTCACCGGCAGGTAGTGCGCCGGATCGGAACCTACATGCACATGGGAAACAAAACGCTCGCGCTCGCCCAGGTAGGCTTCAACGCGGTCCCACAGGGCGTCGAACTTGGCCGCCGGGAACTTGCGGTTGATCGGGCCCCAGGCGATAGCGTCCTGGGTGCTGGGCTCTTCTACGATGAAACGATCCACTGGCGAACGGCCGGTACGATGACCGGTGCGAACCACCAGAGCGCCGGTATCGGCAAGCTCGCCCTCACCGCGGTTCAGGGCTTCTTTGACCAGATCATCCACACTCAGATCGGTGTACACGGCGTTATTGGCTTGCGTCATGAGGTTCCCCGTCGGCCATTGGCCGAGTGCTCCAAACGTTTTGTAGTAGAAACTCGCGCACTACTACCGCGAAAAAAGTGCGCCGGATTATGCCAGAAAAGCCCCAAAATAGTAGGGCCCTCCCGTCAGCACGGCGTAATTCCGGCGTTTGCCAGGTGATTTACCTGCGCTGAATCGTTTTAGTGACGAGTATCTGACGGCGTGTCCACGCCCGCCCCCGCGAACAATTGCGCGATATCAGCGGCATCGAACAGGTAGCGTTCGTTGCAGAACTGGCAATCGATCTCGATGCTGCCGCCATGTTCGACCACCAGTTGCTGGGCATCTTCCAGACCCAGGCTGACCAGCGCATTGCCCGAGCGTTCCCGCGAGCAACTGCAGCGAAAACGCAGCGGCTGCACGTCGAACAGGCGCACGGCTTCTTCGTGGTACAGGCGGTGGAGCACGGTTTCGTTGTCCAGGCTCAGCAGTTCATCGGCGGTCAGGGTGCTGGCCAGTGCGGTGAGGTGCTGCCAGCTGGCGTCGCGCTCTTCCTGATCGCGCAGGCGGTCGGCGGGCAGTTGTTGCAGGAGCAGGCCTCGGGCGCTGCGGCCGTCGGCATAGAGCCAGAAACGGGTACCAGTCTGTTGCGACATGACGAAGTAGTTGGTGAAGCATTCCGCCAGGTTGGTGCCGTCCAGGTCGACGATGCCCTGGTAGCGCTGGCCATTGGTCGGGTCCACGGTCAAGGCCAGGACGCCATTGGGCATCAGGTCGGCGAGGGTGGCATCAGGGGCGATCTGCTCCGCGTCGTAACGGGCCAGGCCACGGATCTCGCGCTCGCTGGAGCACTCGATCATCAGCAGCGGCACCGGGCCTTCGGAGCGGGCCTGGAGAATCAGCAAGCCATCGAATTTCAGGGTGCCGACCAGCAACGATGCCGCCGCCATCAGTTCGCCGAGCAGCTGCGCCACCGGCTCGGGATAGGGGTGTTTGGCGAGGACTTCCGCGTAACTGCGCTCCAGCGCCACCAGCTCGCCGCGGGTGTCGCTCTCATCGAAGATGAAGCGTTGAGTGAAGTCGGTATCCGGCAAATCAGTCATAGGTCTGGGTATCTGAATGATGACAAAAAGGTGACAAGCACCGAAAATTACGGCTTTGCACCATAAGGGTGCAGTTTTTGCGGTGATTGGAGATATTTTATGAACAATCCGGGTTTGTTCCAAGCAAGGTGGAACCTCGGCAAGCTGGTTCTGTGCAATTTACTCCCTTTGGCCCTGCTGGGTTTCTGGTTGTGGCCGACCGGCCAGGCGCTCTGCACGGTCTTCGACGAATGGCTGTTCCGCCACCTCAATACCCCCCTGGCGAGTAACTCCACCTGGCTGCACATCTGGGCCGTGGCCAGCCTCCGGCCGTTCGATATCGTGGTGGGGCTGATCATGCTCGGCCTGCTGATTCGCGGTGACTGGGTGTTCAAGGCGGTGGATGTACGCCGCGCCTTCTTCGGCTTTCTGTCGATCCTGATTCTGATGGTGGTGATTCGCGCGCTGTTTTCCAAGCTGGTGGCCGTCATGAACTGGCAGCACAACAGCCCGTCCATGGTGCTGGAGGGCGCCGTGCACATGAGCGACTACTTCCCGGGCCTGGAAAAGACCTGGGAACTCAAGGACCGCTCCAGCCAGAGCTTCCCGGGCGACCATGCTTCGGTGCTACTGATCTGGGGCCTATTCATGGGGATCTTCAGCCGCAGCGTCGGCCAGTTCCTGATCGTCTGGGGCCTGACCCTGCTGTTCATGATGCCGCGCCTGGTGGCGGGCGCCCACTGGGGCCAGGACGACTACATCGGCGGTGTGCTGCTGGCGGTGATGGCCCTGGGCTGGGGCTACTACACCCCGTACGCGGCGCGGATGTCGAACTTCCTGCTGCGCCTGACCCATCCGCTGTTCAACCTGATGAGCCGGATGCCCGTGCTCTCGCGCATGAGCGTAGTGCGCGCCAGCAGCCTGCTGCGCTAAGCAGCCCTGTAGGAGCCGGCTTGCCGGCGAAGGCGTCCTCAAGGGCCCATTCGCCGGCAAGCCGGCTCCTACGCTTTCACTCGTGATTGCTGCCGTGGAACTTGAACAGGTCCCGGCGCTGTTTCTTGCTCGGCTTACCATCGGTGCTCACCCCAAGGGCACCAGCCTTGCGCTGGGCTGCGGAGGCTTCGCGCTTGGCGATGCTGGCCTCGGTTTCCGCGTACAGCCCCTGCGCTTCGGGCGCACCACGGCGGACGATGGACAGGGCCTGGACCACCACGGTGCGCTCGTCGAAACCGGTACGGATCTGGTACTCGTCCCCGACCCGTGGCTCCTTGCCCGGTTTACAACGCTCGCCCCGGTGATGCACCTTGCCGCTTTCAATCGCTGTCTTGGCCAGGGCCCGGGTCTTGTAGAAGCGCGCCGCCCACAGCCATTTATCCAGACGGACCTTGTCCTCTTCTTCCTGCTTGTGCGCCACTGGAATTCCCCTAACTGAAAAATGTCGCAACCTTACCGCCTGCAAGCGGGCTCTCATAAACCCTGCCGCTCACCTAAAATAACCCAGGTTGCGCCCTGATACGCGAGGAGTCCCTGTGACTGACTTCCCTACTTCCCTGACCTCGCCCGGCAACCGTTGCGAAGGTTGCCAACAAAGCCAACCACTGGGCTTCGATTTTTCCTTCGCCTACCAGCCCATCGTCGATCTGCGAAACCGCTCGATCTTTGCCCATGAAGCGCTGGTGCGCGGGGTCAATGGCGAAGGGGCGGGCACGGTGCTGGACCAGGTCAACGACAGCAATCGCTACCGCTTCGACCAGCGCTGCCGGACCCAGGCGATCACCCTCGCCGCGCAACTGGGAATGCAAAGCCACCTGTCGATCAACTTCATGCCCAACGCCGTGTACCGGCCGGAACTGTGCATCCGCAGCACTCTGGAAGCGGCCCGTACCCAGCGTTTTCCCCTGGACCGTCTGATTTTCGAAACACTGGAAAGCCAGCACGTAGATAACAGTCGCCATTTGACCAATATTCTGCGTGAATACCGCGAATTCGGCTTCAAGACCGCCATCGATGACTTCGGCTCGGGGTACTCGGGGCTGAACCTGCTGGCGGATTTCCAACCCGACCTGATCAAGCTCGACATGGCGCTGGTGCGCAATGTCGACCAGGATCGCGTACGCCAGGCCATCATCCGCGCGACTGTCACAATGTGTGCGGAGTTGGGGGTTACAGTCATCGCCGAAGGTATTGAAAGCGCCGGTGAACGGGACTTTCTCAGCGACTGTGGAATTTATCTGATGCAGGGCTACTGGTTCGCCAAACCTGCATTCAAAGCCCTGGCCGAGGTTCAGGCCGCGGCCTGGAACAGCTAATTGCGGATTTTCCTTATTGAAGACTTTTGACCATTTGACCGTTGTCGGTCTGCGCGAGTGGGTGGCGCTCCCGGATCTGGGGGTGGCTGGCCTGCGCGCCAAGATCGACACCGGGGCCAGCACCTCCAGCCTGCATGCCACCGAGATCGAGCCCTTCGAGCGCGACGGTGAGCAGTGGGTGCGCTTCAATGCCCACCTGGGCAGTGTGGTGCAGTTGCGTCACCGGCGCTGCGAAGCACCGCTGGTGGCGATGAAAACCATTAAAAGCTCCAACGGCCAGGCCCAGGTGCGCTACGTGATCAGCACCACCCTGGCCCTGGGCGATCGGGTGTGGCGGGTGGAGTTCACCCTCGCCTGCCGCAAGGCCATGCGCTATCGCCTGCTGCTGGGTTCCAAGGCTCTGATCGACGGCCAACTGGTGGTCAATCCGGGCATCAAGTACGTACAAGACAAACCGGTGTTCCCGGTATCCACTACCTCTGCCACAGGTGTTGCATGAAGATCGCTGTGCTGTCGCGTAACCCGCGTCTGTATTCCACTCGTCGTCTGGTCGAGGCCGGCACCGAGCGTGGCCATGAAATGGTAGTGGTCGACACCCTGCGGGCCTACATGAACATCGCCAGTCACAAGCCGCAGATCCACTACCGCGGCAAGCCCCTGGAAGGCTTCGATGCGGTGATCCCGCGGATCGGTGCCTCGGTGACCTTCTATGGCTGCGCGGTGCTGCGCCAGTTCGAGATGATGGGGGTGTTCCCCCTCAATGAGTCGGTGGCCATCGCCCGCTCCCGGGACAAGCTGCGCTCGCTGCAGTTGCTGTCGCGGCGTGGCATCGGCCTGCCGGTGACCGGCTTCGCCCATTCCCCGGACGACATTCCCGACCTGATCGAGATGGTCAACGGCGCGCCGCTGGTGATCAAGGTGCTGGAAGGCACCCAGGGCATCGGCGTGGTGCTGTGCGAAACCGCCACGGCAGCGGAATCGGTGATCGAGGCCTTCATGGGCCTGAAGCAGAACATCATGGTCCAGGAGTACATCAAGGAAGCCGGGGGCGCCGACATCCGTTGCTTCGTGGTGGGGGACAAGGTGATCGCGGCGATGAAACGCCAGGCCAAGCCGGGGGAGTTTCGCTCCAACCTGCATCGCGGCGGCAGCGCCAGCCTGATCAAGATCACTCCGGAAGAACGCATGACTGCGCTGCGGGCGGCCAAGGTCATGGGCCTGAGCGTGGCGGGGGTGGATATCCTGCGGTCCAATCACGGGCCGCTGGTAATGGAAGTCAATTCCTCGCCGGGCCTGGAGGGCATCGAGACCACCACCGGCAAGAACGTGGCGGGAATCATCATCGAGCACATCGAGAAAAATGGCGGGCCGAACATGACCCGGACCAAGGGCAAGGGCTAGGGATCGCGTGGCCGGCCTTTCGCTGGCAAGCCAGCTCCTACGGGCTATGTGCTACCTGTAGGAGCGAAGCCCTGATCAATCCGCATCACGAGGCAGCAGCAAGCCCAGCGGCAGGCGTACCCGCGCTTCCAGGCCACCATCAGGGCGGTTGCGCAGTTCGACGTTGCCACCGTGCATGGCGGCAATCCGCTTGACGATGGCCAGCCCCAGCCCGGTGCCCTTGCCGCCCCGGGCACGGTCGCCCCGGGTGAAGGGGTTGAAGATCGCTTCCAGTTCCGAGGGATCGATCCCCGCGCCACGGTCCATCACGCTGAGCACCACATAGGGCGCATTGGTGTCACCGGACACATAGGCCGCCACTTCCACTTCCGTGCCCGCATGATTCAGGGCGTTACCGATCAGGTTGTTGAGCAGGCGTTTCATCGATACCCGGCGCAGCGGGAACGGCTGGATCGGCTCCAGGCGCATGTGCACCCGTTCTTCGTTCTGGTTGTAGGGCGCCACCACTTCCTGAACCAGATCGCCCAGGTCCACCTCTTCCACCGACTCGTCGCGCCCATCGCGAATGAAGGCCAGGAACTGGTCGAGAATGGCGTCCATGTCCTCGATATCCCGCACCATGTCATCGGTCAGGTCAGTGTGATCGCCCATCAACTCCAGGGACAGGCGCAGCCGGGTCAGCGGCGTGCGCAGGTCGTGGGACACCCCCGCCAGCATCAACTCCCGTTCTCGCCCCGCCTGTTCCACGTCCTCGGCCATCTGGTTGAACGCGCGGTAGACCTCGGTCATCTCGCTGGGCGTATCACTGATGGGCAGGCGCACGCTGCGCCCCTGGCCCAGTTGCCGGGCGGCATACACCAGGCGCTTGAGGGGCTGGTTGAGCTGGCTGACGAAGATCCACGCCGAGGCGGTGGACAAGAGGCCAATGGCCAGGAACCAGCCCAGCACGCTCCAGATCTTCTGCCCCCGCAGCGGATGCGGATACAGCGGCACCTTGAGCCAGCCATCCCCCAGGCTCGGCGCCCGCACCCACAGCGCCGGCGGCGCATGCATGCGCAGGCGCACTTCGGTGTCGGCGCCCAGTTCGGCCTGCATCTGCCGCTGGTAGATCTCGCTGTAGGGCCAATGCTGCTCGCCGGCCGGTACGCCGCTGCCCACCACCTTGATCAGGCCTGCGGCCTCGGCGATCTGGTCGCGGTTGGATTCATCGGCGGCCCAGTAGGCGCGCAGGGTCAGGGCCACGCCGTGGCTGTACTGCCGGTCCACCAGCACGTCCTCGTTCATCAACAGATAAACCAGGGTCAATGCCTTGGAAAACAGCACCACGATCAGCACCAGCCACAGGGTGCGGGAGAAGAAACTCTGGGGGAACCACAGCGGGGTTTTCATAACAGCCACTACACATTTTGCAGGAGCGACTCGCGCTCGCACTGTTGCGGAATGCGAACGCCCGGGTCGTTACCGGCCCGGGCGTTGGCTCCTACAAATCACTGATCACTTGGTCGCAGTGCCATCCGGCACGAAGACATAACCTACGCCCCAGACGGTCTGGATGTAGCGCGGCTTGGAAGGATCGGGCTCGATCATCCGACGCAGGCGGGAGATCTGTACGTCAATGGAGCGCTCCAGGGCGTCCCATTCGCGACCACGGGCCAGGTTCATCAACTTGTCTCGGGTCAGCGGCTGGCGGGCATTCATCACCAGCGCCTTGAGCACCGCGAATTCACCGGTGGTGAGCATGTGCACTTCATTGCCGCGCTTGAGCTCGCGGGTGGCCAGGGACAACTCGTAGTCACCGAAGGTCACGCTTTCGTCTTCGCTGCCCGGCGCACCCGGCACCGGGGCGGACTGGCGACGCAATACGGCCTTGACCCGCGCCATCAGCTCGTCGGGGTTGAACGGCTTGGCCAGGTAATCGTCGGCGCCCAGTTCCAGGCCCTTGATGCGGCTCAGCTCGTCGCCCTTGGCGGTGAGCATGATGATCGGAATCTGGTTGTTCGCGCTGCGCAGGCGGCGGCATGCGGTCAAGCCGTCTTCGCCGGGCAGCATCAGGTCGAGTACCACCAGGTTGAACACTTCGCGACCCAGCAGGCGGTCCATTTGCTCGGTGTTCGGAACCGCGCGGGCACGGTAGCCCTTGCTGACGAAGAAACGCTCCAGCAGGCTGCTCAGCCCCGGGTCGTCGTCAACAATAAGAATTTTTTCGCCTTCAGCAGTTTGTGCAGTGCTGCTCATTGGATGCTCCTCTAATCTCGGTGCGCATTATGGCGTAGCTGCCGTTATACGCACCGTGTGCATTGTTAGCAGATTTTTCCTCTATCGCCAGCAAACCCGCTGTCGGCCTGAGGCTGGCGATCACCCCGCAACGGCTAACGCTGGGTATAATGCGCCGCCTTTTGTGTTGGGCAATATCTGATCAGTACGCCTGCGGCCGGTTTATTTTTTTACCCGGGCCGGCAGTATTTTTTCGATTTCACGGGTCAACAGGCAGCCTTTTGATCCAGGTGGCGGCGCGTGCCAGGCCGCTCAACCAGACTCGCAGGGCCTTATTTTCGTGCCCGCGGGCCTGCTTTCACAATTTGTCAGGTGGTTTTATGGACAGCATCAACAGCCGCATTGCCGAGGAACTCGGTGTACGCCCACAACAGGTCGAAGCGGCCGTCGCTCTATTGGATGAAGGCTCCACCGTGCCCTTCATCGCCCGTTACCGGAAAGAGGTCACCGGCAGCCTCGATGACACCCAGCTGCGTCATCTGGAAGAGCGCCTGCGCTACCTGCGAGAACTCGACGAACGGCGGATCAGCATCCTGGCCAGCATCGAAGAGCAAGGCAAGCTGACCCCGGAGCTGGCCCGCGACATCAAGCTGGCCGACACCAAGACCCGCCTCGAAGACCTGTACCTGCCTTATAAGCAGAAGCGCCGCACCAAGGGCCAGATCGCCCTGGAAGCCGGCCTCGGCGAACTGGCCGACGGCCTGTTCAACGACCCAAGCCTGGCTCCGGAAACCGAAGCCGCTCGCTTCGTCGACGCCGACAAAGGCGTGGCCGACGTCAAGGCCGCCCTGGAAGGCGCCAAGTACATCCTCATGGAGCGCTTCGCCGAAGACGCCAGCCTGCTGGAAAAGCTGCGCAACTTCCTCAAGCAGGAAGCCACCCTCAGCGCCCGCGTGGTGGCGGGCAAGGAAGAGGAAGGCGCCAAGTTCCGCGACTACTTCGAACACGATGAACCCCTCAAAAGCATGCCGTCGCACCGCGCCCTGGCTATTTTCCGTGGCCGCAACGAAGGCATTCTCAGCTCCGCGCTGAAAGTCGGTGACGAGCTGCCGGGCACCATGCACCCCTGCGAAGGCATGATCGGCCAGCATGTGGGCATCCAGAACCAGAACCGTGCCGCCGACAAATGGCTAGGCGAAGTGGTGCGCTGGACCTGGAAGGTCAAGCTCTACACCCACCTGGAAACCGACCTGCTGGGCGAGTTGCGCGACAACGCGGAAACCGAGGCGATCAACGTCTTCGCCCACAACCTGCACGACCTGCTGCTGGCCGCTCCGGCCGGCCCGCGCGCCACCCTGGGCCTGGACCCGGGCCTGCGCACCGGCTGCAAGGTGGCGGTGGTGGATGCCACCGGCAAGCTGCTGGATCACGCCACCGTCTACCCCCACGTGCCGCACAACAAGTGGGACCAGACCCTGGGCATCCTGGCGGCCCTGTGCGCCAAGCACTCGGTGGACCTGATCGCCATCGGCAACGGCACCGCCAGCCGCGAGACCGACAAGCTGGCGGCCGAGCTGATCAAGAAATACCCGGCCATGAAGATGACCAAGGTCATGGTCTCCGAAGCCGGCGCATCGGTGTACTCGGCCTCGGAACTGGCGGCCAAGGAATTCCCGGACCTGGACGTTTCGATTCGTGGCGCGGTGTCCATCGCCCGCCGTCTGCAGGATCCACTGGCCGAGCTGGTGAAGATCGACCCGAAATCCATCGGTGTCGGCCAGTACCAGCACGATGTCTCGCAACTGAAACTGGCCCGTGGCCTGGACGCGGTGGTGGAAGACTGCGTGAACGCCGTGGGCGTCGACGTCAACACCGCCTCCGTGGCCCTGCTGGCGCGGATCTCCGGCCTCAACGCGACCCTGGCGCAGAACATCGTCAGCCACCGCGACGAACACGGTGCCTTCAAGACCCGCGCCGCGCTGAAAAAAGTCGCCCGCCTGGGTGAAAAGACCTTCGAACAGGCCGCCGGCTTCCTGCGTGTGATGAACGGCGACAACCCGCTGGACGCTTCCGCAGTGCACCCGGAAGCCTACCCGCTGGTACAACGCATCGCCGCCGATACCGGCCGCGACATTCGCTCGCTGATCGGCGACAGCGGCTTCCTCAAGCGCCTGGACCCGAAGAAATTCACCGATGAAACCTTCGGCCTGCCCACCGTCACCGACATCCTCCAGGAACTGGACAAACCCGGCCGCGACCCGCGCCCGGAGTTCAAGACCGCCGAGTTCCAGGACGGCGTGGAAGACCTCAAGGACCTGCAGCTGGGGATGATCCTCGAAGGCGTGGTGACCAACGTCACCAATTTCGGGGCCTTCGTCGACATCGGCGTGCACCAGGATGGCCTGGTGCACATTTCCGCGCTGTCGGAGAAGTTCATCAAGGACCCACGCGAAGCGGTGAAGGCCGGTGACGTGGTGAAAGTGAAGGTCATGGAAGTCGACATTCCGCGCAAGCGCGTGGGCCTGTCGATGCGCATGGGCGACACCCCGGGCGAGAAGATCGACGGCGCCCGTGGCTCCCGCCCCGGCTCGGCGCCACGCTCGTCCCAGGGCAGCGCACCGCGCAAGGAAACCGCCGCGCCCGCCCCGAGCAACAACGCCATGGCCTCGCTGTTCGCCAACGCCAAGCAGTTGAAGAAACGCTGATGCAAATCCCTGCAGGCCTGACCGAAAGCGCCTTCAGCCAATTGCTCGGCTGCCGTCTGCAACGCCTGGAAACGGGCGAAGCGGACGTCGCCCTGGAGCTGACGCCGCAACTGCGCAATCGCGGGCAGAAGCTGCACGGCGGGGCGATCTTCAGCCTGGTGGACATTGCCATGGGGCTGGCCTGCTCCAGCACCCACGGCTTCGACCAGCAGAGCGCCACCATCGAGTGCAAGATCAACTACATCCGCGCCGTGGCCGAGGGCCAGGTGCTGTGCCGGGCCAAGGTAATCCACCCCGGCCGCCGCACCCTGGTGGTGGAAGCGGACGTGATCCAGGGCGACAAACTGGTCGCAAAAGCACAAGGCACCTTCGCGGTCCTATAGCTCCCCGTCATGAATTTGGGTTAATTTCGGCGCTGCGAAAGCGGCGTCGGAGTTTTTTGCCCGCGCTAAAGCCAGATTCAGGGATGAAGGATTGGCGTTTTCAAGCGAGTCGGCTTGACTCAAAAACCAGGCGAAAACGCCAGTTTTAACTTCACCCTTGTAGACCGTCCTGCCCACCCCCATATTGGGGCGACTGACGCGTGAAGGAATCCAACTTGAGCGAACTTCTCAACCGCCGCCTGGCCCTGCTCGGCGAGCGCGCTAACCTCTCTCTGCTCGAGCAGTGCCTGCACGGTATCGAACGTGAATGCCTGCGTGTCACCGGCGAAGGCCGCCTGGCACAGACCCCGCACCCGGAAGAACTGGGTTCCGCGCTGACCAACGAACAGATCACCACCGACTACTCCGAGTCGCTGCTGGAGTTCATCACCCCGGCCCTCAAGGACCCGGCGGACACCCTGGCCAGCCTCGACAAGATTCATCGCTTCGCCTACAGCAAGCTCGGCAACGAGTACCTGTGGAGTCCATCGATGCCGTGCCCGTTGCCGGCCGAGGAAGATATCCCCATCGCCTACTACGGCACCTCCAACATCGGTCAGCTCAAGTACGTGTACCGCAAGGGCCTGGCCCTGCGCTACGGCAAGACCATGCAGTGCATTGCCGGGATCCACTACAACTTCTCCCTGCCGGAACAGCTATGGCCGCTGCTCAAGCAGGCCGAGGGCTTTGTCGGCACCGACCGTGACTACCAGTCCTCGGCCTATATCGCGCTGATCCGCAACTTCCGTCGCTACAGCTGGCTGCTGATGTACCTGTTCGGTGCCTCACCGGCCCTGGACGCGGGTTTCCTGCGCGGCCGCTCGCACCAGTTGGAGCAGTTGGACGCCGAGACCCTGTACCTGCCCTACGCCACCAGCCTGCGCATGAGCGACCTGGGCTACCAGAGCAAGGCCCAGGCCGGCCTGACCCCTTGCTACAACGACCTGAACAGCTACACCGACAGCCTGCGCAAGGCCGTGGCCACGCCCTACGCGCCCTATGTGGAAGTCGGCACCCACAAGGATGGCGAGTGGGTGCAACTGAACACCAACATCCTGCAGATCGAAAACGAGTACTACTCCAACATCCGCCCCAAGCGCGTGACCTACACCGGCGAGCGGCCGATCCAGGCGCTGATGGCCCGGGGAATCCAGTACGTCGAAGTACGCTGCCTGGACATCAACCCGTTCCTGCCACTGGGCATCGACATCCAGGAAGCCCGCTTCCTCGACGCCTTCCTGCTGTATTGCGCACTCAACGACAGCCCGCTGTTCGAGAACAACGAGTGCGGCAATGCCACCTCGAACTTCCTCGCCGTGGTCAAGGAAGGCCGGCGCCCGGGCCTGCAGTTGCAACGCCAGGGCCAGCCGGTGGAAATGAAGGAATGGGCCGCCCAACTGCTGGAGCAGATCGCCCCTCTGGCCGCCCTGCTCGACCAGAGCCATGGCAGCGACGTGCACAGCAAGGCCCTGGACGCCCAACTGGCCAAGGTCAAGGATTCATCCCTGACCCCTTCGGCCCAGGTGCTGGCGGCCATGAGCGAGCACAAGGAGAGCTTCACCCAGTTCTCCCTGCGCCAGAGCCAGGCCCATGCCGAGTACTTCCGCAGCCAGGCCCTGAGCAAGGAAGAGCAAGCCGCGTTCGAAGAAGCGGCGCGCAAATCCCTGGAACAGCAGACCGAGCTTGAACAGAACGAGGTGGGTGATTTCGACGTGTTCGTCGGTGCCTACCAGGCCAGCATCCTGGCCATCAGCAACTGACGCTTCGCCGGCCGGCCGGCTCCTACACCCCTCCCGTAGGAGCCGGCTTGCCGGCGAACAGCACGCTGCATATTCCCCTCATAAGCTAATGCAAATAAGTTATTTATTTCTGCATTCTTAGATCATTTAGTCTCCTCCCACGCCGATCACCGGCCGCCTATGAGGAGCCTCCCATGAAATTGCATTTCCCCCTTCGCCTCCTGGCGGCCGCGTCCCTGGCCGCAGCGAGTTTCTTCGCCCAGGCGGCCGACGTCACCGTCGCCTACCAGACCACCGTCGACCCGGCCAAGGTGGCCCAAGCCGATGGCAGCTACGAAAAAGCCACTCAGGCCAAGATCAACTGGCGCAAATTCGATAACGGCGCCGACGTCATCGCCGCCATTGCTTCCGGCGATGTACAGATCGGCTACCTGGGCTCCAGCCCACTGACCGCCGCCATCACCCGCAAGGTGCCGGTACAGACCTTCCTCATCGCCACCCAGATCGGCGCCGCCGAAGCCCTGGTGGCCCGGGACGGTTCCGGGATCACCTCGCCCCAGGACCTGGTAGGCAAGAAAGTCGCCGTGCCCTTCGTTTCCACCGGCCACTACAGCCTGCTGGCAGCCCTGAAGCACTGGAACATCGACCCCTCGAAAGTGCAGATCCTCAACCTGGCGCCGCCGGCAATCATTGCTGCCTGGAAGCGCGGCGATATCGACGCCACCTACGTCTGGGACCCGGCCCTGGGCGTGGCCAAGGAAAACGGCAAGGTGCTGATCACCTCCGGTGAACTGGCCAAGTTCGGCGCACCGACTTTCGACGCCTGGATCGTGCGCAAGGATTTCGCCGAGAAGCACCCAGAGATCGTCAGCGCCTTCGCCAAGGTGACCCTGGATGCCTACGCCCAATACCGCAAGGACCCACAAGCCTGGCTGGCCAACCAGGGCAACGTCGACAAGCTGGTGAAGCTCTCCGGGGCCAAGGCCAGCGATATCCCGTTGCTGCTGCAAGGCAACGTCTACCCGCTGGCCGCCGACCAGGTGGTCAGCCTCGGCGCCCCGACCACCAAGGCCATCACCGACACCGCCGTGTTCCTCAAGGAACAAGGCAAAGTCGAAGCGGTGCTGCCGGACTACGCCCCCTACGTCAGCGCCAAGTTCATCCCTGAATAACCCGCGTCAGGACAGGAGATAGCCGTCATGGCCTTGCTACAACTGGAGCGCATCAGCGCACAGTACCCCGGCGCCGCCGAACCGGTGCTGGCGGATATTTCCCTGACCCTGGGGCCACAGCAACTGCTGGTCGCCCTGGGCCCTTCCGGCAGCGGCAAGACCTCGCTGCTGAACCTGATTGCCGGCTTCGTCGACCCCAGCGCCGGGCGCATCAGCCTCGACGGCGTGCCGGTCAAGGGCCCCAGCGCCGAGCGTGGCGTGGTGTTCCAGGACGATGCCTTGCTGCCCTGGCAGGACGTGCTGGGCAACGTCGCCTTCGGCCTGGAACTGGCCGGCGTGGCCCGCGACAAGCGCGAAGCTCGGGCTCGGGAAATGCTTGCCCTAGTGGACCTGGCCGGCTTCGACAAGCGCCGCATCTGGCAGCTCTCCGGTGGCCAGAAGCAGCGCGTGGGCCTGGCCCGCGCCCTGGCGGCCGACCCGCGGGTGCTGCTGATGGACGAACCCTTCGGTGCCCTGGATGCCTTTACCCGTGAGCAGATGCAGGAGCTATTGCTGCAAGTCTGGCGGCGCACCGCCAAGCCGGTGTTCCTGATTACCCACGACATCGAGGAAGCGGTATTCCTGGCCACCGACCTGATTCTCCTGGCGCCCAACCCGGGGCAGATCGTCGAGCGCCTGAACCTGGACTTCGGCCAGCGCTACGCCGCCGGCGAATCGGCCCGGGCGATCAAGTCCGACCCGTTGTTCATCGAAACCCGCGAACACGTGCTGGCCCGGGTGTTCTCCCAGCGCAGCGCCACCCCGCAACAGGAGCGCCCATGAGCAGCTACGAGATTCCCGCCACCGCCACCGGCGATACCAACCCCAAAGCACCACACATCGCGCGCCGCAGCCTGAGCACCCGCTGGATCAGCGTGCTGACTCTGATCACCCTGCTGGCCCTGTGGTGGGCCGTCACCGCCAGTGGCCTGATCGAACCACTGTTCCTGCCGCCACCGGCCGCCGTGCTGCAAAAAGGCTGGTTGCTGGCCACCAGCGGCTACATGGATTCCACCCTCTGGCAGCACCTGGCGGCGAGCCTGCAACGCATCGGCCTGGCCCTGGGCTGTGCCGTGCTGACGGCGATTCCGGTGGGCATCGCCATTGGCGCCAACCGCATCGCCCGTGGCGTGCTCGACCCTTTGATCGAGTTCTACCGGCCGATTCCGCCCCTGGCCTACCTGCCGCTGATCGTCATCTGGTGCGGCATTGGCGAGCTGTCCAAGGTGCTGCTGATCTACCTGGCCATCTTCGCCCCGATTGCCATCGCCACCGCCACCGGCGTGCGCACCGTGGACCCGGCGAAGCTGCGGGCCGCCCAGTCCCTGGGGGCTACCCGGGCCCAGCTGATTCGCCATGTGATCCTGCCCAGCGCCCTGCCGGACATCCTCACCGGCGTGCGCATCGGCCTGGGCGTAGGCTGGTCGACCCTGGTGGCGGCGGAGCTGATTGCCGCCACCAGCGGCCTGGGTTTCATGGTGCAGTCCGCCGCGCAATTCCTGGTCACCGATGTGGTGGTGCTGGGGATCCTGGTGATTGCCCTGATCGCCTTTGCCATGGAGATGGGCCTGCGCGCCCTGCAGCGCAAGCTGGTGCCCTGGCATGGCCAGAGCCACTGACCTGTTTGCGTCGCCTGCCCCGCGCGCGGTTCACCTGTAGCCGCTGCCGAGCCCCAGCGAGGCTGCGACCGAGCGCGCAGCGCTCGCAGCGATCGACCCGGACGACCGCGCTGCAAGGATTTGCGTCTGCTGCGCAGACGTTCGCAGCCTCGCCAAGGCTCGGCAGGGGCTACAAGAGCCGTGCATGCCAGCGATTTCAAGATTGATGCAGATAAACCGAATCCGACCACGCCGACGTCCGGCGCCGTACAAGAGAACGACCATGAGCCTGACCATCACTCCTCTAAGCTTCGCCCTCGGCGCCCAGATCACTGGCATCGATATCAGCCAGCCCTTGAGCATCGAACATCGTGACGCCATCGAGCAGGCGCTGCTCAAGCACCAGGTGCTGTTCTTTCGCAACCAGCCGGTCACCCCGCAGCAGCAGGCGCGTTTCGCCGCCTGCTTCGGCGACCTGCACATCCACCCGATCTACCCCAATGTGCCGGAACAGCCAGAGATCCTGATCCTCGACACCGCCGAAACCGACGTGCGCGACAACGCCATCTGGCACACCGACGTAACCTTCCTGCCGACCCCGGCCCTGGGCGCGGTGCTCAGCGCCAAGCTGTTGCCGGAGTTCGGCGGCGATACCCTGTGGGCCAGCGGCATTGCCGCCTACGAGGCGCTGTCAGAGCCCATGAAGAATCTGCTGCAGGGCCTGACCGCGACCCACGACTTCACCAAGTCCTTCCCTCTGGAGCGCTTCGGCAACACCCCCGAGGACCTGGCGCGCTGGGAAGAAACCCGGCGCAAGAACCCGCCGCTGTCGCACCCGGTGATCCGCACGCACCCGGTGAGCGGGCGCAAGTCGCTGTTCGTCAACGACGGCTTCACCACCCGGATCAACGAGCTGTCGGAGAGCGAAAGCGCAGCCATCCTGCAACTGCTGTTCGCCCACGCCACCCGCCCGGAATTCACCATCCGCTGGCGCTGGCAGGAGAACGACATTGCCTTCTGGGACAACCGCGTAACCCAGCACTATGCGGTGGACGACTACCGTCCACAGCGCCGGGTGATGCAGCGCGCGACCATTCTTGGGGATGTGCCGTTCTTGCGCTGAAACGCGGGGATACAGCAAACCCCGGCCGCGCTGCATGAGCGGGGCCGGGGCCACTGGCTATTTGACGCCGGCGGGGGCTTTCTTCTTGCGATTGCCGATATGGATCGCCTGGCCATTCACGGCCAGCGCGGCTTCATGCAGGGCTTCGGAGAGGGTCGGATGGGAGAACACCATCATCCCCAGGTCCTCGGCGCTGGTGCCGAACTCCATGCCGATGGCCCCTTCCTGAACCAGCTCCGCCGCGCCCGGCCCGATCACATGCACGCCCAGCACGCGGTCGGTGCCTGCATCGGCAATCACCTTGACCAGCCCGGCGGTGTCGTTGGCCGCCATGGCCCGGCTACTGGCAGCGAACGGGAAGGTGCCGATGTTCAACTCGACGCCCTCGGCCTTGAGGGCCTGCTCGGTCTGGCCGACCCAGGCGATTTCCGGGTGGGTGTAGATCACTGAGGGGATCAGATCGTAGTTCAACGGGTGCCGATGCCCGGCAATCCCCTCGGCCACCATCACCCCCTCTTCAGAAGCCTTGTGCGCCAGCATCGGGCCGCGTACCACGTCACCAATGGCGAACACCCCCGGGACGCTGGTGCAGCACTGGCCATCGACGTGGATAAAACCGCGTTCGTCCAGGTGCACGCCGCTGTCGGCGGCCAGCAGATCGGTGGTCAGGGGGCGGCGACCGACGGCGACGATCAGCCGGTCGAACACCTGCTGCTTGTCCTCGCCGGCCTCACTGAGGCTGACCTTGACGCTGTCGCCCTGCACTTCGCAGGCCGTCACCCGGGCGCCCAGGCGGATATCCAGGCCCTGCTTGCCGAGGATCTTCTGCGCCTCCTTGGCGATCTGCGCATCCACCGCCGGGAGGAAGCTGTCGAGGGCTTCCAGCACCGTGACTTGAGCCCCCAGGCGTGCCCAGACCGACCCCAGTTCCAGGCCGATGACGCCGGCACCGATCACCCCGAGGCGCTTGGGCACCTGGGTGAATTCCAGGGCGCCGGTGGAGTCCACTATCACCTCGCCGGCCAGGGGCGCCGCGGGAATGTCGATCGGCCGCGAGCCGGGAGCCAGGATGATATTGCCGGCGCTGATGCGTTGCGTGCTGCCATCGGCGGCGGTGACTTCCACTTCCTTGTTGGCCAGCAGCTTGCCGTGACCTTCCAGCAGGGCCACGCCATTGGCCTTGAACAGCGAGGCAATGCCGCCGTTGAAATTGCGCACCACGTTGTCCTTGCGCGCCAGCATGGCCGGCACATCCATCTGCGGATTGCTGATGCCGATGCCGTGCACTTCGAATCCGTTGCGCGCTTCGTAGTAGTGGTGGGAACTGTCCAGCAGCGCCTTGGAGGGAATGCAGCCAACGTTCAGGCACGTCCCGCCCAGGGCGGTCTTGCCATCCTTGCCCTTGTAGCGCTCGATGCAGACTGTCTTGAGCCCCAGTTGCGCGGCCCGGATGGCGGCGACATAGCCGCCGGGACCCGCACCAATAACGATCACATCGTAACTTTCACTCATAGGTTGCCGTCCTTTGCACAGACAAACTCGACCACGGCCTCCATGGTCGCGCTGTCCTTGAGAATTTTCAGATGGCCCAACCCGCGAGTCTGCAAGACCCGCCGGTGTCGCAAGCCTTCGGCGAAGGATTGCAGGTCATCTGCCGGGACTTCCTGGTCCTGCTGGTCATGCACCAGCAGCACCGGGACCTCCACCTGGCGCCCATAACGGCTGACCGCCAGGCTGGCCATGTCCTTCTGATAGCGTTGCTCAACCAGAAGTTGCATGCGTTGCCTGACGTCATCGTTGATCCACAAAAATGCGGCAAAGCGCCGGACCACGTTTTCGATATCGGCCGGCGCGGCCACCAGGACCGCCCGCTGGAAACCCTTGCCGACCGGCGTGCTCAAGGCATACCCGGCGGCAGCGCCGCCCAGGGAGTGACCAATCACGGTGTCGAAGGGCCCCAGTTGCTTTTGCACCTGGTCGAGCATGCTGACGAAGGTCGGCAGCGAGGCCTGCCGACCGCCGCTGCCACCATGGCCGATGCAGTCGAAGGAGAGGACCTCGCAGCCCTCCTCCAGCAACAGCGGGATCAGGTATTGCCACTGGGTGCTGGCGCCACTCCAACCGTGCACCAGCACCACCCGGCGCCGGACCTGCGGTGGAGTCCAGCGAAAGCAGCGCAGGCGCCCCTGGTCGGTTTCCAGGTCCTGCACCGTGGCGCTGGGCAAGGTCTGCGGAAAATGCTGGCGCAGCCGTTGTGGCGTCGTGAACATCTTCAGCGCCCGTGCTGCAGCGCGCTGGGGAAAAAGCCGCGACTCGATCCAGAAGCTGCAGCGAAGCAGCCCCAGAATCGCGTTGTAAATGCCCTTGAAGAGCATCTTCCTGAAGCTGTTGCGCCGGCCCCTGGCAGGTGCCGGCCTTGGCTCTTGGGTCGCCATCTTCCTTCCTCATCGACTACAGAATTCAAGCGCTGGGTTACAGCTTCACCATGTTGAAGTCCAGCTTGCTCACGCCGCATTCCGGGCAGGTCCAATCCTCGGCAATGTCGTCCCAGGCGGTGCCCGGAGGCACCCCCGAATCCGGATCGCCAAGGCGTTGATCGTAGATCCAGCCACAGATCAGGCACATCCACAGGCCGGACTCGGCCACAGCGTTTTCAGCGTAGGTGCTCATGGGTGGTCAACCATCATCAAAGGGTTATGCGTTGTTCTCATGCGCTGGCCTGGGCCACTTCGGCCACCTTGACGTTCTCCACGAGGAACTGCGCCACCTGCTCCAGTACCGCGGCATCGGAGAGGATCCGCACATGCCCGAGCCCGGACACCGGCTCCAGCTTGGCCCATGGCATCAGCGTGGTGATCTGCTGCGCTTCGCAGAACGGCACGATCGGGTCGTTGAGGTCATGCAGCACCAGGGTTGGCAGTTGCAGGGCGTTGCCCAGCGCCGGGATATCCCAGTGCTCCACCGGCACGCCGTTGCGCTTCCACAGTTCCCGGTGCATGGCCTGGACCACCGCCGGCTTGAGCTTCAGGTAGCCGTTGGCCCAGCGCTGGATCACCACCGGCAGGTTGGCCGGCGAGCCCAGCAGGCACAGGGCCTTGATCCGATGAGTCTCGGCCAGTTCGGCCAGGGCTCCGGTGGCAGCGATCCCGCCCAGGGAATGGGCAACGATCCCCACCACGTCGCCGAGGGCGACAATCGCCGCTTTCACCGCGTCCTTGAACTCGGTCATGGTGCTGAGCGAGCCCGGCGAGATGCCGTGGGCCGGCGCATCGAAGGTCGCGACCTTGAAGCCCTGGCGCTGCAGGACCCGGGTGAAGGAATACAGGCTGCGGCTGTCCGCACCCCAGCCATGGACCAGCAGGATGGTCTGGTTGCCCGTGCCCCACTGATAGCCATGGGGAACGCCGGGGATACCCTTGATATGGAAACGCTGGGCGCCCAGGGGGCTCATTTCCTTGTCCGGCTGCTTGATGTATTCCCGGGTGTAGCCGAACAGGTCGGTGGCCTTGGCCCCGGCGGTCTCCAGCGACACCGATCCCAGCACGCCCATGTAGCTGCGCAGCATCTGCTGCTTCATGGTCAACGGGCCGTTGGCCGCCCTGGCTCCGGGGATGCTCGGGTCACCGGCCGCCTGGGCCGGCTGGTCGAAGGACTCATAGAAGCCGTTCACCGGGTCGTACAGGTGGCAGCTACGCGCCACGTGCCATACGTCCTGCACGGTCATGGGCTTTTCCCGGACCATGCCGGGGAAGGCCGTCTTCAACGCGGCCTGGGCTTCGGGCAGGTTGTAGTGGGGAATGATCGGCGCCACATGGTGCGCGGTGTGCACCGAAATGTAGTGGGTCAGGAACAGCAGCCACTTGGGGTACATGTAGTCGGTGGTCAGCAGCAGGCGGCTGCTGTTGAAGCTCCAGTGTTCCTTGGTGAGGAACGGGGTCTCGTCGCTGATGTGGTGCATCATGGTGGTCAGGCTGAACCAGGCATGGGTCGCCAGCCACGGGGCGATGAAGTACAGGAACAGACCGGTGAAGCCGGTGAAGTAGACCAGGGTCGGCAGGTAGATCAGTGCAGCCACCACCATGAACAGGATCGAGCGACGCACTTCGTTGCGCGCTTCGAGCTTGTGGAACATCGACGGACGGAAGCCCGAGTGACGCTGGTAGTTGACCGTGCCCAGCCAGAACAACCAGGTGCGGGTGCTGCTGTAGACCAGCTTGTCCCACCAGGGCATGGCGTCATATTGCACGCGCAGCACCGGGCGCCAGTCGACGTCCATTTCCAGGTTGTTGGTGTTGGCGTGGTGCATGTTGTGCATGTGGCGCCAGCCGTGGAACGGGTACAGCAACGGCAGCAGCGCGATGTGCCCGAGGATGTGGTTGAAGCTGCGGTTGCGCGAGAACGAGTTGTGCCCGCAATCGTGAGCGACACAGAACAGGCCCCAGCCGCCCAGGCCCGCCACCAGCCACAGCGGCAGGTAGAACATCCAGTGCACGTGGGCGACCGCCACGATGGCACCGATGTAGAGCATGTAGCTGACGACGAAGCTGAGCATCCCGCGCCATACCCGCGGCTGATACAGGTGCTTGGGGATTGCGTCGGTCAGACGCAGCCCCTCGATCTCCTGAGAGCGTCGGAGCAGGTCATTGAATTTATCGTTTTTTTGCGAGGGCATCTGTGCAATGGCCATGGCCAAACTCCTGCGAAGTCAAACTTCGGATGTGGTCAGTTCATTGGCCAGGTATTTGGACAGGTCATCGATGCTGGAGTATTCGAACAGCAGGGCCGGCGACAGGCGCTGCTCCATGAACTTCTCCAGGTCACCGGCCACCTTCACCGCTACCAGCGAATCGAGGCCATAGGACTCGAAGCTGCGGGCGGTATCGACCTGGGAAGGGTCGATCTTCAAGAGCGCGCCCATCTTCTGCACCAGCCAATGCTTGATGCTGTCCTCGTTGAGTTCGACCGCCGCCTGTTTTTTCTCTGAGAAGCTCAGAGTGCTCAGCAAATTGGAGATGAAATTGGACATAGGATCTTCCTTGATGAGTGAGGTGGTTAATACGATCAGCCGATTGGGCGTTTCAGGACGAGGCCTGGCGCTTGCGGACTTTGTCGATCATTGCCTGGGACGGGGAACGCAGGTCTGAGACCAGTCTCAGCTTGCCCATTAACGCCAGTGTCCAGCCCGACAGGTCGGGCTCCCACCAGTGCACGCCATGCCGGTACCAGGCAGGGAATGCGTGGTGATTGTTTTGCAGCCCCTCGCCAAAGGTGAGGAAGGCCACGATCCAGTTGTTGGTGCTCTGGTCGTGGGTCACGAACGGGCGAGCGCCGTAGCGGTGGCAGATGGAGCCCACACACCAGGCCGCCTGGTTGGCGACGAAGATCCGCGCCAGGCCGCCGAAGATCAGGCCGCTCCAGGCACCGGACCAGCTCTGGCTGACCAGCCCGCCGATCACCCCTGGCAGGATTACCCCCAGGGCCACCCAGAACAGGTAGGTCTGGTTGTAGAAGAACAGCCGGCGGTCACGCAGGATGTCCGGGGCGAAGAAGTTCCAGCTCGACATGTCCGGGGCCAGCATCCACGGCATGTGTGCATGCCACAGCCCCTTGGCCCGTTGCCAGCGGCTCTGGCCCATGAGGTTGGGGGAATGCGGGTCACCGTGCTGGTCGCTGTAGGTGTGGTGCCGACGATGGGTGGTGACCCAGAACAGGATCGGCCCCTGGGCCGCCATGCAACCGGCGATCAGCATCAGGCTGCTCATCAGCCGCGAGGTCTTGAACGCACGATGGGCCAGGTAACGGTGGTAGCCCATGGAAACCCCGAACATCTGCACCGCGTAGAACACCGCGAAGAGGATGAAATCCAGGGCATGGACCTGGCCGGTGAACCAAAGCCGGATGGCCTCGAAGGTCCCGAACAGGGGCACCAGCATGACTGCCAGCGCGATCCGCGCCTTGGTCCTGGCCGCACCCGGGCTCAGCTGAGCAACCCCGCCGACCTCTGGTGTCGCTGTGTTGGTGAGTATCTCGTCCATGAATAGCTTCCTGTGAGGTAAGGACCGGCAATCAGCTTTCTGAAGGTTCTGCAGCCACGGCCGGGCCGGGCCGTTTGACATCCCAGGCCAGGCCGCAGAGGGCGAGCAGTTCGATGAACAGACCGCCTATATCCAACTGCCAGGGTTTCAGCCCGGCATGGGCCAGCGCCGGGAAGGCGTGGTGGTTGTTGTGCCAACCGCCCCCTACCGTCGGAATCGCCAGCCAGAACACGTTGCGGCTGGTGTCCCGGGTCTTGTGGTCGCGGCCGCCCACCCGGTGGGCAAAGGAGTTGATGCACCAGGTGGCGTGGTCCACCAGGAAGATCCGCACGAAGCCGCCCCACAGCAGGCCGCTGAGCGCGCCCTCCCAGCTGCGGGTTATCAGCCCGCATGCCAGGCTGGGCAGCAGCAGGCCGAGGATGATCCACAGGTAGTAGCGCTGGTTGATCTGCATGATCAGTCGATCGCGCAGCAGGTCCGGCACGAACTGGCTCCAGTTCTGCTTGCGCAGGCTGAACAGCCAGCCCAGGTGAGCGTGCCACCAGCCCTGGATATTGCCGATAAAACCCGCCTTGAGCGGGCGCGGCGAATGCGGGTCGCCTTCCTTGTCGGTGAAGGCGTGGTGCTGGCGATGGGTCGCCGCCCAGAACAGGATCGGGCCCTGGGCCGCCATCGAACCGGCGATGCCGAAGAATGCGGTGATCACCGGGCCGGCCTTGAACGCATGGTGGGAAAAGAACCGGTGCATGCCCACTTCCACTCCCAGGGCGGTCAGCAGGTACATGCTGGCCAGCGCGCCGATTTCCAGCCAGCCGATGCCCTGATGCCAGGCCAGCACCAGGGCCACCACAGTGCCCACTGCCGGAGTGGCGACCGTCAGCCAGGCCAATTGCCGCTCGCGCTGGCCGGTGCGGTCGATATGAGGATTCATGGCCGTCATGACAGGGCATCCGTAGCAGTTTTAAGGGTAGGTGCCGCAGCCGCGCGACTGGCGCCATAGCGCGCCAGCGTGTCGTTGAGCAGGGCCTTGCGGGTGGCCTGGCGCTGGACCTTGCCACTGGTGGTCAGTGGAATGCCGCCCATGGGCGCCAGGTGGATGCGCGCCGGGGCCACGCCGAACTGGCTGACCAGCGCACTGGTGATCACCTGGCGCAGCTGTTCCTGCTGGGCTTCATCGAGTTTCTCGCTGCGCTTGACCTCGGCCACGATCGCCAGTTGTTCCTGCTGGCCGTTATCGATGCCCACCGCCACGCAGCCGTTGCTGCGGATGCGCGGATCGGCGCTTTCCACCGCCAGCTCCAGGTCCTGGGGATACAGGTTGCGCCCGGCAATGATGATCAGGTCCTTGAGGCGCCCGGTGACGAACAGCTCATCGCGGTGCAGCGCACCAAGATCGCCGGTGCGCATGAAACGTCCATGGATGCCCGGCAGGCTGGCGCGAAACACCTGCTGGCTCAGCGCTTCCTTGCCCCAGTAGCCGGCGCCCACGTTGTCGCCCTGGACCCAGATCTCGCCGATCTGGCCGTCGGCCACCGGTTGCAGGCTGACAGGGTCGACAATCGCCACACGCAGCCCCGGGGCGACCCTGCCGCTACTGACCAGCGGCAGGGCCCGGGCATCCTCGGCATCGACGATGGCCAGGGAGCCACTGGCCAGTTGCTCCCGATCCACCTGGGTAGTGAACGCCGGCTCATCGTGGCGCTTGCCCGAGACCAGTACGGTGGCCTCGGCCAACCCGTAGCAGGGGCCCAGGGCCGCCGGGTTGAAGCCGGCGGCGGCAAAACGTTCGGAGAAGCGCGCCAGGGTGCTCTGGCGCACCGGCTCGGCCCCGCAATAGATAGCCTTGAGCTTGCTCAGGTCGAGTTCTGCCAGTTCCTCGTCGGTGATGTTTTCAACGCACAGATCGAAGGCGAAGTTGGGCGCGATGGTGACGTCGGCGCCGTACCTGGACACCGCATCCAGCCAGCGCAGCGGCCGCTGGACAAAGTGCCCGGGGCTGATGAGCACGGTAGGGAAGGCATCGAAGATCGGCTGCAGTATTGCGCCCATCAGGCCCATGTCGTGATAGGGCGGCAGCCAGCTGCAACCCACGCGATTCCTGGCCGGGCCCATCCACTGGCTGGCACTGCGGCAATTACTGTAGAGGTTGTCGTGGGTCAGCATCACGCCCTTGGGCGCCGAGGTGGAGCCCGAGGTGTATTGCAGCAGGGCCAGTTGGCCGTGGGCGAGCGCCTGCGCGCGCCAGGCTGAATCCGCCTCGGCCAGCTGCTGCGGGTCAACCCACTGGGGCGCGGGCAAATCCCCCTGGAGCAGAGCGTTGACCCGCTCCTGGGACCGCATGAAGCGTGAGCTGGTGAGCACCAGTTGCGGATGAGCATCAGCGCAGATCAATGCCAGCCGCTCCAGCCCCCGGGTCCCCACTGGGGGAAAGGCCGGGATCGCCACGGCACCCGCCAGCAGCAGGCCGAACAGTGAAACGATGTAGTCGATACCGGTCTCGAACAGCATCAGCACCCGTTTTTCACGGGGCTCGAAGATCTGCAGCGCGGCGGCCAATCGTTGACTACGCTTCCACAGTTCGGCGTAGCTGATCGCCTCCTCCTCCCGCTCGCCATCGAGCAGATGGATGAAGGCAATGGCATCAGGTTGCCGCCATGCGCGATAGGCCAGTACTTCGGTAACCGAACTTAAACATTCGATGCCCGGGACTTCGGCCAACGGCAGATCATCAACTGCTACATGCGCTGAGATGGCTGGATTGACATCATTAAGATAATCACGAGGCACGGCGTAGTTCATTCAAAATCCTTTTTAAATGGAGAGCCATATATAGACCTAAAGGTCGTTTATTATTTTCAGCGCTAAGGAACCGAACAAACGCCCCTAAGGAAGGGGAGCTCTTACTAGGCAGTAGACAAAGATGTCATTTTATTGACAGAACAACGCATTCACTTGATGAATGCATATTTTTTTATGTCCCACAGGGAATAGCGTGGGCAAGAAAGTGAAATCTGGATGCGTTGAGAAGTCTGCCACCAGCTTGTATATTTTGCTAATGCACAAATGGACACTTACAGGGAGAAAATGGACATGGATGTGCTCACGCTTATTGCGCTGGAAGGTGCCATGGGATCGAGTGTCGCGATCACCCTGGATGTGCTGCGAACAGCGAACCAGGTCGCCGAAGTCATGGGCCGGCCAACCATCACCTGGAAGATCATCGGCAGCAGCGAATCGGTTCGCATGCGCAACGGCATGCGCCTGGATGCCCAGCCACTGGACAAGGTCCAGGCCATCGAAGGCAGCATGCTGGTGATCCCGGGACTGGGGCTGGAAAACACCCAGGAGCTGGATTTCTTTGGCTGTCGCCGGGAAAAAAGGCAGCCGGGGCTCAGCCTGTCCAGCGAACTGATCACCCGGCTCGGGCATGCCGATATCCGCAAGCTCAGCCAGCTGGTGCATGACCATCACCGCCGCGGGCAGCAGACGGCGGCGTCCTGTTCAGCGGTTTTCGTCCTGGGTGAGGCGGGGGTTCTGGAGGGGCATACGGTCACCACTCACTGGCAACTGTATGAAACTTTCAAAGCGCGTTATCCCGAAGCGATACTCGACACAAAACGCATGCTTATTCATGACGGAAATATGATTACAGCAGGCGCCGGCATGTCGCAAATGGATCTAATGCTCTACATATTGCGTAATAAGATGGGCAATCAGATTGCTGAATTGACCATGCGTTATCTATTGATAGATGGTCGACCGGCGCAATATCACTACATGGCCCTTTCCAACTTGCAAACGGAAAACCGTGAAGTTTTGTTAATGGAAAAGTTCATCGAGGATTGCCTGCCCAACGTCCCGCCACTGAGCAGCATTGCCGAACATTTGCGTATAACCGAGAAGACCTTATCCCGCAGAATTCGTAGCGCCACGGGAAAACCGCCCATGGCCTTCATCCAGAAAGTTCGCCTGCAACATGTGCAAAGCTTATTGGAGACCACCAATATGAGCATTGAAGAAGTTGCCTTCAAAGTGGGCTATGCCGATTCCACCGCTCTACGCCGCCTGATGTGGAAAAACATGGGCTGCACCCCCAGCCAGTTGCGCAAGACCCGCTCCGGGCCGCCGATCATGTAGGCACCGGCTGCTTATCACTTCTCCTCCTCGGCTGTGCCTGGCGCGGCCGGGGGTACCTTGCACAACGGCACCAGCAATAACGCCACCACGAACATCATCGCCATCAGGCGGAACACATCGCCAAAAGCCAGGGTCAGCGCTTCACGCCCCACCAGGCGGCCGAGAATGCCCTGAGCCATCAGGAAAGCGTGGCTGGCATCCGGTGTATCGGCGGCAATCCTCAACGCCAGTTGGCCCATGAGTTCCTGGGCGGCGACCGCCTTGCTCCCCAGCGACTCGGACAGGCGCAGGACCTGAGTCCGGGCATCGTCCTGCAGCCAGGTGTTGACCGTAGCAATACCAATGGCGCCACCCAGGTTGCGCATCAGGTTGAACAACCCGGAGGCCTGGCGCAGTTCAACCCCCTGGAACGAGCTCAAGGCCATGTTCACGCTCGGCACGATGCACAGCATCAGGAACAGCCCACGCGCTACCTGCGGCACCAGCAACTCATCGAACCCCCAGTTGGAGGTGACCCGGGAAGTCAGCCACAGGCTCAACGCCAGGCCGAGGAAACCCACCGAGATGATCAGGCGCCGATCAACTTTTTCCGAGGCCCGGGCAGCAATAATCGTACTGACCAACTGCCCGATGCCCACGACAAAAACCGTGGTGCCGATTTCCAGGCTATCGAAGCCACGCACCCGGCCAAGAAACACCGGCACCAGGTAGGTCGACGAATAAAGGCCAAAACCGATCACCAGGTTCAACAGGCAGGCAATGGAAAACGTGCGGTCGCGAAACGGCAACAGGGACACGATCGGGTTGTTCGAATACAACGAGCGCTCGATGAACAAACCAAAGGACACAAGGGACACCCAGGCCGCAATGACGATCCCGGTATCGCTGAACCAGTCCTTGCGCGGCCCCTCCTCCAGCACGTATTCAAAACACCCCAGGGCCAGGGCCATGGCGACGAAATGCAGCCAGTCGATACGCCGCAGCATGGACAGGTCCGGGCGATCCACATCGATCAGCAACGCCGCGCCGATGCAGATCACCAGCCCCGGCAGCACGTTGATGAAGAAGATCCAGCGCCAGTCCAGGTAGAAGGTCACCAGGCCGCCCACCGTGGGGCCCAGGGTCGGCGCCAGCACCGCGGTCATGCCAAGGATTGCCGGGACCATCGCCCGCTGCTTGCCTTCGAACAACACGAACCCCACGGCGAATACCGTGGGCACCATCGCCCCGCCGGCAAAGCCTTGCAGGGCCCGCAGCACGATCATCGACTCGATGTTCCAGGCCATGCCGCAACCCACGCTGAACAGGGTGAAGAACGCCGCGCTGGCAGCGAACAGCCAGCGGGTCGAAATCGCCTGGGCGAGAAACGCCGAGAAGGGAATCATGATCAGTTCGGCAATCAGATAGGCGGTCTGCACCCAGCTCACTTCATCAGGGCCGGCGCTGAGACCGGCCTGCACGTCGTTGAGCGAGGCCGCCACGATCTGGATGTCGATCAGCGCCATGAACATGCCGAACGCCATGATCGTGAAGACCAGAAACTTGCGCTTGGTGGACTGTTGGCCGGGCTGAGCACCCGCTTCGGAGAGGTCAGTTGCGCTTGTCGTCACGGTAGGTACTTCCCTGTAGTATTGCGACCGACATGTGAATATTATGATCGTAATTCAAAACAGCATGGAGCTTCAACATGGAGCAGAGCACCCAGACTCAGAACGCCATCCTGCAAGCCGCCCAAGAGTCCGAGAAGCCGCGCAAGCGTTCCAAGCGCCCACTGATCGCCGGCGCTATCGCCCTGACATTGGTGGCGGTCGGGGTTGGCTGGGTGCTGATGGCGCCGTCGACGCAGGCCACGGATGATGCCTACATCGCCGCCGATGCGACCTCCGTCGCGCCGCGGGTCCATGGCCTGGTGACCGAGGTGCTGGTCAAGGATCACCAGAACGTCACCGCCGGGCAGCCCCTGGTGCGCATCAACAGCGAAGAGTTCGACAGCCGGGTATCCCTGGCCGAAGGCGATCTGGCGGACAACCAGGCCCAGGTCGCCCTGGCCGAGGCCGCGCTGACCATCCAGGACGCCGAGCAGCGCCTGGCCAGTGCCCGCGTGCAGGCGGCGCGCACCTCGATCCGCACCAACCAGGCCGAATCCAAGCGTGCCGGTGCGGAGCGCAATCGCTTCGATACCCTGGTCACCACCGGCGCCGTGGCACGCAATGAGGTGGAGAAATACAGCACCCAGGCCATCTCCGCCGAACAAGGCCTGGCCTATGCCCAGGCCATGTTGCAAGTGGCGGAGAACGACCTCGCGGTCACCACCGCGCAACGGGAACGCCTGCAGGCGCAATTGCAGATGGCCAAGGCCAAGGTGGTAACCGCCAAGGCGCGGCTGGAACTGGCCCAGCAGGACCTGCGCCACACCACCATCTATGCACCGATGGACGGCACCGTCGGCAATCGGCAGATCCAGGTCGGCGATTACGTGCAACCGGGTTCGCGCCTGCTGACCCTGGTACCGCTGCATGACCTCTATGTACTGGCCAACTTCAAGGAGACCCAGACCCAGCACATGTACCCGGGGCAATCGACGCAGATCAAGATCGATGCCCTGCCGGGCGTCAGCATCACCGGCACCGTGGAAAGCCTGGCACCGGGTTCAGGCTCGACCTTTGCCCTGCTGCCCTTCGAACCGGGCACCGGCAACTTCACCAAGATCGTCCAGCGGGTGCCGGTGCGCATTCGCTTCGACGCCAACCAACCCGGCCTCGAACGCCTGCGGCCAGGCCTGTCGGTGACCGCCAAGGTCGACCTCGATGATCCCCAGGACCGCACCGTGGCCGGCAATCCGTCTTCCTTGAAAGTCAGCAGCACGACCAGGTAACGACGCCTGCCGCCCCGCTCCAGGCGGCAAAGCCAACAGCCCCCGGCAGATCGCTCTGCCGGGGGCTGTTTTATCGGTGCAAGGGCAGACTTACCTCACTCTGCCGTCGAAGGTTTTTCCCACAGGTTGATGCGCCCTTCTTTGGCGAAATGATCGATTTCCGCCAGTTCCTCGACACTGAAGCTCAGGTTCTGCAACGCCCCGACGTTCTCGATGATCTGCTCCGGCCGGCTGGCACCGATCAGCGCCGAGGTCACCCGCGGGTCGCGCAGGGTCCAGGCCAGGGCCAGTTGCGCCAGGCTCTGGCCGCGGTTCTTGGCGATCTCGTTGAGCGCGCGGACATGGGCGATATTGGCCTCCGACAAGTGCGAAGCCTGCAACGAACCGCCCCCCGGACGATTGACCCGCGCATCCTCGGGAATGCCATTGAGGTACTTGTCGGTCAGCAGGCCCTGGGCCAGCGGCGTAAAGGCGATGACCCCGGCGCCGAGCTCCTCAGTGGTGTCCAGCAGGTCCTTCTCGACCCAACGGTTGAGCATGTTGTAGGCCGGTTGATGGATCAGCAGCGGCACCTTCCACTCCTTGAGCAACGCGGCGATTTCCCGGGTCTTGGCCCCCGAATAGGAAGAAATACCGATATACAGCGCCTTGCCCTGCTGCACGGCGGTAGCCAGGGCGCTGGCGGTTTCCTCCAGCGGTGTATCCGGGTCGAAGCGGTGGGAATAGAAGATATCCACATAGTCCAGGCCCAGGCGCTGCAGGCTCTGGTCGAGGCTGGCCAGCACGTACTTGCGCGAACCGCCGCCCTGGCCGTAAGGCCCGGGCCACATGTCCCAACCGGCCTTGCTGGAGATGATCAACTCATCGCGATAGGCCTTGAAGTCTTCACGCAGCAGGCGGCCGAAGTTGATTTCGGCGCTGCCGTAGGGCGGGCCGTAGTTGTTGGCCAGGTCGAAGTGGTTGATCCCCAGGTCGAAGGCGGTGCGCAGCAAGGCACGCTGGGTGTCGATCGGCGTGCTGTCGCCAAAGTTGTGCCACAGCCCCAGGGACAGCGCCGGCAGTACCAGGCCACTGCGGCCGACACGGCGATAGGGGATGGAGTCGTAGCGGTTTTCAGCAGCTATGTAAGTCATCGAATCCTCTCTGAGTCAGGTCTTTCCAAAACGACTAACGTCGATCAAGGCGCTTCACGGTAGGAGCCCCGTTGTCACACAAACTGATTCTTCGGTCGCGCCAACCCCAGGTTCTCCCGCAGGGTCCGGCCCTCGTATTCAGTTCTGAACAGCCCGCGCCGCTGCAGTTCCGGAATCACCCCACCGGCAAAGTCCCGTAGCCCACCAGGCAGATGCGGCACCAGCACATTGAAACCATCGGCCGCGCCCTCCTCGAACCAGGCTTGCAGTTCATCGGCTATCTGCCCGGGCGTACCGACCAGGCTGTAGTGCCCACGCCCGCCGGCAATCTTGCGCCCCAACTGGGCCAGGGTCAGGTTGTCCTTGCCGGCCAGCTCGGTGAGCAATTGCTGGCGGCTCTGCTGGCCGCTCTCGGTCAGTGGCAGCGACGGTAAAGGTCCATCCAGCGGATAACCGGACAAATCGAAGTTGCCCAGCATTCGCCCGAGCAGGGCCACCCCCACTTCGGGCTCCACCAGGTCCTGGAAGGCTTCGAACTTTTCCCGGGCCTGACTTTCGCTGTCCCCCACCACCACGAATACCCCAGGCATGATCTTCAGGGATTTCGTACTACGATCGTACTGCTTCAGGCGCCCTTTCAGGTCGGCATAAAAGGCCTGCGCGGCAGCCAGGGAGGGCTGGGCGGTGAATACCACCTCGGCGGTCTGGGCCGCCAGCTCACGACCGCTCTCGGAAGAACCGGCCTGGACGATCACCGGGTATCCCTGGGGTGGGCGCGGCACATTCAATGGCCCTTTGACCTGAAAGAATTCACCGCGATGGTCCAGTAAATGCTGCTTGTCCGGGTCGAAATACTCGCCACTGGCCTTGTCGCGGACAAAGGCGTCGTCCTCCCAGCTGTCCCAGAGCCCGGTGACCACCCGATGGAACTCCCGGGCCCTGCGATAACGTTCCGCGTGCCCAAAATGTTCCTCCCGACCAAAATTCAGCGCTTCGGCGGCATTGTCGGAAGTCACCAGGTTCCACCCCGCCCGACCACCTGAAAGATGGTCCAGCGACGCGAATTTACGTGCTACGTGGTACGGTACGTTATAGCTCGTAGTGCTAGTGGCAATTAGCCCTATCCGCTCGGTCACGGCCGCCAGGGCCGCCAGTAACGTCAAGGGTTCGAAGCAATCGGAGCGGGCCATGCGACTGGCGATGGGGCCGGTAGGGGCTGCCAGGCTGTCGGCGACGAACAGCGCATCGAAGCGTGCGGCTTCGGCGATCTGTGCCAGTTCTTTATAGACGGCAAAATCCAGCCCTGCCTGGGCCGGAACATCCGGATGACGCCAGGCGGCAACGTGGTGACCGGTGGCCATGAGAAAGGCGCCGAGCTTGAGCTGGCGAGTGGAACGGGACATGGATCACTCCTTGTTTCATGCTGCAAAAGGGACGCCGCCAAAGCCCGCTGCAGGAGCTGGCTTGCCAGCGAAAGCGCCCTCAAGACTGCTCCCAGCTCGCCGACCCTTTCGCCGGCAAGCCGGCTCCTACAACGGCAGGGCATCAGAAGTCCTTGCGCAACTGCACGCCGAAATAACGTTCGTCATCCCGGGGCACGGCGCGGTAGATGTAGTTGCCGCCACTGGCCAGCAAGGACGAATAGGACTTGTCGGCGAGGTTCTTGCCCAGCAACGCCACGCGCCAGCCATCGTTGTAGTCGGCCAGGGCAATGCTGGCGTTCCAGATGCCGTAGGCGCCCTGCCGGGTGTCGAGGTTCTGGCTGATGTCGTACTGCACTTCGCTTTGCCAGCTGTAGTCGGTGCCCAACTCGATATCCAGGCCGTTATCCAGGGGAATGCTGTAGTCGGCGCGCACGTAGCTCTTCCAGTCCGGGCTGAAGGGCAGCGGCTTGCCATTGACGTTGCACGAAGCCGCCGCGCCCGCCGGGCAGGCGAATTCGTCGATGCGCGCCCGGGTGTAGGCCAGGGCCCCGGAGAACTTCAGTTGCGGGGTGGCCTGCAGGGCGTAATCCAGTTCCACGCCCTCGCTGCTGACGCTCCCGGCGTTGATCAGGCGGGTCACTACCTGCCCGGCCACGGTGTCGAAGAAGTTGGCCTGGTAGTTGTCGTATTCGCTGTGGAACACCGCCAGGTTGGTGGTCAGCCGGTTGTTCCAGCTGCTGGCCTTGATCCCCGCCTCCCAGGTGTTTGAAGTCTCGGGCTTGAGCGCATTGGTGTCCCGCGGCTGCATATTGAAGAACACGTTGTAGGCCGGGCCCTTGTAGCCCCGGGAATAGGTCAGGTAGCTGGTGACCGTGGCGCTGAGGTCATATTGCAGGCCCAGGCGCCCGGACCAGCCATCCTCGTCCACCGAGCCGGAACTCTGGGTGCCCGGCTGGATGCCGCTGACCGTGGTCGCCGAAGTCGAGACCCGGCGGTGATCGTATTTCAGGTCATCGTGGGTCCAGCGCAGGCCGGCGATGCCACGAAAGTCCTCGGTGAAATTCAGGGTGCTCTCGCCAAATACCGCGTAGCTGTCGTTGGTGGTGCTGTAGTCGGCGATCCCGCGGTTGACGCCGGTGGTCGTGGTCAGGGTGCGCTGGTAGGTTTCTTCATCCTTGCCGTGCATGTAGAACAGGCCGCCGACGTACTCCAGGAACTGCCCCTTGGGCGATGCCAGGCGCAGCTCCTGCGAGTACTGGTTGTAGTCCAGGTCACCCTTGTCGGCGGTCCCAGGGAAAGCCGCGGTGACCGTGCCAAGCCGGTCGCCGTCCTGGTACTGGGTGTTGTTCCAGCCGCGCCAGGCGGTGATCGAGGTCAGGGTGTAGTCGCCCAGGCTCCAGTCCAGCTGGCCGGAAAGGCCCTTGTTGATATCGTCCACATGGGTGCGGGTGTCGGTGTTGATATCACGGTTGTCGCTGCTGGCCCGGACCGGGTTCAAGGCATTGGCGAACGCCGGGGTCAGCGCCTTGCTGACCACGCCATTGGGCGCGTCGTCATGGGACTGCATGTAGTCCGCCGCCAGGGTGAACTTGAGGTCGGCGCTGGGGGTGAATTCCAGCTTGCCGCGCACGCCCTTGCGGTTGTAGCCGTTGACCTCCTGGCCGTTGTGGCGGTTGTCCACGTTGCCGTCGTAACTGCCGAACAAGGTGGTGAGCGAGCCCTTGAGGGTGTCGGGAATCAGGCTGCCGCCAATGCCGAAACGGGTGCGGCTTTCGTTGCCGCTGTAATAGGCCTGATCGATGTAACCGTGAGTCTCGGCGGAAGGCGCCTTGGTCACGATATTCAGCACCCCGGCCGAAGCGTTCTTGCCGAACAGGGTGCCCTGGGGCCCGCGCAGGACTTCGATCCGTTCCAGATCCAGCAGGTCCAGGGTGGCCTGGCCGGGACGCCCGTAGACCACGCCGTCGATCACCGTCGCCACCGTGGGCTCCACCCCCGGCGAGGTGGAAATGGTGCCCACGCCGCGGATGAACAGCGAGGTGTCCTTGTTCGAGGCCCCGGTGCGGAAATTCAGCGACGGCACCTGCTGCACGATGCTTGCAACGCCATTGCGGTTGTCCCGCTCCAACTGCTCGCCATCCACCACGGACACCGCCACCGGCACTTTCTGCAGCGACTCCTCGCGGCGCGTGGCGGTGACGGTCACCGACTTCAGGGTCGGTTCCTGATCCTGTGCGCTGGCGCCGCTGTCAGCGGCATAAGCCCCCGGCAGCGGCAAGGCGGCCAGCCCCGCCAGCAACCAGCCCAGATGAGATCGCAATGGCGTGGCACCACGGCCCGCCTGCGTGAGCCTGTGCCGTTCCCCAAGAAAGTTCTGCATGCTGCACCTGCTGAAAAATGCCCCGAACCGCTGCCGATCTGTGCCGGCAGCGCCTGAAATCTGTCTTGGGCATTCGCTCGAGCGAGTAGCAGACATGGCGCCTTGTTAGCGCTAACATCACCAGTATCGACAAGCTCTGCATAGAGCGTCCAATACTGAAAAATTACTTTTATATGCCTTTTTGTTCAGCCAAAGGAATGCGCCCATGACCTCTGAGCAAGCGCCTGGCCGCAAGCGCCGCGGCGCCGGCCGCGTCACCCTGAACACTGTGGCGCGCCAGGCCGGGGTCTCGGCGATCACCGTTTCGCGCTATTTCAACCAGCCCGACAGTGTTTCCCCCGAGCGCCGGGAACGCATCGCCGCGGTGGTCGCCGAACTCGGCTATGTACCGAACCTGGTGGCCGGGGGACTGGCCTCGGCCCGGGGCAGGATCGTCGCCATGGTCATCCCGAACATTTCCGGGCCGATTTTCGCCCAGACCATCCAGGGCTTCAGCGACACCCTCAGCCGCCATGGCTACCAGCTGCTGCTGGCCTCCAGCTACTTCGACGAGAAACAGGAAGAGAGCGCGGTACGGGCCTTTCTCGGCTGGTCGCCGGCAGCCCTGGTGCTGACCAGCCACTTCCACAGCGCGGGTACGGAAAAGATGCTCGCCGACACCGAGATCCCGGTGATCGAAACCTGGGATTATCAGCCACAGCGCCAGCCCATGCAGATCGGTTTTTCCCACTTTCAAGTGGGGGTCAGCGCTGCTCGCTACCTGCACGCCAAGGGCTACCGACGCATCGCCTTCGTGCAGAACAGCGCACCCGGAGACTTCAGTGCCCTGGAGCGGCGCGACGGCTATCTGGCGACACTGGCCGAGCTGGAGCTGGCGCCCCGGGTGTTTGCCCCGGATGCCGACCGCGCACCCTTCGAGGCCGGCAAACAGGCCATGGAAGCGCTGATGGGCAGCCCGGAGCGCCCCGACGCCATCATCTTCGCCAACGACAACCTGGCGGCCGGCGGCCTGCTGGCGGGGCAACGCGCCGGGCTGAAGATCCCCGAGGACTGTGCGGTGCTGGGCTTTGGCGACTACCCCTTCGCCCAGATGCTGCTGCCGAGCCTGAGCACCATCCAGCCACCGGCGCTTCAGATCGGCGTACTGGCCGCGACCCGAGTCCTGGAAAGCCTCGGGGTGCTACCCACCGAAGCCCAGGTGCAGCGCCTGAACCTGCTGCAATGCCAGGTGATCGAACGCGAAAGCACCTAGCCTCGGGCCGACAGTTCGCGCAGCGCTGCGGCGGCCAGGAACCCGGAACGCGAGTTGTAGCGCTGGTCACGCTTGACCGTCTGATCGATGCGCTCCAGCAGGTGCTCGGGCAGGGTGGCATTACCATCAGGCACCTTATCCAACCAGGCGAGTAGCGATACACACTTGGTTAATCAATACACCGAGAGCCCATTGCCCCTGGGCGGAGCCGGCTTGCGGGCAAAGAAGTCTTCAGCCTTGGATCAATCTCAGCCGGCGAGTTTGCCGCCTATGCTCCGTGGACAGGCCGGCAAGCACGCTGTGCCGACCCGCGCAACGCCGTCCGACCGCTCCTAGAGGAGACGCTTTCCATGCACACCACCATCATCATCACCTTCGGCCTGATTCTGCTGGCGCTGCTGCTGTATATCGGCGAACGGCTGGGCTTTGCCCGAGAGACATTGAGCTATGGATTCATCGGGTTGTGGCTGGCATTGACGGTCATCAACGGCGCAGTGGGGATGGTCACCGCCCACCAGCCCCTGCGATCGGAGCTGATGGTCGGCAGCCTGGTGTTTGCCGTGCCGGTGCTGGCCCTGGTGCTCTACCTGCTGTTCACCAGGGCCTGAGCGCCCGGCTCAGCGCACCAGATGCAGGAACTGCATGTGGCGTTCGTACTGGTCGAGGATGTCGTTGATGATCTGCTCCTTGGTGTAGCCCATCAGGTCGTAATCCTGACTGCCCTCGGCCAGGTGCACCTCGGCCCGGTAGTAACGGCGGTTGCGCAGTTCCTTGGGGCCCATGCCACCACGGGCAAAGGACGGGGTGAAGTAACCGCGCATCTGCACCTGGTAGATGAACGGGTGCTGGTCGCCATGACCGATTTCCAGGCTCACGCTGTCGTTGGCCGGGTCGGGCTGGGTCACCACGTTCAAGCCCTTCTCGACGAACACCGCGGTCACCTCTTCGATGGCCGGGCGCACCGTCTGGTCGAGGAAGCGATACACCTCATCCCGTGACGGGAAGTGCACCGCCTGGCTCAGGCGCTGGCGCCAGCCGCCCTTGCCGCGCCGCGAAGGCGCTACCGGGGCCAGGGAGTGCAGTTGGGCGATGCGCTTTTGCGACTCCAGGTAGAACGCCTTGTGCAGCCCCCACATCATCAACAGCAGGATCAGCGAGAACGGCAGCGAGGTCAGCACCACCGCCGACTTCAGCGAGTCGATGCTGCCGGCGAACAACAGCGCGCTGGTGACCAGCGCCGTCATCGCCCCCCAGAACACCCGTAGCCACTTCGGCCCGTCTTCATCGGCGTTGCCGCCCTTGGCCGACAGGGTCGAGAGCACCACGGTGCCGGAATCCGCCGAGGTAACGAAGAACACGAAGCTGATGAACACCGTGACCGCAATCACGGTCTTGCTCCAGGGGTAGGTTTCCAGCAGCAGGTAGAGGGTCATCGACGGGTTGTCGATAGCCGACATGCCCAGGGCGCTCATGCCGTGGTTGAGCACCTGGTCGATGGCGCTGTTACCGAAGATCGACATCCACGCCAGGGTGAATCCCAGGGGAATCAGCAGCACGCCGAAAACGAACTCGCGGATGGTCCGGCCCCGGGAAATCCGCGCGATGAACAGCCCCACGAAGGGCGACCATGCAATCCACCAGGCCCAGTAGAACACCGTCCAGCCGCCCAGCCAGTCGCTGGGCTTGTTGTAGGCGTAGACGTCGAAGCTCTTGGTGGGCAAGGCGCCCAGGTAGTCGCCCAGGTTCTGGATCAGGGTGTTGAGCAGGTGCTGGGTGGGCCCGGCGAACAGCACGAACAGCAACAGCGCCACCGCCAACAGCATGTTGATGTCGGACATCACCCGCACGCCCTTGTCGACCCCGGACACCGCGACAACGATCGCCGCGCCCATCATCAGGGTGATCAGGCCAACCTGGATCCACTGGGTGTGGGCGATGCCGAACAGGTAGTCGAGGCCGGAGTTCAGGTGCAGTACGCCAAAGCCCATGTCAGCGCCCAGGCCGAACACCGTGGCGATGATGCCGAAGCCATCCACCGCGTAGCCGATAGGGCCGTTGATGCGCTTGCCGATCAGCGGGTACAGCGCCGAACGCAGGGCCAGCGGCAGGTTGTGCCGATAGGCGAAGTACGCCAGGGCCATGCCGACGAAGGCAAACACCCCCCAGCCGTGCAGGCCCCAGTGCAGGAACAGCAGCTGCATGCCCTGGCGCGCCGCCTCGGCGGTGCCGGCCTCGCCCTGGGGCGGTTGCAGCATGTGGGTCAGGGGCTCGGAAACGCAGAAGAAGAACAGCGTGATGCTGATCCCGGCGGCGAACAGCATGCCGGCCCAGGACAGGTAACTGAACTCGGGTTCGTCGTGGTCGGCACCGAGCTTGATCTTGCCGTAGCCGGACAAGGCGGTGACCACCACGAAGACCAGGTACAGGGTCATCGCCAGCATGTAGTACCAGCCGACCGTATTGGCCGCCCAGTTTTGCGCCGCCAGCAGCCAGGCGCCGGCCTGTTCCGGCATGGAAATGACCACCACGCCGAAGACCAGGATAAAGCTCGCGGCGAAGTAGAACACCGGAGGGTTCATGCGAATCAGAGCATTCGCGGAGGTGGATGGTGCACTCATGAACGGTGCACCTCGAAGGGATCAAACATGGCTGAAATAGACGGACTCAGCAAAGGCAAGCCTCCTGTTGTGAGCGGGCAGCGAACCACCGGTTTAACTTGAACAAGCGTTCAAGTTAAACATGGATAGGGGGCTCAGGACTAATCGCAGGGCTCAGCGGTACTGTCAGTACGCTAGCTCAGGGAAGGGTATGACGTGTGTCGAACGCAATCGTTCAGCAGAAAAAGCCCCTTGCCGGGCCGGACTCTCTCCCGTAGGAGCCGGCTTGCCGGCGAAGAGGCCGGCAAGTCCTGCATCGCTCTCAGAGAGGCCTTCGCTGGCAAGCCAGCTCCTACACAAGCCAGCGCCTACTTCTGCGAGCCGTCGTCGTGCTGCAGGTTGGCCTGGGTCAGGTTGCAGCCGGCCGGCACGCTGCGGGTCAGCCAGACGTTGCCGCCAATGGTCGAGCCCTTGCCGATGGTGATGCGCCCCAGGATGGTCGCGCCGGCGTAGATCACCACATCGTCCTCGACGATCGGGTGGCGCGGGTGGCCCTTCTGCAACTGGCCGTCTTCGTCCGCCGGGAAGCGCTTGGCGCCCAGGGTCACCGCCTGGTAGATGCGCACCCGCTCGCCGATGATCGCGGTCTCGCCGATCACCACGCCGGTACCGTGGTCGATGAAGAAGCTGCGGCCGATCTGCGCCCCCGGGTGGATGTCGATGCCGGTGGCCGAGTGGGCGATTTCCGAGCTGATCCGCGCCAGCAGCGGCAGGCCGGCGCGATACAGATGGTGCGCCAGGCGGTGGTGGATCACCGCCAGGATGCCGGGGTAGCACAGCAGCACCTCATCCACACTGCGGGCCGCCGGGTCGCCGTGGTAGGCGGCCAGCACGTCGGTGTCCAGCAGCACCCGCAGGCCGGGCAGGGCCAGGGCGAAATCCTGGATCAGGCGGATCGCCCGGGCGTTGACTTCGGCATCGGCCTCGCCGTTCTGTCGGGCCACATAGCGCAGCTCCAGGCGCGCCTGGGCCAGCAACGCATTGAGCGCTGCGTCCAGGGTATGGCCCACGTAGAAATCCTCGCTCTCTTCGCGCAGGTCCACCGGCCCCAGGCGCATGGGGAACAGGGCGCCGCACAGGGCTTCGAGAATCTCCGCCATGGCCGCCCGCGACGGCAGTTCACGACCGCCCTGCTCGCCGCTGACCCGACCGTTGCGGGTACGCCACTGGTCACGGGCATCGCGCAGTTGGCCAACGATGGTCTGCAATTGCCAATGGCTGGAACGCTCGCTCACGATAAGACTCCTTACTCGGGCGGCCGGACAATCGGGCCGCGCAAACGGCGATCACTTTACGCCCGGTGACGGCGGCGCTTAAGAACTAATTGTCTGGCTTCAAGCACTTTTTCGCATAAGCGATTGGCGGTTGCCCGGGTAAAAAGGGCTGCCTATAGTCCTTGCACCTTCCCTGTTCCGTGCGGCCCCATGATCAAACAACAGCTCGCCCGCTTTAACCGTCTCGACCTGCTCAGGTCTACCACCGCCCTGGAAAAACTCGAACGCCTGTCGGCCTGGATTGGCCGCGATGTCTACGTCAAGCGTGACGACAGCACGCCCCTGGCCATGGGCGGCAACAAGCTGCGCAAGCTCGAATACCTGGCCGCCGATGCCCTGGCCCAGGGCGCCGACACCCTGATCACCGCCGGTGCCATCCAGTCCAACCATGTGCGCCAGACCGCAGCCCTGGCCGCCAAGTTGGGGCTGGGCTGCGTGGCCCTGCTGGAAAACCCCACCGGCACCCAAGACCCCGACTACCTGGGCAATGGCAACCGCCTGCTGCTGGACCTGTTCGACGCCAAGGTGGAGCTAGTGGAAAACCTCGACCAGGCCGATGAGCAACTGCACGCCCTGGCCGCGCGCCTGCGCAGCAACGGCAAGAAACCCTACCTGGTGCCCATCGGCGGCTCCAACGCCCTGGGGGCCCTGGGCTACGTGCGCGCCGGCCTGGAGCTGGCGCAGCAGATCGAAGACAGCGGCCTGGAATTTGCCGCCGTGGTCCTGGCCTCCGGCAGCGCCGGCACCCACAGCGGCCTGGCCCTGGCCTTGAGCGAAGTGCTGCCGCAACTGCCGGTGATCGGGGTCACCGTGTCGCGCAGCGAAGAAGACCAGCGGCCCAAGGTCCAGGGCCTGGCCGAGCGCACCGCCGAGTTGCTGGAAGTGAAGTTGCCCGACGCTTTCAACGTGCAGTTGTGGGACGAGTACTTCGCCCCGCGCTACGGTGAACCCAATGCCGGGACGCTGGCGGCGGTCAAGCTGCTGGCCAGCCAGGAAGGCCTGCTGCTGGACCCGGTATACACCGGCAAGGCCATGGCCGGCCTGCTGGACGGGGTCGGCCGCCAGCGCTTCGACGATGGCCCGCTGATTTTCCTGCACACCGGCGGCGCCCCGGCCCTGTTCGCCTACGCCGGCGCCTTCTCGTAGCAGCGCAAGCCTTGAGCCTTGCATCGCCCGCGATGCCGCCTTCGCTGGCAAGCCAGCTCCTACAGGGTCAGGGCAATCGAGTTCTTTGTAGGAGCCGGCTTGCCGGCGAAGAGGCCCACGAGCCTTGCATCGCCCTCGACGCCGCCTACGCTGGCAAGCCAGCTTCTACGGGAGAATGGCGCGAGGAAAACCAAACAAAAAGGAATAACAAAGTAAATTTATATTATTTTTAAACCTATAAATGCCGTCTTATAGTCGCGCCGCAGGCCCAATTGCCACGAGACGCGCCGCGCGCATTTAAGGCAGGATAAAGCACAGTTCGCGCCTCACCGATTGACCTGCAACTCCACCCGCATCGTGCATAAGAAAACACACAGGGGCTTGTCATGAATTTTTCCGTACTGCGTCGCAATCTGCTGATTGGCACACTGGGCCTGGCCTTGGGTGCCGGACTGATGGGGCAAGCGGTTGCCGGCGAGCAACTGCAGAAAATCAAGGATGCCGGAGTCATCAACGTCGGCCTGGAAGGCACCTACCCACCGTTCAGCTATGTGGACGAAAACGGCAAGCTGACCGGCTTCGAGGTGGAATTCTCCGAAGCCCTGGCGAACAAGCTCGGGGTCAAGGTCAAGCTGCAGCCGACCAAGTGGGACGGCATTCTCGCCGCCCTGGAGTCCAAGCGCCTGGACGCTGTGGTGAACCAGGTGACCATCTCTGAAGAGCGCAAGAAAAAGTACGATTTCTCCATCCCCTATACCGTCTCCGGCATCCAGGCCCTGACCCAGAAGAAGGACGAAGGCAAGTTCAAGACCGCCGCCGACCTGGGTGGGCACAAGGTCGGCGTGGGCCTGGGCACCAACTACGAGCAGTGGCTCAAGGACAACGTGCCCACCGCCATCATCAAGACCTACGACGACGATCCGACCAAGTACCAGGACCTGCGCGTAGGCCGTATCGAAGCCATCCTGGTGGACCGCCTGGCGGCCTTCGAGCTGATCAAGAAAACCAAGGACACCCTGGTGGTATCCGGCGAACCCTTCTCCCGCCAGGAAGCCGGCGTGGCCCTGCGCAAGGGCGAACCTGAACTGCTGGCGGCGGTGAACAAGGCCATCGAGGAACTGCGGGCCGACGGCACGTTGAAAAAACTCTCGGAAAAATACTTCAACGCTGACGTTACCCAATAATGGAAGCAGGCCTGCAACTGGCGCTGGAATCAGCGCCATTTCTTCTCAAAGGCGCGTACTACACGGTCATCCTGAGCCTGGGCGGCATGTTCTTCGGGCTGCTGCTGGGCTTTGGCCTGGCCTTGATGCGCCTGTCGCGCCTGGCCCTGGTGAGCTGGATCGCCCGCATCTATGTGTCGTTCTTTCGCGGCACGCCGCTCTTGGTGCAGCTCTTCGTGATCTATTACGGCCTGCCGCAACTGGGGCTGGAACTGGACCCGCTGCCCGCCGCGCTGATCGGCTTTTCCCTGAACATGGCGGCCTACGCCTGTGAAATCCTCAGGGCTGCCATCGGCTCCATCGAGCGTGGCCAATGGGAAGCCGCCGCCAGCATCGGCATGACCCGCGCGCAGACCCTGCGCCGGGCGATCCTGCCCCAAGCCATGCGCACGGCCCTGCCGCCGCTGGGCAACAGCTTCATTTCCCTGGTCAAGGACACGGCCCTGGCCGCCACCATCCAGGTGCCTGAACTGTTCCGCCAGGCGCAGCTGATCACCGCCCGCACCTTCGAAATCTTCACCATGTATCTTGCCGCCGCCCTGATCTACTGGATTCTCGCCAGCGTGCTCGCGCACCTGCAGAACCGGCTTGAAGAGCGGGTCAATCGGCACGACCAGGAGTCCTGAAGCCATGATCGTGGTGGAAAAACTGACCAAGCAGTTCAAGGGCCAGACGGTGCTCAATGGCATCGACCTGCAGGTCAAGGAAGGCGAAGTGGTCGCCATCATCGGCCCCAGCGGCTCGGGCAAGACCACCTTCCTGCGCTGCCTGAATTTTCTCGAAGAACCCACCAGCGGCCGCATCCGCATCGGCGACATCGCCATCGACAGCAGCATCCCCCTGAGCCATCAGCAGGGCCGGATCCGCCAGTTGCGCCAGCAAGTGGGCTTCGTGTTCCAGAACTTCAACCTGTTCCCCCACCGCACCGCCCTGGAGAACGTCATCGAAGGCCCGCTGGTGGTGAAGAAAACCCCGCGAGAGCAAGCCGTCGCCCTGGGTCGCGCGCTGCTGGCCAAGGTCGGGCTGGCGGGCAAGGAAGATGCCTACCCCAGGCGCCTGTCCGGTGGTCAGCAGCAACGGGTAGCCATTGCCCGAGCCCTGGCCATGGAACCCCGGGTGATCCTGTTCGACGAACCCACCTCGGCCCTGGACCCGGAGCTGGTGGGCGAAGTACTGGCCACCATCCGCAGCCTGGCCGAAGAGAAACGCACCATGGTCATCGTCACCCACGAGATGGGCTTTGCCCGGGACGTGGCCAACCGGGTGATCTTCTTCGACAAGGGGGTGATCGTCGAGCAAGGCGAAGCCAAGGCGCTGTTCGCCAACCCCCAGCACGAACGCACCCGACAGTTTCTCAGCAAGTTCCTCGGCGCAAGCCACGCCCCCTTGTAGGAGCCGGCTTGCCGGCGAAAAGGCCCTCGAGCCTTGCACCGCCCTCAAGGACGCCTTCGCTGGCAAGCCAGCTCCTACAGCAGACCACGCCCCCTCCCCCGTAGGAGCCGGCTTGCCGGCGAAAAGGCCCTCGAGCCTTGCACCGCCCTCAAGGACGCCTTCGCTGGCAAGCCAGCTCCTACAGCAGACCACGCCCCCTCCCCCGTAGGAGCCGGCTTGCCGACGAAAGGGCCCTCAAGCCCTGCACCACCCTCAAGGACGCCTTCGCTGGCAAGCCAGCTCCTACACCAGACCACACCCCCTCCCCCGTAGGAGCCGGCTTGCCGGCGAAAGGGCCCTCAAGCCCTGCACCACCCTCAAGGACGCCTTCGCTGGCAAGCCAGCTCCTACACCAGACCACACCCCCCCCCGTAGGAGCCGGCTTGCCGGCGAAAGGGCCCTCAAGCCCTGCACCGCCTTCGCGGACGCCTTCGCTGGCAAGCCAGCTCCTACGTGTAGGTACGGGGTGGTTTTGGGGGACGTTCGTCGCTAAAACCACAGCCGTAGAAGCACGCTAAGGCCTTGATCCACAACGCCTGCGGGCTTCGATTCAACCCTTCTATTCATATTCCTAAAAGTTAGTTTATTTAATTTTTATACGCGCTTAGGGTATATGAACCGGACCACCGGACATTCTTGATTCTGATTTCGCCGCATGACGCGGCCTATCCAAAAGATGTGAGGTAGGTATGGTCCGGAACACAATCACCCCAGTGCAGATCGCCAGGGCATTGCGTGCAGCCAAGGAGTGGCGCTGATGTCCAGTCTGATCGAAGCCCAGGTCCAGAGTGACCTGGATATCGCTCCACTTTTGCTGCCCGCTCGGGTGCTGCGCAACGACGCCGAAGCCCTTCAGGCTGCCCATGAACTGGCCGACGCGGCCCGCCAGCAGGCCGCCCAGCGCGACCGCCAGCGCAAGCTGCCCTGGGCGCAGATCGAACAATTCACCCGCAGCGGCCTGGGCAGTATTTCCGTGCCCCGGGCCTACGGCGGGCCACAGGTTTCCTTCGTCACCCTGGCCGAAGTCTTTGCCATCATTTCCGCGGCCGACCCGGCCCTGGGGCAGATCCCGCAGAACCAGTTCGGCCTCCTCGGCCTGATTCTCGGCTGCGGCACCGAGCGGCAGAAGAAACAGCTGCTGCAGAGCGTCCTGGAAGGCTGGCGCATCGGCAATGCCGGCCCGGAACGCGGCACCAAGAACACCCTGGAACTCAAGGCACGGATCAGCGCCGATGCCGACGGCCACGTGATCAATGGCCAGAAGTTCTACTCCACCGGCGCCCTGTTCGCCCACTGGGTGGCGGTCAAGGCTCTCAACGAGGAAGGCCGCCAGGTGCTGGCCTTCGTCCGCCGTGGCACCCCGGGCTTGCGCATCGTCGACGACTGGTCGGGCTTCGGCCAGCGCACCACCGCCAGCGGCACCGTCCTGCTCAACGATGTGCGGGTGGACGCCGAGCTGGTGCTGGACAACTGGCGGATCAACGAAACACCGAATATCCAGGGCGCGGTATCCCAGCTGATCCAGGCCGCCATTGACGCCGGCATCGCCCGGGAAGCCGTGGCCGACGCCATCCGCTTCGTTCGTGAACGAGCACGCCCGTGGGTCGATGCCAACGTCGAGCGGGCGAGCGATGACCTGTATGTGATCGCCGACATCGGCAAGCTGCAGATCGAACTGCACGCCGCCGAAGCCCTGCTGCGCAAGGCCGGCCAGGTGCTGGACCAGGTCAGCGCGGCGCCGATCACCGCCGAGTCCGCGGCCCGCGCCTCCATCGCCGTGGCCGAAGCCAAGGTGCTGACCACCGAGATCTCGCTGCTGGCCAGTGAAAAGCTCTTCGAGCTGGCCGGCAGCCGCGCCACCCTCGCCGAATTCAACCTCGACCGTCACTGGCGCAATGCCCGGGTGCACACCCTGCACGACCCAGTGCGCTGGAAGTACCACGCCGTGGGCGCCTATCACCTGAACGGCACGCTGCCGGCTCGTCACTCCTGGATTTAACCGCCCAGAACGCTTTTGACCAGATCTCTGGAGAAACACATGTCTCTTTCCCAACACGTCGCGGTCATTTCCAGCGATGAGCAAGCCCTGATTGTCGCCAGCGACCTGGCGGAAGATTTCAAGCGCGACAGCGCCCTGCGCGACCGCGAGCGGCGCTTGCCGCACCCCGAGCTGGAAGCCTTTTCCCGCTCTGGCCTGTGGGGCATCAGCGTGCCCAAGGAATACGGCGGCGCCGGGGTTTCCAACGTCACCCTGGCCAAGGTCATCGCCCTGATCGCCGAGGCCGACGCCTCCCTGGGGCAGATCCCGCAGAACCATTTCTACGCCCTGGAAGTGCTGCGGGTGAACGGCAGCCATCAGCAGAAACAACGGCTGTACGCCGAAGTCCTGGCCGGCCGGCGTTTCGGCAACGCCCTGGCCGAGCTGGGCACCAAGACCGCCCACGACCGCACCACCCGCCTGAGCCGCGACAGCAACGGCCCGGGCTACCGCATCGACGGGCGCAAGTTCTACGCCACCGGCGCCCTCTACGCCCAGCGCATCCCCACCTCGGTGGTGGATGAACACGGCGTGCAGCAACTGGCCTTCGTCCCCGCCGACGCCCAGGGCCTGGACGTGATCGACGACTGGAGCGGCTTCGGCCAGCGCACCACCGGCAGCGGCTCGGTGCAATTCGACAACGTGTGGGTGGACGAAGCCGACGTGGTGCCGTTCCAGAGTGCCTTCGAGCGCCCGACCCCAGTCGGCCCGCTGGCGCAGATCCTCCACGCCGCCATCGACACCGGCATCGCCCGCGCCGCCTATGAAGACGCCCTGCGCTTTGTGCGCACCAAGACCCGGCCCTGGATCGACTCTGGCAACGACAAGGCCACCGACGACCCGCTGACCATCAAGAGCTTCGGCCACCTGAGCATCCGCCTGCACGCCACCGAGGCCCTGCTGGAACGCGCCGGGGAGTTCCTCGACCGGGCCCAGGCCGACACCAACGCCGACACCGTGGCCGCCGCGTCCATCGCCGTGGCCGAGGTCCGCGCCCTGAGCACGGAAATCTCCCTGGCCGCCGGCAGCACCCTGTTCGAACTGGCGGGCAGCCAGGCGACCCTGGCCGAGCACGGCCTGGACCGCCACTGGCGCAATGCCCGGGTACACACCCTGCACGACCCGGTGCGCTGGAAGTACCACGCGGTGGGCAACTACTACCTGAACCAGCAGAACCCGCCGCTGCGGGGGACCATCTGATGGCCGCGCCCCAAACCACCAAGAAGAAGATCCTGCTCAACGCCTTCAACATGAACTGCGTCGGGCACATCAACCACGGCCTGTGGACCCACCCGCGGGACAACTCGACCCAGTACAAGACCCTCGAGTACTGGACCGAGCTGGCCCAGTTGCTGGAGCGTGGGCTGTTCGACGGGCTGTTCATCGCCGACATTGTCGGGGTCTACGACGTCTACCAGAACTCGGTGGACGTGCCCCTCAAAGAGTCGATCCAGCTGCCGGTGAACGACCCGCTGCTACTGGTCTCGGCCATGGCCGCAGTCACCAAGAACCTGGGGTTCGGCCTCACCGCCAACCTCACCTACGAGGCGCCCTACCTGTTCGCCCGGCGCCTTTCCACCCTCGATCACCTGAGCCGTGGCCGGGTTGGCTGGAACATCGTCACCGGCTACCTGGACAGCGCCGCCCAGGCCATGGGGCTCAAGGAGCAGATCGAGCACGACCGCCGCTACGACCAGGCCGACGAGTACCTGGAGGTGCTGTACAAACTCTGGGAAGGCAGCTGGGAGGACGACGCGGTCCTTAACGACCGCGAACAGCGCATCTACGCCCAGCCGGGCAAGGTGCACAAGGTCGAGCACCAGGGCGAGTTCTACCAGGTCAGCGGCTACCACCTGTGCGAACCGTCGCCGCAGCGCACCCCGGTGCTGTTCCAGGCCGGCAGCTCGGACCGCGGCCTGCTGTTCGCCGGGCGCCACGCCGAGTGCGTGTTCATCAGCGGCCAGAACAAGGCCGCGACCAAGGCCCAGGTGGACAAGGTCCGCGCCAGCGCCGTGGTCGCCGGGCGCAACCCCGGAGACATCAAGGTGTTCATGGGCCTCAACGTGATCGTCGGCGAGACCGAGGAACTGGCCTGGAAGAAACACGCCGAATACCGCAGCCATGCCAGCGCCGAAGCCGGGGTGGCGCATTTTTCCGCGTCCACCGGGATCGATTTTTCCCAGTACGAGATCGACGAGCCGATCCAGTACGTGAAGAGCAATGCCATCCAGTCGGCCACCAAGAACCTGCAGAACAACGACTGGACCCGACGCAAGCTGCTGGACCAGCACGCCCTGGGCGGCCGCTACTTCACCGTGGTCGGTTCGCCGCAGCAGGTGGCCGACGACCTGGAATCCTGGATCGCCGAAACCGGCCTGGACGGCTTCAACCTGACCCGCATCGTCACCCCGGAAAGCTACGTCGACTTCATCGACCTGGTCATCCCCGAACTGCAGCGCCGCGGCTCCTACAAGACCGCCTACGACGATGGCACCCTGCGGGAAAAGCTCTTCCGCCAGGGCCGCAAGCTGCCCGAACAACACACCGGCGCGGCCTACCGCCGCTAAACGCTTCGCCGGCAAGCCGGCTCCTGCACACCTCACTGTAGGCGCTGGCTAGCCAGCGAAGAGGCCCGCAACCACACCCCATTCCCTGGCCCCGACTCGGACCCTGCCCCCTATGAAAACCACACGCCTGCGCCACCCGCTCAAAGCCCTGGCCCTCGCCCTCGGCCTGTTCAGCAGCGCCGTCTTCGCCGCCGACGCGCCGCTCAAGGTCGGCACCACCGCCGCCTTCGCCATTCCCCTGGAGGCCGCCGTGGAAGAGGCCGGCAAACAGGGCCTGAAGGTGGAGCTGGTGGAGTTCACCGACTGGATCGCGCCCAACGTCAGCCTGGCCGCCGGTGACATCGACGTGAACTACTTCCAGCACATCCCCTTCCTGGAAAACGCCAAGGCCGCCGCCGGTTTCGATCTGGTGCCCTTCGCCCCGGGCATCATCAACAACGTCGGCCTGTACTCGAAGAAATACAAAAGCTTCGACGAACTGCCACAAGGCGCCAGCGTGGCCATCGCCAACGACCCGATCAACAGCGGGCGCGGCCTGCAACTGCTGGCCAAGGCCGGGCTGATCACCCTCAAGCCGGGCGTGGGCTACAAGGCCACCGAAGAAGACATCGTCAGCAACCCGAAGAAGATCAAGATCCTCCAGGTCGAAGCCGTGCAACTGGTGCGCGCCTATGACGACGCCGACCTGGTCCAGGGCTACCCGGCCTACATCCGCCTGGCCAAGACCTTCGATGCCGGCTCGGCGCTGCTGTTCGACGGCCTGGACCACAAGGAATACGTGATCCAGTTCGTGATCCAGCCCAAGAGCAAGAACGACCCGCGGCTGATCAAGTTCGTCGATATCTACCAGCACTCGCCTGCCGTTCGCGCCGCTCTGGACAAAGCCCACGGCAAGCTCTACCAAGCCGGTTGGGAAGGTTGAGATGAGTGTCGCGACGCTACAGCGCAAGCTGCCGGAAGCGGCGCCCCGGCGCGCCGAGCAGACCGAGCTGCACCCCGAACTCAATCGCGCCCAGGTGCGCTTTATCGGCCTGGGCAAGACCTACCAGGGCCAGCAGGGTCCGGTGCAGGCCTTGCACGATATCGACCTCTCGATCCAGCGCGGCGAGGTGTTCGGCATCATCGGCCGCAGCGGCGCCGGCAAGTCGTCGCTGATCCGCACCATCAACCGCCTGGAGCAGCCCAGCAGCGGCCGGGTGCTGATCGACCAGGTGGACATCGGCGACTTCGACGAAGACCGCCTGGTGGCCCTGCGCCGGCGCATCGGCATGATCTTCCAGCACTTCAACCTGATGTCGGCCAAGACCGTGTGGCACAACGTCGAGCTGCCGCTGAAGGTGGCCGGGGTGCCCAAGGCCGAGCGCGAGCGCAAGGTCCGCGAGCTGCTGGAGCTGGTGGGCCTCAAGGACAAGCACCAGGCCTACCCGGCGCAGTTGTCCGGCGGCCAGAAGCAGCGGGTGGGGATCGCCCGGGCCCTGGTCCACGATCCCGAGATCCTGCTGTGCGACGAGGCCACTTCGGCCCTGGACCCGGAAACCACCCAATCGATCCTCGGCCTGCTGAAAGAAATCAACCAGCGCCTGGGCCTGACCATCATCCTGATCACCCACGAGATGGCGGTGATCCGCGATATCTGCGACCGGGTGGTGGTACTGGAACACGGGCGCATCGTCGAGCAGGGGCCGGTCTGGGAAGTCTTCGGCAACCCGCAGCACGAGGTCAGCAAGACCCTGCTGGCGCCCTTGCAGCACGGCCTGCCGGAAGAACTGCAGAAGCGTCTGCACAGCCATCCGACGTCTTCCGATGCGGCGCTGGTGCTGAGCCTGCGCTTCACCGGCAGCAGCCATGAGGAACCGGACCTGGCGGCGCTGTTCGGCGCCTTGGGCGGCCGCGTGCGCCTGCTGCAAGGCGGCGTGGAACGCATCCAGGGCCACGCCCTGGGGCAACTGCTGCTGGCGGTCCAGGGCTCGTCCCTGGAGGCTACGCAACTGCGCCAGCGTGCCGGGCAATGGGCACAACAGGTGGAGGTACTGGGCTATGTGGTTTGATCGCTTGTTGCAGGGCATTCTCGACACCCTGCTGATGGTCGGCGTGTCCTCGCTGATTGCCCTGCTGGCGGGGATTCCCCTGGCGGTGATCCTGGTCACCAGCGGCAAGGGCGGGATCTACGAGGCGCCGAACCTGAACCGGGCGCTGGGGGCCTTTGTGAACCTGTTCCGCTCGATCCCGTTCCTGATCCTGATGGTGGCGCTGATCCCCTTCACCCGGCTGATCGTCGGCACCACCTACGGCGTGTGGGCCGCCGTGGTGCCGCTGACCATCGCCGCCACGCCGTTCTTTGCGCGGATCGCCGAAGTCAGCCTGCGCGAGGTCGACCACGGCCTGATCGAGGCCGCACAGGCCATGGGTTGCCGGCGCTGGCATATCGTCTGGCACGTGCTGCTGCCCGAAGCGCTGCCAGGCATCGTCGGCGGCTTCACCATCACCCTGGTGACCATGATCAACTCCTCGGCCATGGCCGGGGCGATTGGCGCGGGCGGCCTGGGGGACATTGCCTACCGCTACGGTTATCAGCGTTTCGACAGCCAGATCATGCTCACGGTGATCGTGCTGCTGGTGATTCTGGTGGCCGCGATCCAACTGGGTGGCGACCGCCTGGCGCGGGTGCTGAACAAGCGTTGAGGGCTGTGGTGTGGGTTCGGACGCCTTCGCGAGCAAGCTCGCTCCTACCAGGAACTGCACACAACCTGTAGGAGCGAGCTTGCTCGCGAAAAGGCCACCAGGTCGCCATTGGAGGTATATTTGCTGCCTACCTTCTACCCACGCAGCCCGCCATGAAACTCGCCCCCGACGATCTCGACACCATCACCGCCACCACCCTCGGCCACTACCAGCAAGTGGCCGAGGACTTTCGCGAAGGCACCCGCGACCACGATGTGAGCCAGAACATCGACGCGCTGCTACGGCACATTCAGGGCACGGCGCCATTTACCGTGCTGGATTTTGGCTGCGGCCCCGGCCGCGACCTGCAGGCCTTTACCCGCCTGGGCCATGTCGCCGTCGGCCTCGACGGCTGCGGGCGCTTCGCCCAGATGGCCCGGGAAGACAGCGGCTGCGAGGTCTGGCAGCAGGACTTCCTCAAGCTCGACCTGCCGGCTGAGCGCTTCGATGGGATCTTCGCCAACGCGGTGCTGTTCCACATTCCCCGCCAAGAACTGCCGCGGGTGCTCAAGCAACTGCATGCCAGCCTCAAGGACGGTGGCGTACTGTTCAGCTCCAACCCGCGCGGCGACAACCAGGAAGGCTGGAACGGCCCGCGCTATGGTGCCTACCACGACCTGGCGGCCTGGCAGGCATTGCTGACGGATGCCGGGTTTGTCGAGCTGGAACACTACTACCGCCCCGCCGGCCTGCCCCGGGAACAGCAACCGTGGCTGGCCAGCGTCTGGCGCAAGGCCTGATCCCCCTGCGAGGAACCGGCTCGCCGGCGAAGGCGCTTGCAGATCAAGCGCCCGCCTCTCGGGCCTCTTCGCTGGCAAGCCAGCTCCTACGAGGGCGTGGGGGGCCTACGCCCTCTGCAACGCCGCATACCCCGTAGGAGCCGGCTTGCCGGCGAAGGCGCTTGCGGATCAGGCGCCCGTCTCTCGGGCCTCTTCGCTGGCAAGCCAGCTCCTACGAGACCGTGGGGGGCCTACGCCCTCTGCAACGCCGCATACCCCGTAGGAGCCGGCTTGCCGGCGAAGGCGCTTGCGGATCAAGCGCCCGCCTCTCGGGCCTCTTCGCTGGCAAGCCAGCTCCTACGGTAATAACCAGCGCCTACGAGGCCGTGGGCCGTGTGCGCTCGGTGTCCTTGCTCGGTTCCTTGATCTTGTACCAGGCCACGTACAGCGCCGGGAGGAACAGCAGGGTAAGCAAGGTGGCAACGATGATGCCGCCGATCATGGCGTAGGCCATTGGCCCCCAGAACACTTCCCGGGCAATCGGGATCATCCCCAGGCTGGCCGCCGCCGCGGTCAGCAGGATCGGCCGCCGTCGATGGTGGGTGGCTTCCAGCACTGCGTCCCAGGGGTGATAGCCCTCGCGCTCGTATTCGTCGATCTGGGTCACCAGGATCACCGAGTTGCGGATGATGATGCCGATCAGCGCCAGGATCCCGAGGATCGCCACAAAGCCCATGGGCGTGCCCGTGGGCACCAGGGCCAGGACCACGCCGATCAGCCCCAGGGGCGCCACGCTGGCCACCAGGAACAGCTTCTGCACGCTGTGCAGCTGGATCATCAGGAAGGTCGCCATGAGGAACAGCATCAGCGGCACCACCTTGGCGATAGGCCCCTGGGCCTTGCCGCTTTCCTCCACGGTGCCACCGGTGGCCACCGAATAGCCGGCCGGCAACTGCGCGGCAAACTTATCGATGTCCGGCTTCAGTTGCTTGACCAGGTCGGTGGGCTGGATCGCATCGCGCACCGCGGCCTTGATGGTGATGGTGGGCTTGCGGTCGCGACGCCACACCAGCGGCTGCTCCAGCTCGTAGCGCACGCTGGCGAACGCCAGCAGCGGGATCGAAGTACCGTTGGGGGTGACGATCTGCAGGTTCTGCAGGGTTTCCGGGGAGCCGCGCTCGTTGTCGTCGGCGCGGCCGACCACGTTGATCAGGTAGATGTCGTCATGCACCTGGGTCACGGTGGAGCCGCTGACGATGCTGTTCATCAACTGCGCCACATCTTCGGAGGACAGCCCCAGTTGCCGCGCCTTGTCCTGGGCGATGTCGATGCGCAGCACTTTGCCGGGCTCGTTCCAGTCGTAGATGATCTCGCCGATGTGCGGGTTCTTGTCCAGCTCGGTGGCCAGTTCGATGGCGTGCTTGCGCACCTGGTCGATGTCCTTGCCACTGACCCGGTACTGAATCGGCCGCCCCACCGGCGGGCCCATTTCCAGAGCCTGCACATAGCTGCCGATGCCGACGAAATCTTCCCGCAGGCGTTTCTGCAAGCGCTGGGTCAGGGCCGTGCGCTGCTCCAGGCCCTTGCTGACGATCACCAGCTGGGCGTAGTACGGGTTCTGCAATTGCTGGTCCAGGGGCAGGTAGAAACGGATCGCGCCCTCGCCGATGTAGGTGCTCCAGCGCTCGATGTCCGGGTCGTCCTTGAGGGTGGCCTCCAGGCGGTCCACGGCCTGGCGGGTCTCGTTGATCGAAGCGTTCTGCGGCAGGTTGAGGTCAACGAGGATCTCCGGCCGGTCCGATGACGGGAAGAACTGGTTCTGCACGAAACGCATGCAGAACACCGAAGCCACGAACAGCAGCACGGTGATGCCGATGGCCCACCAGCGGTTGCGCATGGCCCACAGCAGGCCACCGTTGAAGGCCCGTCCGATACGCCCCGGCTCATCGGAATGGGGTTTGACGTTGGTGCTCAGGATGTGGATGCCGATCACCGGGGCAAACAGCACCGCGACGATCCACGACACCAGCATGGCCACCGCGATCACCGCGAACAGGGTAAAGGTGTACTCACCGGCAGAACTGGCGTTGAGGCCGATGGGCACGAAGCCGGCCACGGTCACCAGGGTCCCGGTGAGCATGGGAAAGGCGGTGGAGGTGTAGGCGAAGGTCGCTGCCTGCTCCTTGCTCTCGCCCTTCTCCAGCCGCGTGACCATCATTTCCACGGTGATCATCGCGTCATCCACCAGCAGCCCCAGGGCGATGATCAGCGCCCCCAGGGAGATCCGCTGCATGGTGATGCCGCTGTACTCCATGAACACGAAGACCATGGCCAGCACCAGCGGAATCGAGCAGGCCACCACCAGCCCGGCGCGGACCCCGAGGCTGATGAAACTCACCACCAGCACGATGATCACCGCCTCGAACAGGGCACTGGTGAAACCGCCCACGGCCTCTTCCACCACCTCGGCCTGGTCGGAAACCTTGTGCACCCCGACGCCCACCGGCAGGTCGGCGGTGAGCTGGTCCATGCGGGCGTGCAAGGCCTTGCCGAAGTCCTGGATGTTGCCGCCCTTCTTCATGGCGATCGCCAGGCCGATGGCCGGCTTGCCATTGAAGCGGAACAGCGGCGTGGAAGGGTCGACATAGCCGCGGCTGATCTCGGCGATGTCCGCCAGCCGGTAGAAGCGGTCGTTGAGCCGCAGGTTGACCGTGGCCAGGTCCTTCTCCGAGGCGAACTGCCCGGACGTGCGCACCGAGATGCGCTCCGGCCCGGCCTCGATCACCCCGGCCGGGGTCACTGCGTTCTGCGATTGCAGGCTCTGCAGGACCTGGCGCTGGTCGATGCCCAGGGCCGCCAGCTTGCGGGTGGAGAAGTTCAGGTAGATGACTTCGTCCTGCTCGCCGACCATCTCCACCTTGCCCAGGTTCGGCACCTCGCGGATCTGCGCCCGTACCTGTTCCACGTAGTCGCGCAGCTGGCGCATGCTCAGGCCATCGGCGGTGAAGGCGTAGATCGAGCCGAACACATCGCCGAACTCATCGTTGAACCCCGGGCCCTGCAGGCCCTGGGGAAAGTCGCCGCGGATGTCGTTGATCTTCTTGCGCACCTGGTACCAGATCTCGGGAATGTCCTTGGCACTGGTGGTGTCGCGCAGGTAGACGAACACCGTCGATTCGCCGGGGCGGGTGTAGCTTTTCACGTAGTCCAGCGAATCCAGCTCTTCGAGTTTCTTCTCGATGCGGTCGGTGACCTGCTTCAGGGTTTCTTCCTGGGTCGCGCCGGGCCAGCGGGTCTGGATGACCATGGTCTTGATGGTGAAGGACGGGTCTTCCTCGCGCCCCAAATTCATGTAGGAAAACACGCCCATCAGCAGCGCGACGAACATCAGGTACCAGACGAAGGACTGATGCTTGATCGCCCACTCGGACAGGTTGAAGCTCCCTTTACTGTCGGGCGTCATTGTGCGCGGTCCTCATCGATTTTGACTTTCTGCCCCGGCTTGAGGCTATTGACCCCGGCACTGACCACCCGCTCGCCGGGCTTGACGCCCTGGCTGATCAACGCCGAAGCGCTGTCGCGGCTGAGCACCGTGACCTCACGCGGAGCCACCGTCTGGCTCTGGGGGTCGACGATCCAGATCCGGGTCTTGCCCTCCACCTCTTGCAGGGCGGTCAACGGCACCTCGGTGCGCGGCTCGATGGCCGAGCTCAGGGTCACGCTGATGGCGGTGCCCAGACGAAAGGCCTCGGGCGTGTCCTTGAGGGTCAGGCGGGCGCGGCGGGTACGGGTTGCACTCTGGGCCTGGGGTTCGATCTCACGCACCGTGGCGGTGGTGCTGATGCTCGGATCCAGCTGTGCCGCGACCTTGAATTCCACCCCGGCCGGCAACTGGTCCACCAGGCTGGCCGGCAGGTCGATTACCGCTTCCTTGATCTCCGGCCGGGCCAGGGTCACCACTTGCTGGCCGGCGGTCACCACCTGCCCGGCCTCGGCGTTCCAGGCGGTGATCACGCCGCCGTGATCGCTGCGCAGTTCGCTGTAGTTGAGCTGGTCCCGGGCCTGGCGCACCGAGGCCTTGGCCTGGTCCAGGGAGGCACCGGTGGTCTTCAGGTCGGTCTGGGCGATGTCCAGTTGCGCCTGGGCGCCCACGCCGCGATCGAACAGCTCCTGCTGGCGCCGGGCATTGGCCTGGGCGTTGATCCACTGCGCCTCGACCTTGGCCAGGTCGCCCTGGGCGGCCCGCAGCTGGTTCTGCTGGTCGGTGGGGTCCAGAGTCGCCAGCAGGTCCCCGGGGCCCACTTCGGTACCGACATCGACATTGCGGTTGGCAATGCGCCCCGGCACCCGGAAGCCCAGGTTGGTCTCGTAGCGGGCCTGGATGGTGCCGGCAAAACGCCCCAGGCTTTCCTCGGCCTGGGGCGCCACCCGGAACGACAGCACCGGGCGCACCGGCTCCGGCGCCGGCTCTTCCCTGGAGCAGCCCAGCAACAAGGCGCTGGCACACAACAACGGCAGCAGGCGCTTCATGGCTGTGCTCCCTGATCGCTCGTTTGCGAGGCGATCTCCACGAACATCCCCGGGTGCAGCAACTGCCCACCCGCCACCACCACTTTCTCGCCGCCCTTGAGGCCGTCGCTGATGATCACCTTGCCGGTGAGGTAGCGCCCGACCTTCACCGTGTGCAGGGCCGTCTTGCCGTCCTCGCCCACCAGCCACACGGCCGGCTCACTGAGGTTCTTGGTCAGGGCCGACCAGGGCAGCACCACACTGGCCTTGCCATGGGCCCGGGCGGTGGCGCTGACCACCGAGCCCAGGTCCATGCCCGCCGGCAACGAATCGAGCACCACCTTGACCTGCACCGTGCCGCTCTGGGCCGAGACCACCGGCGTCACCTCGCGGACCTTGCCGGTGGTGGTCACCTTGGGATTGTCCAGCAGGCTGATGTGGATGGTTTCCTGGCCCGGTGGCTGCATCAGCAGCGACTCGTAGACGTTGAACACCGCATCGCGCTCGCCGTCCCGGGCCAGGCTGAAGATCGGCACCGTGGCCTGTACCACCTGGCCGACCTCGGCCTGGCGCGCGGTGATCACCCCAGGAGCCTCGGCCACCAGCTCGGTGTAGCTCAGTTGCTCGCGGGCGTTGGCCAGTTGCGCCTGGGCCGCGCTCAAGGCGCTCTGGCTGCTGCGCAGGGCGGCCTGGGCCGAATCGTATTCGCTCTGGCTGGTGTAGCCCTTGGGCAAGAGCTTCTGCTGGCGGACAAACGCCGCGCCGGCCTGCTTGACCCGGGCCTGCTCGGCGAACACCGAGGCCGCGGCAGAATCGACATTGGTCTGCAGGTCCTTGGGATCGAGCTTGGCCAGCACCTGTTGCGCGGTAACCCGATCGCCGACATCGACCATGCGCTGGATGATCTTGCCGCCGACGCGGAACGACAGTTCGGTCTGCACCCGGGCCTGGACGTCACCGGTCAGGGTCACCGAAGGGGCGAAGTCACTGCTCTGCACCTCCAGGATGCGCACCCGCGGGCGCTCCTTTTCCCCGGGCTTTTCCGCCCCGCAGCCGCCAAGCAGCAGCAACAGGGTCAATCCCACTATCCACTTCGAATTGAACGCAGCCATGCAGGCTCCTTTTGCGTGATGCTGTCTCGCCAGTGACGTTACGACTGTGAGCTTAGAACAGGGTTCAACCGCTGCACGCCAGTCTCATCAGTGAGGGTTTGGGTGGCGCGAGCTTGCTCCCGTTCGGCCGGCCGGCGCCCCGGGGCGCAGCAACCGCAACGGCCCTCGACGCGCTCTGCCCTGGCAAGCACAACGGCGGTTTCAAGGGCAGCCGCAAGCAAGCTCCCGCTCTACAAATGAGGCACACTGCGCGCCACGCAACAGGAGATCCGGCATGCTCAAGACCCTGGCGGTGGCCAACTACCGCTCCATCAACAAACTGGTGATTCCCCTGGGTCGGCTGAACCTGGTCACCGGCGCCAACGGCAGCGGCAAGTCCAACCTGTACCGCGCCCTGCGCCTGCTGGCGGAGACCGCCCAGGGCGGCGTGGTCAACGCCCTGGCCAAGGAAGGCGGGCTGGAATCGACGTATTGGGCCGGGCCGGAACAGATCAGCCGACGCATGAGCCAGGGCGAGGTGCCGATCCAGGGCGGGCCGCGCAAGGCCGCCAGACGCCTGCAACTGGGCTTTGCCGGTGAGGACTTCGGGTACGCGATCAGCCTGGGGCTGCCGGATTCCAGCGGCCATTTCATGTTGCCCGGGCACAGCTCGCCGATTGCCTCGCGCTTCACTCTCGACCCGTGGATCAAGCGCGAGAGCATCTGGGCCGGGCCCCTGTACCGCTCGGCCAGTGCCCTGGTGGACCGCCAGGGCCCGATGATACGAGCCCGTGCGGGCCGACAATGGGAGGTGCTGGCGCAGCACACAAGCAGCGGCGACAGCCTGTTCGACGGGGTGGGCAACCTGAGTTCATCGCCCGAGGTCCTGCATCTGCGCGAGCAGATCCGTGGCTGGCGTTTTTATGACCACTTGCGCACCGACAGCCAGGCACCCGCGCGCCGACCACAACTGGGCACCCGCACCCCGGTGCTGCACCACGATGGCCGGGACCTGGCCGCCGCGTTGCAGACCATCATCGAAGTGGGCGATCAGCAGGCATTGCACGAAACCATCAGCGATGCCTTCCCCGAGTCGCGGCTGGAGATCGATGCCGTTCCGGGAGGGCTGTTCGGGGTGCAGTTCTATCAGGAAGGCTTGTTGCGACCGTTGTCGGCCGCGGAACTGTCCGACGGCACCTTGCGCTACCTGTTGCTGGTGGCGGCCCTGCTGACCCCACGGCCACCGACCCTGATGGTGCTCAACGAACCGGAGACCAGCCTGCACCCGGACCTGTTGCCGGCCCTGGCGCGCCTGATCATTCGCGCCTCGCAGCAGTGCCAGGTGTGGGTGGTGTCCCACGCCCGGCGGCTGATCGCGGCCCTGCAGCAAGACCCCGAATGCAACTGCATCGTGCTGGAGAAAGAACTGGGCCAGACCGGCATCGTCGGCCAGCGCATGCTGGACGAACCGGCGTGGAACTGGCCCGATTGAACCCTCCCCGCCGGCCCCGACTGCCATGCCCCCCGTAGGAGCCAGCTTGCTGGCGAAGAGGCCCTCAAGCCCTGCACCGCTCTCACGGACGCCTTCGCTGGCAAGCCAGCTCCTACAAGGTTCATACGCAATTCCCCCGTAGGAGCCAGCTTGCTGGCGAAGAGGCACTCAAGCCCTGCACCGCTCTAGCGGACGCCTTCGCTGGCAAGCCAGCTCCTACAAGGCTCATACGCAATTCCCCCGTAGGAGCCAGCTTGCTGGCGAAGAGGCCCTCAAGACCTGCACCGCTCTCACGGACGCCTTCGCTGGCAAGCCAGCTCCTACAGGTCGGGCAGGATCAACCCTGCCACTTGCCGCCTTCGACAATCACACTCTCAGGCTTGGTGTCGTCGCTCAGTTCCTTGCGCACGTACTGGTCATACAGCTTGAGCAGGTACTTCTCCTCGCCCAGCTTGGCCAGTTCGGCATTCACCCAATCCCGCAATTCGATGTTGCCCTTCTTCACCGCCGGGGCGATCGGTGCCTGTTCGCCCAGGGTCTGCGGCAATACACGGTAGCCCGGGTTCTGCTTGGACCAGCTGAACAGGATCAGGTTGTCTTGGGCATAGGCGTCACCGCGACCGTTGGCCAGGGCCTGCAGGGATTCGGTGTTCTTCTCGAACTTGAGCAGCTTCCAGTCCGGGTGGTTCTGGGTCAGCCACAGGTCGGCGGTGGTGCCGGTGGTGACGATGGTGGTGCGGCTCGCCAGGTCATCCAGGCTCTTCACTTCACTGCCTTCAGGCACCAGGGCCTGGACCGCCACCTTGAGGTTGGGGTTGGTGAATTCCACCGCTTCCTTGCGCTCCGGGGTCACGGTCATGTTGGCCAGGATCAGGTCGACCTTGTCGCTCTGCAGGAAGGGAATGCGGCTGGCCGGTTCCACGGCGACGAATTCAACCTTGTTCTCGTCCCCCAACAGGTCCTTGGCGAATCGCCGGCCGATGTCGGTATCGAAACCCACATAGCGCCCGGCTTCATCGACGAAACCGAACGGCGGCTTGTCGGTGAACACGCCAACGATCAGCTTGTCCCGGGCCTTGATCTTGTCCAGGTAGCCGGCCGCCGGCGCGGCACTGGTGGCCGTGGCCGCAGGCTTGGGTGCATCATTGGATTTATCGCAGCCGGCCAGCAGGGCCAGACCGAACAGCGGCAGTAACAACAGCGAAGACTTGGCAGTTTTCATAAGAGCTCCAGTTCCTTTTTAGGGGCTTTCTTGGGCAGTGCTTCAACGAAGGAGAACTTCTCCAGGAACTGCTGCGCGCGTGCGCTCTGCGGGTTCGTGAAGAAAGCCTCGGGGGTGTTCTGTTCCACGATGCGCCCGCCGTCCATGAACACGACACGGTCGGCCACGGCCCGGGCGAAGGCCATTTCATGGGTGACGATCAACAGGGTCATGCCGTCGCGGGCCAGGCCCTGGATCACCTGCAGCACTTCCTTGACCATCTCCGGATCAAGGGCCGCGGTGACCTCGTCGAACAGCATCACCTGGGGGTTCATGCACAACGAACGGACGATGGCGATGCGTTGCTGCTGGCCGCCGGAGAGCTGCCGGGGAAAGGCCTCGCGCTTGTCCAGCAGGCCCACCCGTTCCAGCAGCGCCTCGGCCTGGGCCCGGGCTTCCCGGGGCTCGCGCTTCTGCACCTTGAGCGGCCCCAGAAGGATGTTGTCCAGCACGTTCATGTGGGGAAACAGGTGATAGCTCTGGAACACCATGCCGATCTGCTGGCGCACCTGGCGCCAGTCGGTGGCGGGGCTCAGCAGCTCGCGCCCGGCAAAACGCAGGTGGCCGCTGTGGGCACTTTCCAGGCCGTTGAGGCAGCGCAACAGGGTGCTCTTGCCGCAGCCGCTGGGGCCGAGGATGACGATCACCTCACCTGCCGCCACGCAGAGGTCCACTTCCTTGAGCACCTGCTGCGGGCCGAAGAATTTGTTGAAACCCTGGAACTCGATCAATGCGCTCATGCTTGCGTCCAGCGCCGTTCCAGCACGCGGGAGGCGGCCGACAACGGGTAGCAGATAAAGAAGAAAAACAGAAACAGCACGCCGTAGATCAGCACCGACTCGTAGGTGCGCTCGATGATCTGCTGGCCGACCTTGATCACGTCCACCACGCCGATCAGCACCGCCAGGGAACTGGTCTTGATGATTCGCGTGTAGACGTTGATGGTCGGTGGCGTCATGCGTTTCAACGCCTGGGGCAGCAACACGTAGCCGTACAACTGGGCACCGGAAAGGCCGATGGACAGCCCGGCCTCACGCTGGCCCCGGGGCAGGGACTGCAGCGCCCCGCGCACCACCTCGCCGACCTCGCTGGCGCCCCACAGCGACAGCACCAGCACCGCGCAGGTGAAGCTGGGAATGCTGATGCCGAAGAAGATCGGAAAACCGAAGAACAGCAGGTACAGCCAGACCAGCACCGGAATCGCCCGGAACAGCTCCAGGTAGATCCGCAGCGGCACGTCCAGCACCTTGCGCTGCAGGCTGCGCAGCACGCCGTAGAGCACCCCGCCCAGGGTGCTGAAGGCAATGCTCAGCAAGGAAATCGACAAGGTCTGCGTAGCGCCCCGGGCCAGTTGCGGCAGGGACACCAGCAACAGCTCAAGACCCGAACTGGCCATGCTGCAACCTCCTTTCCAGACGGCTGAGCAACAGCGAAAGGGGCAGGAACAACAGCACGCAGATCAGCGTCAGCACCGCGAGCATTTCGTAGGTCTTGTAGTACAGGGCGATGTAGCTCTTGGTGGTGTAGAGAATTTCCGGCACCGCCACCGCCGAGACCACGGTGGTTTCCTTGAGCAGGAAAATGAAATTGGCGAACAGCGATGGCAGGCTGAGGATCCCGGCCTGGGGCAGGATCACGTAGCGCAGCAACTGCCACTGCGACAGGCCGATGGAGCGCCCCGACTCCAGCTGCGCCTGGGGCACGGCTTCCACGCCGGCCCGCAGCACCTCGGTGAGGTAGGCGCCGCCAAGAAAAGTCATGGTGATGATCGCCGCGGTGAAGCCGGAGACCTTGATCCCCAGGGCCGGCAAGGCGAAGTAGACGAAGAACAGTTGGATCAGCAGCGGTGTGTTGCGCGCCAGTTCCACGTACAGGCCGATCAGCCGGTGCAGGTAAGGGGTGCGAAATACCAGGAGCGTGGCGTTGATCAGCGCCACCAGCAGGGAAGTGCCGATGGCGATCAGGCCGACCTGCAGGGTTACCCCAACGGCTTTGAGAAAGGCCGGCAGGGTGCTGAGGATAAAGGCGTAGTCGAGGGTCATTGAAAGTCCTGGACGCCGCTGGGGTACAGCGGCGGTGGTGCAGTCCATGGGGCGATGGGTAACCGCCCGGCTGCCGCGACTTTATAGCTATAAAAAGCAGAATTTAAATACCGTTAAGGCATATTGATATCACCCAAAAACCTAACCCGCGGATTTGCCGGGCTGGCGCCCAGCTACTACCTTCTCTGCCGGGCCTGCCGGGTTCTTTCGCGCTCGTACAGCCCCACTGGACGCTGCACTTCTCAAGGACGACCACCATGGCCGATGCAAAGACCCCGCAACCCCTGGACCCCCATGAACTGATGAAATGGCTGGCAGCCCTGCGCCGGGCCACCCAGCCCACCGCCAAAAACGCCCCTGTGTAGACGCTGGCTTGTGTAGGAGCTGGCTTGCCAGCGAAAGCGCCCGTAAGGGCGATGCAAGGCTCAAGGGCCTCTGCGCCGGCAAGCAGGACGCCGCCCGGCCGGCTCCTAAGGTTTTTTCGGGCGCAATAAAAAACGCCGACGCTGCGCTAGCCGTCGGCGTTTAAACCTTGAAGGGGTTTGTCGCGTCAGTAGCCTAGTTCATCAGAACGCCGGCAGTACTGCGCCGCTGTATTTTTTCTCGATGAAGGCTTTGACTTCCGGGCTGGTCAGGGCCTTGGCCAGCTTCTGGATGGCCGGGCTGTCCTTGTTGTCCGGGCGGGCCACCAGGTAGTTCACGTAAGGCGAATCGGAACCTTCGATGATCAGCGCATCCTTCGCCGGGTTCAGGCCGGCTTCCAGGGCGTAGTTGGTGTTGATCATGTCCAGGTCAACCTGGTCCAGAACCCGCGGCAGCATGGCCGACTCAAGTTCCTTGAACTTGAAGTTGTGCGGGTTCTTGGCGATGTCCTTGGGCGTGGCCACGGCGTTCTTCGGGTCCTTGAGCTCGATCAGGCCGGCCTTCTGCAGCAGGATCAGGGCGCGGCCGCTGTTGCTGCCTTCGTTGGGGATGGCGATGGTCGCGCCATCTTTCAGCTCGGCCAGGGTCTTGACCTTCTTCGAGTAGCCGCCGAAAGGTTCGACGTGCACGCCGATTACGGTTTCCAGGTGGGTGCCTTTGCCTTCGTTGAAGCTTTTCAGGTAGGGCAGGGTCTGGAAGTAGTTGGCGTCCAGGCGCTTCTGGTCGACCTGCACGTTGGGCTGCACGTAGTCGGTGAAGACCTTGACTTCCAGGTCCACGCCTTCCTTGGCCAGGGTCGGCTTGATCAGCTCGAGGATCTCGGCGTGGGGCACCGGGGTTGCAGCGACCACCAGCTTCTCGCCAGCCTGGGCGATACCTGCGCTCAGGGCTGCCGCCAGTGCGGTGAACAACAGAACTTTTTTCATGCAAGGTCCTTAGGTGTCGAGGTCGACGACGGCTTCAAATAGGGAACTGATTGAGGTGCCAGTGAAGTGCCACTGCTGGCGTGAAGCGGACAATACCGAGATTTTTTATTCCCGAACAATATCTTTTATTCACGTTCATATTCCATTTTGTTCATACAGCCTCCCAGCGCTCTAGCCTGCTATTTCCCACCTGCCGGGCCAGCCTTGCCGGCGAAGACGCCCTGAGGCCTTGCATCACCCTAACGAACGCCTTCGCTGGCAAGCCAGCTCCTACGGGTCGGATCTGAAGTCGTCTTGGCAGGAGCCGGCTTGCCGGCGAAGAGGCCCTGAGGCCTTGCATCGCCCTGGCGAACGCCTTCGCTGGCAAGCCAGCTCCTACGGGTCGGATTTAAAGTCGTCTTGGTAGGAGCCGGCTTGCCGGCGAAGAGGCCCTGAGGCCTTGCATCGCCCTTGTGTACGCCTTCGCTGGCAAGCCAGCTCCTACGATGGCTGGGGGTTCAGGACAGGTTGGCGCGTTGCAGCAACTGGTGCAGCGCCTGGCGCTCGACAGCGGATCCGGTCTCGGCGATCTGCTGTAACAACGGCTGGATCTGCTCCAGCGGCGAGGGCGTCGGTGGCAGGTTGAGGTGCTCGGGAAGAATTTCCTCGCCGCTGCTCACCAGCAGCGCAAAGTGGATGACGTTCTCCAGCTCCCGGGTGTTGCCCGGCCAGCTGTGGCGCTCCAGCACCTGCTGCGCGGCCTCGCTGATCAGCGGCACTGGCAGGTCCAGGCGCTGGCTGTAGATGCCGAGGAAGTATTCGGCCAGGGACTCGATGTCTCCCACCCGTTCCCGCAGCGCCGGCAGTTCTAGCTGGCCTTCGCTGAGGTAGCGATACAGGCGCTCGTGAAACTTGCCCGCCGCCACCGCCTGGGCCAGGTCGATGCTGGTGGCCGCCACCAGGCGCACGTCCACCGGGCTCGGTTGCTGGGCGCCGACCCGGGTCACTTCGTGGTTCTCCAGGGCGGCCAGCAGCTTGGTCTGGATTGGCAGCGGCAGGTCGCCGATTTCATCCAGGTACAGGGTCCCGCCGTTGGCCGAGCCGAACCAGCCGGCGCGGCTGCTGGCCGACCCGCTGAAACTGCCGGCGGCATAACCGAACAGTTCGGCGTCGGCGTAGGTCGGGCTGATGGCGCCGCAGTTCACCGAGACGAACAGGCCACTGCGATCGCTGGCACGGTGGATGTGCCGGGCCAGCAGCTCCTTGCCGGTGCCGGTTTCGCCACGGATCAGTACCGAAACCGAACGCGGCGCCAGCTGCTCCAGCTCCGCGCGCAACTGCCGCGAGCGCGGGTCGACGAACACCAGCGCCTTGGCGCGGATGCTTAGGGGGCTTTTCTCGGCATCGGGGAAGGTCAGCAACGGCTGACCGAATGGGGTATGGGCACTCATGGCAGGCTCCCGCCCCGGACCGCCGGGGGGACGGGGCGTTTAAACGAAAAAAGGACGATCAGGCACGACGCAGGGCGTGTTGTTCCATGCGGTTCTGCAAGCGGTACAGATAGGCGAAACCCTGCTCCCAGCGATGGTGGCCGGACTTGACGTTGATATGGCCGGCGCCGGCCAGGATCCCGGCTTCGGCGCCCCAGTCACGGGCCAGTTCCAGGGCCCGCGGCGCGCTCACGGCACTGTCGTTATCCGAGCTGATCACTTGGCTGGGGAACGGCAGCAGGTGCCGGGGGATGGGCGCGAAATTGCGCAGCGCCGGGACACAGGCCGGGCGCTCGACGTCCGCCGGGGCCACCAGCAACGCACCGCGCACCTGGCGCAGGGCCGCTACGGGCGCCCGCGCGGCCCAATGAGCCACGGTAATGCAACCCAGGCTGTGGGCAATCAGGATCACCGGAGTGTCGTCGGCGGCAATGGCCTCGGCCAGGGCCGCCACCCAATCTTCGCGGCGCGGCGTCAGCCAGTCGGCCTGCTCCACCCGCGCGCTGTTGGGCAGGCTGTTCTGCCAGTGGGTTTGCCAATGATCTTCTGGCGATCCTTGCCAGCCCGGCACAATCAAGTAGCGAATGGATTCGTTGCGCATGGGGAACTCTCCTGCTGCGTGTCTGTTCCCGGACGAGTATAGGGAGGGGATTTATATTCGTTAAGGAATAAGAAGCTATTTATTAATACCTTAAATGAATATAAAAAGTCCCCCGGCCTCCGTAGGAGCCGGCTTGCCGGCGAAGGGGCCCGCAAGCCTTGCGTCGCCCTCAAGGACGCCTTCGCTGGCAAGCCAGCTCCTACAGCTGGCGTGATTTCGGTGGTGTTCTTGTAGGAGCCGGCTTGCTGGCGAGAGGGCCCGCAAGCCTTGCGTCGCACTCAAGGACGCCTTCGCTGGCAAGCCAGCTCCTACAGCTGGCGTGATTTCGGTGGTGTTCTTGCCGGCGAAAGGGCGCTCAAGCCTTGCGTCGCAATCAAGGACGCCTTCGCTGGCAAGCCAGCTCCTACAGCTGGCGTGATTTCGGTGGGGGTTTTGCGGTTTTTTTTTCGCCAGGCAAAAAAAAGGCCGCACCCTGCCAAGGAGACGGCCTGAAAAGTCGTGGCGTTGTTGCTCGGTCTCAGCGCGCGGTAATCACCGACAGTTTGGTGATGCCCGCGCGCTCGATGGACGCCATGGCCCGGGCCACTTCGCCGTAGTTGACGCCATCGTCGGCCTGCAGCTGGACCCGCACTTGCGGGTCCTTGGCCTTGGCCGCTTGCAAGTTGGTTTCCAGCAGGTCCGGCTGGATCTCGTCCTTGTTGATAAAGAGTTTGCCGGCACCGTCGATGCTCACCACCAGCGGGTCTTTCTGCTCCACCGGGGCCACGGCCTCGGTCTTGGGCAGGTTGATCGGAATGGCGTTGGTCAGCAGCGGCGCGGTGACGATGAACACCACCAGCAGCACCAGCATCACGTCCACCAATGGCGTGACGTTGATCTCACTCAGCACTTCATCGCTGTCTTGGGTGGAAAAGGCCATGTCAGGACGCCTCCTTCACTTTTTGCGGGCTGCCCTGGGCCGCGGCCTTGTGCACGCTCGGGTGGATCAGCACGCGGAAGGAGTTCTTCTGCGCCAGGCTGTAGAAGTCGTGGGCGAAGTCGTCCAGGTCCGCAGCCGTGAGCTTCAGGCGCCGCAGGAAGTAGTTGTAGACCAGCACCGCCGGCACTGCGACGGCGATCCCCACCCCCGTCGCCACCAGGGCTGCGCCAATGGGGCCGGCCACGGTTTCCAGGCTGGCCGAACCGGCGGCGCTGATGCCTTTCAAGGCTTCCATGATCCCCCACACGGTGCCGAACAGGCCGATGAAGGGCGAGGTACTGCCGATACTGGCAACCACCGCCAGGCCGGTTTCCAGGGAACGACGCTCACGCACGATCTGCTGGCGCAGGGCACGTTCGAGACGGTCCTGGTGGTTGATTGCCTGGCTCAGGTCCGCCGCGTGGGGCGCTTCGCCAACCTGGATCGCCGCATAGCCGGCCTGGGCCACCCGGGCCGCCGCGCCGGGCTGGGTTTCACTCAACGAGGCAGCGGAGTCGAGGCTGGACGCTGCCCAGAACTGATTGTGGAACTTGCGATCCTGGGACTTGAGGCGGGCGAACTGCACGCCCTTGACCAGGGCCAGGCCCCAAGTGGCGACGGAGAAGACCACCAACAGCCAGATCACCGCGCTTTCGATGGATTCCAGTGGAGATGCCAGTAACGTCATGATGTGTTCCCTCTGTGTAAGCGTTTAGCGCGTGTTGGTTGATCGGCCTTGCGGCTCAATGAATCTTGAAATCTATGGGTACGCTGACCCAGCCGTCCTGGGCCACGTCGCCTTGCTTGGCAGGGACGAAACTCCAGCGCTTGACCGCAGCCAGGGCCGCGTCATCGAGTTGCTGGCGACCACTGCTCTTCTGGATCTGGATCTCGCCCGGCTTGCCGCTGGCCAGTACATGCACCCGCAGCAGCACCGTGCCTTCCCAACCGCGACGCTGGGCCAGCGACGGATATTCCGGCGCCGGGTTCTTCAGGTACGCGGCGCTGGCCGAAGCCGGGGTCACGGGGGCCGGGGCCGGTGGCGCGGGCGGAGCCGGAGCGGCTACCGGGGCTGCGGGCTGTGGCGGCGCCGGAGTCTGCTGCACCGGTTTGGGCGCAGGTTTCGGCTCGGGCTTGGGCACCGGCTTGGGTTTGGGTTTGGGCACCGGCTTGGGCGGTGGCGGCTTCACGGCCAGCTCGTCCTCCACTGGCGGTGGCGGCTCCACCACCGGCTGTACCGGCTGTGGCGGTGGGGGCTCGACCACCGGTGGCGCCGGGCGCGAGAACTCGATGGTCATGGGCGGGATTTCCGGCGGCACGATCGGCAGCACAGGGGTCGGCTTCTGGCTCAGCCAATAGATCACCGCCGCGTGCAGTACCAGGGCCGCAGCGCCGAGGATGATGGCCTCACGGCGACGCAATATCCCCTTGGGCGTGCGTTGCAGACGCAATTGGCCCAGCGGCAAGCGGTGAGGCCGGCCGAGGTCGACCAACTCGCCGCTCGGTGCCTGGCGCCACAGCACCTCGTGTGCACTGGCGGCGGTCTGGACATTGCCCATGGATTCACTCCCTACGATCTTTTGAAAAACCCGGCACCGGCGTTTGAACTGCCCCCACGCAACGGTGCCGCGGGGCCAATGATCAGTGCCTCGCGCTTATCTCTTAAAGTAATCTTTCAAGTTATAGATAGATCGAAATCGAATATTTGAATTCGCGAAAAAGCCCCAGGCCCCGTGATTCAAGGGCTGCAGCCAGGAGAGAAAAACACCATGCCTTGCGGGCATCGAAAATATTCCCGCAAAGCATCGAAACAAGCCGCTTGGCGGGGGGAAGGGAACAGCTCTCCAAACAGCAGCGCCCCCTCAGGATCAGCCCTTGCGCTGCTTGAACAATCTTCTGAAGGAGCATCCCAGGGGTGCTGGGGCACTGTGCTCCGGCATCAGGCGACGAGATCCCGGGGGCCGCCTGTTATCAAACGCGCGAGGGCTAGACGAACCTGTTCTGGAACTCGCCCCCCGGATGATCGGCCGGTACAGCCCTGGCGCAGACGAACCTGGCCAACCAGCAGACAGTCATCGCCTGGCCACTTGCGGCTTGACGCTTGCCACTGCCCGCAACTGTTCCTGTAACGCCTTGCCGGCCCGGCTCAGGCCACTGCCGGCGTACAGCGCCAGGCGCACGCCCTGGATGTCCGGCAAGCCGCTGGCGGCGTCGAGCACGCGATGCCCCTTGCCCAGCACCCGTATCGGCAGCAGGCTGATGCCCAGGCCCGCCGCCACCGCCGAACAGACGCTGGCCAGGCTGGCGCTGGAATAGGCGATGCGCCACGGCCAGCCACCGACCTCCAGGTGATGGAGCATTTCCTGGCGATACAACCCGCCCACCGGGAACGCCACCAACGGCAGCGGATCGCGACCGAAGGCCGGGTGGTGCAGGCTGTCGACCCAGCACAAAGGCTCGGGCCAGGACTCCACGCAGTCGTCGCTGTAGCCCATCTGCTTGACCAGCAGCAGGTCGAACTCACCCCGCCGGTACTGGCGCAACAGCTCAGGGCCCAGGCCGCTGCTGACCTCCAGGCGCACTGCCGGGTAATCCAGGCCAAAGCGCGAGAGCATGGGCATCAGGCGCTCGGCGGCGAAATCTTCCGGCACCCCGAGGCGCAGGACCTCTTCGCCGCGCTGGTTGACCAGCATATCGCTGGCCTCTTCATGCAGCGCCAGGATGCGCCGGGCGTAGGCCAGCAGCCGCTCGCCCTCCACCGTGGCCACCACCCGGCGCTGGTCACGGTCCAGCAACTGGCAGCCCAGGCTCTCTTCCAGGCGCCGCACCTGCTGGCTCACAGTGGACTGGGTGAGGTGCAGGCGCTCGGCGGCGCGGGTGAAGTTCTGGCTGTCGGCGACCGCGACAAAACTGCGTAACAACACCGGATCCAACATGTTGACCTACCATCCTGACTGCCACTGGTTGGCATGATTATATTTAATTTCAGAATACCCAGAGCCGTCACCATACTTCCCTTTCATCAGCCGGAACGGGAGGTTCTCATGCAACTCCAGCGTTTTCTCAAACGCGGCCTGATCGCCGCTGGCCTGTTCACTGCGGGGGTGGTCATGGCCAGCGATGGCGCGTTGCTGGAAGCGGTACGCAAGGGGCAACTGCAGCAGGTGCAACAGTTGCTTGAGCAAGGCGCGGCGCTCGATGGCCGTGGCCTGGATGGCAGCAGCCCGCTGCTGGTGGCCACCCGGGACAACCGCATCGACATCGCCCGGGCGCTGATCGAGGCCGGGGCCGACGTCAACCGCAAGAACCTGATCCAGGACAGCCCCTACCTGCTGGCCGGCGCCAGCGGTCACAACGAAATCCTCAAGCTGACCCTGGCCCACGGCGCCGACCTCAAGAGCACCAACCGCTACGGCGGCACCGCGCTGATCCCGGCCTGCGAACGCGGCCACGTGGAAACCGTGCGCCTGCTAATCGAGGCCGGCGTCGAGCTGGACCACGTCAACCACCTGGGCTGGACCTGCCTGATGGAAGCCATCGTGCTGTCCGACGGCGGCCCGGCGCACCAACAGATCATCGCCCAACTGATTGCCGCCGGCGCCGACCTGAACCTGCCGGACCGCGCCGGCCTCAGCCCGTTGCAACAGGCCGAGCGCCGTGGCCAGAGCGCCATCGCCAAGCTGCTGCGCGATGCCGGCGCTGCCTGAGCCCGCCCCCCTTTGAAGGAACCTTGCATGCACGACGATCAACACTACCTGCAACAGGCCGTGGCACTGGCCCGGCGCAATGTCGAACAGGGCGGCCGCCCGTTCGGCGCATTGCTGGTGCGCAACGGCCGGGTACTGGCCGAGGCGGTGAATGAAATCCACCTCAGCCAGGACCCCACCGCCCACGCCGAGATGCTGGCCATCCGCGCCGCCAGCAGGCAATTGGGCCCGCGCCTGGATGATTGCGTGATCTACGCCAGCGGCCAGCCCTGCCCCATGTGCCTGGCCGCCATGTACCTGTGCGGCGTGTCCCGCGCGGTATTCGCTGCCAGCAATGAGCAAGCTGAGCCGTTCGGCCTGTCCACCGCGGCCATCTACCAGCAACTGAGCAAGCCCCTGGAAGCCCAGCGCCTGCCGGTGCTGCACCTGCCCCAGGCAGCGATGAGCGCCCTCTACCAGGATTGGCAGGAGCGTCATGCAGCGAACTGAATCCACCTTCCAGCGCTGGGCCGGCTGGGCCCTGCTGGTGTGCCTGGGGCTGAACCTGCGGCCGATCCTCAGCTCGGTCAGCCCGCTGCTCAACGAGATCCGCGACGCTACCGGCATGAGCTTCCAGAGCAGCGCCTGGCTCACCAGCCTGCCGGTGATCTGCATGGGCCTGGTGGCCTTGCTCGGTGTACGCATCGAAGCCCGCCTGGGCGAGCGCCGGGGCGTTTCCCTGGGCTTGCTGCTGGTGCTGCTGGCCTGCCTGGTGCGGCTGTTCTTCGGCCAGGCCGCGGCCTTGCTCGCCACCGCCCTGCTCGGCGGCGCCGGGGTGGCCTTGATCCAGGCCCTGGTGCCGGCGTTGATCAAGCGCCAGTTCCAGCATCGGGTAGCCCTGGCCATGGGCGTCTACTCGGCCTCGCTGATGGGCGGTGGCGGCATTGCCGCCCTGCTCAGCCCGCAGGTGGCCAGCCACTTCGCCCACTGGCAAGTGGGGCTGGGCATCTGGGTGCTGCCAGCCATGGCCGCCCTGCTGCTGTGGCTGTGCCTGCCCCTGGGCGCCGGCCGCCGCAACGCCAGCCCGGCGCCCCTGGCCGGGCTCTGGAACAACCGCCGCGCCTGGCTGCTGGCGTTGTATTTCGGCCTGGTGAACTGCGGCTACATGAGCATGGTGGCCTGGTTGCCGGCCTACTACCTGCAGATGGGCTGGAGCGCCAGCCAGAGCGGTTCGCTGCTGGCCTTCATGACCATTTTCCAAGTGACCGCCGCCCTGCTGATGCCGGCCCTGGCCCAGCGCAGCAGGGACCACCGCCCGCTGCTGGGCATCAGCCTCGCGGCCCAGGCCGCGGGTTTTCTCGGGCTGGTGCTGTGGCCCTTGCAGAGCCCGCACCTGTGGGTGGCGCTGATCGGCTTCGGCCTCGGAGCGTGCTTTGCCCTGAGCCTGATCCTCACCCTGGATCACAGGCGCGACCCTCGGGAAGCCGGGCAACTGGCGGCTTTTGTCCAGGGCGTGGGCTTTCTGATCAACGCCGTCTCACCATGGCTCAGCGGCTGGCTGCGGCAAGTCACCGGCAGCTTTGTCAGCGCCTGGTGGGTGCTGATCGTGGGTGTCCTGGCGATGCTGCTCCTGACCCGGATCTTCAGCCCCGCCAGCTATCAGGCCCGGGCCCAGCTCGATACCGCGCCCCAACCGGCCTGACACCGGCCCTTGAACCCACCGCCTGCCAGCACGGCAGGCGGCGTTCTTCATGTCGCCACAGCACCACTATCCTTCTCGACCGGCTAAGATCGGCCGCCGACGCCACTCGCGACAACGGGCACACACTCAACTCAGGACACAGGAATAGCGATGGACGCTGCAACGATCGGCCGCTGGGTAAGCAGCCTGGGGCTCAGCCATGAAGAACTGATCGCCCGGGGAGAACGCATCGAAACCCCGACGGACAAGATCTACGATGAATTCGAATGGCTGACCGTGATCGTCGAGCCCGGCCTGATGCTGGACTTCTGGGAAGACAGCCTGGCCCTGGAAAAGGTATTGATCGAACTCATGCCCCTTGAACAGGGGCGCTCGTTCTACAGGGGCGAGCTGCCCGCCCCGTTCTCGCGCAGCATGACCCACGCCGACATCCGCAACCTGCTGGGTACGCCCCTGCGATCGGGGGAGCGCAGGCCATCAGCCGATGGGCAATACACGCTCAACGCCTGGGAGAGCTACCGCCTGCCGGAGCACCTGCATCCCGGTGCGCGGGTTGGGTTCGTCTATAGCGCCGACCTGCAGATCAAGGTCCTGTCGTTCGACTTGTTGGAGCCGCAGCGCGACTGATTCGGCCACACAGAGTGGCTCGTGGAGACTCGCGGCGATCCGCCAGGCATCAGAGGACCGGCGCGAGATCGCCAAGCAAGGCCCTGCGGTCCTTTTCGCAGCCTCCCAGGCTCGGCAGCGGCTACAGGGTACGTGGTGGCCGGTAGGCCGCCGTAACGCACGGCCCGGCGACAAAGGCATTAGCCAAAGGTTTTCATGAAGGGCTCGGCACAGTGCCGGATCGCCGCGACGACATGCGGTGCACGTTCGCCCCATTCGGCCGATCGGCTCAACACCCGCTCCAGCGCGTCCAACTGCCCGCGAATGACCTCTTGCGGACGAGCCACATCACAGACCTTGGCAAACTCCAGCAACCCCTGCCGCGAAGCAAACAGGGACTTGTTGCCCAGCAGATCCAGGGCCAGCACGTCCTGCGGGATGTAGGCCGTGGTGTTGACGATGTCATAGGCCGGCGCCAGCCGCGCATCGCGCTGGCCAGGATCGGAATACAACAGCCCGAAGTTCTTCAGGTGAGCATCGCCATTTCCCACAATGCAGCTCAGGCTGACCATGGCAAACAACTGCGCCAGTGAACCTTGCACCTGCTCAGGCGGGCAGAACAGGCGGACGGCCTTGGCAATGGCCGAATAGCTCTTGCTGTATTTCTGCTGCGCCCCCAGCCCCATCAACGCCGCCATGTCTTCAAACCCCAGGCAACCGAGCTGCTCATCCCGATCGAAGCGGCGCATGACGAACAGTTTGGCGTTATCGGAGAGGTAGAACTCGGGCACCGCCATCCCCGCCTCCCTGGCCACCGACATGCACAGGAATTCATTGATCGCCAACCCCGGAAACTCATCCCGACCGCTCTTGATGATCAGTTCGCAGGTGTTCGAGGTAAAACGCGGCGCCCCAGCATCAGGCCGTTCCGGCACCATGACCTTGGGCTGCACGCCGGATATCCCGGCACGCAGGATGTAGCGGTCCACCAGGTCGGCAAAGATATCCTCGGTGCCATCCCACGCGAGGATTTCTTGCAGTTTTTCCCCGGGAAACTGCTGTCGCTGCAACAGCTCATCGACTTCGGGCGAGCTCACCGCGACCCGCCCGATCGGCGCGCTGCTGCCGGATAGCGCCAGCAGCAACATCGGGTCGACCTTCACCACCTTGGCCAGGCGGTTGCGCAATTGTTCCAGCACATAGCCTTCGGGCAGGTTCATCTGGAAGATCGGGTGCAACTCCCGATAACGGTAGTCATCCAGACGCACAGGCATCAACAGGCTGATCGCCGCCTGTGCCCGGGCATCATCGTGATAGCGAAACAGATAATCGCCAGCGCCACGGCGGATTTTCCCGCTCTCACCGGCCGGGGTAGCTACCTGCAGCACCGTGGCCATCAGTCGAACACTCCCTGGATCTCGTCCAATGTGGGCATCGCGGCAGGCACCAGGGTGAATTCACAGTCCAGGGCTCCCAGCACCCGCGCATAGGCCGCCATGCCCACCGACAAGTCGCCCCGCTCGATGGCGATGACCTTCTGCCGGGTCACGCCCGCCAAGGCGGCCAGGCCGGCTTGGGTCAGGCCACGGTGCAGACGATGCTGGCGAACCTGCTCGCCAAGGCGCGCGGTGATAAGAAAGTAGTCCATGTTCTATATGCGTAACAAAGTTGAATGTATGTAACGTATACCTAACATAACAGAAAATCAAAGCACCACTGAGCGCCGGGACGCCGGCCACCCGAGCGGGAACAAGCTCCCTCGCCAACGCATGATTCCTGGCCTGGAGTGGCGACGACTATTGAAAATAAATTATTGTAATTCGATAATTTTTTATCAATAATTCGCCACCCCCAACGTTTTGCAAGGAATAACGCATGCACTCCCAAATCAACGGCTCGGCCCAATACCGCTTACGACGGGTCGGCCTGCTGGCCGCGATCCTGGCCTGGGTCATGGGTGTAGTCGAGGTCGGTGGCAACGCCGGAATGTGGATCTACAACAAGGACCAGGTCCTGGGCGCCTTGCTCAGCGTCTTCGCCGACCACTCGCCGCGCCTGCTGGAAGCCGACTTCAAACTCTCGTCCGCAAGCTTCACCCTGCTGGTGATTCTCGACTTCCTGCCGTTGCTGCTGTCGAGCTTCGCCCTGTACCTGACCGGGGTGTTCTTCCTGCGCTTGTCGCGCGGCGAAACCTGGAGCGATCGCAACATCCGCATCCTCTGGCGCGTGGGCATGCTGTGGATAGTCGCCCCGGCCACGTTCCCGATGATGGAAACCCTGCAAGGCCTGGCCCTGTCCATCGACCTGCCGCCCGGCCAGCGCATCCTGCAGATCTCCGCGGGCTTCTCGTCTTACGCCGCCTATGAGGTGGTCAAAGGAATCTTGCTCTGCTCGTTTTCCATTATCATGCGCGACGCCAAAGTCCTCAGTGATGAGCACAGTCACTACATATAGAACAATGAGATGACCATTATCGTTCGGCTTGACGTTGTCATGGCTAAAAACAAGATTCGCTCCAAAGAGCTGGCCGCCATCCTGGGCATTACCGAGGCGAATCTGTCGTTGCTGAAAAATGGCAAGGTCAAGGGGATGAAAATCGAGACCCTGGACAAACTCTGCGCTGCACTCGACTGCCAACCCGGCGACCTGCTGGAGTATCAGGCCAACGAGCCTGCGTAACCCCCCGCGTTTGTTCGAACCGAGTCTCGATCGTTAAAGCCTTATCCATTCCTCACGTTGCACATTGGCTTATTCATGACTCGCTACCTGCTCTGCCCGCTGCTTTTGCTCGCCTGTCTTTTGACCGGCTGCGCCAACAAACTCGAAGTGGCGATTGCCGCCACTCCGGCCCCGGACTACTACTTCGACCCTCAGGCCCCGGTGCTGGTAAGCATCAACGGAGCCAACGATGCCCACGGCCTCAACGCCAGCTACTACCTGCGCGACATGGTCGCCGCCCTGCATGGCATGGGTTTCAAGCAGGTCTACACCGATACGTCGCTGCCCAAGAACCATCCGCCGTTCCGAATGAACTTCACCCTCGACGTGGGCAGTGAAAAGGTCAGCTACCGCTACACCGCCACCGACTACGGCCAGGTGCCCAGCAGCACCAAGACGGTGTGCAAGCAGAGCACCCATAAAGACAAGAACCTGGTGTGCAACAGCACCCCGACCACCACCTGGGGCCCGGTGGGTTCCTCGGAGCGCACCGGCTACACCACCCTGTCGACCTTCAACATCAAGGCCAAGGACGAGCAGAGCCGGCGCACGGTATTCCTGCTGCGGGCCTCGTCCTATAACGAGGACTGCCAGGACGCCAAGGTCGAGGATTTCCTGGTACAGGAGAGCCTGGACAACCTCGACTTCCGCAACCGGGTGCAGCGCAAATACACCGTCACCCTGCCCGAAGGCCATAGCTGCAAATAAGCGCCTACCGCGCACCGGCCAGCACGCCTACAATCGCCCCTCGCCGCCCGCCCGATCCCCCTCGCGCGGGCGCAGCCCCCTCAACGACAAGGCGCAGGTCGAACATGCCCCTGGACTGGACTGCCTGGGAAATAGAACCCGGATCGACGGTGGACGAACAGTTGATCGCCCAGGTGCAAGAACGCCTCGGCGTCGAGTTTCCATCGCTGTACCTGGAGCTGGTGCAATACGCCGAGGCCGCCACGCCGGGGATCGGCGGCTTCGCCTATGAAGGTGGCTACACCTGTATCAGCGAGTTCTTCGAATTCGGCCTGAGCAGCCAACCCTGGACCCTGCTCTGGTACGCCAGCCCTGGCCGTGTGCCGGGGCTCGCCGCAGGCTGCCTGCCGATTGCCCGGGATGCCGGCGGCCTGCTGATCTGCCTGGACTTCAACAGCCCGGCCGTGGCGGTGGAAATTTTCGAACCCGAGAGCACCAGCCGTTACCCGGTGGCCGGCGATTTCAAGGCCTTTGTCGAGCTGTGGCAGCCATGAAGTGGATAGTCGTGCCTACCAGCAAAGAGGCCCAGCAACGCCTGGACCTGGACCAGTGCCTGCCAGGCGACCTGGAGGAACTGGCGCTGTCCCCGGAGCAGTGGGCAGCCCTGTCCCGCAGCGACCTGCTACCGAGCCTGAACCGTGCCCTGGGCACCCTGATCGATGACTACGAGGACGCCTCGATCCAGGGCCAGGCCGCCCTGGTCACGGCCCTGTCGATCCTGATGCGGGCCGCGACGCCCGGGGACGAACTTATCCACACGCTGATCGCCCTGAATCGACTGGCCCTGGAACGCGACACCGGCCTGTACTTCTACTTCTGAGGCTCTGCCCAGGTCTGCTCCCGCACCTCATTGTGTGGCGAGGGCGCTTGCTCCCGTCAGGGCGCCCGCCCGACCTGACAGGCGCCACGGCACGGCCTCACGCTCAAATCCCCGCGCTGGCACTGACCTGTTTCAACCCCGACTCCGGCACGCTCACCGCCGTTTCCGAACGCGGCGTGCCCTGGGGCACCCAGTCGTAACTCACCGGCAAGGCGCGGTACACCCAGTTGCTGATGGCCTCGCTACCCGGCGCCTTGCCCAGATAAGGGCTGACGTATTCCCAGACGATTTCACCGCCAGCCGTCACCTGAAAGAAGCGCCCGTTCATGCCTTCATCGATCAGGGTATTGCCGTTGGGCAGGCGCCGCGCGCTGCTGATGAACGAGCTGTAGAAAGCCCAGCCCGGCTGCCGGGAACTGGCGGCGCTGTACTGCCAGACGATCTGGTTCTTGATCGGGTCGATCTCCAGCACCCGGGAGCCGGCGATCAGCCCCAACGGCACCGAGGGGTAACCGGCGGTGCCCTGGTTGTCGAACACCAGCAGGTGCCCGGCCCCCGGCAAGCCGGCGGGAATGATGTGGGCGTCATGCTGGCCGACGAACTGGTCCACCGGGCGCGGCACCTTGGCGGCGGTCTTGGGGTTGATCGGCAACAGGTTCGGCCCCAGGCGCCAGACCACCTTGCCGCTGTGCTTGTCGAGGATGGCAATGAAGTTGGCGTTGCGCGAATCGATCAGCAGGTTGTCCGGGGCGAAGCGTTTATCACCGGCGTCGAACCACGGGTTGGGGCCCACCACGCTGAGGTTGTTGATGTGCAGGTAGTCCGGGTTGTCGGTGCCGTACACCAGCTTCAGTTGCGCCGGGGTAAAGCCGAATTCCTTGAGGTGTTCGGAGGCCAGCCACTGCCATTTGACCTGGCCCTCGGGGCTGACTTCATAGATCGCGTCGTCGATCACCTGGGGCACCTTGAACCCCGCCACCTTGTGCACCTTGTTGGCCAGTACCAGGGTGTTGCCGTTGCTCAGCCGGCGCTGGTCATGATGCTGCTGGGCCGCACCGCCCGGGGCCTGGTCGCCCCACTGCCAGACCAGCTTGCCGTTCCAGTCCAGCTCGCCGACGCTCTGGTTGCCCAGGCCGTTGCCCGCCGAACCCAGGGGCCCGGGCTCCTTGTCCTTGAGCTGCAACAGCACCCGGCCACGCTCGCCGCCCACCAGCTGCGGGTCGATGATGGCCGAGGGGAAACCGGCCTGGGGCCAGTGCTTCACTTCGTTGCCGTTCATGTCGATCAGGTGGGTCTGCCTATCGGCACCACTGAAGATCACGTACTGGTTATAGGCCCTGGCCGGGTCGTAGCGAGTGACGCCGGTGGGGTAGACGCTGGGCGCGGCCTGCACCGCCGAGGCCAGCAGGGCGGTGGACAGCAGCAGGGGCAAAGCGGTGGTGAGGCGCAACATGACAAGCACTCCTGTTCAAGTCGAAAGACGCCGGAGAACCCGGCGCAAGGTGCGAAAAGCCGGGTATCAGAAGTCGTAGCGACCGGTCACCCCCAAGGTCCGCGGGGTGCCTAGCAGGCCTTCGTAACCGCCGTTGCCGCCGGTCCAGAGGGTGGTGTAGTAGGTCTTGTCGAAGGCGTTCTTCAGCCACAGCGAAACGTCCCACTGGCCCTGCTCGTAGTTGCCGCGCAAGCCGGTGGACAGGTTGACCACGGCGTAGCTGGGGATCTGCCCGTACTCGGAGTCCTCCACGGTGCCCACCGCCTTGGAACGGAATGCATAGCTGGCGGTGACGTACTCTTCGAGGCCGTTGTCCAGGTTCCACTTGTATTCGCCGTTGGCGTTGCCGATCCATTTCGAGGCGCCCACCACCTGGTGGCCGCTGAGATCGCACGAGGCCGGGGCACCGGGGCGCAGGCTGACTTCCGGCGGGCACGGCGCATCCTTGTAGGAGAGGTAGCGCACGTCGTTGTAGGAACCGTTGAGGTTCAGGGTCAGGCCACGGATCGGCACCAGGGTGCTTTCCACTTCCACCCCGCGCGAGCGCACCGAACCGGCGTTGGTCAGGTACTGCACGCGGTTGGCGTCGTCGTAGGCGTTGGTCTGGTAGCCGTTGACCTGGGTCCAGAACAGGTTGGCGTTGAGTTGCAAGCGGCGGTCCCACAGGGTGCTCTTGAAACCCAGCTCGGCGTTGTTGGCACGCTCGGTGCCGATCAGCAGCGAATCGGCCCCGGCGGTCGGCGCCGACCCCACCGTCAGGTTGACCCCACCGGACTTCTCGCCGTGGGACAGGGTGGCGTAGCCCAGCAGGTCGTCGGTGATGCGGTAGCTGAGGTTGAGCAGGCCCGAGGGGCTGGTGCTGTACTGGTTGAGGTCGCCGGAGTCATAGGCCCCGGTGCGCCCGCGCCGCGCGTTGGCGGCGGCGCCGGCCACCGCCACGCCGCCCACCGGGGCGTTGCGGGTCACCCAGGCGCTTTTTTCCTCGTAGGTGCCGCGCAGGCCGGCGGTGAAATCCAGGCGCTCGGTGAGGTGCCAGGTGCCCTGGGCGAACAGGGCGAAACTGTTGGTCTGGATATGCCCGTTGCCGATGCTGGTGACGTTGCTCAGGGCGCCGGCCGGGGTGCCGTTCCAGATGTCCGCCTTGGGCCCGTAATAGGCGAAGGATTTGTTGTCCAGGTCGGAGCCGAAGTAGTAGGCGCCCAGCACGTAGTCGAAGAAGCCGCCGGTGGGCGAGGCCAGGCGAAATTCCTGGGACCACTGCTTGTCTTCCACCGAAACCCCGGCGTTGTAGCTGGCCGGAACGTTGAGGCCGTCGTCGTTGCGCGGGGTGAAATTCCACCAGCGGTAGGAGCTGACCGAGGTCAGGGTGAAGTCGCTGGGCAGGGTCCAGTTGGCCTCAAGCGAAGTGCCGCCCTGGAACACCGTCACATGCTGGTCGTTGTCCAGGTTGACCTTGCGGTGCGAACCGTTGACCAGGGTCGCGCCGGCCGCCGCCGCGCGCGACTCGTAGATATTGGTGCCGTTGATGGTCGGCCCGGTGCTGTACAGCACCCGGGTGCCGGCGCTGGAATCCTCTTCGTTGTAGTCGCCGATCCAGCGCAGGTTGAAGCTTTCATTGGGCTTGTACAGCAACTGGCCGCGAAAGCCCTGGCGTGAGCCGCCATTGAGGTCGTGGCCGTCGAATTCGTTCTTGATGTCGCCGTCGCTGCGGGTGCGGTAGGCGGAAAAACGCCCCGCCAGCTCATCGGTCAGCGGCCCGGAAATCGTGCCCTTGGTCTGGAAGTAGCCATCCTCGCCGAGGGAGGTTTCGATGCTGCGCTCCGGGGTGAAGCTCGGCGCCCGGGTGCTAATGTTGATCACCCCGGCGGTGGTGTTCTTGCCGAACAGGGTGCCCTGGGGGCCGCGCAGCACTTCCAGCTGCTCGATGTCCATCAGGTCGAACACCGCCATCCCCGGCCTTCCGAGGTAGACGTTGTCGATATACAGCCCGACGCTGCCTTCCAGGCCGTCGCTGGCCGGGTTGTTGCCCAGGCCACGGATCGACACGCTGGACTGGCGCGCATGCATGTAGGCGACGTTGACGCTGGGCACCAACTGCTGCAGGTCCTGGATGCGGTACACCCGCTGGCTCTCCAGGGCCTGGCCGCTGACCACGCTCATGGGGGTGGGCACGCTCTGGGAGCTTTCCTCGCGGCGGCGGGCGGTCACGGTCACCGTCTGCAACTGGCCATCATCGGCCTTGGCCTTGTTGGCACTGCTCTTGGCCGGGGTGGCTTGGGGCGCCGGGGTATCTTCGGCCCAGGTCGGCGTCCAGCTCGCGCTGCCGGCCAGCAACAGCGCCAGGGGCAGGCGCTTGAGCCGCCGGGGCGAGAGAGGTGAAGCGAGGGACAACGGGCTCATGGGCGGCTCCTGGTCAGAAAATATACAGCCTTGTATATTCCTTAAAGTTATTTATTTATGTTTTTACAAAGATTTACTGCATAAGAGATTGCCTTTATAAGGAGTCGACCTAATGCATAGCCAATGCATTTCCCCGATATTTTTTATGTGAAAAATGCATATCGACTTGCGCCAGCTCCGCCACTTCATCGCCCTCGCCGAACAGCGCAGCTTTGTCGCGGCCGCAGCGGCGGTGAACCTCTCGCAATCGGCCTTCAGCCGCAGCATCCAGGCCCTGGAACACAGCGTCGGCTGCCAACTGGTGGATCGCGGGCGCAAGGACCTGGCGCCGACCAAGCAGGGCCAGTTGCTGCTGGAGCACGCGCGCCGCCTGGTCAGCGGCGCCCAGCAGATGGCCAACGAGATCAGCCAGTTCAATGGCCTGGAGGCGGGGGAGTTGCGCTTCGGCTGTGGCCCGGCGCCGGCCGCCGGGCTGATCCCCCGGGCCATCGGCAGCTTCATCGGGCGCTACCCCAAGGCCCGGGTGCAGTTCCAGGTGGATGACTGGCAAAGCCTGAGCAAGCGCCTGCTCAGCGAAGAGTTCGAATTCTTCGTTGCCGACACCCGTCACTTCGAGGCCGACCCGGATTACCTGACCCAGCGCCTGCGCCCGCGCAAATGGCATTTCTGCTGCCGCGCCGGGCACCCCCTGGCCCAGCGCGAAAGTGTCAGCGCCAGCGAACTGATGAGCTACCCCCTGGCGGTGACCATCCGCCCGCCCAACCTGCGCAAGGTCATCGTCGACCTGAGCGGCAAGCCGGACTTCACGCCCAATGTGGAATGCGAAAACAGCTACAGCCTGCTGGGGGTGGTCATGCGCTCGGACGCCATCGGCATCGTCGGCTCCTACAGCGATGCGTTGCACAACGCCAAGGGCGAGCTGGTGTGCCTGAAGATCGACGGCCTGGCCGACGACCTGGAAGAGCTCTACACCCGCTACGGCATCGTCAGCCGCGCCGGCTACCGCCTGTCGCCTTTGGCCGCGGCAATGATCGACGAGATCAAGCGCATCGACGAACAGGACGAAGAGGTATGCAACCTGGACAACCTCGCCGTGTGAACTGCCCCCACCCGTAGGAGCCGGCTTGCCGGCGAAAGAGCCCCCAAGCCCTGCACGGCCCACACGGCCGCCTCCCACCGTAGGAGCCGGCTTGCCGGCGAAGAGGCCCTCAAGCCCTGCACCGCCAGCGTGGCCGCCTTCGCTGGCAAGCCAGCTCCTACAGGCACCACAGACCCGCGGGCGCGCCGGCATTGCATGAAACGCATCGAAACTATTCGGCAAATGCGCTTGCCGGAAGCCCCCGCCGGAGGCGAAAAACCTCGCCTGTCTTCCCCTCGGTGAACCCCATGTCCAATACCCATCCGCCCGTGCGCAACGTGCTCTACATCATGTGCGACCAACTGCGCCGGGATTACCTCTCGTGCTACGGCCACCCGCACCTGCAGACCCCGAACATCGACCGCCTGGCCGCCGCCGGGGTGCGCTTCAGCCGCGCCTACACCCAGGGCACCATCTGCGGCCCGTCGCGCATGTCGGCCTACACCGGGCGCTACGTCAGCAGCCACCAGGTGACCTGGAACGCCGTGCCCCTGCCCCTTGAAGAACTGACCCTGGGGGACTACCTGCGGCCCCACGGCATCCGCACCGCGCTGGTGGGCAAGACCCACGCCACGCCCAACCTCGACGCCCTGCAACGCCTGGCCATCGACCCCGACAGCCCCCAGGCTGAAGCGCTCAACGAGGTCGGCTTCGAGCCCTACTTGCGTCACGACGGCATCTACCCCGACGACCCAATCTTCGACGACAAGCGCGAGGCCGCACCCTACACCCACTACCTGCGCAACCTCGGCTACGACGGGCTCAACCCCTGGCACGACTGGGCCAACGCCGGGGCCGGCGAGCAGGGGGAAATCCGCAGCGGCTGGAAAATGCGCAACGCCCACCTGCCGGCCCGGGTCGCGCAAGAGCACTCGGAAACCGTCTACACCACCGACCGCGCCATCGACTTCATCAGCGAACAAGGCGAGCAGCCCTGGTGCCTGCACCTGTCCTACATCAAACCGCACTGGCCCTATATCGCGCCTGCCCCGTACCACGCCCTGTATGGCCCCGAGCAGGTGATCCCGGCGGTGCGCGCCGAGCCCGGGCAGCTCAGCGACCACCCGGTCTACGCCGCCTTCCGCCAGCATGAAGAGAGCCTGAATTTTTCCCGGGACGAAGTACGCCTGAACGTGGTGCCCACCTACATGGGCCTGATCAAGCAGGTGGATGACCAGCTCGGCCGGCTGTTTGACTTCCTGCAGAGCAACGGCCGCTGGGACGACACCCTGATCGTCTTCACCAGCGACCACGGCGATTTCCTTGGCGACCACTACCTGGGGGAAAAGGAATTTCTGCTGGAACCGGCGGTGGGCGTGCCGCTGATCGTCCGCGACCCGCGCACGGCGGCAGACAGCCGCCGCGGCACCGTGGATGAACGCCTGGTGGAAACCATCGACGCCCTGCCGACCTTTCTCGAAGCCCTGGGCCTGCCGGGGGCCGAGCATCGCCTGGAAGGCCGCTCGCTGATCCCCCTGCTGCACGGCGCCGAACCGGCCTGGCGCCGCTACGCCATCAGCGAATACGACTACGCCTTCCAGGCTCCGGCCCGGGAGCGCCTGGGCCAGCCCATCGACCGCTGCCGCATGACCATGGTGCGCAGCGAGCGCTGGAAGTACCTGACCTACGATGGCTTGCGCCCGCAGCTGTTCGACCTGCACAACGACCCGCAGGAGTTGCATGACCTGGGGGCGGACCCGGCCTATGCCGCGGTGCGCGAAGAACACCTGGGATATGTGCTGGAATGGCTGCGCGGCCTGAAACGCCGTACCACCATCAGCCATCAAGAAATCGACCTGCGCGGCCAGCGTTTTCGCTACGGCGAGCCGGAAAGCGAAAAGCTGGTACAGATCGGCGTGTGGTAACCCCCACCCGTACCTGCACCTTCCCCCGTAGGAGCCGGCTTGCCGGCGAAGAGGCCCTCGGACCTTGCAGCGCTCTTGAGGACGCCTTCGCTGGCAAGCCAGCTCCTACAGTGGGCAGGTTCATCGCGTAAATTCCTGTAGGAGCCGGCTTGCCGGCGAAGAGGCCCTCAAGTCTTGCAGTGCTCTCGAGGGCGCCTTCGCTGGCAAGCCAGCTCCTACAGTGGGCAGGTTCATCGGGTAAATGCCCGTAGGGGCTTGAGGGGGCGGGTCAGAGGCCTTTGGTGGTCTGGCTGCGCTGGCCGTGGACGCCCACCGGGACGTCGCCCTTGAGGGTCACACGGCGCACGATGCGGTCCTGGGTGCCGTAGTCGTCCAGGGCATAGTGCTGGGTCGAGCGGTTGTCCCAGATCGCCACGTCCCCTGCGTTCCAGCGCCAGCGCACGGTGTTTTCCAGACGGGTGACGTGGCTTTGCAGCAAGTTGAACAGGTGCGCCGAATCGGCCTGGGAATAGCCCTTGATGCGCTTCACGAAGTGCCCCAGCACCAGGCTCTTTTCACCGCTCTCGGGGTGCACGCGAACAATCGGGTGCTCGGTCTCGAACACCGTGGAGGTGAACACTTTGCGGTAACGCTCCAGCTTCTCCGCCGAAACGTCCGGCTTGACCCCGGCGTAGTCGTATTCATTGCTGTGCACCGCCCAGAGCTTGTCCGCCAGCTCCCGCAGTTCCGCCGACAGTTCGTTGTAGGCCGCGGCGGTGTTGGCCCAGACGGTGTCGCCACCGTAGGCCGGGGCCACCACCGAGCGCAGGATCGAAGCCTTGGGGTAGGCGTCGACAAAGGTCACGTCGGTGTGCCAGGAGTTGGCCCGCTGGCCCTGGGCGCCATCCAGCTCCATCAGGTAGCGGGTGCCGTCGCGTACCGGCACGGTGGGGTGGGCCACCGGTTCGCCCAGCAGGTGCGAGAAGGCTTCCTGGCTCTGGTCGTCGAGGTGGGTCTGGCCACGGAAGAAAATCACCTTGTACTGCACCAGCGCTTGCCGGATCGCTTCCACGGTGGCGGCGTCGAGATCGCCGGACAGTTGCACGCCACGGATCTCGGCGCCGATACGGCCGGCCACCGGGTGAATATCAAGGGCATGAACAGCAGGTTGAACGGCTAAGGCGGCATTGCTCATCAGGTACACCCTCATCGGACTGCTTACGGTGGAACCGCCGCGAAACAACGCTCTATCTATATTCTATTTAGATCTAATAGATAACTACATGCTTCGTTGACGGAATAAGAGCTTGCATTTAAAACCTCATTCCTCACTCGTCGCAAATGCCTTCGAGCTATTTTTCGGATGCCGGGAAAGCATATGGATCTTCGCCAATTGCGTTACTTCATCGCCCTCAATGAACACCGCAGTTTTGTCCGCGCCGCCGACGCCATGGGCATCACCCAGCCGGCCTTCAGCCGCAGTATCCAGGGCCTGGAACAGGAGTTCGGCTGCGTGCTGGTGGACCGTGGCAACAAGGACCTGCGCCCCACCCCGGAAGGCCAGGTGGTGCTGCAGCACGCCTTGAGCCTGGTGCAGGGCGCGGCCTTGCTCAGCAGCGAAGTGACCCAGATGACCAAGCTCGACGCCGGCGAGGTGCGCTTCGGCTGCGGCCCGGCCCCGGCGGTGAAGTTGGTGCCCGACGCGGTGGCGCAATTCACCAGTGCCCACCCGAAGGTGCGCACCTGTTTTGCCGTGGACAACTGGGAAAAACTCAGCCGCAGCCTGAACCGCGAAGAGATCGAATTCTTTATCGCCGACATCCGCCATTTCGAAGCCGACCCGAACTACCAGACCCAGCCCCTGACGCCCAAGCGCGGCGTGTTCTTCTGCCGCCCCGGGCACCCGCTGCTGGCCAAGGAGAGCCTGTCCACCAACGACATGTTCGACTACCCCCTGGCCACCACCTTGATCCCCCCGGGGATCCGCAAGTTGCTGGCCAACCTCAGCGGGCGCATCGACTTTTCACCGACCATCGAGACCGAGCACTTTCCGGCCCTGGTGAAGATCGTCCGCCAGTCCAATGCCATCGGTGTGGGCACTGCCGAGGCCTTTGCCGAAGACATCGCCCAGGGTTCGCTGGCGCTGCTGCACTGGCGCAACCTGCCGCAGAACATCGACAGCCTGAATGCCCGTTGCGGCATCGTCAGCCGCAGCGGTTTTCGCCTGTCGCCGGCGGCGCGCAAGATGATCGAGGTGCTGGTGGCGGTAGATCGGCAGGGGCACGCCGTCGCCGTGTAGAACAGCTTCGCCGGCAAGCCGGCTCCTACAAGATCCCGCACGATATCCCCGCCGACCGTAGGAGCCGGCTTGCCGGCGAATGGTGCCGACCTCAAAGACCGGCAGCGGCCAACTGCGGGGCGACCCAGGCATCCACCTTGAACGGCTTGCGGATCAACCGCTCCTTGGCCGCCAGGTCTACCGAATCCTGTAGTTTGCCGAGGAACACCGGGTCCAGGGTCGAGGGGAAGATCTCGCTCAGGCGCTGGTCCTTGAGGTCATCCTGCAAGATCACCGGCGGGTAGCTGGCCAGCCCCGACACCAGCTGGATGTAGGCTTCCTTGTTGCTGTCCTGGGTCAGCCACGCTACGGCCTGCTGTTGGGCCTTGAGCAGTTTTTCCACGGCCTCGGGATGTTCGTCGACAAACTTGCCGGCGCCCACCAGCACGCTCTGCACGCTGCCGGCGCCCCCCAGGTCCTTGGTGCTCAGCGGCAGTTCGGCCAGGCCCTTGCTGCGCAGGGCCGAGAGCCCGGTGCTGCCCCAGGAGGCGTCGATCTGCTTGGCCGCCAATGCTGCCACCGCCGCGTTGAAGTCAAGGTTGACCACCTTCAGGTCCTTCTCGCTCAGGCCCCGGCTGGCCAGGGCCGCGTCGAACGACAGCTGGGTGGCGGTGCCACGGAACACCGCCACGCGCTTGCCCTTGAGGTCTTCCAGGGTCTTGATCCCGGAACCCGGCACCACCCCCAGGTAGTGCTTGACCCCACGGGCCGAGGCGCTGAGCAGGCGGGTATCCAGGCCGTTGGACTTGCCGATGATGGCGGCCAGGTCCCCCAGGTACGCCAGGTCCACCTGGCCGTTGGCGAAGGCCTCGTTGATCACCGGGCCTGCGCCCTTGAAGAAATTCCACTGGATCTTGATGCCCTGGTCGGCGAAGGCCTTTTCAAAGATCTGTTGCTGGCGCAGCACATCCACCACCCCACCGCCGCTGTGCTGGGTGCCGGCACTGAGGTCGGGCACGGCAATGCGGATTTCCTTGAGTTCGTCGGCCTGGGCCAGCAGCGGCAGGCAGCCCAGGAGCCCCGCCAGGGCCGGGGCGGCGAACAGGCTGATGACGCGTTTGAAGGGAAGGTTCATAGGTGCGGCTCCTGGTGGCAAAGGCTCAGAGGAGCAAAAGGTAGGCACGGAATCGATCAACATTTAAATACTATAAATTCACATTTTAATAACCATATCGAATAAATCACTGACTACGGGCGTCCCCGGGGATATGCATGAAATGCATGAAAAATATTCTTCAAATGCATTGGATGCGTGTCGGCGAGAAGCCTTAAATGGCCTTTCTTATCTCCTAATAGCATCGATAAGAATCTTGATAGATCACAAATGCATAACACGTAGGGGCCGGCTTTCCGGCGAAGAGGCCCTCCAGCGCTGATTCGCCGACAAACCAGCGCCTACGGCATCGACCCACGCCATGCAGAACCCGACGACGGAGGTCATCCATGGCCCGTGTTTCCCTGCTTAGCCTGCCTCTGGCGGCGCCGCCCAACGGACGCCCCGGCTGGCCCCTGATCAGCCAGCGGCTGCTGCCCTGGCTGTTGCCCATCAGCCTGTTCGCCCTGTGGTGGCTGGCCAGCCGCAATCAATGGATGAGCGAACAGATCCTGCCGGCCCCGGCCCTGGTCTGGAGCAGTGCCCTGGAGCTGGCCCATGGCGAGCTGTGGAGCCATCTGGCGATCAGCCTGCAACGGCTGTTCTGGGGCCTGCTGGCGGGTATCGCCGCCGGTGCCCTGCTGGGGGGTGCCCTGGGCTTCAGCCGACGCCTGGAGCGCCTGGTGTTTCCCACCTTCGGCGCCCTGTCGCAGATCCCCACCCTGGCCTGGATTCCGTTGTTCATGGTGTTTTTCGGCATCGGCGAAGTGCTCAAGCTGGTGGTGCTGATCAAGGCGGTGGTGGTGCCCGTGACCCTGCACACCCTGGTGGGCGTGCGCGATGCCCAGCCCCGGCTGCGGGAAGCCGCCGCGGTGCTGCGCCTGCCGCCGGCGCTGCTGGTGCGCCGCCTGGTGCTGCCCGCCGCGCTACCGGCCTTCATGGCCGGGGTGCGCCTGGCGCTGGCCACCGGCTGGACCTCGCTGCTAGCAGTGGAACTGCTGGCCTCCAGCGAAGGCATCGGCTACCTGATGGTCTGGGCGCGCCAACTGTTCATGCTGGACATCGTCTTCGTGTGCATCCTGGTGATCGGCCTGCTGGGGGTGTGCATGGACCGCGGCATCGGCTGGCTCGACCGCCGGCTGGTGCACTGGCCGCACCCGGCCACCGCCGAATTCCGTCGCGGCCCGCGCTACCAGGGCTGGCAGCGCCTGCAACCCTGGCTGCTACCCCTGGCGCTGCTGGCCCTGTGGCAAGTGGCGAGCGACCAGCAGTGGGTCGACCCGAACATCCTGCCCAGCCCCCTGGCGGTGCTCGCCACCACCAGCAACGGCCTGCTCGATGGCAGCCTGCTGGGGGGCATGGGCCTGAGCCTGGGCCGCACCCTCGGTGGCCTGCTGCTGGGCGGTGGCCTGGGCTTTGCCCTTGGCCTGCTGCTGGGCCTGTCCCGGTTCAGTGAACGCCTGCTGGGCCCGACCCTGGCCGCCATTCGCCAGATCGCCATCTTCGCCTGGGTGCCGCTGCTCACCGCCTGGTTCGGCCTGGGGGAACTGGCGAAGTGGGTGTTCGTCGCCCTGGCCGCATTCTTCCCGCTGTTCATCGCCACCCAGCGCAGCGTCGCCCAGCTCTCGCAGCAACTGGCGGAAGCCGCCCAGGTACTACGCCTGAACCTCTGGCAACGGTTGCGCCGGCTGGTGCTGCCCGGCGCCGCGCCGGGGATTTTCGCCGGCCTGCGCATCAGCCTGATCTACGCCTGGCTGGGCACCATCGGCGCGGAATACTTCATGCCGTCCAACGGCGGCATCGGCAGCCAGATGATCAGCGCCCAGCAACTGCTGCGCATGGACCTGATCATGGCCGGCATGCTCCTGGTGGGCCTTACCGGGGCCCTGCTCAACCTGATCGGGCAACAACTCGAACTTCGCGCCACCCGCTGGAGACACGCATGAACGCACCCCTGGTCAGTTTCAATCATGTGGGCAAGACCTTCGCCGTCGCCGGTGGCGAGGTGGAGGCGATCCGCGAATTCAACCTGGACATCGCCGAAGGCGAGTTCGTCGCCATCGTCGGTTCCAGCGGTTGCGGCAAGTCCACCCTGCTGCGCCTGCTGATCGGCCTGGACACCGAGTTTCGTGGCCAGATCCAGGTCGATGGCAAGGCCGTCAGCGGCATCGGCGGCGAGCGCGGCATCGTGTTCCAGGAACACCGCCTGTTCCCCTGGCTGACGGTGGCCGAGAACATCGGCCTGGGCCTGGTCAACGAGCCCTTGAGCGCCGCCGAGCGCCAGCAGCGGGTCGGCGAATTCATCGAACTGGTGGGCCTCAAGGATTTCACCCGGGCCTATCCCCACCAACTGTCCGGTGGCATGGCGCAACGAGTGGCCATTGCCCGTGGGCTGGTGGCCAGCCCGCGGATCCTGCTGCTGGACGAACCCTTCGGCGCCCTCGACGCCCTGACCCGCCAGCAGATGCAGGACGAACTGCTGGCGATCCGCGAACGGGCAAAAATCACCACGGTGCTGGTAACCCATGATGTCGAGGAAGCGATTTTCCTCGCCGACCGGGTGGTGGTGATGGAGCCACGCCCGGGACGGATCAAGCGCGTGGTCGAAGTGGCCCTGACCCACCCGCGCCAGCGCAGCAGTTTCGACTTCCACCAACTGCGTGAGGAGCTGCTTCACGAACTGACTCGCGACGAGCGCTACCAGGCGCCTTCGCCGGTACAGATCCGCGACCTGCCCCTGACCTTCATTGCTTGCTGAACAGGAGTGACTCGATGCCGCAACGTCCCAACTTCCTGGTGATCCTGGCCGACGACCTGGGCTTCTCCGACCTCGGCGCCTTCGGCGGTGAGATCGCCACGCCGAACCTCGACGCCCTGGCCGCAGGTGGCCTGCGCCTGACCGATTTCCACACCGCCCCCACCTGCTCGCCGACCCGCTCCATGCTGCTCACCGGCACCGACCACCACATTGCCGGGATCGGCACCATGGCCGAAGCCCTGACCCCCGAGCTGATCGGCAAGCCGGGCTACGAGGGTTACCTCAACGACCGCGTGGTGGCCCTGCCGGAACTGCTGCGCGAAGCCGGCTACCAGACCCTGATGAGCGGCAAATGGCACCTTGGGCTGACTGCCGATCGCGCGCCCCATGCCCGGGGCTTCGAGCGCTCGTTCTCGCTGTTGCCGGGGGCGGCCAACCACTACGGCTTCGAGCCGACCTACGACGAGCGCACCCCCGGGCTGCTCAAATCCACGCCGGCGCTGTACATCGAGGACGACCGCTTCATCGATGAACTGCCAGCGGATTTCTATTCCTCCGATGCCTTCGGCGACAAGCTCTTGCAGTACCTGAAAGAGCGCGACCAGAGCCGGCCGTTCTTCGCCTACCTGCCGTTCTCGGCGCCCCACTGGCCGTTGCAGGCCCCCGAGGAGATCGTCGCCAAGTACCGTGGCCGCTATGACGCCGGCCCCGAGGTGCTGCGCCTGGAACGCCTGGAAAAACTCAAGGCCCTGGGCCTGATCGAGGCCGAGATCGAGCCCCATCCGCTGATCAACCTGAACGCCGAGTGGGACGCCCTCAGCGAAGAACAGCGCCAGGTGTCGGCACGGGCCATGGAGGTGTATGCGGCGATGGTCGAGCGCATGGATTGGAACATCGGCCGGGTGGTGGACTACCTGCGCCAGCAGGGCCAGCTGGACAACACCCTGATCCTATTCATGTCCGACAACGGTGCCGAGGGCGCGCTGCTGGAAGCCTTCCCCAAGTTCGGCCCGGAGCTTTTGACCTACCTCAACCAGCACTACGACAACCGCCTGGAGAACATCGGCCGGGCCAACTCCTACGTCTGGTACGGCCCGGCCTGGGCCCAGGCGGCCACCGCGCCGTCGCGGCTGTTCAAGGCCTTCACCACCCAGGGCGGAATTCGCGTGCCGGCGCTGCTGCACTACCCGCAACTGCCGCTCAAGGGGCAGATCAGCCACGGTTTCGGCACGGTGATGGACATTACTCCGACCCTGCTGGACCTGGCCGGCGTGCGCCACCCGGGCAAGCGCTGGCGCGGGCGCGATGTAGCGCCGCTGCGGGGCAAGTCGTGGCTGGGCTTTCTCTCCGGCGAAACCGCCCAGGTGCATGACCAGCACACGGTTACCGGCTGGGAGCTGTTCGGCCGCCGGGCGATCCGCCAGGGCCAGTGGAAGGCGGTGTACATCCCCGGCCCCGTGGGCCCGGCGACCTGGCAGCTGTACGACCTGGGCCAGGACCCGGGGGAGATTCACGACCTGGCCCAGAGCCAGCCGGAAAAACTGCGCACGCTGCTGGAGGAATGGCAGCGTTATGTGGATGAAACCGGGGTGATCCTCAGCGAATCGCCGTTCCAGCCGGATTGAGCTTGTAGGCGCTGGCTATCGGACCGTGTAAAAGCCGGCTCCTACGCTCGCACAACCTCCCCCGCATCCCCCTGCGCCTGTTCCACAGGATGAAAACGGTTGGCCCGGGCAAAGGTACCGAAATCGTTGAAGCGCACGCCCATCTCGGCCATCACTTTATGCGCCACCGGCGCCGTCAGCTGGCGGATGTAGAACGGTTCCTTGACCACGAAATGATGGATGCCGTGGGTGCTGCCGAAGTTGCAGCAGAAGGCCTGCAGCGGCCACATCCACCAGGGGTTGAACACCTGGGTCTGCTGGATCACGTTGCCCGGCTCGATGTCGCCGTAGTAGTGCATGTTGGAACTGACAAAGTGCAGGCAGAAGGTACGCAGCACGTTGGGACCGATGATCGCCACCACGGCGATATCGATGTAGTGCATCAGCGCCAAGGTGTCCTGCGACCACTGGACCGGGCTGCCCAGCAACGCGGCCACGCCATTGGCCCCATGAAAGCCCAGGAACACGTACCAGGCGCCCCAGTGCAGCAGGGCCAGCGGTGCGTACACCGCCAGGGTGCGAACGAGGATGCCCAGCTTGCGCCTGGCCCCCGGCGCCCGCAGCAGGCGGATGAAGGCCGCCATCATGTTGTCGCCGACCATCAGCAGGCGGGCGATGCCCCAGGGCTCGCCGTTGGTGATGGCGCGCTCCTCGATGTCGCTCTCGCTGCCGGACACCTTGTGATGATTCAGGTGCAGGTGGCGGCGCACCCAGGGGTTGATGGTGCTCGGCCGCGCCAGCCACACCAGCCCCAGCATCAGGTTGTGGGGCAGGCGCTGCTTGCGAAAGTACATGCTGTGGATCAGGTCGTGTTCCAGCTCGTGGGTCAGCGAGGCGAAAAAGGCATTGAGCAGCAAGCACGCCCACCAGGCCAGGTGACCCGTGACATAGAGCAGCGCTGACCCCAGCATCCCGGACAGGGCAAATAGCAGAATCCCCGAGCCCAGGGCGTCCTGGTGCCGCAGCAAGGGAAAGCGCCGGCGCAGTTCATCGCCCCGGGCCAGGACCACCTGGCGAATGTGCGCCGCCCGCTGTTGCGCGTTCATCCGCTCGGGGCTTGCAGAAATACCCTGCATGATTCCATCCTCTGGTCAGTGATGTGTGCATCCTGCCCCGAGCCCCGGCTCCGGGCGCTAGCCGTAAACGCCAACCTGTTGACCGGACGCGCCAATCGCATGACCGAAGCCACTTCCCTTGCCAGCTGGACCCGCGCCTTGCGCAAGCAACTGGACGCTCTGGACCTCGACAGCGCCGCACTGTGCCGCGAAGCCGGGCTCGACCCGCAATTGATGGACGACCCCAACGCCCGCTACCCGCTGTCGGCCACCACCCGCCTGTGGCATCTCGCCGTGCAGGCCAGCGGCGACCCGGCCATCGGCCTGCGGGTGTCGCGCTTTGTCAGCCCCACCACCTTTCATGCCCTGGGCTACGCCCTGGTGGCCAGCGGCAGCCTGCGGGAAGTGTTCGAACGCATCGTGCGGTATCACCAGGTGGTCAGCGATGCCCTGGAACTGGCCCTGACCCGGGAAGCGGACCGCTACCGGTTCTTCCTCAAGGTGCCCGAAGGCTCGCCGCAGCCGGCCTTCGAAGCCATCGACGCCTTTGCCGCGATCTACGTGCGCACCTGCCGCAACCGACTGGGCCGTGACTACGCGCCGCTGGCCGTGCAATTGCGGCGCCCGGCCCCGGCGGACCCGAGCCAGTGGCACAAGGTATTCCGCTGCCCGGTGCAGTTCGCCGCCGTGGACGACTGCCTGGAGTTCGGCCTGCACGATTTCGACAGCCACCTGGACGACGCCAACCCGGAGCTGGCCGAACACAACGAAGCGGTGCTCAAGCGCACCCTGCTGCAACTGCGGCCCCTGACCTGGGAGCGCAAGGTACGCGGGGTGATCGAAGCCCAATTGCCCGAAGGCGAACCTTCGGCCGAGCGAGTGGCCCAGGCCCTGCACCTGAGTTTGCGCAGCCTGCAACGGCACCTGGCGGATGAAGGCACGCGCTTTGACACCCTGCTCAACGAATGCCGGGAAAACCTCGCCCTGCTGCACCTGCGGGACCTGGAATGCTCCCTGAGCGAGATCAGCTACCTGTTGGGCTTTGCCGATGCCAGCAGCTTCAGCCGGGCATTCAAGCGCTGGACCGGGATGACCCCGGGGCAGTTTCGCGACGGCCTGCGCTAAGCCCCAGCGGCTACAGGAGGGGGAAGCCCAGCTCGAACACCGTGGCCTGCTCATCGCTCGTGACCCGCACCTGGCCGCCATGCAGCAGCATGATCGAGTGCACGATGGCCAGCCCCAGGCCGCCGGAATCTCCCGGTTCGGCCCGGGACGGGTCGACCCGGTAGAAACGGTCGAACAGCCGGGGCAGGTGCTCGGGGGCGATCGCCGGGCCCTGGTTATGCACCTGCAACCAGCACCAGCCCGCTTCATCGTGGCGCCCCAGGCGGATCAGCGACCCTGCATCGGCATGGCGCACGGCATTGGCCAGAAGGTTGCCCAGGGCCCGTTGCAGCAATTGCTGGTCGGCCCGCAGCTCGCCGGAAAAACCGTTCTCCAGGCGCAGCTGGCGGTCGTCCGCCAGGGCTTCGAAGTAGTCGCACAATTGTGCCCCGACACCGGCCAGTGACAGTACCTGCAGGTCCAGCACCGCATCGGCCTGCTCGGCCCGGGCCAGGAACAGCAGGTTCTCGGCCATGCGCCCCAGGCGCTCGAACTCTTCCATGTTGGAGGCCAGCACTTCCTGGTACTCCGCCGCACTGCGCGGCTGGTTCAAGGCCAGGCCATTGCTGCCCAGAAGGTTGTGCAACGGCGTGCGGATCTCGTGGGCCAGGTCGGCGGAAAATTGCGACAGGCGCTCAAAGCTATCTTCCAGGCGCGCCAGCATGGCGTTCAGGGCCTGCACCGGCTCGTGGAATTCCGCCGGAATGCCGTCGGTGTGAAGGCGCCGGTCGAGGCTGCGCAGGTCGATCTGGCGGGCCGCTTCGCTGAGCTGGCGCAAGGGCTGCAAGCCCCGGCGCAACAGCAGCAGGCCCAGGGCGAAGGCCAGCAAGGCCCCAAGCCCCACCGCCAGGTACAGGCGCAGGCGGTAACTGGCGAGCATCTGCTCGCGCTCGCTGAGAACCTTGCCGGCGACCACGATCAGGGCTTCGCCCTTGGGCCCCCGGGCCTGGCCCGCCAGCAGGGCCACCGACACATCGCCCGCTCCCGGCCAGAGGCGGACATCGGTGCGTTGCGGCACCTGTTGCAGCGCGATGGGGTCGAGCGTGGGCAGGCGCTGCTGGCGCGGGTTGATGTCGATCACCGTCGAGCCATCGGCCCGCCGCACCAGCAGCAGGCTTTCCTGGTTGCCCAGCATGTTCTGGTACAGCCGGGGCCGGGCTTGCAGGGCATCCAGGCTGTCGCTGTCCTGCAGCAGGGCCCGCACCTGTTCCAGGCGGCCGAGCAGGGCCAGGTCGTCGCGGTAGGCGATTTCCCCGGCCAGGGAGCGGTAGAGAAACACCCCGATCACGCCGAGCACCAGGGCGCAGACCGCGGCGAAGGCCAGGGCCAGCCGCCAGGCGATGGAACTAGAGCGCTTCATCCGGGGCTTCCAGCTGGTAGCCGACGCCACGCACGGTGTGGATCAGCTTGGGCATGTAAGGGTCGTCGACCTTGGCCCGCAACCTTCGCACCGCCACTTCCACCATGTTGGTGTCGCTGTCGAAATTCAGGTTCCACACCTGGGAGGCGATGAGGGTCCGCGACAGCACTTCGCCCTGGCGGCTGGCCAACAGGTGCAGCAGGGCGAACTCCTTGTTGGTCAGGGCGATGCGCTGGCCGCCACGGCTGACGCGACGGCGCAGCACGTCGATCTCCAGGTCGGCGATGCTGAAGGACTCGGCCTCGCGCAGCGGTCCGCGGCGCAGCAGGGTGCGCACCCGGGCCAGTAGCTCGGCAAAGGCGAAGGGCTTGAGCAGGTAGTCGTCGGCGCCCAGTTCCAGGCCACGAACCCGGTCTTCGATGGCGTCCTTGGCGGTGAGGAACAGCACCGGGGTGGCGCCGCGCTGGCGGATCAACTGCAGCAACTGCCAGCCGTTGAGGCCGGGGAGCATGACGTCGAGGATGATCAGGTCGTATTCCTGCTGCTCGATGAAATAGCGCCCGTCCAGGCCGTTCAGGGCCACGTCCACGGCAAAGCCGGACTCTCCCAGGCCCTTGGCAAGGAAATGGGCGGTCTTGGCTTCGTCTTCAACTACCAGCAAACGCATGGCGCACCTCGGAAATGATCGGCACAGGCTAGGCGCCCGGCGCACGCTTGCCCATTACAAACTTGTAATCAAGACGACGGAGTTCTGACGAAGATCGCTGGCTAAGGTGGCGGCCTGACTTTCTGGAGCCTCCTTGATGATCGCTAAATCTCTTGTTCTGGGCCTGGGCCTGGGCCTCGCCGGCACGGCCCTGGCGGCGCTCGAACTGCCGCGCCATGCCGAGCTGGACCTGGCCGCCGCCCGTCAGTTGGCCGATGCCAGCCTGGCCCACTGCACCGCGGCGGTATCGGTGCTGGACCGTGGCGGCAACCTGCTGGTGGCGATGCGTGGCGACGGCGTGGGCCCGCACAACGGCCCGGCCAGCCAGCGCAAGGCGTATACCGCGCTGTCGACCAAGACTTCGAGCCGGTTGTTCGCCGAACGGGCGCGCAACAACCCCGAGGCGGCCAATCTCAATACCGTGCCGGAGCTGCTGTTGCTCGGTGGCGGCCTTGCGTTGTTTGCCGGCAACCAACTGGTGGGGGCCATCGGGATTGCCGGGGCCGGTGGCGCGGCGCAGGACGAGGCGTGTGCGGTTCAGGCCGCGCAGCGGGTGGGGTTGGCTACCGAGGCCGGGCGTGAGTGATCGTGAAAGCCTGCGCCCGCGTTGCGGTCGTTCGCAGCCTAGCGGGCTCGGCAGCGGCTACAGGTTGTGTTGTTTGTTCAATCGAGGAAGGAGTGGGGCATGAATGTTTTGCGTAACAGTCTGGCGGCCATCGGCCTGTGTGGTTTGTCGAGCCTGGCCCTGGCGGCAGGCAACCCGTTGAGCGTGCACGTACTGAATCTGGAGAACGGCCTGCCATCGCCGGGGGTCAAGGTGACCCTGGAGCAGCAGGTGGGCCAGGACTGGAAGCCCTTGTCCGAAGGGGTGACCAATGAGCAGGGGCGGATTGCCGAGCTGTTTCCGGCGAACCGGGCGTTGACGGCTGGCGAGTATCGGGTGGTGTTCAAGACCGGCGAGTACTTCAGGCAAGCCAAGCGCGAGACCTTCTTTCCCGAGATCCCGGTGATCTTCGAGGTCAAGCAGACCGAGCAGCATTACCACATTCCGTTGCTGCTCAGCCCTTATGGGTTCTCGACCTATCGTGGCTCGTAGGAGCCGGCTGCTAGCGAGGGCGGTCTTGCGGGCCTCTTCGCTGGCAAGCCAGCTCCTACGGGAGGCAGGGATATCGCGGGGGCTTCTGTAGGAGCCGGCTTGCCGGCGAAGGCGATCTTGCGGGCCCCTTCGCTGGCAAGCCAGTTTCTGCGGGAGGCAGGGATATCGCGGGGGCTTCTGTAGGAGCCGGCTTGCCGGCGAAGGCGGTCTTGCGGGCCCCTTCGCTGGCAAGCCAGCTCCTACGGGAGGCAGGGATATCGCGGGGGCTTCTGTAGGAGCCGGCTGCCGGCGAAGGCGATCTTGCGGGCCCCTTCGCTGGCAAGCCAGCTCCTACGGGAGGCGGGGACATCGCGGGGGCTTCTGTAGGAGCCGGCTTGCCGGCGAAGGCGATCTTGCGGGCCTCTTCGCAGGCAAGCCAGTTCCTACGGGAGGCAGGGACATCGCGGGGGCTTCTGTAGGAGCCGGCTTGCCGGCGAAGGCGGTCTTGCGGGCCTCTTCGCTGGCAAGCCAGCTCCTACGGGAGGCGGGGACATCGCGGGGGCTTCTATGGCGAGGTCAGGGCGTGCAGGCGCTCGGTGTCGAGGATTTCGATCTCGCCATAGCTCAAGCGCAGGATGCCCTGGTGCTGCAGGTCCTTGAGGATCTGGTTGGTGGTCTGGCGCGACAGCGAGAGCATCAGCGCCAGTTGTTCCTGGGGCAGTTGCAGCACGCGGCGGGCCTGGGCTACTTCACCGTAGCCGGCGGCCATCGCCAGCAGGCGGCTGGCCACCCGCGCCGGGGCCGGCATCAGGCTTAACTGCTCCAGGTTGATAAAGGCCAGGCGCAGTTTGTGGCTCATCAGCAAGGCAAACTGGCGCCAGTATTGCGGCTGCTGCTCCAGCAGTTGCAGCAGGTTCGCCTGCGGCACCTGGAGCAGGGTGCAGGCGCCCTCGGCGTAGGCATCGTGGGTACGGGGCTGGCCGTCGAACAGGCAGATCTCGCCGAACCAGTGCGGCGCCTGCATCAGGCTCAACAACGCCTCCTTGCCCTGTTCGCTGACCGCGCCCACCCGCACCGTGCCCTCCAGCACCGCGTACAGCCCGCAGGGCGGATCGCCGCGCCGGAACAGGCACTGCCCCGCCGTCAGCCGGCGCAGGCGCGCGTTGTCGAGCAGACTATTCTGTAAGGACGCCGGCAGGTGGCGGTACCACTGGCCGGTCATCAGGCATTCACGCCACTGCTGCAGGTCCATGAACAGGTCTTCTCCTCAAGGCATCGGCGTGATTGTCGCCTAGCTGACAGTGCCGTGATCGATGGCCGGGCATGATCGGGCCACCCTTACGGAGGAACAACAATGAAAAGCCTCGTTGATCATCTCAGTCAATACGCTGCCTACCACCGCGACCCACGCAATATCGCCAGCCACTTTATCGGCATTCCGATGATCGTGGTGGCGGTGGCCGTGCTCTTGTCCCGTCCCGCCTGGCCACTGGCGGGGATCCTGGTGTCGCCGGCCGTGCTGCTGGCCCTGGCCTCGTGCGTGTTCTACCTGCGCCTGGAGTTGCGCCTGGGCGTGTTGATGAGTGGGCTGATGGGCCTGTCGGTCTGGGCCGGGCAAGCGCTGGCAGCGCAAAGCACCGGGCTGTGGTTGAGCAGCGGCCTGGGCCTGTTCGTGATCGGTTGGGTGATCCAGTTCATCGGCCATTACTACGAAGGCCGCAAACCGGCCTTTGTCGATGATCTGTCGGGTTTGATCGTCGGTCCGCTGTTCGTGGTGGCCGAACTGGCGTTCCTGCTGGGGCTGCGCCATGACTTGAAACAGGCCATCGAGCAGCGCTCGGGCCCGGTGGCCCTGCGGCACAAGAAAGCCATGATCTGAAACCCGGGCCGGGGGTGCCGAACGCCCCCCCCGGCCAGGTTCTTTCACAGGGTGCCGAACTCCACCCGCACCGTCAGTTCACCCTGGTTGTCCTGCAGGCCGACACCGTAACGCCCGTCCAGGTCGTCATTGATGCACAGTTGCAGTTCCCCTTGGCGGCCCGCCGGTATCTCGGCCAGATCACCGATCAGGAAGGGTTCGCCATCCGCACCGACCCGGCCGATCAATGCCCCTTCACTGGCTCCCGGCAAGGTGTAGCCGGGCTTGGCGAGGTAGAGCGGATTGCCCCGGCCATCCACCATGCCTCCCGCAGGGCTGGCGGACCAGTGCCCGCCGGCATAGCGCACCAGCCGCGGACTCACGCCATTGAGCTGCACCCCGGTGCCTTGCCACGGCCTGTTGGCCTGAACCGTGACCGTGGCGGCCTTGAGCTCGTTGGCCAGCACATCAGCAGCCTGAAACGACAGCGCGGCGATGGTCAGGCTGGGGTTGGCAGTCCCGCTGCTGGGGAATACCCCGTCTCCCACCAGGAACAGATTGGAGTGGTCCCAACTGCGCTGGTGCTTATCCACTACCGAGGTCTTGCGGTCGTCACCCATGCGATAGGTGCCCATCAGGTGCCCGGCCCCCTGGAAGCTGTAGGGCTCGTCATCGTAGATGAAGAATCCGGGGTTCTTATCCGGTGTCGGTTTGAGATTGGTGAGTTCGGTAGCCCCCAACAGCTTGGTGATGATGTAGGTGGCCGCCTGCCGGGCCTGCTTGAAGCCCTCCTTGGTGTAGTCCGACAGCTTGTAGTGAATCTCTGGGCGAGGGATGCCCAGGCGGTCCTTGTACTCGCTGGAAGGCACGATGTAGCAGTCGGCGTGGTCCGGGTCCTTCTCCACCTGCTCCACCAGGAAGGCAATGCGGAATTGACGGGTCAGACGATCATTGAGGGTACGAATCAGATCCTCTCCAAACAACGCCAGGGACGTTGGGTTGGTGTTGCTGTCTTTCTTGCCGTCGATCAGGTCGCACACCGTGGCGTAGGGATCGCCGATCGGCCAGTTCAGGCCCTCGTTGCCGATCTCGATGCGCCACGCCGCACGGTGATGGCGAAAGGCTCCGTCGCGCAGGCTTTCGATGCCCGCCGTGGACACCGGCCCACGATAAGGGAACACCTTCTGCCCCGGCGGCATCAGCCCCCAGGCCAGGTAGATCGGGTGGTCCGCCAGGCTGCGCCCGACCTGGAGACTGCTGTTGGCCACGCCATTGGGTGCCTCGGGACAGGCTGAGTTGAGCAACAGCTTGGGGGTCTCGATGGCATGGGCGGCGATCACATAGCGCTGCCCGAGGGCCACGCCATTGGCGGTGGGCGGGCCGTCCCCCAGCTGGTACTGGATGAACTCGATACCGCTGATGCTGGACTTGCCATCGACCCGGACCTTGCTCGCCACGGTCTGGTACAGCACCCGCACGTTGCCGGTTTCCAGGGCCTTGTTGAGGGTCACCGTGGCGTCGTACTTGGCCTGGATCGGGCAGATCGGCGTGCAGTTGGTATTGCCCGCGCAGACCCGGCGCCCGGCGTAGGGCTCGGAGTTGCGCCCGGCCGGGGTCGGGCTCACCAGCAGCGGCAGGTCGGCGAACGAATGGCCCTGCACCGCCTTGACGAAACTGGCGTCCACCAGGGACAGCGGGATGCTGTGCATGGGGAATTGATAGCCCTCGGGAAAAGTCATGCCCAGGTAACCCTGGTCAGCCACGTCCGCCGCGACGCCAATCTCCGCCTCGGCGCGGCAATAGGCGCTTTGCAGATCCTGGTAGCCGATGGGCCAATCGACCCCGACGCCGTACAGCGACTTGAGGCGAAAGTCGTTGGGCAGCATGCGCAGGCAGGTGGCCACCCAGTGCCAGGTGGTGCCGCCGCCGACCCGCTCATAGGTGCTGGTGAACGCCTCCGGGCCTTTCTGCACCAGGTAGCTGGTCGCGGGCTCTTTCCAGCCGTTGAGCAGGTCGGCAATGGTCGGCCGTGGCGCGTTCTGCTGGTCCGGCTGCAATTGCGGATACAGCTGCGGCTGCAGGTTGCTGGCCGGAGGATAGGGCGACTCCGGGGTCTTCAGGGTGGCGTTGTAGAAGCGCTCCATGTATTGCGTGCGATTGGCCGGAATGCTCGGCCCGGACTCCAGCACCAGGACCTTGATCCCGGCCAGACCCAATTGATAGGCGATGATGCTACCGGCCAGGCCGGCGCCGACTATCACCACATCCGCTTGTTCTGTGCTCATGACGAAGCTCCTTGCTGCCCCTTGGCGGGCACACCGGTAAAGGCCTCCAGGCTCGGCGGCGTCTCGTTCCAGTAGCCGAAATGAAACTGGCTGTAGCCCATGGGATGGGCCTGGGCGACCTTCCAGGCCCAGCTTTGCTGGTACGCCAGGTCGGACACGACCCACTGCTGCCCGGCCTTGAAGCTGCTGGCGTCATAAGGCTGGTACCAGACCCCCAGCAGCCACATTTTCATGATCGAACGACAAGCCTTGGCCGCAGGTGTGGCCGCCGGCTGGCCGTTGCTCATCAGCAACGCCCGGGCGATCTGTTGCGGGCTCTGCTGGTCGGCCACCAGGCTGGCGTACTGGCTCAGCAGGTCATTGAGTTGGGCCTCGGTCAGCTTCGGGCGGATATAGGCCAGAAACTGGCTGGGCAGGTCGATGGGGTCGATCTGCGGCGCCAGCAAGGCCTTGCCGATCCCCAGCAACGCCGAGGACAGGCCGACAAAGTTCTCACGCTCGGTGCTCATGGTTTGCTCCCTGCGGCGCCAGTGGATTGGGCACGCTCCAGCAGATAGGTGAAGTCGGCGAAGGTGGTGCGGGGGTTCTGGGTGACCCGGGTCGTCGCGTTGTTGTGGCAGTCCATGCAACTGGAGGACGCCTGGGGCACCGTGCCCTGGATAAAGGTTTCCAGGGTGGCGTTGGCGAGGAAGGTCGGGGCCGGGCTGCCCAGGGGATTGGTCGGCGACGGCGTCTCGCAGTCGGGGGCCGGATCGGCGGGCCATTGGGTGTCGATCATCTGGTAGTTGGCCCAGACACTCTGCGGGTTGGCCGTGCGCAGCAGCGCCTGGTAGGTGCTGTTCAGTGCCTTGGCGGCCTCGGTCAGCGGGATCTCGCGGACGATCTGCGACGGCGAGGCCTTGACCGCCGGGTTCCAGGGCCGGGGCGGTGGTTCGTTGACCTTGGCCGAGCTGGCAGCGTTGTAGAACAGGTACGGACCTTTGCGCTGCTCCGGTGGGGTGGTTTTTTCCGGCACGTTGTCCACGTGTTCGAAGGTCGACCAGACCCACTGCGGCGCCAGCGCGGTCTTGTGCACGATGTGCAGGCCCACCAGGCCTACCGCCTCGGCCTTGCACGACTCTTCCACGATGGGCCCATGGGTCGGATCGCTGTTGCCGGGGGTGTAGACCAGGGCGTCCACCGTATGGAAGCGGCTGCGCTGGTCGTTGCCGTCCAGCACCTTCCACGAGGCCTTGACCATGATTGCGCCGGGCTGCTGGTGGGGATTGGAGCCGCAGCTGAAGGCCACGCGGTTGTTCGGGTTGGCGGCGAAATACGCCTGCTGGCCCTGGACGCTGTACAGGCCCTTGTCGACGATATCGTTGAACATCGGCCGGTTGACCACGATTTCGTTGCGGGTGTAGGTGCCGCTCTGGTCCACCAGCGGGCCGCTCTGGAACGGCTGGATGAACTCGTCGAGGACACCCGCGACTTTGCCCATCTGTTGCAGCAGGCGCCCGGACTTGAGCCCTTCACAGGGCTTGGGAAGGATCGCCGGGGCATCCCAGGCCAAGGGCTTCTCGCCCTTGGCCCGGAAGATCTGATAGCTCTCTTTCCAGCTTTCCCAGACGGTGGGGCCGTCCTCCTTGCCGATGGGGCCGGCGCCGGGGCTGCCGTCGCCCTGGGCCGGCCAATTGAGGGCGATGAAGGTCTGCCAGGACAGCACGTCGAAATCCCGCTGCAGGCTTTCCAGGGTCGGTGCGGGAGGGGCGGTCACTGCGACGTCGTAGGGTATGTGCGAGGACAGGTCGGGTGGCGCAAGCGCCAGGGCCAAAGGGCTGAGCAGTGCACCGCAGAGTGCACAACCGAACCTCGGACCGGGCCGATAGACTTCCTTTTTCATGCTTGTCTCCTTGGCATCAGGCTGGCCAGGAGACAGAACGCCGGTCCGTCATGGACTCTTCAATTGCGCCCTCCTGGCACAATTTCCAGCGTAGATAAGGAATGTTGCGGCCAGGGGACGGGCCATAGATCGAATCGAGCTAGCAGCAATAGCCGAACGCCATCACCCACCCTCAATACTCGACACAATCCTCGCAGGAGCCGGCTTGCCGGCGAAGAGGCCTTCGAGCCAGGTGCAAGCCTGAAGGACGCTTTCGCTGGCAAGCCAGCTCCTACAGCGGGCGTGATGTCGGCGGGGTCAGAGGCTGGCGTGTTTCTGCCAGACCTTGGGCTTGAAGAACAGGGTTTCGCCACGGGCCAGGCCGATCAGGCTGTCGTGATCCTTCACCACTTCGGCTTCGATCAGTTCGCTCTGCCCTTCCACCTTCAGGGTCACACGGGTGGTGGCCCCCAGCGGACGGATATCCCGCACTTCGGCGGCGTGGTGGTCTTCCAGTTCGGAACGCGACAGCGACACTTCGTGAGGCCGGAACAGCACGTGGTTGTCCTCCCCCAGGTGCAGGCGGTTGGAGTCGCCGAGGAAGTGGTAGACGAAGTCGCTGGCCGGGTTCTCGTAGACTTCGCCCGGGGAGCCGATCTGCTCGATCACGCCCTTGTTCATCACCACGATGCGGTCGGCCACTTCCATGGCTTCTTCCTGGTCGTGGGTAACGAATACCGAAGTCAGGTTGATGTCTTCGTGCAGCCGCGCCAGCCAGCGCCGCAGCTCCTTGCGCACCTTGGCGTCGAGGGCGCCGAAGGGTTCGTCCAGCAGCAGCACCTTGGGCTCCACCGCCAGGGCGCGGGCCAGGGCGATACGCTGGCGCTGGCCGCCGGAGAGCTGTTCCGGGTAGCGGTCGGAGAGCCAGTCCAGCTGAACCATGTTCAGCAGCTCGTGGACCTTCTCGGCGATCCTGCTCTCGCTGGGGCGCTGGTTCTTCGGCTTCATGCGCAGGCCGAAGGCAACGTTGTCGAACACGCTCATGTGGCGGAACAAGGCGTAGTGCTGGAACACGAAACCGACGTTGCGATCACGCACGTCGTGGCCCGAGACATCCTCGCCGTGGAACACGATGCTGCCTTGGTCCGGGGTTTCCAGCCCGGCGATGATCCGCAGCAGGGTGGTCTTGCCGCAGCCGGACGGGCCCAGCAGGGCCACCAGCTCGCCGCTCTGGATGTCCAGGTTGATGCTGTTCAGGGCCTTGAAGGCGTTGAAGTTCTTGCTGACGTTACGGACTTCGATCGACATGACTTATTCCTCCGCGGCGCTGGCGCGCAGGCGGTTGATTCGGGATTCGCTCCACTGCTTGAGCAGCAGGATGAACAACGCAAGGATCAGCAACAGGCTGGCCACGGCAAAGGCGGCGACGTGGTTGTACTCGTTGTAGAGGATTTCCACGTGCAGCGGCAGGGTGTTGGTGACCCCGCGAATGTGCCCGGAAACCACCGACACCGCGCCGAACTCACCCATGGCCCGGGCGGTACACAGCACCACGCCGTAGATCAGGCCCCATTTGATGTTGGGCACGGTGACGTGCCAGAACATCTGCCAGCCGTTGGCCCCCAGCAACCTGGCGGCTTCCTCTTCCTGGGTACCCTGCTCCTGCATCAGCGGGATCAGTTCCCGGGCAACGAAGGGCACGGTGACGAAGATGGTGGCCAGGACGATGCCCGGCAAGGCGAAAACGATCTGGATGTCGTGGTCCGAAAGCCACGGGCCGAACAGGCCCTGGGCGCCGAACATCAGCACATAGACCAGGCCGGCGATCACCGGTGACACCGAGAACGGCAGGTCGATCAGGGTCACCAGGATGCTCTTGCCGCGGAACGAGTACTTGCTCACGCACCAGGCCGCGCTGACCCCGAACACCAGGTTCAGGGGCACCGAGATCAGCACCGCGATCACCGTGAGTTTCAGCGCCGACAGGGCGTCGGGCTCGAAGATCGCATCGAAGAACGCCCCCAGGCCGAGCTTCAGGCCCTGGGACACCACGATGAACAGCGGCAGCAGCAGGAACAGGGCGAAGATCAACCAGCCGAGGCCGATCAGCAGGCGCCGCGAGGTGGCGCTGCCACGGCGGGCGGCGTTGGCGGAGGACGCGGCGGAAATGGACGATTGGGACATGGTCGCGCCTCCTTAAGGTCGTTCGATGCGCCGCTGCAGCAGGTTGATCAGCAGCAGCAGAATGAAGGAAACCACCAGCATCAGCACGCCGATGGCGGTGGCGCCGGTGTAGTCGTATTGATCGAGCTTGACCATGATCAGCAAGGGCAGGATCTCGGTCTTCATGGGCATGTTGCCGGCGATGAAGATCACCGAACCGTACTCGCCCACCCCCCGGGCAAAGGCCAGGGCAAAGCCGGTGAGCCAGGCCGGCAGCAAGGCCGGTACCAGGATATGGCGGAACACCTGCCACGGCTTGGCCCCCAGGCAGGCGGCGGCTTCTTCCACTTCACGGGGGATGTCCGCCAGCACTGGCTGCACCGTGCGCACCACGAACGGCAGGGTGACGAAGGTCAGCGCCAGGGTGATGCCCAGGGGGGTGTAGGCGATCTTGAAACCCAGGTCGGTGGCGAACTGGCCCACCAGGCCGGTGGGCGCATAGAGCGCGGTCAGGGCGATGCCCGCCACGGCGGTGGGCAGGGCGAATGGCAGGTCGATCATCGCATCGATGATCTTGCGCCCGGGGAAGCTGTAGCGCACCAGGACCCAGGCCAGCAGGGTGCCGATCAGGCCGTTGATGATGGCCGCACACAAGGCGGTGCCGAAGCTCAGTTGCAACGCCGCCAGCACCCGGGGTGCGGTGACGATGGCCCAGAATTGTTCCCAGGTGAGTTGCGCGGCATGCACGAACATCGCCGCCAGGGGGATGAGCACAATCAGGCTGAGGTACACCAAGGTGTAGCCCAGCGTCAGCCCGAAGCCGGGTATGACGGGGGAGATACGACGCGACATAAGAGTCCTTGGTTAACGGAACGGATACGCAAAACCCGCAACTCAATGCGGGCTCTGCCTGGTAGGAGCCGGCTTGCCGGCCAAAGGGCCCGTAAGCTTTGCCCTCAGGGGCGCCTTCGCTGGCAAGCCAGCCCCTACAACAGGGTTATTGCGCCGTGTAGATCTGGTCGAACACGCCACCGTCATTGAAGAATTTCGGTTGGGCAGTTTTCCAGCCGCCGAAGTCCTTGTCGATAGTTACCAGGTCCAGTTTCGGGAACTGCTGGGCATATTTGGCGGCGATGTCCTTGTCCCGTGGGCGGTAGAAGTTCTTCGCGGCAATTTCCTGGCCGGCCGGGCTGTACAGGTGCTTGAGGTAGGCCTCGGCGATCTGGGTGTTGCCTTTCTTCTCGGCGTTCTTGTCCACCACCGCCACCGGTGGCTCGGCGAGGATCGACAGCGAAGGCACGACGATATCGAACTTGTCGGCGCCGCCGTCTTCCTTGAGGGCCAGGAAGGCTTCGTTTTCCCAGGCCAGCAGCACGTCGCCCTGGCCGTTGTTGACGAAGGTGATGGTCGAGCCGCGGGCCCCGGTGTCCAGCACCGGTACGTGCTTGAACAGCTCCTTGACGTATTCCTGAGCTTTGGCCTCACTGCCACCGGCCTTCAGGCCGTAGGCCCAGGCGGCGAGGAAATTCCAGCGTGCACCACCGGAGGTTTTCGGGTTCGGGGTGATCACCGAGACGTCTTTCTTGATCAGGTCGCCCCAGTCCTTGATGCCCTTGGGGTTGCCCTTGCGCACCAGGAACACGATGGTCGAGGTGTAGGGCGTGCTGGCGTCGGGCAGGCGCTTCTGCCAGTCCGCCGGCAGGGTCTTGCCGAGCTTGGCGATTTCGTCGATGTCACCGGCCAGGGCGAGGGTCACCACGTCGGCGCGCAGGCCGTCGATCACCGCCCGGCCCTGCTTGCCCGAGCCACCGTGGGATTGCTGGATCTTCACGTTGTCGCCCGGGTGGTCCTTCTTCCAGAAGTTCACGAACTCGGCGTTGTAATCCTGGTACAGCTCACGGGTCGGGTCATAGGACACATTGAGCAGCTCATAGTCCTTGGCAACGGCGGAACCGGCGAAAACGGCGCTGGCGAGGGCGGCCAGTGCATAACGGCGAATCGACGACATGGTGAAGCTCCTGAAATTTTTAAGGTGCTGGCATTTTTCTTATGGCGATTTCAGCCCGCATTCGAAAAGGAACGCTGGGATTGGTGCAGGGGGTCATGGATGACGCCCTCCGGTTGACCAGTCGGGCCTCTCGTTCGCGAGAGGGTGACGCGATGTTCAGCGAGGTACTTTCAACTCGGTTTGTGGCCGGGCTGCTGCAGACGGAATTTTTCCTTGCGTTCGATCTGCACGACCTGGGCGTTGTGCACGGTGATTTCCACCGCACCGAAGCGCAGGTCGCGCAGTGCGCTTTGAATTTCCCGCAAGATGGTTGCTTCGTCCTGGCCGTCAACGCTACGTAGAGATGCGCTCATGGTGTTGCTCCTGAGTGGGATGTGCCTGGCAGTGGCGGCACTGCTTGCGGCGTGGGAGCAATACTAGATAGGGCCGGATATTCTTAAAAATACTATTTAAGAATGTTTATATAACCAGAAGAAATTATTCGATCTGACAGCAGCTTAGCCCTCTGTAGCCGCTGCCGAGCCTGCGAGGCTGCGACAAGGCCGTCAGGCCTTCAGCGGTCTACAACATTTGCGCCCGCGTTGCGGTCGTTCGCAGCTTCGCAGGCTCCGCAGCGGCTACAAGGGCATCAGCGGATGGCTGGGGCGTTGCTCCAGTCGATCTGCTGCGCCGGCATCGGCCGGCCGAACCAGTAGCCCTGGCCCAGGTCGCAGGCGTGCTCCAGAAGGAAACGCGCCTGTTCCACCTGCTCGATACCCTCGGCATGCACCTGCATGCCCATACTCTGGGCCAGGGCAATGATGACCCGGGATATCGCTGCATCGTCCTCGTCGAACGGCAGGCCGGCGACAAAACCCTGGTCGATCTTGAGCTTCTGCACCGGCAGGCGCTTGAGCCGCAGCAGGGAGGAGTAGCCCGTGCCGAAGTCGTCGATGGCCAGGCGAATGCCCAGCTCGCGCAAACGGTGCATTTGCTCCAGGGCCACTTCGGGGTCATCCATCACCGCGCTTTCGGTGACTTCCAGCTCCAGGTAGGCCGGGTCCAGCCCGGTCTCGTGCAGCACCTGGGCCACCTGCTGGTACAGCTCGCTGCGGGCGAACAGGCGGGTCGAGACATTCACCGCGATAAACGACAGCACCACGCCATCGGCCTGCCACTGGCACATCTGCCGGCAAGCCTGCTGCATGACCCAGGCATCGATCTCGGCAATCATCCCGGTGCGCTCGGCAATCGGTATGAACTCCGCCGGCGACACCAGCCCGCGCTCGGGATGCTCCCAGCGCACCAGGGCCTCGACGCCTACCAGGCGGCTGGTCTTGAGGTCGTGCACGGGCTGGTAGTAGACCCGCAGTTCCTGCTGGTCCAGGGCGCGGCGCAACTCGAAGGCGATTTCCACCCGCTGCTGGGCATGGGCGGTGAGCTCCTCGGTGTACAGGGCATAGCCGTTGCGCCCGGCGCTCTTGGCCTTGAACAGCGCCGCATCGGCGTTGCGCAGCAGTTGGCTGGCGCTCAGCGCATCGCTGGGAAACAGGCTGATACCGATACTGGCGTTGATCACCACCTGCTGCTCGCCAAGCTGGAAGGGCTCCTTGAGGCCATCGATGATGCGCTGGGCCAGGGCTGCCGCCTGCACCAACTGCGGGCAGCTTTCTGCTAGCACCGCAAACTCATCGCCGCCCAGGCGCGCCAGGGTGATGCCCGGGCCGAACATCCCGCCCAGGCGATCGGCTACCGCCTTGAGCAGTTGGTCGCCGACGTTGTGTCCCAGGCTGTCGTTGATCATCTTGAAGTGGTCCAGATCGATCATCAACAAGGCGCAACCGCGCTTGTGGATCTGCGCCGAAGCCAGGGCCTGTTCGGCACGGTCGGTGAACAGCAGGCGGTTGGGCAGATCGGTCAGCGGATCGTGATGGGCCAGGTGAGCCAGCTCGTGCTCGGAATCCTTGATCGCGCTGATGTCGGAAAATACCGCAACGTAATGAGTCAGCTCGCCCTGCTCATCGCGGATCGCGCGGATGGTCTGCCATTGCGGGTAGATCTCGCCGCTCTTGCGCCGATTCCAGATTTCGCCGCTCCACTCATCGGTCTTCTGCAACGAGTCGAACATCGATTGATAGAACTGCGCCGAATGATGCCCGGACTTGAACAGGCTCGGCTGGCGGCCCAGCACCTCTTCGCGCTGGTAGCCGGTGATTTCGATGAAGGCGCGGTTGACGTGGACAATCTGCCCCTGGGTATCGCTCACCAGCACCCCTTCGCGGGTGCAGTCGAATACCGCCGCCGCCTGGCGCAGGCGCTCGCGGTCCTTCTGCTGGTGGCGCAACCAGCGATCAGCCCCCAATACCCGCAGCAGACGGGCCCGGGCAAAGAAGATCAGCACCGCGCTGACCACCGCCCAGGCATAGCCGCCAACCAGTTGCCAATGGGCCCGATCGGAAAACTCATCGAAGAAACTGCTCAATAAATAACCACTGAACTGCAACCAGACCAGCGACAACAACAGGTAGAGCAGCGCGGCACGCAAACCATTGCGATAAGAAACCGACATAAGTCCGTCTATTTCCACACGAAAAGTTTGGGATTATAGAGGAAGAAACATTCCGCCACTCTTATCTGAAAGGGCGACTGGTTTTCTCAGTGGGCTTAGTGATAATGCCTGGGCTGTTTTTTTCTTTATCGAGGGCCTTATCGCCTATGTGGTATGAAGGTTTACTTGGCTTGTCCGCCTGGCAACTGGTGGCAGTCACCCTGTTGATGACCCACGTGACCATTGTCGCGGTCACGGTCTATCTGCATCGCTATTCCGCGCACCGTTCCCTGGAACTCAATGCCGGCCTGAAACATTTCTTCCGCTTCTGGCTGTGGCTGACCACGGCCCAGAACACCCGCGAGTGGACCGCCATCCACCGCAAGCACCACGCCAAGTGCGAAACCGCCGACGACCCCCACAGCCCGGTGGTCAAGGGCCTGTCCACCGTGCTGCGCAAGGGCGCAGAGCTGTATCGCGAAGAGGCGAAGAACCCGGAGACCCTGCGCATCTACGGCAAGAACTGCCCGGAAGACTGGATCGAACGCAACCTCTACAGCCGCTACAAGCTGGGCGGCGTGGCGCTGATGGCAGCCATCGACCTGCTGCTGTTCGGCACCATCGGCATCACCATCTGGGCCATCCAGATGATGTGGATTCCGTTCTGGGCCGCCGGGGTCATCAATGGCCTGGGGCATGCGGTGGGCTACCGCAACTTCGAATGCCGCGACGCCGCCACCAACCTGGTGCCCTGGGGCATCATCGTCGGCGGTGAAGAGCTGCACAACAACCACCACACCTACCCCAACTCGGCCAAGCTCTCGGTCAAGAAGTGGGAGTTCGACCTGGGCTGGGCCTGGATCAAGGTCTTCAGCTTCCTGCGTCTGGCCAGGGTCCAGCGCGTGGCGCCCATCGCCCACCGGGTCGAAGGCAAGGGCCACCTGGACATGGACACCGCCATGGCCATCCTCAACAACCGGTTCCAGATCATGGCCCAGTACCGCAAGCTGGTGATCGGTCCGCTGGTGAAACAGGAACTGGCCAAGGTCGATCATTCGGTGCGCCACCAGTTCCACCGTGCCAAGCGCCTGCTGTCCCGGGAAACCAGCCTGCTGGAGGACCGCCACCACCTGCGCATCCAGAGCATGCTGGAGCACAGCCAGGCCTTGAAGGTGATCTACGAGAAGCGTCTGGCCCTGCAGCAGATCTGGGTCAAGACCAGCTCCAACGGCCACGACATGCTCGCGGCCATCAAGGATTGGGTGCACGAGGCCGAGGCCAGCGGCATCCAGTCCCTGCGTGATTTCGCCCATCAGTTGAAGACCTATTCCCTGCGGCCCACCACCGCCTGACCCCAGCCCCTCGCCACTCCGGTGGCGAGGGCTGCCCTTCTGAAATCAAGCCTTGCAGGCCCCTCTCGACCGTCCGGCGGGCGCTTGCGCTATCGCTGTAACGGCTGGGAACTTAGCGCCCGATCCCCTATCTCAAACAACACTTCGCCACCCAGGCGGGCTTGGTTGTAGCCGCTGCCTAACGACGCGCGGCACGCCCTTTGAGAACTGTGCCGATGGTCAACAAGAACCCACACACTCCCTCTGCGCTTCCCCAGTGGCCCGAAGCCGCGCAAACCCTGATGGCCCTGATGCATGCACAGGGCGAAGTGGCCCGCCTGACCGAACGCGAGCAGCTGTTCAGCTCGCTGCTGGTCAGCGTCAACGCGGTGCTCTGGGCCTATGACTGGGACAGCCGCCAGGTGCTGTACGTCAGCCCGGCTTATGAACGGATCTTCGGTCGCCCCGCAGGCCTGCTCCTGGCGGACTGCAATCGATGGCGCGACAGCATCTACCCCGATGACCTGGAGTACGCCGAGCGCAGCCTGGCCCTGGTCCTGGAAAAGGGCGCGGTGGAAGATCGCGAGTACCGCATCATCGATGCCCAGGGCCAGGTGCGCTGGCTCAGCGACAAATGCTTCATCAACCGCAATGCCGAGCCCGGGCAACGCCTGATCGTGGTCGGCATCGCCGAAGACATCACCGAAAAGAAGCAGCTGGAAACCGAATTGCAACGCCTGGCCACCACCGACGTGCTGACCCAGAGCAGCAATCGCCGGCACTTCTTCGAATGCGCCAACCGCGAGTTCGAACAGGCTCGCCTGCAAGGTTCGCCCCTGGCCTTCCTGCTGCTGGATATCGATGACTTCAAGGTGATCAACGACACGTACGGCCACCCCGAAGGCGACATTGTCCTGCAGCGCATCGCCGAAAGCGGGCGCGCTGCCCTGCGTCGCGGCGACCTGTTCGGGCGGATCGGCGGCGAAGAGTTCGCCGCGGTTTTTCCCGGCTGCACCGCGGACATGGCGCGCCAGGTGGCCGAGCGCCTGCAACGGGAGATCCAGCGGCAGCATTTCAGCCACCAGGGCCAGACGTTCACCATCACCGTGAGCCAGGGCCTGACCGGCCTGCTGGCGGAAGACGAAAGCCTGGACAACCTGTTCGCCCGCGCCGACAGCGCCATGTACGAAGCCAAGCGCCAGGGCAAGAACCGCATCATCAGCGGATAAACCCGCGATCACCCGCCCATAGGAGCTGGCTGATCGGCGAAGGCGCCCGCAAGGCTTGCACAAGAATCGAAGGCCGCTTCGCCGGCAAGCCGGCTCCTACAGTGGTTCAGCCCTTGCGCAGGCGGGTCAGTTCCGGCAGCCCGACTTTCAGCAGCCGTGCGGTCTTGCAGCGCGCAATCTCCTCCACCCCTTCGTGCTTGGTCAACCGCGCCAGTTGCGCTGCCAGGTTCATCACCAACGCCTCGCGGGAGTACACCCCGCCGCCCAGCTGATAGCTCGAGGCAATCAGCTCCCGAAGTTCCAGGGGCATGCGCCAGCGGGTCCGCAGCGCCGAACCGTAGGCCGCGCCAAAGCGCTCCAGGGCATCGCCGATCTCTTCCTGATCGTCGAGTTCGCCCCCGGCCTGTTTCCACTCCTGCAGACAGCGCAGCAGCGCCAGATCACCCAGGCGATGCAGCAGCCCGGCGCAGTAGCAGCGCTCCTGGTCCAGGTCCAGCAGGCGCGCCAGGGTCCGGCCGTATTCCGCGGTATGCAGGGACAGCTCCCAATAGCGCTCGGCATAGTCGGCCAGGGCCGGATCGCTCAGGCGCGCGCTGCGCTTGAGGGTCAGGCCGAGGATCAGGTTCATGCTCTGCCCGGTGCCCAGCCGGTGCAGGGCCTGGGACAGGGTCTGCACACCGTCGCCGTGGTGCTGCGCGGCGCTGTTGGCGGCCGAGATCAGCACCGCGGTGACCTGAGGGTCGGTGCGGATCTCTTCCTCCAGTACCTTGAGGTCCAGGCCTTCGGGGTTGAGGCTGCGCTTGACCGCCAGTTGCACATCGGTCAGCAACGGCGCGCCATCGGCGACCTCGCGACGGCGTTCGAGAAAGGTCCACAGGCTCATGCCCGGGGCAAGGACCGGTGCCTCGCAAGAGACTTCCTGGCCGGCGTCCAGCAGCAACCCCTGCAGGCGATGGGTCAGGCCTTCCATGTTCAAGGGTTTGGTCAGGTAGGCGGTGGGCGCCAGGGGCAAGGCCTCGCGCACGCTGGCGCTGTCGTTGCGAGCACTGAGCAGAATGAACGGCTGCAGCGGGTTGCGCTTGCGTTGGCGCACGGAGCGCAGCAAGGCAAGACCATCCACCCCGGGCAGTTCCCAGTCGGCGATGATCAGGTCATAAGGTTTGTCGCTCAACCGTTCCAGGGCTTCCTGACCGTCGGCACACAGGTCCACACGCGCATCGCAGCGCACACTGAGCAGCACTTGCTTGAGCAAATCGCGGGACCAGGGGTCGGCCTCGGCAATCAGCACGCGAGGTACAGCGGGTAGATCAACAGCGGTCATGCAGCACGCTCCCTAGGCAATCCCTTGCACCTTAGTCAATGCGCGGGCTTCCATACAGCGCAAATCCCCCTGGAGCCGCCTGAGGGCGAAAAAAAACCCGCCGAAGCGGGTTTTTCTGTCGATCAGGTCACAGCAGCAACCACTCAGAGTTCAGCGAAGCACTCTTCCATGATGGCCAGGCCTTTATCCAGCTGCTCGTCCGGCGAGGTCAGCGGCACCAGCACCCGCAGAACGTTGCCGTAGGTACCGCAGGACAGCAGGATCAGACCCTTGTCGCGAGCCTTGGCCACGACCTGGGCCACGGCGGCGGCGTTCGGCTTGTGGCTGTCGCCGTTTTCGAACAGTTCCACCGCGATCATCGCGCCCAGGGCACGCACTTCGCCGATCACCGGGTACTTGGCCTGGATGGCCTTGAGGCCGGTCACCAGACGCTCGCCAACCGCCTTGCAGCGATCCAGCAGGTGCTCTTCCTCGAACACTTCCATTACCGCCAGAGCGGCTGCACAGGCGATCGGGCTACCGGCGTAGGTGCCGCCCAGGCCGCCTGGAGCGATGGCGTCCATGTATTCGGCCTTGCCGCAGACACCAGCCAGCGGGAAGCCGCCAGCGATGGATTTGGCGAAGGTGGTCAGGTCGGCGGCAACGCCCATCTGTTCCATGGCGAAGAAGGTGCCGGTACGGCCAGCGCCGGTCTGCACTTCGTCGGCGATCAGCAGGATGCCGTGCTGGTCGCACAGGGCGCGCAGGCGCTTCATGAACTCTTTGGGCGCGACGTAGAAGCCGCCTTCGCCCTGTACTGGCTCGATGATGATCGCGGCGATATCACGAGGCTCGGCGTCGTTCTTGAAGATGCGCTCGATGCTGGCGATGGAGTCGTCGATGCTCACACCGTGCAGTTCATTCGGGTACAGCGCGCGGAAGATGCCGCCTGGCATCAGGCCCATGCCGGCCGAGTAAGGCACGACCTTGCCGGTCAGGCCCAGGGTCATCATGGTGCGGCCGTGGTAGGCGCCGGTGAAGGCGATCACGCCGGCGCGGCCAGTGGCGGCACGGGCGATCTTCACGGCGTTCTCGACGGCTTCGGAACCGGTGGTCACCAGCAGGGTTTTCTTGGCGAAATCACCTGGCACCTTGGCGTTGATTTTCTCGCACAGCTCCACGTAAGGCTCGTAGGCCAGGACCTGGAAGCAGGTGTGGGTCAGCTTGTTCAGCTGCTCGGTCACTGCGGCGATGACCTTCGGGTGCACGTGACCGGTGTTCAGTACCGCGATGCCGCCGGCGAAGTCGATGAACTCGCGGCCTTCAACGTCGGTGACGGTGGCGTTCTTCGCGCTGTCGGCGAAGATCGGGTGAATCTGGCCAACACCGCGCGGTACAGCGGCTTCACGGCGTTTCATCAAGGATGCGTTGGTCTTGCTCATAGTGTCCTCATTCACCGCTGCGGCAGCGGTGTGATTCAAGGGTTGCGGGGCGGGGAAGCGCCTGCGACAGCATGCGATGATCGACTGTCGGAGCGGTCCCGGGCCACCTTGAAAAGTGCGTTTTTTAAAGCTGCGCAGGGGGACAGCGCTCTCGTGCCCCCGGCGCTTGAAACCGGATCAGATACCCAGGCAGAGATATTTGATTTCCAGGTAATCCTCGATCCCGTACTTGGAACCTTCACGGCCCAGGCCCGAGGCCTTGATGCCGCCGAACGGCGCCACTTCGTTGGAGATCAGGCCGGTGTTGACCCCGACCATGCCGTATTCCAGGGCCTCGGCCACACGGAACACACGGCCCAGGTCACGGGCATAGAAGTACGAGGCCAGGCCGAACTCGGTGTCGTTGGACATGGCGATGACTTCGGCTTCGTCTTTGAAGCGGAACAGCGGCGCCAGCGGGCCAAAGGTTTCTTCCTTGGCCACGGCCGCATCCTTGGGCACGTTGACCAGGATGGTCGGCTCGAAGAAGTTGCCTTCCATGGACTTGCCACCGGCCAGCAGGGTCGCGCCTTTTTTCAGGGCGTCGGCGATGTGTTCCTGGACCTTGGCCACGGCTTTTTCGTCGATCAGCGGGCCAGTGGTGGTGCCTTCTTCCAGGCCGTTGCCGATCTTCAGCTTGGCCACTGCTGCCTTCAATTTCTCGGCGAAGGCGTCGTAGACCGAATCCTGGATGTACAGGCGGTTGGCGCAGACGCAGGTCTGGCCGTTGTTGCGGTACTTGGAAATGATCGCGCCTTCGACGGCCTTATCCAGGTCCGCGTCGTCGAACACGATGAACGGCGCGTTGCCGCCCAGCTCCAGGGAGACTTTCTTGATGTCCTTGGCGCATTCGGCCATCAGCTGGCGACCGATCTCGGTGGAGCCGGTGAACGACAGCTTGCGCACGATCGGGTTGCTGGTGAGCTCGCCGCCGATGTCGCCGGCGCTGCCGGTGACCACGCTCAGCACGCCTTTCGGGATGCCGGCACGGTGCGCCAGTTCCACCAGGGCCAGGGCCGAGAACGGGGTTTGCGAAGCGGGCTTGATGACCATGGTGCAACCGGCGGCCAGGGCCGGGCCGGCTTTACGGGTGATCATGGCCGCCGGGAAGTTCCACGGGGTGATGGCCGCGGTCACGCCGATCGGCTGCTTGATCACGATCAGGCGCTTGTCGGGCTGGTGGCCGGGGATCACGTCACCGTAGATGCGCTTGGCTTCTTCGGCGAACCATTCGATGAAGGAGGCGGCGTAGGCGATTTCGCCCTTGGCTTCGGCCAGCGGCTTGCCCTGCTCCAGGGTCATCAGGCGACCCAGGTCGTCCTGGTTCTCGATCAGCAATTCATACCAGCGGCGCAGCTTGGTGGCGCGCTCCTTGGCTGTCAGGGCACGCCAGGCCGGCAGGGCCTTGTCGGCGGCCTCGATGGCGCGGCGGGTTTCGGCAGCGCCCATCTTTGGCACGGTACCGAGGATTTCACCGGTAGCGGGGTTGTTGACCTTGATCGTCTGGCCGTTGTCCGCGTCGACCCAAGCTCCATCGATGAAGGCTTGTTGGCGGAACAACTGGGCGTCTTTGAGCTGCATGTCGGCTTCCTTAACAGCACCGCGCATACGCGGGGCGAATTGTGATTGTAGAAAGGCGCCAGGTCAGGAGGAGAGCGCCGGGGCGCTGTCACCAGCCCGTGGCCAGGCTGCCGTCAGGAAAATCGTTCACTGGGTAAAAGCACGAAAAAGTCGCACACAAGAATAGACGTGCGTTTGGGCACCCAGGCAAGAGCGTTTGAAATCTCAAACGAATCCTAGGGTCAACGGGGGTAAAGGACAATAGGCTGTTCGAAAAAAAGAACGTAAAGGCGCCTAGCGGTAAAAAATCCGCTTCAACCTCCCATGCCGCCGGGCAAAAGACAACGCCCCCGCAGCCTATGGCAGGCGGCGGGGGCGCTGGCATGGCGCCTGTGGAACGGTCAGCTACTGAACGACTTGAGCACCGTCAACAGGCTGGTGAGGTTGTCTGCCACACCGCCCTGGGCGACTTTCTCGGTGGCCGACGCACCGGCGGTGGTGTCGACGCTGTAGATCTGCATCACGCCCTGGTTGGTGGCCGCCTGGGCCAGGGTGTTTTGCTGCTGCTGCGCCGAAACCGAGTTCTGGAACAGGATGGCCACGGACTGGCCCATGGACTGGTAGATGGTGCCCATCGACATGGCTGGCGCTTCGGCGACGACCTTGACGTTGGTCTGGGTGACGGCATCGGTGATTTGCGGACTGACTGTGCTCATAAAAACTCCATTTTTTCAGCAGGTAGGTTCAACGGAAAAACAGGCTTTCAGCCATCAGCTCTGAAAGGACTTGAGAACCGTCAGCAGGCTGGTGAGGTTGTCGGAGACCCCGCCCTGGGCGACTTTTTCGGTGGCCGCCGCCCCGGCGGTGGTGTCGACGCTGTAGATCTGCATCACGCCCTGGTTGGTGGCCGCCTGGGCCAGGGTGTTTTGCTGCTGCTGCGCCGAGACCGAGTTCTGGAACAGGATCGCGGTGGCCTGGGCCATGGATTGGTAGATGGTGCCCATCGCCATGGCCGGCGCTTCAGCGACGACCTTGACGTTGGTCTGGGTGACGGCATCGGTGATTTGTTCGTTTACAAGTGGCATGGCTCAACTTCCTTTGTTAGGCACACGGAGCATTCCGTGTCTTTGAGTGAACGTGGCAGCCGTTTTGCTGTGAACCGCGAGGCCTGGAACCACAGGCTTATTTCAGGAGGGGTTCATTGCCCGGCAGCGGCGAGCACCTGCTTGAGGGTGTCCTCGACTTTCTGCGACAGCTCGGCCATGCGCGCCTCGACGGCGGCTTTTACCTCCTGCTGCACCAGGGCGCTGATCATCGCCTTGAGGGCGGGATCGTCGGCAGGGGCTGGGGCGGGAGTGGCTGTCGCGGCCGCGGCGTTGTCCGCACTCGGCGTCGCTGCCGGTTCCGCTGCGCCCGTCGGCGCGGCAGTAGCGGCAGCGGCCTGGCTCTCGGCCGCCGCCAGCAGCTGACGCAGCACCAGCTCGCGCGCCTGGGAATCAGCCTTGCCGGCACCGGCCCCCGACAACTGCTCGATGATCTTGCGAGCGTGCTGTTGATCGGCCTCTATCAACTCGGTGGCCCGCCTCCGCGCCAGATCAACGCTCTGTTGCGCGGACTTGGACATGTCCAGCGGCTTGTCCTGGGCAAACGCCTGCAGTAACTGGCGCTCATGCTGGTTCAATGGGCGATTCAGATACTTCTCGGCAAAGAGAAGTATCGTCGCCATCGGGGTTTGCTCTTCATTCGCCATTGCTTGCTCCTTTATTGATGAATGGCGTCGAAGGGCTGGGCACCGGGTCCGTCGAACTTCAACGCCTGGGGTGAACAGAGCGGCCGGCGAACGCCGGCGCCTCTTGCACGACGGCCCCGGGCGCCTTGCGCGCCCGAGGGTCAGGTTCAGGAAGACGAGGATCGATTGGCCAGAACGTCGCTGTACTTGGCGATGCTGGCGTCGATCTTGTCGATGGCCATGCCCGCCGCATCGGCTTCCATGGCACCGGCCGCCGCCGCGACGGCCGCGGCGGCACCCACCAGCAGATCCGTGACCAGGGCGCCAAGGGCATCCTCGGCGGCGCCTTTCACGTTCTCTTTGACGATGTTCTCGGTCATCTGCTTGAGCAGTACCGATTGCGCCGCCAGGGCCAGCTTGCTGACCCCGTCGAAATACCCCGCCGCCGACTGCGCCACCAGGCCGGCGGCCTGGCTGATCATCATGTCCGGCGCTGCGGCGATCTGCGCCGGGGCATAGCTGAAGGTCTGGGCATTGGTGAACTGCACCGCCTGGACGATCTGGCTGTTGAGCGCATCGGTGCTGTCGGTGCTGGGGGTGCCGGCCTGCTTGAGCAGGTGCGCGTTCATCGTTTCCATCACCGAAGGTTGCGCGGCGGCGGGCGGCGCTGAAGGCGCAGGGTCGGCCGCCCCATTGGTGCCGGTCGACCCGGCCTCACGAGGCTTGGCCGCTTCCGTCTCCGGACCGGAGCCGGCCGCCGCGCTCGCGGTGTCATCCGCCGCAGCCGCGGGTGGGGTTTTCTTCTTGAACCATGCCATGACGATTCTCCCGGGCTGTCAGCCCTACTCGCCGATCGCCATGATCAACGCCACGGCCTTGGACACCACCGCGTTGGAGATCTGGTTCAGCGCCTGCTGGCTGTTGACCGCATTCTGCAACGACAGGCCGGCCGAGTGGCTGGCCACCTGATACAACGAGGCGATGGCCTGGGCTGGAGCCTCGGCCACCACCTTGACGTTGGTCTGGGTCACGGCATCGGTGATCTGCGAATTGACCATTGGATCGGGCATACATCTCTCCTTAGATGGAATGGCCCACCGCAGGAGGCGGTGGCACCGGCTACAGCATCGAAAACAGGCTCACTGAACAGGAACGCCCGAGCGAGCCGGCTGTGAAACCTCAGGCCACATCAACGCAACTGCGCCCGCAACAGCTGCACATACTTGCGCGCCAAGGGCTGGTTCATGCCCAGCTCGGCGGCGATGTGGGGATAGGGCAGGTCGTCGACAAACTTTAGTTCAAACAGGCGGCGCTTCTTCGGCGGCAGTTGCGCCACCCGTCGACTGAGCAGGGCCAGGGTCTCCAGCAATTCCACCTGGTCGAGCACCGACATCTGCGGGGCCTCCAGTTGCTGCAGCGGGTCATCCTCGAGCCCGGCGAAATCCACAAACAGGCGCTGCTCCCGGGCCTGCCGGCGGCAGCTGTCGACAAACACATGATCAAGCACCAGGAACAGAAAGCCCTGGGGGTCGCGAATCCGCTCCGGCGAGCGGCGAAAGAACAGCAGCGCCTTGATCGCCGTGGCCGCCAGCCACTCTTGGGCGCCATCGGCGTTGCCCCGCGCCAACTGCCGGGCGCGGCGCTGCAAACCGGGCAATACCGCCCTCCAGCTGGCCTCGAACAGTTGGTCCGACAGGCCCGCTTGCAGGCCGCCCGGCATGGAACAGTTCATCTCCTGCACCTCCCTGTGCCCCGTGATTGCACGGTTCTGGCTGCAGGTTGCGCGCAGGTACGAATAAGCTTCAGCAGGAAAAACTGCCACTACGGCCCGGGTTTCCGGGGGTTGCGACGGACAACCACCAGCCGATGAAAACCGGCGTGGACGCCCCGAGTCGACATAGGTATGATGTCGCCCGCACTGCACTCGTAGCTCAGCTGGATAGAGTACTGCCCTCCGAAGGCAGGGGTCGTGGGTTCGAATCCCGCCGAGTGCGCCATCTTCAGCAAAAAAGCCCCAGGTCTTACGGCCTGGGGCTTTTTTGTTGATCCGCGATGCAAAACGGCGCAATGCCCGGCCGGCACCCCGCACACATGACGGCCCCGGGCTGTCCTGGCGAGGCGCAACTTGCTACATTCGCCGCCCCCGGACAGGAGGTCCCGATGCTGCGCCATCCCCTGCACAATCAACCCTTCGAGCCCCAGATACGCGACTGGGTCACCTGGTTCATGGGCTATGACATGCCCCCGGCCCTGGATGCCGAACTGAACCGCTACAACCCCAATGACCCGGACGACCGCGAATACCTGGTCCGCCACTACGGCCTGATGCGCCACGGTTCCCGGGAAAATTTCCAGCATCGACAGCGGCTGGTGGAGGTGCTGCAAGCGGCCCTGGATGACCCGGACTATGACTTCGAACAGATCTGGGAGCCCATCGAGGACGACTACGAATACGATCAGTGGCCCAGCAACTGGCCAGGGGTGATCGACAACAGCCGGGACCTTTTCCAGCGCCTGCTGAACGCGGCACGGGAGCGCTGGCAGGAAGACCTGGTCCGCGCGCAATTGCCTTCGCTGGCAGAGTGCCGGGCAATCCCGCACCGTGAGCGTTTCGGCAAGGACTGGCTGTTCGGCATCGACAACCCTGAAGCCTGGCGGGCCGAGTTCGATGTGACCGCCACGCCCTATGACCTGGAGACCTCGGGCCCGCAGTTCCAGGGCGAGCAACTGAGCCTGCACCTGAGCGGTGAACTGCCGCGCTTGTCTGTGCCTGCCAGCTGGCCGGTGATCGAGGCGGCGACCCACTGCAGTTTCGTGCTCAAGGTCCAGGGCATCAGCGAACTGGCGGTCAGCGGCACGCGCTTCGACGGGCGCATGCGCACCCAGCTCACTCGCCTGGACCCCGGTTATCACCTGCGCCTGGAAATCGGCTTCGATTGCGTGATCGAATGCGTGGCGTTATCTGTGAGCATCGCCGACGTCAAGGGAACACCCGATGAAAAGCAACTTTGAAGTAGCTCTGGAGCGCGAGGAAGTGCTGCAGTTCTTTCGCGGCCAGGGCCAGTACCTGACCCGGGACGGCGATTGGGACGAGCACCTGTACTGCATCAATTGGCCAGGGATCTTCGCCTACCTGCGGGACAACGCCGAAGGCGCACAGCAACTGAGCGCCAGCTTCGAGCGCTACGCATACAGCGTCGAGGAAAGCATTGAGGACTGTTTCGGCCTGCGGGAAAACCTGTTCTGCTACTACTCGACCCGAGCCCGCTGGGCGCCCGAGAGTGTCGACCTGCTGGGGCAATTGCCGGAGCCCTGCCGGCGGCGGATCGTGCAGCGCCTGAGCTGGTATCGCTGGCAAGTGGAAAACCACGCCCGGCTGCTGCCGGAACGGACCCGGCGCATGACCGCGGACGGTGCCTGCGCCGAGTTCATCGAGTTGCCCGCCACCCCCTACGCCTGAGCGCAGGGGCTGCCGGATCATTCCTCCTCGACGGCGTCGGAGTGCGGGTCCGCCTGATCGTCTTCGTCGTCGGCCTGCTGATCGAGGTCCTCGCCCTCTTCAAGGCCAAAGTCCTTGCGGCTTTCCTTGATGGCCTGGCGCAGCTCCGCCCCCTTGATCGGGCAGTTCAACATTGCAGCAATACGGTCGATGCGGGGTGCCATGACCGGCCTCTCACTTTCTGGAAACTGGGCAGATAGTGCGCGTTTTCCGCTGCGACAGCCAACCCCCGCACCTTATTGACGACGCAAGGCTTGCAGGCGCGCGTCCAGATCCTCCTGTGGATAAGTTTCCTGCAGCTGGAGCAGCAGCTCGGCCGCCGCGCGGTTCTGGCCCTCGTCCCACAGACGCAGCACTGTCTGCAGTTGCTCATTCAATCGCTTGATCGCCCGGGGCGCGACCGGCGCCGACATGCGCTTGGCCATCTTGCTCGCCTCGACCCTGGGCTCGGCCAGCGCGGGAGGCGCGGCATCACTGAGCGCTTGCATATGCGGCGCGGCGGCAAAACTGCCCACAGGCTCCGCCGGAGCGATTGGCGCTGGGGCAGCAGGCGCCGGGGCGCTCAAGGCTCCGGCCAGTTCGGCGGCAGGTGGCGCCGACTCACGCGCCATGGGCGCCGCAGGCGCTGGAGCGGGTTTGGGGACAAAAGCCTGTTGTTGTGGATAGTGCTCCGGGGAGGGCCGCAGCAAACCGATGACCAGCGCCACGCCAAACAGGCTGGCAAAAGCCAGTTGATAACGCGGCCGCAGGCAAGCCTGCATCCAGCGTTGCCAGAGGCCGGGCCTGGGCGCCGGGGCTTCGCGGCGGGCAGTGGCCAGGATCAGGGCGTCGAGATGGGCCGGCGGCTCCTGGGTACTGTGTTGGCGGATATGCGCCAGCATCTGCTCTTCGGGGGTTGGGGTCTGTCGGGCGTCAGTCATGTGAGTACCTCCTCGGCCAGGAGCCGACGCAATTTTTTCAACGCATAGCGGAAACGGCTTTTCACCGTTTCCAGGGGAGCCTGGGTCAGGCTGGCGATTTCTGGCAGTTCCAGGTCGCCGTGGGCCCGCAGCAGGAACACCTCGCGCTGGTCTTCGGGCAGGTCCTGCAGGGCGGCTTCGATACGCTGCTGGTCGCGGCACAGGCTCAGTTGCTGTTCGGGGCCGGGGGCATGGTCGGCTTCACCGTGCAGTTGTTCGTCATAGCTGTCGTGCAACGGGTTGCGCTGGCCGTGCTTGCGCCAGTGGTCGATCAAGCGGTTGCGGGCAATCTGGTACAGCCAGGTACGAAAGCTGGCCCGGCCCTGGGGCTGGCTGGTGCTGCGGATCAGGCTGAGCCAGGTTTCCTGGTAGACCTCATCCGCCAGCTCGGCCTTGCCGCACAGGCCCAGCACAAAGCGATACAAGCCCTGGCGATGGCGCTGGTAAAGCACCTCGAAAGCCGCGGGATCTCCGGCACGGTAGCGCGCCAGCAGCGCTTCATCGCTGCTGGCGTCGCTGGTGGATTGGGCAGCAGACATAGGGCGGTTGAACTCCTGTTCACTGCGGGTCTGAGGTCTACTCAAGGCGGCTCTGCACTTGGCTCATGTCCACGGGCTGCGCCGCCTGGGCTTTCGGCGCCTGAGTTTGCAGGCTTTGCGCCAGCTCCACCAGCTGTACGAACTCGCCTCGCAGGCCGTAAGGGTCGGCACCCTTGGCGCCTTGGGCCAACTTGACCGTGTCGGCCAGGCTGAAGTTGCCGGTGTAGCGGCCGTCCTTGAGCTGCTGGGAGAACGCCGCCACGGCTGCGGCGAAGCGCAGGTCGGGGCTGGCCGCCGCCAGGCTGCCGGGCTGCTGGGCACTGATGGGCCGTTCGATCAGGCGGCTGCTGCCGCCTTCCGGCGCCTTGTAACGCAGCCGCAGCATGGCCAGTTCGCCCTGCTTGCCACTCTGTTGCGGCGCCTTGGCCTGGGCATAGCGCAGCGGCTCCAGCCAACCCTTCTCGCCCACCGGGACAATTTCATACAACGCGGTAACCGTATGCCCTGCGCCGATTTCCCCGGCGTCGACCTTGTCATTGCTGAAGTCTTCTCGCTTGAGTGCACGGTTCTCATAACCCAGCAGGCGGTATTCGCTGACCTGGGCCGGGTTGAACTCCACTTGCAGCTTCACGTCCTTGGCCACCACCGCCAGGGTCGAGCTGAGCTGGTCCACCAGCACCTTGCGCGCTTCGCGCAGGTTGTCGATGTAGGCGTAGTTGCCGTCACCGGCATCGGCCAGTTGCTCCATCAGGTGCTCGTTGTAGTTGTCCACACCGAACCCCAGGGTGGTCAGGGAGACACCGCTCTTGCGCTTCTCGGCGGCCATGGCCTTGAGGCTGTCGAAGTCGCTGACGCCGACGTTGAAGTCGCCGTCGGTGGCCAGCAGGATGCGGTTGATGCCCTGGTCGATAAAACCCTGCTGGGCCATCTGGTAGGCCAGCTGGATACCCGAGGCGCCCGCCGTGGAACCACCCGCGGTGAGCTGGTCGATGGCAGTGCGGATCTTCGCCTTGTCACGACCGGACGTGGGCTCCAGCACCACCCGTGATTCACCGGCGTAGACCACCAGCGACACCCGGTCCTGGTCCCGCAGTTGATCCACCAGCAGCTTGAGAGTGCTTTTCACCAGGGGCAGGCCTTCACGGCGATCCATGGAGCCGGAGACATCCACCAGGAACACCAGGTTGGCCGGGGCCAGCTCCGCCACCGCGCGATCCGATGCCTTGATGCCGATGCGCAGCAGGCGGGTATGGGGGTTCCACGGCGACGGCGCCAGCTCGGTGGTCACGCCAAAGGGCGAGCCGTCCGTGGGCAGGGCGTAATCGTAGGGGAAGTAGTTGACCAGCTCCTCCAGGCGCACCGCGCCCTCCGGCGGCAGGCTGCCCTGGTTGAGCAAGCGGCGGACGTTGGCATAGGCACCCGTATCGACGTCGGCGCTGAAGGTCGAGACCGGTGCTTCGGCGACGCTGTGGATCGGGTTGTCCGGTAGTTTCTGGTACTGCTCCCGGGGCTCGTCGCGGTAACCGGCCACCAGCGAATCCCGTGAGCTAATGGGCGCCGGCATCGGCGCTGACAACCTCATCGGATGCACAGCGCGCTTGGCCATGGTGGCATCGGCATGCTGCACCTCGTACTGCGCTTGAGGCGCAGCCTGCAATGCTCCCTGGGTTGACGAGCCGGCAGCGGATTCGGGCTTGGACGACACACCACAGCCGGCAACTGCCAGCAACAGGCCGGCGGCAAAACCCTGGGCGGCCGGACGAAGGAAATGCACGGGAAGGGACATGGGGCTGACCTCGGAAAGAAATGATCCATTCCTCCCTTCAGACGAAGCCCCTGGGCGATTCGGGTTAAGCCTTCGAAAAAAATTTCACTCAGCGTGAATAGCGGCGCACCACACTGCTGTTGCGCAGCACGTGACCGTTGATCTTTTCCAGCAACTGGGCACGGGTCAGCCCGGCGGGCAGGGCTTCCGGCGGCAGGTCCAGGGCGTAGATCTGGATGATGTAGTGGTGCGCGCTGTCACCCACCGGCGGGCATGGGCCCATATAGGAAGTACCGTTGCGGCTGTTGAGGCCGGCCAGCCCTTCCAGGTTCGGCTTGTTGCCGGCACCGGCGGGAATCTGCCGGGTGGTGGGCTTGATGCCGTAATGCACCCAGTGATCCACGCCCTGGCCCTTGGCCCCGTCCGGGTCGTGCATGACGATGGCGTAGCTCAAGGTCCCGGTTGGGCCCGCTGTCCAGCTCAAGGCCGGGGAATTATTGTGCCCGCCACAGCCCTTGGCATCGCTGGCATTGCCGGTGGTGAACAGCCGGTCATCCGAGACCCCGGGAATGTTCAGGGTAAAACGCTCCTGTGCCTGCACGGGAAACTGCAGGCACAGCAGCACGGCACCAGCGGCCAGCCAAGTATTGCGGGAGGCAAAGCGAGACATACGAAAGCACCTTATTTGCGGATGAGATCAGGGTGAGCACAAGACTATAGCCTGCACGAAAGAGCGCACTCCTTCACACCAGGCAAGGGAGCAGATTGAGCTTGAGGACGGGGGTAGTTGTAAATGAATATTTCAGACAGGAATCGCAATGACGACCACCTTCCACGGCCGGCCGGAAAGAGCGGCGGGCCTCAGTCCCGGTGGGCCTGCATGTACTGGCGCAGCAATTGGTTGATCCGCGTCTGGTAACCCGCGCCCTGGCCCTTGAACCACTCCAGCACATCGGCATCCAGGCGAATGGTCACGGCCTTCTTGCCCGGCAGGTGCACCTCGGCGCGGCGAAAGAAATCGTCATTTAGCTCGGGAATATCAGAAGTATCGATGCCCTGGTCATCGGTTTTCGCCAGGCGATCCCAATCAGTTTTCGATCCGTTGGACATAATATTTAGCCTCCCGCTTAGTGGCTTTTCGCGCCGAGATAATGCGCATCGCTTGGCCTCGCCGCTCGGTATGGACCACCACGCCCACCAGGGCCCTGATCCAACCGAGGCTGATCCAGCGTTCCTCGTCGTAGTCCAGGCGCTCATCGCGCAAGGACAGCATCGGGCGCTGAAACATCAGCACCGCATCGTTGAAATCGATGCCGTGCTTGAGGATGTTGGCGTGGTTCTTGGCCTCGTCCCATGCAACGTATATGAGCAATTCCGTATTTACAAATGTACATACAGGCTAGCCGACCAGCAGTAAAAAACACCTGGAAATACAGTCGCTGCGGGCGCTCTGCCAGAGACGCCCGCACTTTCAACTCCAGTCTTCCGCATTCGTGACAGCCGGACCTCAATTTTTCTTAAATTCCTTATCAGCTCAGATCTCTAACAAATCACCAACAATCCCAGCTTTAATATCGTTGCCGTTTTCATACATCAACATTTTCAAAAAGCCGCGCAAGTCCCACTCGGTTTTTACAACACGTTCCACATTGGAGTCGTAATGATAAACTGCATCATCTCCCATTAAAGTCTGAATAAAATAGTACTGAGTCTCAGAAACCCAGGCTAAGACAAATGGCTTATTCAGAAACTCATAATGCCCGGACTCTTGCATCTGACTCAAGAAGTTAACCTGAAAAAGCAAATGAGTACGTACCCGCCAAGACGGGCGATACAATTGGATAAATGAGTCCCCAATCAACCCTCCATCACTTCGCCCCATTTCAAGTAAAAATGACTGTAGTTGACCACTGATACGGATATCGTAAAGCCTCTTGAGTTTCTCCAACTCATCTAGACTATAGCCTAAGAAAACAATATCACCCTCAAGAACACCTTCACTTATAAAAGATCTAACAAATTCACCAATCATGGGGTAACTCTCGAAGTCCCCTGAAAAAACCTCACATTCCAAAGAAGGCTATTTTCAGAAAAAAATTTACTTGCCACCAAAGACCTACTACACAAAGCTGGTTTGGCCACGAAATTTTCTATACACCATTTGATAAATCACCCAAAGCTAAAGTGGTACTACAGGAACTGTCGCTGGTGTGCAGCATTTTGCTGCGAGATGGGTGTGATTTGATGGATGTGGCAGGGCGACGGATGCAAGGGCAGCTATCCGCATAAGCAGACAGAGACATTATAAGTCCGCCTCCTTTAGTCAACCGCTGCGGGCGCTCTACCAGAGACGCCCGCACTTCAACTCCGGTCTTCCGCATTCGTGGTAGCCTTACCTCGATTTCTCTTAAGTTCCTTATCAGCTCAGCCCCCTAACAAATCACCAACAACCTCAGATTTAATTCAGCATCAATATAGCCGCCGCATGCACACATCATAATTTTCAAAAAACCACTTACAACATCACTCTTCTTCATTAGCTCGCGCACGCTGCCCCTTCTCAGGACTAGTCGACAACATCAACATCAAATCCGTCACTATCGAATTGGCTGCCCACTGTAGCCAGGATTACTTTCGATGAGTTTTGAAACTACTCTTTGATCAGCCATAACAATGCCATTAGGTGTAACAATTTCTATTTTCTTTTTACTTCCATGAGCTACCACATCAAAAAAACCGTCAGCATCAATATCGGATCTCTTAGAAGCATATTTGAAGAACTGTTCAGCGTCACCCATAAAATTAATTTGACCGGGGGTCACCGCGCCCGCTGAAACACCTATTTCTTTTGTCGCAACAACTTCCCCTGTTGTACCAGTTCCTTTTGAAAGCTAATCACAATCGGATTAAAGTAACTGGAAACTCAATGTCCTCGCCGTCAACATACATCCAGGATATTGAGAACAGCTTTTTGGATATTTTTTGATCAAATGGCATGAGTGACATCACAAACTCGTCCAATTCGTCACTATACTCAACACCTCTTATATCTGAGTCACCATGCATCTTCCCGGTTAGTTTTCGCTCAATGCCGTCAACTAGAAAAACATAAAGAATTTCCTGAGAGTCCTCAGAATAACAAGTCGACCGAATTACAACGCTACTGCTTATATACGGCTTGCCCATTCCACACGTCCTTAAAGCTATCAATACCCATCTTATATTGAGTTCCATTGAACGGGTCTTTAATCAACACTCGGCCCGCGTCATCAACCCCATTAACAACAACCCAACGCCCTATTTTATTTCCCGAACCCCACATCATTGCACTCCACGAACCTGTTTTATTCAATGCATTAAAACTAGAAGTATCAACAGTATTATCTGCCCAACCCGAGTCAAATTTATCCGGCTTGTTTGCCAACGTACTCATAGAGGTAAGCTCTGTCCCCAGCTCAACTTGAGTAGCAAGAATCCCACGATCTCTCAGCATCATCTCACCGCAGGCAACTCCACAACCTGTGGGAGTAATTTGCTTTACAACATACTGAAGAGCCCCGGCGTGAACCGGGGCTCTTTAATTTTAAGCATTAGATAAAATCAAGACGTCTATATCTGAGAAAACTCTATTAAAGCGTTTTTTGATGACTCAATAACATCAGCCCATTCAGGCTTTGTCAGATAGTCCTCATCCGCAAGACAAGTCCCATATTTATCGAAAACCTTATCAATACTCTTAACAACATCGGAAATTGCTCTTGCTTCGTTTTCCCCTCTAAGCACAATTCCGATCCAAGAACGAGGGTCGGTTGCTAAATCGGTATCATCGTATAAAAAATGAACAGTGTAATTAAACTCATCATAGGCTATATCCGAGTCAGATCTAGACACCCATGCTCTGTATTGATAATCAGCACTGGACAACCCCTCCAAGTAGGAAATCAGTTCGTCTCTCATCGTAGGATATTCTAGTTCGGAGAGTTCCAAGTTTTCCATTTTTTATACTCACTCAATGGGATATGAACTTGCTCTGCATGATCTTTAATAGACCCTATAACAGGTTTACCATCTCTACCTATAACCTGACCATTCGACCTAACAATAACGTGATCCACTTGCTGAGTTGGCTGACTTATATGAGGTTCCCCCTTATCTACCCGAACACCATTTCCTTTGTTTTGGGGGTCTTGCCATCTAAACCCAGTGCCTTTTTTATTTGGAGAAACAGCCCAACTTGCTGGAAATTTATTAATTGTAGTATCTGGTACATCCCAAATTTTTGGTAGTTTACTAACCCCAGTTTCAGCATCTGTCAAAGCACTTGTCGGATTAGGAATCTTGGCGGTTTGCCCTGCACCACCAGCACTCCCTACTTTTGAGAACACTCCCACCATGCTGCCAAGCGTAGCCAGTAAGCTCGCATCCTCTACGACTTGCAACCCAACGCGAACCCAGTTTCCATTAGCCAAATTGACTGCCCGGGTAGCCTCCCCAATTGCCTGACCTATACCTACGCTGTCGCCCGCATACGTCACCGTCGTGACGGCCATATGGGTAGCAACATTGCGCTCACAAGCAGCGTTCCCTTTACATAGAGGCAGCACTTTCTCTGTGTAAACCGCCTGTACGAACTCTTCCCAGCCCGCCTGAGCCTCTTTTGTCTCCAGTCCGCCCTGCCGGTAGGAAGTTTCCTTCCATGTGTCGTAAGTTTTCAGACAAGCTTGCAGCCCTCCGGAATCACCACAGGATGCTTTGAGTTCGTTGCCAAATTCCGCTACTTGGTCCTTACCCAATTGATGGCCAAAAATATTGACCCCTGTTCCTAAATGATTATTTTCCACAGCATTCTTGCCAGCCCCGGCACCCGCAATTGCGCCCGCGCTATCGCCTTTCGCAATTCCCCCCGCAAGCCCAGCGGCTAACGTTGATAGCGCAGCCACTGTCTGCTTTTGTTCTTCACTGAGGGAGCTGGTATCGCTGGTGCCATACAGCTGCTGGGTGATCAATCGAGCAGCCAGCTCTCCACCTGCGGCGCCCGCTTCAGCTCATCACATTCCAGCGTCGGCGCATGGAGTAATGGAAGATAGCTCTATCCGTAATGCTTTATGAGACCGAGACGCTGGATATGGCCGAGAACATCACTGGCTTTGCCGAACGGCTACGCAGCCTTCGCAAGCAGAAAAACCTGTCCCAAACCGAGCTGGGGCAACTGGCTGAACTGCACTACACCCACATTGGCCGCTACGAACGTGGAACTTCACGGCCCAGCGTCGACACTTTGAAGCGTCTGGCCGATGCCCTGGATGTCAGCAGCGATTACCTGCTGGAAGGAGCAAGCGATGAGGCGGCCAAGGCTAAGTTCGAGGAACGGGAATTGTTGCGGCAGTTTCAGGAAGTCGAGCAGATACCCGAAGAAGACAAGAAGGTGGTCAAGACGTTGCTCGATGCCTTCCTGATCAAAAAACACTTGCAGACGCTGACCCGTTAGCCCTGCAAAAAAGACGCGGGCCTTGAGTGCTCTAACACCCAAGACCCGCTAACCACAAGCAGCTAAACAGGAGCTGAATATGGCTAAGGCCGATCATAGGGCAGCCCTGCCCAAAACTGAACGTTTCGCCACCATCGCAGCCGATTTCTACCCGCCGTTGAGTGGCACCGAGTATCCCCAGTACCGACTTGTTCCCCCGCTTCCATTACGTGGGCCTTGGTTGCAGCAGGCGGGATTTGAGGTCAATCAGAAAATCAGAATTGAGGTCAGTAAGAATAGGAGTGAAACATAGAAATCTCCCCGGCTAGCCGGGGAGATTTTCATTCCTTTTCTTCAAGGTAAGGCCAATATTCTGGCCCTTCATCCTTTTTTATCCAAATCCGAGCGCATACAGGGCAAATAATAACATCTTTGCCAGTTGCTTCTATACGATCAAAAAATTCATCAAAAGGAACTCTTCCTTTATCAGCCTGCTCCGCCAAATCATACAGTAGCTTATTTGAAACAAGAGTGAACTCATCTGAAGTAGGAGAGCTAACCAAGCTAATGACATGGGAGCATCTACATAGAAATTTAGACACTTTTACCTCCCTAACAGGCTATTAATAGCTTGCCTATCTAACTGAATAGTTTTTCCCCCTGAGAGAAAATCACTTGCTTCAGAGGAATTGGTTCCCCCCCTTTGTTTTTCCCAAAAGCTGCAGCAGCAGACTTATACATATCTACTTTGCTAAAACTCTCAGGAACGACCACCACCACTGAATTTGCCTGCCCTTGAACAACTTTCTTCTCAATCTCTCGAGAAATAGTCTTAAGGTTCAAATTATTTGGCGCATAAATATCAACCTTCCCAAATCTTTGAGCGTTGAATTCAGCAGTAGGCAAGCCAGATATGCCTTTTTTGCTTGTTTCCAAGGATACATGGATGTCATAGCCAAGATTTTGAGTAGCTTTCAGTCCTTGTTGCTTCGAAGCACTCAAACTTTCAAATGTCTTTCCGTTCTCAAAGGAAACTCTTCATTTTCAGGAAATTACAGAAGTACCAGTTCCTTTTGCCACGATTTCAGTGAGAATAACTAACTATTCTTGGGCATATGACACTGGGGCAGAATTAAAGCCGTTCCAAAACACCCATAATCTTCCACAACGAGAACACTTGAGAGCACTATTCATCTCTCGATAAATCGCCTCCAAATCCACCCGCCCTTGGAACTTGTCAAAGTTCTCATCTGAAATCAAAAGCCATTCAATTGGATTCGGTATCTCACCAAACCTTAACTTATTACCACATTTACAGAGCATTGATGGCATTTCACTTACCTATGATAACGATATCATTGATTTTTTTCGCCCCTGTACCATTAACTCTCCGCAGAACATCTCCCAACTGCTCTCTGGTAACGGTGCTTCTAGATAAATCTAGAACAATCCCCTCAGCTTGCGTATTTTTCTTTGCTATCGCAGAAATTATTCGGTCCGCATTACCCGTTGTAGGGGTATATACATCATAGCTCACACCATCGACTAGAAGATCTGAAGTTTTCCCTTCTGCTCTCGTACCAACAGGACGACGCAGCTCAACTTTTTTACCTTGAGCAGCCATATAGTATGCAGAATTTATCTCTGACTGAGAGAAACTTCCATTTGGATCTATTCGTAGTGTACCTTTTGCAGCTTGCCCCGCAGCCCCACCCGAGCCGTCTGTAACCTTTGAAAGCTTACTACTACCACTGGCCACCCTGCCAAAAGCGGCAATCATGGCAAACTGGACGAGCTCCTCCTTCGATGCACCGTTATTTAGTAAGTTCGTAACACCATTAACATCCACGGGTGCCAGGACCGAACTGATAACACCGTCCTTAAGAGATAACTCGCGAATTTTTTCGTCGCTTAAACCCTGCTTTTTCCACTCGGAAATCTGCTCACTGCTTCTGACTATAGCCAGATACGGGTTGCTGATGGTTCCAATGGGAGTCCAGTCATTTCCGTTGAGGGTATAAATATTCCCAAGAATTCCGCCCCAACCCGAATTTAATTGCCCTTCTTTCGCACCCTCCATCATGATGCGTGCATATTTTCCAAAAAGGAGATTCAGCTCCTCTTGGCTTAGTCCCCCTGCCTGATACAACGCAACCAGGTTTTCTCCGGACTCTTTTTCTCGCTGCCGGTACTCATTGCGTACCGCACGCTCACAACCGCCATCCCCAGCACAAGCAGAAAATTTCTCCTGCAAGTCATTCATACCGCCGATTTTTGCGGCCACCAGTTTTTCATGAAGCGCTACCAAGCTGGTTTCATTCAACTTCTCAACGCCGTACTTATTCGCTAATAAGTTGTTCTCCACAGCATTCTTGCCAGCCCCGGCACCCGCAATAGCACCCGCGCTATCACCTTTCGCAATTCCCCCCGCAAGCCCAGCGGCTAACGTCGATAGCGCAGCCACTGTCTGCTTTTGTTCTTCGCTGAGGGAACTGGTATCGCTGGTGCCATACAGTTGCTGGGTGATCAATCGAGCAGCCAGCTCTCCACCTGCCGCACCCGCAGCGCCCGCTATTGCCGAGTTACCTTGGGCCTGGGCAACGGCAGCTCCCAGCACCGCGTGAGCCATGGTGTTGAGGGCTGGATTGTCACCTGTGGTTTTCTTGATCAACTGCGCCAGGTACGGTGCCGAGGCGCCAGCCAGAGCAGAGCCGATATCTCCACCGGCCAACCCTTGCAAGGCAGCGGTCACCGCTTGAGCTACTCGCTGGTAATCCCCGCCCGTACCGTACTTGCCCATAACTTGCTTGTAGGCGTCAGTGGCAATCAGCTGCTTCTGGTAGTTCTCAACTTCCTCTTTGCTGGCATTTTTCCCAGGTCGATGGATTCCTAGTTTCTCCAGCTCATCGCTCGCGTCTTTATCCGCCTTAAGCTGCCCCTCGGTCCGAACAATGTCCGTCACCTGAGTGCCAATCTCGCCAATCAGCTGCACCTCCCGCAGGCGCTTCTGCTCCTTCTCCTTGTCGAAGATCGGGCTGATGCTGCCATTGGCGTGTTCGACGTCGCGGCTGAGGGTGGCAACGTCCTGCTTCTGCTGGCCTGGATCACGAATGTCCAAGGTGCCGTTGGAGATTGCCGATGAGGTCGTGCCGCTGGCGCTGCCGCCGTGGTTGTAGGCGATCAACATGCCGCTGGGCATGTTGCTGGTGAAGCCGTCAGCACCGCCGTTACCGCTGCTGACGCTGGCGCTCTGCATCTGGCTTTTGTATTCGGCCTCGTTCTTGAGGTCGCTCCAGCCCAGGGTGCCGGTGCTCAGGCGGTTTTTGTCGGCTTCTGCGGTACTGGCGATGACGCTGCCATCGAGCTGGGTGTGCTTGCCCACTTCAACCTGATAGCCACCCTTACCGGCGAACAACCCGGTCTGTTCCTGCACGCTCTGGTACTTGGAGTCGATCTTGCTCTGGCTGACGCTGACCGAAGCGCTGCCGGTCATCGTGCCGAACGTGAAGCTGGCACCGCCGCTGACATTGCTCTGCTTGGACTTGTAGTCGTCGGTGTCTTGCAGGCTTTGCAGCGTGAGGTCGCGCCCGACCTTGGCCGTGATCTTGTCCGCATTGACCTGCGCGCCCTTGAGCGCGGCGTCCCGCCCACTGATCAGGCTTGCCTGGTTACCGGCGTCCAGGGTGGTCTCGGTCCAGGTGGTACCGGTGCCTTTTTCCTTGCCCACGCCCTTGTTGCCGTTGGCGAAGATGCTCAGGCCTGCGCCGTTGGGGCCAACGCCCAAGCTCACGCCAATGGCGCCGCCGCTGCTGCTGTTCTTGCCATCAAGCTTTTGCCGGTTGGCCGCGGCCTCAAGCTGAATGTCACGCTCAGCGGCGAGCAGCACGTTATTACCCGCCTTGAGTTGGCTGCCTTGCACGCGGATATCGCCATCCGCCCCTGCGGTACCGCCACCGGCAGCCACAATGGAAAGGTTGTTGCCACTGGTCAGGCTACTGCCCTGACTGACCACCTGCTCCTGAGTCTGCTTGGAACTGGACTGCTGCGAGCCCAGGGAAATGCTGATACCGACGAACTGGCCAATGTTATCGCCGTTCATCCCGCCGCCCTGTTGGGCCGCTTGCCAGGCCTGGACACCGGTCAGGCCAGCCTTGATGCCTTGCAGGGCAGAGAGGCGGCTATCGTCCTCCTCCTTGGCTTGCTTGGTGGTCTGGTACGCGGCGTCGACGGCACTGCCGACGGTTCCGGACAGCGCCAGGGTCAGGCCGCTGGTCTTGGTCTTGGAGGTTTGCTCGCTCTTGTTGTGATTTTCCGCCGCGAGGATGTTGACGTTCTGCCCGACGAGACTGATGTCCTTGCCGGCGATGACGTCGGAACCTTTAAGAGTCAGGTCCTTGCCGGCCTGGATGTCGACGTTGCCCAGCACACTGCCAATGGTGCTGGCCTTGGCGTTTTCGGTGGTGCTGGACGAGGTGTTCTGAGCGCTAGTTGAACCCAGGGTGAAACCAATCCCGCCACTGCTCAACAAGCCGGACTTTTTCTTCGATGTCGAATGGCTTTGCTCGTAGGTTTCGGTGGCGCTATCGATCTCGACATTGCGCCCTGCAACCAGGCTGGTGGAGTGGGTGGAGACAATATCGCTGGCGGTCGCGCCAATATCCTGGCCGGCGCGGATGACCACCGTATCACCACTGACGGAGGAGCCCTGCTGGGTGACGGAGTTGCTGCTGTCGATCCGTGTTTTTTGGCTGCTGGACAGCCCGGAACTGCTGGTCTTGGTCTTGCGGTAATAGCTGTAGTCGCTGTTCTGCCCAGCGCTGAGGTTCACATCACCGCCCGCATAGAGATACGCCTCATCCCCCGCCGTCACCCGGCTGGCCGTCAGCGCAAGGTCCTCACCGGCCTTGAGCGCCACATTGCCGCCGGCGACCAAGGTGGTGCCCACCTGCTGAACATGATCCTCCTGGCTGGTGACCTTCTTGGTCTTGCTATACGCATGCTGCTCATTGGCCGCTGAAACCAGGCTCAGGTTTTCCGTGGCGGTCATCGCCACATCGCGCTTGGCTTCGATCTGGCTGGCGATGGCGGTGATGTCGCGCCCGGCGCTGATGGCCAGGTCGCGACCGGCCTGCAGGCTGGAGCCGTTCTGGGTCACGCTGAGGTCGTTGTAGCGCACGCCGCGGTCGTTGCTGACCACCTGTTCCACAGCGCTCAGGTTGACGTCGCGACCGGCCTTGAGGCTGGTGTCGGCTCCGCTCTTGAGTACGCCGCCGTTGTTGTTGATGTCGCGCCCGGCACTGATCACCAGGTTGTTCGCCGCTTCTACCCGGGCGGCGTTATCGACGAAGTCGCGCTGCTGGGCGTAGCTGCCGTTGCTGCTCTGGTGCGAGGTCAGGGTGCGCTCGTTGATGACGTCGCCCCGGGTTGCGGCGAGGCTCACGTCACGCCCGGCGATGATGCCGCCGGCCTTGTTCACCAGGTCGTTGCCGGCCAGCAGGTCAAGGCGATTACCGGCCTCCACCAGGCCGCTGTTGACCAGGTTCTGGCCGGCCTGGGCCGAAAGGTTGTGAGTGGCGCGCAGGGTGCCGACGTTGTTCAGGTCCTGGCCGGCGATCAGGTTGACGTCGTTCCCGGCGATCAGGGCGCCATTGGGCGCCAGGCGGTTGTCGGAGTGGGCCAGGTAGAGCACCGGCACCAGTACCTGCTCGCCGTTGACCTCGGCGTTTTCCAGCCAGACGATATCGTGGGTCAAGGCCGCGACCTGCTCGGAGGTCAGGGTGACGCCGACCGCCAGGTTGAGCCTGTCCTTGCTCTTGATGGCGTTGTCCATCAGGTACTTGAACAGCTTTTCGTCGGTGTCCTGGCCGGCGAGGTAACGCTGGCCAGTGCGGGCCACCACCGCCTGCTGGATGAGTTTCTGCTCGTAGAAGCCGTCACCCAGGCGTTTGGCACTTTCGTCCGGGTTGTAACCGAGGTTGGACAGCAGGTAGTCCGAGCTCATGAACTGCTTGAGGTCGGTGAGTGCCGGGTTGGTTTCGATCAGGTATTTGTGCGGATTGCTGCGCACACTGCTGTCCGGCAGGCCCTGGACGCGCTCGATGCGGATGGGCGCGGTGGGCTGCCCGTTGAGGGCCATGGGCTGGCTGATGCCGTCATCGACGGCCGCACGACCCGGCAGCACCGGGCCAGGAGTCGTTCCGGCTCCCGGGAGGGCGGCGTTGATCGCGCTGGCATCGGTACCGATGTTGACGATCTGCCGGTGGTTGGTGCTCAGGTCGCCCGAGCGGCTGGCTATCTGCTGCGCATCCGCAATACGGATGTCTTGCACTTGCGCCACCGGCAGCGCCTGTTGGCGCTGTGCGGTGTTCAGGGCGCCGCCGCCCAGGGTCCAGGTTTGCGGGCCGGTGGTGGTCGGTGTGCTGCCGCCTTGGCCGCTGAGACGGAACAGGCCGTTCTGTCCGCTCGGCAAGCTGAAGCCAGGCAGCGCCAGCGGGTTGACCTGTTGTTGGGCCAGGTCGGGTGGCAATTGCTGATTGAGGGTGACGCGAGTGGAGAAAGCACCGCCCGGTGCATCGGTATTAATGCGCGCACCACTGCCCACGTAGGTATAACCAGGGCGCACCACACTGTTATTGATACCGTTGCCGGCATTGATGCTCACCGCTCCCCCGGCCTGCATCACCGCGGCATAGCTTTGGTCACCGCCAGCCAGCTTGCGCGTGCTGCCAAGGTGCACCCACTCTCGCTCGGTCATGCCGATAAAGCCGGCCATTGCCCCTTGCAGGCCACCCAGATCGTTGGGGGTGTAGCCGCCGCTCTGGAACCAGTACTTGTTGGTGAAAGCGTTGGCCACGTTGTACCAGGAGCCGGCATTCTTGGCCCGTGCCGACATGAACACCCGAGTGGTTTCGGTTTCGCCGGTCTCCACGCCGCTGTTGGTCAAGTTGTTGACCGTGGCCACAAGGTTGCCGGCCGCCGCGATGGTGCTGCTCTGGTTCAGCAGGTCGCCGCCCTTGATGTTCAAGTGAGCACCGGAGGTGATGCTCGACGCCGCACTGGCTTCGGTGACCTCGAACTTGTCGCGCTGGACGATCTCCCAGACGTGGTTGCGCTTGCCGCTGCAGTCGCCGGCGTTGACCCCTTCGATACAGCCGATCTCGCCAATTCGCGCGGTATAGATGCCCTGGTTGTCGGTTTTCAGCACCGCACGCACGTTCTCAATGGTGCTGGCCGCGAGGCCCATGGAACCATCGCTCTGCAATGAGCCAGAGCTGTTGACGATACGGCTGGCCAGGGTGCCCTGGCCGTCACGGTCGACGGTCAGGTTGCCGAGGCTGTACACATCGGCATAGCTGTTGGTCAGGCTATCGACCCGCAGGCCCATGTCGCCGCCACTGAACAGCAGCCCATGGTCATTGAGCAGGGCCCCGGTGGTCAGGATCAGGCCCTGGGCCGCTCCGAGAGTGCCCTGATTGTTCACACCGCCAGCGCTCAGGTTCAGTTGGGCGCCAGAGGTCAGACGCCCGGCGTTGTTCAGTTGGCCAGCGACGCTGATGCGGGTGTCACCGCCACCGGCAAGACTGGACGGGGCATCGAGGTTGACCTGGGCCGCGCCGAGGGCCAGGGTGCCGCGGCTGCTCAAGCGGCCGTTGCCCGAGTAGGTGCCGCTCAGGTTGAGGTTGAGGCTGCCATCGCTGGCGATCAGCCCCTCGTTGCTCCAGTTGCCGCCGCTACCGATGAAAGCATCGCTGGCCAGCAGTTGGCCGCTGGCGCTCTGGCTGAAATTATTGACGTTGACGGTCAGGCGCCCGGCCTGAATCACGCTGCTGTTGTTCCAGCTATCGGCATTCAAGGCCAGGCCGCCACGGGTGACGATGCTGCCGCCTGCGCCGGTGACGTTGCCGGTGGAAATGTCGAAGGTGCCGCGGCCCACATGCAGCAGGCTACCACCGCCGTTGAGGAAGTGGCCTACCCCCAGGCTCAGGTCACTGTTGGCGCTTTCCAGGGTGCCGTTACGGTTGTCGAACTGCCCGCCGATCTCGAAGCGAGTGCTGCCACCACTGCCCAGGGCCCGCAGTTGGCCGGTCTGGTTATCAAGGCTGGCGGCCTTGATTGACAGGCTGCTGTCGCTTTCGATGATGCCCAGCCGGTTGTTCAGGGCGCCGCGCAGATCGAGGTCGATGCGCTGGCCAGCGATCTGTCCATCGTTGTCGCCGCTGTTGTCGAAATTGCCGCCGCTGACCTGGACCAGGCCCTTGGCATAGAGACCGCCGTTGCGGTTGTCGAAGTCGCCGGTGGTGATCAGTGCATCGCCGGTTTGCGCGGAGATCCGCCCGCCGTAGTTGTCGATACCGGCCAGGGCCTTGAGGCTCAAGCGCTGGGCCTGGGTCACGCCGCCCTGACGGTTATTGTTCAGGTCATAGCCGTTTTTCAGCACGCCTCGAAGGTCGGCGACCATTGCCCCTTGCAGGCTGGAAAGTATCCCACCGCGGTTGTCCAGGTTGCCGGTGCCGATGTTCAGGTCGCCGTTCTTGGCCAGGATGCGCCCGCTCTGGTTGTCGAGGTCGCCGGTGCTCAGGTTCAGCGCACCCTGGCTCTGCAGGGTGCCCTTGGCATTGGCGAGGCTGGCAGCCTGGACGTGCAGGTCGCCGTTCTGGCTATAGATCAAGCCATCGCCACTGTTGTGCAGCGTGCCATCCACGGTCAGGGTCAGTTGATCGTTGGCCGCGACGGTCCCGCGATTGCGGTTGTCCAGGCCGCTGCCGAGCAGCGTCATCAGGCCCTGGCTGGCGATCTGGCCGCCCTGGTTGTCGATCTGGCCGGCGCGCTCGATGCGCAGCGGGCCACCGCTGGCCAGCTTGCCGCCGCTGTTGGCCAGGGCGCCCAGCAGGCTAAGGGTCACAGCAGCGTTGCCCTTGAGGCTGCCGTTGCGGTTGTCCAGGCTTGTGGCGCGAAGGCTCAAGGCCTGCTGCGCACTGATCCCGCCACCAGCGTTGCCCAGGGTCATGGCTTGCACCGTCAGGGCCGCGCCGCTGTCGATCAGCCCCCCCTGGGCGTTGTCCAACAGGCCGCTGACGTCGAGAGTCTGTTCACCGGCGCTGGAAAGGATGCCGCCGCTGTTGTCGAGGTTGGCCGCCGTCACGCGCAGGGCCTTCTGGCTGACCAGGGCACCGGCGCCGCTGTTCTGCAGGTCACCACCGACCTGCACCTCGACCCCGCCACTGCGACTGGACAGGGTGCCCAGGTTACGGTTGTCCAGGCTGCCCAGGTTGGCGCTCAGGCCCTGCCAGCCCGATACCAGGCCGCCCTGGTTGAGCAGCTCCCGGGCCTTGAGGTTCAGTTGGTCATTGCTGATCAGTTTGCCGGCGCTGTTGTCCAGGGTACGCGCCGTCAAGTCCAGGCCCTGGCGGCTGGAAACTTCACCGTTGCGGTTATTCAGGTCGCGCAAGTGGGCGATGGTCAGGGAGCCGTCGGTGCTGATCAGGCCGGCGCTGTTGTTCAAGTCACCTGTGGCACTGCCCAGGTCCACGGCGATGGCGCTGCCCAGCAGCGACCCGCCCTGGTTATCCAGCGCACTGCTGCCGATGGTCAGGCGGTCAGCGGCATTGATCAGGCCTTGCTGGCTGTTGTTCAGGGCGCCGGCCAGTTGCAGGTCAAGAGCACCACGGCTGGTGAGCGTAGCGCCGCTGTTGTCCAGGCTTGCGGCCCGGATATCCAGGCTCGCGGCGGCGATCATGCCCTTGAGGTTGCCCAGGGCCTGGTCGATGCGCAGGGTCAGGGCCTGATTGCTCAAGACCTTGCCCTGGCTGTTGTCCAGGCGCTCGGCGGCCAGGCTGAAGGCTTGCGCCGAGGAAATCTCGCCGCCCTGGTTGTTCACCTCCTTGAGGTTCTTGAGCATCAGCAACGGTGCGTTGATCAGGCCCTGCTGGTTGTTCAACTGGCCATGATTGAGGTCCAGGCTCAGGGCGGTGTTGCTGAACAGTTGGCCGCCCTGTTGGTCAAGACCGCTGACACTGGCGCTCAAGGCACCGTCGCTGGCGATCCGGCCGCCGTCCTGGTTGGTCAATTGGGCGCTGCTGAGGGTCAGGCTGTCGCCACCGCTCAAGCGGCCTTTGTGGCTGTTGTCCAAGGCCCCGGTGCGAACGCTGGCGGTGGCCTTGGCGCTGATGTTGCCCTGGTTGCGGTTATCCAGGCGGGCGCTATTGAGCAGCAGCGCGCCATCGGTAACGATCACCCCGCCCTGATTGAGCAGCGCACCGCCGTGCTCCAGGGTCAGCGCCCCGGCGCTGGAGACGCTGCCGCCGCTGTTGTCCAGTTCGGCACTCTTGAGCCCCAGGCGGCCTTCGGCGCTGATCAGGCCCTGGCGGTTGTCCAGGAGGCCCAGCAGCTCGGCCTTGAGTTGTTGCTCGGTAAGCAGCGCGCCACCGTGGTTGTCCAGGCTGTCGCCACTGAGGGTCAGCCCGGCCTTGCCCGAAAGCAGGCCCTGGCTGCGGTTGATTACTTGCGCCACCGTCAGCTCCAGGGCGCCCTCGGCCAGAACCTTGCCGCCCTCGCTGTTGGCCAGGCGAGTGCCGTCCAGGCTAACGTCGGCCTTGCTCGACAGCTCACCGCCCCGGTTGTCGACGGCCCCGATCTTGAGCGCCAGCCCTTGGGTAGCGCCCACCAGGCCGCCCTGACGGTTATCAAGGCTGTCGGCCACCAGTTCCAGACGCTGGGCAGCCATGAGCTGCCCCCCCTGGTTGTTCAAGGCAGCCACCTTGGCCTGGACATCGGCCTTGCCGGAAATCTGCCCTTGGCTGTTGTCCAGGGCACCTACCGTCAGGCTCAGCTGTTCATCAGCGATTACTGTGCCTTGCTGGTTGGCCAACTGGCCGTCGACGCGCAGGGTCTGAGCGCCCAGGCTGCTGATCAGCCCCTCACTGTTGTCCAGTCGATGGCTGCGCAGGTCTAGAGTCTTGGCCGAAACCAGCCCCTTGAGGTTGCTCAGCGCCTGCTCGATACGCAGGGTCAGGCCTTGCTGGCTGATCAGCTTGCCGCTGCTGTTGTCCAGATTGCCAGCGGCCAGGGTGAAGGCCTGGGCGCTGGAGATTTCACCGCCCTGGTTGTTCACGTCCGCCAGGTTTTTCAGCACCAGTAGCGGGGCGTTGATCAGCCCCTGGTGATTGGTGAGTTGCCCTTGATTCAGGTCCAGGGTCAGGGTGCTTTTGCTGAACAGTTCGCCGCCCTGTTGATCGAGACCGCTGAGGCTGGCGGTCAGGGCTTTTTCGCTGGCGATCCGGCTGCCCTGGCCATTGCTGACCTGGGCCGCCTTGAGATCGAGGCTGTCGCCGCTGATCAACTGCGCACCCTGGGTGTTGTCGAAAGCCCCGGTGCCGACCCGGGCCGCCCCCTTGCTGCTGAGCAAGCCTCCCTGGCTGTTGTCCAGGCTGTGGCTGGTGATTCCAAGCTCACCATCGGTGGTGATCGAAGCATTGCGGTTGAGCAACGCGCCGGCGCTGGTCAGGGTCAAGGCCGCGGCGCTGGAAAGTTTGCCGCCGCTGTTGTCCAGGCTGCCGACCTGGGCCGCCAACAGGCCTTCGCTGCTGATCAGCCCCTGCTGGTTGCTCAGGGCATTGTCCAGGCGAATAGCCAGCCCTTGCTGGGCCACCAGGCGGCCCAGGTGGTTGTCCAGGCTTTGCCCGTCGACTGCAACCCTGCCTTTGCCAAACAGCAGGCCCCGATTCTGGTTGATGACCTGCGCCACTTTCAGGCCCAGGTCGGTGCCGGCAAGCAGCTTGCCGCTGTCGCTGTTATCCAGGCGTGTGCCCAGAAGGCTCAGCCCTTCGGAGCTGGAGATTTCCCCGCCGCGGTTGTCGACCTCGGCCACTTCGAGTGTCAGCGCTTTTGTGCTGCCTACCAGACCGCCATCGCGGTTATCCAGAGTGGCGCCATTGAGGCTCAGGTCGCCCTGGGCCACCAGCTCGCCGCGCTGGTTGGTCAGTTGGCTCACCCGGGCCAGCAACCCGCTCTTGCTGGAGAGGCGCCCGCCACTGTTGTCCAGGCTGGTGGCATCCAGGCGCACGGGGCCTGCGGCACTGAGCAGGCCGCCACGGTTATCCAGGTGCGAGCCGTTGAAGTTGAGCGCCGCCAAGCTGCTGAGCAGGCCCTGTTGACGGTTGTCGAGCCGGCCGACCTCAAGTTGCAGGGCCTGGTCCGCGCGCACTTTGCCGGCGCGGTTGTCCAGGCGAGCGGCCTGCAGATCGATCGCTCCCTTGGCACTGATATCGCCCTGCTGCCGGTTATCCAGCAGCCCGTCGATGCGGGCTGTCAGTCGGTCGTCACTGACCAGGCTGCCTTGGTGACTGTTGTCCAGGCTGGCGGCCTTGAGGTGCAGGTTCTTGCCGGCGCCAAGCACACCCTTCTGATTGTTCAGCGCCGCACTCAGGTCGATGTCCAAAGCCTGATCACCGCCGACCTGGCCGTCGCGGTTGTCCAGGCTCGTGCCCTTGAGGGTGGTGGCGCCGAGGCTGGAAAGTTCGCCACCATGGTTGTTCGCCGAGCCACTCAGGCTCAAGGCCAGGTCACCTCGGCTGGTGACGATGCCGTCGTGGTTATCCAGGGTTGCCGCGCCAATATCCAGGCCACGGGCGGAAATCAGGCCGCCGATATTGCTCAGTGCCTGATCCAGGCGCAGGGTCAGGGCCTGGTTGCCGAGCAGTTTGCCGTGGCTGTTGTCCAGGCTTCGAGCCATCAAGGTAAAGGCCTGGGCACTGGAAATTTCGCCCCGCCGGTTGTCCACGCTGTCGAGATTTTTCAGCGTCAGTCGAGGCCCGTTGATCAAGCCGCCCTGGTTGTTCAGGTGGCCCTGGTTCAGGTCCAGAGCCAACGAGGTAACACTGGTCAGGCGCCCGCCGTCGTGCTGGTCCAGGCCGGTGACGCTGGCCGTCAGTGCCTGGTTGCTGGCGATGCGGCCAGCATTACTGTTGTCGACCTGCCCCGCCTTGAGGTCCAGGGTTTGCAAGCTGACGAGCTGACCCCCACGGTTATTGATCGCGCCGGTGGCAGTCAGGCTCAGGTGCCTGCCAGCGGATGCCAGGCCGGCCACGTTGTCCAGGGTGGCCACCTGCAGGCTCAGGTTATCGAGGCTGGAGAGTTCGCCGCCATGGTTGTCCAGCTGGCCCACCTGAGCGCTGAGGTTGGTTCGGCTGTTGATCAGGCCGCCCTGAGCGTTCATCAGTTGGCTGACGGCAAGATCGGTGTTTGCGCTGCTTAGCACCCGGCCCTTGTTCTGGTTATCCAGGATCCCGGCCTTGACCGTCACTTGCCGCTGCCCGCTCAGGGTGCCGCCCTGGTTGTTCAGGGTCTGGGTGGTCGTGACCGTCAGATCACGGCTGGCCACCACGCTCTTGCCGCTGTTGTTCAGGTTTTGCGCCGTCAGGGTGACATCACCGTTCGGGTTGCGGCTGTTGTCGAGGTTGACCCCGGCTTCGATGATGCCGTGGTTGTTCAGTTGCCCGCCGCTGCCCAGGTTGATGCTGTTGGCCGCCGCCAGGGTGCTGTGGTTGTTCAGGTCGTCTTGGGTTTGCACCTTGAGGTCGGTGCCGGCGTAGACCGCGCCCTGGGCATCCAGGCTTTGCGCCTTGATCGCCACCGCGCCCTTCTCGGCAGAGGCTTCGGCCATGCGCAACTGCCCATTGGCATCCAGCTGAATATCGCCACCGCTGGCGATCAGCTTGCCGTCGAGCTTCACCCCCACCCCGGCCTCGGTGCCCACCAGCTTGATCGCCCCGGCGTACATGCCGCCCAGGGCTGAAGAGTCGATGGCCAATTGCGGTGCATCCGCCGGGTTGGCGGTGCGGGCCGTGGCGTTCAAGGTCTTGGCGTCGACGTCGTTGGCCCCGGCGATCACCGCCAGGTGCCTGGCCTGGATCTCGGCGTTGATCTTGGCGCTGCGGGTGATGATTTCGAACTGGTCGATATTGCTCGCGTTGAGCCCCGCACCCTCGATGGCGACGCTGCCTTGGTCCACCTGGTAACGCTGGACCTGGCCGTTCTCGATCACCGGCTTGCCGGTGGTCAGGGTGGCTTTTGGGGTGTTGATGAAGCCGCAGCCGTTGCAGCTCACGCCATAGGGGTTGGCGACGATCACGTGGGCCGCTTGCCCGGCCACTTCGGTGTAGCCCTTGAGCTGGCTGGGGCTGCCGCCGTTGACCTCGTTGAGGATCACATTGGCCGCACGGCCGCCCAGGTTGGAGTTGCCGAGGATGATCCCGCCGAGCTGGGTCTCCTGGGTGCGGCCGGTGGCGTTGTTGAGGATCACGCCCTGCTGGCCGACGTTGTAGTCGCTGAACTTGTTGTGCGATAGCCCGCCGCCATTGGGCGCGGCGATGTTGACGATGGGCACGCCATTGCCGGCCTGGCCGAGGCTGGTGCCGCTGCCGTTGACCACGATGCCGTCGGCCATCGCCACCACCGGCTGCCAGAACATCATGTTGGCGAGGATGAACGCCAACCCACGTTTCGACAGGCCCCAGAAGGTGTCGCGCGGTTGCAGGGCAGCCGAAGGCTGGCGGGCCAGGAAGGCGAGTTGGCGAACGTCCATGTCAAAAGCCTCAATGAATCAGTGCAATCAGAAAAAGAGATCCAAACGGAAGTAGATAGGTGCTTCCCGCTCCCTCAGGGCATCTGGCCGCTCGAGGAAGTGGGCGAAGGTCACGCCGGCGGCAAGGTACTTGCCTAGCGAGCGAGCCGAGCGCAGGTCGTTGCGCCAGCAGTAACCGCAGTCGCCGTTAAGGCTCTGGTCTTTGTAGCCATGGATGGAGGACTGGGCGCCGAGATTGAAGGTGGTACCGGGCATGGGCGCGACAGCGGCGCTATGCAGCGCGCTGAACAGCAGCAGGCAGGACAAGGCACAGCACAACCTCATCCCAAGAGTGGAGAGAGACATATTCGATCCTTCGAAACCGTGACGACAAGAGCTAAGAAGGACGTGATGCTAATAAGCCATCACTGCATCGTCAAATGACTGCCGCAGAATCGCTTATAACAACTAATTCGAACTTTTAAATAATATTACAGGGTAAAAACATGCAGTTTCATCACTGAACTGCCCATTATAAATTTTGAAAAAATTTAAAGGAAAATCACCTGAAATCCTTTTAAATCAAGGCGATATAAATTCAATTAAAGGTGAGAAACAACAGGATATTGCACACTTCGAAGAGTCAACACCCATAGGCAAGAGCCTTGCCGCGCACTCTCTCTACAATAAGGAACAACTCACCCGCAATCACATCCGCAGCGGACAACACACGTAAAAAACCCAAGTAAATCAATGAGATATTGATTTAAATACTGAAAATCAAATCAGACAATTCCCTCTGCAAACTCAGAAGAGCCGTAATCCTCCCCGGGCAGTCAATCCTCCCCTGTTTTCTTGCCCTCATCCCCTTCCGAACGCAGATGTATCACCCGTGGTGGCGGTTCAACCTTCAACGGCGGGTGCTGCTGGTCTTCGGGAAGGATGCGATAGAACTGCGTGGTGACGTGGCTGATGCCGCCTTCCTCGTCGTTGTGCACGATCATGGTGCCGGGCTGGCGCATCTGGGCGAAGGTCGCGTCGTTGAGCTTGAAGGTTTCGCTCAGGCGCTTGTCGTCCACCACGGGTGCTGGCAGCCGGGGCGGGTAGCTCTTGTTGCGACGCTGGCGGTAGCGGGCCCAGGAAATCAGCAGCACCGCATTGAGTACCGCCACCCAGGCATAGAACTGCAGGGTGGTCAGGGCGTCGAGCATGCCCGCCTCTATCCGCGGCCCTTCATGGCTGTCCAGCAGCGGAATGAGCCCACGAACCAGCAAGTACAGCAGGCCTACCCAGGCCAGTACGGTGAGGACAACGTCGACGATCACCATGAACGGACGCTGGCGGGTTCGGATGATTTTCATCAGCGCACCTCCTCTTCGTCATCGATGGGTTTGATGCCGCGGTCCGGGCTGACCCAGCGCGCGCGTTTCTGGTGTTCGCCAAACAGCACCCGGGGAAAGCTCACCAGGGTGGTGAACAGGCTGATGAACCAGAACACCAGCGGGTACCAGACCACCCAGAACATGGTTTTCCACAGGTCTTTTTCATAACGGCGGTCGATCAGGATACTCACCGCGAACTGGGTCAGGCAGACCATCGCCAGTACCAACCCGGTAAAGGCCGGTGGGACGATGGTGTGCACCGTGATGGCCTCGGGCATGACGATGAACTTGCCCAAAGCCCAGAAGATCACCGACAACAGGAAGGTGAAGGCCCAGCCGGTGGACAGGCAGTAGTCGAACAGCAGGGTCCAGAGGTAGCGGTGGCGCCACTCCCAGATCCCGCGGATGTTCTTGAACAGCACCTCGGCGCCGCCCTGGGCCCAGCGCAGGCGTTGCTTCCACAGGCCGCGCAGGGTCTCCGGCATGAGGATCCAGCACAGCGCCCGCGGCTCGAAGAACACGTACCAGTGGTCCAATTGCAGCTTCCAGCTGATGTCGATGTCTTCGGTGATCATGTCCGGGCTCCAGTAGCCCACCCGGTGCAGGGCGGTGCGGCGGAAGGCGACGATCACCCCGGAGACGGTGAAGACTTTGCCGAACACCCGCTGGGTGCGCTTGATCAGGCCGATGATCGAGGAGAACTCGCCCACCTGGACCCGGCCCACCAGGGTCGAACGGGTGCGGATCCGCGGGTTGCCGGTCACCGCGCCCAGGCGCGGGTTGTCCAGCATCGGCGCCACCAGGTAGGCCGCCGTGTTGGGCGCCAGCAGCGCATCGCCGTCGATGCACACCAGGTATTCGCTGCGTGCCGCCACCGCGCCCATGCGCAGGGCCACGGCCTTGCCCTGGTTCTGCGCCAGGTGCAACACCCGCAGGCGCGGGTCCTGGGCGGCAAGGCGGTCCAGCACCTCGGCGGTGTTGTCCTTGGAGCCATCGTTGATGGCGATCACTTCGATGTTCGGGTATTGCTGGGCCAGGGCCGCATGGATGGTGTCGGCGACGTTGTCGCCTTCGTTGTAGCAAGGAATGAGGATGCTGATCAGCGGCTCGCCGGCCAGGGGCGGTGGCAGGGTGTCGTCGCTCCACGGCCAGTGGCGCTCCCAGTGCATCCAGTAATACAGGCCGCCGGCGATCCACAGCGCCGACATGAACAAGGGGTAGTAGAAGACGAAGTCCATGAGGAATTCGCCGGTCAGCACGAAGATCAGCCCCAGGGGCACGCCGAGAACGAGCGCCAGGACCACCAGCGCAAAGATACGATCCACCATGATTCAAGGGCTCCATTTGTTGGAGAGCGCGGGCCGCAGAGTCTTCAGGTCCGGTGAGTTCTCGAGGAAGTTGTCCGGGTAGTAGCCGAAATTGGTCGCGCCCTGGCGCTTGAGGCGGCCCATCCAGTCCGCCAGTTGCTGGGCGGAGAGGTCGCTGGCGGGCTGGCGGGCCCAGTCCCGGGCCTGCAGCTCGAACACCGTGCGCTGCAAGGCACCGGGGCGGGCGCGCACCTGGTCCACCAGGGCTTCGAGCCAGGGCCCGGAATGCCGCTGGCTCTGGCCCTCCATCAGCGGCATGGCCATGGGCGCGGTCCAGTCGTAGCTGACCAGGAAATCATCGAGGTTCTGGGCGAACCAGGTTTCACTCTGCGGGTTGATGATCGGCTCGGCGAAGAGGTTGCGCGCGGTCTGCACCTGCGGCCCGCGAATCGCCCGGACCTTGGCGGCCAGTTCATGGGTGAAGTCGATCAGGTAGCGGCTCTTGAAGCGGGTCCAGCGCTGCAGGGTGGCCGGATCGTCGCGCAGGGCGGCCATGGAACCCGGCAGGCCCTGGGCCGCATAGGCGCGCAAAGCTCCGGGGCTGGCGTCTTCGAAATCCGAGAGCACGGCGTCGTCGTGGAACAGGATGCCGTCCACCGACGTCATGCGCGCCACGTCCTCGTAGAGGTCGCCGATCTGCTGGCGCACATTGGGGTCGAAGGGCGACAGCCGCTGGTACTGCTTAGGATCGATCGCACTCTGGCCGGTGGCCGGATCCCAGCGCGTGACCCGGGGTAGCCGGGCGTCCAGGGCGAAGCTGAGCACCGGCATCCAGGCATAGACCTTGACGTGGGCCCGGGTGCGCAATTGCCAGGCGACCCGGTCGAACAGGTCGGCGCGCATCGGCAGGTGCCGGTTGGGGAAATACAGCGACTGCACCAGGCCGTCGCCCTTGGGGTCGGCGAAGGCCTGGAGGAATACGGTGTTGGCCCCCAGGTCGGCCATGCGCTGCACCAGCTTGCCGAGGTTGACCTCCTGCTGCTTGGGGTCCGGGTCGTAGACGTTGTCCAGGTCCACGTGCACCACGCGCATGGGCGCGGCGGTCTCGGCGCCGACAATGCTGTTGGAGAAGTGCATGCCGTCCGGGTCCGAGACCACCAGGAAACGCGGGCTGCTCATCAGGTTGTCGAGTGTGTCCAGGCCGTCGTCCAGGGTCAGGGCCAGCTTGAAGCCCTGGCTGTCCACCACTTGCAGGGTGGAGCCGTCGGCCGTGCCGTAAGGCCAGACCCAGATCCGTGGGCGATAGCCGGCCACGGCCAGGATCTTGTTCGAGATGGCGGTCACGTCCTGGCGCATCCGCGCCTGGAAATCCGCCTCGCTTTCATAGCGCCCGGAGGCGGCGTCAAAACGGCGGGTCGCCGCCGCCGGCTGCAGGTTGCCCTGAGGGTTGGCAAGAATGCCCAGGTGGCTGTGGTCGGTATGGGCGGCGATTTCCACCAGCCCGGAGCGGGAGATTTCCCGGACCTGCGCCCAGGTCAGGAACTGTGAGCGGGGCCGCAGCTCGCCGGCGAAATTCACCGGCTGGTCCGCCGGGGTGTCGATCCAGGTGCCCACCGGCGCCAGCACCGCAGGCCAGTGATAGCTGCGCAGCACCGGCAGTACCCGGGTGTAGAAGCTCGAATAGCCGTCGTCGAAGGTCAGCAGGATGGCCTTGGCCGGCAGTTCGGGGCCGCCGTTGCGCGCCGCCAGGATCTGGTCCACGGTCACGGGCCGGTAGCCGTTTTCCCGCAACCAGGCCAGTTGCTCGATCATCCGCTCGGTGCGCACCGCCACCACCCGTTGATCCGGGTCGCGATCCTCGATGTCGTGGTAGGCAATGCCCAGCACGTGGTTCTTCGGCCAGGGTGCCTCGGTGTTGGGCAACGGCCGTTGCGCCGGGGCGAGAAAGTCGGCAGCGGGCTGGGAGCAGGCGCTGAGAACCAGGGCTCCCAGCAGGAGGATGCAACGGTTGATCAGGCGCATCGTCACACTCTTCTCTAGAAGCGATAGGTAAGGTCGACAGCCAGGCGCAGGTCGGTTTCCCGATCGCCGTCGTAAGGCCGGTTGATCACGCTCAGGACTCCGCCGATGTCGAACACGTCGTTCCAGCTGTAGCGCTGGCCGTAGCTGAGCAGCCCCACCGCTCCGGTGGAGTAGCCGCGTTCGCTGTAGGTCCCGGCGCCGGCCTGGAACTGCTGGCTCCAGGAGGTCTGATAGCGGTGATAGAGCACGTGGTTGACGGTGACGGTGGGCAGGACGCTGAGGTCCGCCTCGGGGTTGTAGTAGGGGGTGTCTTCCAGGGTGTTGTGGCTGGCGCCCACTTCCAGGCCGAGGTCGACCTGCACTTTCGGCGAGCGGTAGACCCCTTCGCGGCCTGTGAGCAGGGCCTCGAACCTATTGTTGCCGTCGCTGAAGTGCGACGGGCTGAGGGACAGTTTCCACTCCCGGCTTTCATTGGCCCGCCAACGCAGGAAGGCGCTGCCGCCGTTGGCGCTGATATCGCTGTTGAGGGCCCGCAGCGGGGTATTGGCAGAGAGGTAGTCGAGGCTGCCGCCGTATTGCCAGTGATCGTCGATGTCCCGCGCCAGCGACACCCGGGCACCGGTCTTGTCGCCGTAGCCATAGGAATGGTTGGAGACTTCCGCTTCCAGGGTCATGTCGCGGGTGCGCCGCTCCACGCCCAGGACCTGCCAGCGGTGATTGCCGATCCCTTCCGGGAAGTCCCCCATGGCATAGCCAATGCCGCCGAACAGGCGCCAGTCCTCGGCAATCGGCGGCGTGTAAAGCCGGCTTTCGATACCGAAATCACGGCTGCCGGATACCGCGCCGGCGCCATTGCTGCCGCCGCCGTAACTCTTGCCGCCATAGGTCATGACCCGCAGTTCGGCCATGTCGTGCACTTCGCGCTCGCGGGCCAGGCGCTGCACCTGGCGGCTTTCAGGAAAGCGCTCCACCACGTCGTCGGTCAGCGCATCCAGTTGCCGCCATTCCTGCAGGTCCTGGGCCGTATGGCCCTGGGACACTTCCAGGCTGACATCACGCGGGGCCACGCTCTCGGTTTCCTTGAGCAGGCTTTCCGAAAGCCGTGGCCAGTCGCGCACCCGGTAAAGGTCAGCCTGGGCCAGGCGCACGTTGATGTTGCCCGGAGCCTGCCCCGCCAGGGTCTCCAGGCGCTGCTCGGTGCCCGGCAGATCAGCCCCGGCCGTGCCGTCGGCACCGGCCTGGGCCGCCAGCAGTTGGGCATCGACCCAGTCGTCATTGGGGTCGCCCACGGTTTGCCCGGTGAGCTGAATTCGCTGCGGCACACTGTCGGCCAGGTCATTGGCGAGTTTCAGCGCCTCTTCCGGGCGTTCACTTTCCAGCAGCGCGTAATACAGCGCGGTGGTGTCTTCCAGGCGGTGGTCGGCATCACCGTCCGGCGCAGAAAACACACGCCGATACAGGTCCGCGGCGATTTCCGGCTGGCGCTGGTCGAGGTAGGAAGCCGCCACCCAGCGCAAGGCATACGGGGGAATGGTCACGCCGGCAGCGGTGAGCTGCTCGTATTCGCTGATCACCTCGGCGGTGCGCGCCCGGGACTTGAGGGCGCCCAGGCGGTCGATGCGCCAGCGGGTCAGGTCGTCCTGGGCTTGAGGGTCCTTGCCCCAGGCGGCGAACAGGGTGTCGTAGTCGGCCAGGGCACGATCGGCCACCACAAAGCGCTCTTTCTCACTGCGGCTGGCCAGCTCCGAGAGGCGCACCCGTTCGGCGGCAAGATCCGCCTGGATGCGCCGCTGAATCACCGGATCGATCAGCCCGGGGTGCTGCCGGGCCAGGCGCAGGGCCGGTTCCGGCAGGCGTGCCCGCTGCAGGGCGTAGATGTATTCGCGAATGACTTCGGGCTTGTCGCCGGCGCGGATAAACGCCTGGTCGTATGCGGCCAGGGCGTCGTAAGGCTGGTTGGCGCGGGTCAGCGCATAGCCCAAGGCCAGGCGCCGGTTCGGGTCATCGGGCTTGGCCGCCACCAGGGCCTTGGCCCGGGCCACGGCTTCGGCCGGCTGGCCGGCATCGGCCTGGGTCAGGGCCAGCCCCAGCTGCAGGTCGGCGTTCTGCGGGTCGCGCTGCAGCGCCAGGCGATAGACCTGGGTGGCGTTGTCCCACTGCTTGAGGTTGCGGTAGGCCCGGGCCGTGGCGGCCAGCGCCTGCGCCGGCAGCACCCGGTTGCGGCCCTGGGTCTCGTAGACCTTCACCACCTCGGCATCGAGGCCCGCCCAGCTGGCGATCTGCAGGTGGTCGCTGACCAGCCCGTTGTTCAACCGGTCCGCCGGCACTTGGCGCAAATGGTTCAGTGCAGGGGCGTAGCTGCCGGCCCGGGCCTGGATGATCAACTGGTCATAGGCCGCATCGGCGAACGCCAGGCCCGGCCATAACAGTTGGCTGCACAATGCCAGGCGACACAGCGGACGAAGGCCGTAGCGGCGAGCGGGATGAACAGTGCGTTGCATTTCGTCAGCATCCTTACGTGGCTAGTCGGAGTTATGCGCCCCGCCCTTACGCCCCAGCCCGGACGATCAGAAGATCGACAGAGTCTCTGGGAGAATTCTTCCACGAAGGTTAGTTCAGAATGTGCAGCGCCATATTTATTCAGAATCAGATTCTGCGGGGCCTGCAGCCGCCCTCACCGCCTTGCTCCAGACAGCACAACGCCCGACCTGTGGGCTGCACAGGCCGGGCGTCAGGGGTTGCACAAGAAAGGCCGCGCAAAGCGGCCCGTGCACCTTTACTGCTGGGCGCCTACGCCCCCCAGCTTGCTCATGACCAAACCGATGAACTGCTCAACGGTCATTTTCTGGCCGTTGAAGTTCACTTCGTTATTGGCATAGTGCAGGGCCGACACCACGTCATTGCCTTCCAGCTTGGCCAGTTGGGTGGACAGGGCCATGGCACTGAGCATTTCTGCAGTGGCCGCGCTTTGCTCGGCGATCAGCTTGGCATCGGTCTGGCCTTCGGCCTGGGCCTGCAGGGCGGCGAAGTCCGCCACCATCGGCTTGGACAGCGACAGCTTGGCATCCAACTGGCTGACCAGTTGCTTGCCCAGCTCAACTGGCGGCAGCTCCAGGCTCTGCGGCTTGGCCAGATCCAGGCTCAGGCTGAAACGGCTTTCACCACCGGCGGTCTTGAATGCCAGGCTTTCCAGGGCGATCTGCGGCTTGGCTTCCAGGACCTTGTTCACGGCAGCCTGTACCTTGACCTGCTCGGCGTCGGACATTTGCAGTTCCGGAGCCGGTTCACCCTCGGCAGTGGCCTCGGTGGCGGCCTTCTGATACGGCTGCAGCGCATTCTGGTAGACCTGGACCAGATCGAGCATGCCCTGGCTGTCAAGGTTCTTCATGCTCCAGAGCATCTCGGCAGAACCCACGGTCTTGCCGTCGAAGGCGATTTCGCCCACTCGGTAATCCGCACGGCCCGCCACTGTGCTGCCGGTTTCTTCGCTGAAGGTCTTCTGCTCGAAGTGCTTCAGGGTCAGCACCGACTGCTTGTCGCCGAAAGTGGCCTTCAGGCCGCTGAGCTCCAGGGTGTTTTGGCCCAGGAAGTAGTCGAAGCTGCTCTTCTGCAGGTTGCTGGCCAGGGTCAGGCCATTGATTTCCAGTTTGAGCGGGGCCTTGTCCGGCGAACTGAGGAACAGGCTCAGGCTGTCCATATAGCCGTCGACCTTGGCCTTGCGGCGATTGTCGCCGACGCTGAAAGTGGCATTCAGGCCGGAGAACTTGAGGTTGTTCAGCTCATCCAGGGCCAGTTCCATCGGAGCGAAGTCCAGGGTGCCCTCGGCGGACAGGTCATAGCCGACGTTGACCACACCCTTGAAGGGGGCAGCGCCCTTGGTGGCGGCAAACCACTTGTCGGTCTGCGCATTATTCTCCAACTCGTAATGACTGGACGCCATGACTGGCAGCCACTTGAGGCGGATCAAGCGCGAGAAAGGCAGCGGGCCGTGTTCGATATGGTCGGCGATCATCAGTTCCAGCCCACCGTTGAACACCTCGCCCTGGGTCTTGAGGCGGTAGCGGGCATTGCTGCTGAACACGCCACGCTCCAGGGACACCAGCTCCAGGGTGGCCGTGGCGTCGTAGCCGATCAGCGCCGTTTGCAGCTCCTTGTTGCTTTCAATCACCTGCTGCTGCAGGACCCCTTCCAGCTTGGTGCCGGTGTACCAGGCGCCGCCGGCACTGATGGCACCTACTGCGACGACGATTCCTAACAGTACGCCTGCTGATTTATTCATGTATGACCCGATCAATATCCGTTGTTTGAAGGTGTGGTCGTCTTCCCTGAACCCATGACGGGTCGCGGCTCGACTGCGCGTAAAACCGGCGCAGATTACCACTGGCGACCAGCGCGAGCCCAACCTTTGAATGTGAAAAACCGTGGAGTGCGGGGAGATGGCCCCGGCAGCGGCTGCCGCGAACCGGCAGCCGCCGCCGTTGCAGGGCCAGGGGAAGGGGTTTTTAGGAGTATTCGATTTCCAAGGCATCGAGTTGATGATCGAAGCTCTTGAGGCGGGCGCTCCAGGTGTAGACCAGCACCTCGAAGTCGCGGTCGATCACCGCGCTGTTGCCCCGGGATTCGCCCCGTGGGTCGCAGAAGTCCAGTTGGTAGCGCTCTCGGGCCATGGCGGTGGCGACGTCCGACAGCTCCCGGGCATTGCTCAGCCAGTGGTGGCCGTCGTCGGCTTGCTTGTCCAGCAGCATGCACTGCTTCTTCAGGGCCTCCAGGCTCTTTTCCAGCGGGGTGCCGGTCAGTTCGCCCATGACTTCGGCGAAGGTCCGCCCCGGTTGCCAGTAACTGCCCCAGAAGTAACGGTCGAATACAGTCTCGACCCGGCGCAGGGCCACCTTGGTGTCCCAGATGACCACCAGGGTCTTGCTCTGCTCAAGCTGTCTTTTCTTGATTTTCTGGCCCTGGAAGGAAGCCCAGGCCACCACGCCGATGGCCATCACCGCGATCAGCGCGCTGGCGCTGTCGAGGAACACCAGGGCCTTGTCGATCTGGTGGGCCAGCATGATGCCGTAGAAGTAAGTGGCAGACAGCAGCACCAGGGCGCAGAGCGCGCACCAGAAGCCCGGAGCATAAGGGTTTTTCATTATTGGAATCCCCATGACCATCACATGCTTTGACCGGTTGGAAAACACGTTGCACAAGGCACTTTTCCAACTGATCAAAGCATAGCAACGGCCTCAGGGTTTCGCGTGTTCCGGGCCTTGCGTTCGTCCGCTTTCCCAACCGCCGCCCAGGGCCAGGAACAGATCGATCTGGCTCATGGCTACCTGGGTGTTGGCCGCCGCCAGTTGCGCGCGCATATCGGTATAGGTGCGAGTGGCCTGCAGGTCGGCGAGGAAGGACGCGCGCCCGGCCTGGAAGAATCGGTGGGTCTGGTCCGCCGCCAGCTGCGCCGACTGCTCGGCATCCGCCAGGGCATCGCGGCGCTGCAGTTGCGCGCTGTACTGGGCCAGGCCGGTCTGGGTTTCGCGGATGGCGTTGAGCACCACCCCATCGAAATGCGCCAGGGCACCCTGGCTGGCGGCCTCGGCTTCATGAATGCGCTCGCGGGCGCCATTGGCCGGCACCGTCCAGCTGATCAGCGGGCCGAAGCCCCAGCGATTGGTGGAAGGCTTGCCGAGGTTGTCGAGGATGCCCACGGTGCCGACCGTCGCGCCGATGCTGATATCCGGATACAGGGCCCCGGTGGCCACGCCGATGCGCGCGGTGGCGGCGGCCAGCTGGCGCTCGGCCTGCCGTACATCGGGGCGGCGCTTGAGCAGCGCCGCGCCATCGCCCACCGGCAACAGCTGGGTGATATGCGGCAACTGGGCACAACTGTCGGTGCCGGCGGGCAATTGATCCAGCGGCTTGGCCAGCAGCATCGACAAGCGGAACAGGCCCGATTGGCGCGCCGCCTCATAGCGCGGCAGTTCGGCGCGCAGGGATTTGAATTGGGTCTGGGAACGGGTGACCTGGGTCTCGTCGCCGCGCCCGGCATCGCGCAGGCGCTGGGTCAGCTCGGTGCTCTGGGCTTGCAGGCTCAGGGAGTGCTCGGCGATTTCCCGTTCTTCGTTGGCCGCGCAAACCTGGGTGTAGGCCCGCACCACGTCCGCCACCAGGGTGATGCGCGCGGTATCCGCCGCAGCCTGGGTCGCGTCGGCGTTGGCCTGAGCCGCCTCGATGCCGCGCTGCAAGGTGCCGAACAGGTCGAACTGGTAGGAGGTGCTGATGGACAGGTTGCCGACGTTGGCCACTGGCACCTTTTCCGGCAGCAGGAAGGCTTCGCCGGATTCCTGCAAACGCTCGACCCCGGCCTTGACCCCACCGCTCCAGCCGCCAGCGGCCTGGGCTTCATCCACCTGGGCCCGGGCACGGGCCAGGTTGGCTGCCGCCACTCGCAGGTCGGTGTTGGAGGCCAGGGCCTGTTGCACCAGCTGGTCCAGGCGCGGGTCCTGGTACAGCCGCCACCAGTCGGCGGGCACCGGCGCCGACACCACATTGGCGCCCTTGGCGCTCAACTCGCCCTGCAAGTCCTGGCGTTGCAGCGCCGCGTCCTTGGGCAGCCGGTAGTCCGGCCCGACCATCTGGCAGGCCGAGAGCAGCAGGCCGAGCCCGGCCAGGGCCAAACGTGCGCCGTTGTTCATTGCCCGGGCTCCCGCTTGGCCTGGTCGTCGAGGATCGACACCGTGGCGGTGCGCCCGGCGATCATGCGGAAGTCCGCCGGCACGTCATCGAAGGCAATGCGCACCGGAATCCGTTGTGCCAGGCGCACCCAGCTAAAGGCCGGGTTGACGTTGGGCAACAGGTTGGAGCCGCTGCTGCGGTCACGGTCCTCGATCCCGGCGACGATGCTTTCCACATGCCCGCGCAGCCGCGCACGGTCGCCGATCACTCGGATATCCACGGCCTGGCCGACATGGATGCCATCGAGCTTGGTCTCTTCGAAATAGCCGTCGATGTGGAAGGAGTTGCTGTCCACCACCGACAGCACCGGGCGCCCGGCGGTGACGAACTCCTGGGTGCGCGGCGCACGGTCGTTGACGTAGCCGTCCACCGGGCTGCGTACCACCGAGCGGTCGAGGTTGAGCTGGGCGCTGTCCACCGCCACCTGGGCCTCGGCCAGGGCCGATTGGGCGCGGGCCTCGCGGGACTGGCTTTCTTCCAGTTGCTCGCGCGGCACCAGGTTGCCCAGGCCACGGTTGCGCTTGGCCTCGCGCTGGGCCTGGGCCAGGGTTTCCTCACGGTCGGCCAGGGCCGCCTTGGCCTGGCGCAGGGCCAGCTTGAAGCGGTCCTGGTCGATGCTGAACAGCACCTGGCCGCGTTGCACCAGTTGGTTGTCACGCACCTGCACTTGCTGGATCAGCCCGGATACGTCCGGGGCGATCTGCACGATATCGGCGCGGATATGCCCGTCCCGGGTCCAGGGCGCGAACATGTAGTACATCACCATGCGCCAGACCACCACGACCGCGAAGGTCACCACCAGTAACGTCAGGACCACACGGCCAATGGTCAATAAAGGTTTTTTCATGTCATCAGGTATCGACTGAGAGAGTCCACGGCGCCCAGTAGCAGAGCGTAGAGACCCACGTTGAACAGCGCCCGGTGCCAGACCAGACGATAAAAGTGCAAGCGCGTCAGCACCCCGTGCACCAGCAGGTACAAGCCATAAGTGATGCCCATCAGCACCAGCAGCGTAGGCAGGAACACCCCGCTGATATCCAGATCACCAATCATAGGGGCGCTCCATCGATGCCATGGGGAAGGGGTTCTTCAAGCTCGCCGGTGGCGACGAATTCCACCCCCGGCAACAGCGCCAGGCGCAGGCCGCTGAGGGCATGCAGCAGGTGCAGGCGGGTTTCGTGGTCGCCTTGCAGGCCCTGGCTGCCGAGGGCGCGGCGGGTGCGGTCGAGGGTCATCAGCAGCCCGCTGGGGGCCGGCAGGCGTTCGCCGGCCTTGAGGCAGGCCTTGAAGTACTCGCCCACCTCGGCCACCACCTGGCGCAGCAGGCTCTGGGCCACGCCCTGCACCCGCGGTGCGTAGGCCAGCAGGTCCAGCATATTGAGCGCCACGCGCAACTCCCGCAGGGCGATGCCGGTGTCCTGCCCGGTCATGGCCAGGCGCGGCAGGTGCTGCATCAGGCGGTCGAGCATCTGTGCACCCATGTGCCGGTGTTCGGCCAGGGTCGCCGGTTCGCTGAGGCTGACGATGTCGCGCCAGCTGAAACGGGTCAGGCGCTTGGCCGCCAGTTCGGAGCCGAACGGCCGGGCGATCAGGGTCCAGACAAAGGCGAACAGCAGGCCCATGGGGCCGGCCAGGTTGGAGTTGGCAAAACTCAGGAAGTCCGCGTCGTAGGCGCCCTGGATGCTGATGAAGGACGAGGTGTTGACGATGGTCAGCAGCATGCCGAGGTAGAACCGCGGCTGCACCGTCAGGGTGCCGACGCAAATGAACGGCACGGCAAAGGCCAGCACCAGCATCGGGAAGTCGTGCAGGTTGGGCAGGATCAGAAACAGATAGAGGCTGGCGAACAGCACCGACATCGCGGTCCAGAAAAAGAACCGGTAGATCTGCGGCGCCGGGTCGTCCATGGAAGCAAAGAAACTGCAGGCCACCGCCGCCAGGATCACTGCGCTGCCGCCGTCGGTCCAGCCCAGGAGAATCCACAGCACCGAGGCGACGATGATCGCCAGGACCGTCGAGCCCGCCGAATACAGCATCAGCCCGCGATCGAGAAACGGCGTCAGCCGGCCCAGCCGCCAATGCCGGTAGACCGCGCGCCAGGGCGCCTGGCTTTCACTCTGGATGGCGTGCTGCAGGCTGCGGCAGTCCTGCCACAGGTCAATCCACTCGCCGAGGCGATACAGGGCGTTGGACAGCAGCAGCTGGCGCCGGTCATCCAGGGCTTCGGGGCTTGGCTGCAAGGCTTCGAGTTCATCGCGCAGGGCCTGCCAGCGTTCCACCGAAGCCTCCCGGGCGGTGCCTTGCAGCCATTCATCGGCCTTGGCCAGCAAGGGGGCAAACTGCGCCACCAGCTCCGGGGTACGCCGTTCCAGGGCATACAGGGCATCGTCCAGGGCATCCACCACCGGCAGCAGGTTGATCATCCGCCCGCGCAGCTCCTTGGTATTGCGCACGGTCTGCGGCCGGGCGCCCTCGTGGGGCAACTGGCCGATCATCAGTTCCAGGGTGTTGAAGGTGCCCACCATGGACGCGCGCAAGGCGCTGACTTCCTCGGGCTGGACGTTTCGAGCCAGGAAGCGCTGGCTGTAGAGCGCAGCATCGGCAAACCACTTGGCGGCGGAATCGACGAACACCGGGGCCAGCCGCCGGGGCCAGAACATGCTGCCGATCACCGCGGCGCAAATGATGCCGAGGAAGATTTCCTCGGTCCGCGCCTCGGCGACGTCCCAGACCCCCAGGGGGTTGTCCACCACCGGCAGGGCGATCAGCGGCAAGGTGTAGCCGGCCAGCATCAGGGCGTAGTTGTTGGCGGTGCGCAGGTGCATGGACAGGAACAGCAGGATCCCGGTCCACAGGGCGATGATCACCACCAGCAGGTAGGGGCTCTGCACGAACATCGGCACGAACAGCACCGCGGCCGCCGCCCCGAGAAAGGTGCCGATCGCCCGGTACAGGGCCTTGGAACTGGTGGGGCCGACGTAGGGGCTGGAGACGATGTACACCGTGGCCATCGCCCAATACGGACGGGGCATCTGCATCAGCATGGCGATGTACAGGGCGATCATCGACGCGGCGAAGGTACGTACGCCATAGAACCAGTCCCGCGCGGGAGGCATGCCGGTAAAGAAGCCTTTCAAGATGGCAGCACCGGTACATGACTGGCGGACTCGAACGCGCGGATCACCCGCAACGCCGCTTCCAGGTCGGCGCTGCCAATGCCTTCGAGCACTTCATGGCGCAGGCGCACCAACTCGCTTTCCACCGCCTGCACCAGCTCGCGACCGGTGTCGGTCAGGCTCAGGCATTTGGCCCGGCGGTCGTGGGGGTCTTCACTGCGGCACACGTAGCCGGCGCTGCACAGTTGATCCAGCAGGCGCACCAGGGATGGGCTTTCCATCCCTGCGGCCTGGGCCACCGTGACCTGGCGCACGCCCTCGCCCAGGCGCCCGATCATCAACAGCGGCACCGCGCAGGCTTCGGAAATGCCGAAGTTGACCAGAGTGGTCTGGCAGATCCGCCGCCAATGGCGGGACGCGACCACCATGCCACTGCTGATATTCATGTGGAGTGATTCAAGGGAGCTGGACACAAGATTGTTCGCACACTGTTAGTTTGCTAACTATCAATATGTCATTGACGGATAAATCCAGTCAAGTTTTGTAACAAATACCTCGGCCAAGCCTGGGATCCAGCGCCTGCAAAACAGAAGAAGTACTGAAAAGGTATATACTTTTTCAGTACTTTTTGAGGAGAACGCTCATGCCCAAACACGCCATCTTTACGATGAAACTGGAAACTGAACTGCGGGATCAGTTTATGGCGGAGGCACTGGCCGCACATCGCCCAGCCTCACAGATCGTGCGCGAGTTGATGCGCGAGTTCGTGCAAAAACAGCACGAATCCCGTGAGTACGAGGCCTTCCTGCAACAGAAAGTCCTGCTGGCTCGAGCCTCCGTAGACGCTCAACGCGGGCACAACCATGAAGAGGTAGAGGCAGAGTTCGCTGCCAGACGCGCTCGGGCATCGAGGCTGGAATGAAGGTTGTATGGGTTCCCGAAGCCGTACAGGACCGCATGGATATCTGGGATTACCTGCATGTGCTCAACCCGAGGGCTGCGGTCGACATGGACAGGCGCTTCAGCGAATGCGTCGACCATCTGGTCCTCAACCCGCAGATAGGCTCCACGGGACTGGTGGCAGGAACCCGCGAGCTGATTCCCCACCCGAGCTATCGCCTGGTCTATCAGATAAGCCAAGACCACATCTGGATCCTGGCCCTGGTCCACACCGCTCGCCAATGGCCGCCACCGACCTAGCCCCCGCGCCCCTTCCTCAACAACACATCCAACTGATCCACCACCTCGGCCCAATCGGCATCGTCCAGCACTTCCGTGCGCAGAAAGTCGGCCTGGCTCTCGCTCCAGAAAAATGCGTCCGCCAGGTGCAGCTCCGGTTTGAGCGGCGAATGGGTGGCGATGAAACGCTCAATGCTCACCGGGTCATCGGCCAGCCCCAACTGTTTGAACAACGCCGGCAGGCTGTGGGTCGGTGCTTCCATGGTCGGGCTCCTGATCAGTGCGAGACTTCGCAAACCTCGGCGTGGGGCACCAGCTTCAGGTACTGGGCCACGCTCATGTGCACCAGGTTGTGGTGGTTGCCGGCTTCCAGGTAGATGTCTTTCTGCCGGGTCAGCAGTGGGTCGATCACCACGTCCAGCCCATAGGACTCACCCAGGGCCGGCACCGCGCCGCGCTCGCAATCGTTGAACAGGTGGGCCAGGGTGCTTTCCCGGGTGATCTGCCATTCACCGCTGCCGCGCACCTTGCTGAGGTCCAGGTGACGGCTGGCCGGCAACACCGCCATCAGGTAGTGGCCGTGGTGATCGTCAAGGACCACCGACTTGGCCACCCGCTCCGCCGGCACCCCCGCCACCCGCGCCGTTTCCAGGCTGCTGGCGGAATGGGGATGGCTCACCAGATCAAACTCGCAAGCGGCTTGTTCCAGGCTGCGCTGCACGGTTCTTGCCATACGCATGATGCACCTCGGTGCCCCGCAAGCGGGGACAGGACTGTGACTCCTGATGCAAGTCTAGGTCGCGCTGCAAGACACAAGGCCTCGAACTTCCGAACGGCACCCTGCGCGTTCATTGCCCCGCACAGGAGGCGCCGGCTGCCGAGCCACAGAGGACAAACAAGCGGGCCCGAGTACCACCCGCGGCGAACTGACCGACTTTGTGCCACCCCTGGGGCAATGGCGCGAATTCCTCGGACTGATCGTCCGACCCCACCAGCCAATAACGCCCGCTGCCCACTGGCAAGGAGCTCAACTGATCCAGGTAAACCTGATCCGGGTGGTCGATCAGGGTGCCGAAGCCGTAGGCGTTCGGCCTGCTGGAGGCGCCGCCCGGCAGCGGCGGCGTATAGAGCATCGGCTGGGCATCGGTGCGGTTGTAGTAGAGGTAGCTCAGGTACCAGAGCATGTCGCTGATAACGATGCGGTCGCCCGCGACGTAGTGCCGGTTGACGTAGTCGACCATCACGCTGATCTGATCGTTGGCGTCGACATCGACGTTGTTTTTCAGCCCCACCGCTTCCAGCCCGACAAACCCCAGCAGCAACCCCAGCGCCACCAGCCGGGCCGATTTGAGCCAGCGATCAACGAGCACCGCGATGATCATCGGCAAACCCAGGGCATAGGCGGTCAGGTAGCGCTCGATAAACACCGGCGAGGCAAACGACACCGCAAACACCAGCAACAACGGCACCAGGGTGAAACTCGCCAGCAGCCCGCCAAACCAGGCAGGCGCACCGTCACGCCAGGCCAGCCCCCCGCAGACCGCCAGCAACAGCAGCGGCATGCCCACGAACAACACCCCGGGCAGGTTGTCGCCCTCGTCCTGGATCAACAACTGCCAGACCATCGCCGGCAGCGACGACCAGGTCACCGGAGGCTCCCAGCCGACATCGCCATTGGCCTTCAACTCGTCCATGTGCCGCAGCAGGTCGAGCAACTCCGGGACCCAGGGCAGGAACAGCAGCACGATCGCCGCATTCGCCAGCCACCAGGCCGGCCGGCTTATCAGACGCCCGCCGCCCTCGGCGCGCACGCCCGAAACGGCCAGGTACAGCCAGTGCGCCAGCACGCAAAACGCCGTGAAGTAATGGGTGTAGAAGGCCAGGGTCATCAGCAGCGCGTAGCTCACCAGATAGCCCCGACGCGAGGGCTGGCGCAGCCAGTACACCAAGGCCAGGGTCGCCCCCAGCAGCAACAGGCCGAGCAGCGCATACATGCGCACTTCCTGGCTGTAGCGCACGGCCGTGGGCAGCAGGGCCAGCAGCACACCGGCGAGAATCGCCGCGCGACGGGTCGCCAGCAGCGCCACCAGCCACATGCCGAGCCCTACGGTGACTATCCCTGGCAGCGCACTGAAGGTGCGAATGGAAAAAATCCCGTCGCCGAACAGTTCAATCCAACCACGCAACAGCATGAAATACAGCGGCGGATGGACGTCGCGGGCCGCATGAAACCAGATTTCGCTCAGCGAATACTGGCTGAGCACCAGGCTGGAACCTTCGTCGCCCCAGATGGCCGCGGCGGTCAGGTCATAAAAGCGAACGGCCGCAGCCAACAGCAACACCGGCAGCAACCAATACTCCAGCGCCAAGCGCATCAGCCGCTGCACACCTTGCTCCTGAGGCACGACGGCCTGCTCTTGCAAACGCCCGATCAACTCCGGCGCTCTGCGAAAATCCATTCCTTGCTCCCCATAAACTCGCCTGATCTGGTCGCTCAAACCCCGATAGCATCGTCCTTTGCCTGGAAAACCGCAAAGCACAGACGCAAGGGTAAAAAGCCGCTCCTCGAATGCCATGTGCGACGCCTGCCGATTGCCCTCGGGTACCGCCGTCCGGGGTCAGGCCCGGCCATCACCGGCAATGGATGAACATAGACCGGAGAACAGCAAAGTCGCGTCACAGAACGGCGGATTTTCTAACCAGCGACGTAGGTGCCAGCCGGCGCCTTCTGTATGATTTTCGCCACACTCGGAACCTGCCCTCATGGCTTTTCTGAATTAAGGACAATTCATGCGCAAGCTTCTGCTCTCGGCCTTGACCCTCACCGCCCTATGCACCGGCCAGGCCCAGGCCAGCTCGGACGACATCTGCTCACCGACCTGGAAGCTCTACGCCAACCAGTCGGACAATTGCAGCAACCTGCCCTTTCTCAGCCCGGGCAACGACAGCCGGGTCAACCTGCGGCTGCTGCTGGCCGACCAGGGCAGCCTGCCAATGACGCCCCGGCCCCTGATTCAGGGTGAAGTAGGCCTGGGCTATGGTCCCGTGCCCTTCATGCACTATCGCCTGCACCCGGCGCAGCCCGAGCTCGACCCCGACACTGGCAACCCACCCAAACCCGGCCCATCGCCCGCGACCGAGCAGCTCGACAGCCTGCTGCAGGCCGTGGGCCTGCGTCGCGCCAACCAGAAAACCGCCGGCGACGGCTTTCTCTCCGGAGAAGGCAGCCGCTGCCGCAGCAACTCGGACGCCAGTGCCCTGGCGTTTGTCGAGCAGCTCGACCAGGCGCCACTGAGCCCCGAAGAACGCCAGGCCCTGGCCGAGGCCCGGGTGCAATTGCTGGCCAGCTGCGACTGGAACGCCAGCGAAATGAGCAAGCTGCTGCCGGCCAACCTGAACTCGGCAGCGGCCAAGGCGTTCGCCGGCTACCTGCAGGCCGCCGCCGACTTCTACAGCGGCCGCTTCAACGAAGCCGGCAACGGTTTTGCCGCGCTCAAGGACAATCCCCAGCCCTGGCTGGCCGAAACCGCGGCCTACATGAGCCCGCGCACCCTGCTCAACCTGGCCCAGCAGAACGCCCTCGATAAATGGAGCATGGTCAATCTGGAGCATGTGGACAAAGCCGTCCTGCAACAGGCCGGCGCCGGTTTCGAGGCCTACCTGAAGACTTATCCACAGGGCCGTTACGCCGTATCCGCCAGAGGCTTGATCCGCCGTGTGCACTGGCTGGCGGGCGACACCCAGGCCCTGGCCGATGACTACGCCCAGCAACTGACCCAGGCACCCGGCACCCCGCGCAACATGCCTCTGGACGACTTGGTGGAAGAAGTCGACTACAAACTACTGAGCCTGCCCGAAGACCACTTCAAGGCTCCGCTGCTGCTGGCGGTCAAGGACCTGATGCGCATGCGCGACACCCCATCGGCGCCCCTGACCCGGGACGCCCTGCAACAGCAGAAGGCCCTGTTCGCCAGCCAGCCGGCGCTGTTCGACTATCTTCAGGCCGCTTTCAGCCTGTATGTCGAAAAACAACCGGCGGCGGCGCTCAAACAATTGCCCAGCCAAGTGCCGGCGCAACTGGACTACCTGAGCTTCAGCCAGCAGACCCTGCGTGGCCTGGCCCTGCAGGCCCAGCAGGACTGGAAAGGCGCCGAGGCGCTGTGGCTGCAATTGCTGCCCCTGGCCCAGCAACCGCTGCAACGCGAACAGCTGGAACTGGCCCTGGCCTACACCTACGAGCGCAGCGGGCAACTGGCCAAGGTGTTCGCCGACGACTCGCCGATCAAGACTGCCCAGGTGCGCGCCATTCTCCTGCGCCAGGTGGCCTCTCCCCAACTGCTGCGCCAGCAAGCGCAGAAGGCCGAGTCGCCAGCCGAACGCAACGCTGCGCGTTTTATCCTGCTGTACAAGGACCTGACCCGCGGCCAGTACGCGGCCTTCGGCAAAGACTTCGAGCAACTGCCGCCCACCCTGCCCGACGCTAGCCTTGCCGCCAGCCTGGGCTACATCTACCTCGATACCCCGCCGTTGCAGGACTTCCACTGGAATGGCCCACAGCCCGAAGAAGAAAAACCCGACTACCGCTGCCCAAGCCTGTTGGAGACGGCCGCCCTCCTGCAGCGTGACCCGAAAGCCCCGGCCGGGCTGCTCTGCCTCGGCGAGTTCATGCGTTTCAGCGGCTTCGACCACATGCCCCTGGACACCCCGCCACCGGCCCAGAACCTGGGCGGCACCCAGGACACGTTCCCGGGCAAGCCGTTCTCGCGGCTCGACGGCTATCAGGTGGTGATCAACAACCCCAAGGCCAGCCGTGACGATCGCGCCTACGCGCTGTACCGAGCCATCAACTGCTACGCCTCCTCGGGCCATAACAACTGTGGCGGTGCCGGTGTCGAGCCCGCCGTGCGCAAGGCCTGGTTCCGCCAGTTGAAGACCAAGTTGGGGGATACCCAGTGGGCTCAGTCGCTGCGTTACTACTGGTAGGCAAGCGCCTGGGCTATGGCCTGCTGCTGTGGCTGTGCTGGGCAACGCCGGCCAGCGCGGCAGTGGACGCCGCCGACTACGACGCCTTCTGGCTGTGGAGCGGGGTCAAGACCCAGCCGGTGCTGGGCCAGGCCAGGACCCTGTACCTCCTCCAGGGCCAGATCAGCCGTTCGAGGCGCCACCCAGCCAGCGGCGTCCAGCTCATCGCCCAGGGCCTACCGGTGTCGCGCCTACCCCAGGAACAGGTGTGGGTGGTGTACCGCGCCCACACCCTGGCCTGGCCCGCACCGCTGTATGACCAGTTGCTGGGCCAGGTCCAGCGTTGGCAGGCCACGGGCACCCAGGTAGTGGGCATCCAGATCGATTTCGACAGCAGCACCCACGACCTGGAGCGCTATGGCCACTTCCTGCGCGACCTGCGCCAGCGCCTGCCGGCGCACTACCGCCTGAGCATCACCGGGTTGATGGACTGGGGCAGCAACGCCGACCCGCAAGCCATCGGCCAGCTCAAGGGCGTGGTGGACGAAGTGGTGGTGCAGACCTACCAGGGCCGCCGCAGCATCCCCAACTACGCCAGCTACCTGCCGCGCCTGGACCGCATGGGCCTGCCCTACAAGGTCGGCCTGATCCAGGGCGGTGAATGGCAGGAACCCCAGGCCCTGCGCGACAGCCCCTGGTTCAAGGGCTACGTGGTGTTCTTGCAAAATCCCCAGCCCGGCCCCTGAGAGCGGTGCAATAAGTGCTCACAGTAAAGCCCATCAGTGCCCTTGATCCTCGAAGCCTGCTGAGGCAAAACGGTTCCCGCGGAGTTGATATGCCAAGCAGCCATTGGTGATACCTCTCTCGTCGGACAAGGATTGACCTCGACGAATACAGGCACTAGGCTCGACCTCACAACTCAACCCCGTACGCAGAGATTAAGTTCGCTGGCCGTTGGGGTGAAAAAACCGGCCCAGGCCGGTTTTTTCGTTTCCAGGGAATGGAATAGTGCGCACGGCCTTCTTTGTCGATGGCTACAACCTGTTCTACGGGTTGCTGGCCGACACCCCATTCAAGTGGCTCGACCTGCCTGGGTTGCTGACCCATATCGTGCAGATCGAAAACCCCGCCAGCCGGCTGGCCTCGGTGGACTACTTCACTTCTTCAGTCAAACCCCGGCTGGCCACCCGTGGCCGGGCCTCCAAGGAAGCGCAAGACACCTACTTGCGGGCCTTGAAAGCGCGCCAGGTCAATGTGCACCTGGGTCGCCACCAACTTGAACCGGCCAAAGCCCCGCGCTTCATTGATAAAGCCGTGGGAGCTTCGCGCCAAGACACGGTGGACATCTGGAAAATCGAGGAAAAGGAAACCGATGTGCACCTGGCGATCAGCATGTATCGCCTCGCGGCCAGACAGCTTCTGCATCCTCCAGGCGAGCGCATCGAACAACTGGTTCTGGTCTCGGGGGATACCGACATGACACCGGCGCTGCGGGCCATTCGCGAGGACTTCCCGGACGTGACCCTTGGCGTGATCCTGCCTCACCGGCCACAGTACCAGCGCCCGCAACCCGGCTCCCTGAAAGCGCAGGCCCACTGGATGCGCCGGGTCGTCACCGCCGAAGAACTGCAAAAACACCAGTTCCCCGAGCGAGTCGCGACCCGCAAAGCACCCGCGATCAAACCGGACTATTGGTAAGCCTCTACGGCAGCGGGCTTACCAGTCATAGGTCAAACTCGACACCATGGTCCGCCCCTCACCGTAGTAGCAGTCCCAGATGCTGGTGCAGTTGGCGACGTAGGTCTTGTCGGTGAGGTTCTTCACGTTCAGCGCCAGCTTCACGCCCTTGAGCTGCAACGGCGACTTTTCAAGGTCGTAGGTCAGGCCGGCGTCGTACACGGTGTAGGAAGGGATCTGGAAGGCGCCGTCGTAGTCGGTGCCGTAGCTGCCCTTGACGTAGCGGGTGCCCACGCCCGCTCCCAGGCCTGCAAGGGGGGTGTCGCCCAGGATGGTGTAGTTGAGCCACAACGCAGCAGTCAGGGGTGGCATGCCCGCCGGGTGGCGACCCTCGCGGCCATCGTTGTCCTTGGTGTACTTGATGTCGTTGCGCGATGCCGAGGCAATCACGTCCAGCGACTCGCTCAGGCTGGCCTTGGCTTCAAGCTCGATACCCCGGGAGCGCACCGCACCGCTCTGGATACTGAACCCGGGGTTGGCCAGGTCGGTGGTCAGAATGTTCTCCTGGTCCAGCTGATAGGCCGATACCTGGACGAAGCTCTCCTGGCCCGGAGGCTGGAATTTCACCCCCACTTCGTACTGCTTGCCGGTGGAAGGCTCGAACGCGCTGCGCTGGAAGCTGGTGCCGCTCAACGGCAGGAAGGACTCCGAGTAGCTGACAAAGGGCGCCAGCCCGTTGTCGAACAGGTACACCAGCCCCCCGCGCCCGGTGAAGGACTGGTTCTTGACGTTGGTATGGGCCCCACCCAGCGGCGCTTTGTTGTCGGTTTCCGCCCAATCGTTGCGACCGCCCAGCACCAGCACCCACTTCTCGTACTTGATCTGGTCCTGCACGTAGAGGCCGGTCTGGATGATGGTGTTGTCCCACTGGTAAGCGTTGCCGAAATTCAGCGACTGGCCGTAAGTAGGGGTGAACATGTCGAGAATCGGCGGGTTGTAGTCGTACTTGCCGTGGTACTTCGAGTTGAAGTGGTAGTAATCCAGCCCCACCAGCACCGTATGGTTGAACGGCCCGGTGTCGAACTCGGCCTGGGCGATGTTATCCACGCCGAAGACCTTGTTGTGCTGCTTCCAGTCGACCCCGTAGCGGGTCATGTAGCGCTGGTCGTCGAGCCCGGTCTTGGGGTTGGTGACGAACTTGTAGCCGTGCAGCGGCGCACGGTAGCGGTCGTCGACGTCGGCGTAGCGAGCGTTCTGCTTCAGGGTCCAGACATCGTTCAGGCGATGGGAGAGCTCGTAGCCCACGACGAACTGGTCACGGTCGTAGGCATTGACCCCGGGCTCGCCGAGAAACAGGTCGCGGTCGATCTTGCCGTTGGGGTTGGCGAACACCGTGCCCACGCTGGGCAGGCCCTGGGCCTCGGGCACGTCGTTGTCCTTCTGGAACTGGGCAAACACCGTCAGTTGGGTGTCGTCATCCGGGCGCCAGGTCAGGCTCGGGGCGATGAACTGACGCTGGCGCTGCACGTAATCGATGGCGTCCTGGCTGTCGCTGGCCAGGCCGGTCAGGCGATAGAGGAACTGCCCCTGCTCATCCAGCGGGCCGCCCAGGTCCAGGGCGATGCTCTTGTGGTCGTAGCTGCCGGCTTCCACTTTCAGCTGATGCACGGGGGTCTCGGTGGGCCGCTTGCTGACCATGTTGACGATCCCGCCCGGCTGGTTCTGCCCGTAGAGCACCGAGGCCGGGCCCTTGAGCACTTCGATGCGCTCCAGGGAATAGGGCTCGATCTGCAGGGCGCCCCCGGTACTGCCACCGCCATAGGGCAAGTGCAGGCCGTCGAGGTACAGCGGAGTCGGTGAAAAACCACGGGAGGTGGGCTCGTCGAAAATCTTCACCCGGTCGGAAAAGCCACCGCCGGTCATGCCCGGGGTATAGAGCAGCGCCTCGGTCACGCTCTGGGCACCACGGGCGCTGATTTCCTTGGCGCCGATCACGTTGATGGTCTGCGGAATCTCCACCAGCGCCGAATCGGTCTTGCTGCCGGTGGCGCTGCGCTTGGCCACGATCCCCGGCACCGCGCCCCAGGCATTTTCATCCACTTGGGTGGCGCCGATGCGGGTTGGCCCCAACTCCAGCGCAGCGCCCTGGGCCACCGGCTGCAGCCCCCAGCTGGCGCCACTCTGGGTGGCTTGCAGGCCGGTCCCCGCGAGGAGCTGGTGCAGCCCTTGCGCCACTTCATAGCGGCCTTGCAGGCCCTGGCTGTGCTTGCCGGCCGTCATGCTCGCATCCACCGACAGGAGAATGCCCGCCGCACTGGCAAAGCGGTTCAGCACCTGGTCGAGGTTGCCGGGGGCGATCTGGTAGTCGCGGGCCTGGCTCTGGCTGCCCGGCTCGGCCTGGACAATGCCTGGCAGCACGGGTGCCACCGCCAGCAGCGCAACAAAGGCTCGGCGGCGCGCGGTAGCGCCCAGGGTCAAAATGGATGCAGCGGTCTGGTAAGGCATTCCTGAACTCCCCATGAGAATGCGTCTTGATCGGCTTTCATGGGGTATCCCGAACGGCGCGCCGGAACCGACAACCGCCTGACAAAATATTTTTGCATTCAGCCTCGCGGCTTGAGGGTCACCCAGTAGCGGGTCACCGCATGGGCCCGTACCGGTAGCGAGCGCTCCAGGGCTGCGAGCACCGCATCGCTGTCGGCCAGGGGAAAGACCCCGGTCAGCAGCAAGCCCGCCACCTGCTCATCGCAGCGCAGCACCCCTGGCCGATACCGTGACAGCTCAGCGACGAACTGCCCCAGGGGCTGGCGTTCGGCAATCAACCGGCCCTCGCTCCAACTGCTGGCATTGACCTGGGCCACTTGCCGGGCCGACACCCGGCCGGCGTCGAACCACAGGCGTTCGCCGGCATTGAGTTGCAGGGCCTGTGCATGGCGGGGGCTGATCCGCAGCGCCCCTTCGTAAAGATCGACCCGGGTGCCGCCGTCCAACTCGCGCACGGCGAAACGTGTGCCCAGGGCCTGGATATCACCGGCGGGGGTTTCCACGATCAGCGGCCGCGACGGGTCATGCCCGCTGGTCAAGAGGATCTCGCCCTGGATCAGGCGGATGCGCCGTTCGCTGGCGCTGAACAGCAGGTCGACGGCGCTGGCGCTGTTCAGATCCAGGCGGCTGCCGTCGCTCAAGGTCAGGTGGCGTATTTCCCCGGTGGCGCTGCGCTGCCCGGCGAAGGCCGCTCGCCAGGGCTGGCTGTCCTGCACCAGGTAGCCGCTGCCACCGGCCACCAGCAGCAAGCCGAGCAGCTTCAGTGCGGCGCGGCGCTGCTGGTCCGGCGCCTTGGCCAACAGCACATGGGTGCTGTGTTCCGGCACGCCTTGCAGGGTCTGCTGCAGTTGCTGCAAGCGTTGCCAGGCTCGCTGGTGCTCGGGATCGGCCTGCTGCCAGGCGTCGAAGGCGCTGCGCTGCTGCGCGCTCAATTCGCCGCCCCAATGCAGCATCAGCCACTCGCTGGCCTGCTCGACAACGCTGGGGGCAATGGGTGCTTGATGAGGTTTCATTCTGCGTAGAGCACCTGGTAACAGGCCTGGATCGCACGGGTCATGTACTTCTGCACCGAGCTGACGGAAACCTCCAGGCGCTCGGCAATCTGCGCATAGCCCAGCCCCTCGAACTGCGACATGACAAAGGCCTGGCGCACCTTGTCCGGCATGCGGTCGAGCATGGCGTCGATCTGCATCAGGGTTTCGAGAATCAGCGCGCGGCTTTCCAGGGAGGGGGTCTGCGGCTCCGGCAAGTGAGCGATGCTTTCCAGGTAGGCGCGCTCGATGCGCGCGCGCCGCCATTGGTCGACCACCAGGTTGCGGGCGATCTGCGCCAGGTAGCTGCGGCTTTCCTGCTGCCCGGGAAAACGCCCCGAGAGCAAGAGGCGCAGGAAGGTGTCCTGCGCCACGTCCGCGGCATGCTCGCGATCGCCCAGGCGCTTGCGCAACCAGCCCTGCAACCAGCCGTGATGATCCTGATACAGACGATGGAGTTGAGCGTTGCCGTCAGTGGTGGCTGGCATGAAGGAAACTGCGCACATGATTGAGAGCAATTATCATTACACTTTTTTCTCAATCCAGGCAAAACGCTTTTCAACCTGGCTGGCGGGCAGCCTGCAATGGGTAGACCGACTGCCAACCACCCCCCAGCGCCTTGTACAGGCCAACCATGGCCAGGGACACTCCGGCCGAGCTTTCCACCCACTGCTCCTGGGTGGCCAGCAAGGCGCCCTGCACCGTCAGCACGTTGACGAAATCCACCACTCCTTCGACGTACTGCTGCTGCGCCGTGCGCAGGGCGATCTGGTTCTGCCGCACCGCTTCGGCCAGGCTGTCGCGGCGCAACTGGCTGGCGTTGTAGCGGGTCAGTTGGTCGTCGATTTCGTGCCAGGCCCGCAGCACCGTCTGCTGGTAGGCCAGGGCGGCTTCCTGCTGCTGGGCCTCGCGCAACTGGAGCATGCCCCGCAGACGGCCGCCATCGAACAGCGGCAGGCTGAACTGCGGGCCGATGCCGAACTGCCGCGAACTCCAGGAACCGAAGTCCGCCAGTTGCAGGGCCTGGGAGCCGAAGTTGCCGGACAGGGTAATGCGCGGATAGAAATCGCCCTTGGCCACACCGATGCTGGCCGTGGCTGCATGCAGGCGCGCCTCGGCCTGGCGGATATCCGGTCGCCGCTCGGCCAGTTGCGAAGGCAGGCCGATAGCCACCTGGGATGGCGGTTGCGGCACTGGCGCATCGCTGGCCAGTTCCTGGTGCAAGGCCTGGGGTGGCTCCCCCAACAGCAGGCTCAGGGCATTGATCAACTGCGCCTGGCGCTGTTGCAGCTCCGGCAGTTGCGCCTCGATGGTGGCGACCTGGGCGGCGGCTTCGGCCACGTCCAGGTCGGTGGCCACGCCGTCGGCCAGGCGCAGTTGCGAGAGTTTCAGGCTGTGCCGGGCGACCTCGAGGTTCTGCTCGGTGACCGCCCGGGTGCTCTGCACCCCGCGCAGTTGGATGTAGTCCTGGGCGGTTTCCGCCAGCACCGACAGCAGCACCCCGCGCCGGTCGTTCTCCGCCACTTCCAGGGTCGCGTCGGCGGCCTCGGTTTCGCGCCGCACCCGGCCCCAGAAATCCAGCTCCCAGGAGGCGGAAAAGCCCGCTTCCCAGAGATTGAAGGCCGATTTTCCGTTGTTCCCCGAAGGGTCGTTCAGCCCCTCGGCACTGTTGCGCTTGCGCCCGTAGCCGCCATTGGCCGAGGTGCTCGGATAGCGTTCGGCAGTGATGACCTGGCGCGCCGCCCGGCTCTGCTGCAAACGACTGGTGGCCAGCTGCAGGTCGAGGTTATCGCTCAGGACGCGACGGCTCAGGGCCGACAGTTGCGGGTCGTTGAACACCTCCCACCAGCGCTCCTGCATGGCATTGTCCACCGCCTGGCTGGCAGCGGCCTGGGCCGGGGCGGACCAGGCCTGGACCTGGGTCGCCTGGGGCCGCTGGAAATCCGGGCCGACAGTGCACGCGGCCAGGGGCAGGAGGCTCAGCGCCAGCAGAGTACGGAGCCCGTGGGAGTGTCTGTGACGGCTGCGTTCGCGGCTCATCGCTGGGTCACCTCGCGGGCACTGGCAGCAGAGCTGTGGGTGTCCACGCTGGCTTCCACCGACATGCCCACCCGTAGCCGCTCGGCCAGGGGCTGGTTGGGTTCCAGAAGGATCTTCACCGGAATGCGCTGCACCACCTTGGTGAAGTTGCCGGTGGCGTTATCCGGCTTCACCGCGGCGAAGGTCACACCGGTGGCCGGAGCCAGGCTTTCCACCCGACCATGCAGGGTCTCGCCGCCCAGGCTGTCGACCCGCACCTGCACCACCTGCCCGGCATGCATGGCGGTGAGCTGGGTTTCCTGAAAGTTGGCCAGCACATAGGCCTGCTGCAACGGCACCACGGCAAGGATCTTGCTGCCCGGGGTGACATAGGCACCGACCCGCACCGCGCGCTCGCCGACCATGCCGTCCACCGGCGCCACGATACGCGTGTAGGACAACTCGTAGCTGGCCATTTCCAGGGCCGCCTGGGCACGTTTCAAGCCGCCTTCGGCGGCGTCGCGCTGGGCGGTGAGGATCTCCACCTGCTTGCGCTCCGCCGCCAGGGCTGCGGTGGCGGTGGCCAGCCGGGCGCTGGCCTGGTCGATGCGGGTCCGGGCCTGCTGGGCGTTCTGCACCGTGCCGGCGCCGACCCCGGCCAGGTGGTTGTAGCGGTTCAGTTCATGCTCGGCAAAGGCTCGCTCGGCCTGGGCCGCGCTCAAGGCAGCCTGAGCCTGGGCGATCACCGAACTCTGCCGGTCCAGGGTCGCCCGGGCGTTCTGCAACTGCGCCTTGGCCACCAGGGTCTCGGCATCCGCTGCCTGGGCCGCGGCCCGCAGGTCACGGTCGTCGATCAGGGCCAGCAGTTGCCCGGCCTTGACCTGCTGGTTGTCCTCCACCAGTACTTCCTTGATGAACCCCGCCACGCGCGGGGCCACCAGGGTGTAGTCGGCAGCGATGAAGGCGTCGTTGGTGGTCTGCTCGCCGGCGCGGCCGAACAGCCCCGGCAGCGCCAGGTAGGCCAGCACGCCAAGGGCCGCCACTGCCCCTACCGCAATGGCGATTTTGTGTTTGTTCTGGGTCGTCATGACAAAGGTCTCGTTCAAGTCGGTGCCCGCGGTGGGTAGATCCGCGTCGGCAGCCAGAAGATCAGCAGGATCAGCACAGCGGCCAGCCCTGCCATGCAGTAGTAGAGGTCGGCGGAGGTCAGCACCACGGCCTGCTGGTGCAGGCGCCGGGCCAGGCCGGCGACGCCGTCGTCCACCAGAGGCGAGTTGCCCAGGCTGTCCACCAGCATGGTCGAATGAAAGTGCAGGCGGCGGGTGGTCAGCACATCCAGCACACCGGTGGCAATCACCGCCGCCAGGCCTTTCACGGTGTTGAACCAGGCCGAGGCAAAAGGCCCTTCCACCGGGCTAATGCTGCCGGTGGAAAGCATCAGCAAGGGCAGCACCGCCATGGGCTGGCCGAAGATCTGCAGCAGTTGCAGCACGTAGAAGTCGTCACGGATCCAGGCCGAGGTCAGGTGCGTACCGCCCAGACAGGACAGCACCAGCATGCCCAGGCCGATCCCCAGCACCCAGCGGCAATCGACCCAGCGCAGGTTGCACAGTGCTGCCACCAGGGGCAGCGCAAGCAGTTGCGGCAGGGCCATCACCAGCATCACCGGCGCGGTCTGCAACGGCCGGTAGCCCTGGACCTGAGCCAGATAGGCGGACGGGATGATGATCACCGCCGTCAGTACCACCAGCACCCCGGCCAGGGTCAGCAGGGCGAAGGACAGGTTACGGATGCCAAGCATCTGCAGCTTGAAGAACGGAATCGGCTGCGACCATTCGTTGATCAGAAACAGCACCAGCAGCACCAGGCCGCCAGCCAGCAGCACACAGATCAGCGGCGACTCGAACCAGTCCAGGCGGTTGCCCTGCAGGATGCCGATCACCAGCATGCTGATCGCCGGAAAGCCCAGCAGCAGGCCGCGCCAGTTGAACTGCTTGAACCGTTCCAGGCGCAGCGGGTCCTGGGGCAGGCCGTAGGCCACCGCCGCCATCGCCAGCAGGCAAGGCAGCACCACCTGCCAGAACGCCCATTGCCAGCCCACGTACTCGGTCCAGAGTGCCGCCAGGGGTGTGCCCAGGCTAGGGCCGAAGGTGGCGGTCAGGGCATAGCCGGCCAGGCCGTAGAGCTTGACGTTGGCCGGCAGGAACCGTAGGGCCACGGTCATCAGCATCGGCGGCAGGGCGCCGCCGGCCAGGCCTTGCAGGGTGCGCAGCAGCAACAGGCTTTCGTAGTTCGGGGCGAAGGGGCACAGCACCCCCAACAGGGTGAACAGGCCAATGGCACACAGGGTGAAGCGCCGCAGGGAAAAGGTCACCGAGCACCAGGGCGCGAAGGCCATGGCCGCCACTGAGGTGGCGGTGTAGCAGGCCACCAGCCAGGTGCCTTCGTCGTAACCGATGAACAGCGCACCACGAATGTCCGCCAGGGCGATCTTGGTCACCATCTCGTTGAGGCCCGAGACCAGCACCGCCAGCAGCACGCCCACCAGGCCGATGATGATCCGCGGCCCGAACACCGGCGGTGCAATGGCTGCCGGCTTGCTGGCGGCTTCAACCGAAGCAGGCGCAGCGACAGCGAGGGAACTCATGGAAATACTGCTCCAGACAAGAAAACCAGAGCAGTTTATGAACAGCCGATGCTGACGAAAACTGACTTATCGACAGTTTATAAGTGCGCCAGACGCAACAATTCACCCTGTTGACCGTAGGAGCTGGCTTGCCAGCGAAGGGGGCCTCAAGACCGCTTTCGCCGGCAAGCCGGCTCCTACGAAGAGCCTGGCTGGGCTTCTTGCCAGGTGGCCTGGCAGGAGGTGCGCAGGGTTTCGCGAAACCACTTGTGCGCCGGGTCCTTGTCGTAGCGTGGATGCCAGGCCTGGGTCAGGACCAGGGTCGGCAGGGAGATCGGCAGCACGAACGAACGCAAGCGCAGGCCCAGGCGCGAGACGCTGAGCAGGGTTTCCTGGGGCACCGGCAGGATCAGGTCCGAATCCGGCAGCATGAACATGGCGGCGTGGAAGCTCGGGGCAATCAGCGGCACCCGGCGCTCCAGGCCCTGCTCGGCCAGGGCCGCATCGATCGGCCCACGGGCTATGCCCCGGCGAGACATGCTGATATGGGGAAACGCGGCAAAACGCTCGGCGGTGATGTCTTCGTCCAACAGCGGGTGGCCTTCGCGCACCAGGCCGACAAAGGCGGTGGTGAACAGGTTCTGCACCTTGACTTCCGGGGTCAGGGGCCGGGTGTTGCTAATCCGCAGGTCGATCCTTCCCTCCCGCAGGGCCTCGTCATCGCCATCGCCTTCGGGCACGAAGCGCAGCTCGCACAAGGGCGCCTGACGCTCCAGGGTATCGATGAGGCGACCGCCATACACGCCGACGAAAAAATCGTTGGCGCGCACGTTGAAGCGCCGCTGCAGGGAACCCAGGTCGACCTTGTCCGCCGAGCGGAACACCAGCGCCGCCTGCTCCACTACATCACGCACCTGGCTGCGCAGTTCCAGGGCCTTGGGGGTGGGCACCAGGCCGCGTCCGGCACGTACCAGCACCGGGTCGCCGAGGGCGTCGCGGATCCGCGTCAGGGTCCGGCTCATGGCCGCCGGGCTGAGGTTCATGCGCCGCGCCGCGCCCACCACGCTGCCCTCGTCGAGCAGGGCGTCGAGGGCCACCAGAAGGTTCATGTCCGGAAGTTGCATGCTGAGCACTCGTGACTGGTCAGGGATGATCCAGGCGCAATGCTAGCAGGCTTGGCGCCGAGGAAAATGAGGGAGATCAATCCTTACCCGTGAACCCACTAGCCGCGTAGGAGCCGGCTTGCCGGCGAATGGGCCCTCGAACCTTGCATAGCCCTTGAGGACGCTTTCGCTGGCAGGCCAGCTCCTACGGTCGGGGGGCTGGCGGACGAGGTAGCTCAGCGCTGCATGCCCCAGCGTTTTACCGTGATCCGCTCCAGGGTGTCGAAGATCAGGTTTTCCACCAGCAGGCCGATGAGGATCACCACTGCCAGCCCGGCAAACACCTTGTCGGTGTACAACTCATTGCGGTTCTGGAAGATGTACCAGCCCAGGCCACCCTTGCCGCTGGTGGCGCCGAACACCAGCTCGGCAGCGATCAGGGTGCGCCAGGCGAAAGCCCAGCCGATCTTCAACCCGGCGAGAATCGACGGCAGCGCCGCCGGGATCAGGATGAACAGCACCAGGCGCAGACCCTTGAGGCCGTAGTTGCGCCCGGCCATGCGCAGGGTTTCGGAAACCCCGAGAAACCCGGCATAGGTGTTCAAGGCCAAAGCCCAGAGCACCGAATGCACCAGCACGAAGATCAAGCTGTTCTGCCCCAGGCCGAACCACAGCAGCGCCAGGGGCAGCAGGGCAATGGCCGGCAGCGGGTTGAACATCGAGGTCAGGGTGCTCAGCAGGTCACGGCCCAGCCGATTCGAGACCGCCAGGGTGGTCAAGGCAAACGCCAGGACGATGCCGATCAGGTAGCCCTTGAGCAGCACCACCAGGGAAATGCCCACCTTGCCCAGCAATTCGCCGCTGAGCAGGCCCTGGTAAAGAGCGCTGGCAGTTTGCAGAAAACTCGGTAGCAGCAGGTCATTGTTCTGGTAGCGGGCCACGGCTTCCCAGAGCAGCGCCAGGAGGATCAGGATCAGGCCCTTGCGCAGCCAGCCCTGCTGCCAGAGTCGCTGGCCCAGGGGCAGCTCTCGTTCCAGCGGGACTTGCAGCAAAGGTTGCAGGACGACTTCGTATTCTTCGCGCACAGGGGATGACTGGCTCATCGGGCGTTCCTCGTTCAACGGCAGCCTGACGGCTCAATAAGCGATACGGATATCGGCGAAATCCAGCTCGGTTTCAGTTTCCGGCGATTGGCCTTCATCGAACAGCAAGCGGTGGATGCGCCGCGCGGTCTGCTGAAAGGCCACGCCACCGAGGCTCTGCAGGTCGTACTGGTGGCTGTGGACTTCTGCCCGCACGCGCCCCGGATGAGGCGACAACAAGAGGATGCGATTACCCACCACCAGCGCTTCCTCGATGGAGTGAGTGACGAACAGCAAGGTGAAGCGCACCTCCTCCCAGAGCCGCAGCAACTCCTCCTGCATCTTGCGTCGGGTCAGGGCGTCGAGGGCGGCGAAAGGCTCGTCCATCAGCAGGATCTTCGGCTGCATGGCCAGGGCGCGAGCGATCGCCACCCGGGCCTTCATGCCACCGGACAGGGTATGCGGATAGGCATCGGCGAAAGCCGCCAGGCCGACTTTCTCCAGGTATTCCAGGGCACGCTCCTCGGCCTCGCGGCGGCCGAGGGTCTTCGACGCCAGCAAGGGAAACATCACGTTCTGTTTCACGGTTTTCCAGGGGGGCAACTGGTCGAACTCCTGGAACACCACGATACGATCCGGCCCGGGCTGGCTGACGCGCTGGCCTTGCAGGCGAATCTCGCCCTCGCAGGGCTGGATGAACCCGGCCACGGCCTTGAGCAGGGTCGACTTGCCGCAGCCTGAAGGGCCCAGCAGGACAAAGCGGTCGGCCGGATCAACCTCGAAACTCACCTGGTGGGTGGCCCGCACCACCCGCTGTGGGGTGCGGTATTCCAGGCTGACTTGTTCCACCGCCAACAGCGCCTGGGCGATGGCAGCGCGATTGCTGGCCGTGTGGCCTGGCAAGGGGGCGTTCATGGCGATCAGCTCCCCTGCAACGGTTTGGCATCCTGGAAGAAGTAGTCCTTCCACGACTCGGGCTTGTTCTTGATCGCACCGACCCGGTACAGGAATTCCGCCAGCGGGTAGGTGTTTTTCGGTGTCACGCTGAACTCGAACTGCGGGTTGTCGATGATCTTCAGCAAGGCGGCGCGGTCGATCTTGGCCTTGGTCACGCGCAGGTAGGTATCGGCGGCTGCGCCCTTGTCATGCTGGGCGAACTCGGCCGCTTCAGCCAGGGCCTCGACGAAGGCCTTGTAGGTCTTGGGGTTGTCGTTGCGGAATTTCTCGGTGGCGAACAGCACCGTCGGCGAGTTGGGCCCCAGCAGGTCGTAGGTATTGAGCACCACGTGCACATTGGGGTTCTCCAGGGCCTGGTCCTGGAATGGCGGGTTGGAGAAGTGCCCGGTCAGCTCGGTGCCGCCGGCAATCAGCGCGGCGGTGGCGTCCGGGTGGGGAACGGCGATGGTGTACTTGTCCAGGCGATTGAATTCCTGGTCGCCCCATTGCTTGGCGGCGGCGTATTGCAGGAAGCGCGACTGCACCGAGACCCCCACCGCCGGTACCGCAATGCGGTCCTTTTCGGTGAAGTCGGCGATGGTCTTGACCTTGGGATTGTTGCTCACCAGGTAGTAGGGAAAGTTACCCAGAGAGGCTACGGCCTTGACGTTCTGCCGGCCGTGGGTGCGATCCCAGATGGTCAGCAGTGGCCCGACGCCGGCCCCGGCAATGTCGATGGAGCCCGACAGCAGCGCGTCGTTGACCGCCGCGCCGCCAGACAGCTGGGTCCAGTCGACCTTGATGTCGATGCCCTGCTCCTTGCCGTGCTTTTCGATCAGGTTCTGGTCGCGCACCACATTGAGCAGCAGGTAGACGATACCGAACTGTTCGGCGATGCGGATCTCGCCTTCGGCCTGGGCTGGCGCAGGCGCGACCAGGCTGCCGGCCAGCAGGCTGAAACCCAGGCCGATGGCCGTGGCCAGTCTGCCGAGGCGGGGAATGAAGGGAATGGATAAGGACATGCTGGTTCTCCTGCCATACCTGGCTGATCAGTAAGGGGCGTCGCCCTGGATGGTGGTGCGATACAGCTTGCGGCGCAGATGGCTCGGGCAACCGGCAGCCAGGTGGATCAGCGAGCGGTTGTCCCAGAACACCAGGTCGTGGGGCTGCCATTGGTGGCGGTAGATGTTGTCCGGCAGCACGCTGTGGGCATACAGCTCGGCCAGCACCTGGGCGCTTTCGTCTTCCGGCAGGCCAACGATGCGGGTGGTGAAACCTTCGCTGACGAACAGTGCCTTGCGGCCGTTTTCCGGGTGAGTGCGCACGATCGGGTGCACCACCTCGGCGACCTGGGCCAGTTGCTCCGGGGTCAGGGTCGGGCGCCAGTTGCCCTCGAACTTGGTCTCGCTGTAGCGCGCCGTGTAGGAGTGGGCGGCGCTGCGACCCTCGACCGCCTTGCGCAGCGCCTCGGGCAAGTTGTCCCAGGCCTGGTGCATGTTGGCGAACAGGGTGTCGCCCCCTTCGGCTGGCAGTTCCTGGGCGTGCAGCATCGAGCCCAGGCTCGGCAGTTCCTTGTAGGAGAGGTCCGAGTGCCAGAACTTGCCGGCGTCCCCCAGGCCGATGGACTGGCCGTTCTCGATGATGTTGGAAACGATGAGGATTTCCGGGTGCCCGGCCAGCAGGAACTGCTTGAGCACATGAATCTGCAACACACCGAAGCGACGGCTGAAGGCAATCTGCTGTTCGGGGCTGATGCGCTGGTCGCGGAACACCACTACGTGATGGTCCAGGTGGGCGCGGTGGATGCGGGCGAAGTCCTGGTCGTTGACTGGCCGGGACAGGTCGAGGCCGACGATCTCGGCGCCTACAGCCCCATTCAAGGGCCGGATTTGGAAAGCTTGTGCGGCAATGGAGGCGGCACTGGCTGATGCAGACATGACTGAAACTCCCGCGCAGGCGCGCCCAGGGCGCGCGCGTCGATCAGAAACTCACGGAGATCCCGTGTGGGTTCATTTCGTGCGGCGCGCCGATTGGTCGGCAGGTACGCAGGGAGTCAACTTTATAGATATAAGAAAACGAATTTAAATACCGTTAGTGAATAACGATATGTTGATTCAACCGATGGACCGCTTGGGGACGGTACGCCGACGAAGGCGCTCTCAAGGCCCCTTCGCTGGCAAGCCAGCTCCTACAAGGCTGGCAGGTGGTTTCTTACATGGATCAGCGTTCGTGCAGGGCTTCGGCGCGGGCGCGGATGATCGGCTTGAGCAGGTAGCTGAGGATGCTTTTCTTGCCGGTGATGATGTCCACCGAGGCCACCATCCCAGGGATGATCAGCAGCGGCTTCTCGTCGGTGCCCAAGTGGCTGCGGTCGGTGCGCAGCTTGATCATGTAGTAGGTGGTCTTCTTGTCTTCATCGGTGATGGTGTCGGCGCCGATCTGCTCCAGGCGGGCCTTGAGGCCACCGTAGATGGTGTAGTCATAGGCGCTGAACTTGACCACCGCTTCCTGCCCCGGGTGCAGGAAGGCGATGTCCTGGGGACGGATCTTGGCTTCCACCAGCAGGGTGTCGTCCAGGGGGACGATTTCCACCATGTCGCTGCCCGGCTGGATCACCCCGCCGATGGTGTTGACCATCAGCTGCTTGACGATACCGCGTACCGGCGAGGTCACCAGGGTGCGGCTGACCCGGTCTTCCAGGGCCTTGCCGGTGGCGCTGGCCTTGTTCAGTTCGGTGCGCGCTTCGTTGAGCTGGGTCAGGGCCTCGCTGCGGAACTTGCCGCGGGTTTCATCGATCTTGCGCTGCACTTCCTTGATCGCCGATTCGGCGCGGGGAATCGCCAGGGTGGTGGCGTCCAACTGGCCACGGGTTTCCACCTCGGCACGCTTGAGCCGCAGCACTTCCACCGGCGACACCGCGCCCTGGGCCACCAGCGGCTCGGACATGGCGATTTCCTGGCGCTGCAGGCCCAGCTGCTGGCGGTATTGCGCCTGTTTGGAGGTGAACTCGCGCAGTTCCTGCTGCTTCTGGATCAGCTGTTCCTGGAGGCCGCCGATCTCGTCATGCAGTTGCTGGCGACGGCTCTGGTACAGGGATTTCTCACTGGCCGCCTGACCCGGCGCCTCCTTGACCGCCTCGGCGGGGAAATTCAGCTCGCGTTCATCCACCTCGGCGCTCAGGCGCTCGACCCGCAGCAGCATGGACAGGCGCACGGTCTCGGTCTCGCCGACGTTGGACTGGAAGCGCGTGTCGTCGAGGCGGATCAGCGGCGCGCCGGCTTCGACTATCTGGCCTTCCTTGACGTACAGCTCGGAGACGATGCCGCCTTCCAGGTTCTGGATCTTCTGCAGCTTGGAGGAAGGAATCGCCTTGCCCTCGCCCTTGGTTACCTCGTCGATCACCGCGAAGTTGGCCCACAGCACCAGGAACAGGAAGAACGCGATGATGCCCCAGATGGTCAGGCGGATAACCCGCGGCGCATCTTCGATCAGAGCCTTGTTGACCTCGGGCAGTGGCTGCCCCTGGAGCGAATCGGTGCCTTTGAAATAGCGACGGATCGAGTCCTTGAATCCCGACTTAAGCAACACTGATCTGCCCCTTCTTCAACGCTTCCATCACCACCGCTTTCGGGCCATCGGCCAGGATTTGCCCACGGTCCACCACCAACAGCCGGTCCACCAGCGACAGCAACGACGCCCGGTGGGTGACCAGTACCACGGTCTTGCCCTGCACCACCGCCTCCAGGCGCTGTTTCAAGCGCTCTTCGCCGGTGTTGTCCATGGCGCTGGTGGGCTCGTCGAGCAGCAGGATCTGTGGGTTGAGCAACAGCGCGCGAGCCAGGGCAACGTTCTGCCGCTGGCCACCGGAAAGGTTCTGCCCGCGCTCGCCCACCTGCAATTCATAGCCCTGCGGGTGCAGCCTGGCGAACTCATGGACCCCCGCCAGTTCCGCGGCCTGCAGCACCAGCTCGTCCTCGACGTAGCGGGCACCGGAGGTCAGGTTGTCACGCAGGGTACCGGCCAGCAGCTGGATGTCCTGGGGCACGTAGCCGATGTTGTGACGCAGTTCGCTGACATCGATCTGGCGAATGTCCACACCGTCCACCAACAGGGCCCCGGAATCCGGCTGGTAGAGCCCCACAAGCAGCTTGGCCAGGGAGCTCTTGCCGGAGCCGCTGCGGCCGATGATGCCGACCTTTTCCCCCGGCTTGATCATCAGGTTGATGTTCTTCAGCGCCGGGTTCTGCTGCCCCGGGTAGGTAAAGCTCAGTTGCCGGCACTCGATGGCCCCCTGCAGCACGCTGCGGCTCAGGGGGCGCTCGTCGAAATTGCGCTCCTGGGGCAGCTCCATCATCTGGTCCACGGAGGTCATGGTGACCCGCGCCTGCTGGTAGCGGGTCAGCAGCCCGGACAGCGAAGCCAGCGGGCTCAGGGCCCGACCGCTGAGCATGTAGCAGGCGATCAGGCCGCCCATGCTGAGGTTGCCGTCGATGATCTGGTACACGCCGAAGATGATCATGATCACCCCGGCCAGTTGCTGGATCAGCAAGGTGATGTTCATCGCCAAGCTGGACAGCATCTTCACCCGCAGCTCAAGCCGGCTGAGGGTGCCGATGGTCTGCTCCCACTGGTACTGGCGCTCGCTCTCGGCGTTGTTGACCTTGACCGCGTCCAGCCCGGCCAGGGTCTCGATCAGGCTCGACTGGCGCTCGGCCCCCAGGGCCATGGTCTTCTCCATGGTCGCCACCAGCGGCTTCTGCAGGGCATAGCCGATGCACAGGGCAATCGGGAAGGCCAGCACCGGAATCCACACCAGATGCCCGCCAAGGATGGCGATCACCAGGAAGATCAGCAGGGTGAACGGCAGGTCGATCAGGCTGGTAAGGGTCAGGGATGCGAGAAAGTCCCGCAGGCTCTGAAACTCATGGATGTTCTGGGCGAAGCTGCCGACCCGTGCCGGGCGGTACTTCATGGCCATGCCGACGATGCGCTCGAACAGCGTGGCGGAAATGATCAGGTCGGTCTTCTTTCCCGCCAGGTCCAGGCACAGGCTGCGCAGGCCCTTGAGGATGAGGTCGAAGATGTAGGCGCCGATGATGCCGATGGACAGCACCCACAGGGTCGAGGTGGCCTGGTTCGGCACCACCCGGTCATAGACGTTCATCACGAACAACGGCGCAGCCATGGCGATGATGTTGATCAGCAGGCTCGCGGCAATGGCGTCGACATACAGCCAGCGCGAGCGCTTGAGGGTGTCGCGGAACCAGGAACGGGCGCGGGGGATCAGCGACCCGTGGTTGACGTCGAACTTGTGCTGGGGCTGGGCGAAGAACACCTGGCCGCTGTAATCGTCGACCAGCAACTGGCGGTCGACACAGACTTCGCCGCCATCGCTTTCGCTGAGCAGCAGCCGCGCCTGGTCTTCCCCCTGCCAGCCCAGCAGCACCGCGCTGCGACCATCCTTGAGCAGCAACAGGGCGGGCATGGCGATGGCTGGAATCTGTTCGAGCTTGCGCCGCAGCACCCGGCCCTGCAGCCCGGCCCGGGCTGCGGCCCGGGGCAGCAGCTCGGCGCTCAGGCGCTGGGATGGCAAGGGCAGGCCAGTGGTCAGCATCGCCGCACTGGCGGGCTTCTGGTGCAGGAAGCAGAGGGTCAGCAAACCATCCAGAAGGGGATCGTCATGCATGCCGCGTGGATCATGACTGAGTTGCACACTGACTTCTGCTTCCACGCTCGACACTCTTGACTGGCTGGTTGGATGAAATTAGCTCAATTCATCCCGGGCAGCTGGACCTTGGGCTTCGTATCGTTCTGCACGACAGAAGCCATAGGTGCGACCACTCCCTGGCTCTTGAGCAACTCGCCCATGGTCGCCTTGATTCGGTACTGAGTAAATAACTGAATGTTCTGGATCTCGGCCAGACGCCGGGAAGCGGTGAACAACTCGTTTTCGCTGTCGAGCAAGTCCAGCAGGGTGCGCTCGCCAAGGCTGAATTGCTTCTGGTAGGCGGTGCGCACGGCGGTGCTGTGATCGACATATTGCTGGGCGATCGGCACCTGGGCGTTGGCGTTGTTCAAGGCGTTCCAGGCCAGGCCCAGTTCCTCGTTCAGCACCCGCAGGGCGTTGTTGCGGATATCCAGCGCCTGGTTGGACTGGTAGGCCTTGGACTCCAGGTCGGCCTTGTTGCTGCCGCCGGCGAACAGGTTGAAGCGCATGCGCAGCATGGCCTGCCATTCATTGTTGTGGCCGTTCTGGCCGTCCAGGTCGTTGTCGGCGGTACGCCCCAGCTCAGCGTCGAAACGCGGATAGAACGCCGACTTGGCGGCGTCGTACTGCTTCTCGGCGGCGACGATATCGGACTCGGCGGAACGCAGGATCGGGCTGTTTTCCAGCATCTGGTGCCGAGCCTCGTCGAGGTTGGCCGGCAACAACGCCATAAAACTGGCAGGGCGTTCCAGTTGGTCCGGCATTTCTCCGACGGCACTCAGATAGTTGGTCTGGGCGTCGGCCAGGTTGGTCTGTTCGGTGATCAGGTTGTTGCGGGCCTGGGCCATCCGCGCTTCAGCCTGGTCAAGGTCGGCGCCGCTCCCCACGCCACGCTGGGTGCGCAGCCTGATCTGGTCGTAGATGCGCTCGTGATTGCGCAGGTTGTCTTCCGCCAGTTGCACGAATTGACGGCGGGTCAGCACATCCAGGTAGACCTGGGCCACGGTCAGGGCCGTACGCTCGGAAGTGCCCAGCAGGGAATAGGCGCGGGAGTTGACGGTGGCTTGTTGACGCCCGACTTCGCTGGATGTGGCAAAACCGTCAAAAACCATCTGTTGCAGACGCAAACTTGACTCGCCGCGGCTCAAGGTTTCCCAGTGATTGCTGCCTGTACCCGCACGGGTCGTAGGGTTATCCGTCCCTTCACGACCATAGCCAGCTAGCATGTCCACTCGTGGCAGATAGCCACCTTTGGCGGCTTTCAGCTGGTAGTCAGCAGCCAGGCGGCTGTTCACGCCGGCTTGGATTTCCGGGTGCACATCCAGTGCTTTCTGCATGGCTTCAGGAAGGGTTTGAGCCTGCACAAAGCTGGCGGCTAAGGCAAAGGGCAGGGCCTTGAACAGATGAAAACGCATGGTAAGAATTTCCCTCGGACAGCGTGTCCAGAATCACGTCAGAACGTGGCACCACATCGATTGATTACAACCAAAACAACCGTCCGTCGGAAAGTTCAAACTAAGAACTGGTTCACATACTTCAAGTCAGGTTACTGCGTGAATATCAATGTGACATTAATTCGGCGATTGTTTAGGATGGCGCCCATAAGGTCAATAGTTTGGCATAAAGTTAATACCCAAAAAATATAGCCAAACTTTTGACGATAGATCTGTCAATTACCCGTTCCCAATTACACACCTAGTACGTCCTGACTGAGTTGCGGCCCGCGCCCAAGCCGGTACATGGAAGTCGACTGAGCGGTACACCGGAGAGTCCCCAATGAGCAGTGTTGTTGCCATCGTCAAAAGCATTGTCGGCCAAGTTTTCGTGGTTTCCCCGGAAGGGATCCGACGCGTACTCATTGAAGGGGACCGCCTGTTCGTGGGTGACCAGGTAGACACCGGCCCCGCCGGAGCCGTCACCCTGGAGTTGACCGACGGGCGCACTCTGGACCTGGGACGTGACACCCAGTGGAGCGGTGCTGCACCGGATTCCAGCACGGACCTGGCACAGGCCACCGCTCAGGCCGCCCCTTCGGTGGCAGAGCTGCAGCAGGCCATCGCCGCCGGCGCCGACCCGACCACCGACCTGGAAGCCACCGCCGCCGGCCCGACCGCCGCGGGGAATGGCGGCGCGGCCGGTGGAGGCCACAGTTTTGTGCAGTTGGAAGAGACTGCGGGCCGGGTCGACCCGACCATCGGTTTCCCCACCGCTGGCCTGGGGCTGGCCAATTCGACCCAGGACAACACCTTTGGCGGCCTGACCAACAATGGCGGCCTGGGCAATGGCAACGGCAATGGCAGCGGGAGTGACTCCCTGCGCCCGGCCACCCTGACGCTGGGCGCCACCCCGACCATTACCGAAGCCGGCGGCACCCTGGTGTACACCGCGACCCTGACCCAGGCGCCACTTACCGACCTGACCGTGACCCTGTCCAATGGCGCGGTCATCGTCATCAGCGCCGGCCAGACCACTGGCAGCGTGCAAGTGCCCCTGGCGCCCCACGACAACGTCTATATCGACCCGGGCCAGATCAGCGTCAGCGTGACCGGCACCACCGGCGGTGGCGGCCTGCTGGTAACGGTCAACCCGGCCCCGGCGGTCACCCAGGTCACCGACACCATCGACACCACCACCGTCAGCCTGACCGCTGATGCCAGCGTTACCGAGGGCGGGCAGATCACCTACACCGCCACCCTCACCAACCCGGCACAGACTCCAGTGACCATCACCCTGTCCAACGGCTCGGTGATCACGATCGAAGCGGGCAAGTCCAGTGGCTCGATCGACGTCCCGGCGCCAGCCAATGATGTCTACAAGAACGGCGACACCATCGAAGTCGGTATCACCAAGGCTGAAGGCGGCAACTTCGAGAACCTGCAACCCAGCCCAGACAAAGCGGTCACCACCGTGACCGACAGCATCGACGACACCGGCCTGAGCCTGTCGGCCACCGATACCGTGGCCGAAGGCGGCTCCATCGTCTACACCGCCACCCTGACCAACCCTGCGGGCACCCCGGTCACCGTAACCCTGAGCAACGGCGCCGTGATCACCATCGCTGCCGGTGCTACCTCGGGTACAGCGACCGTCGCCGCCCCTGCCGATGATGTCTATAAAGACGCCGGCAAGGTTGAAGTCACCATCACCAAGGCCGATGGCGGCAATTTCGAAAACCTGGTCACCAACCCGGCTCCGGCTGTGACCGACGTCACAGACACTATCGATACGTCGACCGTCAGCCTGACCGCAACTCCAAATGTGGCTGAAGGTGGCACCGTCGTTTACACCGCTTCGGTGACTGCACCAGTGACTGGCTCACCAGTCGTGGTCACCCTGTCCAACGGCCAGACCATCACTATTCCGGTGGGTGAGTCGTCCGGTAGCGTGAACTTCACCGCCCCCAACGATGCGTTGGCGGGCGGCAGTTCGCTCAGCACGACCATTACCAAAGCCGACGGCGGCAACTACGAGAAGCTGGAAATCAGCGACAAGCCGGCAGAGACCTCGGTTACCGATACTCCGGATACAACGACCCTGAGTGTGACCGCCACCGATACCGTGGCCGAGGGTGGCTCCATCGTCTACACCGCCACCCTGACCAATGCCGCTGGTACTCCAGTCACCGTGACCTTGAGTAACGGTGCCGTGATCACCATCGCTGCAGGCGCCACTACCGGCACCACCACTGTCGCGGCACCGGCAGATGATGTCTACAAGGATGCCGGTAAAGTCGAAGTCACCATCACTAAAGCCGAAGGCGGTAACTTCGAGAACCTGGAGACCAACCCGACTCCAGCGGTGACTGATGTCACCGATACCATCGACACCAGCACCGTTTCCCTGACTGCCACGCCAAGCGTGGCTGAAGGTGGCACCGTCGTTTACACCGCTTCGGTGACAGCACCAGTGACCGGCTCTCCAGTCGTGGTCACTCTGTCCAATGGCCAGACCATCACCATCCCAGTGGGTGAGTCGTCCGGTAGCGTGAACTTCACCGCCCCCAACGATGCGTTGGCGGGCGGCAGTTCGCTCAGCACGACCATTACCAAAGCCGACGGCGGCAACTACGAGAAGCTGGAAATCAGCGACAAGCCGGCCGAGACCTCGGTCACCGATACTCCGGACACCACCACTCTGAGCCTGAGTGCTACCGAGTCCGTGGCCGAAGGCGGCTCCATCGTCTACACCGCAACCCTGACCAACGCCGCTGGCACTCCGGTCACCGTGACCTTGAGTAACGGTGCCGTGATCACCATCGCTGCAGGCGCCACTACCGGCACCACCACTGTCGCGGCACCGGCAGATGATGTCTACAAGGATGCCGGTAAAGTCGAAGCCACCATTACCAAGGCGGAGGGTGGCAATTTCGAGCACCTGGAGACCAATCCAGCCCCGGCGGTGACCGATGTTACCGATACCATCGACACTTCAACTGTCAGTCTGACCGCAACACCAAGCGTGGCTGAGGGTGGCATTGTTGTTTACACCGCTTCGGTGACAGCACCAGTGACTGGCTCGCCTGTTGTGGTCACTCTGTCCAATGGCCAGACCATCACAATTCCGGTTGGCGAAAGCCAGGGCTCGGTGAACTTCACCGCGCCGAATGACGCCCTCGCTGGCGGTAGCTCCCTGAGCACCACCATCACTAAAGCCGACGGTGGCAACTACGAGAAGCTGGAGGTCAGCGACAAGCCCGCTGAAACCTCGGTCACCGATACTCCTGACACCACCACTCTGAGCCTGAGCGCGACTGAGTCCGTGGCCGAAGGCGGTTCGATTGTCTACACCGCGACCCTGACCAATGCTGCGGGTACGCCTGTTACTGTCACGCTCTCTAACGGCGCGGTGATCACCATCGCCGCTGGCGCCACTTCCGGTACTGCCACCGTCGCGGCCCCGGCGGATGACGTCTACAAAGATGCAGGCAAAGTCGAAGCCACCATTACCAAGGCCGAAGGCGGCAACTTCGAAAACCTGGAGACCAATCCAGCCCCGGCGGTAACCGATGTCACTGACACCATCGACACCAGCACTGTTTCCCTGACTGCCACGCCGAGCGTGGCTGAAGGTGGAACCGTGGTGTATACCGCCTCCGTGACTGCACCAGTGACCGGTTCTCCAATGGTCGTCACTCTGTCCAACGGTCAGACCATCACCATCCCGGTGGGTGAGTCTTCTGCCAGCGTAAACTTCACCGCGCCAAACGATGCCCTCGCTGGCGGCAGCTCCCTGAGCACCACCATCACTAAGGCCGACGGCGGCAACTACGAAAAACTGGAAGTCAGCGACAAGCCTGCCGAGACCTCGGTCACCGATACTCCGGACACCACCACTCTGAGCCTGAGTGCTACCGAGTCCGTGGCCGAAGGCGGCTCCATCGTCTACACCGCAACCCTGACCAACGCCGCTGGCACTCCGGTCACCGTGACCTTGAGTAACGGTGCCGTGATCACTATTGCTGCCGGTGCCACTTCGGGCACGGCAACCGTGGCCGCACCTGCCGATGACGTTTATAAGGACGCGGGCAAGGTCGAAGCCACCATCACTAAAGCCGAAGGCGGTAACTTCGAGAATCTGGAGACCAACCCGACTCCAGCTGTCACCGACGTCACAGACACGATCGATACGTCGACGGTCAGTCTGACCGCCACTCCGAATGTGGCTGAAGGCGGCACCGTCGTTTACACCGCATCGGTGACTGCACCAGTGACCGGCTCCCCAGTCGTGGTGACCCTGTCCAACGGACAGACCATCACTATTCCGGTTGGCGAAAGCCAGGGCTCGGTGAACTTCACCGCGCCGAATGATGCCCTCGCTGGCGGCAGTTCCCTAAGCACCACCATCACCAAGGCGGATGGCGGTAACTACGAGAAGCTGGAGGTCAGCGACAAGCCCGCTGAAACCTCGGTAACTGACACACCAGACACTACAACCCTGAGCCTCTCGGCTACTGAGTCCGTGGCTGAAGGCGGTTCCATCGTCTACACCGCCACCCTGACTAATGCCGCAGGTACTCCGGTCACCGTGACGCTGTCCAACGGCGCAGTGATCACCATCGCCGCAGGCGCCACTACCGGCACCACCACCGTCGCGGCCCCGGCGGATGATGTCTACAAAGACGCCGGCAAGGTTGAAGCCACCATTACCAAGGCCGAAGGCGGTAACTTCGAGAATCTGGAGACCAACCCGACTCCAGCCGTCACCGACGTGACTGACACCATCGACACTTCGACGGTCAGTCTGACTGCAACACCAAGCGTCGCCGAAGGCGGCACTGTGGTTTACACCGCCTCCGTGACTGCGCCAGTGACCGGTTCGCCGGTAGTCGTCACTCTGTCCAACGGCCAGACCATCACCATTCCAGTGGGTGAGTCGTCCGCCAGCGTGAACTTCACTGCGCCCAACGATGCTCTGGCTGGTGGTAGTTCCCTGAGCACCACCATTACCAAAGCCGACGGCGGCAACTACGAGAAGCTGGAAGTTAGCGACAAGCCAGCCGAGACTTCGGTTACCGATACCCCGGACACCACCACTCTGAGCCTGAGCGCGACCGAATCCGTGGCTGAAGGCGGTTCCATCGTCTACACCGCCACCCTGACTAATGCCGCAGGTACTCCGGTCACCGTGACCCTCTCCAACGGCGCAGTGATCACCATCGCCGCAGGCGCCACTACCGGCACCACCACCGTCGCCGCGCCAGCCGATGACGTCTACAAGGACGCCGGCAAGGTCGAGGCAACGATCACCAAAGCCGAGGGTGGCAACTTCGAGAACCTGGAGACCAACCCGACTCCAGCCGTCACCGATGTCACTGACACCATCGATACCAGCACTGTTTCGCTGACGGCTACCCCTAATGTCGCCGAAGGCGGCACTGTGGTTTACACCGCGTCGGTCACCGCCCCCGTGACTGGTTCCCCGGTCGTAGTGACTCTGTCTAATGGCCAGACCATCACCATTCCAGTGGGCGAGTCGTCCGCCAGCGTCAACTTCACCGCGCCAAACGATGCGTTGGCGGGCGGTAGCTCCCTGAGCACCACCATCACCAAGGCGGATGGCGGTAACTACGAGAAGCTGGAAATCAGCGACAAGCCGGCTGAAACCTCGGTCACCGATACTCCTGACACTACAACTCTGAGCCTCTCGGCTACTGAGTCCGTGGCCGAAGGCGGCTCCATCGTCTACACCGCCACATTGACCAATGCAGCTGGCACTCCGGTCACTGTGACCCTGAGCAATGGCGCGGTAATCACCATCGCCGCCGGTGCCACTTCCGGTACTGCCACCGTCGCCGCTCCGGCTGACGATGTGTACAAAGACGCCGGTAAAGTCGAAGCCACCATTACCAAGGCCGAAGGCGGTAACTTCGAGAACCTGGAGACCAATCCAGCCCCGGCGGTGACTGATGTCACTGACACGATCGATACGTCGACTGTCAGTCTGACCGCAACTCCAAGCGTGGCTGAGGGTGGCATTGTTGTTTACACCGCGTCGGTGACCGCGCCAGTAACCGGCTCGCCGGTCGTGGTCACTCTGTCCAACGGACAGATCATCACCATTCCGGTGGGCGAGTCGTCCGCCAGCGTCAACTTCACCGCGCCAAACGACGCTCTGGCTGGGGGCAGTTCGCTCAGCACGACCATTACCAAAGCCGACGGCGGCAACTACGAAAAACTGGAAGTCAGCGACAAGCCCGCTGAAACCTCCGTCACCGATACCCCGGACACCACCACTCTGAGCCTGAGCGCTACCGAGTCCGTGGCCGAAGGCGGCTCCATCGTCTACACCGCGACCCTGACTAATGCCGCTGGCACCCCGGTCACCGTGACCTTGAGCAATGGCGCGGTAATCACCATCGCCGCCGGTGCCACTTCGGGCACGGCAACCGTGGCCGCACCTGCCGATGACGTTTACAAGGACGCGGGCAAGGTCGAAGCCACCATCACTAAAGCCGAAGGCGGCAACTTCGAGCACCTGGAGACCAATCCGACTCCAGCTGTGACTGATGTCACCGATACCATCGACACCAGCACCGTCAGCCTGACCGCCACCCCGAATGTGGCTGAAGGCGGCACCGTCGTTTACACCGCTTCGGTGACTGCGCCAGTGACCGGCTCGCCTGTGGTGGTGACTCTGTCTAACGGACAGACCATCACCATCCCAGTGGGTGAGTCCTCTGGCAGCGTGAATTTCACCGCACCAAACGATGCCCTCGCTGGCGGCAGCTCCCTGAGCACGACCATCACCAAGGCCGACGGTGGTAACTACGAGAAGCTGGAGGTCAGCGACAAGCCGGCTGAAACCTCGGTAACTGACACACCAGACACGACCACCCTGAGCCTCTCGGCTACTGAGTCTGTGGCTGAAGGTGGTTCGATTGTCTACACCGCGACCCTGACCAATGCTGCGGGTACACCTGTTACTGTCACGCTCTCTAACGGCGCGGTGATCACCATCGCCGCTGGCGCTACTTCCGGTACTGCCACCGTCGCCGCTCCGGCTGACGACGTCTACAAAGACGCCGGCAAAGTCGAGGCAACGATTACCAAGGCTGAAGGTGGCAATTTCGAGCACCTGGAGACCAACCCGACTCCAGCTGTGACTGATGTCACTGACACCATCGACACCAGCACCGTTTCCCTGACTGCCACGCCGAGCGTGGCTGAGGGTGGCATTGTTGTTTACACCGCTTCGGTCACTGCTCCGGTAACCGGCTCGCCTGTGGTGGTGACTCTGTCTAACGGACAGACCATCACCATCCCGGTGGGAGAGTCGTCCGGCAGCGTGAATTTCACTGCTCCCAACGATGCGTTGGCGGGCGGCAGCTCGCTCAGCACCACCATTACCAAGGCGGACGGCGGTAACTACGAGAAGCTGGAAGTTAGCGACAAGCCAGCCGAGACCTCGGTTACCGATACCCCGGACACCACCACTCTGAGCCTGAGCGCGACCGAGTCTGTGGCTGAAGGTGGTTCCATTGTCTACACCGCAACTCTGACCAACGCCGCTGGCACTCCAGTCACCGTGACCCTGAGCAACGGTGCCGTAATCACGATTGCTGCTGGCGCTACTTCCGGTACTACCACCGTCGCCGCTCCGGCTGACGACGTGTACAAAGACGCCGGCAAGGTCGAGGCAACAATCACCAAGGCCGAGGGCGGCAACTTCGAGAATCTGGAGACCAATCCAGCCCCGGCGGTAACTGATGTCACTGATACCATCGACACCTCAACTGTCAGTCTGACCGCAACACCAAGCGTGGCTGAGGGTGGCATTGTTGTTTACACCGCTTCGGTGACAGCACCAGTGACCGGTTCCCCAGTGGTGGTCACCCTGTCCAACGGCCAGACCATCACCATCCCAGTAGGTGAGTCGTCCGGTAGCGTGAATTTCACCGCACCCAACGATGCGTTGGCGGGCGGCAGTTCGCTCAGCACCACCATCACCAAAGCAGACGGTGGCAACTACGAGAAGCTGGAAATCAGCGACAAGCCGGCCGAGACCTCGGTTACCGATACTCCTGACACCACTACTCTGAGCCTGAGCGCGACCGAGTCGGTGGCTGAAGGTGGTTCCATCGTCTACACCGCGACCCTGACCAACGCCGCTGGCACCCCGGTCACCGTGACCTTGAGCAATGGCGCGGTAATCACCATCGCCGCCGGTGCCACTTCGGGCACGGCAACCGTGGCCGCACCTGCCGATGACGTTTACAAAGACGCCGGCAAGGTCGAAGCCACCATTACCAAGGCGGAGGGTGGCAATTTCGAGCACCTGGAGACCAATCCAGCGCCAGCCGTCACCGATGTGACCGACACCATCGACAACTCCACCGTATCGCTCAAGGCCACGCCTTCGGCGGCCGAAGGCGGCAATGTCACTTACACCGCCACCGTCACCGCTCCAGTGACCGGTTCGCCAGTGGTGGTTACCCTGGCCAATGGCGAGAAGATCACCATCCCGGTCGGTGAAACCACCGGTTCGGTGAGCATCAGCGCGCCTAACGATGTGCTGGTCGGCCACACCCCGCTGACCAACTCCATCACCAATGTCAGCGGTGGTAACTACGAGAACCTGGTCGCCGACAAGACCCCGGTCAGCACCACCGTGACCGACACTGTCGACACCACCAATCTGTCCCTGTCGGCTACACCTTCGGTAGCGGAAGGCGGTTCCATCGTCTACACCGCGACTCTGAGCAACGCCGCCGGTACTCCGGTCACCGTGACTCTCTCCAACGGCGCGGTGATCACCATCGCCGCTGGCGCTACTACCGGCACCACCACCGTCGCGGCCCCTGCCGATGACGTATACAAGGACGCCGGCAAGGTCGAAGCCACCATCACCAAGGCCGAGGGCGGCAACTTCGAGAAGTTGGTGCCAAGCACCACGCCAGCCGTCACCGATGTGACTGACACCATCGACAACTCCACCGTATCGCTGAAAGCCACGCCTTCGGCGGCCGAAGGTGGCAATGTCACTTACACCGCTACCGTCACTGCACCAGTCACCGGTTCCCCGGTCGTGGTCACCCTCGCCAATGGCGAGAAGATCACCATCCCGGTCGGTGAAACTACCGGCTCGGTAAGCATCACGGCGCCTAACGATGTGCTGGTCGGCCACACCCCGCTGACCAACTCCATCACCAATGTCAGCGGTGGCAACTACGAAAACCTGGTCGCCGACAAGACCCCGGTCAGCACCACCGTGACCGACACTGTCGACACCACCAATCTGTCCCTGTCGGCTACACCTTCGGTAGCGGAAGGCGGTTCCATCGTCTACACCGCGACTCTGAGCAACGCCGCCGGTACTCCGGTCACCGTGACTCTCTCCAACGGCGCGGTGATCACCATCGCCGCTGGCGCTACTACCGGCACCACCACCGTCGCGGCCCCTGCCGATGACGTATACAAGGACGCCGGCAAGGTCGAAGCCACCATCACCAAGGCCGAGGGCGGCAACTTCGAGAAGTTGGTGCCAAGCACCACGCCAGCCGTCACCGATGTGACTGACACCATCGACAACTCCACCGTATCGCTGAAAGCCACGCCTTCGGCGGCCGAAGG